>Ga0255347_1000008_pt1 | contig 538804 bp, 422 predicted proteins | sample wastewater_treat_2_FD_192479 | JGI IMG/M metagenome (GOLD analysis project Ga0255347, IMG submission 192479) | Wastewater microbial communities from Lulu Island WWTP, Vancouver, Canada - plant24 | ecosystem: Engineered > WWTP > Wastewater > Unclassified | place: Canada: Vancouver, British...
TTCATCCCCTCCCCGCGGGGAGGGGATGAGAGGACCCTAAAACCACGGCCAACCTCCCATGCCTGGTAAGAAACCAAATGGCGCGACGATATACGCCCCGGTAAGATTAGCAAATGGCTTGACAGGGTGTGCATTTATCTTAGGCAAAAGATACTAATGTAGAGTATCAAAATTATGAGCGTCTGGAGTTCTGGCGCTCACCTGGTGCTGTCCGGCGTTTTTATGGCCATCCCACCGGCCTGCACCATTGCGCTCATCCGCGGCAGAAATGAAAGATGCGAGCTCTCTTTGCCCTTTGCATAACGGGAGAGTCAGCGGCGACGCTCGCATCAGCCGGGCGCGTGAGATTCGGGAAGGTCATAGCAGCGCGATGCGCTGTCAATTGCGTTGGACCGCGAGAGCGGACAGCTTTCAGGTTGGATCTAAGCGATGGGGTCTGAAGCAAGTGCGGCGGACCGGCAACGGTCCGCCGCATAAAAAAGAAGAGGCTGGCAGTGTGGATTAGAGGGCGCCTATGAAGCTTGCCCACAGCCGGTGGCCGGGATACTTATCCGCTGGGTAGCGCAGGAATTCGACATGGCCGTCCATGAAGAGCACGTTGCCGCCACCGGGGACGTGGTTGAAATTGCTGATTTCGGCGGAGAAGATGTCATAGAAAATGGCTAGTTCGCTCTGGGCCTGCGCGGAACCGGAGGGGTTGTTGATATCGGTTACCATGAAGCGCTCGATGCCTTCACGCAGACGGTAGGCAGTCTTCGAGCCGACGGCGAGATCCGCGTCCATCAGCGCGGCCGCCTGTGCGACGGTCCCGCCCATCGCGCCATTCATCGCGAGATTGGTCATCAGAGCTACCAAGCCGTTGTACAGGTTGATGTTGAGGTAGCCGCCCGTCACCACGGTGGTCATGTTGATGCCTGCATCGTTCACGTTCACGCCGGGCGTGGCGATCAGCTCGTCAGTAAGTGCCCAGGGGACATATACATATGACAGATCATCGATGCGGCAGGGGGAAACGGGGAGACTCGGATTCCGCTGCTCGTTCCAGCGGCCTTTCGCCATCGCGCTTGCGCCATCCTCATCCGACGGGCAGACGAGAATGTTGACGTCGGTGAGGTATTCCGGGTAGACCTCGTTACCCTGGATCATGAATCCGATATCGCCGATTTCGTTGCAGAAAATCCCGTTGGCCTCGTCTGTCGAGTTTGACCTCGCATATCTGGCGTTGGGGAATTTCTCGCCTTTGGACTCATTCGCATACATTTTCAGCATGAGTCCGACTTGTTTGAGGTTGTTGGCGCAGCTGGCCCTGCGGGCTGCTTCCCGGGCGCGGGCAAGTGCGGGCAACAGGATGGCTGCAAGAATACCGATAATCGCAATCACAACCAGCAGTTCAATGAGAGTAAAACCGCGTTTGGTATACATTGCATGATCCTCCAAGGTTGAACGCTATTACAAAAACGCGGGAATTCTGATAGATGCGAGGATACGCATCCGGGCAAGCGAGCACGGCGGTGCTGGTTCACCTCCTCTCTACATGGCTTTACCGGCGCAAAACGCTTGCCATGCTGTGAGGTATACACTCCTCATCCGCATCACAATGATAGGAGTATTATGACCAATAGTCAAGTGTGTTTTTGAATTTGACGAAATAATCCCATTACATTGCGGAAAAAGCCGGGTTTGGGGAATTCAAGCGATAAAATGGGGTTGCGCGGCCTGCTCTTTTTTCTGCCCTTTCCTCTACCCCGAGTCTCTGGGGTCATCCGCGGCAAAGAAGGGAGGCGTGAGTCTCTCTGTGCAGTGGTCTGAGGGCTGAATTTACATGTCCCGGGGGATGTCCATCGGCCTGCCCATTGCATCGACGGGGGAGACAACGGTGGTGTTTTCGCCGGCCAAACGCGCGAGATCCGGGAGATCATACCAGTGCAATGCGCCGTGAACGACGTTGTGCAGCTGATTCCGGATGATTCCGAGCTCGACGGTGTTGGTCCACGAGATCAGGCAGTCCTCAATGCGGACCGACGCAAAGCGGGCGGGCTCGAGGGCGGCGGCGTGCAGGGCCGGGATCCCCACATGGCCGATGGATACGAGGTGGAGCGGCGCGCCCTCTGCGAGTTGCCTCGCAAAGTCAGCAGCGGCCAGCACATCTTCGGCGCGCATGGCCACGACGGGCTTTTCGAGGAGGTAGGCCATTTGGGAATCCTGCCAATCCAGCCCGATCGCCTCGCCGAACGCCGTTTGTCCGATCTGGCGGGACTCGCCGGTGCCACGCACATCGACGGCAAGCACCGCGCGCCCCTCGGTAAGCAGGCTGTCTGCGGGCCCGCCGGGCGCACAGGCGGCGGCGAGGCCGGCTTCATGAAGCAGCAGGGTGACAGCGCCGGGCGCGGCGTCGCCACGGGTGAGACAGGCAGCGGGCAGGGTTATGCCGAGACCGTTGGCCAGGGCCAGTTTTTCGATGCGAATTCCGTCGCGTTCATCGGCGCCCAGGCGCGCGGCTTCCAGCGGAGGCACCGTCTCGCTGATACCGGTGAGTTCCCGCACGCGGGCGCGTAGTGCGTCGTCATCGGTACTCCTGAGATACTCCGCCCGTTTGGGCGCGAGCGAGGCGAGGTATTCGCGGTTTAGATCATAAACAGAACGCGCGCCCTCGAGCAGCATGACTTCGCCCTGGGGCGTGCAGTGCGTCTCTTCGACGGACAACAGCATGAGTTCGGGTTCCTGGATGGGTTCATCGACGCCGAGCAGCCAGCGGGCCAGCCACCGGGCCGCCGCCTCGCGCTGGGTTTTGTCATAGTTGTGTTCCGCGTCGTTTTCGAGGATGTCAACCCGTTCGGAGAAGCCGAGGCGGGTGAACAGGCGTTTGGAGTAGCGGAAATTGATCCAGGTGGCGTTGATATCGAAGAAATCGCGGGTGGCGGCGAGGATTTTGACGGGCATTGGCGCGCGCATCATGACATAATCCGGGTGCTCCATTCCCCAGCGAAGCTGCCCACAGATATTTTGTTCAGCGTCGCCCATGGCATTTTCCGCCTGGCGCTTGAGAAGCTGCAGGTAACAGCTCACGGCGGCCGCGCCGACGCGCTCATCGAGAGCCATAATGTACGACGACTGGGTGCCGCCGCCGCTGTTGCCGGTGATGCCGATGCGTTCGGGATCCACTTCCGGGCGGGATTGGAGGTAATCGATGCCGCGCATGCCGTCCCAGACTTCGTAGGTGGCGGTGTTTCTGCCGAGGAGGACACTGCCCGCGCTGCTCATGGTGTGCGCGGTTGTCCCCACGTACGGCGCCTTGCCGGTTTCGTCGAGGTATTGGCACCGTTCGCCCTGTTCGATGGGATCGAACACGAGCGCCACCATGCCGTTGAGGGCCAGGAGCGCTCCCACGGCCTGGTACGGTTCGTGATGTTTGGCGTCTTGAGCGTGCCCGCAGGGCACGAGTACGGCGGCATGCGGCGGGGCATGTTCCGGCAGTTCCGGCACAAAGAGCAGAGCGGTAACATAATGCCGGGGCTGGCTTTCGAACAACACCTTCTCAACGCGGTAGCCGTTTCGCTGAATTACGCCGGTTATCTGTGGATTCAACGGCGTCCGCTCCGGAAACCCCCCGAGGCGTTCAACGAATTTGGCCTGAAGCCCCTTGTAATGCTGCGCTATGGCGTCGGGCTCCGTACGCGCCTCGTATGCCTCCTGCCAGGCGGTCCACGTGGCCTCAACCTCCGAGAGCATGTAGTTGCGGACCATGTTGGACGGATCAGCCACTCCGGCGGCCTTCAGGATGCCATCCAGCGGCGGGCCGTCCGCGAGCACGGTTTTGGACACGGTCAGTGCGATGAAAACCATGAAAAGAACCGCCAGTCGTGGCATAGCGCGTACTCCTTGAGCCGGTGCAGGTGAGAGTTGATTTTTCTGCCGCGAAAACCATAGCGAAACCGCGCGTTGCGTGCAAGCGGCACAAAGCTGAGAGTCCAGAGAAATGCCCAGAGCGGCGCGTTGACGTTGCTCTTTTATTGAGAGGCGTCAGGGGGTATGATTAGAAGAGTCTTGTCAGTCACGCAAGCCAGAGGAGGTACGAGCATGTCACAAGGCACGACCCGTCGTCAGTTTTTTCGTAACGCTGCTGTTGGCGCGGCGGCGATCAGCATGAGCGCGGCGAGCTACGCGCGGATCAAAGGCGCGAATGAACGCATTTCCATCGGCATGATCGGATGCGGCGATCGGGGCCGCAACGCCCACATGTCCAACATCCACCGCTATTCGGAAGAGCAGAACGTTGAAATTACCGCGGTCTGCGATCCCTGGAAGGTGAACCGGGAACGAGCCGCCGCGGACACAAAGAGCTGGTACGGCCGTGAAGCCCGCCAGTTTGTATCGTACCGCGATCTCATTGCGTTGGAAGACATCGATGCGGTGATGATAGCCTCGTGCGACCATCTGCACACCACCCACATGAAGGCCGCCGCCGAGGCCAAGAAGGACATCTATTGCGAGAAGCCGCTCGCCATGGATTTTGAGCAGCTGAAAGCAGCCTGTGATGCGGTCAGGGCGAATAACCTGGTGTTCCAGGCCGGCACGCAGCTCCGCAGCTTGCCCAGCATGACGGGTGCGCGGGAAGTCTATCAGTCGGGAAGGCTGGGAACCGTCGGGCGCATCGAGCAGTGCCGCAATGCGGCGCGGCCGTACTGGTATTCCTACGTGAAGGATGTGGACGAGGCGGACGTGGATTGGAACGAGTTTCTGCTGGACCGCGAACCCCGTCCGTTCAGTGCCGCCCTGTATTCCGGTTGGTACGGCTACCGGGACTTCTCGGACGGCCCCGTACCGGGATTGGGAAGCCATTTCATCGATCTGGTCCATTACATCACCGGGGCGACCTTCCCGACCTCCGCGGTCTGCATGGGCGGGATCTACACATGGAAAGACGACTACAATTTCACGTGCCATGACCATGTGCATGCCCTGTGGGAATACCCCGAGGGATTCATGGTGTCGTACTCGACCAATTTCGGCAACGGTAGCGGAAACTCGTTCAAGTTCTTTGGCGATGCCGCCGTGCTGGACTGCCAGGACTGGAATCAACCCGTGCTGACGTCGGATGGGATCAACACGGCCAAGGGCGAGACCTTTGAAAAAGAGAACGTGGCGCCTGTAGAGCGCGCCGACCACTTCCTGGATTGGCTCCAGTGCCTGCGCAGCCGCGAGACCCCGAACGCCTCGCTCGACGCCGGTTACCAGCATGCCGTCGCGGTACTGTTGGCCATGCGGGCCTGCAACACCGGCCAGCGGCAGATCTACGACGCTGAAAAACGCGAAATGCGCAGCGCCTGATCCTTAAAAGCGCAGCCAGTACGATGAAGGGAATCGCATGATGAAGAGTACTCGACGAGAATTTCTCGGCCGCTCCGCCCAGCTCGGAGCGGCCGGTCTTGCGGCCGTGACACTGGGGGCCTCGGCAGCGGAATCTGCGCCGGCCTCCCCGTGGAAGATCGGCATCTATACCCGCCCGTGGGATAAACTGGACTACCGCGTTGCGTTCGATGCGATCGCCGCGGCAGGGTACAAGTATGCGGGGCTGATGACCACCAATAACGAAGAGCACCTGGTGATCTCGGCCAAAACCACGCCGGAAGAGGCGGGCAAGGTCGCTGAAGAACTGACGCAGCGCGGGCTCCTGGTTCCGTCGGTATATGGCGGCGGCATCCCCGTTAATGAATCCCTCGAAGCAGGGATCGCCGGCATGCGCAGACTAATCGACAACTGCGCAACCGTAAAAGCCGAGAATCTGCTGATGGGCGGGATCGGGGACGAAAATCTGTATGCGCTTTACTACAAGGCCATCGCTGAAACCTGCGATTACGCCGCGGAGAAAGGCATCGGGATCAGCGTCAAACCCCACGGCGGACTCAATGCAACGGGGCCCCAGTGCAGGAAGACCGTCGAAGAAACGGTGGGCCACAAGAATTTCCGGATCTGGTACGACCCGGGCAACATCTACTATTACTCGAATGGCGAACTCAGCCCGGTGGACGACGCCGCGACGGTGGACGGCCTGGTCGTGGGTATGTGCGTGAAGGATTACGTGCATCCCAAGCAAGTCGACGTCACGCCGGGCGACGGCATGGTGGATTTCGCCAAAGTGCTGGCTCGCCTCAAACAGGGCGGATTCACAAAAGGCGCGCTGGTCGTGGAGTGCCTCAAGCCCGGCGACGAAGAGCAGTTGCTGGCCGAGGCAAAACGCGCCCGCGAATTCGTCGAGCAGCTCGTCGCGCAATAAGGGCGGCGCTGGCAGCGTGCCCCGAAGCGCGTGTGCGCGCGGAGAAGCTGGGCCATGCGTAGTAGTATGCTTTGCGTGAGTCTGGGGATCGCGACGGCTCTTGCCGGCGGCGCGGCAGCTACGGTGGACTACGCCGCCGATGTGCAGCGCAACATAACGTGGGCGGAAAGCGCGTTCGCTGTTCACAGACAGGACGCGACCCCCGGGAACAGGCTGGTGGTGGTTCATGAGGACGGCGCCGGAGATACCAAGCTCCGGCGCTGCAGTTTTGGGGGCCCGCTGCGCCTGGGCGAGCGGGTCTATGAACACGGCATCGGCGTGAATTCGCACAGCGTTCTACGAGTGAGTCTGGCGGAGCCGGCCCGGGAATTCGCCGCGGACATCGGTCTCGATCGCAATGTCGACGGCAGCCCCGCGTCGGTGCGGTTCCAGGTGCTCGTGGCCGGGGAGACGGTGTTCTCGACGGAGGTGATGCGCCCGGGCGATCCGGTGCAGTCCATCGTGGTCCCCTTGAACAACGCCCAGGAGTTCGACCTGGTGCTGGACATCGGCGGCGACAATCGGAGCTTTGACCAGGGGGACTGGGGCGATGCGCGAGTAACACTGGCCAGCGGCGCCGTCCTGTGGCTGGACGAACTGGATTACACGCCGCCCTGGCTTGGCCAGCCTCCGTTTTCGTTTGTGTATGGCGGGAAGCCCTCTTCGGAATTGCTCGGCGCGTGGGAGCAGTCGCTGGATGACTCGCCACCCGGAGTCGAGCCGCGCACGCGCACCCTGACCCTGCGCGATCCGGCCACGGGCCTCGAGGTTCGCGCCATCTGCACGTTGTATCCCGACGTGCCGGGGGTGGACTGGACGCTATATTTCACGAATACGGGTTCGGCCGATTCCCCGGTGCTCGAAGCGATTCGCTCGCTGGATGTGGTGATTCCGGACGTTGCGAGACCGGTGCTGCACCAACTCGAAGGAAGCGTCGCGGGCCCGACCGACTGGCGGCCATTTTCGCAGGACCTCGTGCCCGGGCAAACGGTGGCGATTCAACCGCAGTCGGGTCGTTCTTCGAAAGGCGCCTCGCCGTTTTTGACGTGCGCGTGGCCGGGTGGAGGCGTAGTTACGGCGATAGGATGGACGGGGCGCTGGACAGCTTCAGTCGAATATGGCGGCCAGGCGCTTCGCCTTCAGGCGGGCCTCGAGAAATTCCATGCGAAACTGAGACCCGGTGAGACGGTTCGCGGACCGCGCATCCTGCAGGTGTACTGGCAGGGCGACGACGTCTGGTACGGCTACAACGCATTCCGGCAGGTGATGCTGCGCCACATCATGCCGAAGGTCGACGGGCATCCCGTGGTGCCGCCGATTGCGCACTTGAGCACCGCGTTCTACGAGATGGACGACGGCACCGAGGCCGATGTGATGGCGCATCTCGAATCCGCCAAAGGCCTGGGTTTTGAGTATTTCTGGCTGGACGCGTACCGCGGCATCACCCGCTTTCCGGTCATCGGGCATTACGTATTTCCTGTCGAGCGCGAAGTCGACAAAAACCGTTTTCCAAATGGGCTGGCGCCGATTTCGAAGGCAGCTCACGACGCCGGCATGAAGTTTCTGTTGTGGTTTGAGCCGGAGCGCATATCTCCGGGCTCCTTGATGGACCAGGAACATCCCGATTGGGTGGTGATGCCACCTCCGGAACGCATGGGATATGGCGGCATGCTCAATCTGGCCATCCCCGAGGCCCGACAGTACGCGACGGATTACCTGAACGCCGCCATCGACGCTTACGGCATCGAGTGCCTGCGTATCGACAATGCGGTGGATTACGGCGTGCTGTGGGGAATCCTCGATGAGCGCGACCCGGACCGGGCGGGCATCGACGAAGTACGGTACGTCGAGGGCCTCTATCGGATGTGGGACGATATCCTGGCGGCGCATCCCGGCCTGTTCATCGACAACTGCGCGTCGGGCGGGCAGCGCATCGATCTCGAATTGAGTGCGCGATCCATCCCCCTGTGGCGGACCGACGGCACGATCATGCCGCTGTTGGAGAAGGATTACGAGGAATCGGCGCTGCGCAACCAGGTCATCACCGCCGGGCTGAACCGGTATCTTCCGTTCCACACCAGTGGCCAGATGGGCGTGACGCCGTACCTGTTCCGTAGTGGATTTAACGGGGGTGTGGCGTTCGCCGAAGATATCCGCGCGGCGGATTATCCGCGTGATCAGCTGGCCGCGGCCATTGCCGAGGGAAAACGGCTGCGGAAATACAGTTTCGGCGACTTCTATGTGTTAACGAGCGTCTCAACCGATCCGACGGTGTGGCTGGTGATGCAGTATCATCTTGCCGGCTCCGGCGAGGGGATGGTGCTGGCGTTCCGGCGGCCCGCGTCACGCTACACCAGTTTTGCATGCCCTCTCCGGGGGATAGCTCCCGAGGCCAACTATGAAGTCATTCTGTCGCGCGGGTATGTGCCCGAAGCGCCCGTCCGGATGACAGGCGCCGAGTTCGCCAGTTTCGAAGCGCGTATCGAAGACGCCCCGGGGTCACTGCTGATGGAGTACCGGGCAGTGGAATGAACTTCGGCGCCCGTGTTGCGCTGGCGTTGCACGATTTCCTTACAGACGTTCACGCACGCGCAGACTCTGCTGTCCGCGGTGTCCCCCCGAAGAGTTCCCAATGCTTAATGCGTTCGAAAAAAGCTCCGGGGCAGAGGATACGCCTGGCCTGCCGGGTTTACCACGGTGCGGTGCCGTCGGGCCGGGTGATGCGGAGCATGAAGTTCCAACCGCCGGCGCCCTGGCTGATCTTGACGAGGATGCGGTTTTTGCCCTGGATGAGTTGACAGGGGGCGATGTCCTGGTCGGGCGCGGCGCCGCGGTCCACGCGGTTCTCCCAGATTTTCTCGCCGTTCAACCAGACCGCGTTGCCGTCATCGGAGCCGATGCGAATTTGCGCCGGAGATGCCTCCGGAACGTCAATTTCTGTGTAGGCATACGCAAAAACGCGGTCATGTTGACCGATAGTGCCCACCAGATCGACCAGACCGAGGGCATCTCGGGACGTGACGGGAGTCCAGCGCCGCTCAGCGTCGCCGTCCATGCACACGCCGTCGAGGTTGATGCTGGGTTCATCGACGAATGCGGTGAGCCAGTCGTCGTCGTTTTTCCATTGAAAGGGGCCGATCACGTGCCATTGCTTGATGACGCCGAGGAGTTGGGTCGTGTCGAGCGTCGTCTGAAGGCCCTGCAAATGCGCCGCCATGCCCACGAGGACTTCGGGGGAGGCCCCATCGCGGAGCACGCGGTCGAAGATTTCGAGCGCCTCATCTCGTGCGCCGGATGCGACCAGGGCGCCGAAGAGTCCCGGGAGAGCAGCCCGTGCCGTGCTGGCCAGGGCCTCGTCGGCAAGCGCGGCGACGACGGCGTCATGCGCAGCCGCGACAGGATAGCGGGCCAGCCCTTCCAGAGCGGTGCGTTGCAGCATGGCGTCGCCGGCAAGGGTGTAAAGCTCCAGGAAGGCGTTTCCTGCGGCTTCGGCATCGCCAGCACCTCCAATGCTGCCCGCGACGTTGGAAGCGGCCTTAAGGGCGAGGGCGCGCTCTTCCTCCGTACCTTCGCGTGCGACGGCCACGAGTATGGGCAGGGCGTCGACCGAGCGCGCGGAGGCCAGCGCATCGAGCGCGGCCCGGCGGAAGGCGGCATCCGGGCTCAGGGCGGCTTCGTTGAGTAGTGGGAGATACGCCGGGTCGTTCTTGCGGCCAAACATCCGAATCATGCGGAGTTGCGTGTCGGACTCCAGGTCAGGATACGCGGCGAGGATGCGTCGCGTGGCGGCGCGGCCGCGAAGTTGTTCGAGCGCGGGGACGACAGTCGCCTGCACTAGGGGAGCGCCTCCCGACGCGGCGGCAACGATGGGTTCAACCACCGTCTCGTCGCCGAATCGGCCCAGGCCCATCAGGGCCGCGCGTTTGATGATGTCGTGCTGGGTTTCGGCGAGGATTTCCCGGAAGACGCCAAGGGTGTAGTCCCAGTTCCCGCCTTTTTTGCCCATGTGCCCGGCAAGCCGGATGAACGCGCGCTCGCATTCGAGGCGGGTGGCGTCATCGGCATTTGCGCAGGCCTCGCGGAACAGGGCGGCGAGCGCGGGGTCGCCCGTCCAGGCCAGTGCATGGAGCGCGGCCGAGCGGACTTCCGGTGCGGCGTGCTCTGTCGCGATCCGTCGCAACGTTTCTACGCTTGACGGGTCTTGAATGCGGCCGGCCGCATCGACGAGGGCGCGCGCGAAGGCCGGGTCAGCCCCGGGCAGTGCATTGAGCAGGGCGCTGGATGCGTCCCGCGTGCCGATGTGTTCGAGACATTCGCGGGCCTTTTCACGCAGGTCCGGGTCCTGGAGCAGGCTCGACACGGGATCCGCAGGCACGTCCGCAGGCATGACCAAAGGCAGCAGGCGCAGGGCAATCTCTTTGATGGCAGGCGCCTGCCCGGGCTGGAGCAACCTCAGGAGTTCGCCGGTGGCGAAGAGGCGGTCGTGGAAGCGGCCCGGCGCACTCGCCATGTTGACAAGATCCTCGAGCACGTTGAAGGCGGTCTTGCGGACCGCCTGGTCTTCATGGCTCAGGAGGGGGATAAGCTGTGGAATGATCTCAACGCCCTGCCGGGGGAGTAGCTGTCGCGCCAGGGCGCGCGCATGGTCGTCGCCGCCCGTGATATCGGCGAGAAGCTGGCCGGTGGTCGCGGCAAATGCGCCCGCAGCGGCCGCGAACCCGAGAACCCCCGCGAAGAATAGTCTGTGGATGCGCATGATCGGCTCCTTCTATACGTCTAACCGCCACGGCGCCCTGTAGGGCCGGGTCAGGTGAGTGTTCGCTTCTGCGTCTCCGATAAAGCGTTCGGCATCGCCGTCCCACACGAGTTTCCGCGACACCTTGAGCGCAATTCCCGCGATGAGGATGGCGGACGTCGAGCGCACGCCAATCTCGACATCGGTCCGGGGTTTTGTGCGTGCCCGGATGGATTCGAAAAAGTTGTTGTGGTGGTCGGGGTTGGCCCAGCTGAGTTCCGGGGCGCCCACAACTTCGCCGGGGCTGAGGTCAGAGTCCGGCGCAAGGTTATCGAGCCAGTACGAGGCACGATCGAGGGTGAGGCGCCCGCGCGTGCCCTGAAACCGCATTCCATACCCTTTGCCCGAATGCGTGTTGCTGTGACGCTGCTCCCAGGTTACGGTGCAGCCCGGATATTCGAGAAGCGCATCAACCACCTCGTAGTTGTCCGAACCGGCGCCGCCAAGGTAATTGCCTCCGGTGGCCTGGGCGGCCAACGGACGGTCCTGCCGGATGCCCCAGTGGAGGATGTCGACAAGATGGACGCCCCAGTTGGCAAGCTCGCCGCCGCGCGCGTAATCCATGAAGGCGCGGAAGGCCGTAAACCGTTCCTGGGTGTAGTCGTGCCAGGGAGCAGGGCCGAGCCAGAGATCCCAATCGAGGCCTCGGGGGATTTCACGCACGCTTTCATCAACGAGCGGGCCGTTGGTCCCGACCCAGGCTGTTGCAGACGTGATCGCGCCGAGCCGGCCTGAGTGGATGATCTCGATCGCCTGCTGAAACAAGGGCATCGAGCGCTGTTGGATGCCGACCTGCACCACGGCTCCGTACCGGCGGGCGGCATTGACCATCGCGCGGCCTTCCTGCACCGTTGTGCAGGCGGGTTTTTCAACATAGACGTCTTTCCCCGCTTCGCAGCCGAGGATCGTCAGCAGGGGATGCCAGTGATCCGGCGTGGCAATAAGGATGGCATCAATGTCGTCGCGTTCGAGGACGCGCCGGAAGTCCTGGTAGCCGTCGGGTTTCCTGCCGTTGAGTTCCTCGACGACCTTCTGTTGGGCGGCGTAGCGCGGGATGTAGACGTCGCAGAGGGCGGCGAGATTGCAGTTGTTGTTGACGGCAAGGGCCTCAATATGGCGTGAGCCCATGCCGCCGCAACCGATCACCGCCAGGTTGATTTTCTCATTGGGTCCGATACCCGCAGAGGCGGTCCGGCGCACGAGTCCTGTCGCCGCCGCGGCGCCGGTAAGTCTCAGAAACGTGCGCCGGTTGAAACGCGTTACTGCCATGGACGGTTCCTTTCATCGGTGCCCCCGGCTGCTGCGGCTGCCTGCCCGGGGAATATTTCAACAACGTTCGGCGCAGCGGAGATTACGGCTCACTCGCGATGGCATCGGCCTGAGCCAGGATGTATTCAACGAGGGCCCGGGTGTCCTCGTAGGTGCTGAAATGGCCCTGCTCTTCCCGAAAGATAACCAGCACCTTGCGATCCATCTTCTGAAGCACATCCGCAAGCCGGAGGCTGCTCTCCGGCGGGACCGCCTTATCCTGGCCACTGAGCGACATGGCGAGCGGCATGGTGAAGCGTTCAGGCCAGTATTCCGCGCTGCGCTTCTTATACTCCTCCGGAATCTCCGCTTTTGTCCCCCCAAATGATTCCTGGATCGCATCCTGGTAATTCTCGTATTCGAGGTGGTTGGCCGTGCCGTTCATTGCGGCGACGCCTGCGAACAGGTCTGGATGCAGGGCCGCGAACGTGAGAGCGCTGGACGCGCCCATCGAGCCTCCACAGATAAAGAAACGCGCAACATCATACTTTTCCCGCACTTCCTCCATGATCTGCAGCAGGTCGGCTTCGGCCTTCGGACCCATCCAGGAGGTCTTCGCGCGGTAATCCGGCGAGATGAAGATCATGCCGCGTTCCTGAGCGATGTGACGCGGGGCCGCGCATTCTCCGCGCTCTTCCCGCACGAATTGCCAGCGATCCGAGCCATGGCCATGGAGGGCGATCAGGGCATCGCGAGGCTGGCCAGTCTCCTGAGTCGCCGGCAGGCCGAGGACATAGCGTTGCTCGGAGCCATCACAGCGCGCTGTGAACGCCACGTCTTCAAACGTAAGCTCCGCGGCGCTTACACAGAATGCCAGGGAGAGGAGCAGCGGCACGCGAGCCAGGTGATGGGCATGCATTGGAATCGAACCCTTTCTGCCGTGGGAGTGTCTGGAATGCAAGAATACTCCTTGCGAACGCGCCGACGCAAAACGCGAGTGCCGGCGCCCTCAAAGTAAGGGCGGTCGCGGCGAAGAGCACGGAGGGGAATCTCACGGTTCAGTGGCGTAACCGGGGCCGATTTCAAAAGCGTTGTCTTCCCAGGCCATGTTCGCGGTGCCGGTCTGGTTGAAGCGGATGGGCCCGCCGGAGCAACGGTAGATCGTGTTGCCGCTGACCAGGAACCCCTTACTGCCCTGATCGAAGAAGATGCCGTTATTCGGGGCGCCGCCATGTGCGAACTCGCTGCGGTGGGCATCATGGAAAACGTTGCCGCGAATTACTGCGTCCGGCTGCCATCCCAGAGTGTACAGGCATCCGCCATCGGCCAGCATGCGCATGGTGTCGTAGACGTGGTTGTATTCGATGACAGCGCCGCGCTGGCTGGTGGGGGATTCGTCCCAGCGAAATCCGACCGAGATGCCGGTGTAGGGCATTGCGTGCACCACGTTATGGGCGATACGGGTCCCCCCGCAGAAGGCGTCAAAAATCGCAACACAGCCATGGTTGACGGCGCCGCAGGTCTGAAGTTCATTGGCAACGATCTCGTTGCCGATGGGCACATCCAGCGGATCGGCCCAATCCGCCGCGAGGTAATGGTCTTCCCCAGGCGCCGTAGGCATCAGCCGGCCTTTGCCGCGCCAGCCGGTCATGATGCCGTTGCCGCCAATATCGGTGAGAATGCACCCGGCGACGCGATTGTACCGGCAACGCTGACCGAATCCGATGGCTGAGCCTCCGAAATGCTCCAGGCGGCAGCGTTCAAGCGCGCACCTCTCTGCGTACGTGAATTCGATGGCGACGGGAAGGACATAGGTGCGGTCCGTGATGGTGGTGCCGTAATGTCCGGCCTGGATGCCCTGATAGCCGAACGGGGGGAGGGTCCATTCGGTATGGGCAAAGGTCAGGCCCTCGAAGCGCAGATTGACGACGGGGTTTTCCGGCTGGCCTTCGACCAGAATCAGTTGTTCGAGTTTTGGTGCGATGAAGGTCTTCGAGTTGGGATCTTCACCCTCGGCCGCCTGGTAGGTGAGCAATCCTGAGGCGCGGTCCAGGTACCATTCGCCGGGCTGGTCGACGAATTGCAGCGCGTTCTCGATAATGGCCGGTTTACCCGGACTGGCTGTAGTCGCGTCGCCGTGGCCGATCCATCCCATTGGATTGGCCAGTTTGAGCACGTTGTTGTCGGAGGAGACGATCGCGGTCCGTGAGATTGACCAGTTCTGGTACATGACCAGCTCCGCGTCTTTTCCGGCGAGATCGGCAACCGGCGGGGCGGTCTCAAGGGTGATCTCGGTTACATCCGGGGAGACTGACGCTACACGGAGGAGGTCCGGCGGGTTTGGAAAGCGCCCGCGCGGGAGGCGTTCTCCGTCGGCGAATAGCTGCCGGAAAGGCCAACTGCCTCCGGCTGCTCCCGAGGCGTCGAGCGTCCACCGGTTGTTTTCGCCTTGCGTCCAGCCCGTGAGACGGCGTCCACCCGACAGAACCGGCGTCTCGCCGGGGTATGCCGCATAGCGGGCGATGAAATTATCGTTGCCGGAGTCCGCTGGACCAAAAACCAGTGGCTCTTCCAGGACGTATTCGCCCCCCCGGATGAGCACGGTCACATTGTTGTCCAAGCCCTGAGCGATCTGGCCGCGTACCGCCTCCTGCGCGCGGTGAAGCGTCGCAAACGGCGCTTCGAGCGTGCCGGGATTGCCATCGTTGCCGTCCGGAGCCACCACAAAATCGGCGTCTGGCAATTGGGCGGCGAAGGCGGGCGAGAGGACGAGAAGCAGCAGCGTGACCCTGATCATGGCATAGTTCTCCTTGCGTTGGACCAGAGGTAAAGAATAGGGGAATGAAGCGCTGAATGCACGCTTTCACTTTGCGGGATAGCCCGAAAAAAAACAAGCCCGGGGGACAGGGAAGTCCTCCAGGCACGGAAATGACGTCAGAAATGCGGCCGGTGTCAGGCCGGCTAGACCGTCAAGTTGATGGTCGTGCCAACGTCCGGGTTCGTCATAGTGGATTGAACCAGCCGTAACGTTGCTTCAGTGATGCCTTCAGCTGCCGGGCCCTGTTTGGGCATAACCACGTTTGTGTCCTGCATACGCACCTGCGACTGGCGGGCCCCGGCGTCGGCAACGGGTGAAATAGTGTCCATTGCGCTAACCTCCTGCCGTCCGGGCTGGGAGAGCCTGGCTCTCCACCACTCGTATTATCGGCAGTACAGTCTCAAACCTTTAGGGATATTATGCATATTTTCCCAAAAACAGCCCATAAAACATAAAAATATATAATTTCCATAAAGTCAGATGCTATTTTTGGGTTTTTCGGGGTTAAATTGCCAGAATTACCGCATTTCCTGGCCGCCCGTAACGTTGATGGCCTGTCCGGTCATGTACGATGAGTCATCCGAGGCCAGAAAGACCACGACGTTGGTTACGTCGCGGTTCTGGCAGGAGCGTTTCATCGGGACCTGGTCGATGTATTTCTGGCGCACTTCGCCTTCGCTTATCCCTTGATTGGCGGCGTATTGCTTGAACAGGCTGTCTACCCACAGCGGAGAATCCAGAAGGTTGCCCGGACAGACGCTGTTGACGCGGATCCCCTGTTCGGCAAATTCCAGCGCAAGGCTTTGGGTCACGCCGATGCCGCCAAACTTGCTGGCGGCATAGGCGCTGTTTCGGAAACTTCCTTTTTTGCCCGACTTGGAATTGATCTGGATGATCGAGCCGCCTCCGGTCTGGAGCATTGCCCGGGCTGCTTCGCGCGCGCAAATGAAGTAACCAACAAGGTTTACGTCGATTACGCGGCGCCATTGGGCAGGCTCGAATTCGAGAGAATCGCCGGAGATGAGGATCCCCGCATTCGAGACAAAAACATCCAGGCCGCCCAATTCACGTACATTCTGTTCGACGGTGTGGCGAACCGCGTCGGCATCGCTCACATCGACGGCCGCCGCGGCAATCATGCGCCCCGTTCTTTCGCCGATTTCGTGGGCCGTCTGCTGCACTTTGTCGAGCTGGATGTCCCACGCAACCACGTCGCAACCTTCTTCGGCGAGATGTTCGACAATGGCTGCACCAAGTCCCTGAGCAGCGCCGGTCACAATCGCTTTCTTATCGCGTAGCCGTTTCATGGGAGATACTTCTCCAATAGCGCAATTTCGGCCTCCCGGGTCCAGCAGCCTTGCGGCCCGAGCTTGTCCGCGAGTTCAGGAATTTGCTCGGGGATTTCGTCGAGGCTCATCAGGGGGAGGTCGAGAATTTGCGTGTAAATGACCACTTTCCCGGGGTATCGCGCATCGCGAACGCCCTCCAGGCCCTCACGCGCGCTGTTCAATCCGCCAATGGCGGAGACACTCAGATTGGTGTTCAGCTCACCCTCTTCGACCATTTCCAGTATGCGGCGCAGGTCACGAATGCGGGAGCCGCTGGAGCCGATGATCTTGACGCCCCGGCACAGGTCGCCGAGCTGGATCGAGGCCGGGTTGCCGATGGGGATCCCCGCAAACACGTTGACCAGCGCGTTGTCGGCCGCATATCCGCAGGCTTGCGTCACCAGCGGCGCCACAGGGGCGAGAACGCATACATCGTCATAACCATTCGGGGAAAGCTCCCGGATTTTCGCGTCCATCTCTTCCTGAGACCCAAAATCGGACGGAGCCAGGGTGAAAAGCTCGACGCCCTTGTCCCGGGCCATATCGCCGAAGCGCATCTCGATGTGCTCAAGCCGCTGCCGGTCCAGATCGGTTACGACGACGCGTTTCGAGCCGTTGGGGATCTGAATGGCCCGCTGCACATGCATCTGGCCCATAGGGCCGCCCGCACCGATGAAGAGGGAATTGCCCTGCGGCAGGAGATCCGCGCGCGCATTGGCTTTGCCTGCCGCGGCGACATCGCCGCCTCCGCCAAAGAAGCGCATGTCTTCATAATGGATTCGGCCAATGTCCAGGGTAACAATGCCGTCCTCAACGGGCTGTCCAAGGAGATACATGACACCGCCCCGTGTGAGTTTGCCTGCCAGAGCATCCACGATGGCCGTTTCGGGTTTCGTGATGACAATGTCGTCGAATGGGCCGTCGGGCAGGTTTTCAGGCTGGGGAGGCACCACCATCGCGCCGGGATAGCTGCGTTTCGCATCCTCAACGTCCGCGGCTACGACGAGCATCTTCCCGCCGGGTTTTGGCTCGAGCCGATCTTCAAGATTGTAGGACATCTCAACGCAGGCCCAGGGTTCCGCCAGCGCCGCCTGGCTGTAGCCGGTTTCGTCGCGTACGGGCAGCAGGTAGCAGCCTTCATCGCCGGCCAGGGCGCGCTCGTCCAGATAGCTGTACTGAGCCAGGCCTCCGGGGATCATATAGCCGAAGGCAAAGCTCAGACCATCGTAGTAGATGTCGGCCTGTACAATGTACCGTTCGCCGATCTTGAACATGTCCTGCCACTGTTTTCCGACCGCGACCACGGTTACGGAGCATTCGTGGCCCAGTACGGTGGGGTCGGTAGACAAATCGCGGCCGCGCAGCCGCGGATGGGCGCTGCCCTGCCGGATGATTTTGATGTCGGAGAGACAGAGGCCCAGTGCGTCCACGCGAAGCAGGATCTCGTTGTCTTTGGGCGGGCGAAGCTCGAGGGTACTCGGCTGGCCGTCCTTGCCGACGTTCTCGAATCCCGCACCGAAAATCTGCCAGGCCTGGTATGTCTTCGGCAAAGGAGTCCTGGCTTCGCGATAGTCAGTAATGGTACCCACAACGGCATCTCCTTCTCGGTATTGGTGGCTAGTGATTTCCGGTGATGGATTTGAGACGGTAGGCTTCATCGGGACGCGTAAAGATGCGTTCGACGTCTTTCTGCGCGAGAAAGTGCGGGCCGCCCATGGCATAGGTACCCACAAGGACCTTCGACGCTTTCTCGGTCATGTCGGTGGCACTGGCTACGGCGCGCGGCGTATTGCCCATGACGATGAGCCCGTGGTTCTGCATCAGGATCACGGAAGGCAGCACGCCTTCCTCATTGACGAATGCTTCGAAACGCCGTTTGACCTCACGAGCAAGCGGCAGGCCCGGGTCGGTATAAGGCACATATACCGACTTGTGCTTCATCGAAACGATCTGGTCCGGGAAGAGGCGCCCGCGCGCGGCTTCAGCACAATTCCGCGAACACAGGATCATGTTGGTGTACGTAGGATGGGTATGCCCGACGAAGGCGAATTCCGGCACCTGAAGCAAGATCGCGTGGAGAATGGCCTCGACCGACGGCCGCTTTCCTTCCGGGGCGTCAATCATGGCGTCTTGAAAAGCCGCCTGCACCTCGGCATCGCCCGCCTCTAAATCGTCGAGCAGGGGAATGATTTTGGAGATGGAGACTTTGACGAAGCCGCCGGCGTCGATATTGACCATGGACGTGCCGGAGGCCTTGACATAAAACGTATCGTCATCGATGCGGGCGGAGGTGTTGCCTTCTCCGAGAATGGCCAGGCCTTTGGCGGGGTCGGCCAGATATCGCGTCATCTCGATCAACTGGGGCAGTATTTCACTCATACCCGGTTCCTCTTGTTGGGAGTCTGGTGGCCGCGCGGCGCGAAAATCCCTGCGCGGCAGTCGCGGAATGCCACAGAGTATAGCAAGTCAGGACGCATTATGAAATCTGCGCCCTTCCGGGGCACGGGAGCCTGGCTGCGTTCTGGCGATGGCCTCAGTTCCGCGGGGGACGGGGTTTGGGATGCCGGGACGCGTCTTCACGAATGCGCTGGAAGAAACCGCTGAGAAGCGCGCCGCACTCCTCCGCCAGGAGGCCGGGATAGAGCCTGGGATTGTGGTTGAACCGGGGATCTTCGAGGAGGTTCATGAGGCTTCCGCAGACCCCTGCCTTGGGGTCGTACGCGCCGAAATGCACCTCGGCGACCCGGGCAAGGATGATGGCGCCGGCACACATCGCACAGGGCTCCAGCGTGACGTAGAGTCTGGCCCCTTCGAGCCGCCAGCTCTGAAAGTGCGTGGCTGCCTGGGTGATGGCGAGGATCTCGGCGTGCGCGGTGGGATCCTGCAGCAGTTCGCGCTGATTATGGGCTTTTCCAACAATTTGCCCCTCGCTGACGATCACGCAGCCAATGGGCACCTCGCCGATTTCCATGGCGCGCTCGGCTTCACGCAGCGCGTAGCTCATGTATCTTTCGTTCTCATTCTGCATAACGCGAGGATCTTGTCGTTTGCCCCATCGAATGTCAAACAGTGCTCTGGATGTTGTGGGTTTGGAGGCAGCGCCCGGTGTCAGCGCGGCCAGACGGTCCAGGTTAACGGACCGGGGAGGGTGGCGCGGGGATGGAACCGCATCACGGCCCCCTGTGAGGCGGCGTCCAGGGTCAGGCCGGGATCTTCGGCGAGAACGACGCGGTTGCCATCCATCCGGGCCGCGCGCAGACACAGGGTCCGTCCGTCCGCGGCTTCCAGCCGAAGGATCCCCGCAGGCGGCACGTCGCAGTCGCAGACGATCACGGCCTCGCCATTTTCAGTGTGGATGGCTTCGATCTTACCCGCGGCCGGCGTTCCCGTTGCATATTCCCACCCCTCAGATGAGGTCACCGTAATACGGTTCTCATCCAGCCGAATTGTCTCGCGGCCGGTTTCGTGCGTAATTGTCAATTCGTGTGCCTGTTGCGTGACTTCTGTAACCCACTCTGTGCTTTCCCAGGGGATGTGAACCGCCAGGAAACGGCTGGTCCCTCCAGAATGACGGATCAGAAACCCCTCCATAAGATGATCGTCCAGATGCTGGTCAACTTCGCCGGCAGGGCGGATGGCGGGGGACTGAAACTGGCAGGCCGTGGAGAGGGGTTCCGGGAAGAGGCAGGTGGTCAGGCCAGTGTCGCCATAACGCCACGTCAGACGCAGCGGGCCTTCGCACGCGCCCGCCCGAATGTTACGCAGGAAGGCGTAGGGATGGTGCCGTTCTCCACTGGTGTCGGTGCAATCCTCCCCCGTGTACGGCTCGGTTCCGCCCCAATCCGGGACCAGCGAGGCCACCGGCTCATGCAGTTCGATGGCCGTCTGAAGCGTCCCGGGTTCGTCTGCGCTTCCGTGCAGAAAAAAGTCGTGTGTGGCGCCCCCTGCAACGTCGAAGCAATCCACGACGTAATCAAATCCCTCCCGAAGATGCACGTGCAGCAGGCGTCTGCGGTAGATAGAGCATTCCGGATATGCCGGACTGGCATCAAGGTCGACCAGCTGGACATGAGGATCTGCATCGTCAAAAAACAGCAGATTTCCTCCCATGGCGGGCTGGTTATACTTCAAAGGCTGCGATCGCTGATCAACGACTACCATGTTGTGAGATGCCGAGTTGATAACCCAGTTTCGGTACCGGGTATGCGTGTAGCCGATGTCGGAGAGCATTTCCTTGCCGTGCGCGAACAGCAGGATCGCGCCCGTGTCCAGGTGGGTATGTCCATACGACGCGTTCCAGTTGATGTGCACTTGAAACTGGGTTTCGCCGGTCCCCGCGCCCAGAATCGCGTGTCCCATATGCGGCCAGAGCCGCGAGACCGACTCGCTGAGCGGCGCCCGCCGGTCCGAAGCCCACGTGTCGTTGAGCGGCATAATGCGCCCATCCGGGAGCAAGGCCTCTTCGCCGGCCTGGCGCGCCCGGGCCAGCATGGGGATGAATTCCGCCAGGAGCGCCTCTCCGGCGGGCGGTTCCGGACCCAGGGCAGGGTCGCTGTAACCGCGCAACGCGCGCACAATGGCCTCGAGCGTCCCGAGTGTCTGCCAGTGATAACTTGGGGCGCACTCCCGCCACCAGCCGTCCGCGAAGAATTGCGTTTCGACCAGGGTGTGTGCACGTTCCAGCGCCTCGCGGACCATCTCCGGCGCGCCAAGGACCCGCCCGGCAATGATCATGTCGCAATACATGCCCGGCGACATGTTGGTGTAGTCGTCCGGGTTGGCAACCACGAATTCATAGCCCAGGCGGATCAGATCCCGTTCGATGCGCGTCCGAATGTCCGTGCCCAGCAAGTCGCTCATGCGCTCGAACACATCTCCGGATGCCAGCAGATCATACGCCAGCGCGAGCCTGCTGGGGATGTCCCCGTAACCCCACCAGGAGAATTTTGCTCCGCGAAATGGCTCGAAACCCGGTTCGTACGGCCATTTCTGGTCAGCGGGCCAGAAACGCACCGGCCGAAACGGGTAATCAAAGCGAATTGCATAGTCGGGAAACACCTGTGCGTAGCGGCCCACGATGGCGGCGGCGCGGCTCCCGTATTCGAAGTCGCCCGTGAGGGCATACAGGTTGGCGAGCTTCAGCGCCATATCACGGGTCCACTGCCACTGCTCGTACCAGGCGCGGGCTTCAAAATAATACTGGCGGCCTTCCTCGTTTTCGTACCACCGGTATTCGTGTATCCCGCCGCTCGGCGTTGCGAGGGTTGTTGAACGGTTCGATGTGAAGTGCTCGTTGGGAAACTGCATGCCGCAGTACCGGCATTGGACCGTGTCGCCCATGCCCAGATGCCATTGCAGAGCGTGCTCCTGCGCGCCACCGTCGCAATTCGGGCAGCCACAAAAGAAAATGCCCGACTGCTCCGGGACCAGGTCATATAATTCCTGCACCGACAGCGCCATCGCGGGGGCAACGGCTTTTTTCAGCGCATCTGTTTGTTCGTGGGTGTAGTCCGGTGGATAGACCGGGTGCTTCACCTCAGATGCGCAGATAAAAACAGTCAAGAGAAAGGCTGTCATCGGAAAGAGTCCTCTGTTCCTGAGAGCTGGGTCCGTATGGTAAAGGTCCGTAAGGGAATTGTGCAAAACGGGTCGAAGCCTCTACATTTACCCTCTTCGAACTCCGTAGTTCATAGCAAAAACGCGCGGGGGAGAGGCTTTCCGTTCAATCCTTCGCCGCGCACCATGGGTCGGCGTCCAGGAATGCCGCGAGCATGATCTCCTTGGTGTCAAGCGCGACCCCGATAGCCTGTGCATCGCCATAATCAGACAGGATGAACCCGCCGTCCGGGGTGCCCCAATGCCGCAGTAGAAGCTGCGCTTCCGCGCGGATTTCAGCCGCGCCTTTGAATGGCAGCGTATGCTGGATGTCGCACAAGGATTCGAAGCAGATGCGGCCGCGGAAACGCTCGCCGATTTCTTCGATCCCCAGGGCGCGCGGCTGCTGCAGGTTGATGACATTCAACCCGATGTCGATGAGGTGCTCGATGATGTCGTTCACTTTACCGCAGGAATGCATCCAGACGTGCCATCCATTGGCATGGCAAGCATCGAAGATGCGCTTGTACCGGGGTTTGAAAAATTCGACCCACAGCTCCGGGCTGATGAACAGGTCGCGTTCGGTACCCCAGTCATCTGTGAATCCGAAGCCGTGGATCCTGTCGCCGAAGCGCTCGTACATGTTCCGGATAATGCCCAGGTCAAAGTCGATGATACGGTCGGCGAGCCAGCCAATGCGTTCCGGCTCGGCGTAGAGATCTACGAGCGTATTCTCAAAGCCGCGCAGCGCGTGCATCCGTTCGAATAACAGCATGAAAATGTCAGTGCAGCGGTAAATGTCCTCATCGATCTCAAAAAATCGTTCCATGCCCTCATAAAATGCGGGCGTATCCGGGTCGGGGAAGGAAAACGAGTCAAGCGCGGACCAGTCCTGCAGTGGATGCTCCTTGACTTGCCCCATGTTCTGCACGTCCGAGCGTTCCCATCCGCAGCCCCATTCGTCGATCGAGAATTTTTCGCTCTTGTTGCCGGACCCGATTTGATTCCAGGAGACCGAACGCACGTCGGTGAGGCCGAGCCTCTCAAATCGAAGCGGCAGGCGATCAGGCCGGTCAAATTCAATGGCGCGGCGGACAACTTCATACGATGACATGGGCATGGCATATCCCTCGGCTTGGGCGGCCTTTACAGTTATCAGGCGCGCCATGATACCATGTGTCTGGCTTGGCGCTGCGCTCCGCCAAGCGATCATCATGGTAAGGATCAGGTGGGGAAGGAGTCATGCGCCGTCGTGATTTTTTGTGCACTGCCGGTGGCGCGCTGGCCGCTGCACCATTATGGGCACGGCGCAGCCATGCCGGCGAAACCCCTCCGCCGAATATTCTGTGGCTGACCTGCGAGGACATCAGCCCGCAGCTCGGCTGCTTCGGTCAGCCCGGCGCCACCACGCTCAATCTCGATCGCCTGGCCTCGGAAGGCGCCCGGTACGTCAACGCCTTTTCGGTGAGCGGCGTCTCTGCGCCCAGCCGCTCCTGCCTGATCACGGGCATGTATCCCAACACATTGGGCACCCAGCATATGCGCTGCAAAACGCCGCTTCCGCCGCAAATCCGGTGCTTTTCGGAATATTTGCGGGAGGCCGGCTATTACTGCACCAATAATGCGAAGACCGACTACCAGTTTGACCCGCCCGCGCAGGCCTGGGACGAATCCAGCAAGGACGCCCACTGGCGCAACCGCCCCGACCCGGCCCAGCCTTTCTTTGCGGTTTTCAATCAAACCATCACGCATGAGTCTGAAATCGGAACGCTTTTCGAGAACGAGGAGGTCCTGCGAAAACGTCTGGAACCGCAGGCCCCGCATGCGCTCGACGCGCTCGATTTGCCGCCGTACTTCCCCGACACACCTGTCATTCGGCGGTATTGGGCCCACTATTTCGACCTGATCACGATTATGGACCACTGGGTGGGCGCCATGTTGAACCAACTTGAAGAAGACGCCCTCGCGGAAAACACGCTGGTCTTCTTTTTCAGCGATAATGGCGCCGGACTGCCCTGGTGCAAACGGTGGCTGTACGACAGAGGGATTCGCGTGCCTTTGATCGTTCGATGGCCGGGCAAGCTTCCGCCGGGCGCCGAACGGGACGAATTGGTAAGCTTCGTGGATTTTGCCCCCACCATCCTGTCGTGCGCGGGCCTTCCTATCCCCGCATACATGCAGGGCAGAGCCTTTCTCGGCAGCGCGACAAGTCCCACCCGCAACTACGTCTTTGCGGCGCGCGACCGCATGGATGAACGCTACGACATCATCCGGGCCATCCGCGACAAACGCTTCAAATATATCCGGAATTACGAGCCCTACCGCCCCTACGACCAGCATCTGGTTTATCCGGAGCGCTTCCCGGTCATGCAGGAGTTGCGGCGCGTCGAAAAGGAGGGTGCGCTGGAAGGAGCACAGAAACTCTTTTTCGCGGGGACCAAACCGCTAGAAGAACTATACGATATGCACGCGGATCCAAATGAAATAGAAAATATCGTCGACCAGCCGGAGTTCGCGCATGAACTCGGCCGCCTGCGTGAAGCGCTTGACGTGTTTCTTGACGACTCCGCCGACACGGGGTTCATCCCGGAGGTCGACCTGAGCGCCTGGCTTGCTGGAAGGTGGGCAGGCCCTCCGGAGACCCTTCCCGAGTATGAGCTTGCCAGCAGCGAGACGATCTTCGGGAAACCAGTAAAGACTTACGTGGATCTGCTGAACGGCTCGAACCGGCTACGCCGGCTTCGAGCTATCAAAACCCTTGGCCTCGTACCCGAGGCATTACCACTGCTGCGGCACGCCCTGGAAGATTATGACCCGGCGGTGGTTTATTGGGCAGCTGTCGCGCTGGGCCACCTCCAGGATGACTCGCCCGAGATCCGCGAGAAGTTGCTCAAAGCATTGGGAAGAAAAGAGTTGAGCGCCAGATTGGGCGCGGCTCGAGGCCTGGTTTTGTGTGGATACATCAATGATGCCATGCCCGGCTTATTGCAGGTGCTGGCGGACGAGGACGAATATGCACGCCTGTCTGCGGTCGAAACCCTGGAGATCGCCGGCCTTGAACACCCGGGCGTTCGTGACGCCCTCGAAAAGGTCATGCAAGACAAAGAGACCTACCCTCGCCGGATTGCTGCGACTGCCCTGGGGAAGTCGATACGTTGACGCACCCGGCAGAAGTCTCAGGCCGTCTCGCTGAGCTGCCGGGGCCGCCGTTTTCCGTCTGTGTGCAATGTATTGCTTTTTTGGGGGCTCTCGGCTACACTACTACTCGTGCAATGGTGCACATGAACTGGAGTTAGTGAGCTTCTGCCTCCGTTTTGGACCTGATCCTGCGCGTGATTTCCGAAAAGATGTCATGCTCGCTCCGGACTGGTTGCCGACCGGGTTGAGGGCCACCCTCCACAAGACCGCTCTGGAAAGGAAAGAGTAATGAACATCTACGTGGGAAATCTGTCGTATGACACGGACAACGCATCGCTGCGCGCGCTTTTTGAGACGCATGGCGCAGTGGACGACGCGCGGGTCATCGAAGACCGGCAGACGGGCCGCTCGCGCGGGTTCGGTTTCGTTGAGATGCCGAACAGCTCTGAAGCGCAAGCCGCTATCGACGCCCTCAACGGGCATGAAATTCAGGGCCGCACCCTGACCGTCAATCAGGCACGTGAGCGCGAAGCTCGCCGTCCGCGTGGCGGCGGCGGTGGTTACGGCTCCCGCTACTAGTCCTTACGGCAACAAGCGAAGGCGGTACTTCCTCGTTACGCGGGGTTGTACCGCCTTTCTTTGTGTCAGATTGTGCGAACTCCCCCGGGCTTCTGAACGGCGTCCAGCAGCCTCTGGCCGTTATCGTAAAACAGAGCGTCCACGAAGTCGCTTCCCAGCTCGCAGCGCTCCACCGCGGTACGAATGCCCCGCAGTTCTTCGTAGAGAAACGAAGTGAACACCAGCTTTCCGCGGTCATCCGACAGCGACAGCGGCCACGGTACAGGGGTGATGTATGTGTATTGGTTGTTGATCTCGACAGATTTGCCCGGCGCGACCGCAATCGGCAGATCCGTTGCGTACAGGACTCGTTCCCGGGGCGCTGTCCGAAACACGTATTCCAGCACATCCGGATTACTCACCATGGCCAGGTCGTAATAGAGATTGGGCAGGTCCGTCAGGTTGTCGAGGGTTCCCCGCACGTTTTTGAGGAAATACGCGCGGCCCACGTGCGCCAGTACGATGCGCGCCGCCGGATAGGACCGGCAGAGATCCCGGAGCTGTATCTGATTGAGCGGATCGGCCAGGCGATCTTTGCGGGGAATGTGCAGCATGACGAGCAGGCCCCGCGCGTTCACAATTTCCATGGCCCAGTTCGGGAGCATCTCTGAAATCTGTACCTCGTTGAGGTCCGGTTTCCGCACGTAGTTCAGATACGGTTTAAGCCCGAGAAAACGGCCGGATGCGAGGTCCGCCTCCAGCTGCTCCGGTGTATCCGTTTCGGGGTCGAACAGGCGCAGCGGAAAGAAGCGCTTTCCGTCGCATACCTCGCTCACGTAGGCGTTGTTGGCCTGGAGGTCGTATTCGACGTGGGGAAGACCGAAGACCACCGCACTGGTCTCGCGTTTCGGATACAGCTCGTCCAGATCCTGGGAAAGTGCAGCAAGATCATACGAGCGAATCGGGTGTCCTGCACACGAATACGCTTCGCATCCCGATGGGATAGTGGCCTCGTCGAAGAGGTGCACATGAAAATCGAGAACTCGCGCCGGTACGAAATCTTCGAGCTCCTCTTCCCAAATACGACGGTTTCGCTCGTGTTTGGTCGTTTCCCGCCACATATGCAGCCTTTCGTCAAAATGCGCGGCTCAGATCGCGCATGTTGTCCCGCTCACAGGGTTGTGACGTCCAGTCCTGTCATCGAACCGAACGCGACGATGTCGCCGGCGCACTCGCCCATCACCAGGGCGCTGTGATGCGTGCCGCCGTTGATGGAGTACTCCTCCAGAAAGAGTTCGACCGGGAGTTCAGGGCGGATCCATCCGCGGACGGCATCCTTCATCTCCGGTACCGTCGTGTCCTCCAAGACCTGGACCGGAGCGACGAGCAGCCCGAAGCTATCGCCGGGGCCGGGGGCGAGGTTCACCAGTACCGCCGGGCCCGGATGCAATCCGCACGCCAGGATGGCCGGATTTTGCGCGGGCGTGTAGGGAAAGTCTTTTTCAATCAGCCGCGGCACAGCTCCGGCGACTTCCGGATTCACCTCGCCCATGTGCGACAGGAACAGCGAGTCACCTTCCCAGTCAGGGCAGAAAATTTCAGTAAACGTCGTTTTGCCGAAGGCCTTGTTCAGCGCGCCCACCAGCGACGCGGTCAGGACATCGCCCTCGCCCGCATACCCGTAACCACGCGCCATCGCCTTCGAGACTTCCAGGAAGGGCACGGTGTCTATCAGGCCATCGGCGGCCCGGAATTCCAGGAAATTCAGACTGAATGCGGTGTAGGCGCCATCCGTCAGGCGTTTACGCAGCGCCAAACCGGAGCGCAGCGACCGGCGGTGCACCTCTTCCGAGGCTTCGACGGCGTAGCGGGCGCGATCCGCTTCCATCTCTTCCTGGAGGTCTGTTTCCGTGATGAAGGCCGCTTCCGCCACCAGGGCTTCGACGTCGATCTGGTCGGTCCTGATTCCCAGCACGCGTTCAAGGACGGCGTCCGGCGGCGCAAAATCGCCCATGCCTTCAAACGCGGGGCCGATGCGCAGGGCGCGTGTTGTCCGCAGATAGCGTGCTGCCTGGGCCGCCCGCGCAATGCCGGCCGCACGGTCCAGCACTTCCGGATTGGCATGGTGCCCCGCCACGATCTCGAAATGCCTGCCCATCCTGCGCAACACGGACGCCAGATCCTGCACCCCGTGGATCCCGTGGTTGAACATGATCCGGTCCGGCGATGTCCCCGGCCCGAACGATGCATCCGGCGTCGTATCGAGCAGGAGCAGGGGGAGTCTGCTGGCGGCCAGGATCCCGGCCGATTCCAGGGACGGCGAGTACGCGAGATGGAGCGTTACGATCAGATCGACCTGTTCCTGCTCGAAACGCTTGACTGTTTTGGTGAATTCTTCGTTTACGCGGCAGATCTCGCCGAGCGAGACCGATACGCCGCGTTCCTGCAAGCCCTGGGCAATGGTGTCCAGAAATGGTTTGAACGAGGCCCGCAGCGCAGGGTCCACGTCGTCGTAGAGCTTTAGATAAAGGGGCAGGAGCCCGGCTTTCGGCTGTTGCATCAGCGTTGCCTCCATTTCATTCACTATAGGTTGAGACTCTCTCGAACGCGCGCGTAGTGGTTTGCGGATTCCTGTGCAGCGTCACAGACCGCAGCGCGGGGTTTCCGTATGGTTTCGACCGGGGCGTGGGCAACGGCCGGCGCCAGAGCATAGAGCGCGCCGCGCGCCACGGCCCAGTCCGCTTCACGCTGCCGTTGAACCGACCCTTCCGGAAACAGCGCGGCGATCAGGCAGCAGAGATAACCGGCCTTGCTTGCGCCGCCTCCGGCCACGATGCGCTCCGCCAACCTTCCGGCCACGATGGGCTGCAATGCTTCCGCAAGCTCAAAAACCATGCCTGCCGCCACAGCGCGCACGAGGTCGCTGGTGGTGGCGGCCGTGTGAATGCCCCAGAAGCTCCCGGCCCCGAAGGCCTCGGGGAAAAACGGGTTGCGCTGGGCGAGATGAGGCACCGCCACCAGGCCTGCCGGAGGAACAAGACAGGAGCGGAAAATAGTCTCCGCTTTGCGAAACGCTTTCGGGAGATCCGGATCCAAAAATGTCCTGAGGGCCCAATCCCACGCCGGATTGCCCGTCCGCAACGGAAGCACAACCAATTGCCCTGCGCCCGTGATCCCGCCAAGCACCAGTTGTGCCGGCGAGTCGAGCATCAGGCTTTCCGGTCGCGTGTAGTTACAAACCCAGGCCGTACCCAGGGAACAGTGCACCGGAGGGCTCGACGCCTCCACCGTGGACAGATACCCCGCTTCCTGGTCGATGTACGGTCCCGCTACGGGAATGCCCGGTGGCAAGCCGAGCCGTCGCGCCGCTGCGCCGCAGAGTGGAGCGGTCTCGTGGTCTCTGCGCAACGGTGCGACGAACGGCAGATCCAGGCCGATCAAAGCAAAAGCAGCGGGGTCGAGGCGTTGGGCAGCGGCGTTGTAGGCTCCGGTCTGGATGGCATTTCCCGGATCCTGCCGCCAGAGGCCGGTCAAGCGGTGAAAAAGCCATTCGCCCGCGCCAATGTGGATATGGGCATCCGTGAACAAGGCCGGCGCACGCTCCTGCAACCAGGCGAGCCGGCCCAGTCCATGCGGTACGCCATCGCGCAGGGTGAATCGCCGCCAGAATTCCGGCGTGCTGCGTTCCGCAATCTCGGCGATCTGCCCGTGCGCCCGGGTGTCGTTCCACAGCACCATGGGAGTGAGCGCTGCGCCCGTGTTGCGATCGGCAATGATGCTGCTGCCGCCCTGGGCTGCCACGCCGAATCCTGCTACCTCCGCCCAGCGGTGGCCCAACTGTTTTCGAAGCGAAGCCAGAACGCCAGATACAGTCCGATCGAGCGAAGCGATGTTTTGTTCGGATCCGCCGTTGGCGAGAAGCTTGACAGAGAGGCGCCGGGCTTCCTTCGCGGCCACATCCCCTGAATCCGCATCAAACGCGCAGGCTTTGAGCACGGTCGTGCCCAGATCGATGCCGATGAGCAGGCGGCCTGGGGCGCTGCGCCGTTTACGCGTGTTCGGCATAGGTCAGCTCCTTGACAGCGCCTTCCAGCCAGGCGCGGGTGTCGGCGGCCATGGTGGAGCCGGTGATCACACGGTCGATGTCTTTCCACGAGGCGAAACGGACGAAGGCCGGCTTCTCAAATTTTGTATGATCCGCGACCAGAATGGTTTCCCGCGCGCTGGCGATCATGGCCTGGGATACCCGGGCTACGTCCGTGTCTGTGGTGGATGCGCCGTCCCGATCCGCGCCGTCTGCGCCGATGCAGGCGATATCGACCCGGAAGCGTTTCATGTTTTCCTCGGTAAGCCAGCCCGACAGGTCAGGACTCCCCGTGCGCACCGCGCCGCCGGCAAGAACCAGCGTGATATTTTGCCGCCCGTACAGGGCCGAGGCGATCGCCAGGGATGAGGTAAGCACGGTCAGGCGGGGAATATCTGCAATGGCCCGCGCCACTTCCAGCGTGGTGGTTCCGGTGTCCAGGATCAGGGTCATGCCGCTGCTCACCAGACGCGCCGCTTCGCGCGCGATACCACGTTTTTCATCGGCGTTGCGCTCCGCCTTTTCTTTAAATGAAAATTCGATGACGCCAGCCCGGGTCAGCATGGCGCCGCCATGTATTCGCGTGAGTTCGCCCTGGGCCTCGAGCGCCGCCAGGTCACGCCGGATCGTCATGACGCTCACCGCGAACCGGGCCGCCAGTTGCTGAACCGTGGCTTCACCCGTGGCGGCCAGTGCCTCAAGGATTCTCGCGTGGCGGCGTTTCATGAAAGCTCATGCGCCTCTCTTGATCAAGGCCTGCAGGGCCTGCTCCATGCGGGCAACGATCACATCGACGACGTCTGTCCCCGCGATGAGTGGCAGTTTGGTGAGCGCGCTCGGAGGACACCCCTTCTTGTAGGTCTGCACGCTGATGTCCAGCCCACCGGCGCTCAGCTGCTCTGCAAATTGTATTGAAAGCTCGACATCGTCAAAAAACACCCCTGCCAGGTGCCTGCGCCCTTCGATCGCGGTGATAACGCCGGCATGCCGGCTGGCGAGTTCCCTCAAGCGTTCCTCATAATAGGCGCCGACGGTCTCGATGTGTTCCCGGTTGGCTTCAACCCAGCGCATGGTGATCAGGTAGGCGAGCGAGGCCAGTTCCTCCTGGCCATTCGTCACCAGCGCGCCGAACTGCGGCAGGGAATCCATGGCCGCGCTGAACAGCACCCGCGACGCCGAATATTCGCCTCCCGGAAACCCCTTTCCAACCACAACAAAACTCGGTTTCAGCCCGTACTCACGGAAAAGGAAGAGATCCGGACTCCACACGCAGGATTGAATCTCATCGCAGACCACGGGCACGTCGTGTTGGCGGCACAGCGCGTAGGCCCGCCGGAGAAAGGCTTTTGAGAGCCGTATCGCCGCGTAGTTCATCAGAATGAGTTCATGGAAAAAACCGGCGATCTTATATGGAGGCTGATCCCATTGCGCGAATGCCGCCTCAAGATTTTCCAGGTTGTTCGGTCGTACGGCCCGTACCATGAACGCGCCGCTCTGTTCCAACAGGGCGGCCACCTCAGGCCACATGCCGCGCATGGTCTGGGTGAGAAATGTGGTGCCGTGGTAATTGGCCTCCAGGCCGCCTTCTTCATCCCCCAGCACCACCACGACCGGGATCCGCCCCGCGTAGGGGGGCGTGGGACTGCCGGCCTCGCTGCGGAAAAATCGCGCCAGGATCATTTTCAGAGCCGCTTCCGCGGCCAGACTGCCGGTCTCCAGGTTAAGCACGCGGTTCAATACGTTCATGGACGTGGAACGCAGGGTCCGCTGGAGCATCTGGGCGTCACCCGGCGCGATTCCGGCGGCGGCGCGCACCATTTCCTGCTCGAGAAGGCGGGTGATGTGCCCTCGGGTATTGTTGTGCGTGGCATTCGGGATGCCCAGCGCCCGGGCATGATTGAGCAGGGCATAGCCCGGGAACCGGTGCCCCAGCGGCGCATGGTAATGCTCGCTCTTGGATGTCAGGTAGAGCCGTCCGTCTTCGCCAATCCGGTAATATCCCAGCGCGCTGACCGGCGCCTGTTCCCGAGTCGAATTTCGCGCAAACTGCACGCTGGTTGCGCCTGTGCATGTCGCTCCCGCCGGAGGGATGCACTCTGTGCCGACCTGGGGCAGGCGGGACGACAATGCCCGTTGAAGAGAGACAGGGAAGAACGCCACCTTCTGCGCCGCGATCCGGCGCAATTCTGTCGCGGACGTCCCGCTGAGAAATGAATCCGCACTGCAGACGGCCTCAATATAGTCTTTTCCCGTCAGATCCTGAAGGCTCAGCCGGGGAGATGCGAAACGCAGGGGAGATCGGACGGGCACGGGCATTTTCCTTCTTGAGATCGCCGAATATCGGCGTTCGGGGTTGTGCGTTTTTGCGCGAAATTGTTCCTTATGGTAGTAGCGCGCATCCGTAGTGTCAACTTGCCTGGAACGGGGGCCGAAAAAGCGCTTCCAACGGGAAATTTCGCCCAGCGGCATGCGTTTTCACCGGAATTCCGGTATGCTGAAAACAGCACCGGACCGCTGCGCTTGTACCCGGAGCCCGGCCGTAATCCAGCACCTGGAATGAGGGGATATTCATGAAAGAAATCGCTGTACACACCACGAGTCACACGCAATTTGTGAACATAGACGCCAAAATCGAAAGCGCCGTTGCGGCAACAGGCATTCGTGACGGCATCTGCTTCGTGTTCGTGCCGCATACGACCGCGGGCGTCACCATCAATGAAAATGCCGACCCCGACGTTACCGCCGACATGATTCAGGCTCTTGAGCGGGTCGTTCCCTGGAAAGCCGGCTATGCCCATGCGGAAGGGAATGCGGCAGCCCATGTCAAAGCCAGCATGATGGGTTTCAGCCAGGCAATCCCCGTGCGCGGCGGAAGACTAGCCTTCGGCACCTGGCAGTCCCTGTATTTTTGCGAATTCGATGGGCCTCGCTCCCGCAAAGTATGGGTGAAAGTCGTTCCCGCGTGAGCACCGAAACCCGTTTCGCTCCCGCATGGAAAGCCGCCGCGCCGGAAAGGACGGCGGGCAGCTCTGAAAGAGAAAACCAGCGCGCCTGGAACGTCAACGGCCGCGCGAATCTCCGATCTCGGTCATGTTGCGAAACGTTCGTTTACGTGCTTTAATGTTTGCTTTGACCAGGTCTGCATGGCGCGGTGAGCGCCCAGGGGAGTCCCAATGCACGAACTCAACAGCAAAACCCCCCACCCGTTTTCCATGTCACGGCGCGGCTTTCTGGCCAGCGCTTCGGCATCTCTGGCCCTTCCGCTGGCGACGTCGGCGATCGGTCAATCGCTTGTCGATACCCCGGTATGGGAGCAGCGTTCGGACAAGAAGATACGCATCGGCGTCGTGGGAGGGGGCTTCGGGCAGTCGTTTCACTGGCACGAGCATCCCAACTGCATTGTCGAGGCGGTCAGCGATCTGAGGCCGGACCGTCTGACCCAGCTCCAGGGAAAATACAAGTGTGAGAAGACCTACGAGTCGCTGGAAAAGCTCATTCTGGATCCGGCCATCGACGCGGTCGCCGTGTTTACCGAAGCGCCGAACCATGCCCGCCATGTAGTCGACTGCATGGAGCACGGCAAACACGTGATCAGCGCCGTACCCGCCTGCTGCACACTGGATGAGGCGGCTCTCCTCAAAGAGGTGAAAGAACGCACCGGCCTGACGTACATGATGGCGGAAACCAGCAGCTATCGCTGGGAAACCATCACCGCGCGGCGGCTGGTTCAGGATGGCCTCCTCGGGGAGCTCATCTATACGGAGGGCGAGTACTACCACCCCATGGACAAGGCCGGCCGCGCCGCGCTCTGGTATTACAATGATCAACGCACCTGGCGTTACGCCTATCCACCGATGCTCTACCCGACTCACAGCTCCGCCTTCCTCGTCGGCGTTACGGGCGAGCGGCTTGTCAAAGTCTCCTGCATTGGCTGGGGCGACGCCGAGCATGATACCGCCTTGCGCGAGAATGCGTACGACAATCCCTTTACCAATGGCATGGCTATGTTCCTCACGGACCGGGGACATCCGTTCCGCTGCAATGTCGCGTGGGACATCAAGGCCCATGGCGAGCGGGCGCAATGGTTCGGTATGCAGGGCGCCATGTACATGCCCGGCTCGGGAGGGCAGCCGTTCGCTCTGCAGTTACCCGACCAGACCCTGAGCGGCCTGCCGGATTACTGGCACATGGTGCCCGAAGCCATGCGCTACGATACCGGCCACGGAAAATCGCATCCATTCCTTACCAACGAGTTTATTATGGCGCTCGTCGAGGAGCGGGAGCCCCTGGTTGATCTTTACGAAGCGCTGGCGTTCACCGTGCCCGGGATTGTGGCGCACGAATCGTCGTTCCGGGACGGTGAACAGCTCCCGATCCCCAGTTTCGATCCAGCCGGGCGTGCCCGCGCCTGAGAACATGAACCTTCAGGAGAATGCCAAATGAGACACCGTGACGCCCTGGAGACTGCGCCCCTCTCGCGGCGCGGCTTCATCAAAGCCACCGCGACCAGCGCTTCCGGCATCGTGCTGGCGGGGGTATCCGCAGAGGCCCTGGCCGCTGGACCGCCCTGGCAGCAGACTTCCGACAAGAAGATCCGCATCGGGATTGTGGGGGGAGGGTTTGGCCTCTCTTTCCACTGGCATGAACACCCGAATTGCATCGTCGAGGCCGTCAGCGACCTCATCCCCGAGCGGCGCGAACGCTTGCAGAAGAAATACGGCTGCGAGAAGACTTACGAGTCGCTCGAACAGCTCATCCAGGACCCCGCCATCGATGCGGTGGGCGTATTCACGGAAGCCACCAACCACGCCCGCCACGTGATCGATTGCATGGAACACGGAAAGCATGTGGTCAGCGCAGTTCCCGCCTGTTGCTCGCTGGAGGAAGCCGCGGCCATGAAGGAAGCGAAAGAGCGCACCGGGCTTACCTATATGATGGCGGAAACAAGCCATTACCGCCCGGAGACGATCACCGCGCGCCGCCTTCATCAGGACGGGCTTTTTGGCGAACTGGTCTATTGCGAGGCCGAATACTATCACCCCGGCATTGGATGGGCGGACAACGAGCTTTCAACCCGCGACGGCAAACGCACCTGGCGCTGGGGATATCCGCCCATGTGGTACCCGACCCACAGCACCGCGTTTCTCGTCAGCGTCACCCGCGAACGTCTCGTTAAAGTCTCGTGCATCGGAACCCGGAGGCCCGCCGATCCCGGTTTTCAGGACAATCCATACAACAATCCCTTCGCCAACGGCCTGGCCCTGTTCCTGACGGACCAGCGCCACCCTTTCCGGTGCCACGTCTGCTGGGATATCCACGGCCACGGCGAGCGCGCCCAGTGGTTCGGCACTCAGGCGGCTTTGTATATGCCGGGATGCGCCGGACAGCCGTTCGCACTTCAGTTGCCCGAGCAATCGCTCAATACCGCCCCCAGTTACTGGCAGATGCTGCCTGAAAAAATGCGCTACGACACCGGACATGGCGGTTCTCACCCGTTCCTCACCAACGAGTTCATCATGGCCCTCGTCGAAGAGCGCGCTCCCGAGGTCGATCTGTACGAAGCGCTGGCGATGACCGTGCCGGGCCTCGTTGCCCATGAGTCCTCGTTCAAGGACGGCGAACAACTCCCAATTCCCAGTTTTGACGTAGCGTAACCATCTTGCAGGAGGAATTCCGATGCGTTTCCTGGCATGTGTAATGATAGGGGCCGCCGCGGCAACCCTGGCGGGTGCGAATCAGCCGGCGGAGCCATGGCAAACGGTGGGCGAGGGAGCCTGGAAGACCATTCCCGGCACGCACGGGGTCTTCGCCCACGAAAAACGGGACGAGGCCGCATCCGCCGTTCAAACGGCCGCAGGCTCAGGAACCCTGATCTGGCGCTGTTATGTCGAGCCGTCCCCGGCCTGTGAAGCGGCGGGGATCTGGTTTGCCGCTGCGCCGGATCTCAGCGCTGGGTACCGGCTGACGCTCGGCGGGAACCCCGGCCTGGGCGGCGTGCAGCTGCACGACGCGTCGGGCGCGCTCTGCTGGGAAGACAAATACGCGCCCTGGACCTACTACACGCCGTACCTGCTCGAGGCCATCGCTGACGCTGGACGTGTGCGCGTGCAGGTGCTCCATTGGGACGGCATTACCCTGGAAGCGCAAAGTGACTGGATCGATGCTCCCGGATGGGCGCCGGACGCTCACCGTACCTGTGGCCTGTACGCGCACGGCATTGCCCGGTTCTATGGCGCTGAAGCCGCTGAGGCGCCGCTTTCGCCCATAGTCCCTGACTCCCCGAGCAAGCTTCGCCTGGTCACCAGCAGCGACAGCGAATGGACGATCATCGGTCCGGGAGAGTGGAAATGGACCACTCCGGAGAAGACCATCCTGCGCCAGGGCGCCGACGTCCCCCGCTCCTCGGTAGTCAACACCAGACTGGGCGGCGCTGAGGGTACGTGGCGCTGCCGAATCTTGCTCGAGAAAGGCGCCGGCGGCGGCGGGCTCTTGTTGCGTACCGATCCTCAGATCAAAACGGGCTTCATTGTCTGGCTCGGAGGTACGTACGGCGCCGGCTCCCTCATGCTCTACCGCAACCCGCTGACCCAGCTCTGGGGCGGAGAGCAAAATCACTGGCATTACGACACCGAATATCTCCTCGAGGGTTCCGTCATAGATGGTAAAGTCTCGGCCAAACTCATGAAAGCCGACGGCACGCTCATCGACGAAAGCCCGCAATTCGACCTGCTTGATGAAGAGAAGGCCCTTGGCGGCAACCTGGGTTTCATGACCTACATTGGCAAAGGCCAGTTCTGGGACTTTTCGGAGGCAACCCGCACTGGCGCAGCAGTAGAGGGCCCGCAAACGCTCGACATCCTTGGTCCCGAATGGGCTGTCATGGGCGGCGCCTGGGCCTGGGATAACGAGGCCAAGACTGTGCTTCGCCAGGATGCCGGGGAGGGCGAGGCGGCTGCCGCGAACAATGCCATGACCGGCGCGAAAGGCGTCTACAGCGTCACCGTCACACCGGAAGCCGGCGCCGAATCTGTCGGCCTCCTGTTTCAGGTCGCGCCGGACATGAAGGAAGGCTTCGAGGCCCGGCTGGGACGCGGCGCCGTGTTGCGCACCCTCAGCGGCCGCACGCTGTACGAAAAAACCGATTTCGCCTGGACCCCGGGCACGGCATACGTTATCGAGGGAATTGTGCTGACGGATCGGGTGAGCATGCGCATCCTCGATACGTCTGGCACTGTCCTGCTCAAAACGGACGACTTCTACGTATCGGATACTAATAACACACGGATCGGCGGCATCGGCTTCCGGACAGGCGGCGGAGCAGCCCGGTTTGCGGACTGGGCAGTGCGGCCGCTAGAGTAGTCCTCGCGAAAGGGGGCAGAGATGCTGAGACACCTGCCGATCCGGGATCCGCAGCCCGACGCGGGGCGCTTTGTCGACATTCTCATGGGCCGGCGTACGGGGCCCCCGCCGCTGGTCGAGTACATCGTGGACACGACCGTCCTCAAACCCATCGTGACCGAACTGCTTGGCAGAGAGTGGGTGGGAGAGCCATCTGGCCCGCATTTAATGAAGGCCTGGCTCGACAATTACATCGCGTTCTGGCTCGCCCTGGGTTACGACTTCGTCCGGCTGGAGATCGGCCTGCCATTCGAGGAACGGCGCATCCTTCACGACGACGTCGTCGACCACTCCAACCATCAACGCGCGTGGAACGATCAGCATCAGGGGATCATCACTTCCTGGGAGGATTTTGAGCGCTACGAATGGCCGTCTCTTGAGGACGTGGACTTGTTCCCCCTCGATTACGTCAACGAAAACCTTCCGGAAGGCATGGGACTTGTGACCTGCCACGCCGCGGGCGTTTTTGAGCATGTGTCGCAGCTCATGTCCATTGAAACGCTGTGTATCGCTGCATGCGAGCAGCCGGACCTTGTTGCCGCGGTCTTCGACAAGGTTGGAACCCTGCTTTTAGCCTATTACGAGCGCCTGTTCGAACTCGACCGCCTTTGCGCCGTTCTACAGGGCGATGATATGGGATTTCGAACGGGAACGCTCATCGCTCCCGACGACATGAGACGGTATGCACTGCCCTGGCATAAAAAGCTGGCTCAGCGGACGCACAAGGCCGGCGTGCCTTACTTTCTGCATTCCTGCGGCAACCTCGACGCCATTATGGACAATTTAATTGACGACGCAGGCATTGACGGAAAGCATTCGTTCGAAGATGCCATTATCCCGGTCGAGGATTTTCAGGCCCGCTATGGCGACAGGATCGCCGTGCTGGGCGGAGTCGATATTAACCGCCTGAGCGCCGGGACGCCCGGGGAAGTCCGGGCCCACACGCGGTATCTGATCGAGACTTGTGGCCCGCGCGGCCGTTACGCCATCGGGTCCGGCAATTCTATCCCCAGCTATGTGCCTGCGGAGAATTATCTGGCCATGCTCGATGAGGCGCACGACGTGAACGGATGAGGTCCTCCTGCCCGGGTGGCGTCAACCTGCCCGCTGTGGGGTTCGTTTTCATCGAAAGTATACGCTTGTTTGCAATGACAAGAGGTCGCCGCACATGCACAGCGTGCCCATAGGCCTCCTGTGCGCGATCATTTCCGCTACGCGCATCTGGACGGCATCCAGCCTGGACAACATCTACCCGGACAGCCAGCCGCCGCCTGGGGCCGCGCCGCATGTCCGTCTTTACGCCGCACAAGGGGAATATGAGTCGTTTCAGATCTGTATCCGTTCTTCGCGCCGTGACATCGAAAATGTTGAAGTGGTGCCCGAACCTCTCGCAAAGGCCATCGATTCTCCTGAGATACGGAACGTTGGCTATCTGGCCGTTCCAGAGCCATCCCCGCGTGCCTGCGGCGGACAAACCGCCCAGCCGGACCCGCTTCATCCATTTGAGCCTTTCTTTCTCGAAAAAGACACCACCGCGGCGCTATGGGTGACGTATACGATCCCTCGAGATTGCCGTGCGGGGATCTACCAGGGCCGGCTAGGATTGCGCCTGGCTGGGCGCGCCAGACAGTATGTCCGCGTCACGATTGAAGTCTTTGATTTTCAGATTCCCGAATTTCCCAGCATCACTGTGACAGGGCGCCTCTCTGCAGAACGTATTCGCACGTTTAACGAGGTCGCCGATGACACGCTCGGCGAGTGGCGCCCGTTTTACGATGCACTCGCACCCTGGCGAATCGCTTTCAATACCGCTCTTGAGTTCCCGCTTGCCCCCGGCGACAGCGAGCCATACCTGGAGCATTTGCTGTACGCTGCCCGCCGCGCTCATGCGCCGGTAATCTTCGCGGGAATGGGGGGGAGGCTGGCGGATGCCCTGGCGCGTGAATCGTCGTTGGACACCTTGCAGGCCGTTCATGAAGCCTTGGCGGGCACGGACTGGTCGAGGCGCATATGCGCGGAACCGATGCCGATGCTGCCCCGATCGCATTGGGTGGAGGTGCGTGACCGGTATGAGCCATTTTTCGAACAGGCGCCGTCCATACGCCGGTTGTTTCAAGGAGTGCCCCATCCTCAAACAGAGCAGCTTGCCGAAATCTGGGTGATGCCGCTTCAATTTTTCGATCCGATTGCGGTACAGCGGCTCCGAACAGGCATGTCTCTCTCGGCGGAGTTGCCGTACCCGCTCGATACTGTTCGAGCGTCTTCCAGCGCGCAGATCCCCACGCAGGACATGCCGTACGCCGCCGCGCCGGAGGACGCCTGTGACGGAAGCCTTTATACTGCGTGGACTTCCAGCAATGTGCCTCGCCCCGGCGCTCCCGAATGGCTCGAGTTTCGGCTCCAGGCCCCTGCCACTACAAACCAGATTCGCATCGGCTGGCGCGCAGGGCACGAAGCGGTTGAACCGACAGTTGAAATCTCTTCCGACGGCACCCGCTGGACGCTTTCTCGTGTCACTTGGCGGGCGCATCTATCCGACCGTCGATTCGCGCCAAGCTGGTCAGAAGGCCTGTTTGACCGGGAACGCAGCTTCATTGGGATCCGTTTCCACTTCACTGACACGCTGGACAAGGTGCCGGTCAGTATCACGGAAGTGGAGCTCGGACGCCCGCCCGATCCGGAGACTATCGCTTATTTTTCCGGAGGCGCGCAGGTATGGCTGGACGCATCTTCAGTCCAATTTCCATCGTTTTGCGCCGATGCCCATCCCGTTGAAGCCCGGCTGAGCCCGTGGCTCTGTTGGGGGCACGAACTCGATGGCCTTTTCGGCATTCCTTTGAACGTATGGCCCGATTCGTGGAGGCTGCTGAATTCGGCGAGGCCGGAGATCTGGCCAGCTTCGGGCGGCGCCGGCGACTCTTTTCTGCTCTACCCTGCCCCGGGAACGCTCGTACCATCGCTGCGGCTGTACCGGCTGCGCGACGGCCTGGAGGACATCGAATACCTCCGCGCCGCGGCAGAGGCCGGTGTGAGCAGCGTTGTTGTGCGGCCTGAAAGTATGGCTGTGTGCCGCTGGGAGCAGTACGCCGGGAATCTGCCTCCCAAAGTGCTCAAGGCCACCCGGGATGAGTTGTTGGGGCTCCGTACTGCCCTGGGCCGTGCTATCACGGAAACAGCCCGGTCGCGCTGACTCCGTGGGGGCCTCGCGCCCCGCAGACATCTGAGGGCGCTCAGTCGCCGAAGGCTTTGGGCCCCAGATGTTTCACCAGCATGTCCTGAAGTTCCGCTATCATGTGACGTTTGGTGAGGTAATCGGAGCCGCCGACTTCCTGAATTTTGCGCGGATCCTCATCCGTAGCGGTCAGGAAAATGATCGGCAATTTGCTCGGGATGCCCGGATCGTTGCGCAATCGTTCACAGGTCTCGTACCCATCAAAAACCGGCATCATGACATCGAGGAAGATGAGGTCAGGCTGGGCTTCTACGGCCGCTTCCAGCGCCTCCTGACCGTTGGCGGCATAAAGGACCTTGTGCCCCTCTGCCGTCAGTGCTACAGCAAGCACATCAAACGAAGCTGAATCATCGTCGGCAATAAGAATGAGTGCCATCCTGCTGTCCTCCTGTCCGCATTGAAAACGGCATTATAGCATTTTGCCTCCAATCCAGCCTTTGCCGGCATGAGCCCCCGCTGCCTCGCTGGTATGCGCGCTTCAGATCGTCTTCCTGCATGCCGGGGCATTGCAGGCGCGCGCAATCAGCTCGAGGCAGCGTAACCGCACAAAGTGTAATCGTACGCCTTGACTTAACGGCGGGAGCAAACCTAGAATGGCCGCATGCGACAGGGAGCATCAGGAACGTTAAACTCGGGGGCTGCCCTGCAGAAAGGATCGCAAATGATGCGATATGCAGTGTTGTTCGTTTCTATGATGATGCTGGTTCTGCCCGCGGTCTTTGCCCAGGAATCCGCCAGCCCGGCTGGAAACCAGGCCGAAACAGGCGCCGCCCCGTCATCCGCGGTTTCTCCGGAAACCCCGGCCGCTGGCGTCACCCCGGAATCCGGCGCCGCGTCCAGTGCGCCGGCGGCCGTGTATGAGGAACCTGCGCAAGAACCCAAGGGCGATACCGTGATTCTCCAGGACGGCCGCCGCTTTGAACGCGTGCAGGTGCTGCGCCGGACAGCCACCGATGTCGAGATTGAAATCGTCGAAGGGGTGGCGCCCTTGTCGCTCCCGCGCGAAGTCGTGAAAGAGATTCTGTGGGATGATTATGAGCCCCGCACACAATTCGGCGCAGGAAAAACTCCCGGCGCTTCCGCAAGTGCGCCACGGCGCACGGAAAACGCCCTCCCGGAAGGCACGGCACGCGATGACCAGGGGAATGTCGAAATACTCCCGCGCGTGAAGGTGCCGGCGCAGTTGGCGGGGAAGCTTCGCACAGACATTACACAGCTTGTGCGCGGACTCAATGGCAAGGATCTGTTCGAAGCCCTTAATCTCATCAAGCAGGCCACACAACTGCAGATCGCCGCTGACCAGCCTCTGCGCGATCTCGCCAGTAAGTCGGGCGGACTCAAGGTCAACGTGACCCTGAATGACGATGTGAAGGTGAACGTCGCGGAATTCCTGGAGAATTACCTTCTGAAACAAAAGGAAATGCAGAGCGTAGGCATCCTGTACAAACCGGACCGCATCATCGTCACCACGAGGGAAGCAGCGGCGAAACTGCGGCAACAGGAAGAGTAGCGCAGGGAGAAACGCGGCCAGTGCAGCCCCGCGCGGCGATCCCCGTCGCGTCCGCCTCTCCAGGGAACCTTGGTATCACCCGATCTGAATCCGCCCCGGCCGCCGTAACCCGGCACCGGGGCGGATGTATAACACCTGTTTGATCTTCAATCAGTCTGGCCTGGATCAGGGCAGCTCTTCGTCGTCGATAATATCTTCCACGTTCTCGTCGACATCTTCGTCTGCCCCGGCATCGTCCGGAGCGTCGTCATCGTCGATCACGGCGACTGTGTCGGGGGCATCGGCTTCAACGGTTGCCTCCTCTTCCTCGGCATCGTCGATCACGCCGGTCTCATCGTCTTCGTCTTCGAATTCGTCGTCTCCCTCAAGCTCGTCCATGTCAGGGACCATTCCTTCGTCTTCCTCGAGGTCCATGACCGGCGCTTTTGCCTGAGCAAGCTTCCGGGGCGTACGCTTCAGGGTTGGACGCCGCGAAGCGCCTTCTTCCGATGGCCCGACACGCACCAGTTCGACATCGTCTGGATGGTCTTTGGGGCACCATTGATCTTTGGGGCACTTGAACCCGACTTTCTCGGCGCCCCACTCCGTAAAGCGCCTGCCACATTTCGGACATTCGTATTTGACCGGCATTGCAAAAGACCTCGTTGATTTGACGCCAAGGGAAATCCCTTTCCAGCGGAGCGGAATTATAACAGATGATTCCTCAGATGCAAAGGTTTCCGGCCCGGAACCTGCGTTTGGCAGCAACCCCTTGCCCTTGCGCTACTTAGGGAATCGGTCCCTGCGCGGGTTGGCGCGATCCCGCCGGTGAGCGGAAAATACCTGCAAACGCGCCCGCTATCAGAAGCGTCATGCCTATCGCCCCGAAAGAGACCAGCAGCGCGGGGTTGTCTGAAAGCCACCACATCCGGGATGCCAGCGCGGTGAGATAGTCAACATGGCCCAGGAAGCCCGGGAACTCGTAGAGGAAGGTCTGTGAAACGTCCCCGTGCAGAATCACGCCAGCCGCTACTGCGATTCCGAGAACGCCGGGGACGGCTACGTGCAAGAGGCGATGCAGGAAAATCTGCCGTTCACGCTCCAGCATGGCCGCGACGCGAAGGCGCCGTTGAAGGGTACTGTGAAACCCGCCAGGCAGCGGCGCCGGCGTTTCATGACGCAGTGCCGCCTCGATGCGCCGGCTCAAGGGGTCTGACGCGGGCCCATCTTCACTCTTCATCTTCGTACCTCAATTCATGTTGTACAATGCGGCGTAATTGGCCGCGCGCGCGGTGCAGCCACGTTTTGAGCGTGCCTACGGGAATCTCCATGATCTCAGCGACCTCCTCGTACGAGCATTCCTGCAGGTAGAACAAGGTGATCGCCTCCGCATACCGGCGAGGCAGCCTGGCAACACATTTTCGGATAAGCTCTGCCTCTTCGGCCTGGGGAAGCGGCGCTGCAGCGCCCGGCCCGGAGAGCTCGGGAGTATAGGCCAGAGACAGTTCACCGCGCCGTTTACGTTTCTGCAATTCGGACAGGCATACATTGCACGCAATGCGGTAAAGCCAGGTCGAAAACTGAGAATCGCGCCGGAATTTCCCGATCTTCTGATATGCCTTGAGGAAGGCTTCCTGCGCCATATCTTCAGCCAGGGAAGGGTTGCGCATAAACCGCAGCGACAGGTTATACACCGTCAGTTCATGGCGGCGGGCCAACTCCGAAAAGGCCTCGGTGTCGCCTGCCTGGGCACGTTTGACCAGCGTCTCGTCGGATTGCTCTGTGGCGCGCATCGCATCCATGCCAGGCCAATACCCCGCTGCCGCAGTGATGGCTGTCGTCATTGCCTGCCCCTCGCCAGCCAGATGTTGCCGTTAAGCGTCTGCAGGTTGAGCGGGGCATGCCCCAAGCCAAGATTTCCGCGCAGATGATGCCGGCGCTGTATCCCCGAGGAGGTATCCAGTGGAATATCAGAGCGGATTCCGCCGTGGGTCGTGCGCGCATCCACCGTCCCGGAAAACTGCTCGTCCAGAACCACTGTAATGCCCCCGTTCATGCTCTTCAATTCTGCTCCGGCCTGTCCGCCATTCAAAATGCGCGCGACAATGACCCCGTTTGTTGTGTCGGCGTCAATTGCGCCACCCGACACGTGCGCGTAAATATTGCCATTTACGGTCGCCAGACGAGCGCCTTCCGGAGCGTCCGCGACGTTGATCCGCCCGTTGGTTGTCTTCGCGGTCACTTCTCCGCTCGGTTTGCTCACCAAAATATCCGCGTTTCGTCCCTGGATTGCCACCCGGCCGCAACCGGAGGCGACATACACGTTGCCGTTGACGCTCAGGACCTCGATGTCGGTGCCCTGCGGAACGAAGACTTCGTAATCTACCCGGAGTTCGAGCAGATCAGGCCGTTCGCCCGGTTCCGTCACCATCTTGATTTCACGGGCGCCAGAGCTCGCGGCGCACAGGGATTCCGCGTAAGCTGCCGCCTCTGCAGCCTGGGCCTGTTCCGTCACATAAACCCGGACACGCGCTTTTACGGAAATTTCCCCGGCGCTGTGAGACCATATGTGCACGGTTCCGTCGCGGTTCTCCAGGGAAAAGCGTTCCGGCCCCGGCCATGTGAAAGAGCGCACCTGGTCGATAGCGGGTCGCCCCACCACTCTGGGAAAGTTTGGCGCCAGGACGCGCGTGGTGAAGAGCAGGAGCGCTAGCGCGATGCCGCCCGCCAGAAGCACACTCTTGATAAACGCTTTCATCTCGCCCTGTTAGACATCACGGGCCGCGGGCAGGTTTCGCTTTGGCCGCGGCGCGAACGCTCGACTTCTCGATGTATTGGAAGGATACCTGCTCGACCCGGTAGTCTGCACTCTTTTCACGGAATGTTGAAACCCGGACTCTCGCCACGGCGTCAAAGAAGCGAGAAAGGACAACGAATGGTAGACCTTCTCATCGTGGTAGTTCCTCTGGTTGCGGTGGCCCTGCTGTCAGGGGCCGCCTTGCGCTATCTGCTGCGCGCCTGGGTGGACTACCGAGTCCGGATCGCGGTTTTGAAGTCGATGGATCGCGATGCTGACGCGCTTACCGAACCCGGCGGTGCCGGGGGCGATGCCCGGCCGCCATCCACTCCTTCCAGTGACGGCCGCGTTGATTTTCTGATTACCGGCATCGCCCTCGGCGTCATCGGCGCCTGCTGCGCCCTGATCGGCTGGAATCTGCGCGTGGGCCAACTGGCGGTTGGCATGTATCTGGGCGGCATCTTCAGTCTCTGCCTGGGATTTCTCGTGGGCCTCGCAGGGCTGGTGGCCCGCCGTTTACGCAGCCCCCGTTCGCGGGTGAACCCGCCCCGTACGTGATGATTTCCGCGGCCTTCCGGTTCCACGGTCTTAATGCAAGACCCCGCCAATGACATGGACTGGCCTCTGCCCGGCCTTCATGCTATCATCTGCTTCGGGGCGCTTGTAGCATGGGAAAATCCGAGTTAAGACACCTCATTGCAGGCATTGACCACCTGCCGGCCACCATGAAGGTTGTGGGGCGGGCGTTGTCCGTCTTGTTTGATGCCTCTCCGGATCTGGAAGCCGCCGGCGCCCTTTTCGCTATTGATCCGGCCCTGGCCAGCTGCGCGCTGCGAATGGCCAACGTACCCGGCGCGAACCGCGCCTCTTCTGAAACCATCCTGCTGCGGGACGCTGTGCAAGCTGTGGGTTACGAAGGTCTCCGCCGCGCGGTGCTCGGGGTTACCCTGACCAGCCTGCCCGTCCAATCCTGCCAGCAGCACCTCGAACGCCTTCAGCGGCACGCTCTGGCCTGCGCAACCTGCGCAGCGAAAACGGCTGCGCACACCCGCGTGGTCTCCCCCGGAGAAGCCTATGTGGCCGGGCTCCTCCATGACGTTGGCCGCCTGGCGCTCATTGCGGCCATGCCGGACGAATATTGCGCGTTTCTGGAAAACAACGAGCCCGCTGAACTGGACCGCCTCGAACGCGCCGCGTTTGACGTCGATCATGCGCTCGTGGGCAAATGGATGGCGGAACGCTGGACGCTCCCCCGGCATTTGAGCCAGGCCATCTGGTTTCACCACCTGCCCCCAGGCACCCTGCTCGGAGACCGGCCCATCGTCCATCTCGTCGCCATCGTTGGATTTGCCAATGCCATGAGTGCCTGGATCGTGGACGGCGGGGACAAGCCTTCTCCGGCGCACCTGCACGATCTCCGTGCGCATGCGGCCCGCCTCGGATTGGAGCACGCGGATATCGAATCGCTGCATGAACAGACTCGAGACGCGATGAGTCAACGCCTCGTCCTGCTGGAATCCGGCGCTGCGGGCTGCGCCGCTGCATTTAAGGATCTCCAGAAAGCCGCATCCAATGTGACTCTCCCCGGCCGCACCGAAAGTGCGGAATCCCTTTCCTTGAAAAAAGAGATCAAGTGGCTCCAGGCCTTGAACCGTTTGAACACCAGCCTCCGGCCTTCCCAATCCCTCAGCGAAGTCCTGACGCTCATCGTCGCAACCGTCCGGGAAGGTCTCGATGCAGCCCCTGGCATGTGTTGCGCGTTTGACGAAGGGAACCGCCATCTGGTCGGCATGACCTGGGACAAGCCCGACGCGCCTCCGCAGCAGTTTCGCATTCCACTGTCTCCTTCCACCCAGCAGGAGCTTGATGAGGTCGAGCTCCTCGCGCTGGAAGCCCTGGACGAGCTCGGTATAGGAATGAGCGAAAACGGGTGGCGCGGCGCTGAACGGACTGAACCCGTGCTTCACGACGGGATTCTCATGCTCCCCATGGTGGCCGACGGCACCACGCGCGGCCAGATTATGTTCGAAACCGAGTCGCAGAAGATCGAAAATCACTCGTGGGATGCGTTTAAACTGATGGCCTTTGCGGGCGCCTGCGGCGCCGTGCTTGCCCGGCATCATGCGTACGGCGAGCTTCGTGAGCTGAGCGAGGATCTCGCCGACGCCATCGCCCGCAATGCCGGCGCATTGAGCGCGGGAGATGAAGACAGCCTGGCCGAATTTGCGATCGGCGCTTCCCATGCCCTGCAACGCCCGCTGAACATCGTTGCCAGCCAGGCGCAACAACTCCTCCGCCGCATGCGCAGCCCGGAAGAGACCAGTGCGGTTGAGTCCATCCTGGAGCAAAACCGCGCGCTCACCAAACTGGTGAATGATCTGATGGCATTTGCGCGTCCCGGGCTCTCCGTACCCGTTCCCACGGTGGTCAATTATGTCTTACACCGGCTGGTGACCACGGTTTCGGACCGTCTCGAAGCAAAAGGCATCACCATCGCCGAGGAGTATGAGGAGGGCCTGCCCCGGGTGGGTGTCGATAAACACCAGCTTGAACAGGCTCTGCTGAACCTCATCGTGAATGGCGAACAGGCCATGAGTCAGACCGGGGGGCAACTGCTCCTCAAGACCTCGGCCAATTCCGATCGTTCTCGCGTTCATATCATGGTCCAGGATTCGGGTCCGGGCGTCTCCGCGAAGCACGCGGAGAGCATTTTCGAGCCTTTCGTCAGCCTTCGGGAAGGCTTGTCCGGCACCGGCCTCGGGCTGGCGGTCTGCCGGGCCGTGGTGCGCAAACACGGGGGGGAAATCCGGCTGCTTAACCCCGACATGGCTGGAGCTGCCTTTGAAATTACGCTGCCCGTCGAACGGGAGCCCGCTGCGGAAGCGCCGGCCTCCGCACCGGATGTGAGCATCGGACGTGCAGAGAAAGTGGCGCCCCTCGAAATAAAGGCCCCTGTGGCAGCAAGGCCGTCGACCAAGCCGGCGAAGGCGTCTGGAAATCCTCCTTCTCCTAAACCGTATGGAACAAAGGCCTCGCCGTTTGAAGAGCCCGGAGCGCCCCCGTTGCCGTCGCTGCTTCTCATTGATGAAAACGAGACGACGCGTGAGGTGCTTAAAGAAACCCTGCGAAACCGGGGATTTTCCGTGATCGCAGCCCAAAACGCGGTTCGTGCCATGCAGGCCATCGCGGCCACCCTGTTTGACGCGGTACTGCTCGATTTCGAGCTGCGTGACGTCCATGGCCCGAATATGCTCACCGAGATTCACAACATCCGGCCCGGCGTGCCCGTTATCGTGATGACCGCCGACACCAATCCCCGCACCGCTCAGTCCGCCCTTGAGCGGGGCGCGCGCGCCTGCCTCTCCAAGCCGTTTGCCCTCCACGAGCTCCTGCAGAAAGTTGAAGGCGCCGTGGGGATTCATGATAATGAACAGCCGGTAACCCGCTGACGCTGGAGCGGTCGCGCCGCATTCACCGGGATCTCCGGCGGCTCCTCGCCATCACATGAAAACCACGGAAAACATGCGCCTGACTCTGCGTGAGTGTTTGTCTCACAGCGCGCTGCTGGTGGCGCTGCTGGCAGTGCTCTTTCCCGGCACGTTCCTGCGCGGCGAGCTCATTTCTCCGGCGGATATTCTCTTTGCGCTGCCCCATTGGAACGAATACGCTCCCGCGGGCTGGCAATCGACATCGAACAGCGCCATCGGCGACCATGTTTTCTTCACGCGTCCCAATACCCTGCTCTGCCAGCAGGCATTGAAGAGAGGCGAATGGCCTCTGTGGAATCATCTCCAGCTTGCGGGCATGCCGCTGTTGGCGAACTTCCAGAGCGCGATATTCTATCCGGGGCATCTGCACAACCTGGTTCTTCCAATCGACTGGGCACTGACCGCCAGCGTGCTTCTGAAACTCTTCCTGTGCGGGCTGCTGGGCTACGCATCTGCGCGCCTGTTGGCGTTCACTCCAGCGCTGGCCCGGTTTTTTTCAATCGCATGGATGTTAGGAAGCTACAATCTCATTTGGTGTTACTGGCCGCTGACCGACGTGGCAATTTGGGTGCCGCCCCTGTTCACCGGGCTCGAATTTGTGCTGCGCGACCAGTACCGGCGGGGCTGGTACGCCATGCTCTTTTCAGGAACCCTGCTGCTGCTCGCCGGGCACCCCGAGACGGCATTCACGTTCGGCCTGGGCCTGGGAGGCTATTTCCTTGTGCGGGTTATTCAGCAGCGCCGTACGGGAATGCGCCTGGCAGTTCCAATCGCCGTGTGCGGATTGGCGTGGCTGATGATATTGGCGGTATGCGCCGCGCAGCTGCTCCCGTTTTTTGAATACCTAGTGCACAGCACCAGCGAGTTGATCCGCGAGGACGCAGTGGGGGCGGAGACCTATGCTCCGGGGATGACCGCGGCGTTCTGGGTTCCGCGTTTTTATGGCACGGACGTCGAAGGAAATCTTCGCGCCGCTCACATCAACTCCAATCTTATCGGCATGCTGTACCCTGGACTGGTAATCTGGGTCGGGGGCATGTTGCTCTTCGCGCGGGGAAATGGAACAAAAAAAGAGCGTGATCGGCGTAATGCCGCCGTAGCTCTGGCTATACCCGCCGCCTTGGGCCTGATGCTGAGTTTTTACACCCCTTCTCTGCAGTTTGTCCATGAACTCCCGGTCATGAAGGAATTGCGCGAGTGGTACCACGCGTGTTTTGCGGCGTTCGCTTTCCCTCTCGTGGCCACGATGGGGCTCGAACACTGGTTCGCGCGGCAACGCCGCCTGCGCGAGCTCCTGTGGGCTTTGCCGCCATTGCTTATCGGCGCAGCGTTCGTCTTTCTGCTGCTGCGCTTCGATCGGCCTGTTCTGGAATTGACAGGCGAGTGGAGTTACGCGCTCCAGGAATCCTGGCGTGCGGCCGGGCTGGCGGCCTTGGCCCTTGCCCTGTGCGCTGTCTTTTGTTTTAAACAGCAGAGCCGCATCGCACTGCTCAGCCTGACCCTGCTCGCTGCAGGCGATTCTCTTCTGGCAACCCGCGGGTTGCGCCCGACCTTACCTCCCGAGCAATCCTTCCCGAAAACCGCCCTGATCAAACGCCTCCAATCCTTTGATCAGCCCTGCCGCGTGGGCGTCGCGGAAGGATATGTCCCGAGCGGAACCGTGAGCAATTACGGCATCGAAGAGTGGCTGGGTTACGACGGACTGTATCCTGAACGGGTCCGGCGGCTTCAGCTGGAACTGGGCCCCGCCATCTGGAATGCCATGGAACCGGTATGCGCTATCCACTATTATTTGAACTATCCCGAATACGGCTCCGTGATCGATGCTGCCAAACATCCATATCTGAAACGCGTGGATACCATCGACGGCATGGAACTCTACGAAAATACCTGCGCTTTTCCCCGCGCGTTTCTCGTTCCGCAGGTGGAAGTCATTCCGGATTTTGATGCGATGTTCAAAATCATGCGCGACCCGGAATTCGACCCTGCGCAAGTAGTCGTCACCGAAGAGGGTCCGGCAGTGCCGAACCGTTCGCCGGATAATGCCCCGCCCGGGCAGGCCACCGTGGCCGTGAGAGAACCCACACGCGTTCTGGTCGAAGTAGATGCAGCCTGCACATGCGCGCTTGTCCTGGCCGACGCCTATTATCCCGGCTGGAAAGTGACGATCGACGGAAAAGCGGGGGAGATCTTCCCCGCGTACTATGCTTTTCGCGGAGTGCTCGTCCCCGCCGGGCGGCATACCGTCGAGTTTACCTACTTCCCGCTCAGCTTCCGCCTGGGACTGGCCATCTCCACGGCGGCCCTGCTTCTGGGAGCGTTTTTAGCCATTCGCGAGCTTCGAGCGTGCGGACATCAACGTTCAGCCCGAATTTCCTGACGGTGGCTCAGCTGGCCGGAAACAGCGCGTCGATGGTTGCCAGCTCATCTTCCGTAAAGGAGAGATTATCCAGGGCGCCCACGCAGTCCTTCACCTGCCCGGGTGTGCGTGCGCCGATGAGTGCACTCGTCACCCGGGGATCGCGAAGAACCCACGCGATGGCGAGTTGCGCCACGCTCTGGCCGCGCGCCCCGGCCAGCTCCGCGAGCTGCCGTACCCGCGACACGACTTCCTCAGTGACGGCTTCCCGGCGCAGGAACCCGTCCGGGTCGGCCGCGCGCGATGCCTCTGGAATCGGATTCGCGGGGTCCAGGTACTTATTGGTGAGCAACCCCTGGGCAAGCGGACTGAATACAATCACCCCCGCCCCATATTGCGCCGTGTATTCCAGCAGATCGGATTCAATCCACCGGTGCATCATGTTGTAGCAGGGCTGGTGGATCGTGATCGGCGCCCAGTCATGCCGGCGGACCGTCTCGACCGCCTGGACGAAAAACGCCCCCCGGTAGCTGCTCACGCCCGCATACAGCGCCTTACCCTGCTTCACGATCAGGTCGAGCGCGCCCAGGGTCTCCTCCAGCGGCGTGGATGGATCTGGACGGTGCGAATAGAAAATATCGACGTAGTCAAGCCCCAGGCGCTTCAATGACTGATCGAGGCTCGCGACCAGATACTTTTTACTGCCCCATTCCCCGTATGGCCCGGGCCACATCCTGTAGCCCGCCTTCGTCGAAATGATCAGCTCGTCCCGGTGCCCGGCAAAATCTTCACGCAAGATGCGCCCGGTCCGTTCCTCCGCGCTGCCGGGGTCAGGGCCGTAATTGTTCGCCAGATCGAAATGCGTCACGCCCAGATCGAACGCTGTGCGCATCATCGCCCGGCAGACGTCGTGATCTGCCCGCGTTCCAAAATTATGCCACATACCCAGCGAAACCGGCGGCAACAATAATCCGCTGTTGCCACAACGCCGGTAATCCAGTTTCTCGTAACGGCGGCGGTCAAAGGTCATGGTTCCACTCCTGCTTCGCTCGTGATGGATACGGCGGCATGCCGCCTGTGTCCGTTTCCCTGCAACGATGACAAAACAGCCCGCGCCAGTCAAAACAGTCCCGACTCGGTTTCACCGCATCCTGCAGCTAAAGCATTCTGTGACTTTGATGATGCGAGACTTCGCTTGACATCTTTTCAAGCGATTTGCTACGCTTTGTCTCGCTTGGCACGGTGCCAGGCACTTTTGTTCAATGACGACCTCATGGGGCTGTAGCTCAGCTGGGAGAGCGCTGCGTTCGCAATGCAGAGGTCAGGGGTTCGATCCCCCTCAGCTCCACCAATAAAATCAAGGGCTTGTGCGAATCTTCGCGCAGGCCCTTTTTGCTTTTCCTGGGGCCCATGAGGTTTCCTGTCATAGACTTCGCGCGCCCATTTGGCCACGTCATCGGCGATCTTGCAGCGGTTCTCAAACAGTTCTTCCCGGTGGGCGTCGTTTTTATGCCAGAGCCGGGAGGCGGCGCGCCGCAGGAAGTCTTTGTAGTCGAGTCGCAGCTCTTCGAGGCTGGCCTTGGCGGCGTTGGTGAGTTTAAGGTCGGGCTTCCTGGAGGTCGCCGGGGCCATGCTGCCTTCCGCGATGTTCTGCACTCCGCTGCGCGCCGGCTGTGGATAGGACGGGCTGGGGACAGCTGCTGCGCACCTGCCCACAGCCCTTGGATAACCCGCTCGCCCCCAGCGTAAAGCGGACATTTCTATTTGGCAGAAAAGCGGACATTTCTATTTTGCGTTTACACAATACATTTTTTGCTTGACAAGCGGGGTGTTGTTTGTTTAAATTTCCCCGCTTTGTATGTGAAGCGTAGTTGAATTGAGGATTAGCCGTCCCCAAGCTCAGGCCTCCCTTGAGCAAGGAGTAGTGCGTAAGGCGGCGCGACGCATCTACATGCGACAAGGAGGGTTTATGAGTTGTATAAAGGAAGACATCTATTAGTGGATTGCCGCAATGTGGCACGCGAGGTGTGCCTCGATGACAAGCTGGTCCTGAATGCCATGGCGCGCGCCGCGGAACGTGCGGGCGCGACTGTCGTTTCACAAGTCCGGTACAAATTTGGCCAGGACTCCCCGCCCGGGTTTGCCGCAGTGGTCATGTTGGATGAGAGCCATTGCTCCGCCCACTCCTATGCGGACCTGGGGCTGATCGCCATGGATATGTTCACTTGCGGAACGACCGATCCGCGCGACGTCCTGTTCTATCTCCGGGAGGAGGTTGATCTGGGCGACGTCGAAGTGCGGGAATTCGGCCGATTTGCCGTGGACCAAGACGCCGAGGATGGCGCCATGTTACCGTCTTTGGATCGAGAGGGAATCGGTGTCCTCACGCGAACTGCATGATGGCAGGCAAGACGGTTTAACCCCGCTCGAAAGCCTGCGGCTCGATTCGGTCGAGTCGTTCTCCGGCTTGGTACGGGGCATGGGCAAAACGGCGTTCGGAGGACGACAGCTCGGTCTTGCCTTCGATACCCTTCTGACGATGGCCCGGGATGAGGAGTGCCGTGTCGTTTTGACGCTGTCCGGCGCCATGACGGTCGCCAAACAGGGTTCCATCATCTGTGAGATGGTGGACCGCGGTCTGGTGGACGTCATTGTGGCGACGGGTGCGCTGATGGCCCACGGCCTTACTGAATCCATCGGCCTGACTCACTACGCTGTTAGCCCGGACGCGGACGACTTGGAGTTGTTCGAAAAAGGGTACAACCGCATTTACGACACGTTGGAGATGGAAACGAACCTCAACTCGGTGGCCGAGTTGGTGGCGGATGTACTGGCGGCGGAGGACCCACCCGACGGGATGTGGTCCTCCGCCTCTTTTTGCCGGGCAGTTGGCCGCCGCCTCGACCAGCAGGATGAGGGCCCGGGTATCTTGCGCAGCGCCTACCAGCGCGGCGTGCCCGTGTTCATCCCTGCGTTCACCGATAGTGAACTCGGCCTGGACTTTGCCACGTGGGCCATGAAAGCGGCCATGAAAAAACTGGGCATTAGGGAGGGCGACCAGGCTGATCCTCAGGCCGTGTTCACGGCCCTGCCGCCTTTCAATCCGTTCCTCGATTTGCAGCACTACGCCCGGTTCGCGGGCAGCGCCAAACGTCTGGGTATTTTCACCATTGGCGGCGGTGTGCCCCGCAACTGGTCGCAGCAGGTCGCCCCGTTCTACGACATCACCGCCGACCGCCTGAACATCCGGCTGCCGGAAGTGCGTTTCCAGTACGGCGTGCGCATTTGCCCGGAACCGGTGCACTGGGGCGGGCTTTCGGGCTGCACGTATTCAGAGGGAGTGAGCTGGGGCAAGTTCGTGGCGCCTGAAGACGGCGGCAAGTACGCGGAAGTTCCGGCCGATGCCACCCTCGTGTGGCCGTTGTTGATGAAGGCCGTGTTTGAGGCGCTGGATCACGATTCAGAATAAGAACCATGCGGCGCGAGTTACCTATCTCACAGAATTTCCTTGCCCTGGAACGGAGCCAGTCTGCCCTGCAATCTTCGCCGGTCGTGATTCAACAGGCGCCGTTTGAGCGCACTACGTCGTACGGCAAAGGCGCCGCAAAAGGCCCGCAGGCCATTCTCAAAGCGTCGCATCAGGTGGAACTCTTCGACGCCGCCCTCGACCTCGAGCTGGTCGCTGCCATTCCCGGCATTGCCACGCTGCCGCCCATTGCGCCCGGCAAACGGGATGGGCGCCAATATGCCCGGGTGCTCCGCGACGAAACCGCGCACTGGATCAAAGAAGGCAAGTTTGTCGTCACGCTGGGAGGCGAACATACCGCGGTGGTCGGTGCGATACAGGCCCATTGCGAAGCCTGGGACGAGCTGACCGTCCTTCAGCTCGATGCCCACAGCGATCTCCGCGATGAATATGACGGCTCACCCTGGAATCATGCCTGCGCCATGACCCGCGTGCTCGATTTCCACAGCCACATCGTTCAGGTGGGCATCCGAAGCCAATGCCGGGAAGAACGGGATAAAACGGATGCTCTGCGTACCCCTGTCATTTATGCGCATGAGATCCCCGGGGCTCCGCCCGGCGAGGACGCCTGGATCAAGCGGGTGATCGGCGCCTGCAGGAAACGCGTCTATGTGACCTTCGATTGCGATGTCCTTGACCCGGCAGTAATGCCCGCCACGGGTACTCCAGAACCGGGAGGATTGAACTGGCAGCATCTGGATGCGCTGTTCCGGCGTTTGTGCAAGGTGCGCGAAGTTGTGGGGCTGGACATTTCTGAACTGGCCCCCATCTCCGGACTGCATCATCCGCAGTTCACCATGGCCAAACTCCTGTACCGGTTCCTGGGAATTCGCTTCCAATAACCTCGCTTATGTGTGAGATACCCCACTTCTGAAGGAAAACTGATTCCGATGTACGGCGCTGGGAAAAAGGAGAAGGGAAATGCCTCCCGCGAATGATTTCCCGGATGATTACGGTTGGGACGATGAATCCATGCAGCGGCGTGAACGCCGGCGAAAAACGAAGGATAAACGGCGCTACGAGCGCATCGACAGGGATCCCGAGACCGAAAAACCGCGAAAGAGTTCGGAACGGCATTCCCGTAATAACCGCGAATGGGCCGACGACACCCTGGATGAGGATTAGTCGCGGCAGATGGAACCTTCCCGCGGGTTTGGGCACGCCTTTCCCCGTCCAGACGCCGGGGCTGACGCGGCATGGTCACGTCTTCTGGACGAACCGGGAATCCTTGCCCTGGGTCATGCCGGTATCCCCCTGGGCAAGCAGATCACCCTCGGGCGATACAATGAAAAAAATGTGGCATCCGTGAACCCGGGCCTGAAGCATCGCTGTCGCCAGTTGACAGCTTCGCCAGGACGCACCGTTGCGTTTGGTGGGGTTTAGCTCCCACACTCTTGCCGCGTCCGGCGACAACCGCACCGTGTACGCGCTCATGACCCCTCTCCCTCTCGACACGCAGCCGGGCCGACTCTCGACAAACATCTTCCCAGATGAGCAACCGCAGCTTTTCTCAAGTCAAAATACTAACAGAAACACATCGCTATATCAAGACTCTTTTGTGAAAACATCTCGACTGCACATCGCAAAATGCGTGCCCTGATTGCGGTTTCGCCTGGCCAGTCGCGCAGAACAGAGGCCGTTATCGTTGAAAATCTTTCAAAACCTATGTCCTGCAGTCAGATGGAGACTGCACTCTCCCGGACAGAATGAATGGGGGGGTAAGGCCGCTCCCTGGGCTTATGTAATGCGATTGCCGCGTAGTGTGTAAGGCGTTTCCCGATGCGAGAAGATGCAGGGAATGACAGAGCCTGTCTCGATGCCAGGAAACGGTGCCCTTTCAGAGTCTCCTGACAACATCCGTGCTCGTAATCGCCGAGATTAGTGCATCTGACAAAACTCGCCACTAGGCAGATTTACCTTGGTTTGCACTCAGGCTCTGTGGTATCCTACGCTGGTTGCCGGTGGCGGGAGGAGGCCATGGTGCCCCAGTGACAGAGGCAGTAAGGCGCGTAGCATGGCCGTACAGTTGAGTCTCGGTAGCAATCTGGGGGTACGTCGAGAGAATCTTGAAGCTGCCCTGGCCAGGCTGGGGCAGCTTCCCGAGACTTCCGTAACGCGGCGTTCCCGCGTTTACGAGACGGAACCGTACGGAGTGACCGGGCAGCCGGGCTTCCTCAACATGGCCGCGGAAGTCGAGACGGAACTGCAGCCGCTTGAACTTCTTGACGCCATTAAAACCATCGAACGCCAATTGGGCAGGCAGCATACGGAACGCTGGGGTCCCCGCGTTATCGATATCGATATCGTGTTGTGGGATGACCTGGTGTTAGAAACCAGCTGCCTGACCATTCCCCATCCGGATTTTCGGAAACGGGCGTTCGTGTTGATCCCCATGGCGGAGATTGCGCCTCAGGCGCTCGATCCCCTCACCGGCATGACGGTTGCCCAGCTTGCTGCGCAACCCAACCTGCATGGCCGGATCCGCAACCCGGAATCCGGCGACTAGGCCACGAACCGCTCCGCTTGGAGCCCTGAAGGGACCGGGACGGCGACGTCACGGTTCGGAGGATCTAGGATGCCTCGAATCCGTACCACGACCTTTCGTAAGCGCAAGGAGGCGGGGGAGAAGATCACCGTCCTCACGGCCTACGACTACCCTTCCGCGAAATTGCTCGACGAATGCGGCATCGACGCCATTCTCGTAGGCGATTCACTCGGCACGACCGTCCAGGGCAGGGACGATACCCTTGGCGTGACCATGGACCAGATGATCTACCACACGTCTCTGGTATCCCGGGCCGCAGGGCACGCCATGGTCATCGGCGACATGCCCTTTTTGTCGTACCAGCTCGATGCTGAAGACGCCGTCCGAAATGCCGGCCGCTTCGTGACGGAAGGCGGCGCGCAGGCCGTCAAACTCGAAGGCTCTGTGGACAAGTTCGGGCATAGCATCGCCGCAATCGTCAAAACCGGCATTCCCGTCATGGCCCACATTGGTCTCACCCCTCAATCGGTCCACCAACTCGGCGGATACAAGGTCCAGGGGCGGGGCGACCAGGCCCGGCAACAACTCAAGGAAGAAGCGCTCGGCCTCCAGCAGGCCGGCTGTTTCGCCATCGTCCTTGAGCTGGTCCAGCAGGATACCGCGGCCGAAATCACCGAAATGCTCAGCATCCCGACCATCGGCATTGGCGCCGGCCCCCACTGCGACGGGCAGGTCCTCGTCATGCACGATATGCTCGGGTTCGGCCCCCAGCGCAGCTTTTGCAAGGTTTTTGGCGATGTGCGCGGCGTCATGGAAACGGCGTTCCAAAACTACATCCGCGAAGTCCGCGAAGGCGCGTTTCCCACAGAGGAACACGGCCACCGATGAACATTTTTCATACAGCTGACGCCATGCGCGCCTGGTCGGAAGCACAGCGCGCCGTCGGAAAGACCATCGGATTTACCCCGACGATGGGCGCCCTGCACGCCGGCCACGAAAGCCTCATGCGCGCCGCCGCTGCTCAGAACGATCTCTCGGTGCTCAGCATCTACGTGAACCCCACTCAATTCGCGCCCGGCGAAGATTTTGACCAATATCCACGCACGTTTGACGCCGATTCCGCCCTCGCCGCCGAAGTGGGCGTCAGTGCCATCTACCTCCCCACGGATGCCACGATGTACCCCCAGGGATATGCGACCTACGTTGACGTCGAACGCATCACCGAGGGTCTCTGTGGCGGGTCGCGGCCTCACTTCTTCCGCGGGGTTGCCACGGTGGTCGCCAAACTGTTCAACGCCGTCCGGCCGCACCGGGCCTATTTCGGCCAGAAAGACGCCCAGCAGGCCGCTGTCATCCGCCGTATGGTGCGCGACCTCGACATGGGCATCGAAATCGTGGAAATGCCCGTCATACGCGAGCCCGACGGCCTGGCCATGAGTTCGCGCAACAAGTACCTCAATCCCGAGGAACGCCAGCGCGCCCTCGCTCTGTCGCGCGGACTCTCACTCGCCCGGGAATTGCTTCAGTCCGGCGAACGCGATCCACAAATCATTATCGAAACCGTTCGCAGCGCCATGAGCGCCGTCGACATCGACTACATCGAACTGGCCGACGCCGGGGAAATCACGCCCCTCGATCGCGTCCGCGGCACCATTCTGCTCGCCGTTGCCGCCCGCGTGGGAGACACCCGGCTCATCGACAACATCAAATTCACCGTCCCCGACTCCGAGGAATAGACCCATGATGCTGTGCATGTTAAAAAGCAAGATCCACCGGGCAACCATCACGCAGGCCGAACTCCATTACCCGGGAAGCATCACCATCGACCCGGAACTCATGGAAGCGGCCGGCATCCTCTCCTGCGAACAGGTGCATGTGCTCAATCTGAACACCGGCGCCCGTTTTGAGACCTATGCCATCGAAGGTGAGCGCGGCAGCCGCGTGATCTGCCTCAACGGACCCGCCGCCCGGCTGGGACAGGTCGGCGACATCGTCGTCGTCCTGACCTACGCCATGATGGACGCCGAAGAAGCCCGAGGCCATAAGGCGGCAATCGTCCACGTCGACGCCGGCAACAACATCACCGAAGTCGTCCACGGCTACGATCCCAACTGACGCCGGCACACTGACCTAATCGCCGCCCTTGCCTGAAAACGCAACCCCGCGCGCGGAGAGGACCGTTATCCCTCCGTGAGAGGCATGGCGTGTTGTTGAATTCGAGGTGCCCCTTGAAGCGGCCATTCTCCGTCCATCTATGCGCCATCACGCGGGGCTGTGGGCTGATTCAGACTATTTCTCCTCGGCTGGGCGGGGGAAGGTGAGTTTTTCGGTACGGCCGGGGCGGCGGTTGTAATCGGCCTGGATCGCATCGGCGGCTGCGCCGGGCGGGATGCCGCGGACTTCGGTGAGGTAGGCGTAGAGGGCCTGGCAGAGCCGGGTGAGGTTGATCGCATGCGTTCGGCCGAGAGTGGCCCACAGGAAGTCGGAGAAGGCCATGAACGCCTCGAACGGGGAGGATTGGTCCGCCCAGAGAGCCGGCAGGGACGCAGGAAAATTGCCGGAATTGTAATAGAGCTCGAAATAGCGCGCGAAGCGTTTCAGCCGTTGCATCTGCAGGAAATCGAGCGTGGCGGTCTGAAGGATTTCGTAGGGAGGCGAGGTGGAGTAGATCATCTCATGTGGTTTTGTATGCCGGGCGATGGGCGCGCCTTTCAGGCGTTTCAGGATGCCCACCTGGATTTCCTGTGGCCGTACGGCCAGCAGCCGGTCAAACCCGTCGCGAATGCTGTCCCAGGTTTCGTGCGGCATGCCGAGCACGAGGTCGGCATGAAGAAGCGCGCCCGTGCGCTCTCGTAAGAACTGCAGCGTGGCCAGAGTCGCATCGAGGTCCTGCACCCGCGATATGGCGTCCTGGGTCTGAAGATTGAAAGTCTGGACACCCACTTCCAGGCGCAACACGCCGGGTGGAAATTCCGTCATGCGCTCGAGGACGCGCACAGGCAGGCGATCCGGCACAATTTCAAAATGCACCTGCATCTCGTCGCAAAGACGGGCCTGCAAAAAGTCCAGCATGGCAAGCACGCGATCTTCACGCAAGTTAAACGTCCGATCGACGAACTTAAATTGCCGCGCCCCACGGGCGAACAGGGCATTCAGCGCCTCGAAAATGGGGGGGAGGGGAAACTCACGGACACCAGGCTCCAGCGACGACAGGCAAAACTCGCATTTGAACGGGCACCCGCGCGATGTCTCCACATAAAGCGTCCGGTGGGCGATGTCATGGTCTGAATACGCCGTGTAGGGGAGAGCCAGCGACTCCAGTTCGGGGCGTCCCCCAGCGAATACCTTCTGGCGCGGGGGCTCCCCGCTCAAAACCGCCTCTGCCAGCTCGCGAAACGCCAGTTCCCCTTCTCCGGGGACGAGATAGCCGGCCATCCGGTAGAGTGCCGTGTCTTCGTATTCGTAGCTGATTTCCGGGCCGCCCAGCACAATGACGGTCTCGGGCGACACCGAGGTGAGTATCTGCACGAGCTTTTCGATCGGCTCGATATTCCAGATGTAGACGCCGATGCCGATGATCCGCGGGCGCTCGAGCAGCAGCGCCTCTGCAATTTCTGCCGGTTCCTGGCCAATGACGAACTCGCGTATGGCGGCGCGGGGCTGAAGCGGCCCGAGATTGGCCCAGAGATACCTCAAGCCAAAAGCCGTATGGCTGTACCGGGCATTCAGCGTGGTCAGGATGATGTCGTGCATGTTTGCGGTGAAATTTTGCGGACCCGGGCTTCCGTTTGCTGCGTTACGCCGCCGCTGCGACGGATCAGTCCGGTGTGGCTGTATCAGGGGCCTCACTGGTCTGAATATTCCGGATGAGCGTGCGCAGGATCACGACGAATGCGGCCAGCACGAACAAGACGGAGAAGCAGGCCACAAACGCGCCTCCTCCGTAAACGATGTACTGCCGCCGCGGCGGACTTTCAGGGAACGTGGGGGGCGAAACGACCTGAAACTCGTCAATGGTGTTGGCCACCGCCAATTCCGCCTCGAGATGGCTTGCGGCCAGGCTCGTGAACATATCCAGACCGGTCGCGAAATCGCGCTCCAACGCCTCTTCCAGTGCCGTGCGTTCACGCGACAACTCGTCCACTTTCATTTCCGTGACGCGCTGCTCGCGCATCAGGCCGTAGAGGCGCTCTTTGTCGATGCGGTCGAGATCGGATTGCTTCGCACGGTCCAGCATCACCAACGCCTTGCGTTTGGCGTGGTAATCGGCCTGCAGAGCGTCGAGGTCGGAGCGGAGGCTGGCAATTTCGCGCTCTATATGCTGAAGTTCGACCGGAGCGGATGCAAGCGTCAAACGCGCTTCAGCAAGCTGCTTTTGAAGAAGGATGCCCACGGGATTGCCCCCTTCCGTCTCCACACGAAAGGCATCGAGCTGCACGGGCGTTTCGAGGTCCAGTTCGGGAATTTCTGGACTTTTTTCGGGTTCAGGGCGCTCTTTGGGCGGTGGCAGCTGCTTATCCAGCATTTCCAGGATGTCTTCAAAGCGTTTTTCATGTTCATCCTGGAGTCTGCGATGCGGGCTCTTGGTGTAGTCCTTCAGAAGCGTCCGGATGTTCTCCCGGCGCTCCGAATCAACAAGCAGGCGCTTTTCCGCGCGTTTTTCGAGCTCTTCTTCGCGCAAAGCCTCCGTTTTCTCCATCGGCGGCGCCACCGGCGCAATCGCCTCTTTTTCACTGGGGAGCGCGATGTCCCATGACGTCGCGATGGAATCAAGCGCATCTGCCGCCCCGGTCTGCGTGGTCAGCTCGGTTATGGCAGCGCGGGCCCGTTCCAGTTCCAGGGTCTTTCTCGCCTGGGCCAGGCGGAGGCCGGCGAGGATGCTTTCCCGGGCCTGGAGTTCCGTTTCCATCAGCGGCAGGGCAAATTCCGCTTCTGCCGCCGCGATGTTCGCATCCCAGGTGTCTCCTGTTTCCTGGAGAAGCCGGATGGTTTCGCTCTCGTACTCCTCTTCGGCGCGAAGACGCTCGGCCCGCAAGGCTTCGAGAAGCTCGCCGCTCTCGTCCTTGGTGCGGTTAAGTTCCCCGCTCAGATCCCGGAGTGAGGAACGCTGCTCCTCGGTCTCGTTCTTGAGATAGTCGGCCATATCCTCTTTTGCCGAGAACGTAACGGTTTTCGACCAGTCTCTCGCCGTCTCCACCCATAGCCGGGCCAGTTCATAGGCCTTATCCGGGGCCTGCGCCGAGACGCGCAGTTCGATCGTGGGATAATACTCGACCGCGTACGGGGTCTTAATCTCCAGGCGGGCATTGGGCATCATCATGCGCCGCAGTTGCGCCACCGTGAGCAGTGGTTCCGATTCCTTCGCATGGTAGGCGTTATACGCCTGCGCGATCGACGCCAGCATCCCGTCTGATTGCAGGAACAGCACGTAATCCGTCACGTTGAGGGGCTGGGGGAGGAGGGATTTGCCTTTTTCCTCGCGGGGCTGCGCCTCATCTTTTCGTGAACGGCTTAGCGGTACTTGCTGCGGCCGTACAATCGCGATGGCTTCGCTGAGGTAGGTCGGCTGGTGGGTGAGCGCGACGTAGGCGCCCGCCAGAAGAGCCACGACCAGAGACACCAGGGTTATCCATTTGAAGTTGGGTTTCAACTGAACAAACAGACGTGCAATATCGCCAAGCTGGCCCCAATCTTTGTACACAATCACCTCCGGCATCGTCCTGCCAGGCGCGATTACCGCGCCTGTCCAGGCAAGCCCTGTATTAGCAGTAGTTTAGGACTCGCGAGCCTGTTCTTCAAGAAAGGCGCAAATGCGAACAGCCCGCAATCGGGACAAACGCACTGGCGCCGGGTTCCAGGCCGTTCGGCTCGTAGTAATGGCGGGTTAACCGCTCGACCACCGCCTCAGCGCCCTGCGACTCCGTCAATATCATCATACAACCGCCCAGACCGGCCCCGGAAATCTGCGCGCCAAGTACGCCGGGTGTCTCCAGTGCGATGTCCACCATGCGATCGATCTGAGGGATGCTGCAGGCGTATGAGCCCGCCTGCGCATAAAGCTGTCCCGCGAACACTCTGTCCGGATCTTCGCTTTGCAGATTGCTGATGCACGCGTTCAGATAGGCGTCGTCGAGCGGCGGGAGATAGTCGGTGCCGTCTGCTGTCGAGACCCGGTCGCCATCATGCGAGATGTTCATCATCCATCCCAGGCGTTTGATGTCGCCTTCGAGCAGCAATCGGTGAAGCATCTTGCTGCGCTCGCACTCGGCAATTCCAAACAGAAGCCGTGCGCGCAGGGGATAGCTCTCGCGGGGCGAATGCATCAGCGTGATCTGGTCGAAGGCGTCGCCGCCAATGGTCCGCCGGAGCGTGTCCGCGCTGGCGGTCTCTGGCACATCGAGCAGGATGCGGTAGACATCGGCTGAGCGTATCCCCAGAGATTCCGGGGAGATATCGCGCAGGTGGGCGATTAATGGGGCGTAGTTCGGGAACAGTTTGCGCACCCAGTGCACCGCCAGCTCGTAGGAAGCCACGCGTTCATTGAACGCCTCGCGTGCGCCTGCGGCTTTTCGCGCCTGAATTCGTGAATTCGCAATAATGAGCGAATACCCTTCGGGAAAAGGTACGTAGCCGCGGATCACAAACGGGAAGAAGCCCACGGTGACCACCTGACCGAACTGGCTGAGCTTGACCGCGGCGTGGTCGGCGCTGCCTCCCCGCGTGCCGACAAACCATTCGCCTTCTCCGCACAGGTAGACCAGATCGTTCGGGGTAACGTCCAGACCGTTGGAAAGCACCAGCGCCTCGCCCATCGCCACGACCAGGGCTGAGGAGGAGCTCAGACCGGCCGCCATCGGGATGTCGCCACTCACCACACAATCCACCCCGTATATGCGGCGATCCTTGAAGCGCTCCTGCAGCCGGAGCATGGGGGCCTTGAGATAATTGCCCCAATTCCCCTGGAGGTCGCTCACCATCTTCAGAACCGTTTCGCTGTCAACAAAATCGCGCCACTGGTCGAGCCGGACCTGGCGAAGCAGGTCGTCCACGGAGAATTCCAAATCTTCGAAGGCATTCTCGTCGAGATTGTGTGCGCGCACCAGTGAATCACGCCGCGGGCGTGCCACCAGGATATGCTCGCGATCGATGGCCGTCAGATTGACATTGCCGCCCCGGTGGTCCACATGGCGCCCCATCAGATTGATGCGGCCGGGAGCGCGAATGACCGTTACGGGCCCATCCGCACCGTACCGCTCGATGAAATTCTCTACCGTGCGCAGCAGCTGGCCTCGCTTCTCTTCGCACAGGCTTGCATTGTCGCCATAAATGGAGCGCAGCATCTCCGACACGGCCCCATCGGGGTTTGAGAGAACCTGCGCCCAGGTCTCGGCCGGCTTGAATACGGCTGGATCCAGAGCGACCTGCTCCGCGACATCCAGCCCCAGCTTCTTTCGGAAATGCTCCTCGATCTCCAGCAGTTCGGGAGGACTGTTGAATCCCAGGACGTCGTCGGGGTCGTCAACGGGAACCGGCGTGACCGTCAGTCCGCGCGAGACCGCGTAGTCAATCGTGTCGGTAAGGTATTCCTCTTTCTGCACATTGTCACGGCGGAGCTCGGCCAACGCCTTGTAGAGCACCGGCGCGCGGAACAGATAGACGGCCTGATTGACCCATTCGACGGAATTTTCGATGTCTTCGGCGGTTCGCGTCTGGCCCGCGACCTGAAATGTGCTTCCTTCCTGGCTGGCCTTGACCAGATCGGCTTTTTCGATGATCTGGAGCAGCCTGCCGTTTGAATCGGTCACGATGCGGCCTGCGTTGGGCCAGCGGTTCTTCGGCGCCACGATAAGGGCGACATCCGGCCGGTCCCGCTCAAAGGTCGCGATCAGCTTGTCGAGTGTGCGAGGCTCGACCAGTTTGTCGCCGGCCAGCACGAGGACTGGCCCGGTGTATTCCAGTCCGGACAGCACGCTGGCTCCCTGACGCGCAGCGTGACCCGTCCCCAGCAGGTTCGCCTGGTAGGCAAACAGGGCGGCCGGAAATTTCGGCCCGACTTCATCAACCACCGTGCCCGCCAGATGGCCCACCACCAGGATGTTGGGGGCGCTGCCCCGCGATTCCAGTGCTTCGAGAAGATGGCAGATGGCGGGTTTTCCCGCCACGGGGAAGCACACCTTCGGTGTCCTTGGCGATTGCATCCGCCGCCCCTTCCCCGCACACAGAATGATTGATGCTATACGCCCCTGTTTGCCCCCTGAAAGCACGGAATACCTCCCTCACTTCTCCCGCTGCGGAAGCCTGTGGGTGCTGTTCTTCACTGCTGTCAGAGTATACACAATCTTCTGGCGCACTGCGAATGCACCGCGCTTGACGGCAGGCCGCCCGGCCTCGTAAGTCGTGACCGTTTCTTGATTTGTCGATGCCGTGGGGATAGTATTTGCACGGGTACAACGTATTCAGGCCGGGGGAGGTTGCGCCGTGCATTCGCCGCGCGGGAAGTGGCGTACCCGGCGCGCCGTGCCGGGTGTCTTTTCAGGCCCTCCGATGGCCCTCGAGAGATGAATCGTGCGGCCCGGAGTCGTACCGGGGAGTGAGGAACAAGCATTCTGGATGCATTTAAAGAGAGAGTGCGCGCAGTGTTTGAGCTGCTGCAAACGCGCACTGTACGCAACCTGTCCCTCCTGACAGCAGTCAATTTCATCTCTGGAATCCTGCGCTTTCTGTGCACCATCCTTTTGGCCAAAATCCTTGCGCCCGGGGACTGGGGAAATGTCGCCATATTCATCTCCATTCTGGATGTGGTGTTCATCCTCGCCGACGCGGGCCTCAATGCGACCCTGGTTCGTTTTGTCGCCGCGCATCCTGACAAACGGGCGGCCTCAGTTGTCGGGCGCTGCCTGGGGCTTAGAATTCTTCTGTCGGCCGGTTTATTTCTAGGTTTATGGGCATTTCAGGGGCCGATTCTCGCCAAGCAGCATTTTCCGCCGGAACTGCACTGGGTCTATCTCTTCTCGGTCTTTTCTGCAATCGCCCTGGCATTCCATGCGATGTCTCTCTCTATTTTTCAGGCGAAGGAGGAGTATGGCCGCTACTCGATTTCTTTTCTATCCGTAAACGTCATTCGCGCATCCGGTCTCGCGTTGTTTGTTCTGCTCGGCAAGGGGACCCTCAACGCGCTGATATTGTTGTATTTCTCCGCCCCGTTCATCGGCTTACTGCTCGTCTTCCCGTTCGCGGTCGCAAGCATGCAGCGCACCGCATCGCTTCCGCCATCGCCCGTGAAAATGAAAGAAATCGTTCTGTTCATGCTGCCCCTTGCGGCCATGAGCGCGATCACCATCGGGCACATGCGGGTGAGCAGCTTCATGCTGAAGATGCTGGCCACGCCGGAGGCCGTGGCCAATTACGAATTGGCGTACCAGATCGGGTTTGCCTTGCCTCTGGTCACCCGCGCGATGATCACTGTTCTCCTGCCGCGCGTTTCAACCATGGAAACAGGCGACGAGCTGCTCCGCTACCGGAGCCGCGTGCTGCGGCTCTATTTCATCATCCTGCCCCTGACGCTTGCGGGCGTCTTGCTCGCGCCACTCTTCATTTCCCTGGTGTTTGGGGAAAAATATGTCGAATCGCTCAACATTATCCGGTTGCTCATTGCCGCATTCGGGATCAGCGTCCTCATGCCGCCCCTGGGCCTCGTGTTTTACGCGATGAAACGGCCCATTTATCTGACCGGGGTTCAACTGCTCCAGTTTGTGATAACCATCGCCCTGAATTATTACTTCATCCCTCGCTGGGAGGGCATCGGCGCCGCCGTGGTCATGCTCATCGGCACCCTGGTCTCCGCATTTGCTATTATCACGCTTTCATCGAGGGTGATTCGAAGAAGCCCCGAACCGGACCCCGCATGACGCGATGTCCGGGCCCTGTCGACAGGCAGACATGAGAATGGTTTTCGAGTGAGCACGAGGGACAACAGGAGCGTGACCGCGCGCCCATCTCTGAACGGCAAACGTTCGCCGAGCGAAGCGGTTCGCCGTATTTTTCCGGTGTCGGGTATCGCGCTGTTACTGGGCGTGTATTTGCTATACGACGCCATCAGCTATACCAGGCCGGGCCCGGCGACTACGCTTGCCTATGCTCATAGTGCTTTGATGCTGGCAGTCGCGGCGGTGAATCTGCGATGGGGCGTCTATTTTTTTGTGATCTCCGTGGTGTCCGCGGACGAAATTTCTCGTTATCTGTGGGAATTCACCGGCGATACCGGCGTAACGAGCTTTCTTACGGTCTCCGTGGGGGGTGTTGCGCTCTCCAATCTCGTGGCTCTGGGCCTCATAGCCATCGCCGCGGTCCTGAGCATCGTCCGTTTCGCGCAACATCCGAGAGGCCGGCGACTTTTGCCCGCCGACTGGGCTCTGCTCACGATAGGCCTGGTGTATCTGATCGCCTCACTCCATGGCGTTCGTAATTTGTTCAACGAGCCCCGGCTCGCGATCAACCATCTTAATCTGCCCCTGATGTTGCTCGGCCTCTATTTCGTTGTGCGCTTTGCCTTCAGAGAACCCCTGCAGGTATTCCATTTCTGGCGGGTGGCGCTCCTTGCCATGGCCGTCAAGGTCATCGGCTGGACGATACTCGCGTTCACGGGCGAAGGCTCCCTGTTTGGGACCACCCTGCGCGTGGGGTTCGGTGCGGGCTGGAATCTCTTTGTTTTCGTGCTTCTCCTCGGGGTGATTTTCGTGATCCATGGGGATGCGTTTCGCCTGCTCGACCGGTTCATCGCGGCGGTGCTGGCCATACTCGCCGGTGGGCTGCTGCTGGTCAATGCCGGGCGCATGTTGTGGGTCTTTTCCGCATTAGGCCTGGTGCTTCTGCTGATTTTCGATAAAGCGCGGGCCAAGCTCTACGCCCTCGGCTTTTCCGCGCTGTGCGGCATAGCAATCGTCTTTCTAGTCACGTTGCTCGGCGAGGCCATGTTCGGCACTATCGCCACCATGGCCAATACGCTGAAGGTCTGGGAGCGCCATGAGGTGGAGGCTTCCCATTCCACCATGGTGCGCATGTATGAATTTCGCAATATTCACGCTCAACTCGTCGACCACAACAACCTTTTGCTGGGAGACGGACCGGGGAGCACCTTCTCGGATCGCTATCACCCGTTTCCCTTCGGATTGGATCAGGGCGATTACTCGTTCGAGGAGGAGGAACAGCGGCGATTTAACAATTCACATTCCCTCGTCACGCAACTTATGCTCCAGGTGGGCTACCTCGGAATGACGGTTTACCTCGGCGCTTTTGCGATCCTGTCCCTGATGCTTTGGGCCGCCTGCCGCCGGCTGAAACACGTGCAATTCCGTTTGCTTGCACTGGGGATTTTGTGTTTTCTGCCCTGTCTGGTTTATATGTCGTGGAATTCAAAGGCCAATATGCTGCTGGGGCTCTTTATCGGCGGCGCGGGGAGCCTGATGGCCCTGCAACATCGGGAAGACAGCAAAGCGGCAGCGATTTTCGATTCGGCGGAGGAAGAAGCGGCTTTCCTTCCCAACAGAGAGCAAGCGGGGGACAGCGCTGCCCCTGACAGGATGCCGTGCCTCAATCCGCACGAAAAATCGACGTAAACCATTCCATGTGTATTCGAACACGGTGAGGAATTCATGGCTGCACAAGAACCCATTCTGGTGACGGGCGCACACCGCCCGGGAACGACCTGGGCCGGACGAATGCTCTGCGCAGGTACGATGCCTGCTACCTCTTTGAACCGTTTGACGTGGCAAAAGGCACCCGCGACGTCGCAGCCCATTTCTACGACAGGGAGCAGTTGAATGCCCGGTAAATCCGTCACCCTGGGGCGCTGCATTGCCTGCCTGGGCCTCATTTTGGCTTTCATCCTGCCGCTCGGATGTGGCGTGGATAGCGATACCCTTGCCACGCCGACACGCTACAACGACCCCACGCTTGCCTCTGAGGAGATCAAACTGTTTTTGAATCCGGACTTTGAAATCGTCGCCGGGGGACGGCCAGTTGAATGGACGCCACGCGAAGGTTGTGAAGACAAGGTCTCTGTGGTCCAGGAGGAGGCTTATTGCGGGAAGAATGCCCTGTGCATCGGCCAGGGCCCTGAGTGGTACTTTGTTTCACAAACGGCAAGCATTGATCCCGGTTTCGTGGCCGGTAAAGTACTCACAGTGACCGCGATGGTCAAAACGGAAGAGGCGCCATTAGCCACTGTGGGCCTTTCTCTGGACGGCTTTTACGTGTTCACGTCCCCACGTGCGCCAAACAATGGGCGTTGGAACAAGGTTGAGATCTCGTGCCTGGTGCCAGCCTGGTGGCCAGGACCAACGGTGACGTTGACCCTAAACACAGGCACGACCCCCGCCGGACCGGTTTTGTTTGACGATGTGCATGTCTACGTGAAATAAATAGGAAGCGCGGCATTTTCATCACATCAGGTCCGGTTGAAACTCCAGCACCCAGAAAGACTGCGACACTTCGTGTACATGGAACGCCAGCCGCGCGGCAGCTTCCGGGATGGCGGTCTTGCAGGAGAGAATCACATATCGGAGCTTATGTTTTTTGACTTGTCTGGCCAGCGCTGCCTCGTCGTTGAGGAGCTCATACCCGATGAAATGCACGGGGCGTGCGCCAATGGGTTCAGAGACCTGCCCTAGAAGCAGCAGGTTTATCACCGGTTCGTCCATGGAATGCAGCGCGACGGCGTCGGTACTGCGCAGAATCGTGTCAAAGACAGTGCAACTGAGTGGCGGTTGGATATATCCAATCGGATCATACCAATAGAAGGTTCGCATGACTCGCAAAGGGGCTTGGCAAAACGGCGGCCAGCCAAGACCGGTGGCATACGAATAAGATTTTGATCCCCACCAAAGCGCGCAATACGTCCCTTCAAAAACCAGGATAGCCAGACAGGCAAGAATCCAAAGGCGGCCCGGCAGGCGCCATAGCCGACGCCAGCTCAGGGGCATGGACAAGATCTTCTGGACGGCAAAGAAAAAACAGGGTAGACCCAGTCCATAGACCCAATAGCTGTATCGAGCCCTTCCCGAACCCGGTATCAGTTGCAGGGCAAGGGCGCCCAAAAACAGAAGCGGAAGCAACCACGCCAGCTCGAAGCCCGCCTGGCTGGGGGTTTTGTTCCGGAGGTCCTTCCACCACAGTCTCGTCCGGTGCAACAGGACATAGACAATCCCCGGCAATGCCCCCAGTAACCACAAATAGCCCCAGCCGCCATACCAGTTGGGAAAGTCCTTGACACTCTTTGGCCAGTTGACTTCTTGTCGGCCGGGCATTCCTTGAAGCCAGAGCTTTACAATTGGAAATTTCTTGTTTGATTCATCCCGTTCCATAGTCAGATCGTGAGGGAATAAAACATGTCCGGCAATTGAAATCTTTGCGGGCCACATTGGATTGCCATGGTACACCCAGTTTCTAATATTCCAGTACCCTCCAACCACAATGCTGCATAATGCAATGAATGTCAGGAAGGCGATGCCCCGGCCCAGGAATCTCCAACGCCCAATTCGTTCGTTGTCTTCCAGTGCCATACTGGTTTGAAATTGCGCTGGGCAGAGGGCCACCAGAACAAGCAACCCGGCAATCCATACTCCGCCGAACACGGCCAATATCGGCCCCGAGAGCTTCGAGCCCAGCACCAGCCCCATCGCACATCCCATGGGGCCCGCAAAAAGCCATGGCAATCGGAATCGCCGGAATCCCCTGATTATATAAACCGCGAGAGCCACCATCGCAATGATCGTCCCAGCGTATGCAGTGTCAACTAGCGTTGTTGGTAGCTGTTGTTGAGTGACGGGCAGAACGGTGAAGCATGCCGCTGCGGCTGTGGCGAGCCAGGCATTCACACCAAGAACACGCGCGAGATAGCCTATGCCCAACATGGCCAGCGGCAAATAGAGGAAACCGCCTATGGCGGCCAGATGCGAGTTGTCAAATGCCTGGACAAAGGTCCAGGCGCACGCCTCTACCCCAAACGGAAAGCCATTGAAGACTCTGTTTGTAAACCTGAGCCATCCCGAGATTCCCTCTGAGCCCAATTCCGGATCCGGGCGAACCAGGTCGATATACCCGCTCTGCGCCCAGAAATTCATCATCGGGAAATGATAGGCGGGCCCGTCCCATGAAAAATCCGGTTTCAGCGTCATTTGGACGGCTCTGGAGAACACCAGCACCACGGCCACGCTCACAACAGCGATCGCCAGGCCTCTGCCTCGCGCTGTGCTTTCGGCGGCATCATCGTCATCGAACGTTGCGCGCTGCAAAACGCGCCATTGCAGAAATCCACACGATGCAGACACACTAAGAATGATGAGGGCTATAACTTGCGTGACTGGTATTTTGAACAGGCTGAATCCAATGACCAGCACCTGGATCGTGCTCAGCGCGACCACATAGGCGGCAAGCAAGCACAGGATGTCCGCATGCCGTGTTTCCCTCAGGGCTCTCGAAATTGCCGTCCATCGCACGGACATGAAATGCCGGAACCTTGCTCCAGCATTGTTGTTCTTTGGTGTGCTCTCATTCACAGCGAGTGTCCCTATATCCAAAATCCAAACGCCCGCCTGCTCCAGAGTCGAAGCATCGACACTTCAAAGACGAAGAAGATTGAGATGCCAGTGGCCACGGCACGGCATTCATTTCTCTCACAGAAGCCCCGTCCTTTTGGCGGCATTTTCTGATTCTTCGTTGGAGAGAGCACAGGGGCTAATTGAATTTCGCCGGGAGCTCTGCCGGTCCAATATGCTGAAGACAGCAGCCAATAACAATTCTGTGAGACTGACGATCACTCGAATCAACAATGCGGCGACGACGACGGCCGGTTTCGGTAAGAAGGTCGAAAGAACCAGGTAAAGCACGCCTTCGGTAACGCCGAGTCCTTGTGGTGCGAACAGGGCGGCAATGCCGATAAGCCCTGCAGCGTAATATACGCCTGTCGTCACCAGATAATACCTTATTTCGACAGGGGCCAGTCCTCGGAGCAGCAAAAAAAAGGTTATTCCCTGAAGAAGGGCCGCGCAGACCTTAAGGCCCACAAAGAAAAGCATCTTTGGATACGTTGGAAGAATCTCGAAAGTAGGGCGCTTCAGCAGAGTCAGAACCCAGTTACTGAGGCGCCGCAGGAAAGGTGGGTACAAGGCCAGCAAAAACACGATTGAGGAAATGAGGCTCGCGTGCCGGATATATTCCGGGAGCAACCCATGCGCCGCAAAAACGCCGATTAAAACCACGAGTCCAGCGGCAGCAAGCGAGGAGATATAATCGACGCTCATGGCCATGATCACAGCGCGCCTGGAGTACATTTTGTACTCGTTAAAACGCATGATCAGCAGGGTTACCTTGCCCGGAACGTAGCGGCCCAGCCTTGATACGAAATAAGCTTTCCCTGACGAAATCAGCGGACGCTGGATCCCAAACGTCAGCGTGACAAGAATCCAATTGAGAAAATGGACAAGGTGGGAAAGGATGGCAAACACAAGGGAAAGAAGCAGCACGGCCGGGTGCAGTTGAAAATCCTCAGTGTTGAGGGAAAGCAGGTTTTTTCCTAGCGTGTAGCCGATAGTGATGAGCACAATGGCAAGCAGCACGCGGCCGGGCCATTTTGATTTGAGTATTTCACGGAGCGTCATAGTGCTGTTCCAGTTCGCTCAGCCCAGGCTTTTTCGAGACTATAAAACGCAAATCAAGGGCCACAATGGCGAACCGTCCCTTAGCTTTATGGGCGTCGACAGGAACGACTTTTGAAAGAACAAGATTGCGCTTTAAGCGACATATTCGTCCAGTCGAGCGCAGGCCCTCGTTTGACGCCAAGGTCTGGGGAGTGATGCTGAACCCCGGTTTGCGCACCGACGGGGCTTCTTTCAGCGGGGCCTTTCGCGGCTGTCCAGTCGTACATTTCCACGCCAGTTCAGGATTTCTCTTCGGGTTCATCCGGCGCATAGCCATAGCGTTCCATTGTTGAGTCGCAGAATTCGGCGAGTTGATATTTTCTTTCTGAAGGCCAGTCGGCATAGCGCGGGAAATAGGTCTTCTCGCTGACATTTTTCTTTTTTTCAAAAATGATTTCGAACCGGGGTTCGTACGGGATGTCGAGAAAAGAAAGCAAATTGGCCAGCATCTCTTTGCGCTGATTACCGAACATAATGTCTTCAAAGCGCAATCGCATATAGCGGGCGCTCTTTGAGAACAGTGTCTCAAGCAACTCATTCTTGAACCGCCAATGCCAGCATACTCGCTGGAATTCGTTCATGACCTGCCATTGACGCCATGTGAATTCCCCTGCAAGCCAGCCGTTGGGATGCCAGCCAGGCACAGCCTTGTTGGCAATGTAACTTTTGAGGCGCGTGTGGGTCCAGTTGAGGTAAGAGGGCACGAAGGTTCGAGGATCGCGCACGATGTGTATTACGCGCACATTGTCAAAGGCATCATGCAGGATTCGTGCGGCCACGTGATCGAAAGCAAAACTCTGTATGTAATGGTGGGCCATGGAACCGCGGATTTGGGGAAGCCGGATGCGGCGCACTAAAGAATATAACCCCCGGGTCGGAAACAAGCCATTTAGCCAAAGATTGGAGGCACAGGTGAGTATTCGGGATCCCGGAGGCTGATGATGGTTTTCAATGCCTTGACCCGTAAGGCCTTCTGCAAATGCTTTTGTGCCCGTGCGAGCCGTGGAAAGCAAAAATACGATGCGCTTGGGTAACGCTCCCACTGGTTTGTCAGAGAAGAGTTCCTCGGGCGTCAGCGCAGCGATACGTTTAAGTACGGCGTTAGTCACGAGGTTTCGCCTCCTCGCCATGTTTTCAACGTGTTTGCACTCCAGTCGAGAGCGCGCTGAAGCATTACGGCTGCGCGCCCTTTGGGCCAGCGCTCAGGGTGTGTGGTGAGCAAAACGAAGGCCTCGGTTTCCGGTTGAATCACCTCCAGCAAGAAGTGAGGCGGGGTCGGAGTGCGTAAGTTCTTTCCTCCTGCCCAGTCTCTTCGGTTGTGAGGGCTCCCAAACACGCCGCCGGTGTCAGTAATGTAGAGAATGCGGGAAAAATCCATGTGAACCTGTGGTTCCCCAAGCAAATCGAGGGCGGGTAGGTCCAGCGCGTTGGAATATTGCATGTTGGAATAGCACGATAGCGGACTTCCGTGAGCCGCAACTGTGACTACTTCGGTGATTGCGCGCAGAGAAGCGAGTTCTTCGCAGAAGAGGCGGTTCGCCAGTTCTTCATTCCCTTTCGCGCGCGCCACGACCTCGTAATGGTATCCGATCTCATGCCCGAGCGCGGCGATTTTCCGGATGGCATCGTCCGGGAACCGGCCCCCGGGCCTGCACCTGAAGTAATAGGTTGAGGAGAATCCGGCATCGTGTTCGGCCTCGGCCATCCTGACAGCCCGGCTGACAAACCGGTCGACGTCATGGCGGAGGAAGATGAAAGGCGAGGTCCACGGCTCCCAATAGCGCCTTACCGGACCGAAGTGGTAGCCGGCCTCTCTCAGTGCGTGAAGCATGTGAACATAATCGCTGAGGGGGAAGGCCACAGGTCATTTCCCCTGGAGGTCCTTGTTTGCCTCCATGTCGAAGAGCATGGCAAACAAGAAAGACTGCAATCCAGTTATGGTGAAGAAGACGATGGCCATGGCGGTGATGGGCGGCACATTACCCGTTTTGATCCACATATAAAAGAACCGGATCAGAAATGGGATGTCGACCAGCAGCAGGCTCAGCCCGAAGGTGTAGAAGAGCACCAGCGGATGAAAATCGCGGATCACATATTTTTGCGTCATTCGATAGGTGAAGAGCCGGAGCAGCAGCAGTGGGATGGTGAAAAAGACTTTGCGAATTCTGATTCCGGATTTTTCGCCTACGTTGTACACGGGCTTGACGTGTACGTCTTTGACCCGGAAATCGTAGACGTTCAGTTTGACCAGCATGTCGTTGGGCATGCCGTATCGCTTGTAGATCGCGTCCAGCTTGAGGGTTTGCAGTACTTCCAGGGAGGCCACCGTGTATCCAGTCTGGGAATCGGCCACATGCCAGTACCCCGAAGCGATCTTGGTCAGAAGCGACAACCCCGAGTTGCCGAGGTAGCGCACTTTGGGGATCATGTGCCAGGCGTCGCCGTAAAACAGCCGGTTTCCCTTGGTGTAATCCGCGCGCCCTTCGATCACGGGATCGAGCAGTTTGGGAAGGTCGCCGGGGTCCATCTGGGCATCGCCTGCCATGACGGCTGTGCAGTCTATCTGCATGTCGCGCGCGACTTTATACCCTTCCGCGATCGCCCCGCCAACCCCTTGATTCACCTCTAAATCGACGAGTTCGACGCGGTCCGGGTCCTGTTGAACATATTCCCGCACCACGGCCGCGGTGTTGTCGGTGCTCTTGTCGTTGACGACGATGACCTTGTCCACGAACGCGGGCATCGTCTCGATGACCGTTCGAATGAGCACCTCTTCGTTGTAGGCAGGCACGACCACTGCCACGGTTTTGTCTCTATACATGCGTGCTCCTGTGTCCCCCGGATCGTTCGCCTTTGATCACGTTGATTCAGTGCCCGGTTGCGTGACCGAAAATGCGATTATGCCCGCCATTCGCGGGGAAATCAAAGCCTGGAAATGAGATATGACTTGCTTGCTCAGGCCGGCTCGGACTCCATGACCACCGTATCGGCCCCTTCACAGCGGTATTTTCGCCCGCACGCGGCGCATTGCGCGTCATCGCCACCGCCGAAGTTGAGGCGTTCGCCGCACCAGCAGACCCAGCCTTTCAGGCGGGCCGGATTGCCGAACACGAGGGCGTACGGAGGGACATCTTTCGTCACGACCGAGCCGGCCCCGACCAGCGCGTACTGGCCTATACGGACGCCGCACAAGACTGTCGCATTGGCGCCGAGCGAGGCCCCGCGTTCGATCAGCGTTTCCCTGAACTCATCGCGACGGTTGATGTGGCTCCGGGGATTGATCACGTTGGTGAAGACCACCGAAGGTCCGCAGAACACGTCATTTTCGAGCCGAACCCCTTTGTATACGCTCACGTTATTCTGGATCTTGCAGTTGCTGCCAATGGTCACATCCGGGCCGATCATGACGTTTTGTCCGATATTGCAGCCTTTTCCGATGCGGCTGTTGCGAAGCACATGGCTGAAATGCCATATCCGGGTGCCTTCGCCTATTTCACAGGCTTCGTCAATGATCGATGTTGGATGCACAAAATATCCGCTCATGGTACTCCTTTTGTTTCATCATTCTATGACGACGCCACCTCGACGGTTTGACCGCCCGTGTCCATAGATTCCTGGCACGCCTCCAGTACGCGGAGCACCTTCAGCGCGCTCTCCCCATCCGTGCGTGGGCGGACGCCCCGCTCGATGCAGTCCAGAAAATGACGGCATTCAGCCAGAAGCGGTGGTTCACCCGGCGTTTCAATGGGCTTGCCTCGGACCGGCAGCGCCACCGGCACGCCATCCTCCCGGCGCTGGCCAGTTTCAAACACCTGCAACTGGGTCCCCTCAGCCAGGTCGTCGAAAACGGCCATCCGCCTGCTTCCAACCACGACTACCTTCCGTTCGGGGAATGGATTCAGCCAGCTCACGTGGATGTGAGCGCGCAATGCGCCCGCGAACTCGAGCCGGACCACTGCCACATCGGCAACACCTTGCGTTACGCAGGTTTGAGAGGCTGCGCTCACCTGCACGGGCGCACGGCCCAGCACTGCGTTCAAGATCGAGATGTCGTGCGGAGCAAAACTCCACAAGACATTCTCTTCGGTCCGGAACCTGCCGAATTTCAAGCGGTTCGACCAGGCGTACCAGAGCTCGCCCAGCTCGCCTTGCGCCACCAGCGACGCCATAGCTATCACCGCCGGGTGAAATTCGAGCAAATGCCCCACCTGGAGCACCCGGCCAGCCGAATCGGCCAGTTCGCAAAGCATGCGGCCTTCGGAGGCCCGGAGCGCGAGCGGTTTCTCGCAAAAAACGTGTTTTCCCGCCTCAAGCGCCTGCTTTGCCAGCGCAAAGTGCAGCTCGGCGGGGGCAGCGATGGCCACCGCGTCGATCCGGCTGTCCTCAAGCACGTGCCGGGGGTCCGGAATCAGCTGGGCATCGGGATGCGGTTCTTCGAATGCCCTCAGGGTCGCTGGATTGACATCGCAGACCGCATAAAGAACCCCCAGTTCGTGGAAAGTCCGAACGAGGTTTTTCCCCCAGTATCCAGCTCCCACAACGCAGAGATTGGCCACTGCTCTGTCCCCCCGTGACGTTGCCTGAACGGATATTATGGTACTGGTTTCGCTGAAGCGCCCGCAAATGCCTGCCAGAGAGCCCTGATCATGCCCTGGCGCGATCTACAATCGATCGAAAGACGCCACTCAAGGCCTCGGGGGACAGAGCCTTTCGCGCCTGAACGATGGTGGCGCATTGCCGCCGGTAGCGCTCCTCCGGGAAATCACGCGCCAGCTGGATAAGCAATTCGTGCATTTCTTCGTAGGAATCCACCAGATATCCGATGTCTCCCATCCGCTCAAAATAGTGCTCAACGTAGGGATTCCGCAGGTAAATGCCGGGTTTACCGTAATACAGTGAATCCAGAAACGACGCACTGGCCACCAACCGGTAATACTCCGGGTCGCCCGCCCACACGGAATAGGTAAGCGAAGCGGCTCGCCTCGCAAACTCCTCCGCATCTAAAGGCTGTGTGCCCATGCCATGCACCAGATCATGATACTCGGTGCTGCATCCATCTCCTGTCGCAAAGCCGGCCAGGACGAACTCCACCTCCGGTACTTCCTGCGACACCTCGAATGCCAGGCGGCAGAACCGGTCAAAACGTTTCACCGCGCTGGTGGTCCCGAAAAAGCCAAAGCGCACGGGCGGCGGCGACTGAGGCGGGGCTTCCGGAATCCATAGGTACGGATGATCAAGGACCCTGAAGTGCCTGGCAAACCTGGGACAGCATTCGTCCAGATATTTCAGGATAGATTCCGAAAACGCCACATAGCGCAGCGTGGGAGGGTGCGGGAGCCGCATTACCCGCCTGAGGTGCAGCGCCCAGTACCAGGGTTTGCGTGGTTCGGGGCCTTGCAGGGAGCCGAGGATGCCGTGCAGCACGGCCACCACCGGTTTTCGAAAGCGCGCCAGCAGGAGAAGCGGTTTCAGGAAGAGCAGCCCCGTGTTGGTGGCTGAGCACAGGACCACCGCCTCAACGTCTGAGGCTTGGGCTTCGCGGAGCAAATGCCGGCACAGCGTCCACTCCTTCTTAAGAATGCTGAAACCGTTCCCTCCGCGCACGGGGACCTCGATGCGCTCCCAGGAGACCCGGTCTGCAAAGGCGATGCGGTGCGCTTCGAGATGTTTCTGGACGAGTGCCAAATGTTCCCGCTCGCCGAAAAACGTGACCCGCGCGTCCGGATAGGCCTTGAGGACCGTGGCCAGGAACGCAGCATTAAACGGCACATGCACGAATCCCGCGCATTGAGGTTCATACACGATTATCCGATGAGTCACACTGAAATCCCCGTGAGTTGCTTGCCGATACACAGAGATATTGAAGATTAGCGGCAACTTATTCAATTAGCCGGCATGCGGTGGATCGAGAAGTCCGTCCCCGCCATGGTAGGATATATGGGCCCTGCGCAAGATGTTGGGCCGCTCTCCTGGGGCCTGGCTTACAGCAACGTTGAGGAAATCGTCTGAAAGGGGGCGGGGAGCATCCGCCAATGAGTAAGGTTTCAGCAAAAGTTAAGTCAAAGACGCTGATACTGATGCTGTATCTGGCTTTCGCCAATCATGTCGTGAACAAGATCCCGCTCAACAGCGTGCGCGGCTTCTTCTACCGTGTTTTGTACCGCATCACGCTGGGTCGAGGTTCTATCATTCACATGGGGGCGTTCATCGAGAAGCCCCGGTGGATCGCTATTGGAGACCATACCCTGATTAACCCCAACTGCATACTCGATGGTCGCAGCCGCCTGACCATCGGCAATAATGTCGACATCGCCATGCAGGTCGCGATCTTCACGCTGGGGCATGATATCCGCTCGGAAGATTATGCGCCCAAGGGCGCTCCGGTGACCATCGATGACCGCGTGGCCATTTTTTCCCGTGCGACAATCCTGCCGGGCGTGCATATCGGCGAAGGAGCCGTTATAGGCGCCGGCAGCGTCGTCACCCGGGATGTCGAACCCTATACGATCGTGGTGGGGAATCCTGCCAGAAAGATTGGCGAGCGTCCTCGTGAATTGAGCTACTCGCTCGACGTGGCACGGTACTTCCATTGATGAGACACTGGACTCTGTCAGTCGCCGGCCAGATTTCTTGCAAGGGGATTCCGTTGTGAACGTTTTGATGCTGACCACCTCGTTTCCTTATCCGCCGACGCACGGGGGGGCGTTGCGGGTGTGGAACATTCTGGTCCAGGTTGCACAGCGGCACGCGGTAACGCTTCTCGCAATGGTGCCGCGGGATGGAGAGCCGTCGCCGGAGGCGCTCGCCGAGGTCCGAAACCGCGTTAAACGTGTGGAGCTGGTGCCGCTGCCGCAGACACTGAGCACCCGTATCTGGAACGGCGTTGGCTCACTATGTGGTCGAGGTCCTTATACCATCGCGAATTTCCGCTTCGATGCATTCGAGCGGAAGATTCGGGAGCTGCGGGCCGAAGAGGACTTCGGCCTGATTCATTGCCATTACCTGCATATTGCCCAGTACCACGAGGCTTTTGGAGACACTGCCCGTTATTTTGATTGCCAAAATATTAACCGGTATCTATGGGAACGCTACGCGGAAGCACCAACCACGGGCCTGTTTGCGCGCCTCTTTGCACAACACCAGGCCCGGCTCTTGCAGCGCTACGAACCGGAAATCTGGAGACATTTCGATGTCGCCACGTTTTGTTCCGAAGAAGAGCGCGATTATGCTCTCGAACGCCAGCCGGACGCCGCGTTTCATGTATCGCCGAACGGGGTGGATTGCAGCTTCTTCCAGCCCTTCGAGACCGAACCGGAGCCGCATACGATCGTGTTCAGCGCATCCATGAATGCAACTCAGAACATCGACGCGGCGGTGTTCCTGGGGGAAGACATTTTCCCCCTGATTCAGGCGCGGTATCCGGACAGCATGCTCTATCTTGTCGGACAGAAACCCGCGCCCGAAGTGCGCAGGCTGGCCACAGACAAGATCGTGGTCACGGGCACCGTGGACGATGTCCGGCCCTATGCAGAGCGAGCGGCCGTGTATGTGGCGCCCATCCGTATTGGCGGGGGAACCCGGCTCAAAATTCTCGAGGCCATGGCGATGGCGAAACCCGTGGTCTCAACCCGGGTGGGTGCGGAAGGAATCCGCTGCGCCGCCGGTGAGCATATCGTGCTGGCGGACAGCCCGGAAGGGTTTGCATCGTCGGTGCTCTCGCTTTTTGAGCATCCCGAAGAACGGCGCAAGCTTGGCCGTGCAGGCAGGGAGCTCGTGGAAAGCACGTACGAATGGAACGCCATTGGAGAGAAAATCGCACATTATTATGACATAGCGTGCGCGAATGCCGTCCGACGGCGTGGGAGGCGCGCATGACGCAGGGTATCAGCAAAGGGGGAAGACCCTGCAAATGAAGGTGTTGTTTCTGACACCTCGATTGCCGTATCCGCCCGCTGGCGGCGACAAAGTGACGGTGTACAGCCATATCCGGCTGCTCTCGCCGCTGGTTGATTCCATCCATGTTCTGTCGCTGATCGAAGATCCCGCCGAAGTGCAGTGCGCACGCGAGTTTGAGGCTGAATTTCCGAATTTGACTGTCCATACCGTCCGTCTGTCACGAAACCGCTCCAGACTGAACGCAGCGCTTGGACTTGCGGCCTCGTCTTTGCCGCTTCAGGTCCACTATTACCGTTCGAGCGTCTATGCCCGGCGGGCATCGGAACTGGCCCGCGAGATAGCTTTCGATGCCTGCTATGTCCATCTTGTGCGGATGGCGCCCTATGCCAGGAACCTCCCGATCCCCGTGAAAGTCCTGTGCATGACCGACTGCCTAACGTTGCGTTATGAGCGGTCGGCGCCCTATGCCACGGGAATGGGGCGTCATATTGAGCGAATTGAACGAAAACGAATCACCCCGTTCGAGCTTCAGTGCACAGAGGAGTTCAATGCGTCCATCGTGGTCACCGAAATTGACCGCCGCCGATTGCGTGAACTTGGCGCCCAAGGTCCTTTGGCTTTGGTACCGTTCGGGGTCGATTTGTCCCGATTCACTCTGGATACCGCCGAAGCGCGTGACCCGGACTGCGTCGCTTTTCTCGGCAATCTGCACAGCGCCCCCAATCGCGACGCCGTGCGCTATTTCGTTGAACAGATCTGGCCCCGGATACGTCAGCACAAGCCCGGTGCCCGGTTTCAGATCATCGGAATCAATGCGCCGGACTGGGTGCGCCGCCTGCACGGCAATAGTGGGGTGGAGGTTGCAGGCGCCGTGGATGATGTTCGCCCTTATCTCAGGCGGGCTGCCTGCACCGTGTGTCCCATGCGGATCGGCGCCGGGATCCAGACCAAAAACCTGGAATCGCTGGCCCTGAAGACCCCCGTAGTGAGCACGCGCATCGGATTCGAAGGCCTGGATGCGCCGGAAGGGCATGGCGTGGTTGTTGCCGATTCGCCGCAGGAGTTCGCGGAACACGTCCTCGGCTTTCTGTCAGACGCAGCGGAGCGGGAGCGCCAGGGGGAGGCCGGCCGGAAAATTATCGAGAACCAGTATGACTGGAATACCCGGGCTCCGGTATTGTATGCCTTACTGCGCGGCGAGGTCCCCAGGGAGGAGTAATATCGATGCCATGAGCTGGCGGGAACATCTTTTGCCTTTTCTGGCCATTTTTGGCGAGGGATTTGCCGTGGTTGTGCTGCTCGAACCGCTCGTGGTGCGCTACGCTCTCCGGCGTGGGCTGGTCGATCCGCCCAACTGGCGCAAAGTCCATACCGGCAGCATACCGCGTATCGGGGGAGTGGTCTTTCTTCCAGCACTCGCCGTGTGCGCGGCGCTCATGCATGCTGTGTGGCCGGAATATTGCCAGCCGCACTATGCGGGCCTGCTTCTGAGCCTCTTTGCGATCTCCCTGGCCGGACTCTGGGACGATCTCGCCGAAATCAGAGCCTTGACAAAACTGGCCTGCCAGATCCTGGCCGGCGCCATCCTGTTCTGGGGAGGATACCGATTCCACGCCGTCATGAATCCCTGGAATTTCCGCGTGATCGAGCTCGGGTTTGTCGATTTTTTCCTTACCATTTTCGCGGTCACCGCGATCATCAACGCCATCAATATGCTCGACGGCCTCGATGGCCTCGCGGCGGGATGTACGCTGATCATGTCGGCCTTTTTGCTGACGAACAAGGTTTCACAAGGCGACGCCCTCTCGGCAGGCATGTGCGCGGGCGTAATGGGTATCACCACGGCCTTCCTCTTCTTCAATTTCCATCCGGCGAAGGTATTCATGGGCGACACCGGCTCGATGTTTCTGGGCCTCTTCCTGGCATCCGAAATGCTCGACGCCGCCTCTCATGCCACTGCCGTGACCACCATCCTCTTGCCTCTGGTGATCCTGGGCATCCCCATTTTCGACATGCTGCGCATCATGGCTACCCGGGCCCGCACGGGCGGCAAAGTCTTCTCCGCTGACAAAAGCCATATCCACCACCGTCTGCTCAGCCTGGGCCTCTCGCACAAGGAGGTGGTCCTGTTCATTTATGGATTGAACGTTTATATGGGCATCATGGCGCTGATCTACCGTCATGTCGCCTTGCAGTACCGTACCCTCTATCTTTTCAATATGGTTCTGTTTTTGTTTATGGCGTTTTACCTCATCGGGCGCGATCACCGTAAAGATCTCGACCGATAAGCAACAACACCTGCCGGGAGGACATATCATGGAATATATCGCATACGGAGGCTGGCCCAACTGCATCCGCCTGTCCAGCGGGCCCATTGAGCTTGTCGCGACCACCGATGTCGGGCCGCGCATCATCCGGCTGGGGTTCGCCGGTGAAAATAACCTGTTCAAGGAATTCCCTGAACAGATGGGCAAAACCGGGGGAGAGGAGTGGCGCAGCTATGGTGGACACCGTCTCTGGCATGCGCCGGAGGTCATCCCACGGACCTACGAACCCGACAACGGCCCGGTTCAAACGCAATGGGACGGAAATTGCCTGACACTGACTCAAGATGTGGAACCGTCGACCGGAATCCAGAAAGAAATGCGCGTTTGCTTTCTCGGCGATGGCGCCACCATCCGGCTCGAACACATCCTGACCAATACCCGCCCCTGGGACATCACGCTCTCACCGTGGGCGCTTTCTGTCATGGCGCAGGGCGGACGGGCCATTGTCCCGCAAGAGGAATTCATCTCTCACTCCGACAAACTCCTTCCCGCACGGCCCCTCGTGCTCTGGCACTATACGGACATGAGCGATGCCAGATGGATCTGGGGCAAGCAATACATCCAATTGATCCAGGACCCGAAGGCAGGCGAAGACTGCCAGAAGGCGGGCCTTCTCAACAAGCAGGGATGGGCCGCGTATGTGCTGAACGGGACCGTTTTCATCAAGCGTTTTCCTTTCTGCGACGGCATGCCCTACCCCGATTACGGATGCAACACGGAACTGTATACTGATGGGGCCATCCTCGAAGTGGAGACTCTGGGCCCGATGACTTTACTGCCAGCGGACGGCGGCATGGTGACGCACGTGGAGCACTGGGGTTTGTTCAAGGCGGACATTCCGCACGACGACTCCGGGATTGCGAAAACGCTGCTTCCTCTGGTGAAAAAAGTCGCACCAATCTGATCGGGTGCAACCGGGATGGATCTGGTCATGGCCTCGCTTCTCTGACCAGGCCCGGGAGATTTGGTGTAAGGCCAGGTCTTTACCCATATCTCTCTGGCGGGAGGGATCCCGCTGTGTGAGCCGCGTTCCGGTTCGGTGCGTCCGTGAGAGCCGTTTGAGGCGGAAAGGGTAATCCGCCGGCCGATGGTTGCTGCTACCTTGAATCGGCTCAGTGCGTTGTTGATCCAAGGAGGCCGTGGGGAGGGAGTCTCGTAGGCAGCGATCCGTCCTCAAAACTCCACCCCCGAATCGGCTGTCGCCGACTCACCCCCGCCAGCGTGGGACAGGTGCACCGCATCCGGATTGTAGGGGCGGCCCGCTGTGGCCGCCCATCTTATCGGCGCGCGCTGGCCCTGATACAGGGCAGGCACAGGGGCCTGCCCCTACGCGCTGCGAAAACCGGGGTGGACCAGGGCAAGCACAAGGACCTGTGCTATGCAAGAGAAGAACGCAGGCAAGATGCCTGCGCTACGCGCTGCGAAAACCGGGGTGGGCCAGGGCAAGCACAAGGGCCTGTGCTACGCAAGAGAAGAACGCAGGCAAGATGCCTGCGCTACGCGCTGCGAAAACCGGGGTGGGCCAGGGCAAGCACAAGGGCCTGTGCTACGCAAGAGAAGAACGCAGGCAAGATGCCTGCGCTACGCGCTGCGAAAACCAGGATGGACCAGGGCAAGCCGGTTGCTTCGCAAATGCTCTGAGGGTGCCGTTTTCGCCAAAAATTGAGACTGGCACGAATCGGCGGCCTTGACAACCTCTGTTGATAAGCATAAGCTGACCTTCAGTGAGTTATACTCATAGGCGTATAACCACTCAGCGTATACGCTGTGCTCCACCCGTCTGGTGCGCGCACTGCCTGGCCCTCGTGATGAGCCAGAGCCTGGACCCAGGCGGATACAGCGGGCCAGCGCTGGAAGCGCACAGGCTTACATGGCAGCCACAGAAATGGGGTGGTGGGGACCTGGGAAATGCGGGAACGTAAGGGATTCAAATCAGACTGATGCATGCGCATCCCTGTAATTCACCTGAGTCCATTCCACACCGGCGCCAGCTTCGTCAGGCTCGGAAAGGAGGTGCATCCTAAGAGAAAACCGTTTCAGGTAAGGAACTGACCTAAGAGTCCGTTTTTTCGAACAACTCTACGGAGGAACTACCTATGAAACGTGTAGTGTTTGCAGCCGTGATGCTCGCAATAATGAGCACGCTCTCCCCGGCCTACGCCAACTATCTGAATATCACCCAGATTGGCGAGGGCACTGTGAGTCCTTCCGTGGGTAACCACTATTATCTTTATTACACCAAAGTTACCCTCAAAGCCACGCCGGCGCCCGGCTGGGTGTTTGACCGATGGGAGGGGGATTTTGCGGGTCAGCCCAATCCGTATACCTTCCGTTCGACAAAAGACCAGTGGGTGAGCGCCATTTTCAAACCCGCCACGAGCGGCTTATCTGAAAACGCCCTCGCCGAGTATGTGGGTGCTCAAGACGTGACCTCCACCTTTAACGTCATTGATCACGATGACCATTTCGGTTGGGAAGGTTACGAAATGACCGTCACTTCCCAAACCTGGCGAACGTCCGAGGAGGTCGATCGGCCTTTGTGGGAGCACGACATGGTGCTGGTGGCGCCATGGTTCCATGGAAATGAAACGGTCTACCTGATCAATGGCGGCTCCAATCCGCTGAAGTATCCGACTCCGGACAGCCTGTTTGCCGTCGTGGCCATTGGACTCGGTTCGTGCTACGCCCAGATTGATCAGGTGCCGAACCAGCCCCTTTACTTCGCGGACGAAGTAAATAACCGGCGAACCGAGGACGAAATCCTGGCCTACAGCATGGACAAATGCCTCACCACCGGGGACTGGACCTGGCCGGCCCACTGTGCAATGGTGAAAGCCGCAGTCAAGGGTATGGATGCCGTCCAGCAAACCCGGATCACGCTTGAGAAGTTTATCGTGCTCGGGGCATCGAAGCGCGGGTGGACGGCCTGGCTGACCGCGGCCGTAGATCCGCGTGTATCGGCCCTGGTTCCCATCGTGATCGACGTGTTCCAGCTGCCGAAACAGGTGGAGCACCATTGGGAAGCCTACGGATTGTATTCACCGGCCATACAGGACTACGTCGATTTCGACCTGTTCTGCCGGGCGGCGAACGATCCTCTAGCGCCCGATTTGCTCAACATCGTCGATCCCTACTCCTTCATCTCCAAATTCACGATGCCCACACTCATCTTGAACGCTTCCGGGGACCAGTTCTTCCTGCCGGATTCCTCGAGGTTCTATTTGAGTGAACTCCCGAACCAGAGGGACATGCGCCTTCGCTATTTCCCCAACAAGGACCATTACATGGATGGCCTTCTCGACGATTACAGTAACCTCTGGCAGATCTTCAGTTGGGGATTCAATCAGGTGCACGGGATCAGCAACCCGTACATCAACTGGACGGTCGACGGGAACGGCGCCTTTATCGTGACGGCGTCGAGACTTCCGGTATCGGTGAAACTGTGGCAAGCCACCAATCCAAACGGCAGGGATTTTCGTCTGGAAACAGTCGGGCCCATCTACACGAGCACAGATCTTCCGCGGCGGCTTAATGGTTCCTACGTGGGGTATTGCCCGCCGCCGGCTCAGGGGTGGACCGCCTACTTCGTTGAAGTCAACCTGGGCGCGCAGACCTTCACCACCCCCATCCGGGTTACGCCGGACATTGACCCGTATGACGGAATGGGCTGCTGGGAATAGCTCTTGTTCCCGCGTGCGTGCCTGTTAACCGCGCAAACGCCCCGCTCCGTGCTCGTAAACGCACGGGGCGGGGCTTGTCCTGCATGAAGTCTATGCGGGGACTTTCACCGCATTTCGCTTAAGAATTACCGAGTCAGCTCAAGCACTTCTCCATTGTGGACCAGCTTGTTGTTGATGATATCGACGTAGTGGATTTCGTCGGTACCTTCTTTGTAAATCTTTACTCTGTCACCCTCGATGGTCCATTGGGCCCGTACGTTCCCATTCATTTTCCATTCGCCGTTTGCCCCAAATTCAATCACGAGTTCTGCATTGCCCAATTTCTGGATCTGTTTGCAGCCAGTAAGAGTCTCTACGGTGATTGGCTTCCCTCTAAACAGATCGTCGCTTTCCGGAGGCTGCTCCGCGGCAAGGCTTTCGGGCGCCTCCAGCACGCGGGACGCTTCGCTGGCGGATTCCTGGGCAGGGAGCGGCTCAGGCAGCCCGGGCACTGGTGAAGCGACCGCGGCGGGAGGTGGAGCAGGCGTTTCAATGGAATCATCCATGGGAGGGGAGGAGGCATCTGAAGCGGGGTGCTCGGATCGCGTTGCAAAATACACAGAACTCGCGATAACGCATAGTAGAAATACGAGAATCAACGCCACCGGCATCCGCTTCATCTTATCTCCTCCTCCCGGGTCTTCGTCCTGGCCGCGTTTCTCAAAGCGTACACGCAGAATTTCATGCCGTCAATAAGACCGGCTTGAAAGAGATGCTGCAGAGAACCAGAATAGCATATAGTGGCTTGACTATGGTAGAAGATTTATGTATTCTACTCCCTGGGTTGATATTTGGGTGAGAAGGGAGAAAGGAGTCTGAAACAAAGTGCACTCGGATCGTTTTAAGAAATTGCGGGGGTTTAAACGTGATGAGGTTGTCAACATGAAAAAGAGAGGGTTTACACTGATTGAATTACTCGTGGTCATCGCCATTATCGGCGTGTTGGCGTCGATTCTTCTTCCGGCGCTAGCCAGAGCGCGCGAGGCGGCCAGACGGGCATCCTGCGCGAATAACCTGAAACAGCTGGGCCTGGCTTTCAAGATGTACGCTGACGAATCCAAGGGAACACAATGGCCGCCTTTAATGCCGTTCATCACAGAGAATCGCGACGCCGCAGGTGCCCTGCGGGTGGGCACAGGCACCCATTTCCCATCACCGGACTGCGAAATGGTCAACGACAGCAAATGGTGTTTTAACGCGGTGGCCGTGTATCCCGAATACCTGACGGACGTCAGCGTTTGCTCGTGCCCCTCCGATTCTTCGTACGGCCTGCTCTCTGAAGGATTGTGGCACGTGGAGGGCGATCGTACCCGTGAAATCGATCCGTGCCGTGTCGATGGAGGCTCCTACAATTACCTGGGCTGGGCCCTGGTGCCAGGACAGTTCCTGGTTCCAGGGGGCGAGTTGAACGACCCCCGGCTCCAGGAGAACCCCATGAACCTGGGCGTCCTCTACTCGCATATTGACGGGCCGCTTTTCAGTATCCTTGACAGTGTTTTCGGCCAGGTCGAGCAATACGACGGCGACCTTTTCTATTATTCGACAATCACCGAAAATCGAGAGACCATCTTCCGCTTGAGAGAAGGTGTCGAACGGTTTTTTGTCACGGACATCAACAACCCGGCATCGGGGGCTCTGGCCCAGAGCAACGTTCCCGTCTTATGGGATTATTTCGGGCTGCTGCCCCAGGAATCAAATCACCTCCCGGGCGGTTCCAATGTTCTGTTTATGGATGGCCACGTCGAGTTCATACGTTATCCCGGAGATTTTCCTGTTTGCGTGGTGATGGCTGTCTGTCAAGCTCTCATCAGCATGTAAACAGGAATTTCGCAAGGGGGAGCGCCGGAGGGCCACCTGTCGGCGCTCCCTTCCCATTACAGCGCCTCCATCAACGTGCCGCCAGCGCGGCATGCGGAATACCCGAAATCATGGAGCACCAATGGCGCCAATGGCGCCGGGGCAGCCGCCCCATGATCTCTCCCGCACACTGGGCGCGCTCGAGGCTTCTCCGATCCGCTGATATGGTATGAGTTCCCTTCAACCTGCCCCTGCTGTGACGAAACCGGAAACCTGGCCTCTCGAAGATCCGGAGAGTGCTCACACCGTGTTTTCTTGGGTCATTTCGATGCCTTTGCTATACTGATCACTTGCGCTGTAACGGTGGGCGTGTGCGAAGATATCCACAGCAAAAGGCATTTTGATATGACCAGCTCGGCTCCCGAGACCGGAAATACACCGGCTCCCATCACCGTGCGAAATCCGCGCAGTGGAGAGCTCCTTTACACCATACCCGTCCCATCCGAAGAGGATGTGGTGGCCACCTGTGCGCGTGCCCGGGAGGTGTTCGCGACGCTTAGGGCGATGCCGGTGCGGGCGCGGCTCGAGGAAGCCTCGAAACTGAAGCGCTATCTGTTAGCGCATCGCATGGACATTGCGCAGCGAATCGTCCAGGAAACTGGAAAGTGCCTCACAGATGCGCTCATGCTCGAGCTTTTTCCTGCGATTGACACAATTGCGTATTATGAGAAGCATGCCGGGCGCATCCTGGCCGATCAGCACGTTAAAACGCCCATTTTCCTGTTTGGCAAGAAATCCAGGGTGATTTTTGAGCCGATGGGGCCGGTTTTAGTGATTTCCCCATGGAATTACCCGTTTCACCTCTCTTTTATCCCGATCATCTGCGCGTTTATCGCGGGAAACCCTGCGATCCTGAAGCCGTCGAGTTACACCCCGCTCAAGGGCCTGCTTGAAGAGATCATCGAGAACAGCGGCTTCATGAAAGATGCGATCCAGGTCGTGTATGCCACCCGCAGACATGCTCAGCTGCTGATCGACGAAAAGCCCGCCAAGATCTTCTTTACCGGCAGTGTTGACGCGGGCCGGCAGGTCATGGCCGCCGCGGCACGGCACTTGATTCCTTTGGAACTGGAGCTGGGCGGCAAGGATCCGATGCTCGTGTTCGAGGACGTAGATATCGAGCGCACGGTTAACGGGGCGCTCTGGGGTGCATTCGCGAATTGCGGGCAGACCTGTACCTCCGTGGAGCGTATCTATGTGCAGGAAACCCTGTATGAGCGGTTTGTGGCCGCACTGGTCGAGAAGGCAGCCCGGCTTAAGACGCTCGCGCCGGACGGCACGGGCGGCGACAACGGAGAGCTCGACGTCGGCTGCATGACTACGGAATTTCAGCTCGAAGCCATCGAAAACCAGATCAGGGATGCGGAGTCAAAGGGCGCGAGCATCGTTCTCGGAGGGTCACGCAACAAAGAATCCCGTGTGTTTCCGCCGACCATCGTAACGGAGTTGAACGAAAACATGAGCATCGCCCGGGATGAGAGCTTTGGGCCTGTCGTAACCGTGAACAAGTTCAAGACCGAACAGGAAGCCATTGAACTCGCCAACGACTCTCCGTTCGGACTGAGTGCCAGCGTGTGGTCGGCTGATCTGGAACGCGCTGAGCGTGTGGCCCGAAGTCTTCTCACGGGAAATGTGTCGATCAACAACGTCCTGGCGACTCAAACCAACTCCGGTCTGCCTTTCGGCGGTGTGAAGGACAGCGGTTTTGGGCGTTACCGTGGTTCGTTTGGCCTGCACGCCTTCTCGAATGTAAAGTCGCTGGTTATCGACAAGCAAAGCCCCAAAACGGAGTTGAACTGGTACCCCTATTCGCGGAAGAAACTCGAGCTTTTCAGCGAGCTGATGGCCGTCGCTTTCAGCGGCAAACCGTTTGCACTGCTGCGCACTGCAGTGGCGGGTTTGCGGCTCGAACGATTAGCGAAAAAGAATCGCCTGTGATCGTGTTGCCCGGCCCGCGGGCCGTTTTTCTGAGAACGTACAAGATTCAGGAGGCTCTGATGCCTGCATTGTCCACTGCACCGGTACCGCCGGCCCGACCCGATTCCTCCACACGCCGTGTTGCCGCTTCGCTGGCGCTGATGTTTTGCGTGCTGCACGCCGGCGCGACCGTCATGATTTATGAGTTCATCGCTGTGCGCATTCTGCAGCGGGATTTTGGCAGCCTGCTCGAGATCTGGGCCGCAGAAATGACCGTGGTACTTGCGGGACTGGCCATCGGGTATGCGCTGGGGGGGTATTTGGCCGACCGCTTTCAGGCGTGGTGGCTGCTGGGCTTGGTGCTGGCTCTGGGAGGGGTAACTGCCCTGCCCATGGAGCCGCTGGCATTTCGCACCGCGGATTGGCTGTTTTCCTTCGAGAATACTGAGCCCGCCTGGTGGTGGCCGATACTGGCCGCAGGCGCGTGCACCTTTGTGCCAATCCTGGCCCTTGGTACGGTGACCCCGCAGGCGATCCGTTTGCAGGTGCGCAGCTTCGAGCGCCTGGGCTCGGGCGCCGGCTGGATCGCGAGCCTATCCACGGTCGGAAGCATTTTGGGTGTCCTGCTCATCACGTTTGCGTTTCTTCCGAATTTCGGCGTGCGCGCGACCCTCCTGTGGGTATCTCTGGCCCTCATGGCGCTGGGTCTGCTGGTCATGGCCGTGTCCCTTCTGACCCGCAGAATGGGTAGCGCCGCCGCGCTGTTCCTCTTTACAATACTGGGCATCAGCGGCGGTGCAGACGCGCAGGTGCTCTTCGATCGCTACAGTGCCTACCATCACATTCTTGTCGTCGACGACGGGGACATCCGCATGCTCCGCTTCGACGATACCCGGCAGAGCCAGATGTCCCGGCGTAATCCTGTCGAGGGTGGCTTCGAATACACGGATTTCTTCCATGTCCCGATGATTTTCAACCCGGCCGCGGAAGACATCCTTTTCGTGGGGCTTGGGGGCGGCACCGGACCCAAGGCATTCCTGCACTATTATCCTAATACCCGCCTCGATGTCGCGGAGATCGACCCGCTGGTGGTCAAGGTTGCGCGTGAATTCTTTCAGGTGCCTGAAGACCCGCGTCTGCACATCTCCGTGGCCGACGGCCGGGTATTTATCCGCCGGACACGAAAACAGTACGATGCGATCATGATGGACGCGTACGGGACCAGCCCGTATGGGTTGAGCCTCCCGTATCATCTCACGACAGTGGAGTTTTTCCGGATCGCGCGGGAGCGCATCAAGGACGGCGGCTGCCTGCTTTACAACACCGTGGAAACCGACCGCCGGACCCAGCGGGATCGTGTTCAGGATTTACTCATCACCATGGCCCAGGTTTTCGAGTACACCTATGCCTTCAAAGCGCGGAGCAGCATGAATACTGTCCTGGTGGGCGTCAAAATTCCGCTCAATGCCGAGGGCGTCCCAGAGGGCAAATATGCTCCGTGGCCCCATGGCCCCGTGGCCATGCATCCCCTGAGCGCGGAACAGCTCGCGGAACTCACCCGCCGCCTGGCAGATGCGGGGACGCTTCCGCTTCCGCGGTTGCAGGATCGAATCCGGCAAATCTCACCCGTCGTGAACAATCCGGGCCGGGGGATGATTCTGACGGACGACTTTGCGCCTACGGATCTCGGAGCCGGGGGATGAGCGGACGGCGTTACGGCTCCGTTTCGCCCAGGAGCCCGTAATCAACCGGCAGATGCACCCCACGCTCGAGCCAGCGTGCCAGGATGTACAGGTAGTCGCTCAGACGATTCAAAAATGCCGGCAAAAGCCCCGCGTCGAACCCTGGCACGGCCTGCTGGAGCGCTGTAAACGCCCGTTCCAGCCGTCGAACCGCGGTGCACGCGACGTCCGCATGAGCGGCGGGAATCGTTGATGCGCCCACGATGAACGCCCTGGGCAAAGCCAGTTGCGCTTCAAGCCGCAATTGCGCGGCTTCCAGCCTCTGCAGTTCCTTTTCGCCGATCGCGCCGCGCCGGTATTCGGGGTGCTTGCGTTCGGGGTCGCTGCACTCCGTGCCAATAACAAAGAAGGTGTGCAGCACCCAGTGCAAAAACGCGACGGCGCCGTCATAGCCTGTGTCGTTCTGCGCTATCAGCACCTGGCGCAGAAGCGCCGTTTGTGCACGGGCCTCATCGAGGGCGCCAGCACAGTGAATGATGGGATGGCACTTCGGATAGGTCCCGCCATTCAGCGCGGTGGTCTCGCCACGGTCGCCCTGTTTTGTCGTCACTTTGGAGTGCATAACGCCGCCCTCAATCGATGGTGATGGAAACCGGGCAATGGTCCGAGCCCGGCACTTCGGCATGAATCCGCGATTCTTTGAGCCTGGGCAGCAGGGCTTCGTCGATCACATGATAATCCAGCCGCCAGCCGATATTTCGTGCGCGGGCGTTGGTTCGGTACGACCACCATGTGTAGTGCCCGGGTTCCGGCGTGAAATGCCGGAATGTATCCACGAATCCGGCTCGAAGGAGGCGGTCCATGGCGTGTCGCTCCTCAGGATAAAACCCCGGGTTGTCTACGTTGTCTTTGGGGCGGGCCAGGTCAATCTCCTGGTGGGCGATATTGAAGTCGCCGCACAGGATCATGGGTTTGCCGGTTTCCCGCAGTTCCTTACCCAACTTCACCATGGCACGGCAGAAATCCAGTTTGTAGGGCAGGCGCGCCCGCAACGGCTGGCTGTTCGGGAAATAGGCATTGACCAGCACGAAAGATTCCAGCTCCAGAATCTGGCAGCGCCCTTCGTCATCGAATTTTCGGACGCCCAGCTCCTCGATCCGCAGCGGTTCCAGGCTTTTTCGGAAGTAAGCAGCCACGCCGCTGTAACCACGGCGCGTGGCGCTGTGCCATACGCTGTGGTATCCGTCGGGGGAAAGGAGCGGCTCCGACAAATCAGTTGACAGGGCTTTGGTTTCCTGCAGGCAGAGGATGTCGGGACCTGTCTCCAGCAGCCACGACACAAAGCCTTTCTTTTCTGCCGCTCGCACCCCGTTTACATTCCATGAATAGAGCTGCATGGCACCTCCAGTATCTGTCAAGCGTTGATGCAGTCCAAGGATAACGTTTCCAATGAGTTGAAGCAAATATCGCGCCCCGGGAAATGGCGCTATTTTTGCCGTGTGTTATACTAAACGAGGCACCGTGCTACAGGCATTGGGGCGCACAAAACGGCAATGGCGCGCCAGGAACACCGGATGAGGCTATGAAGAACCTTTTGCCGCTCTTTCCTCTGAAACTCGTTGTTTTTCCTGGGGAACATCTCCGTCTGCACGTCTTTGAACCCCGGTACAAGCAGCTTATTACGGAATGCCACGATCTGAAGACACCGTTCGGCATTCCCGCGTACATCAATGGGCAATTGGCTGAATACGGCACTGAAATGAGCCTGGAGGAGATCAGCGAGACGTACGGAAATGGGGAGATGGACATCCTCACCAAAGGCCGGAGGGCTTTTCGCCTCGAACGTTTTGTGCGTGAGGTTCCGGGGAAGCTCTACTCCGCGGGTGAAGTCACCTTTCTGGAGAATCTCGAAAGCCGCGGCTCTACTCCCACAGAGACGCTGTCGGAGCGATTCCGGCGGCTGCATGAACTCCTGGACACCGGCTACGTGCGCGATGATTTCAACAAACCGAACCTGTCATACCAATTGGGTCAGGAAGTGGGCCTGACGCTGTACCAGAAGGTGAAGCTACTTTCCCTGGAGCGGGAATCCGAGCGCGAGGCGCTTATTCTCCAACACATGGACGATGTCATTCCAAAGCTTGAAGCGGTAGGCGAAACGAAACGCCGCATTCAGGGCAATGGCCACTTTCACCGGTATCCTGTCCTTGACCTCTAGACACATGGCGCGAGCGCCGGGCAGATTACTGCAACAAATAGCGAAGACAGGCGGGGGACGGGGTGGGGCCAAGCGTCTGGGTACAGTAATCACCTGACTCAGTCTGTTTCACGACCAGATAAACGTCGGTGTTGCCGGGCATGACGCATACCGCCATCAACCCGTGCCCGTCCAGGCAGGGCCACACCCAGCAGGTTTCATCCGGTGAGAGGGCCACTTCGGCCTGCCCGGCACTGTCGGGCTGAACCGCCGCTGCAATCAGATTTTCGCCCCAGTCCTCACGGCGGGGGTCTTTGCAGACGTAGAGGCCGATGACCGGCTGATCACCCCCGTTCAGCACCCAGAGGCGGCGTGCACCGTCCACGTGAGGGCACCCACAAACTGCGAAAAGAAAGAAAACAAGAAACAGGCAGGCAAGCGCAAGGCGCGAGATTCGAAACACGTTGGCCTCCATAGCGACAAAACGCAGCACGTGGAACACTTCGCCAATCCTGGTATGCCAAACGTGTTGATACCCCTGGAAACACGTTCGAAGAGGGGACGCCCCCGAAAATCAAGAAGTTGTGATACGATGGGATTATCCCGTACCCCTATCCCGTATCTTGCTGTATACATAGCACAAAATATTGTGGTTTTCAAGCGATTATTTTCAATCAATACTACATATAGTGATATTGCACCATAATCGAGTAGACATTTCACTCAAGCGGTTGTGTCTGGGGCTCTGGTTCGTGTCTCGTAACGGTGCGCCTGGGTGGCGGCATTGCGGGTGCATCGTGGCAATCTGGACATCCTGGCTTCGCGGCAGGTATGCTCATTTACTGAGCAGACGAGTCGTGCAGTCTGTGGGGAGTGGACCTGGCCATGAAAGTGCGTGACCTGTGTTCAATTGTTGACGAACTTGCCCCGCCCGCACTGGCGTTTTCGTGGGACAAGGCCGGCTTGCACACCGGTGATCCGGACATGGACGTTTCGCGTGTGCTGGTGGCCTTGACCGTGGAGGCGGAGACGGTGAGCGTGGCCAGACGCCGCCGCGTGCAGATGATTGTGGCGCACCACCCGCTCATCTGGGAGCCCCTGGCCTCGTTGCGGCGGGACGACCCGTATGCCGCGCTCTGCCTTCGGCTGGCAGAGGCGGGCATTGCCTGTTACTCGGCCCATACCAATCTGGACGTGGCGCCCCAGGGCGTGAACTACTGCCTTGGGCGCACGCTCGAGCTCAAGGGCATGCGGCCGCTGTTTGATGCACAGCACGCGTCGCAGGTGAAACTGGTGACGTTTTTGCCGCCTGCCCATGTAGATGCGTTGCGCGCAGCCGTATGTGACGCCGGCGCGGGCAGGATCGGCGAGTACACCCAGTGCACGTTCAGCACCCCCGGCACAGGCACATTTCAACCCGGGGAGGCGTCTCGTCCCTTCAGCGGCCGGAGAGGGGCGCTCAGTAAAGAAGAGGAGCTGCGCTTCGAGACCGTGATCCCTTCGTCACGCATTCCGCAGGTGCTGGAAGCCTTGTTCAAAGCCCATCCCTACGAGACTCCGGCGTATGATCTCGTACCGCTCGCGAACCCGATTCCCGGCATTGGGCTTGGAATGCGCGGGACTCTCCAATCCGGAACGCCTTTGAGAGAATTCGCCCTGCAGGTCGCGGAGCGGCTTGATTGTGGTTCCGTGAGAGTGATTGGCGAGATGAAACGGAAGGTCAAGCGGGTGGCGGTCATCGGTGGCAGCGGGGGAGGGGAACTCCATCGCGTGCCTCATGACGTGGAGGTCGTGGTCACAGGTGATGTGAAATACCATGAGGGTCTCGAGGCCAGGCGTCGCGGACTCGCGGTCATTGACGCGGGCCATGAAGCCACGGAGCGGCCGGTTATTCCCCTGCTCGCCCGATACCTCCGGACACAGGCCCGGGGCGTTCAAGTGTATGAATATACCGAATCCCCTTTGTTTGAGGTGCTTGCGAAATGAGTCCGCAGCCGGACGTGAAACCGCTGAAGATCTTGTTTCTGGCATCGGAAATTGCCCCTTTTGCAAAGACGGGCGGTTTAGCCGATGTCGCGAATTCGTTGCCTAAGGCGCTCACGGCCCTGGGGCATGATGTGCGCCTGGTCATGCCCTGCTATGCCAGCATCCCGAAAGATTTGCTCGGAAAGCGCTTGGGCGCATTCATGGTGTATCTGGGCGGAAACCACCGGTCGGGGGCCGTGCGTCTGTCGTCGCTGCCGGGATCCCGGGTGCCGGTGTATTTGATCGAACAAGGCCTGTATTTTGCGCGCAGCGGTTTGTATCAAACCGGGGGCAAACCCTACTCGGACAACCTGGAGCGATTTGCCTTCTTCGCCCTGAGCGCACTGGAAGGCGTCGCACAAACCGGCTGGCTGCCGGATGTGATTCACAGCAACGACTGGCACACTGCGCTGGCCCCGGCGTTCCTTAAAGTATCACAGCGTGTTAATCCCGCCTGGCGCGGCATCCCGACCGTGTTCACCATTCACAACCTGATCTATCAGGGCCGCTTTCCAGGCATGCAGTTCTATCAGACGGGGCTCCCGGAGCGGCTTTTCACGCCCGAGTTCCTCGAATACTACGGCGACGTGAACGTCATGAAAGCAGGCATCGCCTTCGCGAGCCGAGTCAGCACCGTGAGTCCACGGTACGCGGAAGAAATTCAGACCCTGGAGGGCGGATGCGGTTTGGACGGTTTTCTGCGCACGCGTTCGGCGGACATCAGCGGCATTTTGAACGGGATTGATTACAGCGTGTGGAATCCCGAGGATGATCCGCATATCCCCGCGCACTTTTCCCGGAAAAACCTCAAGGGGAAAACCCGCTGTAAATCTGCGCTTCAGGCCGAACTGGGCCTGCCGGAAAAAAACATTCCGCTGTTCGGATGCGTGTCGCGCCTGGTCTATGAAAAGGGTATCGACCTCGTGATCGATGCACTGGAGGGGCTCCTTCGCCAAGAGCTACAGCTCGCCGTCCTCGGCACGGGAGATCCCGAGCTGGAGCGCCGCCTGGCAGAGGCTTCTCAGCGGCATCCCGAACGCTTGAAAGTCATCCTGCGCTACGATGAAGCGCTGGCCCATCGATTCTATGCAGGGTGCGATTTTTTCCTCATGCCTTCGCGCTCCGAACCGTGCGGTTTGTCGCAGATGTACAGTCTGGCCTATGGCGCCATTCCGATCGTTCGCAACACCGGAGGTCTCGCCAATTCGGTCCAGGATGCCACCCCCGAAAACATGTCCGGAGGCAAGGCCACGGGAATTGTCTTCCAGCACCCTGCCGTGGAAGATTTTACGCAGGGCGTCCGGCGGGCGTTGGAGCTTTACCAGGACTGCGACAAACGGCGCCGCCTGCGAAAGGCCGGCATGGCCGAGGATTTTTCGTGGGAACGCTCCTCGCGCGAATACGATAAGCTCTACCGCGAGGCTCTGGCATGAGCAGGCTCGTTCAGGACTGCGTTATCGAGAGTGCCTCACCGGAAGCGACCCGGCGCCTGGGGGCGGCTCTGGCGGCGCTGCTCCCGCGAGGCGCGGTGGTGGCGCTGCGAGGCGACCTCGCAACGGGCAAGACCTGCCTGGTCTCGGGAATGGCCACTCATTTCACGGAGGCCGATTACGTACACAGTCCTACTTTTACCCTCGTGAACCAATACGGAGAAGAGCCGGCTCTGGTGCATGTTGATCTATACCGCCTGGGCGGGCCCGATGAAGTGGCTGAGCTGGGCTACGCAGAGCTGTTCGATTCAGATGATGTCTGTGTCGTGGAGTGGGCGGAACGCGCGGAGAATCTGCTGCCGGAAGTCCGGATGGATATCTGGCTCGAACACGCGGGGTACGACTTGCGCCGCCTGACTTTTCACAACCGCGACCTGCTTGACGGCGACTGGCAGAGCCGGCTCCGGAGTGCAGCCGGTTTGTGAGCCCGGTGGGACGGGGCGGGTCAGCTGTTCAAATCCAGGGCGCGAAGAGCAGCCGCCAGCTCGTGCATGCTTTGATACCGGTCCTCGGGCTTCTTCTGGATGCACTTCATGACGATGCCGTCGAGTTCTTCGCTGACGGCGTTGTTGGTGGCGCTGGGCGGAGGAGGCATTTCCTGCATCTGCCGCATAACCACATTCCCACTTGCAAACACGATCTGGCCCGTGAGGCACTCGTGGAGCACCATTCCAATGGAATAAATATCGCTTCGCGCATCCGCTTCTTTGCCGCGGGCCTGTTCCGGCGACATGTAGCTGGGGGTGCCCATGACCACCCCGGTCCGGGTCAGGCGGTTATCCTCAGACTTCGCTAGTCCGAAATCCATGATTTTGACGAGGCCCCCTTTCGCGATCAGGATATTGTCCGGTTTTATGTCGCGGTGGGTAATTCCGGCGTCATGAAGGGCCGCGAGTGCTGAACAGGCTTGCACGAGATAGTTGACCGCCTCCCGCGGGGGAATCGCGCCCTTTCTGGCCAGAAATCGATACAGGCTCATCCCTTCCACGTATTCCATGGCAATGTACGCCCGGCCCTCACTGGCGCTGATATCGTAGATGCTCACGATATTGGGGTGGGAGATTTTGGCCGCGGTCCGGGCTTCCCGCACAAACCGCTCTCGAAACTCCTTGGAATCGTCGATGAGTGAGCCCAGAAACTTGATGGCCACCGGACGGTCAAGCTGTCTGTCTTTGGCCAGGTAGACGACCCCCATTCCGCCGCGGCCCAGCTCCTTCTGGAGGTCATAGCGTCCTTCGAGGGCGTTCTCCACCGATTTCATCATTTGACCACTGGTTGCGCCCGGCACGCCACCCTGCAGCACGGTGTTGGGGCCGACTGCCATGGAAAGCCGTGTGGAAATGCTGGAGATCCGGTTGGTGACATCGCGAAAATCGACGTCCACCGTGTGGATCTTGCGCAAGATCTGCAGGGATTCGTCCAGCCGCCCTGTCTGTTCGTAGGCCAGCGCGAGCATGTAGAAGTAATCGAGAAGCGCGTTGTCTACCCGCTTTCCTGTAAGGTGGTTTTCGAGCGCGGCGACGCAGTGGGCGTAGTCGTGCAGTTCATAAAAACAGCGCCCCAGCAGGCCTCGGGAAAGCTCGAAGGATGGGTGCTCTTCTTTCACACGCTGCAGGATTTTGATGGCGTCGGAAAAACGGCCGGCATGGGCAAAGGCCAGCCCGGCATGGTAGAAATCACCGGCGCGGGCATAACAGTCGGCGGCACGCCCGGCATCTTTCGCCTTGGAAAAGGCCGCTGCAGCGCGTTGAAATTCGCCCGCCTCGGCGTAGGCTGTCCCGGCTTCACGCCAGTTGCCTTTCGCTTCATGTGCGCGGCCGACGATGCGCATCGCCTCCTGCTTTTTCCCCGCCTGCTCCATGCAGGCCGCAGCTTCTTCGAGTTTCCCCGCCAGAAGGTAGGTTTCGCCTGCCCGCGCGAGGTCGCCGCCGTTCTTGAAAAGCTGCGCGGCAAGCTCGTGTTTGTTCATGCGCTCGAAACGCTCCGCAAGCAAGGGAAAGAGCTCGCGCCGCTGCTCCTCACTGATGCTTTCGCTGAGCTGAGGGTTCTGGAGTGCGCTGTAGCACTCATTGGCAGCCTGAATCTGAATCTCCATGGCGTCGCCGGTCGATCTGAAGTAGTGGGCGAACATCTGGAGCGCCTGGGCTGTGTTTCCGGCCCTGCCGTACGCTGACGCGGCCAGCACGGGCTTGCCCGCCTTCTCGTACGCCGACGCGGCTTCTTCGAATCGCGCGTTCTCCATGAAGTACTGGGCTGCGGACGAGTAATCGCCTTCTCTCAGGAAAAGCCGGGCCGCTTTGAGGGTATCACCTGCCTTCGCGACCTCCATGGCGGCCTTGTGGTGGTTTCCGATTTTGCGGTACCAGCGGGCGGCTTCCTCCGGGTAGCCCGCTTCGGAATACAGGTTGGCCAGTTTGCCGTACTCTTTGTCTGCTTTCAGTTGCCTGGCCTGTTCTTTCAGTTGCTGGCGGGAACGCACGCGGTCCACCACATCGAGGTTTTTCATGGAGGCCAGGGCGTCGATGTCCGCGGCGTCCACCCACCGGCTGCGGCGTCCGCGCTGGACAATTTTGAGTATGCGGGAGCATATATCTACCAGGAAGTACAAGACAATGAGGACAACGAACAGTTTCGCGATGAGTTGCCAGGCCGCCGCGAATTCTCTCCCCATGAGCTTTCCTGCGTATTCCAGGGGCCAGCCCGCAAGGTTCCACAGCCATTGGATAACACGCATGCACAGTGTCTCCCTGCATTGTTTTGCTTCGACCTTGAATACATCATAAACATCGCACAGGGCATTCCACAAACCCCACCTGGCTCCCCTGGCGCCGGCATTGCGTCACGTTCCGGCATATGAGACAATCGGTGTGATTGTTTGTGGATGAACGCACGGTCTGATATTGTGGTCAGGAGGCCGCCATCGGTGGGAAAGGCGGCCGGGTACATCGGGGGCGTTGCAGTACGGGTTGGAGGTATTGCGGAGACCAGGTTTTCTGGCCGCGCGCGGGCAGCAGGGTGATTCAGGAGATTCGGAGTTGCGATATGGAATTCTCTCCGACATCCACGCCAATCTCGAAGCGATGGAAGCGGTGTTGGAGAAACTGGACGAGCTGGACGTAGATCAGGTCCTGTGCCTCGGCGATGTCGTGGGCTATAACGCCAGTCCCAATGAATGCGCCGACCTGGTGCGGCAATGGGACCTTCCCACCGTGTGTGGCAATCACGATGCGGTGGCATGCGGGCGGGAAGAGCCCTGGGGTTTCAACATCGTCGCTCTGGAAGCGGCCATGTGGACCCGCGACCATCTGACACCGGAAAACATCCACTGGCTGGAAGCGCTTCCGGATGCGGTCCAACCCGACGGCCTTATCGGAGTGCATGGCGCCCCGGGCGATCGCGATACCTACCTGTTTACGTGGGGCGATGTCAGCCCTCATTTTGATGATTCCCACGTCAAAGGCAGAAACGCCTGTTTCTTCGGACATACGCATGTCCCGGGTATTTTTGAGGCGGATGGCGGATGGACGCCGGTCAATGGCACAACGTTTGCCCTGAAAAATGGCCGAGTCACTTTCATCAACCCGGGCTCGGTCGGTCAGCCCCGGGACGGCGATCCCCGGGCTTCGTTCGGCGTGTACGATACGGTTTCGCGGGAGTTTTCGCTGATGCGTGTCCGGTATGACGTACAATCGGCTATGGACCGCATCAAACGGGCTGGTCTGCCGGATTACCTGGCGCACCGGCTGGAATTTGGACGCTGATGTCCAGGCAAGGAAGTGGCACTATGCGAGAGGCCTCTGTACAGCGTGAAACGAAAGAGACACGCATTGCTCTGAAACTCCAGCTCGATGGCGCCGGGGCGGCCGATATTCAGACTGGGGTCGGTTTTTTCGATCACATGCTGACACACATCGCCCGGCACGGACTCTTTGACCTCACACTCTCGGCCTCCGGAGACCTGGAAATCGACGCGCATCATACCGTGGAAGATGTGGGCATTTGCCTGGGGAAGGCTTTTCTGCAGGCGCTGGGCGATTTTAAAGGGGTCCGCCGTTTCGGGCATGCCGTTATCCCGATGGACGAAACGCTTGCGGAAGCAGCAATCGATTTCAGCGGGCGCCCTTTTTTCCGCTTTGAAGGCGCGCTCCCCTCGGGCAAGGCGGGCGATTTTGATTCGGAATTGACGGAGGAGTTTTTCCGCGCATTCGCTGTCAACAGCCGCTCGACCCTGCATCTTATCCTGCGGGCCGGCGCCAATCTGCATCATTGCATTGAGGGACTGTTCAAAGCTTTTGCGCGCGCTCTGGACGAAGCGGTTCAGATGGACCCGCGTGTCCAGGGCGTGCCATCCACGAAAGGTATGCTGGAAACGTGATCAAGCACATCCTGATGCCAACGGATGGAAGCCCCGCAGCCGAGATCGGTGTCCAGTTCGCCGCAGCCGTGGCGACGCAATACGGCGCCACGGTGCGGGGGCTTCACGTGGTCGATGTCAGACTGCTTGAGGGCCCGTTTCTCCGGGATATTTCCGCGTCGCTCGGGACGGCGCCGTACGTCAATTACCAGGGAAATATCGCCATGATTCTGGAGGAACGCGGCAAAGCGGCGCTGGAATCCGTCTCTCGAATCTGCGCCAATCATGGCGTCGAGTGCCGCACGGAGCTGGTGACCGGTCTGGTGGTGCGTTCGATCGTGGAGCAGGGCGAGCTCGCCGACCTCATCATCCTGGGCCGAAGCGGGGAGCACAGCAAATGGCTGGACGGCCTGGTGGGTTCCACCACGGGAGGCGTTGTCCGGCGGGCCACGCGACCCGTTCTCGTGACCGGACGGGAGACGCCCGGCCACGGCCTGTTTGTGGCCGCGTATGACGGTTCGGGCTATGCGCGGGCCGCGCTCCGTGTTGCCGCCGGGGTGACGCGGGATTGGGGCGCGACGCTCACGGTGCTCGTTGTAGGGGAAGGGGAGCGTGCGGAAGGCTGGGCAAACGAGGCCGTGGCCTACCTCGAGCCCTACCAGCTTCCCCTGCAGGCCGAAGTGCGAAAAGGCGATCCGAGCGAAACCATCGTAGCATTTGCAGAGGAAACCCAGGCCGATATGCTGATCATGGGCGCGTACGGGCATACGAAAGTCCGCCGCCTCGTTGTCGGCAGCACCACGGCCTATGCGATGAACAACAGCCCCTGTCCATTATTGTTAACCCGCTAACCTCCAGGGAAAGCCATGTCAACATCCGCCAGACTCGAGCAGATTATCGAGCGGGCCGGAGATCTGCCGGCCCTGCCCAAAGCAGTGTCACGTGTATTGGCCCTGACCGACGATCCGGATATGGATTTGTCTGAGGTGGCGGATGCGATCCAGACAGATCCCGCGCTGAGCGCCAAGATCCTGCGCATCAGCAACTCGCCCTATTACGGGATGCGGCAGTATGTAGGAACCTTGAAGCTTGCGCTCGTTATCCTGGGTGCGCGCGAAATCCGCAATATCGTGCTGGGCGTGGCCGTCTTCGATGCCTTACGAACGCGGAAAACGGAATCCATGCTCGCGGGCGATTTTTGGAAACACTCTTTCGAAACCGCTGCGTTCTCGAAGAAATTTGGCGAATATCTGAAACTCACGGTGCATGGTGAAGATTTTGTGACCGGTCTCCTGCACGACATCGGCAAAGTGGTGCTGATGCGTCAGTTCGAGGAGGAATACGCCACAATTTACGCGGAGACCGGCGGCTGGGGCGACGCGCTCTGCAAGGCGGAGGATGAAGCGCTCGGCTTCACGCACGCCGAGGCGGCGGCCGCCCTCGCATCCTATTGGAACTTTCCCCGGACCCTGGTCGATGGCTTGATGTTCCACCACCCGAAACCCGGCATGCCGCTTCGCGATGCCATCGACCCGTCGCTCGCCGCTATTGCCCGCCTGGCCAACGGAACGCTGCGAGAGCGAAGCCTTCGCGACAGCGCCGCGGCACAGACATCCGCCGGCGATCCCGAAGCCTGGGAAGCCCTGACCGGGCATCTTCCGGAACTTGAGGCAGATGGGCGGGCGCAATTGCTCGAAACCTTCGCCGATGCCGTGGCATCCGCGCCCCTGCCTGCCCTATAATACCTGGCGCAACATCTTGACCCGGGCACGGCCTGCCCCAAATTGCCTGAATGGAACCATCATGAGCAAAAGACGGATTTTTGAGATTCATCAGGACGATGAACTCGCGCAGATTGACGAGGAATTGGATCGAGCCCTGGAGCAGCTGGAAACAGCCAACGTTACGGTGGGCGAATTGCTTGGCGAAATGGAAACCGTGAGTGGATTGGAGGCTGGGACAGAAAGTCCTCCTTCCACGGAGGAAAAAATAGAGCAAACTGCGGAAAGCAACGAATCCGGAGCTTTGGAGGAGCCGCAATCAACCCAAATTCCGCATGAGACTCAATAGGTAAGTCTTTGTAAGACAATAAATTGCTGAATGACCTTCCTGAAAGTGCGGTGCATTTGATAGACTGTCTGCCTGGAAAGCGGGGAGAGAGGAAGGTTGCGGTCATGGCCAGTGCAGACATCCATCCGTTGCTGGATCTGCGTGACGCGGCGCCCCGCAGAGAAGCGGCGTATGCGCGGGTGCTGGCCGGCGAAGGAACGCTCGGCAATGGATTGCTCGAGGTCCGCATAAAACTGGATCCGCGCGAACCCGGGCATGCCACCCTCCTCAATAAACTCACGGGCGAAGAACACTACCTGAGTTTCAGCCCGTTTGAAGCCTGGTTTGAGTCGGGCCCGCTGTCAGCGCTGGAAGGGCGGGTGAGCGCCATGGAAGTCCAGGGTTCCGGCGACGTGTCCACCCTGGTGACGAAATTGGATTGCGGGTGGTTTCAGGCCCAGATTGCGTATGTGTTGTTTCGGGGCGAACATTTCATGCGCAAGAACGTCGTATTCCACGGACTCACGCAAGAGGCCTTCCTGGAACGCGTAACGGTGGTGAAGCACGCCGTTGACCCGGACTACGCGCTGCATGTCCACGACGGCGGCATGTATTACCCCGTGTTGTTTCTCCGGTCGAAAACCAGCAGTGTATTCTTTTGCGTGGACTTTCCGGGTTATTTTGCTGTGCGCGACGGGCAGGATTTTTCGTTTGAATACTATCCGGGCACGATGCTCTCGCCGGGGCGCAGTTACCCGATGCTGGCGGTACATATCGGCGTCTGTGCGCTCGAAGGACGCAGCCGCAAAAATCCGTTCCACGACACGGCCGCGGCTTTGGACATCGGAGAGCAGCAGTGGTTCCGGGAATATCTGCTTGCCGGGGCGTCCCTGCCACAATTCCCTTATGTGGAATTGAAAGGCCCGGAACAGGGGTATGCGGGCCCCAGCGACCTTGAAGTGATTGAACAGTGTTCCAGGGTCAATGCATCGCACGTGCTGCTCCCGCGCATGCTGGACTCGCTCGAATCCTATCCCATGCGGGAAGCCGTCGAACAGCGTATCCGGCAGGAAGGGCTGGATCACACCCTGCGCATCCGGCGCGAACGCCCTGAAAATCTGGGCTGGGTCGCCCTGGAGCCTTCCGGCGCGCCCGCCGCGCCGGATTTTGCGCCCTGTTTCGCCTCGGAGGCGTTCTGCGATTCACTTCTTGAACGCTACCTCCAGGAAATGGACCGCTTCCGCTTCCGGAACATCGAGGTCAGCGGAAGCCCTATTGTGGAATGCCATGCTGCCGGGCACGGGCATGCCCCGGGCGTGTTGTCGCTCATGAGCGCGTTTCAGGGGTTGGTTGAGGTCGTGGCCTCGCTGAAGGAAGGGTACGCGCATGTGACTTGTATGCGCCCCTACGTCAGCTATGGCGCCGGCCTTGCCCGGCTCTGTGACGGACTGGCCGTCATGGCGGAAGAGCACCCCTTACCCCTTCCCGATATCCATGTGGGCCGCCTGTTCGCTGACATGCAGCGTCTGTATTTCCGCCGGGCCCACAGCTTTCTGATCCCCCGAAGCAAGCTGTCCAATTCGGTTGGAATTGCGCCGGAAGCAGCCCCGAACGCTCCGTACCCTGGCGCGGAACATTATCCCTGGTACCTGTACCACGACGCAGCGGGGTGGCGGTACGCGCTCATTTCTGCGATTGCCACGGCGCCCCGTCACCGCATACATGCCTTGCCCCAGGATCTCCCTGAAGCCGACAAGGCGTTCGCGCTCAAATGGCTGACGTGGGAGCGCAGGAACCTGGTGGAGCGCCCGCATGTGGAGGAGATCCTGGGTGAGCCGGGAATAGACGCTGTTGATGGCTACAGCTACGGCACAGCCCAGGGGGCGGTGGTGTTTCTTTTCAACACCCGCTACGACCCGCAGGAACTGCGCTTGCGGCTCAACCTCAAACACGACCTCGAGTACATCGTACGAGAATTGTATCCTCGCGAATACAATTATCTTGGGCCCAATGACGGCCTTTTTGCGCGCAACAGCGAATTCTCCTGTGAACTGGCTCCTAAAGAAGCGCGAATCATCGAAGTGGTTCGACGTTCTCCGGCGGCCGCGCATCGGAAGCGGCCGGAGGTGTTCGGCGCGCCTGCCCGGGTGGAACACGGGCTCGTCATCATCCAGGGCCGGCCGGGGGCGTCTGTGGACATCGTGGTCCGCCGGGAAGATCAATTCACGCGCAGAACCGTTACGTTCAAGGGAGATCCAATTCCATCCCGCATCAACGAATGGGCAATCACTCGCTGCCTTTATGAAGATGGCAAAGATGCGTTGCCACGCGGTGGATTTCAGGGGGTCCCGTGCGGGCACGGTGCGGATATCCGGCGCGACGCCTGGCTCTGTGCCAGGATCTGCCTTCCTGAGGACATCCGGGCACACATCGACACGCAGCCGTTCACCCTGGATCGCCCTTGCTGGGCTAGTCCGAAACGACTCTTCTTCGTGATCCGCTTTGAAATCGACGACGATTTCGACCCGATTCGCACGGCGTCCGGCGTGCCGGGGATTCCAGAAGGCTATGCGGCTCGCCTGCCGCGAAAATGCGGCATCGACCTCGCCGGAAGGAACTACGGACTTCGCGCCTGGCTCAACGGGGAACCCCGCGAGGTCTATCCCGCCCTCGCGTCCTGGCAGGGCTACACCCCAAACCCAGATCCTGTGGTAGCCTATTTTTTTGAGGCGGGAAGCAAGCTCAAATTTGGAGCAGACAACCAGGTGGTCTTGTTCGCCTCGCATTTTGATCCGGCTGCCTTCAAAGGCATCAGCATCGAACACTTGCCGGACCTGTACCGGGAAGAAGCGGTTTCCGGGGCGTGACGGAGCGCCCGCTGCATATCTTGATCACTGACCCGCATCTGCGAGGCGGAGGCCAGGTCCGCTATGTCGCCAATCTGGCCGCTGAGCTCGGCCGTCTGGGCCATCGCATCACCATCGGATGCAGACGCGCCTCCGTGCTGGTTGAGCATGCGAATGCCGCGGGCTGTGCGGCCAACCAGCGCTTTACGTTTCGTGGCGGGCTGCGACCCGCCAGCTGGCTGACGGATCTCCGGGAAACCCGCCGCGTCATCATCGAGGACAAGCCCGACATCCTTCACGTCAACGGCTCTCAGGATCATTGGGCGCTGGCCGGGGCAAACCGCCTGATGGGAAGGCCGGTGTGCGTCGTGCGGACCCGCCACAACACCTATCCCGTTCACGACCTCTGGCCCAACCGCATGCTCAACCTGCAGTGGACGGACTTTCAGATCGTTGTGTGCGAGATGGTGCGCCGCTCGCTGGAAAAGCAGGCGTCGTTCGACCCCGCCCGGATGTGCTCAATCCACAATGGCGTTGATGCGAAAGAATTCCACCCTGACCCCAAATTGCGTGCTGAGGCGCGCGCTGAATTCGGCTACCGGGATGATGATCTGGTGTGCGGCATTGCCGCGCGCCTGGTTCCAGCTAAGGGTCACGTTTACTTGTTCCAGGCGGCGGCCATGCTGCTGCGCGATTTCCCGGCGCTGCGCCTCCTGGTGTTGGGCCGGGGCGATCTGGAGCCTGAGCTGGCCCAGCTTGCCCGCGACCTGGGCATTGCCGAAATCGTGCACTTCGCGGGATTTCGTGACGATATCGCCCGCTGCACTCAGGCCTTCGACATCGGCGTACAACCTTCCGTTGACTGCGATACGTCATCTTTCAGTCTGAAAGAGCAAATGGCGGAAGAAATACCTGTGGTTTGTTCCGATTACGGAGGATTGACCGAGATCGTGACCGACGGAGTCGAAGGATTTGTTGTTCCGACAGGTGAAGCGGAGCCCCTGGCATTGGCAATGAAGACGCTGCTGGCAGATCCCGCTCAACGCCGTACAATGGGGAGCGCGGGACGCCAGCGAGTGCTTCAAGAATTTACGCTGGAGGTGTTTGCGCGGCGTACCGCTGAGGCATATTACCAGGCATTGGAGATTCACGGTGCGCATTCTGCATCTTGACGAGCAACGCGGCTGGCGCGGGGGAGAGCAGCAGGCCAGTTATCTGATCCAGGGTCTGGCCCGGCGCGGACACTTTGTCGCGATCGCGGGCCGCCCAGAGGGTGAATTCCTGCGTCGAGACCACGGCTTGGAAAACCTCGAGCGTGTGGCGTGCCCGTTCCGCGGAGAACTTGATCCGGTGACGGTCTGGCGCCTCGCACAAGCGGTTAAGCGCCTCGACATCGACATCCTTCATGCCCACGCGAGCCACGCCCACAGCCTGGCATGTCTCGCGCGCGCGTGCGCGGGCCGCGGCAAAGTCATCGTGACCCGGCGTGTGGACTTTGTGCCCAAACCCGGTTTTTTGAACCGGAAAAAATACAGATTACCCGACCACATCGCCTGCGTGTCGCAGTGCATTGCCGGGATCCTGCGTGAATTCGGCGTGCCGGCATCAAAACTGACCGTCATCAACAGTGCCCAGGATCCGAAACGCTTTGGCGTCGTGCCTTTCAGCCGCGCCGAATTGGGTCTTCCTGAAGAAGTGCCGTTGTTCGGCAATGTCGGGGCGTTTGTTGGCCACAAAGACCACGCGACGCTTATCCGGGCATTCAAGCAGGCCAGGGAAGCCTTACTCGAGGCCCACCTCGCCCTGGTGGGAGATGGAGAACTGCGCGGAGAACTCGAGGCAGCGATAGAGGCGGAGGGACTCTCCGGGAGCGTGACGCTGCTGGGGTACAGGAAGGACGTGCCCCGGATATTGCCGGTATTCGATGCGTTTGTGCTGTCGAGCAGACAGGAAGGATTCGGCGGGGTATGCGCGGAGGCCATGTTTGCCGGGGTTCCGGTGGTTTCGACTGATGCCGGCGGGATGATCGAGACAGTAAAACCCGGCATCACCGGACTGATGGTGGCCAGAGAAAATCCCGACGCTCTTGCGGCAGCCATGGTGAGGATAATCGAAGACCGCGATCTGGCGACTGAATTGGCCGCCCGCGCGCTAAGCTATGTGCATGAACATCTCACCGCCGATCGCATGGTCGATAACTACGTGGCGCTGTACGAGGAAATCCTAGCCCAGGGATAAGGCGCCGGCCTCTCGGCCTGTTCTGCGCTGTTCATCGTGTGCTGGATGAGGTTCCCGCGAGCCGGTATAATCGCTTTTTCAGCCTTATAAGGGGAAAAGACGCGTGAGTTGTGAGGAGTATGCGCTCCAATGAGCCTGGTACGCCTGCAAAAGGTCTCGAAATCATACGACGGCATCCCGGTGCTGGACGATGTCGATTTTCGCATTGAGGATGGTGAAAAAATCGGCCTGATCGGCCGCAACGGCACGGGGAAGACCACCCTTTTCCGCCTGATAACGGGGCAGCTTGAGCCCACGTCGGGTTCCATCGAACGGATGCGCCGGGCGCGCATTGCCTGCCTGGCGCAGATGCCCGATCTGCCCCCCGAGGAAACCATTCATCAGGCCGTGATGCGTTCGTTTGAAAAGCTGCTCCAGGAGGAAAAGCGCCTCAGAGACCTGGAGCATCGCCTGGCTTCGGGCGATCAGAACGTTATGGAGGCTTACAGCCGCCTTCAGGACACGTTTCGTATTCACGGGGGCTACGAATTTCGCGCCCGTGCACGCAGTGTCCTTTTTGGACTGGGATTTACTGAGGAAGAATTTGATCTGCCGGTGACAACCCTGAGCGGAGGGCAGCGTACGCGCCTTATGCTTGCGCTGATACTGCTGCAGGACGCGGACCTCATCCTTCTCGACGAACCGGAGAACCATCTGGATATTGCGGCTCGTGAATGGCTGGAGGGCTTCCTGCAGGAATCTCCAAAGGCGTTTGTCATCATCTCCCACGACCGCCGCAGCCTGGACGCAGTGGTCAAACGCATTGACGAGCTTGAACGGGGCCAGATCCGCAGCTACACCGGCGATTATTCCTTCTACCTGCAGCAAAAGAGCCTCTTGCGGGAGCAGCACGAACGGGCCTACCTGAAGCAGCAGGAATTCATCGAAAAAGAACAGCGCTGGATTGAACGGTTCCGCTACAAGAACACCAAGGCAAGCCAGGTGCAGAGCCGCATCAAACGGCTCGAAAAGATCGACCGCATCGATTCTCCCCTGCCGGAAGGCAAGGCGGCGGGATTCCGCTTTGGCGCGGTGGTGCGTACGGGCGAAGTGGTGATCGAAGCCAGAGACATCGCGATGCGGTACGGCCCGCTCGTCCTGTACCAGGGGGTGTCGCTCGAAATCAAACGGGGAGAGCGGATCGGGATCATCGGGCCCAATGGCTGCGGCAAGACCACGCTGTTGCGGCACTTTGCCGGGCGCCTCCCGGGCGCCGAGGGCGAAGTGCGCCTGGGCCATAAGGTCCAGCTTGGCTATTATGAGCAGCACCACGAAAATCTGTCCCGGGAACTCGACATTTTTCAGGAACTGCGTAACGTTCGAACGGATTGGACGCCTGAACAGGTGCGAACCTATCTGGGGCGGTTTCTATTTGTCGGTGACGAGGTTTTCAAGCCGATTTCGGCCTTGAGCGGCGGTGAACTGAGCCGGGTCGCGCTCGCAAAGCTCATTGCGCGTGAACCGAACGTCCTGTTGCTGGATGAACCGACCAACCACCTTGACATCGCCTCGCGGGAGGCGCTGGAAGAAGCGCTGGCACAATACCCCGGCACGCTCGTCATGGTGTCTCATGACCGTACGCTGATCGACAAAATGGCGGACCGCCTCGTGGTTTTTGAGGCGGATGGGGTTATCACGCATCTGGGCAATTATACGGACTACCGGGAGCAGCGGGAGCGCCTGGCGGGCGAGATGGAGGAGCGAAACGAGGACCCACTCAAGATTCGCCGGGTAGAGCGCCGCAAACGGGATAAAGATGCGGAACGGGAGCGGCGGCGGCGCAAAAAGGATCTGGACGAGCTCGAGGCCTGCATTGAAGCGATGGAGCAAACCATCGAAGACATTGAGATGCAGTTTACACAAGCAGATCCTGCGGATTACGCTGGACAACGGAAACTCAAGGAAGAATACGAGGGTTTGAAAGCTGATCTGGCCTCACTGTACGAAGAATGGGAGGAATTGACGGAAGAACTTGCGCAAAATTGAGCTGCGGTGAGACGAAGTCTTTCTCCAGCCGAGATCGCAACGGGGGACAGGACATGACTAGAGAATTGGGATTCACTATTCCTGCGATGCTTCTGGCTATCGTGGTGGCGCACGCGGGGCAGGAGGGAGTGGCTTTCTTTGCCGGTGACGGTGTGCCGTTCGATGGAACTACGGTGTATGAGGCGCCGCTTGAAGAGATCCCGATTCCTCCGCAGTCGTTGACCGTCATGGCCTGGGTGAAGCTGGATGAGACAGGCGGTTCACAGGTCTTTCTCAATACCGGCGCGGCCAACGAGGGATTCACATTCTATCTCTATGATGGACGGGTGCGTATGCTGGTCAGGAACCAGACGGAAAGCTATGCCTGCGCGCTGGGCCCTGCACCGAAAAGAGGCGAATGGACTCATTATGCGGGCACCTACGACGGTGAACACGCAGCGGTATACATGAACGGTACCTTATGCGAGATCAAGGAGTGTCCGGGCCAGCTGACAAAGCTGGGAGAAGTGCTGTCCCTCGGCGGCTTGGATTACGGGCAACGCGCGGTAAAGGGTTGGCTGGGCGATCTGCGGATCTATGACCGCGCGCTGTCCGGGGAAGAGATCGCCGCGGCGGCGGGCGGGAGTCTTTCGCCACCACCGATGGTGCGCTGGACCGATTCCGGGCGCGAAGGCGCCTCCTGGACCGCAGAAGGGAACGCTGTCGTGGCCCGCAGGATGGACGGCAGGCGCGTACTTTTGAATCGGCGCGAGGACGGCTACCGCGGCATCTGGTATTTCAATCAAAAATCTGACGATGAGTATGTCTACAAATACAGCGGCGGTTTGGGGACTTACTGCGCGAAACACATCCCCTTTGCCTGGTACGCGCCGCAAGTCAACAAAACCTTCTTTACGTATGGTGGCACGCACAAGAACGAAAACCGGCTCATCCACATGGTCTCCTATTTTGATCATGCGACAGGCGAAGTGCCGCGCCCTCTGTTGCTCCTGGATAAGCAAACCACCGACGCCCACGACAACCCCGTCATCAACATCGACCCGGAGGGCTACATCTGGATTTTCTCGAGCAGCCACGGTACGGGGCGCCCCTCGTTCATCTCCCGAAGCACCGAGCCGTGGGCCATCGATGCGTTCGAGCTGAAGTGGGAGGGCAACTTTTCTTATCCCCAGCCGTGGATTATTCCGGGCAAAGGGTGGTTGTTCATGCACACCCACTACACCGGCGGCCGCGCCATCTGCATGTCCACCAGTCCTGACGGCGTCAACTGGACGGATCGCCGCTTCCTCTCGCGCATGGCCCAGGGGCACTATCAGATAACGAACTTCTTCGGACAGAAGATCGGCAGCGCATTCAACTACCATCCCCCTGAAAAAGGCCTGAACTGGCGTACAAACCTCTATTACATGGAATCCGACGATTTCGGCGAGACGTGGAAGACAGCCGCGGGCGAGCCCCTGGAGCTGATGCTGACCGAGCCTGACAGCCCCTGCCTCGTGGCCGAGTACGAATCTCAGGGTTTGAATGTCTACATGAAGGACATCAATTTCGATTCTGCCGGGCGCCCCGTCATCCTGTACCTTACGAGCAAAGGCTACGAATCGGGCCCCCAAAACATGCCGCGCACCTGGACCATCGCGCATTGGACCGGCCAGCAATGGCAGATTCTGCCGTCCAACATCATCTCCGACAACAATTACGACATGGGTTCACTGTATATTGAAACCGACGCTCAATGGCGGATAATTGCCCCCACCGAGACCGGCCCGCAACCGTATAACCCGGGCGGTGAAGTGGCCATGTGGCTCACCAGTGATGCCGGAAAATCGTGGACCCTCGTCCGGCAGATGACCAGAGACAGCCGGTACAATCACACCTATGTGCGGCGGCCGGTCAATGCCCATCCGGATTTTTACGCATTCTGGGCGGATGGTCACGGCCGTGAACCGTCCATTTCGCGCCTTTATTTTTGCAACAAAGACGGCGATGTATTCCGGCTGCCGTTTGATATGGAGGGCGAGACGGCGAAGCCGGAGCGGGTAGAGCCCGGTTCCTGAGGCTGCACGCCGCCTTTTGCCATGCGCCCTCGCGTGGCGGGAATGAAAGGACGGAACCACGTGATTTGGCTTCCGGCCTTGGCTTTTTCACTTTTCGTGGAAACGTTCGGGTTTCCTGTGTTACGATAGGCGGGTGTCGTGATGATTGGCATCGGACCCTTCTCGAGGAAAGATCACGGTGGGAAAGATAACGCCAGAAGACGTTGAACAGGTGGCCGAACTGGCCCAACTGACGCTCGATGACGATGAAAAAAGGCGTCTCGCCGAGGACATGGGCGCTATTTTCAGCTATTTGGACAAGCTGAACGACCTGAACACGGATCATACCGAACCCATGATGCACGTTCTGGACATGATCAATGTCTACCGCGATGACGAGGTAAAACCTTCGCTGACCCGGGAAGAAGCCTTTCAGAATGCCCCCCAGACTGATGGCGAATACTTTCTTGTGCCCAAAATCCTCGAAGGGTAAGGCGGCCCCTGCACGCCGGGAGTAATCGATGAGCCGTGAATGGTACCAATTGACCGCATTTGCGCTGCGGGAGGCCGTGCGGAACGGCGAAACCTCCGCGGTCGAGGTTACGCAGAGCTACCTTGACCGCATCCAGTCCGTGGATGGCAAGGTAGGCGCCTACGTTGAGGTCTGGGATGCCCATGCGCTGCAGCAGGCCGAAAAGATTGACGCCCGGTTGAAACGCGGCGAGGACGCCGGCCCCCTGGCTGGAGTGCCTGTCGGCCTGAAGGATGTGTTCTGTACAAAACAGGGTACCACGACGTGCTGCTCAAAAGTGCTGAAAGGCTATCGAAGTCCTTTTGACGCTACCGTTGTGGAACGGCTTGAGGCTGCCGGCGGGATCTTCCTGGGCAAACTCAACATGGATGAGTTTGCGATGGGGGCCTCCACCGAGAACTCAGCGGTTCAAGTTACGCGCAATCCCTGGAACCTTGATTATGTTCCTGGCGGCTCGAGCGGCGGTTCCGCTGCCGCCATTGCGGCCAGCGAATGCGCCCTCGCGCTCGGAAGCGATACGGGCGGTTCCATCCGGCAGCCGGCTGCCTATTGTGGTTGCGTGGGTATGAAGCCCACGTACGGCCGCGTGCCACGCCACGGTGTGGTCGCCTTTGCGTCTTCGCTGGATCAGGCCGGCCCACTGACCAGAGACGTGCGGGATATGGCCCTGGCGCTCAATGTGTTGTGCGGACAGGATCCGCGCGACTCGACGGCCTCACCGGTGCAGGTACCCGATTTCGCCAGAGCGCTGCGGGACGATGTCTCTGACATCACGATTGGCCTGCCCCGCGAATATTTCACTGATGCCCTGGCAGACGACGTCCGCGCGCGCGTGGAATCCGCCGTGATCGTCCTTCGCGGGCAGGGTGCGAGAATAGTTGATGTTTCGCTGCCGCACACCGACTATGCGGCGGCGGTATATTTCATCATCTGCTGCGCCGAAGCCAGCGCCAACCTCGCCCGCTTTGACGGGGTGCGCTACGGCCATCGCTCCGCCAATGCCAGCGATGTGCGTGACATGTATGTCAACTCGAAAAGCGAGACGCTGGGCGCCGAGGTGAAGCGGCGGCTCTTGATGGGCACGCACGTGTTGTCGGTCGGCCATTACGATGCGTATTATCTCAAAGCACTGAAAGTCCGGACGCTTATTCGTCAGGATTTCGAAAAGGCGTTCGAGCGCTGTGACCTCCTCCTGACGCCCACGTCGCCCACGCCCGCGTTCAAGCTCGGGAGAAAGACGGCCGAGCCGGTGGAGATGTATCAAAGCGATATCCACACCGTTTCGGCAAACCTGGCGGGCATTCCGGCCATGAGCGTGCCCTGCGGCCTGACAGGCAGCGGATTGCCCGTTGGCCTCCAGCTGATGGGCAGGCCTTTCGACGAGGAGATCCTGCTCCGCGCAGGCTACACGTACGAACAGCACCGGGACGTTGACATGGGCGTTCCGGGCATTGGTTGAAAAACGGCGCACGCCGCCGGTCAGGAACCTGAAGCAATGGAATACGAAGCTGTAATCGGGATGGAAGTGCACGTCGAATTGAGCACGGCATCTAAGGTCTTCTGTCCGTGCAGCACCCGGTTCAACGCCCCGGCAAACACCAATGTATGCCCTGTATGCCTGGGGATGCCAGGAGCCATGCCGGTGATGAATCGTAAAGCGGTCGACTATTCAGTGGCAGCCGGGCTGGCCCTCAACTGCACGGTCTCCCGCTGGTGTAAGATGGACCGTAAGAACTACTTTTATCCGGACTTGGCCAAGAACTACCAAATCAGCCAGCACGAATTGCCGTTGTGCCATCACGGCTGGATCGATATCCGGGTAGACGGCGTCACGAAGCGCATTGGAATCACCCGTGCCCATTTGGAAGAAGACACGGCGCGCAATGTCCATACTCTGAGCGGCGGTGTCAGCGGCATCGATTTCAACCGGAGCGGCATGCCTCTGCTCGAAATCGTGACTGAGCCCGACCTGTCGAGCGCGGATGAGGCGTTCGCCTATCTCACCGCACTCAAACGCCTTCTGCAGTATCTCGAAGTCAGTGACTGCAACATGGAAGAAGGGTCGCTGAGAGCCGAAGCCAACGTAAGTCTGCGCCCCAGGGGAAGCTCCTCGTTTGGCACCAAAACCGAGGTCAAAAACGTTGCCTCATTCAGCGGCGTTCACAAAGCCATTGAATACGAAATCGCGCGGCAGCGCCAGGTTCTCGAGAGCGGCGGCACGGTTGTGCAGGAGACGCGCGGCTGGGATGCTGATCGCGGCGTTACCGTGCCGCAGCGGACCAAAGAATCGGCTCATGACTATCGCTATTTCCCGGAACCCGATCTGATGCCGCTGGCCGTCGATGAAGCGTGGGAGGCCCGGATTCGGGCGTCCCTGCCCGAGTTGCCCCAGGCACGATGGCATCGCTTCCAGGAGACCTACGGGCTGTCGGCATACGATGCCGACGTCTTGACGGCCTCCCGCAGCATGGCCGATTATTTCGAAGCTACGGTACAGTCCGGAGCAGAGGCCAAACCCGCCGCCAACTGGATCATGGGCGATTTGCAGGCCCTGCTGTTGAAAAATGGTTTGCCGATCGAGGAATGCAAGGTGGCCAGTGGCAACCTCGCCGCAATGATCCGTCTCATCGACAATGGTACAATCAGTGGCAAGATTGCGAAAGATGTCTTGCTCGAGATGTTCGACACCGGCGAAAACCCCAAGCGGATTGTGGAAGCCAAAGGCCTGGTCCAGATCAGCGACGAGGGGGAACTGGAGCGGATTGTCGCGGACGTGGTCGCCAGCAATCCCGGGCCCGTGGACGACTATCGCAAAGGCAAGGAAAAGGCCCTGGGGTTCCTCGTGGGCCAGGCGATGAAGGCGACGCGAGGCAAGGCCAACCCCAAGATGATTAATGAGATGCTGTTGAAAGCTTTGGAGAACTAACCAGGAGCGTTGGCGTCATTGGCGAAACTCGTTCGTAAAAACAAAGCGGCCGCCCCCGATTTTTTGCCCGACACCCTCCGCATCGCGGAGCTCGCCGCCAGGCATAAGGCAAAAGATATCAAGGCTTATGATCTGCGCGGCCTTACGGTGATGGCCGATGTGTTCATCATCTGCAGTGCTTCCAGTGAACCTCAGGTCAAGGCGATCTATGGATCCATCCATGAAGGCATGAAAGAGGTCGGTGTCCACCCCCGGCACGCGGAAGGGACGCCCGCTGCCGGCTGGCTTCTGATCGATTTTGGCAACATCGTTGTTCACGTGTTTCGCGAAAAGGCCCGCCAATTCTACGATCTGGACGGTTTGTGGGGCGATGCGCCATCGATTGACCTGGGACTTGACGTGTAAGAGGGAAGAACAGTATTGCGCCACGAACCACCGGATAGATACAAACTCTATCATTTTCGCATCGATCTGTTGCTGGGCCGGGGCGGAACGGGGGTAGTCTACCGCGCCGTGGACACGCAGTCAGGTGAGATCGTTGCCGTCAAGCTGTTCCACGCCAATTTCTTCCGGAACAACACCCACGTGCGCGAGCTGGCCAAGAGCGTCAAACGCTTCAAGAGATTCAACCACCACAATGTGGTGAAGATCTTCGATTTTGTGTCAGGCGATGAAGGACATTGCCTGGTGGAAGAATACGTCGACGGGCCTGATCTGCGGTGGTACATCGAAAACCGCCCCTGGAACCTGCCGGAACGAATGGTGGTGGTCGCGCAGGTGTGTAACGGACTTCAATACATCCATGACCAGGGCTTCGTCCACCACGATCTCAAACCGGCCAACATTTTGTTTACCCGCAAGGGTATCGCGAAACTCACGGACTACTCTCTGGCGCGGGAGAAACTGTTCAACCTTCTGGACACCGGCCTCAAGGAACAAGTCACGCCCATGTTCGTCCCGCCTGAAATCATCCGTGGAGAACGGGCCACCCCGCGCAGCGATATCTACTCACTTGGAGCGACATTCTACCTGATGTTTGCGGGCCGTGTGCCCTTTCAGGTCGACAGCCTGCAGCGCCTGTACGAATGCCATCTGAAGGTGATGCCTGATCACCCATCGTATGTGAATCCACGCTGCCCCCGCGAACTCGGTGACATTATCATGCGGATGATGGACAAGGAACCGGACGCGCGTTTCGAGAACTGCGATGAGCTGCGCATCCGGATGTCCGACATCGGACGCAGCCGTATCTGACCCGCCAGCACATAGAAAAACGCCCTCGCGTATAAAACGAGGGCGTTGCAGGGTAACGCTTCTTATCCTGGACACGCCGCAGACGCAGAGGGGACGCCTCCACATTCAGAGCGGCGGTTTACTGGGGACACCGTGCATCTCGCAGTGGGCAGGCCGCTGCTGGCAAGCCACAGCCCGCCGCTGCCCACCGGTGCTCCGGTGGGCGTTATCGCCTCACCAATAAATACCCCAGGGCTTGGAATGGCGAGCGGCGACGATGCGCGATGTCAGGTCTTCCGCAAACTGCTTCAGGAGCTGAAAATTCGTGGTCTGCGCCTGTGCGGGCGTTTTGGTGATGAGTTTGCAGTGATTCATTAACGGTTCTCCCTCGATGCGGCTGCTATAGCGCTCCGCTCCGCATTTTGTAACTGACGTATTCAAGTCCGCTATCCACATAGAACAAGATAGAGTCCAGCTTGACCTGGAACACTGTCTGTTGGGCGGGCTTGGGCTTACAGGAAACGACTCTCAAGTGCTTCATTCGTTGCCATCCTCTCCCTGTTGTCCAGCGTGAGCCGGAATTCTGGACATGTATCGGGGCGCCCTTCGTCAGGAACTACCCCCTCGAATACCAGCAGGCATCAAGCGGCCCGAATCGTCGGGCAAGTTGAGCGCGTCTGGTCTTGGGGCGCCCGGCTACCCATAAAGTTACACAAAACAGCTGCGAAACGCAACTGTCAAGTGTTATTGCCCGACTGGGCAGGCGGGAGCTCAGCCCAGGTTACCCACCGGCTTCCGAATCGCTGAAGTTCACGCTGCGTCTTCTTCAGGAGCTGGATTGCGACTTGATGGTCGCTACAAAGGCGTTGAGCTGGGTGAGAATGCTGGCATACAACCTTATCAGGGTTAAAGCGTTCTGGGCGTCCCTCGAATCGGCCAGGCGGGGCTTCGTTATAGCTTTCGTGTGCAGGTTCATTTCATTCCCTTTCGTACCGGCGGCAGGCCTTTTGCCGGGCCTGCCAGCACTTAACCTACATTCTTAATACCTGTTACCGGGCAAAATGTTCCATAGAGGTGCAAAAACCCGTGCAGCGCCTTTGCCCCAGCAGTAAATGCGGCAAAGAAAGGCTTTTTCGAGCCATCGCGCGACACACAGGTCCCTGTGAATGGAATCCTTTGTTGCAACAGCGTATGATAGCGCCATTTGATTCCAATGCGTCAAAGCAGGGGAGAAATCCCAGCAGTAACCGCCACCTGGCGTTTTGCACCTTTCCGAAGGATGTGACCGTAGAAGCATGTTAGACGGGTATCGATACCTGTGCGACTCAGGGAAAAAGGCGTTGCTTCGTGCTGATTGTTCGGACACGGTGGCGTCTGCCTTGCTTACCAGAGCAGGCGCTGTCGCCGACAGTCAGTCTGGCCGGGCCCCAGTCTACCGCTTTGCGTTTGAGCGGGGAGAGGGGATCGTGCGTGATTACCGGCGGGGCGGCCTGCTCGCCAGGGTAAATCGCGACCTTTACCTGGGCAATCGTCCCCTGGCCGAGCTGCGGATAGTGGATTTCCTCTGGCGGCAGGGATTTCCCGTGCCGGAGCCTTTGGGGATCTGCTGGTGGCGCCAATTGGGACTGCTTCGGGGGCGTATTGCTACTAAAGCTTTGGATGCCATACACTTGCAGGATTTTTTGAAAACTGGATCGCCATCGCCGGACCTGCTGAGGCGCGTGGGGGAGACCATCAGCACGATGCACGGGCTGGGCGTCCGCCACGGCGACCTGCAGGTGCGCAATATCCTGGTTGCGGGAGACGATCCCTACATCATTGACTTCGATAAGGCACGCCGGCAGGCGCATTTATCATCGCGAGGCCGTGCGGCAAATCTCTATCGATTGCGACGGTCATTTGAAAAGAACCGCCTTGAATCTCAGTGGTATGATGCGATTGTTGCGGGTTACGGTCCCGTGGAACATCATGCGCTCATCGCGCTGGCCTATGCCGTGCGTTCCAGTATATCCGGCCCGCGCCGGGGAAATAGTACATAGACAATGCAGACATTCCCGTTGCCAGCTGAATTGACGATCACGGAACACTGCGGTGACGCCGTGGTGCGGCGCCGCATCGATGTTCCCTGTGCGAGACTCCTGGAATTGATCGCAGCCGAGGGGGATACTCTGCAGATCTCCCCAACGACCATAACGCGCCGGGTCGGTCAGTATGTGGTGAAGGCCTGTTCGCGCGAGCCGGTGCTGGGAGTGCTGAAACGCACTCTGCGCCGTGAGCGCTACCGGCGGGGCTGGGTGGCCGGGCTGTACCTGGAACAGCTGGGCATTGGGGCGCCGCGTGTGGACGGGCTGGTGGAACAAGGACGCTGGGGCATCATCCGCGCCAGTTACCTCATCATGGAGTATCTCGAGGGTGCGAACAATGTGGAGCGGTGCATGGCGGAAATGGTTCAGGACGGCGCGCCGGAGGAACGGCTCCGCACTTTTCTGCATGACCTGGCGCAAACCGTAAATGCACTCCGGGACGCGGGCGCGTATCACCGGGATTTGTCAGGAAAGAACATCTTCACGCGAAACGGCGAAAAGTTCTATTTTATCGACCTGGACAGCATTGTCCCAGTGAAGCGATACTCTCGCGGCATGCTGTACGCGAACCATGTCCAGCTCTATGATTCATTCTGCGACTTTCTGGGGGATGACCTCTTGGATTCCTTCATAGCGTTGATGCTTCCTGACGAAGAAGACTACGCAACCTGGGTGAAACAGGTTCGGCGTGGCCAGGCGGAACGCCGCAGCCGCCAGCTCGCGATCTGGCGAAAACAAGGCCGCTCCCTGTAGACCACCGCATGGATCGGCCGGCGTGTCCGAGCAGGCCACGACTTCCCGGACAATCCACGGCACCGCTTGAATCTCGAGGTGACGCATCTGAAGAATGTGCACCGGCTGCCTGGAATTCATACAATGAGTGTCCAGTTCAGCGCTGCGACCGGGTGGCTGGAATCGAAGGCTGCGTTTATTCTCAGGGGACTTCTGAAGAAATGCCCAAGCCCCGTATGCCTCATAATTTTTTCAGGGGATTGACCTTGGCGGTTTTTGCCGCTGTCAGTGTGGCGCCTCTGGCCGCGCTCGGTTGGCGTTCTCTGTTTGAAGGCAGTGTCTGGCGCTTCGAAACCTGGCGTGCTGTCTTCGCAGAACCCAGGCAGGCGACCATACTCGCCAACACCCTGGCGGTGAGCCTGGGTACGTGCCTCACGTCACTGTTGGCGGGGGGAGGCATTGCGCTTTCCCTGCAGTATTGTCCGCGTATTTTGCGGGCATTTTTCACGTTTCTACTGTGCGTGCCGGTGCTGATCCCGCCCTGCGTCTTTTCGGCGGCCTGGCTAGATGCCCTGACGCGCATGGGGATCCTGGCGCCGCAGTTTACAGCAGAACCGGGCGTGCCATTTCCATTCCGCCTCCTGAGCGTCATCCTGGTTTTTACGTTGTCGTACTACCCGTTCGTGTTCCTCTGTACCGTTGCGGCATTGCAGCGCTTCGACCGGCGGATGCTGGAATCGGCCCGGCTGATTGCCGATCCGGTTCAGACTTTTTTCGTGGTGCGTTTTCCATTGTGCGCGCCGTGGGTCTTGACAGGGGTGGGACTTGTGTTTTTGTTAACGCTCACGGAACCTGCCGTTCCGGCTTTGTTTCAGGTGAATACCTGTTCGGTGGAGATTTTTACTGAATTGAGCGCCTTTCATGAAACAGGCCGGGCGGTCGCGCAGGCATTGCCATTGCTCGCGGCAGGAAGTGCCATCCTTTGGGCCTGGGGCCGCTGGGTCCGCCCTCGCCAGCAGTGGCTGGCATCCACACCCAAACCGGCCGGCCGGGTGCCGGTGGGCTGGAAACGGGCACTGCTCGCGTCTGGCGCCTGTTTGTTTCTGGCGGCTCTGGCAGTCGGCGTGCCTCTGTCCCTCCTGGCGGGGCGGATCGAGAGCTGGGCGCAGCTGATGCTCGCGTGGTCGGATGCACGGCGTGAGATCCTGACGAGTCTTCTGCAATCCGCCACCGCAGCAACCGTGCTTACCGCATTAGGGTTCGCCATGGCCTGGTTTGCCAATGACAGTCCACGTTTGGGGCTGCTGTTCCGATTGAGCCTCATCCCGTTTCTGCTCACGGGGCCGTTGCTGGGCACAGGTTTGAGAGCCCTTTGGAATCATCCCGGCCCCACCGGGTTTGTATCCCGATCGTTTTTAATCCTGGTCCTGGCCAACACCGCCAAATACCTTTATTTCGCATACCTGAGTGAACGCATCGCCTTACTGGCACTGTCCCGTCCACGTCTCCCGGCGGCACGAATTCACAGGGCAGCGCCAGTTCACGTGGCCGTCTGGGGCATCGCATGCCTCCTTTCCCTTCAGGAACTCGGGGCGGTGGTAATGGTCGCTTCGCCCGACGTGATGCCACTCCCGGTCCGTGTTCATTCTCTGATGCATTTGGGGCCCAGTGCTGCCGTGGCGTCGCTGTGCCTCGCAATGGCAAGCCTGCTGTTCGCAACGGGCTTGTGCACGGCGGTGTTCTGCTTCGCGTGCGGGCGGGTGCTCCATGCCTACCGTTAAATTCGACAGCGTCACAAAGGTCTATCGCGGCACGCCGGTGTTTCAGGGCATCTCCGCTACACTGGCTCCAAACGAAGGGCTGTGCCTGTCCGGCCCGGCCGCTTCGGGCAAGAGCACGCTGTTGCGGCTGGTAGCCGGACTCGAACTCCCCAGCGCCGGCAGCGTCACCGTGGACGATGTCCCTGCGGCAGCGGGCGAGCTTCACACGCGTGCAATCGGCATGGTATTTCAGGAACTTGCTCTCTGGCCGCATATGTCGGTCGAGAAGCACCTCCTCTTTGTCCTGCATGCGCAGGAGATCTCGCGGGAAAAGCGGATCGAACGGGTGGAGCACATGCTCGCCTTGAGCGGACTGGCCGGCAAGCGCCGCGAGCGGCCGGGGTCGCTTTCTCTGCCGCATCAGCAGCGGCTGGCGCTTGCGCGCGCCCTGATCGTGAATCCGCGCCTCCTGCTTCTCGACGAACCGTTCACCTATCTCGAGCGTGCCGCTGTGCAGCAGTTTACGGAAGAGATTCTGAGGCGCCGCTCAGCTGAGCATCTCACAGTCATCATTGCCACACAGGGGTGCCGTGAAGCATGGCCGCTTGTCGACAGGCTCCTGATGTTGAATGAAGGGCGATGCCACTATGGAGCCATCCAGCCGCCCCTGTGAAGCGGCCCGGAGCGAATCAAGTTTGTGTTGGCCGGGCACAGGTTTTTCATTTCCGGCGAACCTGAAGTACTATATGCGCCCGTTCAAATACGGGCGCGCGGCCTGCAGACCGCTGGAGCCAGGGGAAGGAGCCAGAGCGATGACACCGATCAGACGAGCCATCATCAGTTGCCACGACAAAACCGGGCTGGTTGAGCTGGCTCAATTGTTGGCCGAATTCGGCGTGGAGCTGATCAGCACGGCGGGCACTCTGCGTGTCCTCGAGGAAGCCGGGATCCCTGCCTTGAACATGGCCGATTACACCGGTGTGGAAGAAATGATGGACGGGCGGGTCAAGTCTCTACATGCGAAGATTCACGCCGGTCTGCTGGGCATCCGCGATAACAAACTGCATGCCGAGCAGCTCCAGGCGTACGGTTATGAATGGATCGACCTCGTGGTAGCCAACCTTCACCCGGTTGAGGCCCTGATCGCACAGCCCGGAGCGATGCCGGAAGAGGTGATTGAGCAGATCGATATCGGCGGCCTGTCGATGATCCGTTCGGCCGCAAAGAATTTCCGCTACGTGGGTGCTGTGGTAAATCCGGAGCGCTACAGCCTGGTCATGCACGAAATGCGCGCGCACGGTGGAGCGCTGACGTTTGAAATACGCCACCGTCTCGCACAGGAAGCGTTTGCGAGTGCCGCGCGCTACGATCACGCCATTGCGGAATTCCTCAAGAACACACAATTGGCCTGGAATGGCGGGTGATACGCGCTGACGCTGGGAGGTTGCACAGGTGAATGTATTGATCGTCGGAAGCGGGGGACGTGAGCACGCCCTGGCGTGGAAAATTGCGCAAAGCCCGCAGGTAGAGCGCCTCTTCTGCGCGCCCGGCAATCCCGGAATGGCTGCGCTCGGGCGCTGTGTCGATATCGGCGTAAATGATTTCGAAAAGCTGGGCGCCCTGGCCCGGGATGCCGGCGTGGGGCTGGCTGTTGTCGGACCGGAAGATCCACTGTCACGGGGGTTGGTGGATTACCTCACCGCGAATGGTATCAAGACATTTGGTCCGGTTGCCGCCGCCGCCCGCCTCGAAGCCAGCAAGAGCTTCGCCAAGAATGTCATGAACCGCTGTGGGATTCCCACCGCCCGCTCCGCGGAATTCATGTGCCCGGACGAGGCCATCGGCTATGTGCGTAGCACCGGCGCACCGGTGGTGATCAAGGCTGATGGGCTGGCCGCGGGCAAAGGAGTGACGGTTGCCCGGGATCTGGACACTGCGGTCTCAGCGATCCGGGCCGCCATGGAAGACCGGGCCTTTGGCGACGCCGGAAATCGCGTGCTGGTCGAGGAATATCTCGAAGGGGAAGAGGCGTCAATACTCGCCTTCTCCGATGGGAAGACGGTTATTCCCATGGCGTCGAGCCAGGATCACAAGCCGGCGTTTGACAACGACGAAGGGCCGAACACTGGCGGGATGGGGGCCTACTCGCCGGCACCCGTCGTGACCGATGCGTTGCAGCACGAGATAATGAACACGATTTTGAACCCATGCGTTCAGGCGATGGCGGAAGCGGGCACACCCTACACCGGCGTCCTTTATGCCGGCCTCATGATTACGCCGGATGGCCCCAAAGTGATCGAATTCAATTGCCGTTTTGGCGATCCGGAAGTGCAGGTCGTGTTGCCTCGAATGAAGAACGACCTGATCCCGATCTTGGTCGCCTGCTGTGAGGGTACGCTGGAACATGTGTCCCTGGAGTGGGAAGAAGGCGCGTGTGTCACGGTTGTGATGGCGTCCGGCGGATACCCGGGCGCGTATCAGAAGGGCAAAGCGATTTCCGGCATCCCGGAGGCAGAACAAGAGGCTGGTGCGGTGGTGTTCCATGCGGGCACCGCGATGGAAGGGAGCACCCTGGTTACCAACGGCGGCAGAGTGCTTAACGTGACCGCGACGGGTTCGGATGTGCCGGCGGCAATCGAGCGCGCCTATGCGGCCGTCCGCCGGATTCATTTCGAAAACGCCCATTACCGGACAGACATTGGGATGAAGGCGCTCAAGCGCCTGGGCGGGTGAATTAAGCCGGAGAGACTGGTGACGGTCGCTCAGGGGCCGTCGGAAAGATCGCGAAGACCGACCCGCTTATCTTTGGCGCTCTGGGCGGCCAGGAGGCTCTGCATGGCTTCGCCCAAAACCGCCTCTGCGCTGCGTGCACTTCCATTTTTGCACGCGACGATACCCGCGCTCAAACGGGTTTTCGAGGGATAGCAGGGGTCGGCGAAGGTGGTGTCTTCCACTTCGTTTAGAATTTTCTGGGCATATTGCACAGCCTGGTCGCGATCCACGTGGGGGAGCACCGCCGCGAACATCGTACCGTCATACCGCGCGAGGATGTCAAAGGTGCGGCTGTAGTTGCGCATCGCCATGGCCAGCTCCACCAGGAGATCATCCAGAGAGACCGTGCCCAGCTCATCATCGAGCGCTTCCACTTCGCTCACGTCAAACACCACGCAGGACACGGGAAAATTGTACCGGTGAGCTTTTTCCACTTCTTCCTGGAGCCGCTCCAGGAGATAACGGCGGTTGCGCAGTCCTGTGAGCTCGTCGGTGTACGAGCTGTCGCCGAGTGGTTCTTCTTCAGTTTTAAGGCATTCCACCTTCCGGCGTTTGCGGAGGAGGGTCTCAATTCGGATCATGAGCATCGGCAGGTTGTACGGTTTTGTGATGTAATCATCCACGCCCAGGGCATCTTCGATCGAAAAGCGCTTCTGGGCCTCCCGATCAAGAGCCAGCAGCAGGATCACGCCGGAGGTTTCGTGGTCCGTTTTCAATTGCCGGGCTAGAGCAAGCCCGCCCATATCCCCCAGGGCGGCATCCAGCAACAAGACCTGAACATCCCCCTGACTGCATTCCCGGCAGACGTCCTCGGGTGTGGTGGCTACACGCACCTCATATTCATTCAGCTTCAGGCCATCGGCGAGCAATCGAGCACTGGCTTCATCGCTGTCGGCCACGCAAATACAACAGCTATGCACTTGGTTTTCCTCGGCTTTCCAACTTCTGCGGGTCGTCCCCTCTCACAACATAGAGTGTACCTGAACAGGTGCGGATCCGGCAAATGCCGGCGGCAGATGATCCTGGGTCACATCCCTTTGGTTCGAGCACAGCGAAGGAGCGGCCTTCAAAAATCCCGGACTTGTATTTCCGGCGGAGCGTTCCTAAAATCATGCCGGGCAGTGCACTACGGGCCACACAGCCCCAGCCGGGAAAAGAGGCTGGATGTTCTGGGCCGATTTCACGCACCATTCCCGGTGCGACTCCATTTTGCCGTCTGGATATGGGGGTTATTGAGAAAGGCAGTCATGAGTTCAGCATTTGGCGGACGTTCCAGACGTCGCCCAACCATCAACATCACCTCCCTGATTGACGTGATGTTTTTGCTCCTTATTTTTTTCATGGTCTCATCGACCTTTCGCGAACATCTCGGGATTGATATCACGCTGCCCCAGGCGGAGAGCGCGGAAGAACAGCGCCTGGATATCCATGAGGTCACGGTGACGGCAAAAGGCGATCTGTATTTCGGCGAGCAACGTGTGGATGAGATTGGGCTCAAAGAATCAATCGCAGCCCTCTTGACAGCAGAGCCTGAGGCGGTGCTGGTTCTACGAGCCGACGAAGGCGCCGATTTCGGGCGCGTTTTGCGCGCGATCGACATCACGCGCAGCGCGGGCGGAGCCAGAATGATCATTCCCACTCGCTATCGGGATGTGGCTCAACCCGAACCAGGCGCCTCGAGTCCGTAAACGCAGGCACCCTTAATCGTCGGGGAGGTACGAAGGGCCTTCGGACACCAGTATGGGCGGGTCGCCTGGACGCGGCGAGGTTTTTTCTGCGTTATTGGGGGTTTCCGGCCCACCGAGGCGCGCGAGGCGGCGCTTTACGGAATCGGCATACTCCGCGTCTGGGAAACGGCTGAGATAATCGCGAAACGCTTCTTTCGCTTCGTCCGGCCGGTCGAGCCTCCGATGGTAAATTTCAGCAATTCGATTGACCACACGTAGCGATTCCTCGGGCTCCGTGAGATAGTGCAGTCCGCGTTTCAACCACACAACCCCCTCTTCCACGCGATCCAGTTTGATCAGATTGTCGCCGGCACGAAGTGAAGCCTTCGCTTCTTTGGGAAACATTCGCGCGACGGCCATGTATTCACGCGCAGCCGCCTCGTAGTCCCCCTTTTGCTCAAAGCCCTCGGCTGCCCCGTATTTCGGCGTGTGGCTTAACGGAGCACCCGATGGCATTACCGCGCCCACCAGCATGTGCGAACCCAGCGACATCAACATGGGGCCGTACAGGGCCAGAAGGGATGCCAGCAGGCCAAATACCGCCAACAGGAACAATACCGGAGAGCGTGAAAGCCACATGCTCAGCATTGCGAATTCTATTACGAAAAAAACCACCAGACCTAAAAACGTGATGGCTTCACACGCGACGCTGAGTTCCGCCTGGTGATGGAAACGCTCTCTCAGGATATACACCCCCCAGCATAAATAGGGGATCAGTAAAAGGCCGGACAGTATCCACGGAATTCCCAACTGCTCAAGAAGTGACATGTGCCGTGTTCCCTCACTGCCCGCAGCCCGTTTTTGGCGAGATGGCTACTGGTTGCTCAATTAATGCCTTGGCCCCGCATAACCCGCAGGACTTCCTCTCTTTTATACCACGTCTACCTCTGAGTTGTCTAACATTTCCTTTATCTCAGCGATTTTGTCAACAAATTACCCCAGACGGGGGCTTTATACTCATGCGTGCGTATTCTGCGCCGTGGTGGTGTGCAATTCGAGTCCTGAAACTCGCGCAGGGGTGTGGAAAAACTCGAAAAGAATTTAATGCTGCGCCAGGATCTGCATTGACAACTGCCCATAGCGCACGTATTATTCCGGTCGCATGAGGGAGGGCACGGTTTTCCCAGAACCCACTGCCCGTTGGCGGCCAGACAGCACCTGAGGAACAACACTTTATGGCACAGGCGCTTTGTGAAACACAGCTTCCCGGCATCGAACCTGTAGCGCGCGGCAAGGTTCGCGACATTTACGACGCCGGTGACGCATTGTTGATCGTGGCTACAGACCGTTTATCGGCGTTTGACTGGGTCAATCCTGTGGGCATTCCCGACAAAGGCAAGATCTTGACCCAGATCTCGCTGTATTGGTTTGACGCGACTCGGGATCTTTGCCGTAACCACCTTATATCCAGTGACATACGAGATTTTCCGCGCGAATTTCAAGGCTATCCTGACCAACTTGAAGGCCGATCCATGTTGGTGCATAAATGCACGATGTTCCCGGTCGAATTCGTTGTCCGGGGGTATCTGTCGGGAAGCGGCTGGAAAGAGTACCGGGAACATGGAACCGTGTGCGGAATCCCACTCCCGAAAGGCCTGAAGGAGTCCGAGAAATTGGACGCCCCTCTTTTCACACCGGCCACCAAGGCCAGCAGCGGGCACGACATCAATATCTCACCGCAGGAAGCCGCAGAGATCATCGGTGCGGACTGGGCAAGAGCGGCATCCGACGCTGCCCTGGCGCTCTATACCCGCGCCCGGGACATGGCTGCCTCCAAAGGGCTTATTCTGTGTGACACGAAATTTGAGTTCGGCCTGTACGAAGGCGCATTGATGCTGGCCGACGAGGTGCTGACTCCCGACTCATCACGCTACTGGCCCGCCAGCGACTATCAACCGGGCCGGGGGCAGCCCAGTTACGACAAACAGTATGTGCGCGATTGGCTCGAAACGACGGGCTGGGACAAAAATTCACCGCCGCCGGCATTGCCCGCAGACGTGGTCGCGAAGACCCGTGAAAAGTATGTGGAAGCCTACCGGCGGCTGACGGGCAGGGACGATTTCTGAGACCATGCAGCATGGCGGCCAAGAAGAACCCCTCGGCGCATCCTGGGACAGGGGGGAGGACACGGAGTTGTCGGAATCGCCGCGGCACGAGTGCGGCGTTTTTGGGGTATTTCAAAACCCTGAAGCCACCACGCTCACGTATCTGGGGTTGTATGCACTGCAGCACCGCGGCCAGGAAGGCGCGGGAATTGTCAGTTGCGATGGCAACACCCTGCACGCTCATCGCGGCGTGGGACTTGTCGCGGATGTGTTCAAGGCGCACCGCCTGGCCAGCCTGCCCGGAGACATCGCCATCGGCCACGTGCGCTATTCGACCTTTGGCAGCTGCGAACTCAAGAACGTCCAACCGCTGATCGTTGATTATTCCCGGGGGTCAATGGCTGTCTGCCACAGCGGGAACCTCGTGAATGCCGCCCGGCTCCGCGAAGAGCTGGAAGACCAGGGCGCCATTTTCCACTCCACCACGGACACGGGCGTTATTCTGCACCTGATCGCCCGCTCTAAAAAGAAGCGTTTCGTGGATAGCGTCATCGATGCATTGAGACAGGTGACCGGCGCCTATTCGCTGTTGGCTACCAACGGCGAGGAGCTGGTGGTGGCGCGGGATCCGCTGGGATTTCGCCCGCTCTGGCTGGGCCGTCTGGGTGAGGCCGTCGTGCTGGCGAGTGAGACCTGCGCGCTGGATATCATCGACGCGGAATGGGTGCGCGAGGTAGAACCGGGTGAGGTGCTTGCCATTACGCGAAATGGCATGGAGTCGTTCAAACCCTTCGAGCCACAGCAGTCCCGGGCCTGCATCTTCGAGTTTATTTATGTGGCCCGGCCGGACAGCACGCTTTTTGGCCGGAGCGTGGATGAAGTGCGAAAGCAGCTGGGGCGTAATCTGGCGAGAATCCTCCCGGTTGAGGCCGATCTCGTCATGGCGGTGCCGGACTCCTCCAACCAGGCTGCCCTGGGCTATTCACACGAATCCGGGATCCCCTTCGATATGGGATTCATCCGAAACCATTATGTTGGCCGCACGTTCATCGAGCCGGATCAGCGCATCCGCGATTTTGGCGTGAAGATCAAGCTTAATCCCGCGCGAAGTGCCATCCAGGGAAAGCGCATTGTGCTCGTTGACGACTCGATTGTGCGCGGTACCACGGCGCGCAAAATCATTGCACTCCTCTGGAAATGCGGTGTGAAAGAGGTGCATTTCCGGATCAGTTGCCCGCCCATCATCAATTCATGCTACTACGGAATCGATACCCCCCGGCGGGAAAGGCTGCTCGCCGCCTCCATGACGGTCGACCAGATGCGCGACTTCATCGGAGTCACTTCTCTGGCTTTCAACAGCATCCCCAGCATGGTGGAGGCCACTGGACTCCCCACGGAATCCTTCTGCCTGGCCTGCTTCAACAACGACTATCCGACGCCGACACCCGCAGATTTTGAATCAAGACGAAATGCGCCGCGCCACGTGGATCGCAGCGCCGATCTGATGGGTCTGGATGCCGGACTGCGGGGGGCGATCCTGCCTCCTGTCTGACCGGCGGAAAGGCACGCGCGGGCGGCGGGAGCTCTGCAGCCGCCGCACCTATTTAACGGGTCCGGATACCTGTACGCCGAGAAATGCGCAGGCAGCTCGATAGAGTCCGTCCGCGCTCAAGCCCACTTCTTCCAGCTGTTCCTTGCGCGTTGCGTGTTCCATGAAATGATCAGGAAAACCAAGGCGGGTCAAGCGGACGTCATGGGCGCGGCCCTGACGTTCGAAGTACTCCATAACGGCGGAGCCAAACCCGCCTTCAATGGAGTTCTCTTCTACCGTGATGATGGGAGTATCGGCCAGTCTGTCGAGCAGAGCGGTATCCAGCGGCTTGACCGAACGAGCGTCGGCGACTCCAACCGGCACACCGGCGGCAGCCAGCCTGTCGGCAGCCTCGAGACAGGCGCTCAGAATGGGTCCGACCGCCAGGAAAGTGGCTTCTCTGCCCTCCCGGAGGATTTCGCCCTGAGTGATGTCCCGTTCGTGCGGCGCGCCAATGGCGGGCGCCAGCCCGCGCGCATAGCGTAACACCACGGGAAACGGCTGTTTGAGCGACCAGCGCAGCATCGCGGCGAGATCCAGGTCGTCACGCGGCACCAGGACGGCCGTTTCGGGAATGCACCGCAGAAACGATAAATCGAAGGCGCCCTGCTGCGTGGGGCTGTCTTCTCCCACCGCACCGGAGCGATCGAGCGCGAACACAACGGGGAGCTTCTGCAGGCATACATCGTGCACAAACTGGTCGTAAGAACGTTGGAAAAAGGTCGAATAGATGGCACAGACGGGTTTTTGTCCGTCGGCGGCCAGTCCCGCGGCAAACGTCACCGCATGCTGTTCACAGATTCCCACATCGAACACGCGGTCGGGAAAAACTTTTTCGAATTCACTCAAGCCGGTTCCCGTGGGCATGGCGGCCGTAATGCCGACGATTCGGCTGTCCTTGTGCGCCTCTTCAATAAGGGTCTCAACAAACGCCTCAGTAAAAGAGCGGACCCTGGTCTTGTCGGGGCTGTCTTCGGAACCGCGGAACTGGCCGGTCTGGATATCGAAGGCCTTCACGCCATGATATTTCAGCGGGTCTTCTTCGGCAAAAGGATACCCTTTTCCTTTCTGGGTTACGCAATGAAAGAGGACGGGGCCGCGGAAGTCTTTGATGTTCGACAACAGCCCCACCAAAGTCTCAAGGTCGTGGCCGTCGGCCGGGCCGATGTAGCGAAACCCGAATTCCTGAAAGAAAGACCCCGGCGTGATCAGGCCTTTCACGGAATGCTCGAGCTTGTGCGCGGCTTTCGTGAGCTGAGGCCCCAGCATACGCTTCACAAACGAGCCGATATCTTCGCGGGCGCGGTTGTACACCCCCGCGGTAATCAAGCGGCTCAGGTACGACGAGAGGGCGCCGACATTCGGGGCGATCGACATCTTGTTGTCGTTGAGGATCACGAGCAGGTCAGAGCCCAGATGTCCGGCGTGTGCCAATCCTTCGAAAGCCATGCCGCCGGTCATGGCGCCGTCGCCGATTACCGCGATCACCTTGTGTTTTTGTTTTTGCCGGTCGCGCGCCACGGCCATGCCCAGCGCCGCCGAGATCGACGTTGAGCTGTGGCCGGTGCCGAACGCATCGTACGGGCTTTCATCCCGGCGCGGATATCCGCTGAGCCCGCCCTTGCAGCGAATGGTGTGAAACTGGTCGCGGCGCCCGGTCACCAGCTTGTGTGTGTACGATTGGTGCCCTACGTCCCAAATCAGGCGATCCTGGCTGGTGTCAAAAACATAATGAATGGCCAGCGTGAGTTCGACCACCCCCAGGTGGGGCGCAAGATGACCTCCGTGTTCTGAGGCATTGGCCAGAATAAGGTCCCGGATTTCCTTCGCCAGAACCTTCAACTGCTCCACAGTGAGGGCTTTCAAATCCCCGGGAGCATCGATTCGTTTCAACAGGCTCTCGCCAGCGCGAGTCTCGGTGTCACTCATTCTGAAATCCCGCAAGTTAACAGCTTTAGACAGCGTCCTCGAGTATAGCAGAGGAAAGGAGCGGGCCGCATCCCCGGACGCTTGAAAACCCTGCAATCACGCCCCGTCACGCGCGCTGAGACAGGGAATTTGCCGAAATAACGCCGTCGCGCAGATGGCGTTTGAGTATTTTGCCCGTAGGTCCTTTGGGAAGTTCGGGAAGAAATTCAAACGTTTTGGGGCATTTGAACTTAGCCATTCGTTCCCGGCAATACATCTGCAGTTCGTCCGCGGATACCCCAGAGCCGCTTTTGAGGCAGACGAATGCTTTGACCTCTTCGCCGCGCGCCGGGTCAGGCACTCCCACGACGGCCGCTTCCAGCACCGCCGGATGGCCGTAGAGAATTTCCTCCACTTCCCGTGGATAGACGTTCATGCCGCTGCGGATAATGAGATCTTTCTTGCGATCGACTATATAGAAATAACCCTCGTCGTCCATGCGGGCCAGGTCGCCGGTATGAAACCAGCCGCCTTCAAAGGCTTCTTCGGTGGCGGCCTGCTTGTTGTAATACCCTTTCATCACATTGTGGCCCCGCATGACAATTTCGCCGACTTCTCCCACCTCAGCAAAGGTGCCGTCGTTTCGGCAGATACGCATTTCGCAGCCCCAGATGGGCAGGCCAATCGATCCCGGTTTGCTCTCGCGTTCGATGATATTAAACGTCGCCACCGGGCTGGTTTCTGACAGGCCATAGCCCTCAAGGATGCGGACGCCGAACTCGCGTTCGAACTGGACCATGGTGTCAACGGGCAGCGCAGAGCCCCCAGAGACCGCCATCCGAACCGAGGAGAGATCATACGTACCGTTGCGTTTTTCGTGCAGAAGCCAGAAATACATGGTCGGCACCATCGCAACGATGCTGACGCGGTCGCGCTGAATCACGTCGAGCACGCGTTGAGCCTCAAAGCGGGGAACCAGGCTCATCGAGCCTCCGGCCATGAAGAGGGCGTTTTGCACGCAGGTTTGCCCAAACGAATGAAACAGCGGGAGCACCCCCAGCGCGACGTCGTTTGCCGTCGCATACAGAACCCGGTGCATGGTGTAATAGGCGTTAAAAAACATATTGAAATGCGTAAGTTCCGCGCCTTTCGGATTGCCCGTGGTGCCCGAGGTGTAGAGAATGACGGCTGTGTCATCGGGCATGGTCTCCACCATGTCAAAATCGGGCGAAGCTTCCTCAAGCAGCCGGTTGAACGATTCGCCTGCGACCGGGGCCTTGCGGTCATCGGGAAGACTGACCACCACAAGATGCTGGCAGGTCAGGGTCGCATCAACGGCCTTGATCGATTCTTCAAGAAAGTCGATCCACGTGAAGAACAGCCGCACATCCGAGTCTTCGAGATAGTACTGAATTTCATGCGACTTGAGGAGGCAGTTCACGGGAACAGCTACGGCGCCGGCCAGCAGAATGCCGTAATAAATGATGGGGAAATGGGGTGAATTGGGAATCATCAGAGCGACTTTGTCGCCACGCCGAATGCCTTTGGCTTGAAGCAGGCTGGCAACGCGCCGGGCATTTGTGAGCACATCCTGATAAGAAAAACGGTAGTCGTCCATAATGACCGCGGTTTTGTCGGGGTGTTCCCGGGCGGTCAGATACAGAAAATGGGCAAGATTCAAACTCATCAGGAACCCCCGTTGTTGGTGGTTGTGTGATTTCCGGATAGCCGGTGTGTGCCCTTGTATTGCACGATACTCCGTCGCACCACGCCGCTATGCCCGGTTGCCGTTTTCCCGCCGCCGATCCTGGGTCGGCTTAACGGGGTCGACAGCTCCCCGGGGCACGGTTTCCCGGCGTCAGGCCCTTTTTGGTGCCGACAGCTAAGTTGTGATAATATCACGTTTTAAATGTGTCGCCAAATTGACGGCCGCCAAGATTCCACGCGGGTGCGGCAGGCCGGTTTTTGCTCGCCTTTGTGGCGTTTCCGTACCCTGGTCCATGCCTGTCACGAGAGGAGTCCGGTTATGCCCGACGAGTTCACACGCGAACCGTGGGAAGAAATTGAGAGCATCGTAGCTGCACAGGACGCCGACTGTCTCGATCGTTTTCTCCAGCAGCTGAATCCGGCAGATATCGCCCGAGCCATTTCCCGTCTCGATGATGAGACCCAAGCGGGGGTTCTCACCCTGCTCGAGCCGGAAGATGCCGCCGACCTCATTCAAGAGTTGCCCGATGTGCAGGGCGCGGATCTCCTGGAAGACCTCCCGGTCGAAAAAGCGGCGCTCATTTTCGATGAAATGCAGAGCGATGAGCGCGCCGACCTTTTGCAGGAACTGGACAAGGAAAACGCGGAGGCCATCCTGGCGCAAATGGATCCGCACGAAGCCGCCAACGCGCGGAAGTTGCTCGCCTATGATGCCGACACCGCGGGCGGCATCATGGTCACGGAATTCCTTGCCTACGACATGAACAGGAGCGTCGCCGACGTTCTGGAAGACCTGCACAAGCATGTGGAGGCGTATTCCGACCACATCATACAGTACATTTACGCGGTTAATGAGAAACACAACCTCGTGGGAGTGATCCCTCTGAGGAACCTGATCCTGTCCAGGCCGGACACAGGCCTGCTCAACGTGATGATCCCCAATCCGCTGTACGTGCTGGTCGATTCATCCCTCGAAGAGCTCGCCCAGATCTTCGATCGGTACACCCTCGTGGCGTTGCCCGTTACTGACAACAACGGGCGCCTGGTGGGAATGGCGCTTCGCTCGGATGTCGAGGAAGCGCTTGGCGAGATTGCCGCGACGGCCCTCAGCAGCTTCAGCGGTATTGTGGGCGGCGACGAGTTCCGGTCCATGCCGGTGTTCCCCCGAGCCTTGCGGCGAATGTCCGTGCTCGGTTTTAATCTCGTGCTGAGCGCCCTGGCAGCCAGTGTGATTCTCCATTTTGAATCGACCATCGGCCAGCTGACGGCCTTGGCGTTCTTCATCCCCATTATCGGCAACATGAGCGGCTGCTCCGGAAATCAGGCGGTCGGAGTCAGCATCCGGGAGTTGGCCCTGGGTCTGATCAAACCCGAAGACTGGAAACGGGTGTTGGGGAAAGAAATTCAGGTGGGGCTGATTAATGGAGCGCTGCTGGGCGTGTTTCTCTCGTTGGTAGCGCTGCTGCTCCATAAAGGCCCGCTGATCGGCCTTGTAGCCGGCGCAGCCCTGGCCTTGAACAGCCTGATCGCACTGTGTCTCGGAGGACTTGCCCCGCTGGTCCTGCGCAAATTTGAAATTGACCCGGCGCTGGCGGCGCCGCCCATTGTGACCAGCTTGTCGGATATGTGTGGGTTCCTGATTTTCCTCACGGTGGCCACGTGGCTGCTCATGTAGCGCCTGCGGGGCATTGTGTTGACTTTATTTTCAGCCCGTTGTTACTGTTGCTCCGACGGCGGCGGCACTGCGGAGCATACACCCAGGGAGAAGGTAGCGGGTTCCAGCCATGCTTGACGAGGCTATCGCTTTAATCAGCCAGCGCAAAGACCTTACGAGAGAACAGGCCGCGAGCGCCATGCGTATCCTCATGTCTGGCCTGGCCAGTCCGGCCCAGGTTTCCGCCCTGCTCATGGGGCTCCGGGTAAAGGGCGAGACCATCGAGGAAATTACAGGATTCGCCCAGGTCATGCGGGAAATGGCGATTCCTGTCGCCCCGAAACGGAGACCGTTAATCGATATCGTCGGCACGGGCGGCGACCATTGCGGCAGCTTCAATATTTCAACCTCCTCTGCCTTTGTAGTGGCTGGCGCTGGAATGGCCGTAGCTAAACACGGAAACCGCAGTGCCACCAGCAAATGCGGCAGTGCAGACGTCCTGGAAGCCCTGGGCGTCAATATCGACGCCGCTCCGAAGCAGGCAGCCCGCTGTATTGACGAGGCCGGCATCGGATTCCTCTTTGCCCGTTCGGTGCACACGGCCATGCGCCACGTGGCGCCTATCCGCTCGGAATTGCGGGCCACACGGACCGTATTCAACATTCTTGGCCCGCTCACCAACCCGGCGCAGCCGGAAGGGCTTTCGATCGGCGTGTTTGAACCGGGTCTCGCCGAACCCCTGGCCCATGTGCTGGGCAACCTCGGCACCCGGCGCGCCTTTGCCGTTTCTGGCAAGGACGGCCTGGACGAGATCTCGTTGTCTGGGCCTACCTGGATTGCCGAACTTCGAAACGGGCACGTGAGCACATACGAAATCACACCCGAGCAGGTGGGTCTGAAAACCGTGCCGCGCGGCGCCCTCGCAGGCGGCTCTCCCGCTGAAAATGCCAGGATCCTGCGCAACGTCCTGAGCGGCGAGCACGGACCCCACAGGGATGTGGTGCTTCTCAACGCCGCATCAGGCCTGCTGACTGGCGACGACTCGCTTGACTGGTTTTCCGCACTGGACCTTGCGCGAAAATCCATTGATTCAGGTGCTGCATTACAAACACTGGACATGTTGATAAAGGTATCCAATGATTCTAGATGAAATTTGCGCGCATAAGCGCGTCGAGGTGGAAGCGCGAAAAGCGGCGACGCCGCTGGACGAGTTGAAAATGCGCCTGAGTGAACTGGGCGCACCGCGTGATTTCCGTGCTGCACTCCGGGGAAAGGGCATCAGCCTTATCGCGGAGGTCAAGAAAGCCTCGCCCAGCAAGGGCGTGTTGCGGGCCGACTTCAACCCGGCGGAGCTCGCGGGACAGTACGAGCGTGCCGGCGCAGACGCGATCTCGGTCCTCACGGATGAGAAGTACTTTCAAGGCGCCCTGGCCGACCTGGAAGCGGTGCGCCGCCAGGTGGCTGTGCCGTGCCTGCGCAAGGATTTCATCGTAGATGAATACCAATTGTACGAAGCCCGTGCCGCGCAGGCGGATGCGGTGCTGCTGATCGTCCGCGCTTTGTCTGATGACCAATTGCGCGATTATCTGAATGTGGCGAAAAGCCTCCAGATGGCTGCGCTTGTTGAAACGCATGATGTCCGCGACATAGAACGCGCGATCAACGCCGGTGCGCATATCCTGGGGATCAACAACAGGGATCTGGCCACATTTCAGGTCTCCTTGAACACCACGTTGGAATTGAGGCGCCATGTGCCCGGGGGGCATGTGCTGGTCAGCGAAAGCGGCATTCACACCCGGGAGCACGTACAACTGCTGGAAGATGGAGGAATCGACGCCATTCTGGTCGGCGAATCCCTTGTGACCAGTGACAACATTGGGGCGAAGATCCGGGAGCTTCTGCCACGTGACCAGGGTTAAAATCTGCGGTATCACGAATCTTGACGACGCCCTCGCGGCGTGTGACGCGGGTGCCGACGCGCTCGGTTTCGTGTTCGCCGAAGAGGCCCGCCGGCGAAACCGCCACATCGCACCGGAGGAGGCCCGGGCGATCATTGCGCAGCTGCCGCCGTTTGTGACGACCGTGGCGGTCTGTGTGAATGCCCCGCTGGCCGAACTGCGTTCGTTTCTCGCGTTCACAGATTTGGTTCAATTGTGCGGCGAAGAAGATCCCGAAATGTATCGTCCCGTGGCGGATCGCGCTCTGAAGGTGATTCACGTCGGTCAGGAGTCCAAGCTCGGCGATTGGAGGAATCATCCCGCGCGTGCCATTGTATTGGATACGTTGGCGCCTGGAACCCATGGCGGCTCTGGCGTCCCTTTCGATTGGGAAATGGCCCGTGCCGCAACGGAACTTGGCAGACCCATTATGCTGGCTGGCGGCCTGACGCCGGAGAACGTGGCTGAAGCCGTTAAAACCGTTCAACCGTATGCCGTGGATACCTCGGGCGGCGTGGAAGCCGCACCCGGAAAGAAAGATCATGACCGAATCCGCCAATTTATCCGCAATGCCCGCTCAAACCTATCCGTATCCTGACGCCAGAGGGCGCTACGGCCCGTTTGGCGGGAAGTACGTGCCTGAAACGCTGATGTATGCGCTGGAGGAGCTGGAAGACGCTTTTCGCGCGGCTTTTCAGGATCAGGCCTTTCTGCAGGCGCTTGAAGGGTACCGGCGCGACTACATCGGCCGGCCCACGCCCCTGTATTTTGCAAAACGGTTTACCGGGCATCTGGGCGGGGCGAAAGTCTATTTCAAACGCGAGGACCTGGCACATACCGGCGCGCACAAGATCAACAACGCCCTCGGCCAGGTGCTTCTCGCCCAGCGAATGGGGAAAACGCGCATCATCGCCGAAACCGGCGCCGGCCAGCATGGTGTCGCTACGGCAACAGCCGCCGCGCTCCTCGGCCTGGAATGCGAAATCTACATGGGCGAGGAAGACATTGAGCGCCAGAAACTGAACGTCTTCCGCATGCGCCTCCTCGGCTCCAAAGTGAATCCAGTCGCTTCCGGCTCAAAAACCCTCAAAGATGCGATCAACGAGGCGTTGCGCGACTGGGTCACCAACGTTCGCCACACGCACTATGTTCTGGGCACGGTTCACGGGCCGCACCCGTTTCCTCTGGTCTGCCGGGAGTTTCAGAAGGTCATCGGCCAGGAGGCCCGGCGGCAGATTCTGGAGGCGGAAGGCCGCCTTCCCGACGTGTTGCTGGCCTGTGTAGGAGGAGGCAGCAATGCGCTCGGCCTCTTCTTCGACTTCATCTCGGAGCCCGGTATCCGCATGATCGGGGTGGAAGCCGGCGGCCTGGGCGTCGAAACCGGTAAACATGCGGCCCGATTTGCAGGCGGCAAACTGGGCACCTTGCAGGGGGCGATGAGCTATGTGCTCCAGGACGATAACGGACAGATCCTGGGCACTCACAGCGTTTCGGCCGGGCTGGACTATGCCAGTGTCGGGCCCGAGCATGCGTTTCTACGCAGTGAGGGCCGTGTCGAGTACGTGAACGTCACCGACGATGAAGCGATAACCGCATTTAAGCTGACGAGCGAGCTCGAAGGCATCATCCCGGCACTCGAAAGCGCCCATGCTCTCGCTCATGCACAGAAACTCGTCCTACAACTCCCCGCAGACCAGATCGTGATCATCAACATGTCCGGCCGGGGAGACAAGGACGTACAGCAGGCAGCCCGATATCTGCTGCCGGGGGAAGCGTTGTTGTGAACCGAATCGAAGCACGTTTTGATGAATTGCGGCGCCAAGGCCGCAAAGCCTTTATCCCGTACATCACGGCGGGCGACCCCACTCTGGCCGGCACCGCCGAGATCGTCCTGGCGCTGGAGCAGGCCGGCGCCGATGTGGTCGAGCTCGGGATTCCATTCTCCGACCCGCTCGCGGATGGCGCCGTGAACCAGGAAGCCGCTTTGCGTGCCCTGCGCCACGGCACCTCGCTCCGGGATGTCCTCCAGATGGTGAAGGCACTGCGGCAACGCAGCCAGGTGCCCATCGTTCTGTTCACGTATTTCAATCCCGTGCATTCCTACGGCCTCGATCAATTCGCTCCGGATTGCCGTGACGCGGGAGTGGATGGCGTGCTCTGCGTCGACCTGCCTCCCGAAGAAGCGGGGGAGTATAAGGCGTCCATGGACGCGCTGGATATAGCCACCGTTTTCCTCCTGGCTCCAACAAGTACGGAGGAGCGAATCGAGATAGTCGCGCGGCACAGCACCGGTTTCATCTATTACGTATCCCGGACGGGCGTCACCGGTGAACAGGCACGGCTCAGCGAAGACGTGCGCAGCATGGTCGAAAGAATTAAACAGCACACGGACAAGCCTGTCGCCGTCGGCTTCGGCATATCAAAACCTGAACATGCCGCCGAGATTGCCCGGTATGCCGACGGCGTGATCGTGGGCAGCGCCCTGGTCCGTCTGATAGGACAATTGGGCGATTCACCCGAAATGCCTTCTGGCGTGGCGGCGTTCGCAAAAACGCTCGCCGACGCGGCAAAAAGTCTCTAAAGACCGGGGGTTTCTCAGTGGAAAACCAGCGATTGGCCGACGCCGTTGAGGCCGCTCTGCGCATCGGGGCAGTCGAAGCCGAAGCCCTCGAAACCACCAGTCGGAGCTTTGAAGTCGAAGTATCCCGGGGTGAGATCGAAACCCTGGCCTCCTCCTCCGCGCGTGGTCTCGGTCTCCGGCTGTTTACCTCCGACAAGCGCATGGGGTTTGCCTACACGGCCTCTTCCGACGAACCACTCGAAACCACGGTCCGTAATGCGTGGAACAATGCCATCAGCAACGACCCGGAACCGTATGGAAATATTTGCCGTGACGCCGGCGTCTTCGATGCGGACTGGTCAGAGCAGGCGCCTGCAGATGTCCCGGTCGAGGCTAAAATATCTTTCGCTAAAGACCTGGAAAAGGCCACGCTGGCTGCCGACTCCCGCATTGTGATGGTCGAGCGGGCGGCGTACGGCGACAGCCTGGTTGATTTTGCGCTGGTGAACTCTGCGGGGGTATGCCGCCGGTATCAAAACGCGTATTTCAGTTGCTCCGCGGGAGCTGTGGCCGCCCGGGAAGGAGTCGATTCGGAAAGCGGTTGGGAATTTGACGTCGCCCGCACCTTTGACGGGCTCCGCCTGGATTGGGTCGCACAACGTTGCGCCCAGGACGCCACCCGCAAGCTCGGCGGCAAACCCTGCGCCACCGGCGCCATGCCTGTGGTGCTTGATAACGCCGTGGCTACCCGCTTCCTCGCCATGTTCGGGTCGGCGCTCCGTGGAGACAACGTCCTCAAGGGCAAATCTCTGTTTGCGGGATCTGTCGGCGAGGCCATTGCATCAGATTGCCTCACGTTCGTCGACCAGAACGATTGCCCGGATGCGGTCGGCCGTGCGCCATTTGACGCCGAAGGCACGCTCGCCAAGCGCACGGTGCTGGTGGAGAACGGCCGGCTGCAGGGATATCTCCACAACCAGCAGACGGCATCCGAAATGGGGGAGAAACCCACCGCTAACGCTGTACGAGGCTTCAGAAGCCCGCCCGCCGTGGGTCCGTCCAGCCTCTACATCGTCCCCGGCGGCGTCTCTCAGGAAGGTTTATTTGGCAAGGCGCCCCGCGGCCTGTTCGTGACCCAGGCCCTGGGGATGCATTCCGCGAACCTGATCACGGGCGATTTCAGCTTCGGCGCCTCAGGCCTGCTGTTTGAATCGGGCGAGTTGCGCGCTCCCGTGCGTGGCGTGACCATCGCGGGCAACTTTCGCCCGCTCTTGAAAGCGGTAGAGGCGGTGGGCAATGATCTGCGTTTTCTGGGGTCGTGTGGCGCCCCGTCGCTGTTAATCTCGGAACTGGTAGTGAGTGGGGAATAAATGGACGGCAATCTGCAGGCATTGAATGCGCTTCTGGCGGTCTTTTCGTTTGTACTTGGAAGCATGATTGGAAGCTTTCTCAACGTATGCGTGTACCGCTTGCCGCGTGGCCTGTCGGTCGTCAAACCTCGCTCGAAGTGTCCGGGATGCGACAATCCCATCGCGTGGTACGACAACATCCCCATCGTCAGCTGGCTGGTGCTGGGCGCCAAATGCCGCCAGTGCGGCCAGCCCATCAGTTGGCAGTATCCCCTGGTGGAGGCCGCGACCGGCGCCTTGTTTCTGCTGGTCTTCTGGCGTTTCGGCCTGGTGCTCGCCACGCCCATCTATATGGCGCTCGCAGCCGCGCTCGTGCTCGTCACCTTTGTCGACCTGACCGACTGGACCATCCCCGATGAGGTGACCCTGCCCGGCATTCCCGCGGGTATCGCGGCGTCGGTTCTGTTTATGCTCTACCCGGAGAGCGGCCTGTCCGTCATGGGACCGTTCGAGATGCCTGTGTTCAACTCCCTGCTCGGGGTTCTTGTGGGCGGCGGTATTCTGTACGCCCTGGACAAGGGCGCCCTGCTGCTCCTCAAAAAGCCGGGGATGGGGTTCGGTGATGTCAAGCTCAATGCCATGCTCGGAGCATTTTTCGGGCTGTATGGCGCGATTCTGATCATCATCATCGCCGCGTTCATCGGGAGTTTTGTCGGCATCCTCGTTGTTCTGGCTGGAAAACGGAAATCTGCACAAGACGGCCAGCCCCAAAGCGCAGACACAGAGAATGCCGGTCCGCCCGCGCCAGGGCACTACCTCCCGTTCGGACCCTATCTGGCGCTTGCAGGCGTTGTGGTCATGCTGGCCGGGCCGGCGATCATTCATTTTTACTTCAACACGCTGCTTGCGTCCCCGTCGCTGTGACGCAGGCCCAAACTGAGGATACGTATCGTGCTTCGCTACTATTCGGCAGGTGAATCTCACGGGCGCGGCATCTTTGCGTTTCTTGAAGGTTTCCCCGCGGGCCTTCAGGTTCAACCGGACGACATCAACTTCTGGCTGGCGGAGCGCCAGAAGGGATACGGCCGGGGCGGACGCCAGCGTATCGAGAAAGATGAAGTGGACGTACTCTCCGGCATTCGCGGCGGCGTCACCCTGGGCAGCCCGATCCTGCTCGCGATCTGGAACCGCGATTTCAAGAACTGGGAAAGCGCGATGGATCCCTGGAAGCCATCCACCGGCGAGCGTGCCGTGAAAGTCGTGCGGCCACGTCCCAGCCATGCCGATCTCGTGGGGGCGCTCAAATACGAACACGACGACTGCCGCAACATCCTCGAACGGGCCAGCGCGCGCGAAACCGCGGCGCGTGTTGCCGCCGGGGCCCTCTGCCGCAAGCTGCTTGCGGAATTCGGCGTAGATGCAACCGGGCACGTCGTCCAAATCGGTGAGGCCGTAGCCGACACAGACTCTATCCCCACGGAGGAGCTGCGGGAACGTTCCATGGCGTCTGATGTGCGCTGTGCCGACCCTGAAGCCAGCCAACATATGCATGATGCAATTCAACAGGCCAAACGCGACAAAGACACCCTGGGCGGCGTTATCGAAGTGCGCGCGTGGGGACTCCCCGCCGGTCTCGGCAGCCACACCCAGTGGTACCGTAAGCTCGATGCCGCCATCGCTCAGGCTCTGATGAGCATTCAGGCGGTCAAAGGAGTTGAGGTGGGCATCGGTTTCAGAGGGGCCCATCTGCGCGGACGGAAATACCACGACGAGATTGTCTGGTCGGACGTCCCTCAAGGCGGCAGCCATTACGTGCGCAGCTCGAACCATCTGGGTGGAACGGAAGGGGGGATGTCATCCGCCGGTGAACTGGTGGTGCGCGTGGTCAAGAAACCGATCTCGACGCTGATGCACCCCCTGCAAACCGTCAACCTGGAAACACGCCAACCCGATGCCGCCCTGGTCGAACGCAGCGACACCTGCGCCGTGCCGGCCCTGGCGCTCATCGCGGAGCATGCCGTAGCCATTGTTCTGGCGCAATTCTTCGTGGAACAGTTTGGCGGGGATTCGGTGGCGCAGATGAAACGCAGTTACGGCGCCTACGTGGCAGCCCTGTCTGAACGATGAACGAGCCGGTAGTTGTCCCCATTGCGTTGCCGGCTCCGTTCCGCCTGGGAACGGTCAATGTCTTCCTCGTCAAATCCACGCCGCTTACCCTGATCGATGCGGGCATCAATACCGATGAAGCCTTCGCCGCGCTGGACGCTGGATTTCGGAAAGAAGGACTGGCCCTGCGCGATATCGAAGTCGTTCTGCTCACTCACACGCATATCGACCACGTGGGACTCCTGGGGCGTTTGCGCACCTCTGCGAATTTCACCGTCTATGCGCATCCGGATGCGATCACGGACCGTTTAAGCCATGAAGAGGCTCAGGAAAAATCCTACCAGACTGCCCTGGCCATGATGCGCGAGTTCGGTACGCCCGACGACGTTGTGCAGCGGGCAGCCGCCGAACAGCGGATGTTTCGCGAATATGCAGCCGATGCGGCTGTCGATCAAGGCCTCGAGGATGGCCAGACCGTTGGTCCGTACACGGTCTATCATGTCCCGGGGCATTCGGCGAAAGACATTCTCTTCGTGGACCATGAACGGCGCATCGCCTTCACAGGCGACCATGTGTTGCCCTCGGTGACGCCCAATTCGCTCCTTCCGCGCCCCAAACTCGGCCAGGCCCGTCCCAAAGGCCTCGTGCAATACTGCGACTCATTGCGCAAAACCCGCAGTCTGGACCTCGATACCTGCTTTCCCGGGCACGGCGGAGCCATTCATGACCACCGCGCCGTCATCGACTCGCTGTTCAAACGAGTGGACGGCCGCAACGCGCGCGTGCTCAACATTCTGGGCTCGCAGCTCCTCTCTGTCTATGAAGTAGCGCGGGGGCTCTTCCCGGGTGCGGACGCCGCGCAGATGTACCTCCAGCTCACCGCGGCGGTAGGCCATCTCGACCTTCTCGAGGAAGAAGGCCGGGTTGCCCCCGAATACCGGGATGGTGTTTTATGTTTTCGTGCGCTCTGAACGGCTGGCGCGCGAAAACCAGGGAGTAGTGACGGATGCCTCAGGCACGGGATTGGGATATTCTCCGCTTCAAAGAACGCTATTACGAGCGCGTATGGGGTGGGCAAAAACTCAAGGCTTTATTCGGAAAACCCTTTCCCGATAACGTCCCTGTCGGCGAGGCATGGCTCATCTCCGATCATCCGGGGGATGAGAGCGTCATCGATGGCGGTTTCTGGAAAGGCCAGACTTTGCAGGCGCTTCTCGCGGCAGACGCGCGCGCCCTGCTCGGGGCTAATGCCCGCACCACTCCTGCTGGACGATTCCCGCTCTTGTTGAAACTACTCGACGCTGCCGAAAGCCTGTCCGTTCAGGTGCACCCGGACGATGCCTGCGCGGAACGTCTCGGCGAGCCCGACGTTGGCAAGACCGAGATGTGGTCTGTCCTCCAGGCCGAACCCGGCAGCGAATTGATATACGGCCTCAAACCTGAAGTTGGCCGCGAGGCTTTCAGCAATGCCGTGGCCAACGGCGATATCGAACCGCTCCTGAACCGCTTCCCCGTCCAGGCCGGCGACTCGGTGTTCGTTTCGGCAGGGACTGTCCATGCCATTGGCGCCGGTGTGGTTCTGGCCGAAATCCAGCAAAACAGCGATCTCACCTACCGGATTCATGATTGGGGACGCCTGGACAGCGACGGCCAGCCCCGCACGTTGCACCTCGAAAAAGCCCTGGAAGCGATCCACTTCAGCCCAACTCCTGCGGAAGGGGTGGTTTCGTCCACACGTCCCTCTGGCCCGGGCAGCCATAGAGCCCTGCTGGCGTCTTCGCCCCATTTTGCCGCGGAACACATCGTCTGTGCTGGGGCATACGAGCGCGAAACCCAGGGTGAGTCGTTCCACATTCTCCTGGCCATATCGGGTTCCCTGGCCGTAAACGCAGGTTTTGATATGCACTCCCTCGCTCCGGGCGAAGCTCTTCTCGTACCCGGACTTCATCAACGATATTTTGTCGAGGGTCACGGGGAATTTTTGGACTACTACGTCCCCGGCGCCAGTCCGGTTCTGTAGAGCGTTACGGTGCTGGAAAAGGGCCTGTGCCTCACGAATGAAACAGCCGCGCTTTCCAGGAGGTGGATGCTGAAACGAAGGGAAGGCGGATCAGGCAAAACCGAAGCCATTTTCCCGTGAATTAGCGTCCGTTTTCGGTATTCCTTGACACGCCTGGACGCCTTAATCATAATCGCCGTGTGGATGCGGGCGGCCAGGGCATGTGCTACCTCCAGCCAACCGTTCCGATGGCTTCCAGCTGGATACAGTGGCCCCGCCAATGACCCGCGCACACTTCTAAAACGAAAGCCGCGACGTATAAGGAAACGCCCATGAGACTTCGTACCGTTGCCAGTCTGCTGATGTTCGTTTTCTTGATGTTCATGGCCTTCTTCTCCGGGCAGGCAAGCCTGGCGGCGGAGATCCCTGATCCTCTGCGTAATTCCGTTGACACCGCGGTCGCTCTGGTTAAACCAGCACTGGTGCGTATTGAGGTCGTCACGCCCAGCTACTACGAAGGGCGCGAGGTAAAATATGAATCGTCCGGCAGCGGCGTCATTGTGACCCCGGAGGGGCATGTCGTCACCAACCATCATGTGGCGGGCCGCGCCACCCGGATGCTCTGCACCTTGTCGACAAAAGAGAAAATCGAGGCCCGCCTTGTCGGGCGCGACCCCTTGTCAGACATTGCCTTGCTGAAGCTCGTTCCCGAAGCGCCGCGGCAGTTTCCCGTGGCTTCCTGGGGCGATTCCACAGAAGTGAAGGTGGGGGACCAGGTACTGGCCATGGGCAGCCCCATGGCCCTGTCGCAGTCCGTCACACTGGGCATTATCAGCAACACCGAGATGATCATGCCGCGCTGGGCAGGCCGCCTGGACGAGGATGGCGAAGACGTGGGCTCGTTTGTCGTTTGGCTGGGCCACGACGCGCAGATCTACGGCGGCAACAGCGGCGGGCCTCTGGTCAATCTGCGGGGTGAGATCATCGGTATCAATGAGATTCGCGTGGGCGGCCTGGGCGGCGCCATTCCCAGTGAGCTCGCCCGAACGGTCGTGTCGAGTTTGCTCGAAAAAGGCGAAGTGGAGCGCGCCTGGCTCGGATTTGATATTCAGCCCCGGTTCAAATACAGCCCGATGAAGCAGGGCGCGCTCATCGGCAATGTCATGAAAGCGACCCCGGCAGGAGATGCCGGATTGAAGGCTGGAGACTACCTTCTGCGGCTCGCCGGCCAGGAAATCGACGTGGCGTTTGATGAGCAGATCCCGCTTTTTAACCGTTTTGTGGCCGGCCTGCCCATCGGTGAACCGGTGCAAATGGCTTTCTCACGCGACGGAGTCGAGCAGACCATTTCGATGACGCCCGCCAAACGCCATGAGGCCTCACCAACACAATCCGAACTCAGACAATGGGGCCTCACGGTGCAGGATATCTCATTCCTGAAAGCCCGGGAATTGCGGCGCGAAAGCCAGGACGGCGTGATCATCACCTCTGTGCGCCCAGGCGGACCTGCCGGCGACGCCAAACCGGCACTCGAAGAAAAAGACGTCATTACTGCTGTTGCGGGCCTGCCCGTAAAAGAGGTCGAAGAACTGAAACAAATCACCGCGGATCAAACCGAAGGGAAGACCGAACCTGCGCCGGTGCTTGTCCAGTTCGAGCGGCGCGAACAACAGCTCGTAACCGTGGTCGAAGTTGGAATACAGGAGCTCAAAGATCCCGGTCTGGAAGTCAAGAAAGCCTGGCTGCCGATCGAGACCCAGGTGATCACGCGGGATATCGCCCGCAATCTGGGCGATGAGACTCTGACGGGGTTCCGCATCACCCGCATCTATACGGGCAGCACCGCCCAAAAGGCCGGTTTGCTCGTGGGCGACCTGATTCTCGCCGTGGATGGCATGGAACTCGAAGCCGATGCGCCCGAAGATTACGAGGAACTCCCCGTTTTGATCCGCCAATACAAGGTGGGAACGTCAGCCGAACTCTCAATCCAGCGCAACGGAGAACGGAAAACCATTTCCGTCGAACTGGTCGCCTCACCAAAGCTGGATCGCGAAATGAAGAAATACCGCGATTCTAACTTTGAATTTACTGTTCGCGATATCACGTTTTTCGATCGCGCCCGCGAACAATGGGAAGAAAATAAGACCGGGGTTCTCGTGGAGGAGATCAAGTCGGGAAGCTGGGCGGCCCTGGGCCTGCTGGGCGTGTCCGACCTGATCACAGAGGTCAGTGGCGAGAAAGTCGCGGATGTTGACTGGTTCGAGCAAAAAATGGATGCGGTCGCGGCGGAAAAGCCTAAGACGGTCGTGTTCAAGGTCATGCGGGGAATTTATACCCTCTTCCTGCAGTTCGAACCGCAGTGGGAAGGGGGCGTCTGAGGGCGCTCCCTCAACGCTTCATTCGGCGCGGGATCGCCCGCATTAGCGATAGCACACGGAAGGAGAATGAAGATGCGATCCGGGTACCTGGGGACGGGACTGTGCCTTGCGCTTCTATCGATCGTGACCGGCGCTGAAAGGGCGCAGGCCGATACGTTGGCCGATGCAGCGCGCGCTGTTGTTGAAGTCAACAAGCAGGCTGTGGTCACCATCAAGCTGGTGGTCGAAAACCGCTATTCCATGGAAGGCAGTGGTTCACAAAGCGAAGAGAGCACTTCCGAGATCACGGGGACGGTCATCGATCCCTCGGGATTAACGGTCGTCAGCCTTTTCACCACGGATCCGACCTCCGCTTCACGCAACATGATGGATATGGGGCTCGAGGAAATGGGGTTCAAGATTGAAACCGAGATCAAGCGGGCCGGTATTCTCGCCGCGGATGGCAAGGAAATTCCCGCCGAGGTTGTGCTTCGCGACAAAGACCTGGATCTCGCCTTCCTGCGCCCCAAACAGCCGCCCGAAAAACCGTTTGCCGCTCTGGAGCTGGCGCAGGCTGGCTCGCTCAGCCAATTGGACCCCATTGTGGTTATCAGCCGCCTTGGCCGGGTTGCCAACCGCACCCACGGCGCGGTGCTGGACCGGATTGAGGCGGTTGTCGACAAACCGCGCACCTTTTATGTGCCCATGGGCGGCGCCTTGAACATCAGCTCCCTGGGCGCCCCTGTCTTCACTCTTGAGGGCGATGTCGTCGGGATTCTGGTCCTGCGGACCATCCGCGCCTCGGGTAGTGGTATGATGGGGATGATGAACATGATGGGGCTGGGGGGCGGAAGCGACAACGCCCTGATGATTATCCTGCCTGCGTCCGACGTGCTTGAGGCCGCCGCCCAGGCGCCGGAACACGCCCTGCCGCAGCCTCACGAGCAGCCGGATGAAGCCGGATCCACGGGCGAAGCGGCCCCGGCCGAGGTAACCGCCCCGGAGGGATGACTCCATGAGACGCCGGGATTTTATCGCGCAGCTCACGGGAGGACTTGCGCTGGCGGGTATTTCGTGCGCACGCGCAGCTGCACCGGCGCGCCCGTCCCGTCCGAATGTTATCTATCTGTTCAGCGACGAACACCGCTGGCAGTCTATGTCATTTACAGAGATGGCAGAGGTGCATACCCCACATATGGCGGCCCTGGCGGCTCAAGGCGTTGAATTCACTCAGGCCATCAGCAATTACCCCGTGTGCTCTCCGCACCGGGCCATCCTCATGACCGGGCGCTGGCCGTACCAGCAAGGAGTCATTGACAACAACATCGCCCTGGATCCCGGACAGCCCACCCTCGGGAAAGTGTTTCAATCCGCCGGATACCGCACAGGTTACATCGGCAAATGGCATCTCGGCGGCACCCGCGCAGAACCGTTTGGATTCGAGACTTCACTGATCTGGACCGGTACGGGCACGCATTATGACAAGGCCGAATACCATCCCGCCAACGGCGAGCCGGTCCGGCCCAGGGGATACAACGCGACGCTTATGACCGGCCAGGCGATTGAGTTTATCCGTCAGAGCAACGCGGCGCGGCAGCCCTTTTTCCTCATGCTGTCGTGGAATCCGCCGCATTCGACCTTTACCGACGCCCCCGAAGATAAGAAAGCCCTGTATCCCGAAGGATCTCTGCCCTGGCGGCCGAATGTCCGGCCGGCCCGTGACGCTGCCCCGGCGGATCCGCCCGATATCGCCCTCCGGAACGATTGGCCCAATTATCAGGGCTACCACGCCCATATCACCGCCATCGACGAAGAATTGGGCCGGATCCTGGCTGTTGTCGACGAATTGGGCCTGGCGAGGAACACCATAGTCGTCTATACCTCCGACCATGGTTCCATGTTTGGTTCGCACGGGGTAGGGAGCAAACGGCAGCCCTACGAGGAATCCATTCGCGTGCCCTTCCTCATTCGGTGGCCCGGCGTCATTTCGCCGGGGCGCAGGAGTGAGGCCCTGTTCGGTTCAATCGACATCATGCCGACCCTTTGCGCACTGGCCGGTCTAGATATTCCGCCCACCTGCGCGGGTCAAGATTTCAGCCTCATACTGACCCGCGGCAGCGGACCGGATCCGGATGCCCAGTTCATCATGCACATCGCAAAAGAGAATGCGTCGGGCGGAAATAAACATCCCGCCCCACTGTTCCGCGGCGTACGCACGAAAACCCATACCTTTGCGGTCAAACCGGACGGCAGTGGAGTCCTTTTCGACAACCGCCGGGACCCGTTTCAGTTGAACAACCTCTTTTCAGAACCCGGCGCCGCCGCGCTGCGCGGGCAACTGGAGGCGTTAACGCGCCGCTTCCTTGAATCGGCGCAGGACCCGTTTGAAATGCCCGGATGACCATACACCGGCTGTATTTCCAGGGCTGCGGAAATACCCGGCGCTGCCGGAATGTCCCTGTATTGAAAAGGGCGGACCAATTACTGGGGAGAGACACCATGAAAGGCGAGAGCATGTTGAAGGGTGCGACCGCGCTCGTCACCGGTGGCGCGAGGCGGCTGGGCGCCGCGTGCGCGCGCCTGCTGGCGGAGGAAGGCTCAAATGTCTGCATTCATTGCCGGACCTCTGGCGTGGAAGCAGAGGCACTGGCCGCCGAACTGCGCGATTCAGGCGTGAAGGCCGAAACGGTCCGCGGCGACCTCTCGGATCCCGGCGGCATCGACAAATTCTTTGAAGAGGTTGTCGGGACGGTAGGCCCCGTTGACATCCTGGTCAACAATGCGTCCATTTTCAGCGATTCAACGCTGCTCGAAACCTCCCTCGAGCATATCGTGGACAATCTGAACACCAATGCACTGTCGCCCTTTATGCTGGCGCGGGCCTTCGCGAAACAAGGCAGACCGGGTCACATCATCAACTTCCTCGATACGCGCGTGATGGACTACGATCGCACCCACTATGCCTACCACCTCAGTAAACGCCTGTTTCACACCATCACGAGGACAATGGCGCTCGAACTCGCTCCATCCATCCAGGTGAACGCAATAGCGCCCGGCCTGATTCTTCCGCCGCCGGGAAAAGATGCGCGCTATCTGGAAGAGCTCGCACATACCAATCCGTTGAACCGGTACGGAAAAGTCGAGGATATCATGGAAGCCCTTCGCTATCTCCTGAACTCGACGTTTGTTACCGGACAGGTACTCTACGTGGATGGAGGGCGTCATATGCGAGGAAATATCTATGGCTGAGCACCAGGCGGACCGGATTCACATTCGCGACCTGATGTGCCGCTGTATCATCGGGATCTACCCTGAAGAACGCCGCGAAAGGCAGGATGTCTGCATCAATATCACCCTCTGGGCCAATTTTCGTGCCGCCGGACGAAGCGACGATATCGCCGACACCGTGAATTATAAGGCCATCAAAAAAGAAGTCATTCGAATGGTCGAAGACTCAAGTTTTCAGCTTATTGAGCGTCTCGCTGAGGAAGTCGCCTCCATCTGCCTGGGCAATCCGCGCGTGGAAAAAGCAACGGTGACGGTCGACAAGCCCGGCGCGCTCCGCTTTGCCCGGAGCGTGGCGGTTGAAATTACCCGGCAGCGTGAGTAAAGATCGTGGCTACCGCTTACGTCGCTCTGGGGTCCAATATCGCGCCGGAGAAGCACATTTCATTGGCCTTGGCGGAACTGGCCGTCCAATGCCGAGTGGCTGGCATCTCTCGATTTTATCGAAGCCGGCCGCTGAACCGCCCGGAGCAGGCGGATTTCATCAACGGCGCCTGCAGGGTAGAAACTGAGCTGCCGCCCAGGGAGCTGAAGTTCGATGTCCTCAGGGAAATTGAACAGCGCCTCGGACGAGTCAGAAGTGCGGATGCATATGCCGCACGGACCATTGATCTGGATATTCTCCTCTATGGAGAGCTCGTCGTCGACGAAGTGGGCCTGATGCTGCCGGATCCGGACATCTGCCACCGGCCGTTCCTCTTTTTGCCGCTTCTTGACTTGGATAGAAACCTTACGCTTCCGGGTGAGGTCAGATTATTACGGGAAATGGTCCGCGGCGCAGAGACTCATGAGGCCGCCGTAGACGTGCAGATAACGAACCGAATTAAGGAGCAATTGTGCAGTCATGACTAAGGATTACAATCCGTCTCGCGTGGCCGAACTGGTCCGGCAGCTGCTCATCGAGCTAGGAGAAGACCCAGAGCGGGAAGGACTCCTCCGGACACCGGAGCGGGTCGCGAAAGCCCTGGAATATCTCAGCTCCGGCTATCGTGCCGATATGGACGCACTCGTCAATAAGGCCCTGTTTGAAGCCTCCAGCAACAACATGATCATCTGCCGGGACATCGAGGTATACAGCCTCTGTGAACATCACATGCTCCCTTTCTACGGGCGCTGCCACATTGGCTATATCGCTCGAAAAAAGGTCCTCGGCCTCAGCAAACTGGCCCGCATCGTCGACTTTTACGCCCGCCGGCTCCAGATCCAGGAACGCCTGACGGCTCAGGTGGCGCGGCAGGTCATGGACTTGACCGGGGCCGAGGGCGTCGGTGTCGTTATGGAGTGCAAACACTTGTGCATGATGATGCGTGGCGTTGAAAAACAGAATTCCATCATGACCACCTCATCTGTGCTCGGCTCTTTCCACAACGACGACCCCACCCGCGCAGAGTTCTTGAACCTGATCGCTAAACCCACCACCTGAGCCGCGCTCTCTGAAAACACCGCTGCGGGGGAAACCGAGTCTCCCTACGCTCACCCTTAATCCTGACTTATTTACTCATGTTTCTAAGGATTAAATCCGTTTGCGCTGGTGTTTCGCCTGCATTGCCTGGGGCCGATGTACGTACCAATGCTCAACCCAGCAGCACAACGGAGCAGTGAAATATGAGTGTGAACGAAGGCCGAGAAGTCGAGACGTTCAGCAAAGTTGAGGGGTTCAAACGCGATAGCCGTGGCCTTCGTGGGTCCATTGCGGCTGAACTCAGCCAGCCTGTGACGGCGTTTACAGAGGAAGCGGCTCAACTTCTAAAACACCACGGCACCTACCAACAGGACAACCGCGACACGCGGACCGAACGTAAGAAGGCGGGTCTCGGCAGAGATTTCTGCTTTATGGTACGGACCAAGTTTCCCGGAGGCCGCTTGACGGCGGAGCAGTACCTGATCTGTGACAAGCTCGCGGACCGTTACGGGCAGGGTGATCTCCGTGTGACGTCCCGGCAGTGCTTTCAGTTGCATGGAGTACTCAAAAAGAATCTGCGTTCACTCATCCATGATCTGAACCATTACGCGAACATCACCAGCCTTGGCGCCTGCGGCGATGTGGTGCGCAACGTGATCGCAAGTCCCGTTTCAGACATTGACCCCAAATTTGCCGCTGTTGGCGCCGATCTGGGGAAGCTCGCGAAACAAATCAGCGACTGCTTTCTTCCAAAAACACGCGGATATTACGACTTATGGATTAACGACGAAAGAGTCGCCGTCAATGAAGACGGCACCGTAGACTTTTTGAAAGAAGAGCCAGCCGAAGGGGAGGAGGACCCCATTTACGGCAACCGGTACCTGCCCCGCAAGTTCAAGATCGCGCTCGCGCCTGATTTTGACAACTCCGTTGACGTATACGCCAACGACATTGCTATTGTTGCCGTGACGGAGGAGGGGCGGCTTGCAGGCTACGAGATCGCCGTGGGCGGCGGTCTCGGGTTTACTCACCGCAAGGAAAGCACCTACCCGCGTCTGGCAACGCCGCTGGCTTTCGTACAGGAGGAAGAGATCCTTCCCATCGTCGAGGCCATTGTGCGAGTCCAGCGCGATTTCGGCGACCGGGTCAATCGCCGCCACGCTCGCATGAAATACCTGATCGACGACCTCGGCATCGACGCCTTTCGCGCCAGGGTCTTCGAGTACGCCGGCCGCAGCTACCCTCCGCCCAGGGGGATCAAACCCTCCGCTCAGCCGGACTACCTCGGTTGGAGCAGGCAGCGCCAACCTGGACTGAATTACGTCGGCCTCTGGATCGAAAACGGGCGCATACGCGATTTCCCCGGCAGCTTTCAATTCAGAACCGGGCTGCGCCGGATCGTCGAACAATTCAATCCGGATCTTCGCCTCACGCCACATCACAACGTCATTCTCGCCAACATCCGGGACGAGGACGCCGCAGCCATTCAAGCGCTTCTCGACGAGTACCGGATTCCAACCGATACCGGCATCTCCACGTTGCGCCGCATGGAAATGGCCTGCCCGGCACTTCCGTCGTGCGGCCTGGCCCTGGCAGAAGCCGAACGTTTTCTGCCCAGCGTCGTAACCGACCTCGAGCGCGCGGGACACGGGGACGCTGAACTTGTTCTGCGTATGAATGGGTGCCCCAACAACTGCGCACGATCCATCACCGCTGAATTGGGTGTTATTGGATGCGGCTCAGGGCTGTACACCATCTACACCGGTGGCGGACATACCGGCGCTCGTCTCGGGCAGACTTTTCTCGACCGGGTACCGGCCGGGGAGGTTTCGGATGTCTTATCCGCGCTCCTTACGGTCTGGAAGGAAGAGCGCCATCGCGATGAACGCTTCGGTGACTGGTCCTTCCGTGTTGGCACCGATGAATTGAAAGAGAAGATCCAGCGCGCAGTGAACGGCTAGTTCATTGCACAGGGAGACTGCCGGATATCATGGATCAGAACCACACAGCTGGCGTGGAAATCGCAGAGGCACCCGCCTTTTCAACTGCACTCGATCTGGACACCCTGAATCGCGCTGCGCCGGAGGAACTGCTGGCCTGGGCGGCTGGTTTCGGGAAACGCGCCGCCATTCTAACCAGTTTTCAGAAGACGGGATGCGTCATGATCGATATGGCCCACCGCGCCGGGCTGGAGCTCCGGGTCGCCACCATCGATACTTTGCGCCTCCATCCGGAAACCTACGAACTCATGGCGCAACTTGAAGCGAGGTACCACATCGTTATTGAGCGCTTTGAACCCGATCCGGAACACTTGCGGACCATGATTGAGCAGCATGGGGAATTTCTCTTCTTCGATGACCGTGCCAAACAGGAGTATTGCTGCAAGATTCGAAAAGTTGAGCCCAACAACCGCGCCCTCGAGACACTCGACGTGTGGATCACCGGCCTGCGGCATGATCAGTCCGCCTTCCGGGTTAGCGTCCCGAAAGCCACCTGGGTCGAAAGAGACGGCCGTAGACTCCTTAAGCTGGCCCCGCTTGTCGCATGGTCGGAATCGGAAGTGGATATTTACCTCGAGCGCAACGCTGTTCCGTCCAACCCGCTGTACAATCAAGGATATGCCAGCATCGGCTGCATCATCTGCACGACTCCCATCCGGCCCGGCGAAGATAAACGTGCCGGCCGCTGGCGCTGGTTCAACCAGTACGAGGGCGACCACAAGAAGGAATGCGGTATCCACCTCGACGGCAGCGGGATCTGACCTGCCATTCTGTCGCACCGAGGCTCAACGCATGCCCACAGAGATGCCGTTGGGCCTCCCCGGCGCTGCCGCGCGTTCGACTTTCGAACAAAATTCTGGCTAAATAGGGGGTCTTGTGGGCATACCCGCAGCGCTACGGCGTGTACTTGCACGCCGGTGTAAAGCGCTCGCTGCTGCAAGGGTGTCGATTCCACTGTTTTCGCCGCGCCGCGGCAAGGCGCTTTTTCCCGGAGTATCAGCTTGAACACAATTGGCCAGGACGCAGCTGTGCGCATCACGGCCGGCGCCGCGGAACGCATGCGTGCCGAGATTGGCGAGGTCGGCGGGCGGGAGGTCTTTTTTGCCGGGCGCGTCAACGAGGCGGGTTTAGTATACGAAGTGCGGGTCTGTGCCCGCGGTCACAAAGAGGCCGTGCCGGCATTTGTTGAATTGGCCTCCGACGCCGATGTCGTGCTCCATAACCACCCATCGGGAGAGGTTGCCCCCTCCGAAGGGGATCTCGATCTGTCGACGCTGTTCAAATTTCACGGTCTGGGCGTCTACATTGTAGATAACCCGGTATCCCGGGTGTATGTGGTCGTTGAACCGGCGCGTGGACACGCAATCAACCCGCTGGACGTCGCGGATCTCGAAAAAGCCTTGTCGCCCGCCAGCGCCCTGGGCCGGACACTGCCGCAGTACGAGCTACGCCCTCAGCAGGCAAGGATGATGGCTCTGGTAGCGCAAGCGTTCAATGAGGAAGGCATCGCCGTCATTGAGGCGCCTACAGGGGTGGGAAAGACCATCGCCTACCTTCTCCCGGCGATTCAATGGGCCCTGCGCAACCGCGAACGCCTGGTGATCTCCACCCGCACCATCAACCTGCAGGAACAGATCATACAGAAGGACATTCCCGACATCGCGGCGTGCGTGGACAAGCCCGTGAAAGCGGTTCTGGTGAAGGGGCGAAGCAATTATCTTTGTCCGCGGCGCCTTGAACGTGCTCTGGCAGAAGCCACCCTGTTTGCGGATGAAGAGGACCTGGAGCAGCTCAGGCGCATCGCTGATTGGGCCCGTAAAACGGAAGACGGCTCCCGGTCCGACCTGCCGTTCGTGCCCAGCGCCGAGGTCTGGGAGCAGGTTTGCTCGGAAGCCGATATCTGTCAATCCAGCGCGTGTCTCAATCAAAGAGACTGTTTCATCGGCAAGGCGCGCCGGGAGATCGTCAAAGCCGACCTCATTGTCGTGAACCACCATATGCTTTTCGCCGATCTGGCGATTAAGAAGGAGCTTGGCAATTTCTCATCGCTGGCAGTGCTGCCCGCGTACCGCCGCGTTATCTTTGACGAAGCGCACAATATCGAGGATTCGGCAACCGAGTATTTCGGCGCGGAGGCCACGCGCACCGGCGCTCTTCGCCTGATCGGCCGTTTTATTCGTACCGAACGCGGCAGGGAACGCGGACTCATCCCGCTCTTGCAGGTCAAATTGCTCAAGTACGCGCCGCAGGCGGGAACGGCGCAGCTCGACAGCATCATGGATATCCTGAACGACAGTCTGTTGCCCAGCCTGGCGGCCGCCCGGGAGGCGCTCACAGCGGCCTTTGACGCTCTCCGCTCCCTGACCGCCGAGAAATGCGGCCAGATCGGCCGAGACATCAAATGGCGACTGACCGAAAAAGTCCTTCAAGAGCCAGAACTGCGGGAAATCCATACGACCTATGTGCTTCCCGCGGCCGGGGAACTCCATGCCTGCGCCCAGCACTGCACCCTTCTCTACCAGGAACTGCTGAATCTGGGACTTCAGGAAGAAGAGGGGGAATCCTCAATTGACGCCGAAATCCTGCAACTGGGCGGATACCGTGACCGCATGCAGCGCCTTGCCAATCTCCTCGCGGAAAGCACCGGCGCCAGACTCGAACCCAATACCGTGCGCTGGATCGAAATAGACGCTCGAAACGACCGGCATCTGCGTGTGGCGCGGTGCCCACTGCATGTGGGCCAGGAACTCTCGGAGTGGGTATACGGCAATTTGCAAAGTGTCGTAATGACTTCGGCGACCCTCACCGTCGACCACAGCTTCGATTACCTGTTCGGCAGAATCGGCCTGGACAATGTGCGTTCCCGCGCGGTTGTCGCGGAAGCTCTCGACTCTCCTTTCGATTACCGCATCCAGGCGATGCTGGGCATCCCCACTGACATCTCCACGCCCGATTCAGACGGTTTTCTGCCCGAAGTGGTGGAGTATGTGCGGGCCATCCTTGAGATAACGCGCGGCCATGCCTTTGTTCTGTTCACGTCGTTTTATTCGCTCAATTACGTCTATGGCCGGCTGGAAGACAGCCTGACGGCACAGGGCATCACCCCCTTGAAGCAGGGGAGCGCCGCCCGCACCCATCTTCTCGAACGTTTTCGCCGGGATGCCTCCAGCGTCTTGTTCGGCACGGACAGTTTCTGGGAGGGGGTGGACGTTGCGGGCGACGCTTTACAGTGTGTTATACTGCCAAAATTGCCGTTTCGAGTGCCCACGGAGCCCATCCTCGAGGCCCGCGCTGAAGCCATCGAAGCGGCGGGCGGCAGTTCGTTCATGGACTATACGGTGCCCCAGGCCGTCGTGAAATTCCGCCAGGGCTTTGGACGCCTCATCCGGCGGAAAACCGACCGGGGCGCAGTGATCATCCTGGACCGACGCATTCTCACAAAACATTATGGAAAAGTCTTTCTGCGGTCCCTGCCGGAGCCGCAGCGAGTCACCGGGACGCGGCAGGTTCTCTTGCCGTCGCTCGAAACATTCTTCGGGGAAAGCAGGGGTGACACATGAATCTCGATATTCGCATCGATGTCTCACGAGCCCGGGATGCCGCGGTGGGGCGCACCCATGGGATTACCCGGGCGGAGCTTGACGATCTCCAGCCGCGCATCGCAGACGCGCATGAGGCCCTGCAACGGGAACGCGCCGAAGAAAAATACGGTTTCTGGGACCTCTATAAGCAGGCCGGCGTCTTCGATAAAGTCAAAGCCGCCGCCGCCCGATTCTCACAGACGGGGTACGACAATCTGGTCGTGCTGGGCATTGGCGGCTCTTCCCTGGGCACGATTGCGCTCAGCGCTGCCCTGCTCTCGCCGTACCATAACCTGCTGAGCCGGGGGAGCCGCAAAGGCATTCCGCGCCTGTTTGTCATGGACAACATTGATCCCGGGGTATTCCGCGAGATGATGCGTGTTTGCCCCCCGAAAAAGACGCTTTACAACGTCATTTCAAAGTCGGGCGAAACCGCCGAAACCATGTGTCAGCTCATGATTATCGTCGAGGCCATCGAAAAGAAACTCGGCCGCGACGCCATGAAAAACCACGTGGTGGTCACGACGAATCCGCGCCAGTCCGATGCACCACCCAGCCTCCTGCACCCCGTGGCGGACGAATACGGCCTCACGGAATTTGCGGTGCCCCTCAATGTCGGTGGGCGCTTCTCTGTCTTTTCTCCCGTAGGCATGTTCCCCGCGGCCATGCTCGGCATGGATCTCGACGCCATGAGAGACGGATGCGCCTCGATGGACCTGCGCTGCGGGCAACCCAGCCTCGACGCCAATCCGGCCTATCTTCGCGCGGCAGTCCAGTACCTGGCCGACAAAAACAAGGGCAAGAGCATCTCTGTCATGATGGCTTACGCGAACGGGCTCTACAGCATCGCCGACTGGTACCGGCAGTTGTGGGCTGAGAGCCTGGGTAAACGGCACAACCTCGACGGAGAGGAGATTTTTGCGGGCCAGACACCAATCAAGGCGCTCGGAGCCACGGATCAGCATTCGCAGATCCAATTGTACCGGGAAGGCCCCAACGACAAGCTTATCAATACCCTTGAAACGCAAAAGTTTGCCCGAACTCTTCGAATTCCCCCCGTCTTGACCGGGATTGCACCCTTGGAATACCTGCGTGGGTCCAGCATGAACGCGCTCATGGCTGCTGAGCTCCGGGGGACGCTTGACGCGCTGAAACTGAGCCAGCGCCCGGTTTCGCGCATCATCCTTCCCCGGATTAATGCACACACGGTCGCCCAGGTGCTTTACATGCTTGAAGTGGAGACCGCCATGGCTGGCCGGCTCTACAACGTCAACACCTTTGATCAACCCGGGGTCGAGGAAGGCAAGAAAATCGCCCGGAAACTCATGGGAGGAGAGGGGTGAGAGAACACCCTCCGAAATTCTCCGCCTATGGCGACAGCGGCGACCTCATTGGCGCGCGCCGGACGCGCTGGGCGTTCCGGTACTGCGTTATTGCCTGCGTGATGCTGGTAGCTGTCCTGTGGATTTCTGAGTATTTTATCGGTTACGAACGCGCTGAAAATCTCTATTTGAGCGCGCTCACCAAACACAAGGAATCAGCCCGGCCGCTTCTCCGCCAGGCTGTCCTGCGCGATAAAGCGGGCAGCGAAGCCCCGAATCCCCGTTATGTGCAAGCGTTGGCAGAGCGCGAACTTGAGGACGAGGTGCTTCCGACGTACCAGCAGGCCTTTGAACTGGACCCTGGAAACGCCACCCTGGCCCTTCGCTACGGCTGCCGGCTCTTCATGGCCGGGCAATTTGAACAGGCGCGTGACCGTTTTCGGGACGCCGCCCTGTATGCCCCCGACAACGCGCTGCCGCGATACCTCGAAGCGACCACCATTCCCTGGACTCTCCATGAAGAGCCCAACATTCTCCGTGAATCCCTCAAACTCATCGCCCAGGCAAACAGCAGCGGGAAACAGATTGTCTTCCCTCGACCCCTCTGGCATCCCAAACTGCCGCCACAAGGCCGGCAATACGCCCAATTGCGCCGCGAAGCCATTGAGGAGTGTGTTGCCCCTATCGCTCAATACCGCGATTACATCATGGGCATCGCCGCCCGGCAGATAAAGGAAAAGCACACCCAATACTGGGATTCCTGGCTGCAGACCCTGGAAAGGGCAGGGGACAAGCTGGCTCGCAGTGCGCTTCTGCCTGATTCTGAAGGTGATTCCGGCGCGGGAAGTGCCTCTCAAGCCATGGTAGGGCTCGACTTACAACTGCGTGCGGTGCGCCTGCGCCAGCAGATCCTCGAAATGGAATCCGGACAGCCCGACGAGGCCTTGAAACAGCGGGAATCCGAATTGGAGGGCGGCCTCGCGGCGCTTCGTGATTTTGAGAACGCGCGTCAGCCCGTCATCGAGCGAGACAGCACCGCCCGCGAGTTTGCCTGCCTGACCGCGCCGTTTTTCGCCGTTTTTGCCCTGAGCGTCTTTTGTGCTCTTGGGGCGCTGGCCGCGCGCCTGCTGGGCGCAACCCGGTACGATTGGACCATCCCTCACGGCCGGGCGGGCCTTCTCATCATGGCATCGTATGCGTTGATGCTCGGCGTGTTTCTCGCGTGCGCGCCGGCGGTCCAGCAAGCCACTGCAAGAGACGCCGTCCCCGGGCTGCGCCTGGTCTGGATGATCCTCTTGGCTGCAACAGGTGTTTCTGCGCTGATCTATCCCAGCCTGGTGCTCCCGTCTCCGAAAAAGTCCGCCGCAGAGGACGGTTTTGGCGCCATGACGTCCAGCGAGCGCGTGTCTGCCGCCAGAATGCGCTTTCACCGCGCATACGCCGCCATGGCACGGCGTTTCCTCGGGGTTACTCTGGGCCTTTTCCTGTGCGTTTTCTCGCTCTGGGCCCTGGTGTTTCGAATCGCAACATCCTTGTATCCGTGGCAAGTGGAGCTGTTGGCCACTGGGATGGGGACCCAGGAAGCCCGGATGGTCCGCCAGGCTCTCTCGTTGCTACACTGATTGAGTGACTTGAGCCGTATATCAAGAAATCTAGTGACGAAAACGGAAAAAAGGGATGAATCCACGAGCATTAAGCACTCCTTGAATTTGACAAAGGGCTTTCCCAGAGCTATACTTTCCATATAGTGAGTATACTGCTAATTTCGTACGCCTTCGTTTCGTGCCGATGAAGATTTTCTACACACGTGGAGGTTAGTATCTCGTGAGCGACCACGAACAAAAGGCTTTTACCACCTTCGAAGCAGCAAAGATCTGTCACGTAACCCACCACAGCATAAAGAACTGGATCAAACAGGGGTTGATCAAAGCCTCTCGCACGCCCGGCGGGCATTACCGGATCCTCGAAGAGGATCTCGACAGTTTCCGCGAAAAATATGACATGTTTCCGCGGGACAAGGGACCCATGAAGAAACGGGTCATGATTGTTGAGGACGAACCCGACACGCTCGCCCTGATGGAGAACATCCTGATGGATGAGGGGTTCGAACTGATCAAGGTCAGCAATGCAACAGAAGTCGGCCTGCGAGCCGCCCAGCTTTCACCCGACCTGATTCTGCTCGATTACCTGATGCCGGAGATCAACGGATTTGAGGTATCCAAGGCATTGCGCAATAATGAGCTGACGCGCAGCATCCCCATTATGGCGGTGACCTGCCTTACCAAAGAACAGGACATTGAGCGGATTTTTGAGTGCGGAGCGGACGAATATCTGGCTAAGCCCTTTAGATTCGACCAACTTCTCGAGAAAGTCCGCGATCTCATAGGCCGCGGGCGTATCGTCGAATAAGCTCCGCAACCCGGAGATATCATGAGCGCTTCTGGCCCGCGCCGGGGAATTGAACGCAAGATCCTCAACACCATCCTGCAGGTTGCGATCCTGCCCCTGATCATTGCCGTCATTGTTGGCTACATTACGGCGCGGGAAGGGCAGGGAAATGCCGTCGAGCAGTCTCTCCTGACCGCTGCGCGTAAGACCGCCGACGGACTCCGGATCGCGGCCGCTCCTCATCTGCAGAAGCTCGATGCCCTCTCCAAAGACCCGAAAATCCTGGCGGCAGTGCAACCCGGCAGCAGCGGTAAACCTGCGGCCCTCCAGGACTCCGCTCAACACGAACAACTCCGGGAATATCTCAATAGCCAAATCACCATGGTAGTGAGCACTCCTGGGGTGCCCACCATCCTCACTGTGTACGACGCTGAAGGCCATCTCATTGCAAGCACCCACGAGGAATTGCATACCCTCACCAGCGAAGACAACGGGCCGGGGAAATGGAAGGACAGCCGGATCGTCAAACCGCGATTTCTCGACATCGATGAGATCGGCAACGCCTATGCGGCAGAAAGCGCTGCCCCCATCTATCAAAACCCAGAGGATCGGGAGGGACTGCTCGGCTTCGTTGCTCAGATTCTGGACATTACCCCGCTGCTCCTCTTCGCGATGGGAATCGACCCCACAGACACTGCTGACGACTCATTGCACGCCGTCTATCAGGTTGTCTACACCAGCGAAGGCTACCATCGAACCACCTACATCGCCCGGAAGAGCGAACAGGGCACTTTGAACCTCGATGTCTGCCGTACGGATTCCGCGCTGTCCAAGAAGTTGCAGGGCCCGGAGTCGTCCAGCTACGGCACCTTACGGATTCCGGGCTACGTCTCGACGAAAAGTCAGACTGAAGATGTTTTTCTGGCGTATGCCCAGATGTTTGATGACATGGATCTCTATATCGTGGTCTACCGCAGTGCGGCAACGGCTCTTCGCAACATCCATCTGGCCGGGATCATCGCCATCGTCTTCTGTGTGGGGGTCATCGCGATTCTTTGTTTGAACGCCTACCTCAATATTCACAACAGCATCGTGCGCCCGTTATCCCTTCTGAACGAGGGCGCCCAAATCATCGGCCAGGGCGACCTGGACCTCAAACTGAAGATCGGCACGGGCGACGAAATCGAGGAACTGGCGCAGTCGTTCAACAAAATGGCCCTTGCCCTCAAACGGAACATAGGACAACTGGAAGATTCAGAAGAAAAGTACCGTGGACTGGTCACCTGGATGCGCGATGGCGTGTTCCAGACCAATCCCCAGTGGATCGTCGGCTTCATGAATCCCGCCGGTGTGGAGATATTCCGCCACGAAGACGTAGAAGAGATCATTGGCCGCAACATCAGCGATATGTTCTACAATCCCAGCGACTTCACCCAGCTCGCCCGGGAACTCCAGCACAAGGGATTTATTGAACGCCGCCGACTGTGGATGCGGCGGCGGGATGAACGCGCCATTATCGTCGAACTCTCCGCGAATACCATCTACGGCGATGACAACTCGGTTATTGGCTACGAGGGCATCTTCCGCGACCTATCCAAGAGCGTGCGCCTGGAGCGCGAAGCGCGCGACCGGGCGGAACGCCTCAGCGCAATCAGCCAGATTGCCAATGTCATCAACTCCAGCCTGGAAGCAGGCCGCCTGTACGAAAGCCTGGTCGTTGAGATTAAACGGCTTATTGATTTTGATTTTGCCAGCCTGGCTCTGCTGGATGAACTGGGCGAAACCTTTGAAATCCGGCAGCTCTGGCCCGAAGCTAAAGCCATCGAGCTGGAAACCGGCGCCATGCACGACGAAACCTCCTGCGCGGCGTGGGTTGCCCGGGAACGGGAACGTCTCATGGTGGGCGATCTCACCCGCGATGATGTGCGCTTCAGCAATGCTGAATTCGCCCCGGGAACGCGAAGCTGCCTGTGCGTTCCGCTGTATGCCACCGGGCGCATCATTGGAACATTCAATCTGGGCTCCGAGCGCCCAGACGCCTTTCGCCGGCACGACGCCGCTGTGCTCGAACAGGTGGCCCCGCACGTGGCCGTTGCCATTCGAAACGCCAATCTCCTGGAAAACCTGCAGGTCTCGCTGGAAGATGTCACCCTCGCCCGTGAAAAACTGCACGAAGCAAACGAAGAACTCAAATCCCTCGACGAAATGAAGACCAATCTGCTGTCGAATGTCTCCCATGAGCTGCGCACGCCCCTGGTGGCGGTCATGGGCTACACCGATATGATTTACAACGGCAAGGCCGGGCCGGTCACCGAAACCCAAAAGGACTACCTCGGCATCAGTCTGCGCAACATTGAAAAGCTGGTTACCCTGATCGAAAACCTGCTCGATTTCTCCCGGCTGCATCGCGGGACTGAGACCATCGTCTTCGGCGTGTTTGATCTGGTCGAATGCGCCAAGGCGAGCATTCAAACCATGAAACCCGTCGCAGATTCCCAGGGCGTCGAGCTGGTGCTGCAGGCGCCGGACGAACCCCAGCTGGTCGAAGGCGACAAAAGCAAGCTCGGCCAGGTTTTCAACAACCTCCTGTCCAATGGCGTCAAATTCAACCACAAAGGCGGCAACGTAACCGTGGCTCTCCGGCCAGGAACCGAGGATATCGAAGTCACGGTCAGCGACACCGGCATCGGCATCCCCCCGGATGCGCTCGACAAAGTGTTCACACGCTTTTACCAGCTCGACGGCTCGTCTACCCGCAAATACGGCGGCACGGGCATCGGGCTGTCCATCGCACAGGATATCGCCCGGCTTCATGGCAGCCGCATCACGGTCACCAGCGAAGTGGGGGAAGGGGCCACGTTTCGTTTCACTCTGCCGTTCACGAAGCTCGTGCGGGGACAGTCGCTGGTGCAGGCAGCAGTCGATGAGCCCGCAGGCCCTCTCGTCACTGAGATCCTGGTTGAGCTATTGACCCGGGACAGCGATTTGAGCAACCAGGTCCGGGCGCTGCTCTCCTCCGAGAGCGTCAATAGCATTCAGGCCCAGGACGCCGCTCAAGCCATTGCACTCGCGCGCCGCCACAGCCCCGATTGCATCCTGGTCGATGCCGACGCCTCGGAAGAGAACGAGCGCCTCCTCGACGTGCTGCTCGCCGATGCCACCATCCAAACCCTGCCGATGGTGCTGGTCACCAACGACGAGGATCTGTTTGAAAAATACCGATCGTTCATCTCTGCGCGCCTCAAGCGAGAATTCCGGAAAAGTACGCTGCTCAGCAGCATTCACAACGCCGTGCGGCAACCCATCGTGCCGGAATCGTCTCTGGGAGGAAAGATCCTGTGCGTGGATGATGACCCGGACGTGCTGGTTTTTCTGCGGCGTTGCCTGGAGACCGACGGCTACGAAATCGATGAATGCGAATCCGGAGAGGAGGCTCTGGCTCGCCTGCGCTCGAGGGAATATGCGCTGGTCCTCCTCGATATCGCCATGCCGGGCATGGACGGATGGGAGACCTGCCTGCGCATCAAGTCCGACCCCGCTCTCGCGGGTATCAAAGTATTCATGGTTACAGCAAAACCCCTTGACGCCAAGAATCCGCTCACCAAAAGCTCCGGGTGCGACGGTTTTATCCAGAAACCCTTCCGCGCAGAAGACATCGTGGAAATCGCTTCCAGACTGCTGAAGCGGCCGCACGCAATCAGAAGGGCATAGGCCGTGGAAGATCCTCTGCGGCTCGCGGGCCTGGCGTCCAATAGACCTTTTCGTGCCTTCGTGCATTTCAACCGCCCTTATGCCCGGGCGTACGTCATCGGTGCAGCGGCCGGCCTGTTTTTCATCACCATCGACCTGTGTATGCCGATGGTGGTCCGGGCCGTCGTGCACCGGCTTGAGAACCGGACTCTGGATTACCGTTTTCTGCTGACCTGCGTCGCCTTCCTGCTCGCCATTCCCATCTGCTCCGGCCTGGCCCGTTTTGTCCAGCGCATGCTCATCATCAAGGCTTCGCGTGAATTCGAATACGATTTGCGAAACGTGTTCTACCGGAAGATCCAGCACTTGTCGCAGGAGTTTTTCCATTCGTTGCGCACCGGCGACATCATGGCCCGCGCCACCAACGATCTGAATTATGTGCGCATGTTCGTGGGACCCGGTGTGATGAACACGGTGAACATGATTCGCCTGCCTTTTTCACTGGCCGCGATGATGTACCTGAGCCCAAAATTGACCGGGATCGCGCTAATCCCACTGCCGTTCATCTCATTTGTGGTCTATTTTTTCATGATGTACATGCACCGGCAGTCAAAACGTGTGCAGGAACAGTTCTCCACGGTTACCGCGCGCGCTCAGGAAAATCTTGCCGGCGCCCGGGTGGTACAGGCCTATGGCATCGCGGATCGGGAAATCCGTGATTTTCGTAACGAATCCCGGAAATACATGCGCGAAAGCCTCAAGCTCACGATCATCATGGCGCTGGCCTGGCCACTAATCGGAACGACCATCGGCGTATCCGCCCTGATTATTCTGTGGACGGGGGGGCACATGGTCATATCGCAAACGCTCAGCCTGGCCGACCTCTCGGCCTTCACGGTATATCTCGTGATGCTCACGTGGCCGCTCGTGGAGTTCGGGTGGGTATTGACTCTCTACCAGCGCGGCGCCGTCAGCATGTCCCGCATCCTCGAGATCCTCACCCGCAAGCCTGCCGTCAGCGATTCCGCGCAAACTGACCGCAGCATCAGGTCCGTTGACGGCGCGGTCGGGTTTCACGGCGTCTCCTTCGCGTACAACGGGCAGAACGTGCTCAAAAATATCTCCGTCGACATCCCCGCGGGACAGACCGTTGCCATCGTCGGACCAACCGGCTCAGGCAAATCAACACTGCTGAGCCTGCTGGCCCGAGAGTATGATCCGCAGCTCGGCGCAGTGCTAATCGACGGGCGCGACGTTCGCGAGTTTCCGCTTGAGACTCTCCGGAAGCACATCGGGTGCGTGCCTCAGGATCCGTTTTTGTTTTCGGATTCGATCCGCGCCAACCTGACGCTCGGGTGTCCTGAGGCTTCTCATGAAGATTTGCATTGGGCCTGTGAAATCGCTCAATTCAGCGATACCCTGCAGGAATTGCCCAACGGCTACGATACCCTTCTGGGAGAGAGGGGCATCAATCTCTCCGGCGGCCAGAAACAGCGGCTCACCATTGCCAGGGCATTGATCTGCAAGCCGCGGATTCTCATCCTCGACGACGCCCTGTCCAGTGTCGATACCCATACGGAAGAAGAGATCCTGCGCCGGCTGAAGCGCGTCATGCGGGAACGCACCAGCATCATCGTATCGCACCGGATCTCAACCGTCAGCCATGCCGATCGCATTCTGGTGCTCGACGACGGGAAGATTGTGGAAGAGGGCACACACGAGGAGCTTGTCGCCCGCGGCGGGCTCTATGCGGAGATGCACCGCCGTCAATTGCTCGAAAAGGAAATCGAGCAGGCATGAGCGAAGGATACCATATCGAGGATGAAGTCCAGCAGCGCGCGTACGACCGCCAGCTGATGCGCCGTCTGCTGGGCTATCTGCGCGCGTACCGCTCTGCCATGATTCTCGCAGTAGTGCTCCTGTTGGGCGCCTCGATCCTGACCAACCTCGTTCCCTATTTCAATAAGCTGGCCCTGGATAAATACATCGGAAATCCGGAGCGGATCGCCCAGCAGGAGCAGGCGGCCGGCGGTACGCCTTCGGCAACACTCGAAGCACTCGTGACTCACGATCGGCAGGGTCTGGGCAGGGTGATCCTGATCATTGCCTGCCTGATGCTGGGCGAGACCCTGGCCCGCTACCTGCAGAATATCATCGTGGCCTATGTCGGCCAGAAGACAATGCTCGCCATGCGCCTCCAGATCTTTGAGCACCTGCAGCGCATGTCGCTGCGCTTCCTTGATCGCAATCCTATCGGCCGACTGATGACCCGCGTCACCAATGACGTGGAGAAAATTCAGGAGACCATCGTCGCTGGAATGGTTCAGGTGATCAGCGATTTACTCACGGTTTTTGTCATTCTGGCGTTCATGCTGTGGGTAAACTGGCAACTGGCGCTCATTCTCATGACAACGGTCCCGTTCGTCTTCGTCACCGGCTTCGTATTTCGCCGGTATGCCCGCCGTTCCTACATTGAGATCCGTAAACGCCTCGCCCGCATGAACGCCTACGCGCAGGAAACAATCAGTGGCATGCGCATCGTTCAGATGTTCACGGCAGAGGAACCCACCTACGAGGAATACCGAAGAAGAAACGAGGAGCACCGCGACGAGTGGTTTCAGCAAGTCCTCAATTACGCTGTCTACTTCCCTGTGGTGGATTTTCTCGGCATGTTGGCCATCGGTCTGATCGTCCTGTACACCGGCGACCGGTTTCTGCGCTTCGGGGACGCCGTGGGGGTGTCCGTGGGCACCCTGTTCGCCTACATTCAATGGTCTGAACGGTTTTATGCTCCCATTCGCACCATTGCGGACCGTTACAACCTCCTGCTCGAAGCCATGGCCTCGTCCGAGCGTATCTTTGAGCTTCTCGGGGCAGAAGAAGAGATAGAAAACGCACCGGACGCCGTAATCCCCGATCGTTTCGAAGGCCGGGTCGAGTTCAAGGATGTCTGGTTCGCCTATGAGCCCGACCACTGGATTCTGAAAGGGATAAACCTCGCCATTGCCCCGGGAGAACGTATCGCCATTGTAGGGCATACCGGGGCAGGGAAGACCACCCTGATCAACCTGTTGAGCCGCTTCTATGACGTTCAGCGCGGCAGCATTGCCATCGATGGCCTTGATGTGCGCTTGTATGAAAAAACCGCCTTGCGCCAACGCATCGGCACAGTGCTGCAAGATGTCTTTCTCTTCTCCGGCTCCATCGAACAAAATATCCGGCTCGGCAACCAGGAGCTGACCATGGAGCGCGTGCGCCAATGCGCGGCCTATGTCAACGCGGCCCGATTTATCGAAAAAATGCCGGGCGGCTATGCCTACGACGTAGGGGAACGGGGCAATAACCTGTCCACCGGGCAGCGCCAGTTACTGGCCTTTGCACGCACTCTGGCCCACGACCCCCAACTCCTTGTGCTCGACGAAGCTACGTCCAGCGTGGATACGGAAACAGAAGTCCTCATCCAGGACGCCATCCGCAAACTCATGCTGGGCGGTACCTCCATCGTCATCGCTCACCGCCTGTCCACAGTCCAGAATGCCGACCGGATTATCGTCATGCATCATGGCGAGGTCCGGGAAACCGGCACGCATCGTGAATTGCTCGCACAACGCGGACTCTATTACCGGCTGTATCAGCTGCAGTACAAGCACCAGAACGGCACTTCCGAAACCACACAAATTCCCTGAAGTGCTTATTTCGCACTGGCTTACGAAGGGCTTTGCAGTCTTCATCTGAGGGCGTATCCGCCCGGGGCGCATCACAAACCGCCACCCCTCAGGAAACACTGGCGCCCGAACGCGGGCCGCCTGGTCTACACAAACAGGTCCGCACCATGGCCTCGCGAGCTTCCCACATTTCCACAGTCGCGACGGCTGTTGCACACGACAGACGGCTTGTGAACAGCCGGCGGAGGCAAGCGCCTGCCCCCACCAGCCCACAAGCCTTGGAAAACTCGCCCAGCGACTAACCCGAAAACCACGGCAACGTGACATTTCTAACGAGCTAAGACATGTGACATTTTTAAAGAGTCTTGACACACGCAAATTTTTAACTTGATCTGAGGGCTCAACATCATTATCATCACTCAACTCCTTTGGGCGCCTTTCGCGCAGTGCTCCCGGTGGAGCAGACCCCGGTTGGCATGGCCGATAACGGGCACCCAAGCAACATACGGACGATGAGAGCTGAAGGACGGGTATATCCGCACGTAAACCAGACGGAGAGTACGATGCTTGAATTCAAGAAAGGCGTGGACATTCTTTCCGCCATTGGTGGGATCGACTGTATTGAGAAAGCCAGGGCGCTGTTCAAAGAACAACTGGATGCTGAACACCTTACGAGGCTGTCCATCATTACCAATGAAGAAGTCCTGCTGAAGGTTGCCAATGCGATAGCCATGTGTCAGCCGGACAGGGTCTATGTGTTGACCGGTTCCGAAGCCGACAAGGAGTTCGTGAAGAAGTTCAGCATAGAGAAAGGCGAGGAAACGCCCCTGGCAATTCCAGGCCACACCTATCACTTCGATCTACCCGAGGACCAGGGCCGCCTGCTGAATCAGACCTTGTATATCGTGAACGAGGATGAACAGATTTCGTCGTTGGCCCAGCGCGAGCCGCGCAACGAATCGCACGCGCACATCGAAAAATACATGTCCGGCATCATGAAGGGCAAGACCATGTTCGTCGGGTTCTACTCCCGCGGCCCCATTGGCGCCCAAGCCTCCATTCCGGCCATTGAAATCTCGAGTTCCACGTACGTGTTGCATTCCGCCGCACTGCTGTACCGCAACTGTTACGCGGAATTCGACGCCGAAGTCGAGCGGCGCGGCGAATTTTTCACCAACGTCCACTCGGAAGGCCCCAATCGTCCGGAAGACATTCCCAATTGCCGCATCTACATGGATCGCTCCTGGCAGACGACCTATTCGATGTTTTGCACCTACGCGGGCAACACGCTGCTCATGAAAAAGGGAAACCACCGGTTTGCGTCCGATTCGGCCATCTACAGAAATTACGGGCGTGAACTCTCCGAGCACATGTTCATTACCGGTATGACGGGTCCCGGCGGCCGGAAAACGTACTTTGCCGGTGCGGCGCCGTCCGGATGCGGAAAAACCACCACCGCCATGGTCGGCTCAGATTTCGTCGGCGACGACCTGGCCCAGCTGTGGATCGGGGAAGATGGCAGCCTGCGCGCAATTAATCCCGAGATCGGCATTTTCGGCATCCTGGAAGATGTGAACTACGCTGGAGACCCGCACCTCATGAAGTGCCTGCGCGAACCAGGCGCCGAAGTCATTTTTTCCAACGTTCTCATCGACGCCGACAAGAAACCGCGCTGGGTGGGCGACGGCGAGCCCGTACCGGAACGGGGCTTCAATTTCCAGGGCGAATGGACGCCCAACATGACCGATGTCCCCATGTCTCACCCGAATTCGCGGTGCACGCTTCTGTCGGAAGCCATCGCGAATCACAATAAAGAAGCCAACGCCGACCCGTCCGGTGTGCAGATCGCCGTGGTGACCTATTCCGGGCGGGATTCCGACACCATGCCCCCGATTTGGGTGGCCAAGACCATGGCCGACGGCGTAGCGATCGGCGCATCCATCGTCTCGAAAGCCACGGCTACTGAAATCGGCGCCTCCGGCATTCGCCGCCAGCCGTGGGCCAATGCCCCCTTCATCGCCGGTAAACTGGGTGATTACCTCGACGCTCAATTTAAAGTCTTCACCAACCCCGATCTGAAACAAAAGCCGGTGATCGCCGGCCTGAACTACTTTCTCACCTGCGAAAACCGGGGTGGGGGCGGCGCCGGACTGCTCGGTGAGAAGAGAGACGTGCATGTATGGCTCGGCTGGCTCGAGCTCTACGCGCACGGCGATGTCCAGGCACTCGATACCCCCATCGGCATGCTGCCCAAATACGAGGATCTCAAGGCCCTTTTCAAGGAAAAACTCGACAAAGAGTACAGCGAAGAGCTGTACACAAAGCAGTTCTCGATTTATGTCGACAACGTCCTGATGCTCATTGACCTCGAGATTGCGGCCTGGCAACAGGAAGAGAGCGTCGGTCAGACCATCTTTGATATCTACGCAAAACAGAAGGCCGGCCTCGAAGCGCTGAAAGCCGCCAAAGGACCCGTCGTCAGGCCCCAGGATTTTTAGACGCCTGCCCTGCACAACAACCCCCGCCCGCCCCGGATAAACCGCGGCGGGCGGTATTTTTGTTCTGCCCGATGAGGGGATGGGGTACGCATTTCAAGGTGCCGGGAATTTCGTGAAATATCCGTCACCTCAGTGCATAACGTCGTGGAATGACTAAGGCTTAAGAAGATGTTCGGCAAAGGTCAGACCAGCAAAGCCATCTAAGAAGCCCCACTGGTCACGATTTTGGAGTGGGCACGAACATTGTCCGCGCCCGTCATGAGGCCGCAAGCCTTGCACTCAATTTCTGGCGCTGTGCCGCAATGACCTCGGTCATTTCCTGAGCCGAAATTGCCGCAGGCGAACTCTCTTTTAAGAGACTGTCCCGCGCATAGTCATCCATGTAGCGGCGCTTCTGGGCCAGGCTCTCAACGATCCCTTCCTCAATGGTATGCAGGGATGTGAGCCGGTGAACATTGACACTCCGGCGCTGGCCCATCCGATGTACACGGCAGATGGCCTGATATTCAGCCGCTGGGTTCAATTGCGGCTCGACCAGGATTACGGCAGATGCAGCCTGCATGTTTAGCCCAACCCCGCCGGCCCCGATCTGAGCCAGAATTATCTTGCCCGTGGGGGAATTCTCGTTCAACTCATCGATTACGTTCATTCGTTCTGAAGTCGAAACAGCTCCCATAATCACACCCGCATCAGGGAAACTGACGCTCAACGTATCTATCACTCTTTTAAAATAGGTGAACACCACCACGCTCCGCCCATTTTCGACATACTCCTGAATCAGTTCCTGCACACGGGCAATTTTTGGAGATTCGTCCCCATCCCCAAAGATTGCATGCTGCCTGAGATGCATAAAATGGGCTCCAGCGTTCATCATCGCAAGATGTGACTTCAGGTCAGCTCTATCTAACACTATGCTCTCGTTGATCTCGTTGAGGTCAGGCAATTCGTTTAACACATCTTCCTTATTTCGTCGCAGATAGAGATCTTTCACCGCACGTTTGAAGTAGTCGGGAGACCCCGGATTTCTTGAGGCTGTCATCCTTGAGACTGTCGCATTCCCATGACGCAATCCTCTGGTGATGGCCAGAAACTCTTCGGGATGATTCTCAATGGGCGTACCCGTCATGGCAAGCGCGTACCTGGCTTGGGCGAACACTGCTCTCGTAGCTTTGGCGCGTTTAGTATGAGGATTCTTAATGTATTGGGCCTCGTCTGCAACAACGAAGTCCAGGAATCGCATTCTGGGCATGAGAGCTTTGTGTTTTCCCCGCAGTGTGTCGTAGGAGATGATGCCAATTCCGCCTTTAGCTTGCCACGCATCGACATCTTGTTCGGTCTGCGACGGCCGTATCACAAAGGCGTTCAGCCGGGTTTTGTCATCCACCTCCCGGAGCCAGTTCTCTCGGAGGCTTGCCGGAACGATAACTAATGCACGGATTTTTCCGTTGCAAGCCTCCAAATGGGCGATCGCAGCCAGGGTTTGGATAGTCTTGCCGAGACCCATTTCGTCGCCGAGAAAGCACTGTTTCCGGACAAGGATGAACTTTGCACCAAAATCCTGATAACGCCGAAGCAGGCAATTCTGCAAGCCAGAAGTGTCGAGGGTAAATGCCTCTATTTTCTTTGTCAGGTTTGCTGGGATGCCGCCCTCCCAGGGTGCTGACGTGCCATCCTCTCCTGCCTGGGGATACCGGCGTTGAAGCAATTCGATGGCACGTATGTAATCATTCTGGGAAAGCGTGGAGTAATTTGCCTTTTCGCCTCTGTCCGTATCCCGGACAAAACTTACAATTCTATCTAACGCATCCATTGCCGCGTCAGTTTGTTGCGCGCTTGTTCCTCGCCGTCCAAACATATATTGGATAAAAGAAATTGTCGGGAACTGCCGGGCAAGTGCTGCGATTTGCATAACAGCACGATTTGCCGACATTGAGACGCCAGTCAGCCAGTCGTGGTCGATAATGAGTTCAATGAGCCGCCGAACCTCCTGCTTGTCGACGGCCAGCTTGACCGGTTGCGAGCGTGCGGAAGCTGCGGCCTCTTGAACGTACCGTGCGATCCCTACTTTTCCACGCTGTGAAACGCCCTGTAGATTGTGGACTATGTGGCGCCGGGCGTGAAGATCCAGCAGATTGTGGGCACCCGCTTCTTCAAGCTTGCGTAGCGTGACGGGGCCAATGCCCGGGATTTCTCTGAGTTCATCCAGCGGGCGCGCGGCAAGATGGCGCTGAAACTCTGCCGTCTTATGCGCCACCCAGAGTTGATCGAGTTGAGACTCAAGGTTGGCTTGTTCCGCCTGCAGCCTGCCGCAAAGGTCTTGGATGCGCTGTCTCTCGGCATCGATGTGTCTGGCCCTGGCAATATAGGGGTCGATTCGATACTCACCAAAGTCTCCACGCGTGAGTCTATCCATTAATTTGGTCAGGAACGGGGGCCATTTATCGCGCGGCGGCGTGAAAATGCCCCCGCACTGAAGGCACCGGCCTTGTAAGCCACCGTATTTATCAGGGATGTACAGCAACTTATGGCAATGTGGGCATGCGTGATACATCGCGCAGGTTCCTCCCAGAAGCCTTCCCCGCAGGTGCATACTCCTCGAAATTTTGCGAATGCACCTCAGGACATAATGTCAAAACTCGCAAAAATTGTCACCTCCCTATCTCAAATGCTACGCCGCTGCAATTTGCACGTTATACACAGCAGTCTGGCACGGACTTCGACAGGCGGTCTCCTTAGCCAGACGCAGTTCTTGTACCGGGAAAGGCGTCTTGCTATGGTTTTGTCGAAGATCATACGGGGAGGGCCTGTTTGTGTCGGATAAGGGATTGTTCCTGCAGAATGTGATAGCGGTGATCTGGGATTTTGACCGGACGTTGTCGCCGCAGTACATGCAAAAACCATTGTTTGAGGCCTACGACGTCGATGAGAACACCTTCTGGGAGCAGGTTGGGCAATTGCCGGCCTACTATCAGCGGTCGGGCATTCATGTGCAGCGGGATACGTGTTATCTCGGCCACATCCTGTCGTATGTTCGGGCGGGGCGTTTTCAGGGCCTCACCAACGCCAAATTGCGGGATCTTGGGAAAAACATCCCATTTTATCGGGGATTGCCGTTTTTTCTCGACCGGCTCAAGGAGATTGTGAAGGAACCCCCGTATGTGGAGGGCGACCTTCGCCTGGAGCACTATGTGGTCAGCACGGGGCTGGCGGAGATCATCCGCGGCTCTGAAATCGCCGAGAAACTCGACGGCGTGTGGGCTTCGGAGTTCATTGAAGCCCCCGCCGAGCCGGACACCGACCTCGCAGGCAACCCCAGGTCCGGGGAGATCTCTCAGATCGCGACCCTGCTGGATAACACGACCAAGACCCGGGCGCTGTTCGAAATCAACAAGGGCGTGAACAAAGAGCCGAGCATCACGGTAAACGACGCCATCCCGGAAGAGGAGCGGCGAGTGCCCTTTAAAAATATGATCTATGTCGCCGATGGCCCAAGCGATATCCCCTCGTTCTCGGTGGTACGGAAGCATGGGGGACTCGCCTTCGCCGTCTACAAGCCGCGTTCTCAACGGCATTACGAGCAGGCGCTGATGCTCCAGGAAACCGACCGGGTCGATATGATCGGGCCGGCCGACTACCGTGAGGGGGCCTCGACCGACATGTGGTTCCAGTCGCAGATCCGCCGAATCGCGACCCGCATGCTTGATGAGCGCCGGCGGGCTCTGGAGAGCAAGGTCCGCAAGGAACCCGTGCACCTGGCCGAAATTCAGCGGCAGAAGAAACTGAAAGAAAAAGAAGCGGGGGAGTAGCGCCTCAGATGCAGTCGCCCGGCCAGTCTGGCGGTTTGCCCTCAAACACGGCGAAATGCCGGCGCGGGTCGCTCAGGAGGCGTTTCGCTTCGGCAAGCTGGCCGATGCCGCGGTGCCGCGCGTTCACACCCGCCACGACCGAGCCGCAGGCCAGCGCGGTAGCCGGTTCATCCCAGCGCAGCATCCCCGCCAGAAATCCCGCGGAGAAGCTGTCGCCGCATCCGGTCGTATCCACGGCCTTCACGGGGGGAAGGACGCCGATATCCACGAGATAATACGCGCCGTCCATCCGGTGCACGGTGACTGCCCCTTCGGGGCCCAGGGTGACGGTCACGGCCCGTGGTCCGGCCGCACAAACCTCCCGCGCCGCCTCTGCGTAGTCCCGGCGCGTCGTGATCTCCCGCTCGAACATCGTGTTGATCTCGAACTCGTTGCACTGGAGCACGTCGATGCTGGGGACCCACTCACGCCATTGGCGAAAACCCACGATATCGCGCTTTCCATCGGCGTCGAAGCGGCTGATCAGATTGTGCACATCCAGCGAGATCAACCCGGGAAATTTTGCCCGAAATGCCCGGAGCGTCGGGAGATCGATCTCCGTGCCGTTGATGAAGTTGATGTGTGCCGCATCGGCATCGAGGATTCTGTCCAGTTCATCGGCCGTAAACGGCGGCATCCGGTTCCGGACTGTCTCATCCCGCCACGATTCCGTCCGCCACTGCAGCGTGACATGCGTTATAGAACCGGGGCAGGGGAGGATGTTGGTGGTATCGACGCGGGGGAGTCTTTCGAATTGCTCCAGGGCGGCATCAAAGTGATCTTCGCCGATCTTGGTGAACGGGATCGCCACATCGCCGGCATCCAGCACGCTGGACAGGGCGGCGGCATTGTAGAGAATGCCGCCGAAGCTCTCGCGGCGCTCGCCATCAAGGGCGAAAATCTCGTCGAAACACATTGCTCCGAGTATCGCTATATTCATGGTGCCGCAGTGTAGCGGAAGGGTCCGGGGGAAATCCACCCCCCGTGTCACCGATCGAGGCGGCCGAAGGCCTCCAGAATTTTCGGTGTTATGGGGAACTGACCCGGGCACCTGATGAACACCACGTGGCCGTCCATATACAGCACGTTACAGCCGCCGGGGATGTGATTGAACTTCGTGGCGACGCCCGAGATCGAGGCGGCATCGAACATTACAGGCACCTGGCTTGGCTGCCCGCCCATTTCCCGGAACACGCCCTCCCGGAGCCGCAGGAAGGTGTCGCCACCGAACGAACCCCGCCCGGGCGGAGCGGGGAGGTCCTGACTGAAGTCCACGCCCTCGGTAATAAACTTCGGATACGACTCCAGAAACGCCAGGAATTCGTCTTCGGTCGTCAACACGTACCCGAGATAGTAATAGCTGTGGTCATCCACGGCCAAGACCGCGGCGTCGGTGTCGCTGGGACACGCAAGCACGGAAAGGTCGGTCAGGTATTCGGGATACATCGTATCGGGCTGGAACATGAAGGTGCCGTCCGTGCTGCTGAGCGGTGGCCAGTACTGCTGGGGATCCTCGTTCGCATACATCTTGAAGGCGATACCCACCTGTTTGAGGTGGTTGGCGCAGCTTGCCCGCCGGGCGGCTTCGCGTGCCCGGAACGTGGCAGGAAGCAGGATCGCCGCAAGGATGCCCATGACGGCGATCATGAAGAAGGCCAACGCGCCGAGAATGATGCCGACGATGAGGCAGGTGTTGGTATCCGTGCGCCGTTGCGGCTGCACGGGTTGCTGGTAGTAGTACGGCGGCGGGGGAGGGGGCGGCGGCGCCTGTCCGGTGTCGGCCGGCCGCGGCAACGGGGTGAATCTCCGATGTCTGGACACCTTTTTTCTGGAATCGGCGACGTGTGGCATGACGCAGGCCCTCCTTTCCACTGGCTCCCCGCTGTAGTACATACACTCTACACTCCGGGCATATTCACTGTCTACCCCAAGATCAGGACCCGATTCATCGCGTTCCCGGGCCCTGCTATACTGCAGCCGCCATGCCTGAACCACTCGTATATGTCCTGGTTATCAACTGGAACGGCCGTGAGCATCTCGCGGACTGTTTTGACTCGCTGCTTTCGGGCACATACCGAAACTGTCGCTTTCTGCTGGTGGATAACCACAGCGCGGACGGCTCCATCGCGTTTGTGCGGGAACGGTACCGCGACCCGCGAATCGAGATCCTGGCCCTTCCGGACAATCTGGGCTGGTCGGAAGGCAACAACCGGGGCATCGAACAAGCTCTGGATGCCGGTGCGGAGTACATCTTCCTGCTCAACAACGACACGGCCACCGCGCCCGACGCCATCGAAAAACTCGTGAGCACCGCTGAATCCCGCCCGGACTGCGGTGCGCTCGCCCCTAAAATGGTCCTTTTTGATGCCCCGCACCTTTTGAATTCCCTCGGCATCGAATGCTCCATCATTGGCTCGTCATGGGACCTCGGCGTGGGCCGGCTCGACGGGCCCCAATGGGATACGCCCCGCAAAGTGCTGGGTGTATGCGGCGGCGCCATGTTCCTGCGCAGTGCGGCGCTGCGAAAATCGGGATTGCTCCCGGATTTTCAAATCTATCTCGACGATCTCGACTTGTGCCTTCGCATCTGGAACGCCGGTTTTGAGATCTGGAACTGTCCCGGCGCGGTTGTCCGGCACAAATTCAGCGCCACGATGGGCGCGGGGAAACGATTGCGCCAAAAATATTATCTGAACACGCGGAATCGCATGCGCCTGGTGCTGCGGAATTTTCCCCTCTCAAGACTCTTCCTTGCCAAACCCAAACTCCTCCTGGGTGAGGCCAAATCCGTCGGACGGGGCATCCTGGACGGGGATTACTGGAAGCTGTGGGCCCATACAAGGGCGTGGGGAGCAAGCCTCGCCTATCTCCCCGAAGCCTGGCGCGCGCGGCGGCGCCACGGCACGAGCGCGCGCTTCTGGCCTCTGATCCGCCAGGAGGCCCTCTTTTTCCCGGGTGTCGAGCTGCCTGAAAACGGCTGGTATGCCGAACGGGTGATCAACGGCGAAAAGCTGCGTCCGATCTCCCAAACGGCCTGGATGCGCTGCGAAAGCGGTCAGTTGCGTGTCACCCTTGTCAATTGCTATCCTGCGCTGGGTGATGCGGAAATCGAAGTCTTCGCGAGCGGCGAAGTTATTGCGCGGCTGATCGCGCGAGAGCGCACGGAACAGCAATTGGCCTGCCCCTCGGGAAAGATCGAGTTCCGCGCGCGCCGCATTTTCGATGCGGAAGACACGCGCGAATTGTGCGATTTCGGCGGCTGGCTGCGGGTGGAGCGCGCCTGATGGCGTCCGCTTGACGCCCTGGACAGCGGAGCCCGGAACAGGAAAGGCGCATGGCCGAATTTGACCTTGCCACCTACCTCGAAGAACGCAGAACGTTCATCGAAGATCATCTGGATCGCATCTTGCCCGCCGAAACGGAGCAGCCGTGCGAAGTGTCGGCCGCGATGCGCTACGGCGTGCTGCGTGGTGGAAAACGTCTGAGGCCGCTGATGTCGCTCATGACCGCGGAAGTGAATGGCTTCGAGCACGCCGCGGTGATCGGCGCCGCATGTGCCATCGAACTCGTTCACGCGGCTTCGCTCATCCTCGATGACCTGCCCTCCATGGACAATGCGGCGATGCGCCGGGGTTTGCCGTGCACCTACGTTGTGTATGGCGAGTCCACCGCCATCCTCGCATCAATGGGCCTGATCGCCATCGCCTACCGGCTTGTGGCCGAAAATGCCGAGCGTCTGGCGCACCCACCTGCCCCGGCGATTGCCCTGCTTTCAAAGGCCATTGGCCACGAAGGCATCGTGGGCGGACAGCATGCGGATCTCACCGTGCGTCAGACCCGCGCAACGCTCGAGCAATTGACCGAGATCTATACTCATAAGGCTGCCGCCCTGTTTCTGGCGGCGATTCGCATCCCCGGCAACATCCTGGCGATTGAGCCGGGCAAGCTCCAGGCCCTCGAGACCTACGCCCTGAACCTGGGCCTGGCATTTCAGATAACCGATGACCTCCTCGACGCCGATCATGCCCCTGAAGATGCGGGGCGGACCACGTTCTCGACACACCTCGGCATGGCCGGCACGAAGAAGAGGATTGATGAATTTGTAACAAACGCCACGGCCGCGCTGAGTGTATTCGGCGGGCAGGCGGCCATTTTGAAGGCTTTAGCGGCATATGTCGGAATACGGAAGCAGTAAACAACGCCCTGTCCAAGTCTACGTTCTTCTTGCGCTGGTGTGCATCGGCGCGTCTGCGGCCCTGGGTTTCTGGGCCGGTGGGCTGGTCGGGCGCTTATCCCGTCAAAACCCACTGCCCGATTTGCCGGAGGTGGCGCAGGAAACCGAAGAGGCGAGCATAAGCATCCCGGAGCCTGTGGTCTGGCCGGAACCGCCGATCTATATATGCCTTGGGAACGGAGCTCCGGAACTCCTGCGGGCCAAAGTGGAGCAGGCGGCTGCTGAACTGCCCGTTGAAGAGGGCCTGCCAGTCCGCTTCCACCGCTTTATCGCCGAAGCCCCTTTGCCCTGGCCTGATCACGGGATCTCTGCGGAAGACTCGCTGGCAGTCCTTCATGCCATTGCGGAAACCTGCGCCGACGCGGAGATCATCCTCTCCATCCCGCTCGATCCCCCCGCCGCCTGGCTGGAGGCTCATCCTGAAAGCATCATGATGATAGACGGAGAAAAGCAGCCCTATGTCTCCGTCGCCTCAAAACCCTGGCGGGAAGCCGTCCGGGACAGCCTCGAGACCCTGATCTCAGCCATAAAGGAAGATCCGGCAGGAGCACAGGTGCGCGGTTACCTCCTGCGCTGCCTTAAGGACGGGCAATGGGTGCATGCCGGCGGCTATGATCGCTCGGATGCCAATATCGCCGGATTTCACGATTGGCTGACCGTTCGCTATCAGACCGTCGAGGCGTTTCGCGCCGCCTGGAACAACAAGGAACTGGCGATGGAAACCGCTCCGCTGCCCAGAGAGGTCGTGAGCGGCGATACCCACACCGTGTTCCACAAATACCCCGGGGAACGTCCCAACGTCGATTATCTCGAATATACCTCCAAAAACACCGCGGAAACCCTGGCCCTGTTCGCCTCTCAGATTAAAGCGCTTGCAGGCCATGACACGCGAGTCCATGCCCCCTACGGCCTCATACTGGGTCCCATGAGCGGTTGCGAAGGCCATGCCGCGCTCAACGAGCTGCTCAGCAGCGAGGTGGACGGCTTTGTCTCGCCTACTGAATACGAAAACAGCGCCATCGAGCAGAACGGGGGCATTCTGGGGGCAGCCCACAGCGCATTGAACCAGGGCAAGTCGTGGCTTCTCCTCGACGACTCGCTCGAACGCGCAAGCACGGCTGCAAGCGGAGACGCCGCCGCAAAAGCGCTGCGCCAGCGGCTTGACCACGTGTTCGCGGCCGCGGTGACCCAGGGCATGAGCCTCGGCTGGCGTATCCCCATCGACACCCCGGAATTTCCCGACACATCCACCTGGAACACCCTGAAATCTCTTAAGGCCATGTACAGTCCCCTCACGGAAGCCAAACCCGTTGACGGCCTGGACCCGTTCGGAGGGCCTGAAAACCGCCTGATGACAATCGTGTTGGGGGAGACCGGGCGCTTCCACCAGGTCTGCGGCACGAAAATCAACGACGACTTGCTGCGAACCATGCCGGCCAACGTGCTGCACGCCGGCGTCCCGGCGCAGATCTGCCTGTTCAGCGACCTGCTGGCCGGCACTGTGCCCGCCACTCCGTGCTATCTGTTCCTCAACACCTTCTACATCCCTGCAGAAAACCGTGAGGCCCTGCATGCGCTCCTCCGGGAAACGGGAGCGACCGCGATCTGGCTTTACGCGCCCGGATACTGCAACGGTGAAGCCAACGCCGCTGCAAACATCGCGGCGACCGTGCAGATGAACGTAAAACCGTATGAAAAACCTGTGCCGTCGGGTTCGGTGGTCACTCTGGGCGGGGTGTGGATCCCCACCGGCACGGAATTCGGGAACGGCACCGGCTGGTCCCCGTCGTTCTATATCGAGGACGATGACGTCAACGTGATCGCGAAACATGTGGGAAACGGCAAAGCCAGCGTGGCCATTGCCTTTCCTGACGGCGAAGACGGAGACAAGGGCTGGACCTCCGTCTATTGCGCGGAGCCCGTCCTGCCGCCTGGGCTGTTGCGGGAAATTCTCCGCACGCTCGAAATTTACCAATACATTCGGAGCGCCCCGCCGGAATCGGAAGATTTTTACTATTTTGGCCGCAATTCACTCGCGATCCACGCGACCACAGGCGGCGAACGCATTATTGACCTGGGCGGGGTCTATAACGTGCAGGATCTTCTCGACACAGCCGTTGGATGGCCTGAAAAACGCATCATGACGGTACCGCTTGAGGCTGGCCAGACGCGTATTTTCAAAATCATGCCGGTGCCCCTGGCCAATGATGCGCTGCCCGGCGACGCCGAAACCAGCGCCCTTGATTCCGCCCTCGAGGAGGAAACGGAGGGACCCGTGCCGGCCGCGTGACGAAACCTCCATTTACGGCGACACCGGCCACATTGGCCTTTCCAATTAGTCGCTGGCCTGCCGGGTTTCCGTAATCAGCACCTTGGCGCCTTCGGGGACGAGCTCGTAGAGCGCGATGACGTCGTCGTTGCGCAGCCGTACACAGCCCTGCGACGACGGGGTGCCGATCGCGGCTTCATCGTTGGTCCCGTGGATGTAAATGTAGCGGGCGCGCGAGTCTACGTTCCCACCTTTGTTGCGTCCCGGCTCGAGGCCGCCGAGGAAGAAGATCCGCGTGAGCACGAGGTCTTCCCTGGTGCGCTGTCCGGCCTTCCACACCTGCGCAGTCGGGACTCCGCTCCGGAACACCTGTCCCCAGGGCGCGCCATTGCCGGTTTTGGCAAAGATTTCATGCCAGCCCAGCGGCGTTTTATAGCTGTCCTTCTCCGAGCCGGTCCCTTTCGCTGCGGTCGCGCAGGGACTTTCCCAGATGATGGCGTCCCCGTCCAGCACCCGCAGCACTTGTTCATCCACAGAGACCCAGACCGCGGGTTTCTTGCCCACGCGTTCCCGCCAGCCCAGAGAATCCAGCACCTGGCGCTGACCCGGAGAGAGCGGCTGTGGCGCGTGCGTGATAAGCAACTTCACATCCGCGGGGAGCTGAGCATGCACAGGGACACCCGGGGGCGTGGTGAGGGCGAACCCGTCCTCGCGGGTGTACTTGAGATGGAGCGGACCCTGCGGGATGGTAAGTTGCAGCTCAAAATCCTCCAGCGACTCAGGCACATTCGGTTCAAAGGCGATCCGCCGCCATCCCGGCTCCGCTGGACGCAGACCGGCCACCCGTTCCGTAATGAGGTAGACGGGGCTGCTGCTCCAGGGATGGCACCAGCTCGTGTTCCATTTTTGATCGGGCCCCCAGGCTTCCATGCAGGTGGTGGCTCCGTGTTTGAGCATCTCGTGCCAGGAATGTTCATCCTCTGACGTGATCAGGTCGTACGCCAGTTCCGGCTCTCCTGCGCGGTAACACGCTTCAATGACGAACGGAGCAATATAGACGCCACAACTCAGCCGTTTCTGGCGGATGAGCTTAACAATAGCGAGGATGGACTCCTCTGGCGCAAGCCCAAAGGCCAGCGGCAGCGCGTTTGCATGAAGCGAGCTGTGGGTGGAGCCGGGGGCATCCACGAACAGGCGGGAATCGGCATCCAGCAGGCGCTGGACAAAAGCTCCCCGGACCCGCTCGGCTTTCTGCTCGTACGCGGCTGATTCCAGGCCCAGATCGCGGCAGAGCGCGGCCGCAGCCTGGAGCGATGCATAATAAAACGCGTTTAAAACCGAATTTTCACGTTCTTTGGCGTAATCGTAATCGAAACCGTCGCGGAGATTGTCCGGCCAGTCAACCAGCACCCATTTCTCCGTCATGCCCGAGATCAGGCCGTGTTCGGACTCAAATTTCTCGAAATAGGCAAACAGGCCGGGTAACACGTCTTCCAGCATGTTCCGGGTGAATTCCACGTCGCCCGTGTAGTCGTAATACGTGCGGAGAACCAGGGGCCACTGCAGCGAATACTCGGCGATCTCCTGCATCAGGCTGCCCGGTGCAACCGCCATCAATCCGGGGCAGATCCGCCGGGAATGCGCGAAATCCTGGATGGATTTCGCGAGAAGCGACCCGTCGCCGGTCAGCACCACGTGGGAATGGCCGGTAATCAGGGCATCGCCCAGATATTGACCTTTCTCGCGCGAGGGGCAATCGAGAAAGCCGCCCTGGGCGCCAAACTGCACCCCGTTTTTGCAGAGTTGCCAGATCGCAGTCAGCAGCTCGTCGGAGGCCTTGAATGTAGCCGCTTCGGGATCAAAGGGATGGTGCCGCACGTCGACCCACACCTCCGGTTCCTCCGGTGCATTAAGTATTTCCATGTAGCGGAACGCGCGGTAATCAAAAAACTCGATGGTCTCTCTGCGGCCGGACAGAATCGGAAATTCCTGGTACACACATTTCGCGCGCATGTCGTAGCGGACCGTCCCCGGTTCTGACAGCTCTTCGCCGTGGCGCACTTCAATCTTGTGCCCTTTCGGCCCCTGCAGGCGGATCCGGGTATGACCGACAATCTCCTGTCCAAAATCGTAGAAATAGTGTCCTTTTCCCTTTTTTTCGACCACCTGCGGGTCTGCGCGCCAATGCTCGAGCGGGGGCGTCATCTGCTCCACAAATACATGGTCTTGCCGGCCGCAGAGAGGTGCTTTCCAGCGCGAATCATCAAAACCATTGGCGCGCCAGCCTGCCGGGATTAACCGCATATCGATATCTTCGGCGAACTGGGTATCGTATCCCAGGGTACGCCCGGTGGGAAACGCGGCCAGCGTGTGCAATTTCCACGACTCGTCGGTCACGAAGGTCTCGCTGCTGCCGCCAGCGTAGGTAACGGTCAGCGCCATCATGAATCCCGATCGGTTGTCCGCGCTGTTCCAGACCCGGTTCAGAAGCCCCTGGTAGAAGACGTGGGCCGCAAGCGTGTTGTCGCCCGCCTGAAGCGCCCCCGTCACGTCGAGTTTGTAGTAGGGATGGGCAAATGGGTACCCCGGTTCGGGACCCTGCACCACGAAGGCGTCGTTTATGTGAAATGTGTAGTAATCGTCGCCCGTGATCACCAATCGCGCCGCAGTCGGCGCCTCAGGCAGCGTGACCTGTTTCCGCAGCAGCGTGTGCACATTCCGCGGCCCGGACAGGTCCGGTTTCTCGGCGTGTTCCTTGTGATAAAGGTCGATGATCTCAACGCCCTTGAACACGGGATCCCGCAGCCATTTGGCCTCCCCAAACTCGCCCGTCGCCGCACTCGATAGCATCATGGCCACCCCGCTCAAAATCCACAATGAAACGCCCGGCACCTGCAATCCTCCCATACGCTTGGCTCAACTGCGCCGCATGGTACCACGAGCCGGCGCGAAAGAGGAATGAGGAAGCCAGGAAGGGTAATCCATACTTCTATTAAATAAAGAGATATATGCTTAACAGACAATATAGACCGCCTTGATACCACGACATGTTGCGTACGGATTTCATATAAGCACCATATGCATGAAAACTCTTGACAAAAACCACCTCGCGAAGTAAATTTATTCATGTGAATGCAGCGGTAGAAGATGACGGATAAAAGCAGCAATTACGGCTTCATATCTTCGCAAAAGGAGCAAGGCAAGTCCTTTGCGCACAGGAGTCGGGCCATGAGGCGTATGCATTTGTTTTTCGCGGTGGGTCTAGTGTGGGTGGTGATGACCGGCGCGGCGGCGGATCCGGTCGTCTCCGATGTGACGGCAGCCCAACGGACGGACGGTTCGGGACTGGTCGATGTCTACTACACGTTGACCGGGACTACGCCAACTATCCGGATTGACCTCGCCTTTTCAAACGATGGTGGGGTCACCTGGGACATCATCCCGTCGGCGAACACGGTCACGGGTGACGTCGGCGATGGCATTTCGAACGGTTCGGACCGCCACATCGTGTGGGATGCCGCCCGGGACCGCCCCGACGTCTACTGGCCCGATACCCGCGCGCGTGTGCGCGCAGTGGACATCGGCCAATCGACTACATTCATGCTTCCCGGTGGGGTAAAGCTTGACATGGTGCGGATTCCAGCAGGCACCTTCCAGATGGGCGCCCCCCAGGGCCTCGACCCTTACAGTCATTCCGAACAGAGGCCGGTTCACACCGTGACCATCGGGGAAGACTTCTTCATGGGCCGTTACGAAGTCACCTATAGACAGTGGTATGCCGTGATGAAAGATTATTTCGCCTGGCAGACAGCTTGGGATACACCTGAGGGTCCGGATTATCCCGTTGCGTGGGTGATGTGGGACGATGCGCAAGAATTTATTGCACGCCTGAACACCATGGGTATCGGGACTTTTCGCTTGCCTACAGAGGCCGAGTGGGAATACGCGTGCCGCGCAGGCTCCGGTACTCTGTGGCATTTCGGTGATGACGAAGCAATGCTCACCCATTACGCCTGGTACATGGACAACAACGCGACAGGCGGCACCAAACCCGTGGGCCAGAAGCTCCCCAATCCATTGGGGCTCTACGATATGCACGGAAATGTCATCGAATGGGTGCAGGATATGTGGCACGAAGACTATACGGGAGCACCCACGGATGGAAGCGCCTGGGAAGAAGAACCGGCAAACCCGACCTATGTGTCTCGGGTGACTCGGGGCGGTTCGTACTCAGACTTTCCCCATTTCTGCCGTTCGGCCTTTCGGCTCGGCTTCACCCACTATTACCGCGGCTCAATTTGTGGGTTCCGCGTTGTGAGGACGCAATAATGGAAAAGATCAAGCCAGGCGGAGGCACGGTGATGACAATCTCAGCGAACCGCATGATACATATTGTTGCCGTTTTGGCGTGCGTCTCCAGTGCGGTGATGGCAGCATCTCCCGCCGTCTCACCGGCATCTCCACCACGCACCAAGCAGGGCGTAATGATGAGCCAGGGCCTGTCAGACACGTTTGTAACGGATACGCGGGGCATCGTCCGGCAAATAGTCCAGCCCATTCATTTGCCCGAATGGGAGAACCTGAGCGACGCACAGTCGGCAGCGCCGTATGAGCTCCCGCAGGTGCGCGAACAGCTTGAACGATGGAACGGCTCAACGTTTGTACCGGCAGAGACCATGGGATCCGGCGCCCGGATCTACGTGATTGCCCAGGGCTGGAATACCGTGCACGGGCTGCCCAATGCGGGCCTCGATTGGATAGAGGAAATGGCGCGTGCCCTGAAGCAACAGGATTCCGGCAGCCTGATCCTTCGGTGGGATTGGGAATATGAGGCCGCCACGGTCTTGCCGCCCACCGCCGAAGCCGCAACACAGGGGATGGAATTGGCGGCTGCGCTCCAAAATGCAGGCGTTTTTCAAGCATCTCAGGTACATTTCATCGGTTTCAGCCTTGGAGCTTCCGTATGTGCGCATGCGGCGCAGTCGCTCTATCTCGGAACACCTCCCCCTGCGTTCGAGGCTCGTCTGACCCTCCTTGACCCGCCGGAGAGTCTGCTCGCCGCCACAACCGCGTTATTCCCGAAAAATGGCCGCGCACGCCTCCAGGATGCGGTTGCTTTTCTGCACAACCAGGGCGTACAAGTGGACTGCTATGCCACGAAGTTCGGAGTGCCCTATGACCATGGCCATTCGTTCTATTTGAACGGCATCGCGAATGTGCGGGACACCCCCAGCGCCATACCGATGGCGGACGAGTACAGCGATCACGCCGTGGCCCCCTGGTGGTTCATCGCCTCGATTCAGCCAGGTACAACAACAGAGCTGCCGCAGACTTCTCTGGCGGATTACTTTCACTATCTGGAAAATGACCCGGACTATTTCTGGGACAGTGTGGGCAGCAACGGTTTCAACTTCAAATTCAGCGCCGTCAACCCGTCCGCGGTCTGGGAGCCGCAACAAGTGGCGTGGGCCTACATCGGGCTTGCGTTCAACACGGACCCATTCCAATTGTGGTTTGGCGCCCTCAGTCCTTTCAGGTACTACCGCAGCCACGGTTTTTCTGCGGATGGAACCGTTCTCTACATTCCACGCCACCAGCAGGAAATCAACCGGCGCCAGCCACTTCACCCATTGACTCGCACGGAGGGTATTTGCGGCTATCAGCCCTACAAATTCGCGCAGCACATCACCAAAAACGCCGGTAACTTTGATTCCACCTATGTGCCGTTGACACTGCGCACCAAACTCGATGATTTTGACGCCTGGAGCGTGCGCGGGGATGCCTTGATGCGGGATGGAAAAATGCATCTCTACGCGGCGATGGCGACCTACATCCGCCGGGTGCTCGACGTCCCCGCGAACGCGGATGTGATGCGGTTCCAATACCGTTTTGACGGGGCGCTGGAAGGCGACTGGCTTTCGGTCTACATCAACGACCAGCCTCTGTCCTGGCTGTTCCCAGAGCCGGGGCTTGATGGGGAATCCCTCGTGACGCCCTGGATTGATGTGTCCCAGTGGGCGGGGCAATCCGTCCAACTCGTCTTCCTGCTGCGCCGCGCGGATGAGGCCCCGGAAGAGTATGAGGCCCACGTGGCCTTGTGGGGACTCGAGCTATCCGAGGAGGCGATCTCGCTTTGGAACCAGGACCCCGATGGAGACGGGCTGACGAATTTCGAAGAAGAACACTACGGGACCAACCCGAACTCACCGGATACCGACGGCGATGGCATGCCTGACGGCTGGGAAGTGCAGTACGGGCTGGATCCCCTCGATCCCGCCGACGCCGGCCTGGATATGAACGGCAACGGAATGAGCAACCTGGACGCCTACCTGGCGGGCGAACCTCCGAACGTGCCGGTCGATGTGCAGACCGTCCATGGCGACGTCGACGGCAACGGGAAGGTTAACGCGGTCGATGTCCAATTGGTCATTAACGCCGTGCTCGACCTCATCAAGCTGCCCACCGCGGACATTAACCGTAACGGGGCGATCAACGCGGTCGACGTCCAGCTCGTCATTAACGCGGCTCTGAATTTGAACTGAACAACACCACTTGTGCACCGCAGCGCCCGCGGCAAGGCAGCGGGGGAGAGGCGGGTCTGTGTAAGTTCCGCCAATCGGCCGCGCTCAGAGCGCGAGGCGTTCGTAGACTTCGTTGAGGACTTCGCCGCTGCGGAGCAGGGCCTCGTGCTCGGAGGAGGACAGGCCGATTTCCATGTGGGCGTGGGCGCCTCGCCGATCGATCAGGGTGGGCACAGAGAGGCAGACGTCCTGCAGACCGAAAATGCCGTCGCAGCGGCGGCTGACCGTATACAGTGAGCTTTCGTTCATGCCCAGGGCCTCGGCGATGTGGTTAGTGGCGACGCCGATGGCAAAATGAGTCGCGCCTTTCCGTTCGATGATCTGGTAGGCCGCATTGCGCACGTCGTTATTGATGTGTTCGACATCCTCGGTCGTCAGCGGGATCTTCAGGTAGTTGCAGTACTCCGCAACTCGGTAGGCGCCGATGCTTGCCCGGCTCCAGACCATGACCTCACTGTCTCCGTGTTCGCCAATCACCATGGCGTGCACGTGGCGGGGCAGAATGCGGCAATGCTGGCTGATCAGCGTGCGGAAACGGGCGGTATCGAGCACCGTGCCCGTGCCGATGACTTGATTGGGAGGCAGGCCGCTGAGTTTCAGCGCGACGCGCGTCATCACATCGACGGGATTGGTGACGATGAGAAAGAGCGCGTCGGGGTTGTTTTGGGACAGCAGCGGGAAAAAGGACGCAAAGATGTCCGCGTTGCGTTTCACGAGGTCCAGGCGCGATTCTCCCGGTTTCTGACTGGCCCCTGCGGTGATGATCACGAGGCCGCAACCCTCAATTTCGTCCGCATCGCGCACGGACATGGCGGAATGGTGGGTAAACGGCAGGCAATGCTGCAGATCCATGTATTCGCCTTCGGCGCGAAGGCGGTCGTAGTCGTGGAGCACGATCTCGCTGGCCGTTCCGGTCTGGAGCATGGCGTAGGCGGTCGTGGCTCCGACCGCGCCCACACCGATGATGGCGGTGCGCCGGGCACAGCGTTCAAAATGCATTTGGCGCTGGATCAGGGGTTCGTGTAGCGCCAGTGTTGCAGTATCGTTTCTCATGTCTATATCAACACCCATTTGAGGTGACTTTGTTCCAACGGAGCCGCGCCCCGCCCGGCGTTCTGGCAAGCGGACTTCGGACCCTGTAAGAACGCGCGGAAATGCCTGGAGAAGGAGGTCAGTTGACCTCGCCGCCCGGGGTCAGTAGACTCTGCCGCTATGAGCACCACTTCGTTCGATACCACTGTGCCCGTTCGTGTGCACCTGCGCGTTCGCTACCCCCAGTTGTTCGACTGGGTATCGATGGCGATCTATGTGCTCTTGGTGTACAGCTGGGCGCTTGAGATCTACCCCATGGGGCGCGATTATGCCGCACCGGAGCTGCCGGCCGCGTTCGCCCCGGTCTGGCAGGCCCTGTTGGGAGTGTTCGGCAGCTCGTTCTGGCCCTATCAGTTGTTCAATGTCAGCCTCCTGTACGGATGCATGATCGCGATCTTCTATCTCATGCGGCTGGGACATCAGGGGCCGTGGTGGCTGGGCACGCTGGCCGCGGTCCTCTTCATGGCGAACCCTGTGCACACCGAATCAGTCGCCAATCTGTGCGGCATGATCGACTTGCTGCCGTGTTTCCTTGCCCTCACCGCCCTGGCCGTATACATGCTCACCGTCCGTTCAGGCTCGTTCCGGTGGCTGCTGCTGGCAGTCCCGTTGACAGTCCTTGCCACGCTGGCCGCGCCGGAAAACGCCGGACTGGCCCTTGTGTGCGCTTTATTTGAGACCGTGTGTGCGTCAGATTCTGCCCGCAAACGGATAATGCGCCTGGCGCCAGTTCTTCTGGCGGTCCTGGGAGCGTCACTGACGCATGGCAAGGCTATGTTCGCACATGATGGTAATGTTGCGGCCATGTTTGGACCGCTGCATTTGATCTTGTATCCCATCGGCTTTCTTCCAATTACCGCCAGGTATATTCAGGAAATTCCAGTGCTGGGGTGGCTTATGGCAGTGCCTGTGGTCACGTTGATCGCCCTCATCTATTGGAAAGCCCGGCGGCCGATGATTCTGTTCGGCCTTCTGGCGATGCCTGCGGTCAGGATCTTTGGGGGAGGACGCCCCTTCGAGCCGGTCCATTTGATTGGCGGCGGCCAGCTGCTGCTTGCGAATGCATTTTTCGCCATCGCTCTGACCGCGCTGTTTCACCGCATCATGGACCACCCCAAATGGCGGCGCCTGACCGTCAGTGGCACCTCTTTGCTATGCCTGATTTTCATGGTTGTGCAGATGCATGCCCTCGTGCAGTGGCGCAGTGCGGGAAACCTGCTGCGCGATTTTCACACGCAGCTCCGGATGATGAAGAATGAGACTTTGGAGCCCGTCTTCGAAGAAGCGCTGCTGATTTCTCCCGATATTCATTACGTTGAAGGGGCGCCGGTGTGTTTGTCTGCGTCCCTCATGATTGGCGACCAAAACGTACCCTACCGGCCTGATGTGCCCACCTTTTCTGGAGGCGTGTTTGGTGGGCCAAAAATAAACATCTTCAGGCGAAAAGGCGTCTATGTGCAGAGCAGTATCGAAGATGATCGTGTGATTGCTGTGGTTGAAGGGGCAACCCACTTTGACGTCGTCCCTCTCGAGGACTGCTGGAAATGGAATGTGGAACGGGGCGGAAGAGATCCTATAATTTGGGCAGAACTCCCCGAAGGAAACCCTCATCTGCTGGTGTTTCCCGGGCAGTTTCCCTGGCCTTCCCCTGAACCGTAGTGCCTGCACGCAGATGGAATAAAACCTGCACTGCGCAAGCCTGATTGCCCTGGATCATGCCCGGGGCCAAGCCGATGTGAACACGCTTCTGAGGGCATCGCTGCGATGAGCGAGCGTTGATCGATCGCTGCTGCTGCCGTAAAATGCTGCGAGATAACTTGCACCTGAAGAGGAACTTCCGTGGAGTCAAACTCCAGCAACCCGGCTCATCGCTCGGACACGCCCGGAACCTGTCCCGCCTGTGGAGGCAGAACAGCGGCGGAGGACTTTTTCTGCCGCCGATGCGGACGGAGCCTGTCGCTCGGCTCGAAATGGTATTACGATCCGCTGTGGATCTGGGTTCTCGGGCTATTTGTTCTTGGCCCGCTCGCGCTTCCTCTGGCATGGCGGTCACCGAAAATGCCCGCGCTGCACAAGATCACGTTCACCGTGGCCGTGACCGCCCTGACCACCCTTCTTGTGATCCTCTGCTACATCGTCTTCTCGTACATTTGGAGCAGCCTTGCTGCCATCCGCGAAGCGGGCCGTGCACTGTGGCCATAATCGCCCCGCGGGCGCATCTGCTGGTCAGAGGGGAATCGACAGCTGGCAGACGTTGCTTCTTTCCGCAAAGATCCCCAGGGCGTTGAACAACAAATTGGCCTTGAAGCGGTGCCCGAACTCGTTCGGATGAATCAGGTCATTCATGAGGTAGTGCAGATTGCTTTTCCGGGCGTATTCGTTGAAGGCCGCAAAATGATCCACGAGAATTGCGCCGCTTTGTTCGGCAACTTCGCGCATGACCACGACGTAAGATTCGAGATTCGAGGCACGCTGAGCCTCCGTGCAGGGCAGGACGGGATTGGGCGTGTGAATCACGATGGCGGCGCCGCATCCCGCTCGCACCCGCTCGACAACGTCCAGATATTGCTCGCGGAAGCGGGGGAGGGCTTCGGGGCCGGCCTGGCAGTCGTTCATCCCGAAATGAAACGAGGCCACCTGGGGCGCGAACTGCAGGACCCGCCAATCCAGGTCTTCCGCGAGCCGCCCGAGGGTCCACCCGCTGGTGGCCGTGCGAATTACCAGGTTGCGCTCCTGGCCCAGCTCATAACGGACACGTTCTTCGAACAATTGCGGGTAATCCCGCCAGCCATACGTGTGCAGGGCGCCGTGTGTGATGCTGTCTCCCGCAAACACCCATTTGATCGCCTGGTTTCCTTCAAGAAACCCGGCGACCCGGGCCAATTCATCCGCCACAGCGGGTGCGGGGTTGCCTGCTGTCTGGGACTGAGCGCTTTCCCCGGCCGCAACTGCCACCGTCAACACCGCAGCGCTTTTGATGGCCGTTCTGCGTGAGATTTTGTCTGTCATGTTGCCTCCTTCAGCACACGTAAATCGGGTTTCAACGTGGGACTATTTCGCTGGAGCAGACGCGGCCACGCCACGCCACTGGTAACTGGATTGGACGTAGTCGGTCAGGCGTTTTTGAAGTTCAGCCACGAGTGCTTTCTGTTCGGATGCAATGGTTGCCCGGCGCGTTGAGGCGCCTACGCGGTACAGGGCCGATTCGCCGGTTCCGGGCGCCGGCAATTCGCCAAACGCAGACGGGCCCGGTTCCCACACGTATCGCCAGTTCCCGGATCGCACCGACAATCGAAACGGTTTGGCCATCATGGATACCGGGTCTTTCCCGACCGGGCCAAAAAGAAAGCTCCGCCCTTCCAAAGCGGCCTCGCGGGAAAGTCCGGCAACGCGGGAAAGAGCGGGCGCGATATCTTCCAGACCGACCAGGTACTCCCGCTTCTCCCTGACCATTTCCGGCGCGTAGTAGAGGATCGGCACCCGCATGTCGTCTTCGGTAAGCTCCGGCGCCAGTTGCCCGCCGTCGGCGCCGAACGAGACCCCGTACGGCGAAAAAAGAAGGATGCTGGTGTAGTCGCGGTAGGCCGAATCCCGGATATGCTGGATCAGCCCTCCAATCAGGGCATCCATCGACTCGAGCGCTGCGTCGTACAACTCCGTGTCTTTTGCCGGCCCGGGCTGATTCGACGGGCGGGCGCCAAGGCGTTCACGGCTTTTCGCGTCGGCCAGGTCGCCGGCGCGCACAAACAGCATAAACGCCACGTCCTGGTGCTCGTCCATCCACGCGCATGCCTGCTCGACGGTACGCTGGCTGCCTTCCTCATCCTCTGCATATTTCGCGTCGAAACACTCAAATCCATTTTCAAATCCGCTGCCGAACTCCAGGTCGCCCCGGTATTCGCCCTCTGTAAACGCCGCCGTAGCGTAATGGTTTTCGCGAAGGAGCGCGGCAAGCGTCCTGGCCTTTTCAGGCAGAGGCCCCTGTGCTCCGCCGAAATATCCGTGGCAAAGGGGATTCACTCCCGTAAAACACGTCATGTACGCGGCGCTGGCATCCGGAGCGGGGCTGTACCCGTATCGAAAGGCGACACTGCTGTGCACGAGGCGATCCAGCTGAGGCGTAGTGCGGCGCCGGTATCCCCAGGCCGACATGCGGTCTGAGCTCAAACCATCAATGCCGATCAAAACGAGGTTGGGCGGCGTTTTTTCGGCGTGCGTGCGGTGCAGCAGAGGTCCGGACATCAGCAACTGGCGGCTGGAGTGCACCACCGGCAAAAATCCCAGCAAACGCATCCAGGTGGGCGAGGGGCTTTGTGTCCAGAACACCGCGCAGCGGGTTGCTCCAGCGGGAATGGCATCCGCCGGCACACGCAGCGTGGCCCAGGCGCTCTCTGAGAGGCTCACAGCGGCCTCATACTTGTCTTTTTCTTCGCCTTCAATCACCACGGTCACATAGGCGCGCCGCACGGCTTCATCGGGGGTGGCATCCGGGAGATTTGCCCAGCGCAGCGTAATCCCCCGGTTTTCATAGATCGGCAGGTCATAGCGAGCCATTGCCCCTTCGGGAATCGGGCGGGCCTCTGCATACGCCCCTCCCGCCCGGTAAATGCCCGGCATCGAGGCGGCCTCCGGCCGGGCAGCCTCGATTCCCGCATGCCATTGGTGCAACGCGATGATCGTGGCGCCGGCCGCCACACCCGCCGCCCCCAGCCACGCCAGGACGGGTAATCGCCTCGAGGGTTCGCTGTACAGTGCCGTATAGAAGGAGAACAGTTTCAGCGCGGCGTGCAACGCGGCATATCCCCCTAGAAACAGCAGGGGTTCTGCCTTGGCCAGCGCCGGATCGGGCCAGCGAATCGGGATGTGCAGGAGGTACGGGATCAAGACGACCGCCGCAAGGTGAGAAAGGCATTCCGAAAGCAGAAACTTTCGTGCCCGCGTGGGTTTAAGCGCTTTGACCAGCGCAACCCAGGCCAGCTGTACCGTAATGTACGCCGCGGCCCCTCCAAAAGCCAGCCGGGTGCTCAATTCGAACGTCGGCGCAAACCCCAGTCGCGCCAACAGGCTGTGGACAAACGCGCCTGCCACTGCCGAAGACAGGCCCAACGTCAGTACATATACCGCGCTCACGTCGCCCGGACCGTGCTCCTATGTTGTGACGTCCCCAAGCCTCTGGTATGATCGATGCCGCTTGCAGAAAATCATGGTTACGGGTCGGCATAGTACCACTCGTGACCGTGCGGAGGCCAATCAGGCATGTTGAATTCAGTTTTGCGCTCACTCTTTGGAACAAGCAGTGAGCGGCTCCTCAAAAAAGTCGCCCCTTTGCTCGACGAAGTCCGTGCACACGAAGCGCGGATGCTGGCCCTGACCAACGACCGGTTGCGGGCAAAGACCGGAGAATTCAAGGAGCGCCTGGCTCAGGGCGCCAGCCTCGATGACATCCTTCCGGAGGCCTTTGCGGCCGTCTGCGAAGCCGCAAAACGCGTCGTGGGCATGCGCCCCTTCGACGTCCAGATCCTCGGCGGGATCGTCCTCCACAGCGGCTCCATAGCGGAAATGGTCACCGGGGAAGGCAAAACCCTTGTTGCCACCATGCCCGTGTATCTCAACGCCCTGCCCGGCGACGGCGTGCACGTCGTCACGGTCAACGACTTCCTGGCGCGGCGCGATTCGGAATGGATGGGGCCCATCTACCAGTTTATGGGCCTCACGACCGGGCTCATCCAGCACGATATGGGCACCGCCGAACGCCAGGTCGGGTACCGCGCGGACCTGACCTATGGCACCAATAACGAATTCGGCTTTGACTACCTTCGCGACAACATGGCCATCCGCCCTGAAATGCGGGTGCAGCGCAAACTCAACTATGCAATTGTGGACGAAATTGACTCCATTCTTATCGACGAGGCGCGTACCCCCCTCATCATCTCCGGAAGGCCGGAAAAAAGCACCGACATCTATTACAAAGTGGACGATGTGGTGCGCCGCCTCCGCAAGGACACACATTACGAAATTGAAGAGAAGGGCCACCACGTACTGATCACCGAAGAGGGCATGAACACCCTCGAGACGCTCCTCGGCGTGGAAGACCTGTTCACAGAACACCTGGGCCTCGTCCATATGGTCGAACAGGCGCTCCGGGCGCACAATTTCTACAAACGGGACGACGAATACGTGGTGTACAATGGCGAAGTCCTGATCGTCGACGAGTTTACCGGGCGCATGATGGAGGGTCGGCGCTACTCCGACGGACTGCATCAGGCACTCGAAGCCAAGGAACGCGTCGCGGTGCAGTTTGAGTCTCAGACAGTCGCCACGATCACCTACCAGAACTATTTTAAGCTGTACAACAAACTTGCCGGCATGACCGGTACCGCCGCCACCGAAGCCTCCGAATTCGCCCAGATCTACGAACTCGAAGTCGTTCAGATCCCGACCAACCTCCCGCTGATACGCGAAGACCTTCCCGACCTCGTTTTCGCCACCGAAGAGGGCAAATTCCGCCATGTGGTGCGCGAGATTGCCGAAATCCACAAGACCGGACGTCCAGTGCTCGTTGGCACCGTTTCCATCGAAAAATCCGAAAGAGTCTCGTCCATGCTCGCCGAAATGGGCGTCACGGACTTCCAGGTCCTCAACGCCAAATATCACGAAAAAGAAGCCACCATCATCGGAAACGCGGGCAAGCGCGGCGCCATTACCATTGCCACCAACATGGCCGGCCGCGGCACCGACATCAAACTGGGCGACGGCGTGCGCGAACCAGGCGGCCTGGCCATTGTCGGTACCGAACGCCATGAATCACGCCGCATCGACAACCAGCTCCGGGGCCGTTGCGGGCGCCAGGGGGATCCCGGAAATACCCGGTTCTTCCTCAGCCTCGAAGACGAGGTAGCCCGCCTGTTCGGCGGCGATAAAGTCAAGCGCCTGCTCGATTGGTTCGGCAGCAACCAGATGGATGACGAACCCCTCAGCCAGAAAATGGTCTCGCGCTCGATCGAGCGGGCCCAGCGCCAGGTCGAGGAATACAACTTCGAGATCCGCAAACACCTCAAAGAATACGACGACGTGATGAACAAGCAACGCATGATCATCTACGACATGCGCCGCAATGTGCTCGAAGACCGTGATGTCACCGAACAGCTGCATGAGATGTTCGAAAACATCGTGGGCCGGCTCGTCAACGAATTCGCGTCAGACGACGTTCTCCCCGATGAATGGGACCTCGAAGGCCTTTCCACGGGGTTCCGGGCCATTTTTGGATTCGAGTTTTCGGAGGACATCCAACCGTCCGGGAGCGGCGGAGCGGAGCCCCGGCCGCTGTTTGAAGAACTCGTTGCCCAGGTCGTGAAGGAATACGAAGGCCGGGAACACGTGCTTGAGGACGAAATTCGGGCGCATTACCGAAGCGAGATCGGCGGCGACGAATCTCAGGTCGATTTTGCCCGTATCGCCCGGAAACGCACGCACGACCTCGAAATGATGGCGTTGTTGCGCGCCGTCGATGAAAAATGGATTGACCATCTGTATTCCATGGATTATTTGCGAGATTCAGTGCGCCTGCGCGCGTATGGGCAAAAAGACCCGCTCGTGGAGTACAAAACCGAGGCATTCGAGATGTTTCAGACCATGATGGCCTCGATTGAAGAAGAAGTCGTGCAGACCCTCTTCCGCCTCTCGGATCCCGAGGTGCGCCGCCGCCGCCGCAGTCAGGCGGAGCGCGGCGTCCTTACCCCCGCGGAAGACCCATTCGCCAAGCTGTCGCAGTACTCGTATGTGCAGGCCGACAAACAGCAGGACCGCAGCTTTGCATCGTTTGACACAAGCCGTTTTGCCCTGGCCGGGCAACCGGACAGTGAACAGCAGCCGCCTGGAGAGAGCCCCCGTCCACGCGTAAGACAACAGCCCATCCGCAGAGCAGGGACTGAGATCAAACCCAACGACCCCTGCCCCTGCGGCAGCGGCAAGAAATTCAAGAAGTGTTGCGGCGCCATCGCAAGAAACTGATCGGAGCGGCCATTGTCCTCTTTTGGCTGCTGATGATGGGCCTGCTGGGCCGCCGCGAAATTCTGCCTTTGCTGCGCGGGCCCTCTTTGAGCACCAATTATCCCACCAGTCCGACGGACAGCTGGATGATGGTCCTGTCTCCAGGCGAGCAGCCTCTTGGATTCATCAACACGCAGACCGCACCCGAAACCCGCGACGGACTGCCCGGAACCCTGCTCACCCTCAATGCCATCCTGAAAATGCAGTTTCTGGGCCAGCCCATGCGGATGCACCTCGGAGGGTCGGCCTGGTTTGCACGGACGGGTGATGCCGGCCGCTTCGATTTCGCGGTTCGTTCGGAAGAGCACAGCGCGCGTTTTGAGGGCGTGCTTGGAAACGGCGTCCTTAATGCCAGGATCCACACGGCGGGCGAGGTGTATCCCCTTTCGCTGCCTGTGAACCGCGAACTCGCCATCGCGGGCATCGCAGGCACTTCCGCCCTCCAGCTGGATCGTCTCAAACCCGGGGAAGAAGCCGTAATCGAGGCCTTCGATCCCATGACCCTCTCCATGGGTACGGCGCGTGTGAAATGCCTGGGATTCGACACCCTGGGAGAGGGAGACGAAGCCCGAAAAGTCCGTGTGGTCTCCATCACCTCGCACAATATCGAGTCAAAAGCCTGGCTCGACGAAGAGGGACAGACCCTGCGCGCGGAGACGCCGCTGGGCCTCATCTTGCAGCAGACTTCGTCCAGCGAAGCCCTCTCGGCGGTATCCCGTGAAGTCCCTCAGGATCTCATCCAGGCCGTCGCGATTCATCCATCGGGCAAACGGCCGGTGCGAGGGGCAAACCTGATGCGGATACGAATCTCGGGGATCCCCGACGCCGTGACCATTCCTGAAGATGCCAACCAGCGCCGGACAGCAGATGGGGATCTCCTCATTGCGCCGAGATCGCAGGCTGAGGATAGCGCATCGACCGAGCTTCCCGAGAATCTCGAGCCGTTTCTCGCGGCACATCCCTTCGTTCAGTCTGATCATCCCGAGATTCAGAGAACCGCCACTGAAATCGTTGAAGATCGCCAGGATCCCTGGGATAAGGCCCGCGCCATCTACGAATGGGTCTTCGCGAACATCGAAAAGCAGGGCGTCCTCAGCATTCCATCGGCCTTGGATGTACTGCATACGAAAGTGGGGGACTGCAACGAGCATACCGTCCTGTTCACCGCGTTGGCGCGCGCCGCGGGCGTTCCTGCCCGCATGGCTCTGGGCGTGGTGTGGAGCGACGAGTTGGACGGCTTCTATTACCACGCCTGGCCTGAGGTCTATGCGGGAGAGTGGCTCTGGATGGAGCCGACGCTGGGCCAGCCCATTGCTGATGCGACGCATGTGAAACTGCTTACAGGGGACATCGAACGCTGGCCTCGCCTTCTCGCGTTTCTGGGGAAATTGCGCATCGAGGTGCTCGAGGTGAGTGGTGCAGCGCATGAATCTCCCGACGGAGAACGCCTGGCTCCATGATTGAGACCATCAACCTGATGAAACGATTCGGTTCGAAAACCGCGGTCAATGATCTCAACCTGCGCATTCCGGCGGGGGAGTTTTTCTGTTTTTTAGGCCCCAACGGCGCAGGAAAGACGACCACCATCAAACTCCTTACCGGCCTTCTCAAACCTTCTTCCGGCAGGGCGATCATCGGAGGTCACGACATCCAGCAAGAGCCCGTAGCGGCAAAACAGCTCCTGGGCTACATCCCCGACACGCCGTTTCTTTACGAAAAGCTCACCGGCCGCGAGTTCATGCGATTTGTGAGCGGCCTCTATCAGCTTCCCGAGGCTTCCGCGGCAAAACGCAGCGAGGAATTGCTCGAACTATTCGAAATTCGGGAAGTGGGCGACCAGCTCATCGAAGATTACAGCCACGGTATGCGCCAAAAATTGTCGTTTGCCTCGTGTTTTCTACATGAACCCCAGGTCGTCGTGGTCGATGAGCCCTGGGTCGGCCTCGATCCCAAGAATATCCGTTTCGTCAAGAACTTCCTGCGTGAACGCGCCCGTCAAGGCAGCACTATTTTCATGTCCACGCATTCCCTCAGCGTGATTGAAGACACGACCGACCGCATCGGCATCATTCACAACGGCGCCTTGCTCCACATCGGCTCGCTGAGCGAGATCAAGGCACTCAGCCGCAATCCCGGCTCTCTTGAAGATGTTTTCCTCGAACTGACCAACGACGAGAGCACGTCATGACGCCGCTGCAGGCCGCAATGTGGGTCAAACTGCGCGTGGCGCGGCATACCGTCGCATCCATTCGCTACCAGTCGCGGCTCAAGGTTGCGGTCATCTCTGTCGCCGTGGTGCTGCTCTGGGCGGGCGCCTTCATTGCCTTCTATGCTGGATTGGAGTGGCTTCAGAAACTCGGTCTGGATCCTTCCGGTGGCGGACTGAACCTCGGCAAATTACTTATGGGCAGCCTGCTATCCGTCTTGACTCTCGCCCTCTTTCTCATGCTGACGTTCTCCAACGTGCTCATCGCATTCTCGACCTTCTACCGGACCCGTGAGATGGCCTTTCTTATACAGAGCCCGTTGCCGGCCCATTCGCTCTTCATCGCGCGCCTGGCGGAATGCATCGCGTTCAGTTCCTGGGCGTCCGCGTATCTGGGCTCGCCCTTGATCCTCGCCTATGGGCTGGTAACCGATGCGTCGCCCGCGCTTTACCTGGCCGCTGCACTGGTTTTCCTGCCGTTTGTCGTCATACCCGCCGCGCTGGGCACGATGCTCACCATGTTCCTCGCGCGCCTCTTTCCCGTCGTGAAAAAATGGGTGCTGATCGGCCTGGCCGCCTGCGCCGTCACAGCCGTCTTCTTCTATCTTCGGGACAAATTCCTCGCCGGCGACGAATCCGCCGAACGCATCCTCACACTCGTGTTTGGGGCGGCATCCCGAACGCAATCACCGTTTCTCCCGAGCCACTGGGCCGCACAGGCCATCCTGACCGCGGCGGCAGGAGATTACAGCCGGAGCGCGTTCGATCTATTGCTCTTGATCTCCAACGCGCTCTTCTTCTCCTGGCTCGCCATGCAGGCCGCTGAAATCCTCTTCTACCCCGGCTGGTCGGCGCTCAAGGGGCTCGATCATCAGCGTTTCCGGCCGCTCGACCGGGGCCTTCTGGGCAGGGTGGAGCGCCTCCTGCGTGCACTGCCCAACCCCACACGCAGCCTGATCATCAAAGACATCAAATTGTTCTGGCGAGACCCCACCCAATGGTCCCAGTTCCTCATCTTTTTCGGAATCATGGCCGTCTATGTGGCCAACCTTCGCAACCGCTCCGCCATGCTCGACGCCGAGGCCTACCGCACATTCATCGTGAGCTTGAACCTGGGCGCATGTTCCCTGATCACGGCCACTCTAACCAGCCGCTTTGTCTACCCCCTGGTAAGCCTGGAAGGGCAACGTTTCTGGCTCCTCGGGCTCGCTCCGTTCACGTTTCGCCAATTGGTCTGGCAGAAATACTGGATGTGCGCCGCCACCTCGGCCGTGTTTTCCACGGTCATCGTTACGTTGTCGTGCCTCATCCTGCGCATGGAGCCGCTGCCCTTCTTCTTGTCTCTGTACAGCATGATTCTCGTAAATCTCGGTCTGGCCGGGATGTCCGTCGGCCTTGGCAGCCTCTACCCGAATTTCACCGAAGACAATCCGGCACGCATCGTCTCCGGGATGGGAGGGACCCTCAACTTCCTCCTGAGCATTGCCTACATCACCCTGGTAGTGTCCGGGCAGACTTTCATGCTGCAATGGAAACGGTTTTCGGCCGCAGGCGGGTCGATGTCTTATTGGGGCGCATTCGCAGCCGTTGTCGGATTTACTGCCCTCTTGACTGCGGCGGCCACGTTTGTCCCCATGCGCCTGGGCCTCCGCAACCTGGAACAAATGGAGTTCTGACCGCCCCGGCAATGCAAAGGTCACTCCGCCAGGTCGATCGCCCAGGAGCTACTGGTTGTCTATCTCATGGAACGCGGCGGCGCCTTCCAGGTTCAGGAGGTAATCGCCCGATTCCAGGGACATGCCGCTGCAAATAGCTGAATAGACAGCGCTGCCATCAGGATTCAGACGAATAAACGCCAGTTCAGCATCCGTGCGGGTTTCTGTCCTTGTCTTCATGGTTACGCGGGGTGAGGATTCGTCAAGACGGTCACGCACGATCACAATGTCGCGGCGGCCGTCGGCAAGTTCAATTTCCAGGGCCACGTGCGTATCGCCAAGAGTCTGCCCGTCATTCGCCTCCAACGCGTGCCGTTGGATGCCTGTGATGAACCGATTATCTTCATAAGGCTCCAGGATACCCACAAACGTGGACTCCAGCGGTGGCTCGCCTTCGGCGTTCTTCCTCCTGACCAGTACGCGGGGGATCCAGATCTCTTCGGTCGAGTGATAGAGGTTGGCAACGGCCCAGCCTTCGATGGAACCGGCCGATACATCTTGCGTGAAATCGGTGTACCGCAGGTGGATGTCATGCGTGCCCTTGAGCAGGTTGAGCCGGTCTTCAATGGCCCAATCCGCGGTCCAGCCCGGCGCTGCCGTGGGATCCATCCGGGCATGGCGCATCTGAGTCTCGTGGCCGTAGTCTTCCGAGGGCGTTAGAGACAGACCCGACAGGCGCAGTTCGCCAAAATGGCTGTGAAGAAATTTTGCATGGTCATGGCCGCCTTTCACATGAAAAAGATCGACCACATAGAAATCGGAGGGGGAGATGTCAATGAGGATGGCCGTGCGCTCAAACCGTTCGCCACCGATCATCCCCGGCGCCGACATGCGCATGGCGTGGAATATCGAGCCTTCCGCCCAGAGCGTGGTCTCGCCTGCCTGCCCAAAGACCGAATTGGCGCCATCGACCACGACCGTGTTGTGGGCCGCGCTCATGGTGTACCAACGCGCACGGGGAGATTCCCATCCGCCGAACTGAACCGGGGGATATCCGAGTTCCGGGAGCAGATCAAGTCCTTTGGCAAAGAGGCCCAGGTTCATGCCGTCTGTGTGGCCATGGCCGCCGCCCGAATCGTAATCCAGCCACAAAACGCGGCGATCATCGCCTGCTCCGGAGCGCATGAGAGCCAGATGCCATTGCTCGAAGTTGACGCTGCCCAGATCGAGTTCCTCGCCGTGCTCCTGTATTACGGCTTCGATATCATTCACCACAGGCGCGGGATCATCGATGTAAAAGTCGTAGGGAAGACCCGAAACGCCGTTGCCATTTTCGCGGCAGGCGATCTGCGCGTACAGCGGATCGCGGGTCTCTTTGTAAAATTCCCAGCAGAGCGTGAACATTGACGGCGGAATGAGCGTCCAGCCCGAGCCTCCCGAGCCGTTGCCGTAACACGTGAAATTCAGGCCTACGTAGCGATTAATTGGTATGCAGTAGGCGCCCGTGTCTCCGCTCTGAGGATAATAACGGTCCAGGCACAGGGTATGTGCAAAGAACAGGAACGTCTTTCGAAGACTTGGGTGCCGTTCCAACAGGACATGCAGAAAGGAGGGATCGGACTTCGAAAACTCTCCAATGAAGCTGCCCAGCGCGGAGATGGTGTAACTGGAATAACCCGCGAGGCCTTTTTCACCGGTAACGCCGTCGACCGCGGTGGCCTTGGTCAACATGGGATCGACGATTTCCCAGAACGCCGCTTCATTCTCGGGCATTCCGAGCACTGCATGGATGATGGCCAGGGCAATCTCTGTGCGGGGATAGTTGGTCGTGATCCTCGATCGGTTGGTAATGGCGTCGCGCAAAATACGGGTTTCGATATTGCGTTGAATGTCGGCGATAGTGGTCTTCGGGTTGTCGAGATTGTATTGCACTGCTTTTTTTGAGAGAAACGCCGTCAGTTCGGGATCGTCCTGGATGGCTTCAAAGATCATGTCATAGGCCATGACGATTTCACGCGTCTCTTCGCAGGCGTCATGCCAGGTTGAGACGTACCCCCGATCCGCTTTCCGTTCATAGACAAATCCCTGCTCGCCGAAGTCGAAGGAGGGGTAGAGATCCGCCACCCGGTCTATCAGGATGGCTGCTTTGCGGGCGTAGACCGGATCGCCGGTCATCAGGTGCGCGGCGGCCAATGTGCGAATCCCATCCACGACACCCTGTTTCCACTGACCGTATACCAAGTACGCCGCAATAAAACGCCAGCGCTGCTCGCCTTCAACGTAACCTGTCCCATCATCTACCCCAAAAAGATGGAGCGGGTCGTCTGCATCCGGATGTGCAGCGTTGAAGAGAAGTGAGCGGTCCGCCCGGGAGGGGTCAAACACGTGGTGCTCGTCGAGGCCTGAGGCATAAAAAGCCTCGAAGTCGTTCGTGGGAAAAAATTCACTGCAATGCGGACATTGAACCTTCCATGAGTGAGCCAAAGCGGCCATCTTCCAGCTGTACATGGGCACGTTCGCTTTGCAGGCCGGGCAGTATCCATTCGACCACACCATCCAGGAGCGGGGGAGGGTCGCGCCAAACATCAGTTCCCACAAATCGTCATCCGGCATGTTCAGCCAGGCTTGAGCGCTTGTAACGATTCTGTCACGCGCGGCGGCAGCCCAGTCAAAACGCTCCGTACTCCGGCGCACCGCCGCGACAATTTCGGAGCTGTAGAGGGTGCTTCTGGTTTTCTGAGGTTCCTGCGCAAGCCCATCGCCGCACAGGAAAAGAACCACCAGGACTACAGCTGCCGGATAGAGACGAACTCCTCGCGACATTGGATTCCCCCTCATGTGTTTTAGAGTCACAAGCAAGAGGCCTTCGAATCTTCATATCCTACCACAGCCTGGCCCTGGCCGAATGGCAGTCCACCCCCGGCCACGCGTTCCGCGTGCCCACCCCCGTCAGGGGACACATGACGCGGAACCGGCGATGCCTGCCCTGTATTTGGGTCAGCGCGGGTCGATGGGATGGGCGGCCACAGGGGGCCGCCCCTACAATCCGGATTGCGAACGCCTGGGGCTCCCGTGGTCAACCTCGACTTTCGGAGCACGTAGGGGCAGGCTCCTGTGCCTGCCCTTCTTCAAGCGCACGCGCATGCATTGACACCTTTTGCGCCCCCTTGGCATAGTAGCGCCCTGCAGCACGCTGAACGATGGGGTGAATTGTGAACGTCGACATCGTAATCGTAAATTTCAATACCTGCGAACTCCTCCGCGAATGCCTGGTCTCGATCTCTGAGGCACGCGAAGAAGTCGATTCGATGCGCACGATCGTTGTCGATAATGCGAGCACCGACGCCTCGGTCTCGACGATTCGCTCCGAATTTCCCTGGGTTGAGCTGGTGCCCCTGCCGGAAAATCTGGGCTTTGGGGCGGGCAATAATCGCGGCGTCGCCCGAGGACAAAACGAGTTTATCCTCTTCCTGAACTCCGATGCCAAATTGACGCCCCAGGCCCTCTCCAGGCTGGCTTCCAGACTTCAGGCCTCTCCTCTCGTAGTAGCAGTTGGCCCCCGGCTGATCTATCCGGATGGCTCGTTTCAGCCCTCCTGCCGCCGCTTTCCCACGGTGTGGCGGTGGCTCTGGTCTACCACAGGCCTGGCCAGTCGATTCCCCCGGACCTTCAAGTCGTTCCGTCACTGGCTCGATGAGGAAGAGCACGTTGACGGGCAAGCCGTCGACATGGTCTCCGGTGCCTGTTTTCTCATGCGGCGCGACTATTTTGAGAGTATTGGCGGATTCGACGAGAACCTGTTTTTGTACGAGGAAGAATTCGACGTATTCTATCCGGCCGCGCGGCGAGAACTTGAGGTCGGGTACTGCGGCGAAGCGACGGTTATCCACGGAGCGGGTAAATCCGTTGAGGCGAACCGCATGGCCGCATTTGCCCGGTTTCACCTTGTTCGAAGCAAATATTACGCCTTCCGAAAGCATTATGGGCGCCTGGCAGCGCGTCTCGCCTACTGGGTGGATCTGGCCGTTTTCGGAACGACCGGCACGTTGCGCAAGATTCGTGGAAAGACGGCAGGCGCGCTGCTGACGGTTCGCATCTGCCGGCTGGCGTGGCCCGCCTCGCGCCTGACGGGAACGGAAGTGCGTTCGCTCAAGTGGGATCTGCCCGGGTAACGCCTCCGGCAACCCTCAGCGCTGCACCAGCATCGGGGCGGGGACACTGGCAAACTGCCGGTTGCGCGCGCGCTGCACGAGCCTCGACAACTCCAGAATGGGCACGAGCGCGCCCAGCAATCGGCAATGGTCTTTTCCATCAAGGTGTTCTTGCCACATCCGACGCCGGAACTCTGGATTGAGTATGTCGTCGGGAAGAGGGTATTCGCCGCGGATCAGACTGTCCATCCAGTCGCGCAGTTCACCGCGAAGCCGCTCTGCGAACAGCGCCGGAGCCTGGCGATGGGTAGGTCCGTGCCAGCCAGCCCAGGCCTCGACCTTCGCACTGGCACGGCGCATGACCTTTGAGGCCAGGATCCGCCATTCGGGGGCAAGTGGAGGCAGAAGGGTTGTTTGCCAGCGAATGGCCGCCACATCGGGAAACACAGTCCGAAGCATCGCCCGGTACGTACGGTGCCGGGCGCGCAATTCCGCGGGAATTCGGCGAACCAGGTCGTTGAAGTCGTAATCGTAGAAGCAGGCGGCCGATTCGGCAGCCTGGCGCATCAGTACGGTGCCCATAGCCGTTTTGCGGCGGACGTGATTATCAAACAGAAAGCGATGGGCAGCGTCGCGGGTTCCCAGGTGGCGCAGTTCCTCAAACTGCTGCTTGAAAACGGAGAGCGGAAAATCTTCCTGGCGAAAATCGCGCACGACCGGCATAGCTTCCGGCAGCTCGGCCTCCTTTAAAAACCGGTTATACCGATGGAAGAGGTTTTCGGCCAATTCGGCGGGACGCATCGGGGATGCCCATTGCGGACGCAGAAAGGTCTCCCCAAGGACCGCATCTCCCGCGAAGCCGTTTAAAACCACATCCACCCCGGCAATGATGTGCAGATGGGCCAGAAAATGCATGTCGAATGCGTTGCACATGCCTTCGGTTATGGCCACCCCTTCCTCGAACCGTTCCGCCAGAGAGTCATATTCATAGGGGCAGTCCTGATGCTCGATCCCCAGGGCGCGTGCGATTTCGGAGGCGTAGAGGCGATCGTAACACCCGTCTTCACCCCAGGTGAAGGTTCGGGGCGATATCCCTGTCTGAACCGCGGCTGCGGCGACACACCGGGAATCCAGACCCCCGCTGAGCGTCACGCCGATGCTTCGGCCTGCTCCCGCCTGACGGCGCACGGCCTCAACCAAAGCCGCGCCCGCCCGCCGGCCCCACTCCTCGGCAGAAAGGCCCTGTTCCGCGGGGTAATCCCAGACCCAGTACGTCTGCCAGTCGATGCGGTCCGGGGTTTTCGTCATCATCGTGCCCGGTGGAAAGGCCGAAACGTCCTTCACAAGCGTGCGCCCGCCCACAAAATCGTCCACAGTGAGTATCTGCGCTACCGCCAGAGTGTCAATGCCGCCGGGAACCACCCCGGCGAGGACGGGGCCCAGGGTGCGGCTGGACAGGCAATACCGCCCATCCTTCTGAGCCCAGTACATCGGGTACAGACCGTACCGATCGTTGGCTGCGATTAACGTGCGGGCTTCGGGATCCCACAGCATGAAGAAAAAGGCGCCGTTCAGCGCGGGCAGCGTAGCGAGCAGCTGCTTGTCCCGGGCGAGCGACGCGAGCAGAGCCAGGTCGGTTTCCGCGTCCGGCCGCGCGTGCCGGCACCGGTCAAGCGCCGCACAGGGGTGAAGTTCGCCGACCAGAAGCCCCCAGAACCCAGATTCTTCGAGGTAGCTCGGCATGGCCCCTTGACCGAATTTATCCGGACTCACCAGGCCGAAAATGGCGCCGTTCGATTCGGCATAATGGTTGACGCGCTCATGCCCGCTGGCCAGCAGAGCGCTGAACGAATGCGCCAGTGTGCGCATCGCGCCAGGGTCGGGCAGTTGGCAAAAATACGCGTTACTCATGGTCCAGTGACCTTTCGGCGGTCACGTCGCAAGACCCAGCGCAGTTCGCCCCAGGCAATGCTGAGTTTCGAGAAATAGGAATGCACTGCATACATCAGCGAAACGCCGGCCGCATGGCCTTTCATTCGGGTCTGCGCAAATTTTCTTGCAAGAACACACCCTGCGACAGCCAAAATCGACACGCGAAGGCCCGTAGTTCCGATAATCAGCCCGGCAAGCGCGCCAAACATTAGCAGGGCCCAGCCTGCGTTTGTAAGGCATTCTCTTCGCCACAAGGGATCGGGCGTCCGCCAGCAGATTGCCGCGATCTCGGCATAGGTCTGTCCGCAACGCACATTCCGGCGCCAATAATCACGCAAACCCCGGAAATCCAGGTTATGCCGGGCCATGGTCTGGTTTATCTGGTAAATCTTCCGCCCAAGGATGTTCCGCAGGCGCCAACACAACAGCGGTTCTTCACCATACGCCACCTCCGTGGGAAACGCACCCGCTTCGCGCAGCAGTCCAGCAACATACATGGCAGCGCCGCCGCAATGCCGGATTTCACCTTCCCGCTGTGCCCAGTCGATTTGAAGGGCTGCATAAAAAACGCCCGGGGCCGATTCCTCCAGATTGCCGCATACCGCTGCAACTGCCTCGTTCTCAGACAAAAATTGAGCCGCGGTACGGGGCCAGTCGGGCGAGAGCGTCATGTCTCCGTCGATAAATTGAACCAACCGCCCACGGGCAGCGCTGAGCCCGAGATTTCGATTTTCAGCGGCACGGCGCCGCATCTCCCCGCCAAGCAAGAGATTGACGCCCGTTTCGCGGGCGATCTCCATGCTGTCATCCGTCGATCCTCCGTCGACATAAATCAACTCCCACGAAAATCCGTCGAGGTTCGCGGTTTTGACCGACTCCAGGCAGGCTTTCAGTGTTGCGGCCTCATTGTATCCAATGACTACGAAAGACAAGAAGATTCCGCTGGACGGTGATGAAGACTGTTCCGGAGGAGTCATCATGCCGTACTTCGCTCGTGAGGAGTGACGTGGGGCGCCAGAAAGCCCAGTCCCAGGCGTTTCAGCTGCCAGGCATGCAGGTGTCTGCGGAACTCGAGGTCTTCATACCGGGGGGCGCCTTGCAGCATGCTCGAAAAGTATCCGGCCACGATGCAGATCCCGCCAAGCATATAGGGGCGTTCAAACATGCGATTGATGCCGCTGGCGAGGATATACAGGGGATGGCAGCCCATGAACCACTGTCCACGTCCCCAGCGCATGCGGCCATGAAGGATATTCTTATGCGAAGAGCCCATGAGGCGATGATGAATGATCTCGAGATCTTTGTCGCGGAAGCTTCGCGTGCGCCATCCGAACATCCGGGCCCGGTGCATGGCGATTCCGTCCCACATAACCATGCGCACATAGCCGTCGATTTGATCCCAGCAGGCGCGCCGCCAGAAGTTGACCGCACCGGAAACCATATCGTCGATAATGCGTTCTTCTTTGACCGCTCCGCCGCCGACCGGATTGAATACTTTGCCGCTCGCCCCTCCCAGCGCGGGATCAGCTTCCATCTTCCGGATGATACCCTCGAAATAGCCCGGCGGGAGGGTGAGATCACCGTCCAGTTTGCACTGGTAGACGAAATCCTGCGTGCGCAGGGCCTCATACCCCGCATAAAACGTCTCTACCACGCCACCGCCTACCTTGCGTTCGCCGCGGTCCTCACGATGCACCACGTGCACCCAGGAATATTTCGCGGCGGCTGCGTCGGCGATGGCTCCGGTCTCGTCCCGGGAACCGTCATTGACGATCACCATTTCAACCGGCAGAAGCGTCTGTCCAGCGACGCTGTCGATGGTACCCTGCAGGTATCTGGCTTCGTCACGGGCCGTAATAATGACAACATACGCCCGCCCGGATGATGCTGCGTCTGGTACTGCGGTCATTCCTGACCTCCGGTATTTTATTCTCCGTAGACGGATTCCCGGAACAAGCGTTCCAGATTCCCGGCAATGGTTTCAAGATTGAATTCCATTTCAATGGTTGTCCGGGCGCGCCGCGCAAGCGACTCCCGCAACGGCGCCTCATCGAGGATGCGTTCGAGCGCCTGCGCCAGTGCGTCGATATCTCCTTCCGACATCAGCAGCCCGTTTTCGCCGTCCTGAATCAGCTCGGGGATGCCCGACACGTCTGTAGAGACAACAGGGACGCCAAGCGCCATGGCCTCCATGAGCGCTACGGGAATGCCGTCGCGATCCCCGCTCTTCGCCACAACGCAGGGAAGCACGAAGGCGTCCGCTGCCTGCAAAAGCTCTTTCACGCGTTCCTGGGGCATTGCTCCGGGCAGTTCCAGGCTGTCCAGCAAGCCTGCCGCCTGTGCGCGGTCGCGAGTCTCTTCGTATAGCGGGCCATCCCCCGCAATCACACAGTGAAATTGCTTGCCGCGGTCTTTGAGGCGGGCCAATGCCTCCACCAACACATGAAACCCCTTCTTTTCCACGAAACGGCCCACGGAAAAGAGAAAGGGGGGGGTGTTAGCCGGCGAAGCCGGGCGGAACAGGTAGCGAGTCACATCCAGGCCGCAATGCACTATATGAATACGTTGCGTGAGGCAGCCTTCTTCCGCCAGAAAACGCCGGTTGTAGTCTGAAATAACCGCAGTAAAAGCGGCGCGCCGCACTTTTTCTCTTAACGCGGTGCCGCGCTCATACAGGTCGTTGGCGTGGGCAGTAAAACTGAAGGGTACAGCGGCCAGAAGTCCCCCATACATGGCGATGGCGGCCGGCACATGCGCAAAGTGGGCATGGACGTGCTGGCAGCCACGCGACATGAGCAGATTCGCCAGGCGGCACCCCAAAAGGAAATGCCACAGCATTTTCAATCGATCCTGTGCCGACGGCGTGCGCGAAATCAGGGCATCCCGCACGGCCAGGGCCAGCACGCGGGCGAAACGGAGAGGATGGCGCACAAAATAGCCGGAAACAGCGCCGATGAGGGCCGTTTGGGGCCCGTTGTAGAGGTACTGTGTCTCCGCCACCACGGGTTTGGCTTCATCCGAGATCCGCGCCGCATCGGGCTGAACCGTTGAAAAAAGCGCAATAGAAACGTTCCGTTGCCGGAGGGCTTCCACTTCCCGATAGACAAAGGTGGAGGTGAGCGCTCCGAGCTCGGGCGCCAGGTAGGCGATATTCAACAGTGTCTCCGCAGCCACGGGCCGCTTCATGCGATTGCCATTCCTGTGATTCTTTACTGTAAACGAACCCACAGTCTACCTGCAGGATGATTGCGCTTCAATATTCCGCATGTTTTCCTGCCCGGGCGGAGGTTCCGCTCTGGTATACTGGAAGCAAGCCGGCAGGGGCTTTCGCTGTGTCCGGAGCCCAGATACGGAGGACGATCCGGAATGATAACTTTCTACTGCCCGAAATGCACCAAGCAATTCAGTGCACCTGACTCAACAGTCGGGCAGTACGGGTGGTGCCAGGACTGTGGAAGCATTGTCCGCGTGCCGCAATCCGCCAATGCCCTGAACCCGGAGGCGGTGCATGTGACGCTGGACCCGGAGATCCTGGCTCTCCTGGGCAGAATGGTCGCCCAGATTAAGGAATACCAGGAACGGGCGAGGCGCGCGGAAGCCAGCGTGCGCGCGATGCGTACCGGGCGGAAAAACCTGACGGCCCTGGAACAGCAGTTGGAAAAGGCAGAAGCCCTTGTCAGTACGCTTGCCGCACAGATGTCGGGTGGCAAGAAAGATCATCATCAGATCGAGGCGGAGTTGCACGAAGAACTGCAACGCGAACGTGCAGCGCATGCCGGAGCAAGAGCCCACGTACATGAACTTAAAGCCCGCCTGGCCGCAGCGGCGAAAGAGAGCGAAGAGCGCGCGGAAGAGATCTCGCGTCTCGGAGCGCGCCAAACGCATTTCGAGGAACGCATGACGGAACTGGCGGTGCGCAGCGGCAAGCTGGAGGAATATGCACACGCCCTCCGCCGGGACCGGGACGAGGCCCGGCACCTCCTCGAAAGTCACCGGATCGCGGAGCCTGGGTCAGAAACGATCGTCGTGCGCCTCCAGGAGAAAGAGGCTGCCATCCAGCGGCTTTCGGAAGAGCTCAGGCTTGCACTGGAGAAAAAAGGCGAAGCCGAGTCCATGGTCCGGCAGCGCCTGGACGACATTGAGCACCTCTCCGCGGAACTGTCGGGGGTGACGCAAAGCGCCGAAGCCGAGATCCTCGAGATTCAGGCGGAGCTGCGCGCCGAGCGTGAAGCGCACCTCCTGGCCGAACGGGCCCTGGTAGCGGCACAGGAAGAACTGCGATCTCTCAGGCTCCGCCTGGACGCGCTTTACGAAGGGGGCTCAGCCCCTCAGAGTCCGAAGGCCGGCGCCGCCCGGGTGGTGGAAACCAGCGAAACAGCAGGGGAGAGGCAGGCATCCGCCGATGCGCGGGAAGAAGAATTGCACAACGCCCGGGAACGCATCCGAGCCCTTGAAACCGAACTGGAGCGCATGCGAAAGAGGCATCATTCCGCCCCGGACATCAGCGATGACCCTACTGAACTGATTGAAGAGGAACCGCAGCCGCCCCGCGCGGAGATGTCCGGAAAAGATGGTCCATTCGCGGGACCTTTTTTGGCGCCTTCAAGCCAGAAATCCACTGTGCAGGGCATTGCGCTGATCCCTGAAGTCATGGACGAAGATTTCGACGACCAGGAGATGCTGGATACCCTCATGCGCTTTCTGCAGTCGGAAGAATAGGGCGTTACAGGTGTGTTTTTGGGGCGATTTGGATATACTATCGAAGAAACAACCAAGCGGAATGCAGAAGACGCCTGAATGAAGAAAATCATCTTGACATGCGGCTCGTGCGGTCAACGCATGCTGGTGCCGCGCTCGGCCATCGGGCGCACCGGCCTCTGCCCGGCATGCGGTACAACCGTCCATATCAACAGCGACAACACCAGCACGGTTACCCCGACGCGCAAAGGCGTGTTTGCGGGAGCGACCAGCTGGTGGCGGGGCGCTGGCAAAGCCAATGACGACGCCAAACGCCGTTTTGCTGAAGCGGTCGATTTGTACTACCTGGGCCGTTTTGCTGAGTCCCTTGCGATCTTGAACATGTTGACCCGAGAATTTCCCGGCAATCCGGATATCGAGCGCGCGCGCGTCCAGTGTGAACGGGCGTTACGGAATCCCGGCGTAGGGAGACGCCTCGCGCTGGAAGACAAATCTGAACAAATGAAGGGCGCCGCTTTGGACAGAGAGACTGTCGAACGCATCGTGCTCGAAAAACTGCTGGCCGGCGAGTCGGAGGCAGTCCAATTGCAGGCCGCCGACATCGCCGCCAGGCTCCTCGGCCTGTACAATGGCGCCCATAAGACATCCCACGAAGAAGCATCTCCTGGCGAGACCGCCCCTCCCGCGAACCAGGCTCCCGGGCAGAGCAGCGAAAATTCCTCTGCAGCCGATGACACGCCGTTTTCCATTTCCACACTGCACAACTTTACTCCCCGGGATTCCGCCAGAAAGCGCCAGGAAATAACAGAAAATGACGTGACGGACGACGGTGACACCGCCTCTTCCGATACGCGGCGCAGTTGACTGAACGGTCGTCGTGGCCGAAACGCTCCACATCATCCTCGACGCCAGCAGCGCTCTCGAGCATCCCTTGACGGGCGTGGGATACGTCGCGCTGCATCAGACGTCCGCCCTTGCTGCCCTGAATGGCGGGTTGGAACTCCGACTCTTCGGCACGCGCGCACGAGGCGTTGCCCTCCCGGCCGAATGGCGCCAGAGTTTCACCCGTTCTTTTGTCGTGCCCGGCACGCGGCGGCTCAAACTCGCGCTCTGGTCCCGCTGGAACTGGCCGCCTGTAGAGTGGTTCTGCGGCACGGCTGATATTGCGCATGGGTTGTTTCATTTGCTTCCCGCCGCCGCGGCTGCCAGGCGCCTGGTCACCGTGCACGATCTGGTTGTGTTTCGACATCCTGAGACCCACACTGCGGCCACGGTTTGCACGCACCGCCGCCTTCTCCAGCATGCCGCACGGAATGCCGATGCCCTGATCGCGGTGTCTGAGAGCTGCCGGCAGGACATCCTGGAGGTCCTCAACGTGCCGCCGGAGAGAGTCTTTGTCGTTCCCAATGGCGTGTGCATTGAAGATTTTGAAGGAGCGGTGGATCCTGCAGCCCTGGCCCGGTGCCGGCAAGAGCTCGGTTTGCGAAGCGACTATTGGATTTACATCGGCACCATCGAACCCCGAAAGAATCTGACACGCCTTCTTACCGCCTACCGGCGTATCGTGGACCGCTTTTCAGACTGTCCGGACCTGCTGCTGGTCGGCCGAAGCGGATGGCATGCTGAACCCATATTTCAGGCGATCGGAGATTTGCGCCTCGAAAACCGGGTCTTCCATGCCGGATATCTGGCCCGCTCCGAGGTCATACTCCTTCTGCGAAATGCAGCAGCGTGTCTCTATCCGTCGTTATATGAAGGGTTTGGCTTGCCTGTGCTGGAAGCCATGGCGGCGGGTGTGCCCGTCTTGACCTCGAATATCTCCGCCCTCCCTGAAGTAATCGGGCCGTGTGGTGTGTTAATCGATCCAGAGGAGCCGGACTCGCTCGAAGCCGGCATGGAAACGCTCCTTCAGCAACCGGGCGCCTGCGCGCGGATGGCCCGCGAAGCACGAGAGCGCGCGCGCGGATTTTCCTGGGAGAACAGCGCCCAGCGCCTGGCGCAGGTATATCGGACGGTTCATCAAGACGGACCATGGTCAGAGTAACGAGATCAACGCGCGCCAGCTGTGGCGGTGCCAGGGAGACCAGTCGTGAAAGCTGCGGTAGTATTTGAAAACGGCGATGCAGAGTGCATCCGGTATGAAGAAGTACCGGCGCCTGTACCGGGGCCCGGTGAAGTCCTCATCGAGGTCCATGGCGCCGCGCTGAACCATCTCGATATCTGGGTTCGCAGAGGACGGCCGGGCGTGGAACTGCCCGTCCCTCATATTCTGGGATCGGATGCGGCGGGCACGGTGCTCGAGGCGGGCGGGGGCGTGGACCATGTTGCTCCGGGCGACGAGGTGCTTATCAATCCCGGGTTAAGCTGCGGCGCATGTGAGTTCTGCTGCCGGGGCGAACAAAGTGAATGTCTTTCCTTCGGCATCGTCGGAATGTCGCGGCCGGGCACCTTCGCCGAACGCGTAGTCGTTCCCGCTGGCAATGTGTTCGCCAAACCGCCCCATTTAAACATGACCGAAGCGGCCGCGCTTCCGCTGGCTTATGTCACGGCCTGGCGCATGCTGATGTCGCGGGCACAGGTGCGCCCGGGGGAGACGGTCCTGATTCACGGCATTGGCGGCGGGGTGGCGCTGGCCGGCCTGCAACTTGCCCACCTGGCAGGGGCACGGGTTCTTGCTACGTCGTCCTCGGATGACAAGCTGATGCGCGCGAGGGAGTTTGGCGCTGATGAGTGCATCAATTACGCCGACAATCCAGATTTGAGCGAAGCTGTTCGTGACCTTACCGACGGTCGCGGGGTTGATATTGCGTTTGACACGGTCGGTGCGGCGACCTGGCCCGAGAATTTCAAAGCCGTGCGGCGCGGCGGCCGCATCGTCCATTGCGGCGTGACGAGTGGGGCAGAGGCGGCCGTGAATATCTCCCAGCTCTATTGGAACCACCTCGTGGTGATGGGTTCAACCATGGGTTCCAACGAAGATTTCCGGTTGATGCTCGCAGCGGTGTCTGCGTCCCGTATGCGGCCGGTTGTCGATTCCGTATATCCGCTCAAGCAAGCCCGTGAGGCAACGCTCCGGATGGAAGCCGGGGGGCAATTCGGCAAAATTGTGCTGACGCCCGGCGGCAAATCTGCCGAATCGAGCGGCCCACGCTCCTCGTTCGAGTTTCAGGGCCATGAGTTAGAAGCCCGGAAAAAACGGGATTCCATCGAAGTGGATTGATCGGCCGCAATGCGCGGCATCTCCTTCGTTCAGCTCAGCGAAACAGGCGTTTCCGAAGGAGTACGATGCCAATCGCGACTACCGCAAGTGCACCGGCGAAGATAAAGGCCGGGCCAAAACCCTTGCCGGTCGATTCGGCCGCTGTTCGCTCCTCGGACGCTGCCGATGGGGCAGTCCGGGGCTCTTCGCTTGCCGATGCCGTCCCAGGTGCCACGCTGCTGGCGCCCGGCTCCGCTGCCGCGTGACCCGGGATGGCGGCATTTGTCTCGTGGCCGGGCTGGGAATCCGGTATTTCAGGGACAGCGGCAGTCTGAAGCTCTCCCGCATGTCCGTTTGCGCCGGGGCCGCCAGCGACTGTACTTACCGCTTGTGCGGCATCCCGGGTCTCGGACGGCCGGGAAGCAATGTTCAAGCGGCCCTCCGCAGCAGCGGTCAGAGCAGCGGCCAGCTCCTTACTCATTTCCGCGTCGCTGGCGCCTTCCGTCAGCGAAGCATCTAATTTTCTGCCCGCTTCCCGCCGGAGGGATGGCGTAGTTCGAGGAGTCGGGTCGGTGGTGCGTCGCGACGGAGATTCATTCTCAGGAATCGTGGTTGGGATCGAGTCCGGCCTCCTGTTGCCCCAGTCCGGGCCGCCCTGCTCGGGGCTTGGCGTGTCTTCAGGCGTGTCCGGCGCCGCCGGCGGCTCCGTTTCGTCCTCTTCGACTTCTGCGAAGGAGATGCTGCCCGTACTTCCCCGCGATGGAATTTCGTCGCCCTGCAACGAGGCAAACGTGGTGCCGGTAATGCTGATGTTCGTCGAAGCGTTATCTCCGCGGCGCTCCAGGACAATGTTGGTGACTTCACCCATCGCCAGTGTACCGTTGTTCATTCCAGCCATAACGACCATGTAGGTGCCGGGTTCTTTGACATTGGTCATGACGTCTTTACCTGCGGATTGCGCGGCAGCTCCGGGGACAGCTTGGCGTGGTTCCAGCATGGAGGGATCATAGTTCAATTGAAAACTCAGCGCGGCCACCCCATCCGCAACATCCCCTTCCAGCAAGACAGGGACCGTCACTTGATTTCCCTGGATCACAGGCTGGCCGATGCGAAGCGTGCCGGCAAACGAAGCGGCCGATACTAATACAAGCACCGCTACTGCAAGGAATGGAAAATTCTTCATCATGGCACAATCCCAATCTGCCCGCGTTGCGGCTTTTTCTAAAATGCCGCTATTCTCTCGATCTCACCCAGCATAACGCTTTAGACCCCTGAATCGTTGACCGCGTTCGAAATCTACGCGACATCCGCCCAGGTTTCAGTCATCAGGTCCTGTTTCCAGCCGGCCCCCGTTGTTCTGGCGCGCAAACCTGGGGTACATGCGGGCGAAAATATCGCCGCCACCGGTCAAATGATGGCGAACGACCGTAATGAGTAAATAAAGCCACGCCAATAGCTTAGCAACAGGAAGACCAAAGACGGCCACCACTTCGTCCGCACGCTGAAGCCTGTCATTCAATTGCTCCAGGTTGCCGGGCGCCAGCAGCAGATAAAACGGATAGGGGAGAAAGGCGATCAAACCCAGAATGCCCACCTGAATAGCACGCAACACCGCACTATCCCGTGATAGCCCGGCGTCCAGACAACATTGATACGCGAAAAAAGCCAGATAAAATGCCAGAAACAGCGTTACCAGGCTTGGGGAGTTAATTAGGGCATTTTGCGTCACCACGGCACCTGCCAATCGGGCGGTCCAGTACACGGTTTCCGGGAAGAGCCCCACCGCAAAAAAGATCAGCCATAATGCCAGCATGGGTATCGTCCATGCGTTAAAGGGGCTTTTTGAGTAATTCACGCATTTCCTCCCGGGTAAAACGGCAGACGCTCTAACGTAGCCGAGCGCGCGGCACGATTCAAGTCTTTTCCCCGGGCGCGGCCTGCGTAAACCCGTTGCCCCAACAGGATTTTCGCCATCATTTGCCCCTCCCGGGCGGCCACGGACAGCACACTTCCCAGCCTGCCTTTTCCGGATGCGCGCTGTCTGAGACCCGGATTAGCGATTTTTAGTATGGCGCGCCAGAAGGGATGAACGGATTTCCCCGCGTCCCTCCCCGCATTCCGGGCTCAAGCTTCCGCGCCCAGGGTTTCACGGGCGAGCTTCTCAAGATACACCAGTAGCGCCGCGATATCGGACGAGCGGATGCCTGGGATGCGGCTTGCTTGACCCAGGTTCACGGGCCGTACTTCACTGAATCGCTGCCGCGCCTCGTATGGAATGCCCGGCACTGTGGAAAAATCGAGCCCGGCAGGGATGTGGCGGGTCTCCGCGCTCCGGAAACGCTCCACGTCACGTTCCTGGCGCGCAAAATAGCCTTCGTATTTGCACCGGATCTCAACCTGCTCCGCCTCTTCAAAGGTCAGCGAAGCGGGCGGCGGCGTGAAGCGCCACACGTCACCAAGAGATACCCGGGTCCGTCGCAAAAGCTGCGCCGCCGGTTGCGATCCTGAGACCGTGGCCTCGCCGGCATCGGCCAGCATCCGATTCAACTCTTCCGAGACAGGCACGAGCGTATCTTTCAGCCGATTCAACTCCGCCTGCACCCGCAGTTCCTTTTCACGGACCTGCCGCTTGAAGGCATCGTCGGCAATTCCGTAACCGGCAAGGCGCACATCGGCATTGTCGTGGCGCAGCAGCAAACGGTACTCCGCGCGCGAAGTAAACAGGCGGTACGGCTCGAGAACGCCCCGCGTGACCAGGTCGTCTATCATCACACCGATATACGCCTCGCTGCGGGGGATGTAGAGCGGCGGCGCTCCTTCAAGCCAGCGAACAACGTTCAAAGCTGCGTAAAGCCCCTGCGCGGCAGCTTCCTCATATCCCGACGTGCCGTTGATCTGCCCCGCATGAAACAGACCCCGCACGCGCTTTGTCTCCAGGGTCGGTTTGAGTTGTGTCGGAAATACAAAATCGTATTCGACCGCGTAACCCGGCCGGATAATTTCCGCTTCTTCAAGGCCGGGGACGGTGCGCAGCATCGCAAGCTGTACGCTTTCAGGCAGGCTGGTGGACATGCCGTTGACGTACACTTCCTGCGTGTTCAACCCCTCCGGTTCCAAAAAGATGTGGTGCCGGTCTTTGTCGGGGAATTTCACGACCTTGTCTTCAATGCTCGGGCAGTAGCGTATGCCGATGCCTTCGATTTTTCCCGAATACAGTGGAGATCGATCGAGATTATCGCGGATGATCCGCTGGGTCGCCTCATTCGAATAAGTCATCCAGCACAGGATTCGGTTCGGATCAAATCCTTCGATGGGCGTCGAAAAGGAAAACGGGCGCGGGTGTTCGTCGCCGGGCGACGGCGTCATGACGTCCGTATTCATGCTGCGGCGATGGATGCGCGCGCAGGTCCCCGTCTTCAAACGGCCCAGGTCAAACCCCAGCTCTTGATACGAGCGCGTCAAACCGGGCGCTGCGGCATCTCCCGCTCGCCCCCCGGGCTCGTCAACCATCCCGAAATGCAGCCTTCCTCCCAGGAAGGTGCCCGCGCAGACGATCACCGCCCGCGCCGTAATCTCCGTGCCCAGACTCGTCCGAATCCCCGCGATTTCGTCCCCATGGATCAAAAACGCTTCGACCAGGGCCTGGCGCAGAGTCAGGTTCGATTGCTCCTCGCATACCCGCTTCATATCGTATTGGTAGGCCGTGCGGTCGGCTTGTGCTCTCGGCGAATGGACTGCCGGACCTTTAGATAGATTCAGCATCTTGTAATGGATGCCGGTCCGGTCGATGCATCGGGCCATCTCGCCGCCCAGCGCGTCGATTTCACGAACCACCTGGCCTTTGGCGGTGCCCCCAATGGCGGGATTGCACGACATCTTTGCGATGCTGTCGAGCTGCATGGTCGCCAACAGCGTGCGATGCCCCGTCCGCGCACACGCCAGCGCCGCTTCGACGCCCGCATGTCCGCCACCCACAACAATCACATCAAAATCACGCAAGCTCATCGGAATGAATAACCGTGTCCAGTGCCGAAATTCTGATTTCCACGAAGAAGCCCATCTATTTCATCTCTTTAGTGTACCACGGCAAGAAAGTGCAGGGCATGTTTACCCCAACCGGCCGGCTCTTTCGCCATTCTGGCGGAAGACGGTGCTCATGGCGCTGGAGGCGTGGAAGCACTGCCGTTCGATACCCTATAATCTCGTACAAGCGTGCGATTCTGCGAAAGGAGCTTCTCATGCGGAAAACTGTGATGTGCCTGTCGAGCGTTTTCCTGGCTGCCTGTGCGTTCGGGACAACGTTTTCTTTCAATAGTCATCCGGAGCTTGCCCCGGATACGGGCATGGATCTCATCGGCGATGGCAGTGTCTGGCTGCGGACGATGACCACCCCCTTGAATGCGGAACGCCGGGAAGACACTTACAAGGTCTATACCCATATCTTCAACTTTGAGGGGACCTCCCCGCTTACCAAAGGGCCTGGCGGCCAGTACCCGCACCATCGAGGCATGTTTATCGGCTGGAACCATACCAAAACGAGCGGCGGTGAATTTGATACCTGGCACATGAAACGTTGTACACAGAACCATGCGGGCTGGCTGGAACTGGACCCCGGGGAGAACGAGGCAACGCAAGTCGAGGTGGTCGAATGGCGCGATGACGACGGCCAGCCGTTCATCCATGAAGTCCGTACCATTACCGCCTCTCCCGGCCCGGACGGCACCCGCATCTTCGATTTCCAGTCGGTGCTGACCTCACTGAAAGGGACCATCCGGCTCCGCGGCGACCTTCAGCACGCCGGCATGCAGGTCCGGATGGCCAACGAGGTTAGTGAGCATCAGGACAGCACGAATTACCTCCTGCCTGAGGGAGTCGTTGAGCAGAAGGACAACCGGGTCGAAGGCGCCTGGTGGGTCTGCTGCAGCCCCGTGGTGGGCGGTTCGCGTTATTGGCTCATGCACATGACCCCTCCGGATCACCCGACCGGCGTACCGGTCTACTCCATCCGCCGCTACGCGCGTTTCGGCGCGTTCTTTGAGCCCGATCTCAACGAAGGCGAGCCGCTCGTCCTCAACTTCCGCATTCTCCTGTCCGGCGGCGAGCTGGACGTGGCGCGTTGCCAGCAGCTGTATGATGCCTACGCAGCTCGATGAGCAGAGACAAGCCGTGGTCCTGGGAGTCATGAGTGATACCCACGGCAATCGGTCTCTCATGTTTCAGGCCGCGGACGTCATGAAACGCCTGGGCGCGACCCTGATATTTCATCTCGGTGATGATTATCCCGACGCCCAGGAACTCGAGATGAGCGGGGTCGACGTGCGTATGGTCCCCGGGCTCTGGTGTGCAGCCTACCGGGATTCACGCGTGCCCAAACGAATCCTCGAGACTGTAGATGGCGTCAGTATTGCCGCGGCGCATGCCGCAAAAGATTTGCGCCACACTGAACACAGCGCCGATATCGTGTTGACCGGACACACCCATGCGCCCGTCATCGAACGTGCGGGACACACCATCTATCTGAATCCCGGCCACCTGAAGAATCCTCAGAGCCGGGGCCAGCGCCCTTCGTTCGCGATGTTAACCATCACCGCGAACGAGATTCATGCCGCCATACTCGAGTTGACCGGTGCTGTACGGCTGGAAAGGACTTTTCGACGGGATTGAATCACCCGCGCTCACAGTACGGGCTGTTCAGGTTGACTTCCCTGAGCGCGGGCGGTTACAATAAATTTCGCGAGAGGCGGCATGGCCAAATGGTAAGGCAGTGGCTTGCAAAGCCATGTATTCCCGGTTCGATTCCGGGTGCCGCCTCCACTTATTTCCCACCTTTCCCCCACAAACGCAGCAACTTTCCTCAAATCCCGGAGCATCAGCCTTTCCGCCTGCGAACCACGCGCGTGCAGAGGCTCAGTAATCCAGCCCCGAAAAGCAGGCAGGTGGAAGGTTCGGGGACAACTTGCGAGGGGAAGTCGCTCGGCAGCGATTGCCGGGGTGCAAACGGCTCCTGAATGAAGTCATAGGTCAGCGTAGCGCTATAGAGATCTGCTGCGAGTGCGGGTACACCGTCTCCGGCACTGGTATAGAACGAAAAATCGCTCAGACTGAAGGCCAGGCCGAGCTCGGGTACCAGAGTCATATTGCCTGCTGGACGGCAGAATCCCCACCAGTCCACTACCCAGAAGGCGTCGATGTAGATCGGGGGACGCAGCCAGCTCTCGATCTCCAGGTCGGCGCTCCCCGTGGCAATGGTGTATGCGCCCTGGTCGGTCAGCAAGTCCAGAGAAAAACCAGACAATTCTTTAGCATACTGCGTTCCCGCGTATTCATCACCGGTAGGCCCGTCGTAAAGGCGGTAGGGGAGGGCAAAATTGAGCTGCAGCCAGACATGCGGAACACCCAGCGCGTCAGCCAGTTCCGGCAGAGAGGCCGCGAAGCTGTCCATGCTCCATGCCGCGTAATAGCCACTGACATCTATGCTGTCTGCCGAAGCCGGACCAACAAGGCCTAGCAGGACGATCGCGCAGGCTAACACACAGATGACTCGTGAAATCATTGTCTTCTCCCCTTATGTATCGCATGGAGCGAACCCCACACTATACCCGTGATACGCAAGATCCGCGCCACATTAAAGATGTTGCCAACACACGGGTTAGAAGGTTTTATGCCTGGCCACAGATCCAGACGGATCAAGTGTTAGTCAGTGTTGAACCACATTGATCGCTCGAAAGGCGCAAATGCGCTGCCGCGCCTTCGGAAAATACAAGCACATCTTCCGGAGGCACGGCTCTACAGACGCTGCTCTGATCAGTTCCGGACTGTCTGGCGCCCGTTTTTCGAGCGGATGTGTCTGGTGCGGTCCGGCGCCTGGCCCGGCTCTGTGCGCGGACCCAGGTCGAGGTATTCACCCCAGGAAAGCACGATGGGGGTGCCTTTGAGAAAATTGTGCCGGGTCAGCATGAGGTTGGTGGTGTAGGTGCCGGTGGCGCCTCCGGGTTTGCCCGCAGACCGGTGGGTGAATTCCCAGACGTGCCCAATGGCCCAGACCGGGGAAAAGAGAGCATCGATCTCCCGGGCAGTGTTGACGCCGCGCCAGAATATCGACGAGCCGGTGACCAGATCGACGTGGCGTCCGTTCGCGGCCATGATCTCGAGCCAGCCATACAGACGCAGGCCGCAATTGATATCGCCCTTGGTCAGGACGCTCATGCCGCCGGGCGTTGTGATGAGATAGGCATTGCAGGGCGTGCCGCTGCTGTGATCCTCTGTATCCCACTGGAAATCATGCAGGACGTCTACGCTCAACGCACCCAGGCTGTGGGGTTCGGCAACGGTTTGTTGGAGCACCACCAGGTCGTTCGCCCAGGGTTCATCCTGCCAGTACTTCCGGTTGCTTTCCGTGACAACCACGGTCTTTCCGGCTTCGCACAACGCTTTCGTAATTTCGGCATCAATATGGTCCAGATGTTCGTGAGTGTGAAAGGAAATGTCGATCAGCCGGGCGAATCGCGCAATTTGATTGGAGGTCATCCTGAGCTTGCTGCCTTCTTCACGATCCAAGTCGGATGCGGCCTCCTCAAGGCCAGAAACGAGATCGATGGCGAACACGGTCTCCGGATTCTGCACAATAACGGAGCTTGAATAGAGTTGAAACAGGCGGAGCCCCGCGGCCGGATGTTCGGATTCGAGGAGATCGAGCGTCTGGTTTACCGCACGCTGGTAATACGCGATTACGTCGTGCGCACGCTCCGAATCGGCCTGCGCGAGGCGCTCATCCAGGGCTTCCAGGGCTTTGTGGCGCGCTTCCGTATGCTTCAATGCCGGCGGGTTTGCGAGAATCCCCTGCCAAACAGCGTTCAGATCTTGCGCAAACGTTCCCCAACACATGCATAACGCCATAGCCGCAGTCAAACGCCTCGCCATATACAAACCTCCCGGTTTCCTATGTTGCCCCGCGAGCCAATATAAAGGCCTGTTGCACACTGAAAATCTGTTGTAGCAGCTTGCCCCGGGCGCTGTCCACAGTGTGGATGGGATAAGGCGTAAGATTGCGCCACTCGAAATGCCTCACGGCAGGAACGACCGTACGTAATCCAAAGCCATGCTGCCGAGGCCGTTCACACCTTCGCGGAAGGGCGAAAAGGCGATATATGCGATGAGAAGAGCGAGGAGGAGCAGGAATTTCCAGTGACGGGTCGTTTCGCGCAAGGCGCTGGCCGTAAATCGGGCCGAAACGCTCGTAATCCGGGCTGCAACATCACCTGAATGGCGCAGAAACCAGGCCACATCGCTCTCACCGGGCCTGGTGCGGCTCTGGCTCGCCAGGCCGCCCGGAGCGCATTCGAGCGTAAAGAGGGTGTTCCCGGCTTTAAGGAAATCGCCGTCGCGCAGGACTTGTGAAACCCGGTTACCGACCCGAACTCCGTTCACAAACACGGGCGCGCCACCAATGCTGCGGACACGATACCCACTGGATACTGCCGCCAAACGAGCGTGATACGCGTCAACGGTATTGTCAAACCGCAAATTAACGGCGCATTGCGGATCTCGCCCAACATAGACGGGCGAGCGGGCGATGGGGAACCTCGCGCCATCTTCCGGCCCGCTCACAATCACCAGATAATCGGGATGGCCGGCCTGTTTCATCATTGGGGGACCTTTATGGAAATGGTGCACTTGCCTTTGAGAAAAAATCTCTGACGTATCCTCGATGTTGGAACTGCGTTGCCTCGTGCGAACAGTAACGGCACCCGCCTCGGCCAGGATACGGGTGAGCTCCTGCCCAACTGAGGTTCAAATCCAAAACAGCCTCACAACCGTATGCGCGCAACTCTACCAATATGGCGCATGGGATGCCAACAATCAGCCTCAATTCGGACACACACGGAGCGCGCACCGCACGTCGGAAAAGCGCCTGGAATCCGCCTGGGACTCGTTCTACCCCCAGATGCTGCACGTGCTTCGCTTTACGTAACGCTTCTTGGGGGGTGACGATGCTCAGTAACTCGCCTCACGGACGCCCAAAACCGTGCATGGACGGGAATGTGAACGTTCACTTGTGAACGTTCATATCTTGTGCTATGGTAAATCCGCTGCGCGTAGGATCACCGGCGAACGGCGGGAGAATTGGCCGCCGTTTTGTGTTTTCTGTTGAGAGGCGGAGACCGTTCATGGTAAATGCGGTATGGGCGTTGCTGCTGGTCCTGCAGGGGGAGAATGTCGCGACGCTGCCGGACACAGGGGAAACGGTCGAGAGGATCGAAGTCGCGAATCCATGGTGCCGGATAACGTTTGACCCGGCCACCGGCGCGCTTCGCAGCATCGTCAACGCGCAGACGGGGGATGACTGCCTCAAAGGGTCCCAATCCGCTGCGATGCCCTTTCGCTTGTATGCGGATCTCACTCGCGAGTTCATCATCGGGCAGAACGAGAAGTTTCAACTGGTCTTCGACGACCCGGAGGCCATAGCGGAGACGGTGGTGCAACCCGATACGTGCCGCCTGGTCGAGGTTAACCAGGAGCCTGACCTGACCTTGCGCTATGAAGGGGAAGGCCTGGAGGCGCGCCTCCGGATCAGCCTGTCAGAGGAATCCGGGACGTCGGACTGGTCTCTGCGCATCAGCAACACGAGCGAAGTCACGCGGGCGTTTCTCGTGGGATTTCCGTATCTCGAGGGCGTTCGCCTGGGGCCGAATCCAGAGCACAACCTGGCTACTGCCATGGATCAGGCCGGATTGGTGGTGCCGGCCTGGGAGCGCCCCGGCGGGGTGCTGGGCGAAAGCAATCAATTGTCCATGCAATGGCACGCCGTCTGGGATCCCGTGTCGGACAATGCCCTGGGCCTTTTGTTCATGGACGCAGACGTCAAGCCGAAGCGCCTGGAGCTTTCTGAAGCACGGATTGAGCTGCACCATTTCCCGCCGCTTGTGCTGGCCCCGGGCGAATCTGTGGAACTGCCGCGCGTGCGCTTCCTCGTGTATTCGGGGGACTGGCGTCCCGCGGCCCGGGCCTATGGGGCCTGGTATACGCATGCCTATCCGCACGTGACGCCTCCGGCCTGGTTCCGCACGTCTGACGGCCTCAACGGCCTCCATGTCGGCGTCGGCCCGAACCGGTTGGAGAGCCTGCGCGAACTGCCCCGGCTCCACCTGCGTACGCCCGTGGATGTCCTGGAATACGCCTTTTTCTGCCAGGGTTCGGTGGGCCACGATAACGTGCACACGGACGGCGACAACATCATCCGGGAAGACTTGGGTGGCGCCGCAGCCATGCGCGAAGGCATCGCGGGCGTCCATCGGCTTGGACTCCATGCCACGCTGTATGTGGAAGGATTCATTGTTCATAAGGACAGCCACCTGGCGGCGACGGGCCAGGCCCAGCGCTGGTCGGTCATGCACAGGGACGGCAGCTCCACCGGGCCTTACAGCGAGAGCGGTTTCCTGCATATGTGCCCGGGCTGCACGGAGTGGCAGGATCATCTGGCGGATGTCGTCGCGCGCCTGCTGACCGAGACGGGCGCGGACGGGGTCCGCCTGGATTCGCTCGGGTTCTATTATCTTCCGTGCTACAACCCGGCGCATGAGCACGCCTCGCCTTTCGATTACAATGAATGGGTCAAACAACTCCTCGCGAAGGTGCGCGCCGCGGCGATCGCCGTGAAGCCTGACGTGCTGCTGTTAACGGAAGGCGCGGCGGACTGGTTCGGGCCGTGGTTTCACGGGGCCTTGGCTGCGCGCTGCCCACGGGACCTGCCCCCAATGCGGCTGGCCGTGAATCCATTCAGAAACTATGTCTATGCCTCCGGTGCTCTATGGGGCTCGTTGGCGGGATATCCCGGCGGCGGTTGCCATGGCTCCGACACCAGCACGATGGACTGGAACTGGGCCTGCGCACGAACCTCCGCCGGGGAGGCGCTGGTCTGGGGGGACGTTCGCGATGACGGCCCGCGCAGCCCGGACCCGGAGATTGTCGCCCGCTGTTTCGAAGGCGAGGGCTATTGGGCGGTGGTGGCGGCACGCCCGGCGTGTCAGGAGGCGATCTGGCCGCGGGGGACCGGGATTTCAGATCAACACCATCCCTACACGCTCACCCTGCCCGGACTGGCCTCGGAAGCTCAGGACGCCGCGCTGTGCGACGTGGAGACACTCACCTGGACGCCGCTGCCGCTCGAACGCGAAGGTGAGGATGTCCGGTTCGAGCTGACTACGAACTGGGCGCTCGTGGTGCTGCGGCGGGCGGGAGGTCCGGCGCTGGCGGGATTCGGATCGTTGCCGGCACTCACACGGGGCGCGTCCGTGTCGCTGGACACGGTAGTGCTTCTTCCGGAGGCGGCGGATGCGGACCTGGTGGCTGTTGTGTCTGCTCCGGGTCTGCACGTGGCGGTCGAAGGCGGCGGCCGCGTGCCGGGCAGGGCGACCCTCACGGCGCCTGTCGACGCGCTGCCTGGGAGTTACGCTGTGACACTGTCCGGCAGAAATCTGCTTGGCATGAAACGATTTGTTGTGGTGGAATGAGTTCGGGCCGCTGGCAGGCATGTGCGATGGATCCGGGTTCCAGCAGGAACCCGAAAGAGGAGTTACCTGGAATGAGTGGCGTCACTATTGTGGGCATTATCCCGTCCCGTTACGGCTCTACGCGCCTGCCCGGAAAGGCGCTCAAGCCCATTCTTGGCAAACCGATGATCCAGCGGGTGCATGAGCAGGTTTCCCGCGCGCGCGGCTTGAGCGCCGTGTATGTGGCGACAGACGACGAGCGGATTGCGGACTTTGTCGAGTCCTTTGGCGGCCAGGCGATCATGACCTCGCCGGATCATCCCAGCGGCACGGATCGCCTGGCCGAGGCGGCGGCTCAGCTGGAAGCGGATATCGTGGTGAACATCCAGGGCGACCAGCCATTTGTCGACCCCCACATGATTGAAGAGCTGGTGCAGCCGCTGCTGGACGAACCGCCGCTTCAGATGTCCACGCTGATACACGCCCTCACGCGGGAAGAATCGCTCACTGATCCGAGCGTGGTGAAGGTGGTGGTCGATCGGGAGGGAAACGCGCTTTATTTTTCGCGTTCACTCATCCCGTATCCGCGTGAAAATGTTCCGCACCCCGTGTATGAACACATCGGACTCTATGCCTATCGCAAGGATTTCTTGATCACTTTTACGAAACTGGCGCCGACGACGCTGGAGCTGGTTGAATCGCTCGAACAATTGCGCGCCCTGGAACACGGCTGCCGGATACGGACCGTCGAAACGAAATGCGCCGATAACGAGCTGAGCGGATTCAGTATTGACACCCCAAAAGACATCGAACAGGCGGAAGCAATGTTGCGGGAACGTGGTTTGGAATAGGGCTGATATTGAAAGAGGATGTATGCCATGAACGTTGACATAAATGAACTGAACGCGCTGAGAACCCAGCTGGATCCCGTCATGCTTGAGCGAGTGGACGCGGCGGCAGACCACGTCGTGGCAGCAAAAGAGCGGGGTGGCCGTGTAGCCGTGGTGACCGGCAGCGGCCCGAACCTTCACGAAGGCGTGACCACGCTCATCGCGGAACTCATGCGCCTGGGCGTGATAGACGCTGTCACCACCAGCTCAGCGGTCGTGTCCCACGAAATGGGAGGGACGCTCGACAAGGTCAAACGCTTTCAGGGGCATCTCGTCGGCATCGAAGCGTGGCTGCTGCCGCGCAGCGGTGAATTTGAATTGACGGTCATGGACGACGAGACGCTGGAACAGATTGCCCGCTACATGCCCGTGGACATGGATCTGATTGAGCGGATGCGCAAAGTCGAGGGCAAGACGATCATCAAAGCCGCGGGCAATCTGGGCTATCCCGTAGGCCTCTGGCTGGAGCAGCTGTCGCGGGAGATCAACGAGCTGGCCCATTCCTGCGGGGCCTCCTTTGAGGAAGTCGCTGGCCTGGGCGCGGATGAACGCACGATGATCGGGATGGGCGCCCGGAAAGGATTGCCCGTGCTCGTGACCGTGCCGCAACTGATCGGCGGCGGCTGCGTTGGCCTCCATATCGGCGACAGCATCAGCATCTGCGAGCGGGCGACCCGGCTGGCCCGCATGCTGGACAACGCGGACGTCATCATCGAATCCGCCGTTGCGCTGACCCAGGAAGTCCATGACGGCCCTCTGGAGCGCTACACCGGCCACGGCCTCTGGTCCGCCTGGCAGGGGCATTACAGCTTCAGCCTGGAAGGAAAGAAGCTGATCCGTATCGACCTGGATCCCACACTGGACACCGTCTGCAAAGTGGAACGCGAGGGGAAGGCCGTCCAGGCCGCCATCACCGACGGACTGCCGAAAACCAAGTTTTTCAAAGTGCCGTTCCGCATGGAAATGTCCGGATTTGCGCGCCACGAGGGAAGCACAGCCGTCATCGGCGACATCGGGATGGTGTGGCCTATCATGGCCAGCCGCATCGCCGAACGGCTGGGACTGCCGCTGGAATTCATCTCATATCCCCAGCAGACTCCCCTCGGCCAGGCCATGCGCGAGACCATCGTGAGCGAAGTGAAACCGCTGAACCGGGATCGGATGCTTGCGGAGCTCGTCCGCCGTAACAGCGCCCCCTTGCAGGCCGACGCGCAACGGACGCCGCTGGATGAAATGAAACTGACGGTTTAGCTTTTATTCCTCGCTGGAACTCGAGCCGAGCTGCGTCCAGAACGTCAGCCCGGTCAGGTCGCGCCTGGGTTCAAACAGGCTGGACAGCACATACGTAACTACGAAAGTCAGGATCTGTCCGAAGAATCCAACGTAGTAGATGTGCATGGGTTTCACCAGCAGACTGGCGGTGCGGAGAGAGCAGCCCAGGGTATGTGCGACTTGCTCAGGCGTAATCTTCAGGAATTCCACGGCGGCAATGTAGGCCGAGAAAAGTATGGTGGCCCCAATCCCAATCGTGACGGAGCGGCTGCTGCCGCGCGTGGTGAGGAACCCGAGCACGTACACACCGAGAATGCCGCCCGACGAAATTGAGGCAATTTTCATAAGAAAATCCTGCAGCGTCAGATCGCTGAGGGTGTAAAACAGCGTTGCGCCGCCCATCATCAGCAGGCAGGAAGCCGCGGTCGTCGCGCGCGCCGCGGCGACATAGTGCTGCTCGCTGGCTGATTTGGCGAGATGGCGGCGGTAGATGTCGGTGATGAACACCGCAGAGATACTGCTGATCGTCGCCGAGGACGAGGCCATCGCCGCTGCCAGGATGCCGGCAATGACGATGCCCGCGAGGCCGGTGGGCACCATCTTCACGCAGAAATAGGGGAGTATGGCTTCGGCTTTCGCGCCGGCCGCTCCGGTCAGGATCGCCTGCGCCTGCGGATCGGGGTGCTGCAGGAAGAAGACATACAGGGATGTGCCCAGGAACATGAAAAATGCCCAGGTCGGCACACTGCACAGGCAGCAGATCCAGATCGACTGAAACGCCGCCTTGGGGTCTTTGGCGGATACGTATTTCTGCACGACGTCCTGGTTCGCGCTGTACTCAAACACCCATCCTGCCAAACCGGTAATCAGCATCATGAGGATGGCCTTGTCGCGAATCGAAAACCACGGGACCGGCTCGATGGCGCCGGTGCTGGCATTCAAATCGCCCAGCATGAATTTGTTGTGCTCCCAGCCGATCCGGAACACTGCGAGGATCCCGCCGTCGATCCCGCGGATGACGGTGATGAACAAGACAATGGCGCCAAACCACAGCAAAAAGACCTGAAAGAACTGCGCCCAGACAATGCCTCTCGCTCCGCCGAGCACGGTATAGACGGTGATCACCAATCCGCCGAGCAAAATGCACGCATAGGCCGAAGCGCCGGTCATCTGCTGGAAAACGAGCGAAACGAGATAGAGGATGGTCGCGATCCGCAAGACCTGGGCCGCGGTGAAGGTAGCCGAGACATAGGTGCGGATCCCCACCCCGTAGCGGCTTTCGAGGTATTCGAATGCGGAGGTGCAGCGGTTACGCCGGTAGAACGGCAGAAAGAACTTCCACCCGATATACACTCCGAATGGCAGCATGAGTGTGCCAATCCAGCGAAGATACGCGGATTTATACGCATCAGCCGGATAAGCCACCACCGTGACCGAACTGATCATGGTCGCGAACATAGCCAGACCGAGCAACCAGGCGGGAAATTGACGGTTCGCCACGAAAAAACTCTCGGTAGACTTGTTGCGCTTTGCGAACAAGGGCCCGATGGCCGATACCCCCACGAAATACACCCCCAGAATGGCCCAGTCCAGACGCCCGAATTGAGTCGGCATAAGTCCCCCTTTGCACTCGTATGCCCTCGCGCCCTTACACGCTGAGAGCCGGAGTGTTCTGAATGCCGCCCGCTAACGCGCCAAGCCTCGTGTCCCGCGGGCGCAGCCTTCCAGATTGTAGCGCGACGTGAACGATAACATATTTTATGCAATTTGGGACATTGCAGAAGAAGAGAGGGGGGTATATTTCAGTTAACTGCAAGCACCACTGCTACTTCCTGCATGACTTTTGCGAACAGGTCTCTTTGGACGCCTCTCGCGGAACGTCTCGCTTTGTGGATAGGTAAAATCAAAAAATCGGCGTCTCCGCGTGCGGCGCATTCCGGTTTCTCCGTCGTTCGGTGACTTAAAAACGTGAACTTGCCTCGCTCAATAGAAGTGAACCGGATGACATTTTTTCGTTCTCAAGCCTGTCAAGTAATAGACTGATTTTGTTGGTCTCAAAGCCGTCATGGGAGGTCAGCCACAGCATTGAGGGGCAGCTATCTAGCTGCCGCTGGGAAAAGATGAGGGAGGCATTTCAATTCCAATGGCTATGTAGCACGATCCCACTCTTGAAGGGAGGAGAGGCGCAACTCTAGTATGGAATTTACCTGGCATCATTTAAGGAAGCAGGCACGGGCGAATACTGCGGGCCTCGACGCCTGGACTGGCGGTGCGAGAAAGGCTGCCCACGGGTTTGGATTCGCCGGACGCCACTGATCCGCTGTCTTCTCAAGCCTGTTCCGGTCGCCTGTCCGGGGCCTGTTGCCTCAGGTTCCTGCGAGCCTGAAATGGACGTCGGTAGTTCATCTCCGATACGCTTGAGAAATAGGTGATTCCCCTCTTGACACAGGGCAGTGAGTGTGTTAGGTTGAGATTGTTCGTTGTGAACGTTCACGACGACCGCCTGAGAAGGGCAGATTTTCGTGGATGTCCGGGGTGCTGATTTTGATGCCGGGTGTCAGGCCAGGGGTGGGGCCCATACACCCAGAGAGGATGGAGCAGACGCTCCAGATGAGGAAAGGAGGGAAGCCAGCTGACACACTATCGACCCCAACGCACGTTTCCTGAAATGCATAGTGCCATAGTTTTTTGTGTGGGGCTGTGGAAATCGCTACCGATAGGCGAATCAAGGAAAGGGTGGTACGATGAAGAAGCGAGGTTTCACCTTAATTGAGCTGCTGGTGGTGATCGCGATTATTGGCATTCTTGCCGCGATCCTCCTCCCAGCGCTGGCGCGCGCCCGCGAGGCAGCTCGCCGGGCCAGCTGCCAGAACAACCTGAAACAGTTTGGGCTGATCTACAAAATGTTCGCCAACGAATCCCCCGGCGAACGCTGGCCGGCCGCTGGCGTGAACATGCAAGGCAAAGGCTACATCTCTGTCCCGGATGTGTGGAATGTTCCCGGGCGCGTCGATGATATCTGGGCAGTGCCCTTCGGCCCGGAAATTTACCCCGAGTATTTGACGGACATCAACATCTGGTTCTGCCCGTCCCGCGCAAACATTAACGCGGACAAATACATTGGCAACAACGGCGACTGGGTGATCAACGGTCAGCTGGATCCTGTGCTATTCGAGGACGACGTGTCGTACTCGTATTACGGTTACGTGATGTCGAACGTGCATGAATACGCCACGATGATGATTGCGATTGACGCTGCGACGGGCATGTGGTCCACCGGCAACACGAAAACGGCCAATCAGATCCTGGACATACTCAGAGGCGACGTCGATCTGACTAAGGTGGGCGTTACCCGCGACCAGATCCGGGCCAGGATCCAGAACCGGATCGAATGTTATCGCACGACGCCCAGCTTCTACTGGCCGCTGGGTTCCTCAAGCCCCTTGGCGAATCAGTTCAATATTGTTGGCGCTGGCGGTGGAGACACTATCCTCAAACTGCGGGAAGGTGTGGAACGGTTCTTCGTGACCGACATCAACAATCCGGCCGGCAGTTCCAAGGCTCAGAGCACCATCCCGGTCATGTGGGATGAGGCCATGTCCGGTTCAGGTGACTCTCCGGATGTCCTGGAGAAATGGAAATACAACCACGTTCCCGGCGGCTCCAACGTGCTGTACATGGACGGCCATGTCGAATTCCTCCGCTGGCCCACAGGCGACCTGGATGCCATTCCGATGGGGCAGTGGTCGGGCATGATGGGCAGCTTGTGGTAAACCCTGGTGCCACCTGAGGCGCCGTGATTGAACACGGTTTGCATGGGGCGCTGTCTGGAGGTCTGGGCAGCGCCCTTTCTCTTGCTCCATAGGCAGTACATCGGTTCAGCGAGCACGGAAACGGAGGTCCTCGGCCATGCATCGCAGCACAGGTTGGTTTCTCATTGTCTCGGTGGCTTTGTTGTGTGGGGGCTGCGGTGGTGGAGGCGAGATGCCTCAGTCTACGGCTGCACAGCCGCCTTCGGGCTGGGTCATCGTGATCCCGCCAGACGCTGCCACCCCTGTGGCCAAAGCCGCGGAAATGCTCAGCGAAGAGATCTATAAACGCACGGGAGAGGTGCTTGAGGTAGCGGCCGCCATGCCAGCTCCCGAGGTCCAGGCGATTGTTCTCGGCAGTATCGACGCGCCGCCAGCCGGAATGCCGCCCCCTCTCGCAGATCGTGCCGTGCCTCTGGAAGAGGAAGGCTATGCCGTCTGGACGGACAGTTCGTCACGTCCGGCGGCCACCATCTGCGTGCTGGGGCGGGAACCCCGCGGAGCTGTCTTTGGGGCAGGGGCCATCCTGCGGGCAGCCCGCATGGTACCGGGGGAATTTTCGCTGGATCCGGGCTTTCAGGTGAGCACGGCCCCTGCATATCCCGTGCGCGGCCATGAATTGGGCTACCGGCACACCTCCAACACCTACGACGCCTGGAGTGTCGAACAATATGAGCAGTATATCCGCGATCTGGCGGTATTCGGCGCCAACGGGGTCCAGCTCATCGTCCAACTTGATTCTCTGGAAACGGACGGGCCGCACATGGCCGAGCCGGTCCTGGAACGGACGGAAAAACTGACCCGGATACTCGGCGATTACGGAATGCGCGTCTGGGTATGGATGCCGCCCTCGGAAGACGCGGTCACCCCCGAATCCATCCCGGCTGTGCTCGAAAAGTGCCGCGCGTTCTTCGAGCGCTGCAGCCCGCTGGACGCGATCTTTGTGCCCGGTGGCGATCCGGGTGACACCCCGCCTGAAATCCTCCTTCCGCTGCTGAAAGAGATGGCGGCGGTTCTGCGCGAGTCACACCCGGATGCGGGGATCTGGTTTTCAAACGAAGACATGTCGCCCGAATGGAATGCCACCCTGTTTGAGATGCTTTCCAGGGATCAGCCGGACTGGCTCACGGGGGTCGTGTTCGGGACCTGGGTCAAGATGCCGCTGACGGCGATGCGCGCCCGGGTGCCGGAGCAGTTTCCGCTCGTGCAGTACTGCGACATCACCCATTGCATCGAATGCCAGTATCCGGTGCCGGACTGGGATCGTGCCTTTGCCTTCACCCTGGGCCGGGAACCGATCAACCCGCGTCCCGTGGCCACGGCGCATATTTTCGATGTGATGGCGCCTCATACCATCGGATTCAATACCTATTCAGATGGCGTGAACGATGATGTGAACAAGTTTATCTGGACCGCCAAGGGCTGGAACCCGCAGGCCGATGTGCTGCATGTGTTGACGGAATACGGCCGCTACTTCGTTGGTGAAGAGCTTGGTGGCAAAGTGGCTGCGGGTCTGCTGGCCCTGGAAGAGAATTGGAAAGGCCCGCTCCTCTCCAATGCGGCGGTTGAAAAGACGCTGGCACTCTGGCAGGACATCGAGCAGCAAGCCGGCGAAGCGGCTGAAACGAACTGGCGATTGCAGATGGGACTCCTTCGCGCCTACTACGACGCCTATCTCTACCGCAAACTCGTTGCCGAAACCGAACGGGAACAGCGGGCGTGCGCGGAACTTGCCCGTGTGCCGGAGGTCGACGTGGCCACGGCCATCGCAAACGCCACCGTCATCCTGTCGGAAGCCGATGAAGACCCGGATGCGCCTGCACTTCGGGCACGCGTGGATGAGCTGGGCGGGTGGCTGTTCAAGAGTATCGGCATGCAGCTCAGCGTCGACAAATATGGTGCAAAGAACTGGGAACGTGGCGCCATCCTGGATGCGCTGGACATGCCACTGAACGACCGGCTCTGGTATGAGGCTGAATTCAGGGAGATCCTCGCCCTGGCCGACGAGGCGGCGCGCGTGGCGCGTCTGCACGCCATCGTGAACTGGGAAGATCCGGGTCCGGGCGGGTTCTACGACGATCTCGGGAATGCCTGGAAACAGCCCCATCTCGTCCACCAGAAAGACTGGGCATCCGACCCGGGGGCGGTGGAATCGCCGCAATGTGAAGTCATCGAAGTCAAGGGGCGGGAAGCATGGAGGCATTCCTGGCTGGATCAGGGCCAGACGCTTTTTGGCACGCCGCTGCGCATGCGCTATGAAGGCCTTGATCCCCAAGCCTCCTACACGCTCCGCGTCGTCTATACCGGCCGTTTCCGGCCCGTCATGCGGCTGGAGGCAAACGGAACGTACGAACTCCACGGACCCATGCCGCAGCCCGAGGCGCCCACGCCGCTCGAATTCGCTATTCCCCAGGAAGCGACGGCCGGGGGGACGCTCGAGCTTGAATGGCAGCATCTTTCCGGGCGAGGATGTCAGGTGGCTGAGGTCTGGCTGCTTCGTACGGACGGCTGAGAGAGAGGTTTCAGAGACAGTATAGTCCTGACGGCCGCGGCCCGTTCGCGCCACATCGCGATGGCCGCGGCCGCTCAGGCTTTCAATCGGGCAGAATCCGGCAAGGGGTAGAGGCATCATGAAACCATCCTGTGAAATGCATGTCATCTCCAATACCCACTGGGATCGCGAATGGAGCGCAAACTTTCAGGAAACGCGCATGCGGCTCGTGGAGTTTTTGGATGCGCTCCTGGAAATCCTGGACACCGAGCCGGGTTACCGATCTTTTCTGCTGGACTCCCAGGTGGTGCCGATTGAGGATTACCTGGAAGTGCGACCGGAGTGCCGCGACCGGATTGTGAAGCACGTAACTGGCGGGCGGCTTCTGATCGGCCCCTGGTATACCTGTCCGGAAGAATTCTGCGTAAACGGGGAGTCGCTGGTGCGGAACTTGTGGTACGGCCACCGCGTCGCGCGCGCACTGGGTCAGGTGATGAAGGTGGGATACAGCCCCTTCTCATACGGCCAAACCTCACAGATGCCGCAGATCTATGCGGGGTTTGGCATCGATACCATCCTGTTTTACCACGGCGTCACCCACGGCGAAGCGCCCAATGAGTTCATCTTTGAAGGCCCCGATGGAACTCGCGCGTTTGCCTCCCAAATCAGCGGCGGGGCGCGCTACAACTTCTATCACAAGGTCTACCGGAAGGTCGTCTTTCCATACGAGAAGGATGACCGCCTGTATACCTGGGACCAGGGCGGCCTGCCTTTCCATTTCTGCACAGAAGACACCTGCGAAGAACAGCACACGCTGCTGGAGCCCGTGCCTCATTTTGACAAAGAGCGCCTGGCGCACTGTGTACGCGAACTACGGGATGAAGAGCGCCGGGTGGCCACAACACGCTACCTCGCGTTCATGATGGGCCACGACAGCAGTGTGCCCGACGCGGTGGAGCTGCGCCTTATCGAAGAAGCGCAGGATGCGACAGGGCAGGACGCCCTGCTCCACAGCAGCCTGCCGGAATGGGTAGCGAAGGTGAAAGCGGCCGCGAAAGACCTGCCCATATTGAAAGGCGAGCGCCGCACGCCTAAAGTCCGTACCGGGCGCGTGCATCTGTACAGCGATGTGCTGTCCAGCCGGGCGCGGATGAAGCGCTTCAACGCCCGCACGGAGATCGCGTTGCAACGCTGGGCCGAACCTTTTTCCACGATGGCATGGTGTCTGGGCCGGGAGTACCCGTCGTCGCTGCTGGACCTGGCATGGACAACGCTGCTGAAATGCCATGCCCACGACAGCATCGCGGGCAGCGGGGTCGACGACATCGAGCTGGATCAGCATGCCCGTATGCGCCAGACCGCCCAAATCGCCCGTGGAATAACAGAGCGGAGTCTCGCCCTCATTCAGCGCCATATCAACAATGCAGAGGGGGATCCCGACGATGTGCTGATTACAGCCTTCAACGCCTCGGCTTTTCCGCGCACGGAAGTTCTGACCGCCGTGCTGGATGTGCCCCCATGCGCCGCCTCGCGCGAATTTGACCTGATCGCGGCCGATGGCAAGACGCGCGTGCCGGTGCAGGTCGTCACGCGGCGCCCGCATTACGCCACAATGAACCACGCCGGCGATGCCGCGCACATGATGTCGTGCGAGCAGGTGAAATTCCATTTCGAAGCACGCGGCCTGCCCGCTCTGGGCTATTCCACATTTCGTTTCAATCCGAAAGGGCGATTCACGCGCGGGAGCCTGATCTGCGGCAGCAATGCGCTGGAAAACGAACACCTGCATGTTCAGATTCACGACAACGGCACGTTGAGCATCCGGCACAAGGCCTCCGGGATGGAGTTCGATGGCCTGCACTATTTTGAAGACAGCGGCGAGGCGGGCCAGGCTTGGATGCATGTGGAACCAGGTTCGGACAAGGTTATCAACAGCCGCGGATTCCCCGTGTCGGTTTCCCTGGAAGAGGACGGACCACTCCTGGCCCGGTACCGGATCGAGCATTTTCTCAAAATTCCATCGGCCCTGGGCAATGCCGGCAGCAACGCGTGGGAGCGCCTGGACGGCTTTGACAATTCCGCGCGACGAAGCGCGGAAACCACGGATTTGAATATCATTTCGGTAGTGACCCTGCGAAAGGGCGCCCGCTCCGTCGAAGTGCAGACACGTTTTCACAATGCGGCCGAAAACCACCGGCTTCGTGTGGTGTTTCCGACACGCCTCAGCCGGGCAAAGAACTGTTGGGCGGAAAGCGCTTTTGATGTGGTCGAACGGCCAATTGTGCCGGGACCGGGGCATCCCTGGCATGGCATCGGCAAACGAACCTTCCCCATGCAACGGTTCATTGACGTCAGCGACGGGAAGGCAGGCCTGGCGATCCTGAATGATGGACTGCGGGAGTATGAGGTCACGCAAGACCCCGAACGAGCGATTGCCGTGACCCTTCTGCGGGCCTTCGAAGTGTCGATCTGCACGTCGGCGGCGGGCTGGGATGTCCGGCCCGGCATGAAATTGTCGCAGAGTCCTGGCGAACACGAGTACCGCTATGTGATCTATCCGCATGTGGGGCGCTGGGACGAGGCAGAGGTGCTTGCGGAGTCTGAACTTCTCGCGGCGCCAGTGAGACTTGCTCAGGCCGGACGTCATGGCGGCACACTTCCGAAAAACATGAGCTTTTTTCAGCTCACGCCATCGAATCTTGTGTTGAGTGCGATGCACCGCTCGTCTTCCGATGATTCGCTGCTGATCCGGTTGTTTAACCCGACGGAAAAGATCGTCACGGGAACCCTGACGTTCTTCAAACCGGTGCGGGCTGCCGAATTGGTTACCCTGGAAGAAGCGCCGGTGCGAAAACTCAAACCCGAAGGGAAAAAGCTCGCGCTGCGCGTCGGCAGCCGGAAGATCATCACGCTGAAAATCGCCCTGTAACCGCTCCCTCCAAACGAGAACACGGCGGCGCGCAGAGACGGGGAATGGCGTAGCTTCCAGTTTTTTCCGCGCGCAGCCTGGCCCTGAAAATGCTCAACTTTCGAGGGTTTTCAGCAGCGCCTGAGCTGGTTGAAGTCGACAGGGGGTCTGCCTATCATCGGGATGCTGGAAGCGAGCCGGAGCCTGGGTTGAGATTTCTCTCAACGATCCGCATCGCTTTACTCTGAGACGGAGGTGCATATGGCAATCCAAGGCATGAAGAACCTGAATACACTGTATCTGCGCAAAATTAAAAGCCGGGTAGCTGAAATTCGCGCCCGCTTCCTCTATTCGGAACGGACTCCGATCGACGATGTGTCCATGGCCGAAACCCCGAAGCACCTCACAATTACCGAGGCCCGGCGTCTTCCCTACAAGCCCGTGGCCGAAGGCCAGCGCTGGGGCAGCGATTGGGGCACAGCGTGGTTCCGGTTGCGCATCTCGGTGCCTCGCTCGATGCGCGGTGAAACGGTGATGTTGCTGTTCGACCTGGAGAACGGCGAAGGGCTGATTTTCCGCGATGGCGAGCCCGTGCAGGGGTTGTGCTGGTCCCGTAAGGAATATGTGCTGCTCGGTAAGGCCCGCGGAGGGGAGCAAATCGAGCTGTTTGTGGAAGCCGGAGCAAACGCCCGCCTGGGGGCATTTGTCGAACGGGCCGTCCATCTGCCGCACATTGCCGTGCTCAATCACGAGGTCTGGGACGCCTTCTGGGATATATCTGCGCTGGCCGACATCGTTGATCCCGAACTCCACAAAGACTGGACGGGGAAGCCGTACCACCTGCCGTTTGACGGGGACACGCTCCTCGCCCGGATTGTCTTTGCACTCAATGAGGCCGTCGACCTCTTCGACTACCGGGAGCCGTCACGGGAAGAGCTGCGGGCGCAGGCGGGCCGTGTGCGGCGGCGCCTCAAGCCGATCTATGACTGCAAGGCCACCGACGCCGCCCAGACCTTTGCCGCGATGGGCCACGCCCACATCGACGTCGCCTGGAAATGGCCCCTGGCGGAGACGGTGCGTAAATGCGGGCGCACCTTTGCAAACGTGCTCGACCTGATGGAGCGCTACGATGATTTCGTCTTTGCGCAGAGCCAGCCCCAGCTCTATGCCTACGCCGCGGAGCGCTACCCTTCGCTCTACAAACGCGTGCGTGAGATGGTCAAACGGAAGCGGTGGATCCCCACGGGATGCATGTGGGTGGAGGCCGACTGCAATATCACCGGCGGCGAAAGCCTCGTCCGCCAGATTCTCTTTGGCACGCGCTTTTTTCAACAGGAATTTCAATATCGTGCGGAAACGCTCTGGCTCCCGGATGTCTTCGGATTTTCTGCGGCGCTGCCGCAAATCATGAAGCGCAGCGGGATCAAATACTTTTTCACCACAAAACTCGCCCTGAATCAATTCATGAAATTTCCCTATCACACCTTCCACTGGGAAGGACTCGATGGCAGCCGGGTACTTTCCCATTTCATGCCGGGGGAAGAGTACAGCGCCGAGCTGGAACCCTGGTTGATTCGCACGGCGGTGCATGATTATGCCGAGAAGGACCGGTGCTCCTTGCAGGTGATGCCGTTTGGCCACGGAGATGGCGGAGGAGGGCCGGCGCGCGCACACCTCGAACGGTTACGGCGTTTCGCCGACTTTGAAGCCATGCCGCGGCTTGTCTCCATGCCGCCAGACACCTTTTTTGCAGAACTGGAACGCGAAAGTCGAAAATTGCCGGTGTGGCGGGGGGAACTCTACCTTCAGAACCACCGGGGGACCTACACCTCTCAGGCGCAGGTGAAAAAGAATAACCGGCAGGCTGAACTCCTCCTGCGTGATACCGAGCTGCTGGCGGCTCTGGCCATGGCGGAGGGCGCAGGTTATGACCAGGACGGTCTCGCGGATGCGTGGAGGCTGGTCCTCTTGAACCAGTTCCACGATATCCTGCCCGGGAGCTCCATCGACAAGGTCTATGACGAATCCGAGCGGCAATTCGTCACCGTGTTTTCCAAAGTCGGAGCTATTCGCGACACGGCGTTCCAGCGGCTTGCCGGCCACGTTGATACTCAGGGCGCCGGCGAACCTGTCCTGGCCTTCAACGCGCTCTCATGGGCTCGCCGCGACCTACTCGAAGTCGAGGCCCACACGCTGGACACGGGCAAGACCTGGGAGGCGGCCGGCTCGAACGGAGAAATCTCCCCTGTTCAGGTGGGGGAGGACGGAAAAGCTCGATTTGTGGGCAGCGTACCGTCCATTGGCTGCAAAGTCTTCCATATCCGCCCCTGCGATGCCCTTCCGCCCGAAGTCGCAGTGAGCGAGCGGTCTCTCGAAAACGGGCTCATCCGGCTTCGCTTTGATGCGCGCGGCCGGCTTCGCAGCGTGTACGACAAACGGCACCGGCGGGAAGTGCTTGCGTCCGGAGCGACTGGCAACCAGTTCATCTTGTTTGAGGACAAAATGGCGAGCTGCGGCGCTTCGTGGGACATCGACATCTTTTACAACGATAAACCTCTCGAATTCGACGGAAAACTGCTTTCGGTGGAAGTGGCCGAACGTGGCCCCGTGCGCTCCGTGCTCCGATTCAACCGGGCGATAGGAAAATCCCGGATCACCCAGGACGTGATCCTCAGCGCAGAGTCCCCGCGCATTGATTTTCAAACCACAGTGGAGTGGGGCGATGAGCATGATGTCATGCTCAAAACCGCATTCCCCGTGAACGTCCGCTCGGAAACCGCCCGTTACGAGACCCAGTTCGGCAACCTCGAGCGCCCGACACACTGGAACCTCCCATACGACTTCGCGCGCTTCGAAGCGCCTGCGCACAAATGGGTGGATCTATCGGAAGGGAACTATGGTGTGGCCCTTCTCAATAACTGCAAATACGGATACGACATCCGGGACAACGTGATGCGAATCACCCTGCTGCGTGCGCCTAAGGACCCCGGGGAGAGCACCGACGTCAACAGAACGCACACGTTCACCTATGCGCTCCTGCCGCACGAGGGCGATTTCACCCACGGCGTGGTGCGGGCGGCCTACGAATTGAATGCACCGGTCCTGGCGCGCACGGTGAAGGCATCGCCGGGACACGGCCCGGCAGAGATCAGCCGATTCTCAGTCTCCGGCACAAATGTCATCGTGGAGGCCGTCAAGAAAGCCGAAGACGATGACGGCATCGTGGTGCGGATGTATGAAGCTCATGGCTGGCGAACCCGCAACGTTTTCCGTGCATCCCTGCCTGTTGCGCGCGCGGTCGAAACCGATCTGATGGAACATGAGGAGCGGGAATTGCGTTTCCATAACGGGGCGCTGGCATTGGACTTCACGCCTTACCAAATACGCACGCTGAAGTTGATGTTAACGTCATAGAACCCTTTGTCATGAGCGACGAATGCAGGCCCCAAAGGCAATTAGGGCAGAAGAAGTCGGCTATACGGCTCGGGGATGCCCGGTGCCAGAGGTCTTGTGTTCTCTCGTGCAGCTGTGCTAGTTTTAGAATGATTCGTCCAGATTATCTAAGCGGGCGGCGCAGGGCACCAACTGAAGCATTCCTGGCTTTACAGCGAAGCTTTCAGTAGACCTGCCAGGAGAGGGATGTGGCTATTATTCTTATAGTAGAAGATGATCCGCAGACTGCCAAATATATTCAGCAAAATCTTGCCGATGCCGGGCATACCGGCATCATCGAGCCTACAGGTGAGCATGCAACCGAGACGGCCAAAGCGCACAATTGTGATTTGCTGATCCTCGACATCATGCTCCCGGGAACCTCTGGCTTCGAAGTATGCCGGCGGTTCCGGCGCGACCCGGACCTTTATATGATGCCGATCCTGATTCTGACGGCCATGAAAGGTGACGAAGAACTGCATCACGGTTTGGCTCAAGGCGCCGACGATTACGTTGTCAAGCCCTTTGATATCAACAACTTAATTCATCGCATGGAGGCCCTGCTCCGTGTCAGCGCGGACAGAGCGGGACGGGACCCGATAGCCGATATTCCGGCAGCCGGTGCGACGAAACGCGAGGTGCAACGCAGAGTCAGCCTTGGTGAGGAGTTCGCACTGGCCTATATTGAACTTCAGCATATCCGCGAATTCGCGCGCCAGTATGGCGAAGAACCCCGGGCAAAGGCGATCCGCCGGCTGGCCCGAGCCCTTCAGCAGGCGGGACGAAATTTTCCTTCTTCCGCCTTTTTCTGCGGTCATATGGGCGGCGGGCATTTCGTCTGCGTTTTGCCACCCGGCAAAGCCAATGCCTATTGCGACCTTGTGCGCCGAGTCTGGGAGCACCACCTGGAACGATTCTACACAAGCATTGGCCATCCTCAGGCTTATGCGGCGGCGAAGCGAAGAGAATCGAGCTCTCCGTTGCTCGATGTGCTCATCTGTCTTACCACCCGGGAAGCCAAAGGCATGACAGCCCCGCACGAGCTCTTTGAAACCCTCTCACAGCTCCGTGCAAAAGCATCACTTGCGCGCCAGGGCGGGATTTATGTCGATCGCCGGGGGGTAAACGGATAAAGAAAGCCCCGCTTTCTGCCCGAAAATGCCCGGCCCGGGGATCCTCAATTGCACTGCCTGCGTTCTTTTCTGCGAGCGCCTGACAGGGCATGCGGTTCAGAATTCAGCCGGCTCGGCCAGTTTTTGTATCGCGATATTAGTGCAACCCTCAGCCTCGAGGCCGCTTTGAAGGGCCTCGAGCGCCTCGGGCTCGCCGTGAACAAGCAACACTTTCTCCGCCCGATCTTTAAAGCGTTTTCCGAAGGCGATGAGCTCGGAGCGGCCTGCGTGTGCGCTCAATGAATTGAACACCTTGACATCAGCCAGCAGACGGTGTTTCAGGCCGAATATCTTGACCGTCGGCTCTCGTTCGACAATCCGGCGCCCGAGCGTGTTCTTCGCTTGGAAACCAATGATGCAAATAGTGTTGCGTGGATCTTCGATGTTGTTACGCAGATGATGGAGGATACGCCCGAACTCGCACATGCCCGATGCAGAAAGGATGATGCAGGGTTCTTTCAGGCCGTTGAGACGCATCGATGCCTTGACGTCACGGATGTACTCAATGTGGCGCAGCTGGAAGGGATCGCCTGATTCTTCCATGACACTTCGGATATCGTCATCAAATGAGTCGGTATGGAGCCGAAATACCTCCGTCACGTTGACCGTCAGCGGACTGTCCACAAACACTGGCATTTCAGGGATATGATCCCCCAATTCGAGCCGTTTCAGCGCAAAGATGAATTCCTGCGCGCGCTCCAGCGCAAACGTGGGGACAATCAGCTTGCCGCCTTTCTCGTACGTCCGGTTGATCGTCTCCGCCAGATCATGGTCGAGCGTCTCGATCGGCTTGTGATCCCGGTTACCGTACGTACTTTCCATGACAACGACGTCGGCGTCGTCAGGTTCCCAGGGTTCCTTGAGTATGGCTGCATTTTTCTGGCCGATATCCCCGGAATAGATGAACCGGCGGCGGGAACCGTTTTCCGTGAACTCCACCAGCAGCATGGCCGAGCCCAGCACATGCCCGGCATCTTTGAAGGTTACGCTGACCCCCGGCGCCACCTCCATGTTGATATCATAGGGAATGCTGATGAACCGCCGCATGATCTCGCGGACGTCGACGTCGGTATACAGCGGCGGCACGAACGTCTCATGCTTTTTGGACAGCCACTGTGCGTCTCGCTCCTGGATGTGGGCGCTGTCGAGCAGCATGATGGCGCAGAGGTCGCGAGTGGCCGGCGTAGTAAACACGCGCCCTTTGTAGCCGTACCGCGCGAGCATCGGGAGGATGCCGCTGTGGTCGATATGGGCGTGGCTCAGTACGACCGCGTCCAAATCGTTGGGGTTGAACGGCAAGGTGCGGTTGAGCGCCGCGGCCTCCCGGCGAACGCCTTGAAACATGCCGCAATCAAAGAGGATCTTGTGCCCGTTGACCTCGAGGAGGTGTTTGCTTCCCGTGACTCCCCCGACGGCGCCGTACGACGTAATGCGCATGCCATGAATTCCTTTTTTGCAGTGGCGTGTGAATGCACTGCCAGTTCACGTAGGCATATCACAGATGGGAGAGGGATTCAACGCAGCCGCCAGAGAAACCATCTGTTCAAAGTTGTCTCTTGCCTCATCGGCCCATTTGCGTTAGGGTGTGCTCTACGGCCCACGGGGCCATCGACATCAACGGAGGATTCCCATGACTCACCTGATCTTTCTCAGTATGACCCTCGCGCTCTCCGCCCAGGCAGATGCAGATAAAGACTCCCTGCACGAGCGGGCAATGGCCCGCCAAAGCGATCTGATCCTGGGGATATATCTGACGACCGATGCGGTCGAGCGCATCTTTACGCTGGAGCGCGATGCGGCTGCGATGCTCCGAGACTACGGGTTTACCCTGGTGACAATCGAAGTGTACCGCAGCGGTCAAATCGTCCCGATTGAGCATCTGGCCCGTGTGCGGGACTATTTTCGGGATCATGGGTTCGAGGTAGCAGGCGGCATCGCCACCACTCCCGGTGGAGACACGGGCGTCCGCCAGAAAGGCCCGCTGGCTTGGTACAACTGGCAAAACCCGAAAACCCAGCACGACCTCGAAGAGATTATGCGTTCCGTTGCCCCCCTGTTCGACACCTTCGTCATTGACGATTTTCTCTGCACGGGAGACGTCAGCGAAGAATCAAAGGAGGCGAAAGGCGAGGCCCCCTGGAGCCAGTATCGCTGCGAGCTGATGGCCGCGGTGGCCCGGGATGTGTTTATTACTCCCGCCAGGGAAGCGAATCCGGACATCACGATGATCGTCAAGTTTCCGCAGTGGTATGACCTGTTTCACGAATATGGGTATGCGCTTGCCAGCCATGCACATTCTTTTGACCGCGTCTGGGTGGGCACAGAAACCCGCGGCGCCCGAACGCAACGGTATGGATTTGTGCAGCCTTTCGAAGCGTTCGTGAATTACCGGTGGATTGCCTCAGTCGCGCCGAAGACCATCCAGGCCGCGTGGTTTGATCATGGCGACTGTGACGCCCTCGATTTTGTGGATCAGGCATACCAGTCTGTCCTGGCGGGCGCACGCATTCTCAGTGTCTTCAATTTTCTGGATGTCTTGAACGGGCACCCGGGAGATGAATTGCTGGCACAGGAATTTGACCGTCTGGCCGATCTCGCGGCGGCGGTAAAGACGGGTCCCGTTCAAGGAGTCGCAGCGTACAAACCCGTGGGCAGCGATGCAGGCGGAAACCTGTATGTGATGGATTTTATTGGGATGCTGGGGGTGCCGCTTGTCCCAATGGTGGCCTTTCCTCACGAAGCGAAAGTGCTCTTCCTTCCCGAACAGGCGGCGTCAGATCCCGGTGTCATCGGGAAGCTGCGCGCACGGCTCTCTCGCGGCGGGCGCGTCATCGTTACCGCGGGCTTTCTTGCGCGCCGCCCGGAAGCCGCCGAGCTGGCTGGGCTCGAACCCGTTCACCTCGACCCCGTCCGGGCTGAGGCGGTCCTCCTGAATGGAGAGCCCGTGCCCGTGCAACACGGCCTGGATCTGGCCGCGCTTCTGAAACCAGGCGATGCGGATGTCCTCTTGGAGGCCCTGGTGGATTCGACGCCGGTCCCCTTCCTGATCCGACGCCGTTTCCAGAACAGCGGACTCTATGTGCTCAACTGCCACACGTTCTCGCAGGCCGATTTTGATGCGGTGGGGGAGGTGCTCCTGGCGCCGCGTGAACTGGGGCTCCTTGAGTTGCCGCAGGGGGCAACTGACCTTCTTCGCGCGGTTTTTCTGGAGCCTCTCGGCCTCGCTCTGGACGCGCCCACACGCGTGTGCCTGCAACCGTTTGGAGAGCAGGAGTTTTTTGTCCAGAACTACAATGAGACGCCGGTAAGCGCCGTCTTGCGGGCGCCGGCATCAGTCGCTGGCGGCACGTGGCACAACCAGCTTACCGGCGCTGAAATTCCTGTATCCGACGGAAATCTCATTATCGACCTGGGCGCGCGGAGCCGTTGCTGGCTCAAGCCTCAATAAGCGCAAATTCGAGGCAGATGCCGCTCAGAAATACCCCATGCTATGGAGAAGATCCATTTCTTCCGGGCTCAACAGGGGAACCTGCTGCCGGGGCGGCGTCTCGATACCTCGCTCGCGGCACTTCTTTTCGTGTTCCTCGAGAATAGCGCGCAGTTTATCGCGGACCGCAGTTTCTTCGTCCAGCACGTTCGTGGTTTCCCGGGGATCTTTGGAAAGACAGTAGAGTTCTTCGAAAACCGGCGGGCCCCAGACATCTGTCATCGGGATGGTGCCGGCCTGTAACCCCAGTTGCGTTTCCTCAAGCTGCCTGACCTCTCTGGGCCGCTCGCTCGGAGTGAAACGCTTGCGCGCAGCCAGGTACTTCCACCCATCCACGATCACACAGCGTGTCATGGCGCGCTCCTGGAGCATTAATTCGGCAATATAGGGGTGGGAGGGAGGCGTCAACCGCAGGCCCGGGTTCGCAGGCTTGAAAAGCGCTTCGCCGTCCAATGTAGAGCCGTCCGTCGGCAATCCGAACAGTTGTGCCATCGTAGGGTACAAATCCACCACCGACACGGGGGCCTGCACGCGTGCCGCCGGGACTTTTCCCGGGGCCCAGAAAATCAGAGGGACGCGAAGCACCTCTTCGTGCAGTGACCATCCATGCTCTACCCAGTCGTGGTCCAGAAATTCCTCCCCATGATCCGATGCGATCACCACCAGGGTCTTCTCGAGCAGGCCATAGGCCCCCAACGCGTGAAACAGCATCTCGATAGAGCGGTCGGAGTCTGCGATTTCGGCGTCGTAGCGGATGATCGTGTCCTCAAAACGCGGGTCACCCGGCCCAAAGCCTTCCCCGCGAAGCTGGTTCAGGTCGGCACGAATATCATCAAAAATGTGCAGCGGGTTGGGGTAGAACGAGTCCGCGAACCGCAGGTAGAGGTCATCCGGCGGTTCGTACGGGCCATGCGGATCAAAATAGTGGAGGTACATGAAGAAAGGTTTGTTCCGCAATTTTTTCGCATGTTCCATGGCAATTGCGGTGAGTTTGGGACCCTCTGTGCTCAGCATCCAGTGCAGAGGCAGGTGATGCACTGTCTTGAATCCGCGGGTCACCCCGGCAAGCACAGCGGTGTTGCTGAGAAAGAGGGTGTCGTATCCCGCCGTTGCAAACCGTTCCGCAATGGTAGGCACGGTCTCCGGCACCTGAGCGTACCAGCCCATCGCGCCACTGGAGCAGGGAAGCATCCCCGAGAACAATACCGACACCGATTCCCGGGTAAAGGTGCTGTTGGAGCGGGCCTCTTCAAAGAGCAACCCTTCTTTGGCGAGGGAGTCGATGAAGGGCGAAGTATTCCGCTTATAGCCGTAACATCCCAAATGGTCTGCACGCAATGCATCGATGTTAATGAAAATGAGGTTATAGCCTTGGAGAGTGTCCGGAAGCACGACGTCCGGAGTCTGCCCGAAGGCGTTCAATGCGCCCGTGCACACGCCCAGCAGCACAATCATCCAGCCAAACCTCTGGCGGCCTCTCCATCGACTACGGGGTTGCACACACATCGAGCCTCTCCTTCACGCGCCGCGTTACGGCAGAGCGTGCATTTCCTGTGTTATGACTTCACGGGCCTTTTCGCTCAGCCCCGGCATTTGGAGGAGCCTGTTGTATTCCTCTCGAGCCTCGAGGTTTTTGCCCTGCTTCAGCAGGGTTCGAGCGTAAACCATGCGGGTGTCCGGATTATCTGGATCAAGAGCCACGGCCTTGCGGAGCAGTTCAAACGCCTGCGCTTCTTCGTTCTCATGAGCCAGCACCTGGGCGGCCTCACGAGCCGCCAGGGCAGCCTGTTTGGACGGAAGCTCATTCATGGCTGCCTGCAGGACCGTCCCGGCGAGACGCCACTGTTCCATAGTCTGAAGCATCGCGCCGATATTGAGGAAGGCAATACCCCGATCATTCTTCGCCACTCCGGCCTTCTGCGATTCGACCAGCAACACTTCCACGGGCCACCCGAACTGGATGCGGGCCTCGTCGGGGCTCATGCCGTCGTTTAGCGCGCTCCGCAATACGCGCGCGAGCGTGCCCGTGGCCTCCGGCAGTTGCTGGCTGCCTTCTTCCCAAACCGATACGACTGCCTGAATTTGAGGCAGCGGCTCTTTGCCCGCCTGACGAATCTCATGAAAAGCCTCCTGCACAGCGAGCTGAAACGCCTGGGGGCGGTTGCTTTGTTTCGAGAACTGGGCAAATGCGGCCCAGATGTCCGCGCGCTCAGGCAGTCGTTTAACCACACCCAGGTACAATCTCTCGGCGTTCTCCTCGTTCTTAAACACGCGGAATTCCATTGATGCAAGGTAGCTTGTGGCCTCGGCGAGCATTTCATGTTCGTCCGGGGCCGAATTACGAAGCCGCTCGATATGGTCGCTCAAGGCCGAACGCACGAAATCGTAACGGTTGTGCTGTGCTCCAAACCGGTACAGCACGGGCAGAATGTCTTTGTTGCCGGGGTCAGTTGCCAGCGCGTTGCGCAGGTCGCTTTCGGCCGCATCGAGCTCAAGCAGAGCAATGTGCGCGTTCGCCAGCATGAGGTGCAGGGCGCCCGGCTGGCTGGCGCCAAGCTCGAGGGCGCGCTCGAAGTGCGCTGCTGCGGTGCGCCATTGTTCCCGGGCCTCTTCAAGAGTGCCCTCTCCACGTTCGAGCGCGTCATGGATGATCAGGGCACGAAGGAATGCTACGCGTCCCAGCACTTCGTGGCTTTCAGGCATCAGCGGACACAGGCGATTGGCCTTATCTGCGGCGGCATGGGCCTTTTCGAGATACTGGCCGCGCGAATCGCGGTTGTATTCCGTCGGTAAATAGCCGAGGCTGAGGTTGGTTTCCGCGCTGCCCAGAAGGCTTAAGACGTAGGAAGGATTGTGCGCCACCGACGCTTCAAAATGCTCCACCGCTTTGTTGCGCATAGCGAAGGCTTCAGCAGGATGCTTTTCGGTTTCCAGATACTGGGAGATGCGCAGCGCGCATTTGGCCCGTTCAAACGGCGCCGACCACTGCCATGGACACAAGGCTTCCGCCCGTGCGAAATGGGCATCGGCCCGTGTATACGCATTGGCTAAAAATGCGCCCCGGCCAGATTGCAGCTCCTCCTCCGCGCGAAACACGCGGGTTTCATAGACGGCCAGGAGCAGCGCAAGCAACGCAAGACCCACTCGGAACGCCAGGATCGCGCGCGAATGTGCCGGGACCGGCGGCGAAGTCTCTGGGCGCAGGTGCAGCCCATCGAAGGCGCCGGCGAGAAGAAAAATCAGATACGCGGACACGGGAACCCGCAGGTTGAAGCCGAGCGTCCCGTCCACGAGAAACGCGCAGAAAAGGGCAGCATAGGTCCAGCCAAGCCGGCGCCGTTGCGGACTGCTGGCGGTGAAAGCCACCATGAGCCCCTGAGCGGCGCCGAGCACCAGAAACAACAGATACAGGACGGCACCCGGAAATCCGGCGTCCATCCCGGCCTCCAGGGTGTCGTTATGCACGTGCTGGTTCATCTTCCGGCCCATGGCAAACCAATCCTGCTCCTCGAGGGTCCAGAAGAACGGATTCTCAATCTCGTAATTGCCGGGTCCGTATCCCAGGAAGGGATGAGCGAGGAGCATGCGCGTAGCGCCGTCATAGGCGTGATACCGCAGCAGGAGCTGGCGTTCGAGAGGCAGGGCCACGCCGGTGCGGGCTTTGGTTATGGCCATGGTCACCCCGAGTGCTGCGGGGATCAGGAGCGCGGTGATGATCAGCGCCGCAGTGATGGCGTAGCGGGGAGAACGTACGTATTTTCGCAGCGTACGCGCGCCGAGGACCAGCGCAGCGCCAAGGGCAAGGCCGACCAGGCCGCCGCGCTGTCCAGTGAAGTACATATGCACTAGAAACAGGATGCCGAAGGCTGCTGTCCAACGCTTCTTGCGGCGTGTGGCAAGGAACGCCGACATCGCGATACACAGGATCATGGTATGGGCGGCATAATTCGGGTTGCCGAAGGTGCCCGGCAATTCACGATAGATTGGTGAGTCTTTGCTCTCCCAGGGGAAGGGATCGAGGCCAATGTATTGGAAAATCGCATAGAGAGTGGAAAAGGTCACGCCAATACAGGCGATCAGCATCAGCGCGGAGATGTGGCGGGGTTTACGGTAGATCTGCGTCGCGATGAGATACACGATGAAAAGCATGCCGAAACGGCGCCATGTCACCATCGCATGCCCGGCATGGTCTGAAAGCAGTGCTGACACGAGGTTCAGTCCGACAAATGCCAGGAGAATGGGGAGGAAGACCCGCGGCGTCTGCCAGGGCGTTTTCTGGAGTGTCCCCAGGATGGCCAGGAGGGATGAGGCAATAAAGGCGCCCCAGGCCAGCAAGAGATATTTAATCGGGCCGGTTGCGTCCTGGGTATACGGATAGAGCGCCAGGATGACGGCCAGGAGGAGAAGCGCGAAGAAGAAACGCAGAACGCCGTCCACCCGCAGCACCGCTTTGGCGCTCCGTGCTGCCGCGCGAGGCGCGGGTTGGCTCTTTACCTTCTGACGCTTACCCTTGCCCATCGGTTCCCGTTTCTGCCCCGCCGTCAGGGAAAAGCTCAATGCGCTTTATGATACACTCGCAGGCTTCCATCGGGAGCGCGAACCCGACACGAACGACGTAGTCGGGGGTTTTACCCGAATTTCGGCCCGGAAGCAGGACTTCCGCCGCATAACTGCCGTCCGCGAGCTTCTCGGGTGTTTCGCCAAAGACTGTCCCGCCCTGGCCCGTTGCGGGATGGGCGAACCCGAGAAGAAGGCTCGGGGGCGGGCCGGCGTTGAGATCGATAACAGCCCGGAATCTGCACGGGGAGTCGGGGATCGGCATGAAAAAAGGGATACTGTACCAGCTCATGCCGTTTTCAGGCGCCAGGCTGGCCGTGATGCGCAAGAGGCGGCCGGGGTCGCCTGAATTGCCAGAGGGCGCATCCAGGAACGCAGTCTCAACCGTCCGGCTGGTTCGCTCGGCCCAGGTTTCGAGTACAGGCTCGCCGGCTTTCATGAAATTTTCGACGATCAGCCGTTCCTGGTGAGGCCAGATGTTGGCGCGCATCTGGGGCGTGAGCTTGTCGTGCAATTCTGCCAGGCAGTCGAGTGGTTCGCCGGAACCGGTACCTGCAAGCGAGAAAAGCTGGCGAGCCATGCCTGTCTCACCGAAACCAAGGGCCGCCATGGCCATTTCCGTGGCGAATTCCTTCAGTTCGGCTCGCTCGGTCTCGCTGGCCCGCCCGTACCACTTCCGCCAGTATCTCTCCGCTGCGATCAGGTCCTCGAAGGCCTTGTCGCGTTCTCCGAGGCCGAAATAGCCCCGGGCGCGGAGGAGGCGGCAGAGCCCGTAACTTGGAAATCTGTTCTTCGCGTAGTGCAGGTTGCCCGTACAGATAGTGACTACCCGGGAATACTCGCCCTGGGCCAGGGCTTCGCGGGCCGCTTCTTCAAACGCCAGCGGATGATAGGGCGCAACAGTTCGCTGCACCCACTCGATCAGTGCCATTGAAGCCAGCAGACCCGCTGTCAGCATCACGGCGGCCAGGGCGGCGTGCCTGAATCCGGCGATAAACAAGGTTGAGTTAACCTCTTGTCGTGTGTTCTGTTGTGTCATCGTTTCCTGGATTCCGGCGCTGTGATCCGGGCCAGCCCGAAACGGGCCGCCTGCCGCGCGAATGGATGGGCTTCATCATCCCAAACCGCGCGACCTCAATCAAGTGTGCGAATCGCGCCATCTAAGATCTTACCGGGGATGGTATCGTCCTGCCATTAGCGATCTTACCGGAACATGGAAGGCAGGGCGATGCCCCGTGTGCTGATTTTAGATGCGTTGGCACCGTCTGGGGAATGAATAGTGGGAGTCCAACCCAGTCCATGCGATTCACTTTATTGAGCATTGAGGATCTCGGCTGCATGTTACCATTAGCTTGTGTGGACTCATTTCAGCACAGAACAAATCACTGGCTCGAGATAAACACAGCCATCTCAGGCAATGCGTTTACAACCCTACTGAATCCGGCACCCTGCTCAAACCGAGAATGCTCTCCTTTCAGGCAGGGCCTCCAAAATCCCTTCGCCCGGGAAAGAAGACCAAGAATTGAGCGCTCGAAATTTGCCGCCCGGCGGAATTCTGCGATATGCTACGATTTTCCAGACCACAACAAGAGAACCTTCCCGAAGATGCGTACGCCTAAGACTAGACTGTCCGTGATAGCAGCGAGCATTTTGCTGATTGTTGCCCTCGTGCTGGCGACGGCCTTGTTGATCGCATCCCGCCATGAGAGATTTGCCGCGGATGGCGACAGCGAGGCGGCGTTGCAGCGCGAAGGCGCGGCAAAAGACACCGCCCTGGATACATCAGGGGCCCGTTCCAAAGGAATGGCACTGTTCTCCCGCGCGGCCGACCTCGCCCGGCTGGGCGATACATCGGGCGCGCTCGCGGCCTTTGAACAGGCCGTCGGGGAGTGGGAGGAACGCCCGTGGTCCGTGCCGGAAGAAATGCGGCGGAGGGGCCGCTTGTTTGGCAAACAGCTCACGCTCCTGTCGCTTGAGAACGGCGACGCTGCGCAGGCCTTGCGATCTCTTTCGGCGGGTGCGCGGGCATCTGGACGTCCCGTCAGTGCGCTGGAGGAGCTGCACGCCCGCCTGGACGTGGCCGCCCGGGACGCCTTGTGGCCGGAAAGCCCTTTCATTTCCCTGACATCGTTTATTGCCGGCAATACGCCGGGGCCAATACTGTTCGGAGCGGCTGAAAACACTGTCTTCGAGGTATCCATCGAACCCTCGGGAGAAATGCAGTCCCCTTGCGCCGTCATTTCCGTATCTTCCGGCGAAGGCCGGCCCTGTTTCGGCCTGCCGGCCGTGGTGGATTTACCTTCCGGTACATTCGGCTTTCGCGCAAGGGTCAGAGCGGACAAGCCGGTACCCATTTCGATGGCCTTGCGTTTCTGGCTCCCCCGCGAAAAAAAGGAGCTCATATACCTGCCGACCGCCGTTCACCGGGTGGACTCCACATGGACCTGGCTTGCAGTTGAAGATGATTTTTTGAAGTACTGCTACGACGGTGCGCGTGCCGCAGGCCTCGACATGTCCGATGCGTATATTGACCGGGCCGGCATCGCGGTGCCAGGCGAGCCGAACACATTCTGGATAGACCGGCTCGAATTGTATCTGCCGGGCTTGGAGGGCCATCCCGCAAAGCCTGAAAATACGGAAGCCGTTCCGATGCCCGGAAAACCAGTGGAATGACAATCACGCCACTGCGCGGAAGCTGTTGAGCACTGTGCCGCGGGTCTTCCCACAATCGACCCGCCAAGGATGGAGTCCGTTATGAACACAACATCCAAAGCCGCTTCAATGCTCTTTTTGGCTCTTACACACGTGATTCTAGTGGCGGGATGCGCCACAACGCCGGAGTCTAATCGTTTGCCGGAAGCGGCCTGGCGCGGCCTGCACGTCTACATCAGCAATCGCGAGAGCCTGCCGGTCATCATTCGCGCCATTGAAAACCAGCTCGCGCCAAGAGGTCTGAACGTGCTTGTGGTCGAGGTGGATTTCAACTTCCAGTATCAATCCCATCCGGAGCTGGCGTCAGCGGCAGGCATGAACAAGGCGGATGTGCAACAATTGCTGGAAGTATGCCGCCGGCATGGGATTGAGCTGATCCCCCAATTTCAGTGTTTCGGGCACCAGGGAAGCCGGCCGAACATCTTCCTGCACACCTATCCGGAGCTGATGGCGCCCCCCAACCCCGATTACAGTGACCCGGACCACTACCATGTAAGCTGGAATCCACTTGATCCCAGGGTCAACGAGATCATTTTTCCACTGTTTGACGAACTGATCGAGGCTTTCGAGCCTCGGTATTTCCATGTAGGCATGGATGAAGTCATGCTGTTTCCGGACGAAAGCACACCACATTACAACGGCGAGACCCCCGCCGAAGTCTTCGCAAAGGCAGTCAATGACTATCACGACTACCTTGTGACTCAGAAAGATCTCACCATGCTCATGTGGGGCGACCGTCTGATTGATCGCTCACAGATCCGGTACAACTGGATGGAAAGCAGCAGCAACGGCACCGCGCCCGCCATCGACATGATTCCGAAAGACATCATCATCTGCGATTGGCATTACATCCGCATGGTGGACTACCCGTCGATCGGGTTCTTCCAGTCGAAAGGTTTTCGCGTATGGCCCGCCGCCTGGCGTTCGCCTGTCGCAGCGGCAGCACTGATGGAAAGCGCCAAACACCAGGCTCAAGGTGAGCAGATGCTCGGATTTCTATGCACGACCTGGTGCGATCCCGGAGAGTTCGCCCGAATCATGCTTGAAGAAGCGGACGGCGGCGAGCACATCGTCGCCCAATGTGCTGCCGAGACCTTCCGGGCTGTTTCGGGATGGTGGTAGGCTCTCGCAGGCTTTCAGCGGCGAAGCAGGCGGTTTGCCGTGGGCTGCGGCGCGTTTAGCCGGTGGCGCGAGAAAAAATTCCAGATCATCTGGGTCGCATTGAAATCTTGGTTCTGCCTGCCGGTCATGAAAGGCGGCAGGGGCTCGTAACCGCCGGGCCAGGTGTGGCCTCCACCTCGAACCTTGATATGGACTACCGTGGGTACACCATGGGAATCGACATAGGTCTCCTTCATGGCCTTTGTCCCGTCGCTGGGAAAGAGATTCGGGATTCGCTCAACGACGGGCTCGGGCTGGCACCCGTTCACCGTTGCCCAGAACTTCACGGTCTCCGGTACCGACAGCACACGGTGGAATCCGCCGGCAAACAACAGGCTCGAATAGTAGGGGAGCACGAAATCGGCTTCGCCGTGAATGATGAATACCGGGGTTCCATGTCCGGACTGGAGTGTCTCCGTATGCTTCTCCAGGAACGTTGCCATCACGGGAGCCGCCGCCGCAAAGACTCCGGGGTGCTCGCAAATGAGCGTATAAAGCAGGAGCCCGCCGTTCGATGCGCCGACAAGATAGATGCGCGACCGGTCGATCTCGTATGTCGAGGCCACGTCCTCGATCACGGACAGCACGAACGCATTGTCTTCCGGATCGTCCTCGATGCCAAACGAGAAAGCCCGGAATTTGCCGTTCGGATAAGCGACAATGAAGTTTTCCGAGTCGGCACACTCGTTAAAACCCGTTTCCCGGGCCATTTCTTCGCCGGTTTCCGTTAACCGGTGCAAGGCGATGACCAGGGGAGCCGGCACGGAGAGATCCAGGGCTTCAGGGACGTGTAGATAATACGAGCGCAACTCTCCGCCATGGTCGAGCAGGCACAATTGCAAGCCGTCGTCCGGGCGGCAGCCCAACCAGCTCAAGGACGCCAATACGACCCCCACAAGGCCTATGCAGGAACGGCTGCGACATGTCCCAAACATACTTCCCAGAGTCCTTTTTATTGAGAATTACCTACTGAAATACACTTCACATCTGTATCAATTATGGCATAAAATATCCTTTTTGAAAAGCCCGAGATGCACGGATCTGGCATTCCGGCCCTGAACAAGTGCCGCTTTCAGTCATCCGCCACTGCCCCGCTTCGTAAACGAAAAAGTGCTCAAATGCGGAGTATACCCGCGCATTATCACGGCCGTTCGCACGCACATAGACCGTTATTTTTCCTTGAATCTCTCCCAGCAACGGAATGCTTCTCGCAGCGACCGTTTCAACCGTTGTGTCAAAACCGGAGGCGCCGTCCTCAGGTTCTGCAAAAGCTGCCTGGAGCGTGGTGGCTTCGGCCTGGAGCGACCGGGCCAGCTTTCGGGCTTCGCTCAGGTGATAGACCCAAACGGATAACAACAGGATTATCACGAAAAGACCGGTTACCAAGCGCGCCTGTTTTGTCATCTCAATTCCTTCATGCTGATCCCGTTGGAGCACTGCCGGAAAAGAGGCTGGCCAGCCTGCCGGGGAAGATACCGAGCGCTTACCGCGGCATGAGAACCAGGGCTTGCCCAGCTTCTGACTCTCAGGTTATGATGTCCTTTGCCTTGACGCCGGTGACGCCGGCTTTATACATTATGCGGCAAACGGCTCAGTTAGAGAAAACTCCGGAGAGCGATGCGGGAGATTCAATGATGGAAATCGATGACCACGGAAAGAAAGATTTTTTCAAAAACGCACGAACAGACATTCGCGGACCTCTGGAGGGAATCCGTGTTCTCGAAGTCGCGACCACCATAGCCGGTCCGCGTTTTGGCGCAGTATTCGCCAAATACGGGGCGGACGTGATTCGCGTTGAGCTGTCCCGCGCGCCGGATGTCACACGAATGATCCCGCCGATGCTTCCCGACACCGATCCTCCCGAGGGTTATCAGCACGCCATGCTGCATTGCGACAAACGAAGCATCACCCTCGATCTCCGCCAGCCTGGCGCGCGCGATGTATTTCTCAAAATAGCGCGGACAGCGGATGTGCTGGTCGAAAATTTCAAAAAAGGCGCCTTGCCGGGGTGGGGCTGCGGGTATGAAGACGTGCGCGCAGTAAAACCGGACATCATCTATGTTTCCATCACGGGTTTCGGGCAGTATGGACCCTATTCGGACCGCGCGGGCTACGATCCCGGCATCCAGGCGATGTCTGGACTGCTCTGGATGAATGCCGCGGACGATGCGTCCACACCCACCCGGGTTCCTGTTTATATTTCCGACGAACTGGCGGGCCTGCATGCGGCCATCGGCGCCCTGGCCGCCCTGCGCTACCGGGAGCTGACCGGCGAAGGGCAGCATCTCGATGTGTCGCTTCTGGATGCTACAATCGATTCCTGCACCGGCCTTCACGTGATGGCGGCGCACGGCCTTGCAACGCCCCGTTACGGCAACATCGTGCCGTATGCCGCGCCGACCAACGTATACGCCTGCAAAGACGGCTACGTGTATGCCGGCGTCCTTCTGGATTCCCACTGGAAAATTCTGGCCAAGGTGATGGGCAAACCAGAAGCGGCCGAGGACCCGCGGTACACTCAGCTTCTCTCGCGTCTGGGGCATCGGGAAGAAGTAGATAAGATGCTGGCGGAATGGTGCGCCGTACGCACCCGGGATGAGATCATTGCGGCACTCAACGACAGCAAACTGCCCATCGCACCGGTCTTGACTCCACAGGAAGCCTGCGCGGATCCGCATGTCCAGGCGCGCGGCACCATAGAACGCGTGCAACAACCCTCCGGCAGCGAGATTAAAGCGACCGCTGCGCCCGTGAAATTTTCACGAACACCGGTGCATTACCGCCAGGCTCCGCCAACCCTCGGGGCGCATACTGACGAGGTGCTGGAGTCTATCGGCATAGATGAAGCCCAGCGCGCAGCATTGCGGGAAAAGAATATTATTTGATTCTTCTGCACCGGGCGGCTTCTGTGGCACGGCCTGAGGGGTCCGTTCTCTCCCAAAATCAGTGCTTGCGCCCAGGTCTGAATTGCCGTATTTTAATCGCTTAGCAGGTCTCGCGTATACGGGGGCGGGGCTCGGAGTGAGGGATATCCAGGTTTTCTGGAGGGAGAGAACCGATGCATCTGAATTACATTCAAAGAGCGGTGTGCCTGGCAGTTCTTCTTGCGTGCGCCGGCACAGCGCTGGCGGAACTGCAGAACGTCCAGGTCGGCGGCGAAATCCGGATTCGTGGCAACTACATTGCCAACGGGCTGGTGCGCACATCCCAGCAGGGCATTCCGGAGATCCGCTGGCCGGCCGCATTTCTTCCGGGCCGCGCCATTGGCGGTCCGGGCGCGGCGGGCGGTTTCAACGGCCTGGGAATCGTCAGTCCGGTAAAATGGTCTGGCCACCACGGCGGCGATTTCGGCTTCGTGGAGCAGCGCACCCGCCTCAACTTGAAAGCCGATTTCACGAGTAACGTAAATGCGTTCATCGAGCTGGACAGTTACGACATCTGGGGCGAAGATTTCCGCTCAGACTACGTGACTGGAGCGGATTTTCGCCCGAACACCCCTGACGACGTGGAGATTTACCAATCGTATATCGAGGTCGAAAACATGTTCGACCTGCCCTTACGTCTGCGGCTGGGCCGCCAGGAGCTCAGTTTCGGCAGCGAGTGGCTGGTAGGGCCCAAAGACTTCGTATACTTCTTTTACGGGCGCTCTTTTGATGCGGTCCGCTTGACGTATAAGAGCGATTCTTTCAGCGTGGACGCATTCGCCGCCGAATTGGCCGAGGGCGGGCCGTTCGAGGAAGATGAAGACGTCTGGTTCTACGGCCTGTATACAACCTGCACGGCCGTCGAAAATCAGACCTTTGACCTTTACTGGCTCTGGCTGCGCGACGCCCGCAGGGTTGCGGACACCAACCTGACGTGGTTCGGCGAATGGATGGAAAACGTCTTTGGCCTGGACGATTATGATCCGACCAATCTGCACACCATCGGTTTCCGTGCCGCGGGCCTCCTCGGCGCCTTTGATTATGAGGTCGAGGTAGCCTATCAATTTGGTGATGCCGGGCAGGTGGGCACGACGTTCAAACCGTTCCTCTACGGCGATGACGATGCCAAATTTGATGCCTGGGGCGCCCATTTCGACATCGGCTACACCTTTGATGTCCCGTGGATGCCACGCCCGTTCATCGGCGGCGCCTATTTCAGCGGCGAAGACAACCGCGATATCTCGTTCTGGGACTGGCTTAACCCGTTTGACCGGCCCAAGGCCAGCGTCAGTTTCAACCGGCTTTTCTCGAACGCGATGTATTGCGGCGCCATCGACGCCTTCAACGATCTTTCCAACTGCTGGCTGGCCCGGGCGGGTGTGGTGGCCCATCCCACGGAATCGCTGGACGTCATCCTCGCGGCGACGTATTTCAAGATCCTGGAGCCCTTTGACGCGCCCGTTTACTTCACCGTCGGGCATTACCGCGTGCCCATCGCGCCGATGCTGAGTTTCTGGACGGAGAAAAACAGCGACGAGCTCGGCTGGGACACGTCGCTCTTCCTTGTCTACCACTACAGCGAAGACCTCACCTTCCGGGTACAGTATTCGCGGTTCTGGGTGGGCGATGGGGCAGCGGAAGGCTCGTTCACGTACAACAACGGCCTGATCTTCAACGGCGGCGTGAGCGACAAGGATGCTGACTTCATCGCGGCAGAAATGTGCATCACTTTCTGACGATCTGAGAACCGGAAAAGGACAAACGCCGCCGGACATCGCGTATCCGGCGGCGTTTTCTGATTCTTTTCGTTAAGCGGCCTTGACCGGCGCCCGGCCGTATGCTACGACCGGAGCTGCTCGAAATTGGCAGCTGCCTGCTCCCAGTTCACCACATTCCACCACGCGTCCACGTAGGCGCCGCGGTCATTTTTGTAATCCAGGTAGTAGGCATGTTCCCAGACATCCACCCCCAGGATGGGTGTGCTGCCCCATGGCGAGAGTTTCTGCTGGTTCTCCGCCTGCAAGATCAGCAGGCGTCCGTCTTCGGGACGGTAATGCAGCAGTCCCCAGCCACTGCCTTCAACGCCCTTGGCTGCCGCGGAAAAGTGGGCCTTGAAATTCGCAAAGCTGCCGAAATCCTCGGTGATTTTAGCCGCAAGCGCGCCGCTGGGCTCTCCGCCGCCTCCTTTGTCCGGCGGGGCCATTACCTTCCAGAACATCGAGTGAAGGTAGTGCCCGCCGCCATTGAAGGCAGCCTGTCGTGACCAGTGCTGCACCAGTGCGTAATCGCCCGCGGCGCGGGCTTCCGCGAGCGCCGCTTCCGCGGCATTCAATCCTTTTACATACCCCGCATGATGCTTATCGTGGTGGAGCTGCATGATCTCTGCGCTGATCACGGGCTCCAGCGCGTCATAGGCGTAGGGCAGGGGAGGGAGCAGGTGTTCGGTGCGCCCGCCCGCTGGTGCAGCCGCCTGAGCCGATACCGCGAGGCCGCCATGAATTGCCGCGCCCGCTGCAACCACGCCGCCCGCAGTCTTCAGAAAATCACGTCTTGTATTTGACATCGTTCGGACTCCTCATTGATCCGTAAGGAATTGCCGCCTTCCCAGTCATCAGTACGCAAACAACACATCCCGCGAGAATATTCGCGCCTCGTGGCTTTGCAGGCGGTCAGGTGCGGACCTCCGCCGGGTTTTGCTACCATGCGTTCGCTGCCCCTGCTTCGCGAAGGCGCGAAGCGCGAGTGTTGCGCGACATACACTCAGGTCATGGAGGATTTCCGGAATGCCAATGCGGGTCACGATTGAGAACACCCGGCTCCCCGGGGTATTGCTCGTGAAAGCGGGAATTGCGCGGGATGCCCGGGGCTTCTTTTCCGAGATTTATTCTCAGCAGACTTTCGCGGAGGCGGGGCTCGATGCCCAGTTTGTGCAGGATAATCTCAGTTTGTCTGCTAAGGGCATTTTTCGGGGTCTGCACTATCAGCTCGAGCCCTTCGCCATGGGCAAACTGGTCCGCGCGATACGCGGAGCAGTGTTCGACGTGGTCGTAGATTTGCGGCGGGATTCGCCCACCTTCGGCCAGTGGCTGGGGGTGACCCTCACGGAAGAAAACCACCTGGCCCTCTGGGCGCCCCCCGGCTTTGCCCATGGATTCCTCACGCTTGAAGATCAGACCCTGTTCCACTACAAGTGCACGCAGATTCATACTCCGGAGGCAGAACGCTCCATCCGCTACGATGACCCCGAAATCGGCATTGAACTTCCCATGCCGCCCTCACTGCTCTCGGAAAAAGACGCAAAAGCACCCCTTCTGGCGGATGCCGAGTACAATTTCCAGTATTCCGGCTGAGAGAGGAGAATGCAGGCCCAGCCCTTGGGGAAGCGGGTATTGCGCTTGAGAATGGGCAAAAAAAAGGCCCTGGCGGGGAGAACCAGGGCCACGCTCCCAAGGAGGAAGCGGAATGGAGGGCTACAGATGCTCAATGAGAGTCATACATATAGCGGAAAATGGCTAAGTTAAACTGTCTTCTCGAATTCGTTTCCGGAGAACGTTGAGGCAACCCGTTCTCGCCAGTTCCGCCAGTTATAGGCGCAAAGTTCGTGCCACGTATTCACGTGACCTGAACCGCTGTTCTTGAACACCCGGGCGGTCCGTCTGCCAAAACCTTTGTGTTTATTTGTAAATATCGGAAAATACAAACTTTATGCGTTCCATAACACCTATTTCGAGGCAAAGAATGCCTTTTTGAGCAGAAATCGGTCTTTTCTGGGGATAATTGATGTAAATCAAGCGAAATCAATGATTTAATTTGACCGTGCTCCGGAAGAAGCAGGGACTCTGTTCTTCTTTCTCACTGGACCTTCGTTCGCATTCCACATACCCGCACTCGATGAATTCCGGCAACTCACGATCAGATTTACTCAAAACTGAATAACATGCGCGCATTTTCAAGGATCGCTGATCGAATATTTCAGTTTGAAGCGGGATTTTCGAGACAAGTCGACCCCTTATCACGGGCATATCTAGAATTCAAGGAAATGAAGGCGACGAAGGAAGCGGCCATTCTGAAGTTGTAAAGAATTTATTTCCAGTCACTTACAAAGCCAGAGCCGCATCTTCAGATGGCTGGCCGGCCGTTTCTCCGGGAGTGGCCGGAAAACGAGTAGCAGAGCAGCAGCAGTCCTGAAAGACCTGCCACGACACCACAGACCACAAAAACGCAGGGGAGGCTGCAACCGGCCTCGAGGAGGCGGTTATGCAACATGCCTGCAAAGAAAACGCCGAGGATCTCGAACATCGCGGTCAGCGCGAATGCCGAGTCGCGGAGCCGCGGCCGGACACACACGTTGATGGCAGGCAATGCAAATGCCCAGACGAAACCATGGGACAGATAGAAGACCAGGTAGGCTGTGCCCGCCATCAGTGTGCTCTGCGCCAGCGCGATGGCGGCGATGAGAAGCCCATCGGTAAAAAGGAAAAGCCCGTAAAATCGTACGAGGTTCAGCCGGTCGATGATGGGAGACATGAGAAACAGGGTCAGCATGGCGGGGACGCGTCCCACGGCCACCAGACGTGCAATAGCGTCCTCCTGAAGATGATGAATGTCGCGCATGAGATTGGGGTACAGCTGGTTGGAGGTATGAAACGCGAACGGAGCGGCGCAAATCCCCAGCAGCAGCACGATGGGGAAGGCGCTGCGCACCAGTTCACGCACGTCGTGCCACTGCAGCTTCAAGAGGCTCAGGGGATCCGTCGGGCGTGCCGGCTGGTTTTCTTCGGCAGCACTTGTATCGGCCTGGGCTTCGAGATGCCGGGCGGCAAAATAAAACAGAACCAGGCAGCCCAGGCAAGCGCCTCCCGTCAAGAAGAATACAAAATGGAAATGCGCCGCCTGGAGGGCGGGCCCGAGGGCAAAGATAGCGATCCCGGAGATCAGATTGTATGAGATGGATGCCATCGTCAGGGCGCGGCCCGGCCGATTGCCACCGACGTGGGTGACATAAGGCAGCCAGGCGACCAGGTAGCCCGCCGTCCCAAATCCCATGAGGGCGAGCAACACAGACACCATCCAAACCTCGTGCGCGAAAGGCAGGGAGATGTATGCGAGGGCGGCTATCGACGTGCCCAGGGTGGCGGTCTGTCGGCGGCCCAGCAGGGCGGACATCTCCACCGTAAACAGGTACCAGACCAGCATGCCGCCGGACATGGCAAGGGTGGCGCGGGTCCATTGGGCATTCGAGGCGCCCAGCCCGCGTATCATGTAGGCATTCGCAAACGTGAACGCCCCATACCAGGTTACGGATGCAATGAAGGCAATAGGTGTAGTGGCTGCCAGGAGCCAGAACCAGCGTTTCATACAGGCAGGCTTTCCAGGTTACCGGTCTAAAACTCCCTCACCGGCCCAGTTCAGCGGGAATGCTGAGAATACAATCATTTCATACGGATGTTTCGTGCCCCGTTCATACAGGCAACCCACGCGGCCGTCCGATAGCACCGTGAGGCACGAGTACGCTGCGGGGCCCGGGTAGAGGCATTTCCAGGCGGGCCACGTGCGGCCGTCGTCCACACTCAGGCGGACCACCATCTTGTATCGTCTCTCGGCGTCTGCCGGATTCGAAAACAAGACGACGGGTAGCTCTTCTGCGTCGCTCGGCCGGTAGCGGATCAGGCTTGCCTGGCAGCGCGGCTCGATCAGCGCCGGATCGTTCGCCAAGTCCGACCAGGTCATGCCCGCGTCAGGACTGGTGGCGATGGCACGGCCGTTTCCTGTGTTGGTATGCCAGCGGCGGCTGTTGAGCAGGAGGCTGCCGTCTGTGCGCTCGATAACCTGGCACTCGTTCACGGTATCATCCGTCACTCCGCCCAGCAGCCATGTAGCACCGTGGTCGTCGGAATAGATCACGTGTGAGTGATAGGTCTTGCTTTCCGCGACGATATGGTCGCAAGGGATAACGAGGCGGCCCGGGTGGCTGCCCCGCCGCAATTGTATCCCAACGCCCGGGCCCGTGGCATACCAGGTCCATTCGGGCTTCTTCGTGGTCGCGGTGATTTCTTTGGGAGCCGCCCAGGTCAGACCGTCGTCGCTGCTGTGAGAAACCCAGACCGTGCGTGTGCCGGTACTCTGACCTTCGACAATGGCCTTCTCGCTGTCTCGTCCGAGATTATGGGTCAGGAGGAGCCAGATCACGCCAGTGGAGTGATCGACGACGGGGCAGGGGTTGCCGCAGGTATTGGGTCCGTCGTCCCACACGACCTGTTGTGAGTTCCAGGTGGCGCCGTTGTCTGTGCTTCGTTTAAGCAGAAGGTCGATGTCGCCCGCGTCGCTGGTGCTCTCCTTGCGTCCTTCGCAGAAGGCGAGCAGCGTGCCCGCAGGTGTGGCGATGAGCGAGGGGATACGGTAGGTGTGATAACCGCCTTCTCCGCTCACAAAAACAGGCTTTTCCAGGGGCAATTGCGCCGCTTTGGCGTCGATTTCATCCAGCGTGAAACGGACGCTCATGATGTACGGCTCTTCTCCCTCGGCCCAATGGCCGTACGTGGTCGTGACAAACGTGCCGTCAGGGAGCAACTCGAGCCCAGGATAGGAAGTGTCCGCCCCTTTGGTGTTATCGAGCAGCCGCAGGCGGTATTGCCCTTCGCGGCCGAGCACGATGTCGTCGTATGTGCCGATCCAGCCCGCGAAATCCCCGTAGGTCGGGCTGACGCGCGTCGTGTCGCGAAAGACGACGACCAAACGGCCATCCGGCGCGTACCGGGCTGTGTGGCGGTCGCCCGTCAGGCTGGCGGGGAGCTGCACGGGCTCAGACCACGTGACTCCTTCGTCGTCGCTGTAGGTGACAAACGAATTGAATTTTCGGCTGTTTTCACGCAGCAGCAAGGCGATTTGAGCGCCATCTGGCGAGCGGAGGGCGCCAGGCTCACACAAATGCGCCTCGGCATGCTGCACCACGATTTCCGGGTCCCCCCAAGTCAAGCCCCCATCGGTCGACCGGGTGGAATAGACGACGAAGGGGCCGTTTTTGTTTTCACCTTTGAGAAATCGTCCATCGTCATGAAAAAATGCCAGATAATCGCCGTTTTTGAGCCGCATGAGCGACGCCATCGCCACAATGCCGCCGAAATCACCGATGGGTTCCAGTTCTGACCAGGTCAGACCGTCGTCGTCCGAGCATGCCATGCGGATGGGATACAGACCCGAAAACACGATCAGGCGTTTGACGCCGGCCGGATCCTCCACGCGGTAGAGCGTGGGGACTTCCTGCGACGTTGTCCAACTCTCCGGAACTGGAAGCCTGTCGCTCCAGGTTTTCCCCGCGTCGTGGCTGCGTTTCATGACGACCGCGCCTCGGCCGTGTCCCTTCGGGTACACACAAATCATGGTCTGGTTGTCTTCGAGCAGGACGGTGGTGGGATGGCCCAGGTACTGTCCCGGCTCGCGATCCACTGCAACCTGGCGCTCCTGGTCGTGCGACAGATCGATCACGGGGATTGTGTAGTACTCGGGTGGGTTGGGTGTTTCCGCCGCAATCACGTGATGCGGTGTCAGCAGTGCAACCGATGCCAGAACGACGCTTGCGACCCGGGACCAATCACACGCCATCACAACATCCTCCCTTGCCCATGCGGGATTGCACAACAGCCGGCTATTCGTTCACTCGCCATTCGAGGATTCCACCGGAGAAATCCGGCTGCAACTGCACAACCAGCCGGAGCGCATCTGTGGTGACTGGTGTAAACGCCGTTTTTGCCCATGCATCTTTGGCGGCTTCGTAGCCTGAGGGATTTTCAACTGATTTCCAGGCGCCGCCGTCGCGGTATTCCAGATGCCAGGCCGCAGGCACGCGGCACTGGCCCACACCGCTGTCGTCGAACCAATAGACGTCCACCGACGCCACAGCCCGAGGTTCCTGAAACTCGTATTGAACCCATTCATTCGTTCCCCGGTGATCCCACCATGTGAAGCGGGGAATGCTGTGATCGTTGGAGTTTTGCGGCTCCTGCTGATCGTTTAGGGCGGCCACGCTGTCACTGGGGTTCACGTGAGAGGCCGAGGGGACGGCGGATGATGCCACAGTGGGAATGGGGGGGAGTTCGGCAATATCCGGCGTTCTCGCCAGCCAGACCTGCATTTCGCCCACGCCCCGGTGCGCCCAGCCATAATAGGGCACCAGAGTGAGCTCAGTTTCGTCGACGGTTTCCTCTCCAGCTTCATTGCGCTGGCGTTTGAACGCCTTGCCTTTGAGGATGGTGACGCCATCGAGCAGGGAGGCCCGGTGCTCCGCGGCGAGAACGGCGTCGTCGGGCAAGACCAGGTTTCGTGCCTGGCCGCCGTTATCGACGCCTTCCGCGCAGTACACGATCGGTCCGCGTTCAATCGCTACGCGTCCGCGGTCCGCCTCAACCTTTTCATGTGCCAGAACCCGACGGATCGGCATCGGAAGGCGCAGGCTGAGGGTGTCGCCTTTCTTCCACGAGCGCGTCACGGGTACGTACCCGTTGACAAGTTCCAGCCGCTGTGGCTCGCTGTTGACGCTGAGTTCGCAGCGTGCGGAGCTGGGCGTCTGATAGCGGTACAGATCGCTGGGGAGCGGTTCTTCACGTGCCCAGCCGGGAATGCGCACGTTCAGCGTGAATTCCACGGGCGAGTCCGGTTCAACAGCGATTTCAATGGCGCCGTCCCACGGGTAACGACCCTGCTGCGTTAAAGTCACGGGCACCCCGGCAACCGTCAGTTCGGCGGAGTCTGCGATGAAGAGATTCAAAAATACCTCCCGGCCGCGCTGCCCGTAGATGTAATTAGCCAGCGACGGCACAAAGCGGGCGACATTGACCGGGCAACACGAGGTACTGAACCAGGGGGAGCGCGACGTGGAACCGTGATTGAATCCGTAAACGCCGTCGCTTTCCAGCGGATTGGGGTAGAAAAATGTGTCACCGTCGAGCGAGACGCCGACGAGAAAGCCGTTGTACAGCGTGCGTTCAAGCACGTCGATGTATTGCGCGTGCCCGTGCAGCAGAAACATGCGGTGGTTCCAGAAAATATTGGCGATGGCGGCGCAGGTCTCATTATAGGCTTCCTTATTGGGGAGGAAATAGGCCGGTCCAAACGCCTCGCCCTGCCGCTGGGCGGCGGTCCCGCCTGTGATATACATTTTTCGCGAGACCGCGTCGTTCCAGATGCGGTCAAGCGGGGCCAGGTAGGCCGATTCACCTGTCAGCGCTGCGACATCGGCCGTGCCGCTGTAGAAATAGCCAGCCCTTACAGAATGGCCCACGGCCTCGGTCTGCTCGAGTATGGGCAGGTGATCCTGAAAGTACTCGCCAAACCGGGTCCGGCCGTTTTCCTGGCCTCGTTCATCGACGAAAAAGCGGGCCAATTGAAGGTAGCGTTCATCTCCGGTTTCCCGGTAGAGGCGGCACAGGCCGATCTCGATTTCCTCATGCCCGGGCACATTGCGAATGCCGTCCGGCCCGAACACGCGATCGACCAGGTCTGCGGATTTTCGGGCCACCTCGAGCAGCGAAGCTTTGCCGGTGGCCTGATGGTGTGCCACCGCGGCCTCGTACATGTGACCGATATTGTAGAGTTCGTGGCTTACCTTGAGGTTTGACCAGCGGGTTTGACCGGCGCCCTGGGGCGGATTCTCAGGATCGATGGTGCGGCAAGTGTAGAGATAGCCGTCCGGTTCCTGGGCGCCCGCGATTTTCGCGATCAGATCGTCGAGATAGGCGTCCAGCTTCGGGTCACTGCGGAGTGCGAGGGCATAGGCCGCGCCTTCCACAACTTTCACCACATCGGAGTCATTGAAGAAAATTCCCTCGAACGTCCCGTCTTTCATCCCCGCAGCCACGGCGAAATTGTCTATCCGGTGCGTTTCCTCGCATTTTTGAAAACAGTAGGGGATGGTCACGTCCAGGCACGTCGTCTGCCGTGGCGACCAGAACGGGTCGTCTATTTTCACCCGCGTGAACGGCACAGGTTGAATGGGATAGTCGCTTGCGGCCAGGGCCGCTGTCGACGCTGCGAACAGGACCAGGAATACGATTATCCGCTCCAGACCGATAACCATAGTAATCCGCCTCCATTCGATGGAAATGTCGTGGAAACCGCATTGAGAGATCCGAAAACCGCGCATGGTGCGGTTCAGATCGGGAACGATAAAAGCCTATCGCAAAGGCGGGAGGGACTCAAGCGCGTGACGGATCGTCAGCGGACCGCAACGTAGGGGGAGACATCGGCCAGGCGCTTATCGCCAATGCCATTGATATTTTTAAGCTCTTCGACACTTCGAAAGGGCGTTTGGCTTCGGTATTCGATGATGCGCGAGGCCAATACCGGCCCGATGCCGGGAAGTGATTCCAATTGAGCCTGTGTGGCTGAGTTCAGGTCGAGCAGGCCGTCTCTCGCCGACGTTCCTGAAACGCTGCTTTCCACGCCGGGGCCGCCTGAGTGTCGCACAGGCGAAGGAGCGTCCGGCTGCCATCCTGACAGCGTGTATTGGGGCGGATTGGGCGGCGGACAGGCGGGCATGCGCGGCGCGCGGATCGTGCCGTGTGCATCAAGCAAAGGAGGTTGGCCCGGTACAGTAAGGGTGCTGCCGTCGAGGAGGCGGGCCGCCACATTGATGTCGGAGATGTCCGCGTATTCTTCGAGCCCGCCCGCGGCATCCAGCAGATCCTGCACCCGCGGCTCGTTACCGGAATCAAACCGGTACAGGCCGGGAACTCGCACGGCGCCGCGCACCGCCACCCGCAGGGGCTGGGATTGGATCAATGGCGCAGGGTCAGATAGCCCAGAGACGGGCGGCGGTGCCTGAGATGGAAGCTCCGGCGGTGCAACAGGGGTGGGTACGGCTTCCACGACGGGCACAGTGGTCAAGGTCTCGCACTCCGGATCACTTCGCCGGACGTGCCAGACGATGCCACCGAGAACCAGGGCCCCGGCAACAAAGAGCAGGATCAGCTGTTCTTTTCTTGTCAGGTAATTGTTGAGCACAGCGCCAGCCCCTGCTAAGGATCTATTTAAACGCGTATGCACTATGCCAGAAATTACTGTAGTGCGCAAGACGGACCGCCCTGGGGGAGGCTTCGGAGAATTGCCCATCAACGACTTTCCACGTTGAAAAAAGCACCGCCGCGGATATCGGCCCGCGGCGGTGCGTGCGGCATGCTATCGACGCCTTGAGGTTCTACATCAAGACTTCGGCGCCCTTTCCTTGTGCAATGAGCGAGGTGTACCCCTCGAGCTTGGCCTGCATATTGCCGTCCGTGAGATCGAGGGTTTCTCTGCGCTCCGCTGCCATGTATGCGGCCTGGCACAGTTTGGTGATTTCGAGCCCATATTCCCAGGTTGCCAGCGGTTCCCGGCCTTCAGTGAACGCCGCCACGGCATCTTCCAGTTCGGCCACATAACCGTACAGGTCGGCCTCGTTCGGCTGCACTGCCAGTAGCCCACGGGAGGCCGTGGCTTTTTCCAGCGCGCTTTCGGCATCGAGGACAGCCTCGGCGGCTTCGTCGCCGATAAACACCTCCAGAGGCGAGCGCAGTGTGTTGATCTCGAAGGTATAGCCAGGCCCGAGCCCATCCATGAGCAGGCGAAGTCCCTGTTTGTCGTACATCCACGAATTGGTGAATTGCCCCCGGACCAGCTGGCCGGTCTCGGGATTTCGGAAGGTGATGGTGCCCGTCGCGAAATCTTCTGCCGGCACCTTGGCATAATCCACGCCCATGCGCTCGAGCAGCTGCTTGCGGTACTTTTCCTGGCCCCACTTGAGCAATGCCAGGTCCGCCGTGACCGACACGGGTTCCATGAAGGTGATCGGTTTGCCGACAGGAGTCAGCATATACCAGGCAACGGCGATGCTGTGGCAACCCATGTCGGAAAGCACGCCGCCGCCCTGGCGGGTGGGATCCCAGAACCAGCCCTCGTGCGGGCCGCTGTGCTCTTCCGCGCAGCGCGCCAGGGTCAGTTCACCCATAGACAGCCGCTGCGGCTCGAGCTGATGGAGCGCCTTCTGGATGCACTGCATGTGCAGCTGGTTTTCAAAGTAGGCGTTGGGAATGCCGGCCTCTTGAACGAGGTCCACCAGGCGTTTGGCCTCGGCGACCGTGCGGCCTAGCGGCTTCTCGCAAATGATTCCTTTCAGTTCGGCCCCCGCCTTGACAGCCGCAGCCACTTCTTCCATCAACTCGACTCGAACGTAATTTGGGGCCAGAAGCGCCACTACATCCACGTTCTTGCACAATTCCGCGACACTTGAGTACACCCGGCAGTCGCCGAGCCCCATCTCTTTCGCCTGGGCGGCAAGCGCGTCGGCACCGTCAAGGGAATACACGCCGGCAAGTTGAACCCCCCGGACATAACGAAGCGCCCCGGCTTGAAAACGCGCAATGAACCCCGCCCCGATGAATCCCAGTCTCAGGTCCTTCATGACACGGCCTCCCGTTTAGCACCCACTTTCGACACAGCCCAGTATACAGGCACAGGATGCCCGGTATTCAAGCCATGCCCTCAGTGTGGCAGCCCTCCTGCCGCCGTCCTCTGCATGCGGAGGGTCCGCATTTGCTGTTTCGAGGCGTCATCAGCTACCATGGCGTTCCGTGCCTGTTATCAAACTCGTGACAGCAGTCTCTTGCCTCCAGGAGAGACCAACGATCTTATTGGGGACTTCTTATGCGAATGTCTTGGATTGATGTGCTCGTTCTTGTGCTGTACTTCGCCGCGATGGCGGCCATGGGGCCTTACTTCGCGCGTAAAAACAAGACGACAGAAAACTACTTCCTCGGGGGAAGGTCGTTCCCGGGATGGCTCATCGGCCTGTCGATGTTTGCCACATCCATCAGCTCGATCACGTTTGTGGCGTACCCCGCCGACGCCTACAAAACGGCCTACCTGCGATTTCTTCCCTGTTTGATGCTCCCGGTAGGCATCTTTCTGGCCTCGAAAATTTTCCTGCCGTTTTACCGGCGCGCGCAAATCACGTCCGCATTCGAATATCTCGAGGTGCGTTTCGGCTCTGGCACCCGGGCGTATGCCGCCAGCGCCTTCATCATCGGCCAGGTCACGCGACTGGGCATGATTCTCTATCTCGTGTCCATGCTGGTTCAGGAAATGACCGGGCTCAATGCGTACTACAGTATCGTGCTCGGAGGTGTGATCACGTCGTTCTACACGATTACCGGCGGCATTGAGGCCGTCATCTGGACCGACTTTTTCCAATCGTTTCTACTGTGGTTTGGCGGATTCGCCATCCTGGGCCTGATCATCATCAATGTAGACGGCGGCCTGAGCACGATCATTTCCGTGGCCGCGGCGGACGGTAAATTCATGCTGGGCGACCTCAACACCGCCACGGGAGAACTCGTTCGCGCGCCCAGGGGGTTCAGCCTGGTGGAGAAAACTGCGTTGATGATGCTGCTCGTCGGCCTGACCAACTGGCTGACCGAATACAGCAGCAACCAGAACGTGATTCAAAAGTATGTGGCCACAAAAGATCCGAAAAATGCCACGCAAGCCATCTGGATCTGTTGCCTGTGCAGCGTGCCGACCTGGGCCTTTTTCATGTTCCTGGGCACCGCACTCTATGTCTACTTCAAACTCAATCCTGATCCGGCCGCAGCGGCCATGCTCGACGGCACTGCCCGGGCCGATTCAATCGTGCCGTACTTCGTTGTGCAAAAAATGCCCATCGGCTTGTCCGGCCTGGTGATCGCGGGCGTCTTGGCCGCGGCCATGTCGTCACTTTCCTCGAGCATCAACGCTATTTCTGCCGTGACCGTCGTCGATATCTACAAACGCCATCTTGCGAAGGATAAATCGGAGCGGCACTACATGCACGCCGCGCGCGTGGTCTCTCTGATTGCCTCCGTTCTGATGCTGGGGTTTGCCTTCGTTCTTCTGAGTGCGACAGACAAGACCCTGCAGGACACCGCCACGAAGCTGGCGGCCATCCTGGGCGGCGGCCTGCTCGGCCTGTACTTCCTGGGATTCCTGACCCGGCGGGGTGACGGCCGCGCAGTAGCCGTGGCGATTGTCTGCACGTTAGCGTTCAGCCTCTGGTTGGCGCTGGTCGAGATGAAAGTCATTAACGCCGTGGTGCCCTTTGAGACCTACTACGGCGGCCTCGTGGGCAACCTCATCATGTTTTTTGTAGCGTATATTCTGGGCAGTGTGCTCTTCCCGGCCCGGCGCGACCTCACCAACCTCACGGTATGGACGCAGACCGAGGAATGGAAGAGCATGCAGAAATAAGCGCCAAACGCCTGCCTTTGAACCCCGATTCGGGTAAGGCTTGCGGCACGCCGCACGGAGCATGATACTGTGCCGGCGGCCAGGGCCAAAAGCGGCACGGCGCGCCCGGGGGCCGCGTTCGGGTGCCCCTGGCGGGCGGGAACAGCCTTGCATCACACGGTTCCCTCGTGAGGGCCGTTTCAGCTCAGAGTTGCAAAACGCGTGCAGGATTCGATATGCTCTCCGAGGCAGAAGACCGGCGATACGGGATTACGGAAGTCAGCGCGCTGACTGGCGTGCCCGCCTACGTGCTGAGGCAGTGGGAAGACCGGTTTCCACAGTTGAAACCAGGACGTGATCGAGCCAAACGGCGGTTTTACAAAGCCGCCGACATCGAGATCGTACGACGCATCAAACAGCTGTTGTGGCATGAAAACATGACCTCAAAAGGCGCGCGCGTACGACTGGCCGAAGAGCTTCGCGGCGAGGGACGCCCCCGAACCCGCAAAGAAGCCCTCGACCTGCTCGACACCATAGAGCAACAGATTCGAGAGATGCTCGATCTGTTGGACAACGAATAGCCTGAATTCGGTCGGGGCGTGGCGCAGCCCGGTTAGCGCGCTTGACTGGGGGTCAAGAGGCCGCTGGTTCAAATCCAGTCGCCCCGACCATTGCTATCAAGGACTTACGCGATTAACGCGTAGGTCCTTTTTTGTTCTGTGGCGGCGCTTGCAGTGGGGCAGGGCGGGCGCAGTCAGGGGAGGCGTTGTGTTGATCATGCGGGGAGCAGCATTTACACTCGCTTATAGAGAAAGTCGGCGCTGGCATTCCGCCCCATGGCCGCGTGATCGCTGGCCACGTGAACTCGATGAAAGGGAATGCCCGTCGGTGGTAGCGTTTCGATAAGACTTTTCCGGCCAGAAGCTCAGAGCAGCTAAAACCTTGAGAGGTAGCCATGACTCGCTGTGCATGTATCGTCGTTTTGTTTGTGTCTTCAGCCGTCTGTGCGTTTTGCGCCGAAGAAGGTGGGGTTGGCGAACCCGTTGAGGTGGAAGTGGAGAGTGGGGCGGAGGTTTATCTTCTGGGAGGCGACGAGCGTCCGGCCGACAACATTTATGGCGAGCAGCCCTATAGTGACGCCACGGGGCGGCGAATTGCCATTCGCTATTATCCCACGAAGGATCGGCCCGGCGGCATCAACATTTTCGACCTCGAAGATGGTTCCAATCATGAGATCTTGTCTGGCAAACCGCCTTTTCCAGCTTTCCACGCCTGGGGCGAGTGGCTGTATTTTGCTCAGATGGTCGATGGGGAGAACTGGCTGCGCCGGTGTAATTTCTTGAGCCTGGCGATTGAGAATGTGGCGAAGCTGCCTCCAGAACGGGGCGCATACAGCTATGGCACCGTTTCTCCAGATCACCGGCACTTTGCCGTGAGCGTGCGCCCGCCCGAAGGTGGCCCATCTCAGGTGCACTGGCTGGACTTGAGCACCAACGAGTGGCAAGTCCTTCTGGACAAGCCCGGATACCACGCCAAACACGAGCAATTCTCGCGCGACGGGCGTAACCGGGTACTGATTCAATTGAACCAGATGCCGGATGTGCGGGTCGTTTTGCTCAGCGAACTGGAACTCGGCGGTCCGGAGCAGCCGTTCCCGGCAGATCAGCCCTACACGTTACGTCCTACCGGACACGAAGCCTGGATTGGCGACACCAGCGAGATCTTTTTCTCGACCGCACTGGATAAAGACCTGAACGGCAATGTCTGGCGCGGCAAGGTTGGCGACGAGAAGCCAACGCTCGTTTACAGGGGGAAAACGTTCATGCATGTCAGCGTTTCCCGCGACGGCAAGTTCTGGATCGGGGATGTCAATGAGGAAGGCATCCCCATTTATATTGGAAGCTTCGAATCGGGACGCTGCGAGCGGGTGTGTTTCAGCCGCACGGAACTTGGCAAAGAGCAGTGGACACACGCTCACCCCTACCTGACAGCAGATAACCGATGGCTCATCTTTGGGTCGCAGCGCAACGGGCATCCCCAGGCCTACGGCGCGAAATTAAAGGAAAGCTGGCTCGACAGCCTGTAATTGGCGCTTGAATGGGGCTGGGGCAATTGGAGAGGTGCTCTATTTCATTACGCTTCCGAACTGCCGCCGAAGTTCGCGCGTCCCACGGCCATACCTGCTTTTAATCAGCCGGGAAAGGTGATATTCGCTGGAAAATCCGGTTTGGGCAGCTATCTCCCGCAACGGAAGTGCGGTTTCGACAATCAATTGGAACGCCACATCCAGGCGGATCGAGCGCACATATTTCATGAGCGTAAGGCCCGTAGCGGCGCGAAATTGGCGCGCCAGGTGGAACTTGTTCATGCTACAGACTTCAGCCAACACATCCAGATTCAGCGGCTCGCCGAGATTTTCCCGCACAAACTTGCGAATCAGGTCGATGCTGCTCGTCCGCGGATTGCCTGAGAGGCGGGTTAATTCAGAAACAAGCGATTGCGTCAATATATCGCGATACGCCTGAATGCCGCGGGTATCATAGAGCCTGTCTACGTAGAGCCATCGCGCCAGTTCACGTATCCGGCCGTCATAATCATAGATATGATGCTGAAATTCTTGAGGACAATCCGGCCATTCGAAGTGGAGGCAATAGAACTCGTAGAGCGCGCTGCCGTGCTGCCATTCTGAATGCCGGGTACCTGGCTTATAAAAAAGGACTTCCCCCACCTCGCAGATGGTCTCGGTGCCTTCGACAAGCACCCGTGCCGCACCGGAGAGAGCGATTATGAGTTCGCAGAACGGATGTGCATGCGGACGCGGATGCCAATCGGCCCCGGCATGCCAACGGCGAATCTCAACATACCGCGCAGTACGCGCTGCAGAGATGTCAATTCTAGATAAATCCGTCAATTATCGCTATTGCCTTTCTCACATTTCGTTGCTAGTGTGAAAACCGCATACGGGAATTATCCCGCATGTCCGCGGTCTGATCAAGGGGTAGTAGCGGCATAAGAGCCAGGAAAGCGAGGTGGAAGAGACTACTTAAGGGCGTGTACTAAGAGGCAAAGACATAGAGATCCCTACGTCAACTGCAGGGAAAAGGAAGATATCATGAGCAAAAAGGGATTCACGCTGATTGAATTGCTTGTCGTAATTGCGATTATTGGGATTCTGGCGGCGATCCTGCTCCCGGCACTTGCCCGGGCCCGCGAAGCCGCGCGGCGGGCCAGCTGTCAGAATAATCTCAAGCAGTGGGGTCTGGTTTGCAAGATGTTTGCCAACGAAAGCAAGGGGGAGATCTGGCCGCGAGTCCTGAATCAAGACTACTCGCGTGATGCAAACGGCCGCAGACGCGTCGGCCGCGTGCGCGGCGGCATCTGGGGCCCTTCAGTATATCCTGAGTACGTGACGGATCTGAACTTGTGGATCTGCCCCTCAGCGGTGAATGCCGGCACACTCGCCGATAGGTGGAAGTGCCCGGGTGGTGCTTACTGCCAGAGCGACTGCGTGGCCGATCCCGCCTATCCGGGATTTGACATCGCCAAAATGGGCAACGACGAGCAGCACAGCTACTACTATTATGGGTACATCACCGATACTGACGGAGCGTTTGCCACTATGCAGGTGACGCTGCGGCCTTATGCCACCCTGGTCTGCACCAACGCTGGCGGCAGTGGAGACTATACGGCAGGAACCGATTATGCGTCGCACACGGCGCACCCGGCCCGGGCTGCGGTGGACTCAGCGCTTTCGTCCGACTACGATCCAAGCAAGTCGGGTATGTCATGGGCCCAAATACAGTCCACCATCGACGCTCAAATCGCGGGCAGCGGTTATACACCGCCAACGCCAATTGTGGCACAGGGGACAGCCGGGAGCACCACGCTCACGAAATTGCGTGAAGGTGCCGAGCGTTTCCTGATCACCGACATCAACAACCCTGCGGGCAGCGCGATGGCGCAGAGCGAAGTGGCGGTCATGTGGGACCGGTTCGTGTACAGTACGACCGACAGCGACCGGCGGTCGCGCTTCAATCACCTTCCGGGCGGCAGCAACGTACTGTTCATGGATGGACACGTTGAGTTCGTGAGATACCCGCAAGAGAAATTCCCGATGACGACGATTCAGGGAATTTTCAGCCGGGGTTAAAAGAACCTCGTCGGGTTTCTCCAGGGATGGGGAATTCCTGTGGCCCGCCGCGTGAACGCGGCGGGCCCGCTTTTATACTGGCAACGGAATATGGCAGACTGAGACATCACTGAGCACAGTACATCTAGGGAGAAATCGAGTCATGAAACGTGTCCGGAGCTTGCTTATCCTTTCGATCGTCATTTTGCTGGGGTGTGCTCACGCTGATGCGGCGCCGACCGTTCGTGAAAGCGTCGCGTCCATAATCGACCGTCTGCGAACGGCCGTGTCTCCGGAAGAGCTTGTCTCGTTGACACCGGAGCAAGCCCTGCCTTATCTGACCCCGGAAGAGAAGACCATTCTGGGTTCAGACTACATTACCTTTACCGTAAACGTTCCGGTCGTCGTATCGGTATTTCGCGATGTCACACAAGGCGAGGTCCCGTTCTGGCTGCTGGAGCGTGAGTTCCAGCTGGGCAGCGAGCAGGTGCAGGTAGACAAACGGACTTTTGAGATTTGGCGCAAGAATTTCCCTGCGGGGAAGATAGGGCTTGGAGTAAACTCGATCAGCGGTGCAGGCAGGCATTATTTTGTCGGCATCGCACCGGCGCATCCTGGCGCACACCTCAACGTAACGAATATACACCCGGAACAGCACACGCTGGGTGAAATGAAAGTGGGGGAACGCGTATATGCTGGTTCCGGCGACGAAATTGCCGCTCTCCCGGCGTCGTTGGAAGGTCAGATCCTGTTGCGCGGGGACTCCTTACGGCGCCGCGATGCCCAAATAACCGGAATTTTCCAGGTTACTGAATTTCCCGCGACGATTCAGCCGGATCAGATTCTTCTCACCTGGAGCGCCGACCCGAAGACGACTCAGACCATCCAGTGGCGCACGAATACGGAGGTAGCGTCTGGCAGTGTCCGTTACATCGAATCGACCCGTGCGGCCGGGGCTGAGGCGGCGGACTGGAAAGAAGTCGCTGCCGTAACGGCCCCATTGGAAAACAGCATCCTGGTAAACGATCCCATCTGCCATCGCCACACGGCCGTGCTCACAGGACTGCAACCGGGCACCACCTACCGTTATGCCGTGAGCGATGCAAGCACCCAGGGCTGGAGTGCCGCCGCGGAATTCACCACCGCGCCCCCGAAGCCGATCTCCTTTTCGTTCATTTACCAGGGGGACGTGCAGGCAGGCTTCGACGGCTGGGGAAAACTGATGGACACCGCGCGCGAAAAGCATTCCTACGCAGCTTTCCACCTGCTCGCAGGCGACCTGGTCAATCGCGGCAACGAGCGAAACTTCTGGGACAGCTTCTTCCATTATTCTGGCGGGATCTTCGCGAGCCGGCCGCTCGTACCCTGTCTTGGAAATCATGAATACCAATATGATCAAGGCCCCTGGATGTATCTTCAAATACTGACGCTGCTGGAAAACGGCCCGAAGACCGTTCCTCCGGAATGTGCGTACACGTTTGAGTACAGCAACGTGCTGTTTGTCGTGCTTGACGGCAATCTGCCGGCCTCGGACCAGGCGCCGTGGCTGGAAGAGCAGCTGGCGAAGAGCAACGCCACGTGGAAAATCGCCTTGTTCCACCAGCCGGTGTATTCCGCGGGACCGCGCCGCGATAACCCGGAGATTCGCATGCTGTGGGGGTCCTTGTTCGACAAGTATCATCTCGATCTCGCCCTGCAGGGCCACGATCACTCCTACTTGCGGACATATCCCATGTTTGGAGGCGAGCGGGTCGCTACGCCCGCTGAAGGGACAATCTACATCGTGTCTTTCTCGGGCATGAAGATGTACGAGCTGGGCGAGCATGATTACACGGAATTTGGAATGGAACATGTCCCGACGTATCAGGTGCTCGACATCGACGTGGAAACGAACACGCTTACATACAAGGCCTACGACGTCGAAGGAACGGTCCGGGACGAGTTTGTCATCCAGAAATAAGCCGGATACAACCGGCGGCGAGACCGCTTTCTGACGCCATGCCGTGGCCGGCGCTGAAATGCGGGAACCCCGGGCAACAAACGACCTCTGCCGGGCACCCACGAGGTGACGTGCGCTGCGTGCTCTGCCCTCACGGAGACGAGTCTGCCTGGAGTGCATGTCAAGCGCTCCTTGCGTGACGCAAAGGCCGCACGTGCCTCGTGCAACGCGTGACATCCGGCTGAAGGTGTTTTTTTTGCCCGCCTTTGGTAGGCTGTTTGCATCACACGAAGCACACGAAAGGGGAACAATCATGCGTATGCATTGTCGGCTTACCTGGACCGGCATGTTGCTTGCCGCCATGCTCACAGGACTGCCCACCCTACAGGGGCATGCCGCCGAAACACCAGGACGGCTCGATTTATCTGGCGCGGTGATTGTGGTCAGGCCCGGTGAACGCCCGTCAGCGGAGCACATGGCTTCGACGGTTCTGATCGAAGAGGTTGGGAAACGGACCGGGCTCCAATGGACGGAGACTGCGTCATGGCCGGAAGACACAGCGCCCGTGATCGCGATTACCGTTGCCGGGGCCACGCCTGAACTCACCCGGATGGCGCCAGTCCGGTCCGGCGAAGGCCTGCCGGAGCAGAAACCGGAAGGATTCCGGCTGTATGTCGAGAAGCGTGATGGCGCGGCGCCAACGGTCTGGCTTATCGGCGCCGATGCCCGTGGGGCGCTGTACGCCGCCGCCCATTTCCTGCGCACCATGACGTGGAGCGAAGGGTCCGTATCCTTCCCGGCTGAATACGACCTGTGCACGGCTCCAGCCTATCCCATCCGCGGCCACCAGCTCGGCTACCGGCACACCGCAAATGCCTATGATGCCTGGGATGTGGCGACCTACGATCAGCACATCCGTGAACTGGTTCTGTTTGGGGCCAACTGCGTAGAAAACATCCCCAGCCAGGACGAGCCCGGCCCGCATGCCCAGCTGTCGCGGGCGGAAATGAACGTGGCCATGTCGAAAATCTGCCAACGCTATGGGATTGACTACTGGGCGTGGATCCCGGCGGAATTTGATCTGAATGATACGGCCAGGCGTGACCATTCCCTCGAGGAACTCAACGATATCTTCCAAAGCACCCCGTTGCTGAACGCCGTCTTCATCCCCGGCGGCGATCCGGGCGACAACCCGCCTGACCTGTTGATGCCGTATGCGGCGGACATGGCGGCACGTTTAATCCAACATCATCCCGACGCGAAGATCTGGATTTCACTGCAGGGTTTTGGCCCGGACAGGGTGGACAGTTTTTATGCCTGGCTCGACGCACACCAGCCGGACTGGCTGGGCGGCGTGGTGCACGGGCCCTCCAGTCCGCCGATCGCCGAGACGCGCCGGCGCCTGCCAAAGCAATACGGCCTGCGCCACTATCCGGACATCACTCACAGTCTCGTCTGCCAGTACCCGGTCTATTGGTGGGATCAGGCGTTTGCGCTGACACTGGGCCGGGAAGGTCCCAATCCGCAGCCCGCGTGGTACACACACGTCCACAACTGGTACGCGCCCTGGACGGACGGCTTTCTCAGCTACTCCGATGGCATTAACGACGACGTGAACAAGGCCGTCTGGAGCCGCGTGAGCTGGGACCCATCCATCGAACCCCGGCAGACCTGCATCGAATACGCCAATTTCTTTTTCGGATCGGCCGTCGCCGAACGTGCCGCCGATGGCATCCTGGCGCTTGAAAAGAACTGGGAGGGCGTGCTTGTCGATAACGGGGCAGTTGACGCCACCCTGATGCAATGGCAGGCCCTGGAGGCGGTACTGCCCAGACTCGGCAACAACTGGCGCTGGCAGTTGTGCCTGCTGCGTGCGTACTACGATGCGTATACCCGGCACCGGCTTCTCTATGAAACCCAGCTCGAGGCAGACGTCAATGCCCTCCTCGCGAAGGCCCCGGCACTTGGCGCGGCGGCCGCCATGGAACAGGCGGAAGCCATCTTGAAACTGGCGGAAACCGGGCCCGTTAAAAAAGAGTGGCGGCAGCGGATCGAAGAATTGTGTGTCGCCCTGTTTGATTCGATCGGGTATCAGACCAGTGTGCCCCGGTTCCAGGCCAAAAACGGCGAGCGGGGCGCCATTCTGGATTACGTTGATCGCCCGCTCAATAACCGCTGGTGGCTGGAGGACGAATTCAAGAAGATCCGCGAGTTCGCTACGGAAGAAGAGAAGCTCGCGCGGCTGGAAGTCATCCGCACCTGGGAATCGCCTGGGCTCGGAAGCTATTACGACGACATTGGAAACGTGGCACAGATGGAGCACGTGGCGCTGCCGGCGGGTCCCTGGGTAGAGCCAGACCTCGTGGAAATGCGCAACCCGCACTTCCCCTGGACCGAAAACGGATTCAGCCGGGCGCGTTTGTCCTGGCTTTGCCTGATGCGATGGCCCGAAAAACTCACGTATCGCGGGCTGAATCCTGAGGCGGAATATTTTCTGCGCGCTACGGGCAGGGGCGGATTGCGGCCGATCGTGGACGGAGTCGCCCTGGTGCCTTCGGCCTACCCCCGGGAACAGGGCGCATTCAAAGAATTCCCGATTCCGCCCGAACTGTATGCCGACGGCGAGATTGCCGTCACGTTCGGGGACATCGATGAATACCATCTCAACTGGCGGCTGTGGTCGTATCTCGCGGAAATCTGGCTTATAAAAAAATAGCAGCAGCACCAGGCTCCCTGCAGCGGCAACTGGCGTGAAAGTCCTTTGTTCACGCCAGGTTGCGCTGCCAGGTCCAGAGGCCTATACTGACCTGAGACAGGGGAGTATTGATGCAAGCTGAAGACAGACCGATCCATTTTTCCGCGGAATTGATCCATTGGCCAACCCAGCACAAAATTCCTGTGCTGCAGAAGCTCTATTTCGATCTGTCGCAGATACGGGAAGCAGCCTACGACAGCACAGATTTCAGTGTGCCGGGCCGGTTTCGTTTTTTTTCCAAGCGTGGCAATAAGACGCTCTCGACTTTTTTGTTTCTGCCGGATCGCTTCATGCTGGCCGAGGAATGGGTTGACCTCCCGCTATCGGATTTTCTGACGAAGCTGGAGCGGGCTGCCGGCCTGGCCATGGACGCCTTGTCCATTCCGTTTTTTCCCGCACACACTGTGACCATACGCACCACGTTCGCGCTGACTCATCACAACGAGGCGCGCCGCTTTTTGCTGGATCACGTCTGTAACCAAAAGGATCGCCTCAAACCCTTTTTTGACCGTCCGATCGCCGTCGGAGGCATCCGGCTGGTGTTTCCTGAAACCCCGTTACATCTTCATACGTATAACGTAGCCATCGAGTCTTTCCGGCACAGCGAATTCGAGGTATATGTAGAGGTGAAGGGGGTTTTTACCCGGGAGCGCGTGATGCGGGACAACCTGGGCCAGATTGCGGACAATTTTCGCATGACCCGGGACTTTATTTCGGACCGCATCTTTCCATTTCTGAATCAGTACGACACGCCCGAAGAAGACCAGGCATAGCCGCGCTGGCGTGGCCAAGTCAAGCTGAGGCAGCCACATACAGCCCGCCGTATGTTTGCAGACATGAACAATCCGAGCGAAGCAGCGCCACGCGAAAAAAAACTGTCCACGCCGGCGGTTTCCGTGGTGATGCCTTGCTTTAACGCCGCGGGAACCCTCGAAACCGCCATCGAATCCATCCAAAACCAGACGTTTCAGGATTGGGAACTCATCATCGTGGATGATGGCTCCCTGGACGATTCTCTGAGCGTAATGAAGTCCGCAGCGGCCAGCGATGAGCGCCTCCGGCTGGTGGGGCAGGCGCACAGCGGCATTGTGCGGGCGCTGCAGGCGGGGTGTGCTCTTGCCCGGGGGTCGTTTATCGCGCGCATGGACGCGGATGACATCGCCCAGCCCGAACGGCTTGCCCGTCAATACACGTACATGCAGGAGCATCCGGACGTCGCCCTGTGCGGCACCCACGTCAGCATGTTCGGCGGGCGCATCGGCGTGGGCCGGGCGCGGTATGAAGCGTGGATTAATGGGCTTCGGAGCCATGGCGACATCGCACGCGAGCTGTTCATCGAATGTCCAGTCGCGCATCCCACGTTCTTCCTCCGCCGCGCACCCTTTGAACGCGCCGGCGGCTACGAAGAACACGGCTGGGCGGAAGACTATGATTCATGTATGCGGCTGTTTTTGGCCGGAGCGCGGTTCGGCGTGGTGCCTGACCCCCTGCTGCGCTGGAGGGAATCGCCCGGGCGCCTGTCAATGACCGCGGAACGTTATTCACCGGCTCGATTCCGGGCATTGAAGCGCTTTTATCTCGCACGTTCGTACCTTCGTGGACGCAAACGTTTTCATCAATGGGGCGCCGGTGAGGTAGGCAAGGTCTGGCTGCGTGAGTGGGAGGATCTCCGACCCGAAGCGGTTGTGGACATTAATCCGCGCAAGATCGGCCGGAAAATTCATGGCGTGCGGGTAATTGCTCCGGATGAGCTCCCGGAGCCCGGCCTGACATTTACCCTCATTGCCGTCGGCGCACCGGGCGCGCGCGACGAAATTCGCGCCTGGCTGAAACCCCGCGGCTATATCGAGTTGCAGGATTTCCTCTTTGTGGCGTAAGGTCAGGGTGTGTTAACTCTATTGGCCGGGAAATCGTTATAGCCGTGAATCAGGACGCTGACAGGAACTGGGCCGCCCAGGACGACGACGCGCTGGCGATGGCCGTAAAAGCCGGTGAGCTAGCGGCTTATGACGAACTGATCCGGCGACATCAGGCGCGCGTCTATGCGGTGGCCTACCGGTTTGCCGGTAACCGGGAAGACGCCCTGGACATCGCCCAGGAGGCCTTGTTCAAGGCGTACCGGAAGCTTGGCGGCTGGGAGCCCCGGACGGGGTTTGTGCCGTGGTTGATGCGCGTGACGACCAATCACGCCATCGACCACCTGCGGCGCAGTAAGCGGCGAAGAACGGCGCGCCTGACGGACGAGTATCCCGGCAGGGAGGCGGATACACTCACGGGGCACAGCGCCGCGCAACCTGAGGCCGCGGCCCGCGCAGGGGAGATTGGACGCCATGTGCATCAGGCGCTCGAGAGGCTCTCGAACGCACAACGCAACGTGTTCGTGTTGAGGCACTATGAAGGGCTCCAGCTCGCGGAAATCGCGGAGGTACTTGAATGCAGCATTGGCAGCGTAAAAGTCCATTTGTTCCGCGCTGTGCGAAAGTTGAGACTCGAACTCAAGGATATCGGGCACTTCTGAGAAAGCTGCCGTGGGCTGTATTGCCCTGAACGCGGTTTGAGGATATTGAATTCATGTTTAGACGACGCAAAGCGGAAAAACTGATGGCACAGGCACTCTACGAATCCTTGCCTGAGCACGATGCCGCTTTCCTGGAGGCCTATTTTCAGGCGCATCCCGCCGCGCGCGAGGAGATGGAAGCCTTGCGCCGGTTTGTAGCGGATATGCCCACGGAGAAGCCTCAACTGAATGCCGACTTGATCCCGGCGGTTCGGGCGCGTATTGAGGAGCAGAGCGGCAGGCTCGAAAAGAAACCGCGTCTTCGCCCCGCCGCTGCCATCGCCGCGCTGGTGTTTGTTGCCGCTGGTTTTTTCCTCCTTAAACTGCCGGATGCCGCGCCGCCCGGCCATCTTGCAGACCTGCAGGACGGGACAGCTGCTCCTGCTGCCTCGCCTCTGGCAGCCGCATTGTCCCAGACCGACAAGCTTCTTGAAACCGGCAATTATGCGGATGCGTATAAGGTGCTTTCAGCGGCACTCGGCCGCAGTCCTGACGAACCGGATGCCGGCGACGCCCAGATGACGCTGGCCGAGATCGCGTTTGCCCGCCTCCATTGGTATGAACAGGCCTACGACGATTACGAGCGTTTGTATCAAAAATATCATCAGACCTGGCTGAATACGCCGCCTCATGTTCGGGACCGGCGCGATCTGCTTGCGGAAGCGCGTCTGGTGCAGTTCCGCTCACTGCAGGACCTGGATGCCGCACGCGCCAATAAACTCGACCCGCTTGACGCGTTGGCGCGGGTGATCGCCACGTATCCCAACCAGGCCTACGTGCGCTCGCAGGCCGCCCTGGAAATGGCCCGGCGCACTATTGAATCAGGCGCTGTCGACCCGCAATCTTCAGATGCGCTGCTCCAGGCGCTGCGACACGTGCGAAACGAGGCCTCAGATCCTCTGGTTGTCGCTCAACTGTCGTATCAGATGGGGTACCTCTACGAATCGCAATACCACGAATTCGACAAAGCCCGTGAGGCTTTTCTTCAGGCGTCAGAGCATCCGGCGCTTCAGCAGCAGGCGCGCTCTGCCCTTGCCCGCCTCGATGCGGAATCCATACAGTAACGCTCCAGGGCAATCGCGAGGCATCCGGCCGCCCCGGCAGGTACAATAGCCAGCGCAGAGAAAAATCTCTGGAGAGCGAACAGTGTCAGAGTTTCCGGCGCCAGCCTGGCGGCAAGCCGAGGATCTCATGCGACTCAAACGCATTGTGTCGGGAGGACAAAGCGGCGTGGACCGTGCCGCACTGGATGTAGCCATGCGCTTCGGCTTCGGCTGCGGGGGATGGTGTCCCCGGGGCCGCCTCGCCGAGGACGGTCCGATCCCGATGAATTATCCCCTCAAAGAGACTCCTTCGTCCGTGTATGCCGAACGGACCGAGTGGAACGTCAGGGATTCGGACGGCACGCTTGTGCTCACGTGGGGACCTCCGGTCAACGGCACCGCATTTACGGTGGATATGACCCGAAAGCACGGACGCCCCGTGCTCGTGATTGACCTCGAAACGCGAGACGCCAACCTCGATGAGGTGATCACGTGGCTCCTGGAAAACGGCATCCACACGCTGAATGTCGCCGGGCCGCGTGAGAGTAAATGCCCAGGGATTTACGAGGACGCGTCGGCATTTCTTGAAGCGTTGCTCTCACGCCTGTAAGCAGCCCGGAATTCTACAGCCCACGCCTTTTTCATAAGCAGCAGCGGCAGCTCACGAGTAGGAGGGGAGACTGGCGCCATGGGCCTCGATCAAATCATCGCAGAGTGAGACGATTTCATCGATCGTGAGTTCCGCTGCGGTATGCGGATCGAGTAATGCGGCCTGGTAAATGTGATCCTTCTTACGGGTAAGGGCCGCCTCGATGGTCAGTTCCTGGACGTTGACGTTGGTGCGGGTGAGTGCGGCGCACTGGGGCGGCAGTTCGCCGGCATGGGCCGCATGTATGCCACTACGGTCGGCAACGCATAGCACTTCAACGCAGCAATTGGCGGGCAGGTTGGTAATCAACCCTTTGTTCAGCACATTGCCTCCGAAGGTGTATGGCACGCCGGTTTCGAGCGCCCCGAAGATGTAGGAGGCATATTCTTCGCCCCGGTCGTGATGGAGGGATTCCTCATTGAGCAGCAGTTCCCTCATTGCGCCCCAGGCTTCGATCTGCGAGACGCAGCGCCGCGGATATTCATCCAGCGGGATCTGGAACCGTTCGATCAGCTCCGGGGCCTTCGCTTTGATGAACCAGGGCACGTATTCGCTGGTGTGTTCACTCGATTCCGTAACGTAATACCCGAACCGTTTCATCAATTCGAAGCGCACGTCGTCCTTGCCGCGATTTTCCGGCAACTGAGCACGGCGCCGGATTTCCGGGTACAGGTCCTCGCCGTTCCGTGAGATGCTCAGCAACCATCCCTGGTGATTGATCCCCGCAATGTTCCATTTCAGGTTGTCGCTGGGCAGGCCGAGCATCATGCACAGGTTGGTGGCGCAGACCTGCACGCTGTGGCACAGGCCGACAACGCGGATATTCGTGGCCCGTTGAAGCGCGCCCGTCAGAATGCCCATCGGATTCGTGTAATTCAGCATCAGGGCGTCCGGACACACACGTTCCATGATCCGGCAATACTCGAGCATGACCGGGATCGTGCGGAGCCCTCGAAAGATGCCGCCGATGCCGAGGGTGTCGGCGATGGTCTGGCGCAGGCCGTACTTTTTGGGGATCTCAAAATCGATCACCGTGGCGGGCTCATACCCACCCACCTGGATCGCATTGACCACGTAGTCCGCGCCTTCGAGCGCTTTTGCGGCGTCTTGCGCCAGAAAGGAAGTGTACGTTGCTTTCGCACCGAGATTATTGCAGATGTTTTTCATCATGACCTCGGAGACGTGCAGCCGATCCGGGTCGATATCCACCAGTGTCACCTGGGCGTCGCGGAGGCTTTCTTCATACAGGCAGTCTCCGAGCACATTTTTCGCAAACACGGTACTTCCAGCGCCCAAAAAACAAATTCTTGCCATGACAGACTCCTCCATTGCCAGATGCAAATGCATGATACGTTCAGCGGCGAAATGAGATCAAAGAACAAGTCTCCAGCGCTGCTGTTGTAGACTGCCGGTCGATTCTTACCGCCGCGAGCGTCGAGTCGGGTTTTCTGTCACGGGTTTGGTTTGTGTAGAATAACTTGAGCCCAGCGAGGCCCTGCCTGAATGGGGCAGCAGACTTTGTGCGGCCACTGACACGCAGGCAGGCCCGCAGAGGTGTGAGAGGCAACAGGAGGTACGTCATGATGGGCGTTTTGTGCAGCGTGGTTGTGTGGGTCACTGTTGGTGCTGCAGGTTCCGGACCAGAGTCAGTATTTTTTCAGGCGCATCGCGGTGGATTGAAAGAAGTGCCGGAGAACACGCTGGCTGCGTACCGCTACGCCTGGGATCTCGGAGCGATCCCCGAGGTGGACATCTGCGCAACCAAAGACGAGGTGATCATCTGCCTGCATGACGACACCCTGAAGCGCACAACCAACGCCACCGTCAACCAGGACGTCCATGTGTCGCAGCTGACCTTCGAGGAGATCCGGCAATGGGACGCCGGCAGCTGGTTTGATCCCAAATTCGCGGGAGAGAAGGTCCCCAGCCTGGAAGAAGTGCTGAAGGAGATGTCCGAGCGCAAAACCGCGCAAATCTACCTTGATCTGAAAATTGTCGACCTGAAAGCACTGGGCCAGCTGATCGCGAGGTACGGCGTGGCCAATCGAGTGATTTTCTGCCACAACAAGGTCGAATCGTGCCGTACGATGCGTGAAGCCGTGCCGGGACTGCGTACCATGCTGTGGATCGGCGGCAAACCGGCCGACATCCAGGCAAAGTTCCGCCAGGCGGCTGCGGAGGAGTTCGAGGGATTGAACCAGGTGCAACTTCATCTACACGCTGATCCATCGTCCGAAAACGGCACCCGGTATCTGATCGATGAGGCATTTCTCCGGGAAGCGCTGACGATCACACGGGATAAGCGCATCGACCTGGAGGTGTTGCCGTTTGCGTTCGATTGCGCCAGTCTTTCAGGCCTGCTCGACCTGGGCATTCGCTGGTACGCGACCGACGAGCCCAAACGGTTCAAGGCCTGCGTGCGCGAGCATTTCGGCGTTGCCGGGGAATGACCCGGCAACGGTACGGATCAGCTGATATCCAGATTCGTTGTGATTCCGCTCCGGACCCTATTCTGATGCTTCGCCGCTATCGCCAGCCAGGCGGCGAAGCATATTTTTGATGTCCAGCGCACCGCGAATCGCGACGTAAATGGTGATGGTCGAGTACCAGCCCACGCACACGGCCGTCGCCAGAAACCAGAACCAATGTTCAGGCATGGTCAGTATCCTTTCGCTGCAACGGCTTTTGTCTGGGGTTTCAGCAGCGAGCCGACCACCATGGCCGTTGTGGCAATGATGTACGTTGCGATGTTGGAATATTCGGGGCCAACGACTACTTTGGCGAAATGCTGAGTGCTGGGCAGCTGTTCCATGACCAGAAAGGCGGTCGGGATGACAGCGCCACACACGATAGCGCCGGCCGCGCCCCAGCTATTGGCCCGCTTCCAGTAGCAGCATGCCACCAGCAGCACCGACATGCTGGACAGATAGATGTTCCCGGTGACCCGCAGATAATCCCAAAGGCTGCCCTGCAAGGGGTACCACAGGCCGTACAGCAGCAGGAAGACGCCGATGATGGCGACCAGCGAGCGGCTGACAATCAAACCGCGCTTTTCCGACCATTGCCGTTTGTGAAATGGCGCCAGGATGTCGTTGTAGATGACGCTGGACCACGTGAGCATATAGGCAGCATCAGTCGACATGTCGGCGGCCAGCATGGCAGCCACCAGGATGCCCATCAGACCCACGGGGGTGATTCGGCTCAGCATCATCGGCATGGCGAGCAGGGTGTTGTCGCCGACTTCCAGCGGATCCAGTATCGCAAGGGCCGCGATGCCCCACAGCACGGGGATGAGCCAGCGGCAGAGAAAGAAGACACTGGTGCGGGTGTACACCTGTTGCCCGGTCCTGGTGTCTTTCGCAGCCAGCAGCCGCTGGATGGTCGTCTGCCAGGTCAGGACCATGGCCAGACTGAGCAGAGCGTTGTCGGCGATGTATTTCCATCCCATTTCCGGCTTAATGAGCGGGTTGAACCCTCCGGCACCGTGATGCTTTTGAACTGCGGCCACCAGGTCGCTCCAACCGATGTTGACCAGGATAAGGACGGTCACGGCGAGCAAGCCGCCGCTCATCACCACAAATTGCAGAAAGTCTGTGACCAGCACGGACAACATGCCGCCCAGGACAGTGTAAACCGCCACAAAGACCAGAAGCGCGGTCATGGTGATCTCGAGATATTTCGGGTCAAACCCGCATACCGCCACGAGGAAGTCGCCGCCGGTGCGCAGGAAGACGCCCATGTTGAGCAGTCCGCCGAGCACAATGACCACACCGGCCGCCCACCGGATGCGTGGACCGTATCGCACTTCGAACAGTTCCGGGATGGTGATCACGCCGGCATCGCGCAGCGGCTTGACACAAAAGCCGGTGTACCCGACAAAGAACATGGCCAGCATGGCAAGGATGCCCGGTGTAGCGCCGGCAAACCCGTTCTTATACCCGTTCTGCGACGTGTACATGCACGTCACGATGCCGAATTCGGTGGCCGCAAGCGACGCGATACCGAGATAGAGGTTCATCTCGCGGCCGGCAATCAGGAAATGCTCGACCTTACCGACATACTTGCGGACAGCCACTCCCGCAATCATCGTGGCCACGATATACAGGCCCACAATGCTCCCGTCTATCCATGAGAAATTCGTCATGACGCTCCCCTGTGTGCTTCTGGTTCACGGCTGTCCGCCTCACTCCAGTCCGGCGGGCGGACATCCCCCAAGGGTCAAAACCGGATGCATGGTATACGTTTTTGCCGGCACCGGGCAAGTCTGTTGTTGCCTGGCCTGCCCATGGTTTCCCATTGTGTTGTTTGAGCCGCCGGCTAACGCCAGTCTGACCTGTCAAAAGCCGGGGTGATTTGCTAGACTCATGGCGTGATGCGTGGGGGTGACGGGCTTTGTGCGTCCGTCACGGGGACGGCGATCGATGCTCACCCAGAAACCACGAGGCGTTTAGAGCAAGCCAGCCTGTGCGGCGTGCGCAATGCGGGCGCTGGAGCAGGGGGGTACCTGGAAAGGCAAACCGAATGCAGGTCGTGCTTGGGTTTGATATGGAGACCGATATCGGAAGCTGGACCCCCTTCTACGAAGGCCTGGTCCACGGCACGCCCGTCATCCTCGATATCCTCGAACGGCGCGGCGTCACTGCCACCTTTTTCTTCACGGGCGACGGGGCGCGTAAGCATCCCGAAACCGTGCGCCAGGTGCTGGAGCGAGGTCACGAGATCGGCGCGCACACCCTGTTTCACGAGACGATCGGCGACTCACTGTTCGACATCCCGGGCATGATGCCCATTTTGCCGCACGAGGTTGCGGAACGGTTGCGCCTGTGCACCGATTGGATTGAGGAAGTCGCCGGGGTACGGCCGGTGTCGTTCCGATGCCCGCGGCTCTTTGGGTCAACGGCGGTAGTCAACGCGCTCGACAGTCTGGGCTACGTGGCCGATGCGACCTACCCCATGTATTATTTCCGCGAACGTTTACGTCCCTATCATCCCAGCCGCGAGGATTGGACACAGGAGGGCGATCTTCGAATTGTTGAGCTGCCCGCGTTTGCGGATCTCTCCATGGAATCGAAAGACCCGTACGGCCGGGATATGGACCAGTGGCCGCTGTTCCGTACGGAAGGGGCCCAGGCACTGATGCGGCATATTGACGGATTCGCGGGGTATTGCCAGGAGCGCGGCGTCGAACCCTTCCTGTGTTTTTATTTCCATCCCTGGGAGTTTCATCCCATGCCGCAGGGAGAGATCTCCTATGGCGAGGGCTCGGTTCGCCCGGACCCGTTTATTGTGAAGAATTGCGGACCACGCGCCGCCGACGAACTGGACCGTGTGATCGAAACGCTCCTGAAACGGGGGGCGCAGTTCTTGCAGGCCCATCAAGCAGCGAAGGAGACATGACATGCAGGCTATCGCCAAGACGGAATTCAAAGAACGGCTCGAGAGATTCCAGCACAACATTCGGCAGGCCGGCCTCGACGCGGCGCTTGTGCATTCCAACGAGGCCGATTTTGCCAACGTCCGGTATCTGTCCGAGTACTGGCCGACCTTTGAGTCGGCAGGGGTATTCGTGCCGGCCAGAGGGAAACCCGTCCTGATCATCGGGCCGGAGAGCGAGGCGTATGCGCAGGGGCGGAGCGTGATCCCCGACATCGCCAAGATGGTCGAGTACCGTGAATCGGCGGACCCGGAATATCCGGGCATCCCCGTGGCGAACTACAAGGATGTGGTGCGTATGGCCATGGGGCGGCGCACCCTCAAGAAGCTTGGCCTGGTGGGATTCTCGATCATGCCGCTTCCGGTGTACTTCAGCCTGGAACGCGAGCTGCCCGGCGTCAAACTGGTGAAAGCTGACGAAACGCTGACCAGCCTGCGCGCCAGCAAGAGCGCGAACGAAATCCGCTTGATGAAGAAGGCATACAAAATCAGCGAGAAAGCGGTCGAGGCCATTCTCGCCGAGATGAAGCCCGGCATGACGGAACTGCAGGTGATCGGCATCGCACAGCGCGAAATCTACAAACACGGTGGCGAATACGAAGGCCATGCCCTGTACTGCTTCAGCGGCCCCGGCACGAAACACGCCATCTCGCGCCCGACCCACACGAAGCTCAAGAGGCACGAGATCATCCAGCTCAATATCGGGGCGCGCGTTGGCGGGTACTCGTCGAGTGTCGGGCTTCCCTGCTCGATTGGCAAGCTGCCGGAGCGCAAGAAGCGCCTGGTCGAGTTCGGGCTCGAAGCGCACCTGAAGACCTTCGAACTCATTCGAGGCGGGAAGCCCGCCGCCGAGGTGGTGCGCGAATATGAGGAATGGGTCGAGCGCCAGGGTTTTCGGAAATACATGCTGTACGGACCCTGCCATGGGATCGGCATGATGGAAGTCGAGCGCCCGTGGATGGAATCCACCTCAACGTACACGCTCAAGGAAGACATGACGTTCCAGGTCGACACCTTCTTCCACGACAAAGATTTCGGCTTGCGCTGGGAGAACGGGGCCCGCGTCACGAAAACGGGCGTCGAACGCCTGTCCAGGAAATTTCAACGGATCGTGGAACTGTAATCCGGCCCGCACAGGGCTTTTAGCCTGCGAATTGACCATGCCGCGCTGCGGCGGCGCGCTGAGGCCGCGGATATGCCGTGGTCTCAGCCGCCCGCCTTGTTGGCCAGCTCGCCGAAGCGGTGGACGACCGCCAGGGCGGGATCGAGCGGGACGTTGGCATGTGGCGTGCCCGGAGGCGTCGCGATCACGGGCGTTGGACGAATCGACTTGCCTGCAAACTGCGGCAGCCATTGCCGTTCCGCTTCCAGCATGTCCGCGGCCATATCACGGATTTCCTTCAGGGTCAGACAGGCCGACGTCAGCGGATCCAGGGCGCACGCTGCCACAACCAGCTCGGGATCGCCCGCGATGGCCGCTTCGACCGCCAGCCCCTGCACGGTTACATTGGTCTGATTCAACGCCGCGCATTGCGCCGGCAGTGCACCGACCACGGTCGGATGCAGGCCCAGGCGATCCGCAAACACCGGCACCTCGACGCAACACCCGTTCGGAAGGTTGCTGATGTAGCCATCATTGCGCACGTTGCCCTGGAATTTGAACAGCCCGCCTGTTTCCAGCGCCTCGAGGATGTGTGAACAATACTCCACGCTGCGCTTGGTGAGTTCGACCGGCTCATCCGCCAGATAATCCTCATTCATCAGATGGTCGCCGATCAGCTTGCACCAGGAGTAGTACGCGCCCGATTCGCCGCCGAAGGCGGGTTCATCGCAATACAGATCGAGCGCCTTGCGGCTGCTGCGGAACCACGGGACATATTCGCTCAAATGGCCCGTGCTTTCCGTCATGAAATATCCGAAATGGCGCATCACCTCAATGCGGACCTTCTCGTTGATGTAATATTCGGGCTTCTCGCAGACCTCCTTGAACTTCGGATAGAGGTCCTGTCCGTTGTGCTTCATTTCGAGGAACCAGCCCATGTGATTGATCCCCGCGACCTTCGCGTCGATCTCCTCCTTGGGCACCCCCACATACCCCGAGATCAGGTCCAGGGTCGTCTGCACCCCATGGCACAAGCCCACAAAGTTGACCCCCGGCACCATGCCCAGCGCCCAGCATACCGGCGCCATCGGATTGACGTAATTCAAAATATAGGCGTGGGGGCACAGCTCCTTCACGTCATTCGCGATATCCAGGATCTCGGGGATGGTGCGCAACGCCCGGAAAATGCCGCCCGGACCCAGCGTGTCGCCGATGCACTGGTCTACTCCGTGCTTCATCGGCACCTCATAATCCGCCCCGAACGCCTCCACCCCGCCAACCTGCAGCATCAGAATCACATAATCCGCGTCCTTCAACGCTTCACGGCGGTCCAGCGTCACCGATACCGTCGCCTCCAGCCCGTTCGCCTTCACCACCGCGTCCGCGAACCGTTTCATGCGCTCGAGCTTCGGCATCGTCCGGCTCATCAGCCGAAATTCGCTGTTCTTTAGCGCCGGCGTGGCCAGAATGTCCATCATCAGGGTCTTGCAGAACACAATGCTCCCCGCTCCAATCATCGCGATTCGTGGCATGGCCTGATCCTCCGTTACGCTGAAGAGATTTTATCCTGGAACTGTGGGGGACTCTGCTGATGAAACATTTCCCCCGAAATGCTCCACATTCTCAAAAACCTTGGCATAATCTTTGGCGCTCAAGACCGTATCGTAGAGGCCAAGGTTTTCACCTTCGTGCTTGTCAATTCCAGTGTAGAGCAAACTTGAATCTTCATAACGCTTAAATTTGTAGACCGCGTCATTCATCAACCCGCTGTTGAATACGCCCAGGCTGACCAAGTGTTCAAAGTCGCTTACGGAAAGGCCGGTGACTTTTTTGAACAAACCCGGTTCCAATTGGGTGATCACATCTTTCAAGCAACGTTCCCGAAAGTCCGTGAGATACATAAAGATTGGGATACGGGTCGCAAATTTAATCAGTTTTTCTTGAATCATTTTCCGCTTACTTTTGTATTCTTTTTCCTGCTCCGTAAGCTCTTTTCTCTCCTTTGCGGTCATTTTTTTATCGGGGTTTTCCTTCCGAATCCTGTTTACCGCCTCAGACTTGTTAATGATGACCTCGATGTCCTGGTTGAGATTGCGAAACCCCTCGATACTGCTCAAAGCTTCCATCGCCCTGGGATCATTCATCAAGCGCTGGAGTGTGGTGTTATCGACATTTACCAGCAGGGCACTCTCCCAGCGCCGGGCAAGAAGTGTAGCGGATGTGCCGCTTGTGACGACATCCAGAATTTCGGATGGCTCGAGTTGTTTCATGGAGCTGCCATCATATGCAAGCACGGGAAGGAAGCTGATGAACTCCGCAACCTTCTTTTCGGTGCTGGACTCATCTACATTCAAACGACAGCTGTAATCCGCTATCTGGCGCAAGGCTCGCTCAGGGGCAAAATCAAAGACATAGCACTCCTCTTTTATGATCTGTTCTTCGTTAGGCGTTTTACCGTCTGGATTTCGGACAGTCCACGGCGATTGCACCCGAAAGGCCGCCTGGAAATAGGTCTCCGGACTGGATGAATTGCGAAGCATGAAGATTCCCGTCCACGGGCGCACTGTTACTCCCATGGTCAATTTTCCGCAAGAAAGCGTGATGGTTTTCGATTTCAGCGGATCATCCATCGCCTCCAAGACGGGCGGCAAGGCCTTGACGCCGATTCCTGCTGCGCTTCCTGCTGCGACTACCACGTCGTAATCGTGATAGAACCGGTTCTGCTTTTGTCCGAGCAGGTTGCGCATCGCATGACACGAGGCCACGCTGGGCAAAAACCAGAAGGTGTGCGACAACACGTTGAGCAAACGCACATCGGAAAATGGCATCGGCGGTTTCTTCGCACCCATCCGCAAGTTATCCAGCGTGGTCGCTTCAAGCGCTCCGCGGATGATATCCAACCATTTTTGGACCTCTGCCTCGTATTTGAATCGAGCTGTACTGCCATTTCCTTCTGCGGAGAAAAAAACATTGAGGTCGAATTCATCGAACTCGCCTTGCATGGCAATTTCTCGGATATAATCCGGAAGTTGGTAGGTCATCAACACCATGCGGGGCAGACAGGCATAGGGGTTGTCTGGTTCCTGCCACTCCGCCTTGGCCCGCTGCTCGTCTGAATAGGTCCAGTTGAAGATCTGATCTTCGATGAACTCGCCCGAGGTAATGGCCCGAAATGGTGTGCCCGACAGATACAGGTAGTGATCAGTCGTAATCGGCATGATTGCTTCATCAAAGTAATCAAGCCCTTCGCCTTTGGCAAACTCAATTTCTTTCTTATCCTCGGCCTCGAACAATTCCTTCGCATTTTCGCGCCAGGCCCCGTAATGATATTCATCGAAGATCACGCAATCCCAGTTCGTCGCGTGCACCCATTCGTTCTTGGTCTTGATTCCCCCTGTACTCGTGTTTTTCCCGAGATAATCCTGAAACGAACCGAAGCAGACAATCGGTTTCTTCTTATCCGCCTCTTCATAGGTAAACCCGCCGGGCTTAATGAACTGCCAGCCTTGGAAATCGACGTGCTGGGCGAGATCGGCTTCCCAGGCGCTCTGAACCGCTGGCTTGAAGGTCAGCACCAGCACTTTCTTCCAGCCCATTCTCTTCGCCAATTGATAGGCGGCAAAGGTCTTACCGAAGCGCATCTTGGCGTTCCAAAGGAAATGCGGCGTCTTTCCCTTATTGTGCTTGTCGCGATGGAACGCTTTGAAGTATCCCGCGGTTTTTTCGACCGCTTCGATCTGTTCCGGCCTCATTGCAAAAGTCTGCGACCGGGAGTCATCAGTCTTTTCGCCGGTACGCAGACTGTGCACCGCTTGTTTTACCCTGGCGACCGGACAGGCAAACCATTCCCCAGCTGGATTGCTCACTCCAGCCGCACGCAAACAGCGATGGACGTCATGGTCAGTAAACACTGAGCCATCCGGGCGCATTGCAGATTCTTCGAATACAATGCGGTAGGGCGCGTTCCCCGGCCGTTTCGTAGGATACTGTTTTGCCACACGCTCCCGGACATCTTTCGTCGTGTAGCCAACCTTCAGCAGGCCGGCGTACTCCGGGTTGCTGTCTTCGTACGCATAAATCATGGGCGCAAAATCGGGGCGTGCCGGGAAAAATTCGTTACTCATTACTTGCCTTCTAAAGCTTCGCGGGGATTTCGATATATGGCAATTTTCGTCCTCGCAACAAGAGCCGTCCATTCTTGGATACATAGACTTGAAGGGAGGCTTTAAGCATGAGACTTGCTCTCCTTCCCTGTGCTATCGGCCTCCATTGGGCGTATTTTTGATTTTATGAAGTCGATCTCGTCCTGGGTAAGTCCATAGCGTTTATTAAGCTTGGCATCGGTCCAGCGTTTGCTCAAATCGATGCTCGGAACAAATGCAAAAGTATCTCTTGTAATACCATGTGAATACATACGGAGTGACATTAGAAACCTCAAAAATCTCGTCTTCATATATGCAAGTAAGTTGCGTGCCTCTTGTTTGGTTGCGTAATGTCCAATTACGAGATAGGTTTCTGTGCAAACAGTGCCTGGAGGGAGGAGGTCAATTCTTGCAAGGACGCGCCGAGAACCGTCAGGGCTGGGATTCCCAGCGTGCTCATGCCCAGAGCGTGAGCATATGACTTTCCATCGATCTATCATATCGACACCAGCGGTGATGTCTTTTCTTTTGTATGGTCCTGTTCCTTTTTGCCAATACAAAATAATGTCCCCAGTCTTCTGCGGCGTAACATACGTACGAAGCCCAAATGGCTTATATGAAGACACTTGTTCTAGTATCTTTGGCTCATTTCGAGCGATGATTTTTCTAACAATGGGGACTGCTTGGCTGTCACGGATGAACAAATCGAATTCATCAAGCGTTCTCGTGGCGCAGACTTCGATTCCGCCATGAACGTTTGTAACTGCACAGGGGCCATCATATCTCTTGTCCCATAAGAAGTAGCAAACACCTCCCGCGACACTAACACCCGGGAAAATCTCTGAAGAATCTTCAAAATCTACGATCGTCCGGATATGGCTGTCTCTTAACATATCGCCCCGAAATTCATCGAGCCCTTTCCCGCCACCAAACCAGCGCGAGGGAATGATCATGGTCAGGTACTGTGGATTCAGTTTCTTTGCCTGCTGGACAAATTTGTGATAAATCGGCGAAGCACTGCGGCCGAAACCACCGTCACTCAATTGGTACGGGGGGTTACCGACGATGACGTCGAATTTCATCTTGAATATCTCCTTAGGTCGCTTGGAATGGATAAATTCGTAGGCGTGTGTTTCGAGTTCAGCACCCCGGGCGTAATTTTCTTCGTTCGCCCCACAATAAGTGCAACGGCTGTTTTTCCACGTGTGTTCAATACGCTTGAACCGGATATTTCCTTCTGCTGATTCGAAAGATTCGCAGACTGAATACTTGCCGTTGGCTGTTTTTGAACAGTAAACAGATCGGCGGGAAAGCAGCGCGGTAAGTTCAGTAATGGCGATGCCGTAGAGCTGTGTGCCGAAGATATGGTTGAGGCGCGTTTGTTTGTCGGGAATGCGTTTTTCGAGGCCAGCATCGAGGCGTTTGGCTATCTCACGCAGAAATACGCCTGATTTGCAGCAGGGATCGAGAAAAGTAGCGTCTGGGTCGCCCCAAAGTTCTCCTGGTAGCTGGTCGAGGATGGCGTTCACCACTTCCGGCGGCGTAAACACCTCGTCGCTGCTCAGATTGGCCAGGCAAGAGAGCACATCGGGGTTATAGCGGTTATTTTTCAACATCGAACAGTCTCATCGTTGGTATAGGCGGAAATTCTTGCACAGGGGTAGGGAAGAATACCTTGTCACCTAAATCTGAAAACAGAGGTTGCTCTTTGGTTCCCGCGAAAGAGAGAAGCTCATGAAAAGTGAAATCCCTTCGTTTCATTTTTCTGCCTCGACTAACGGGCGCCCATTCGGAGAACACAATGGGCTGCGGATCTGGACCCACGGTCATCAGTGTCAGAGCATCACCCCAGATAATGTTGCGCTCGAGGAGGAATTTGACGGTGCGCAAGCAGTCTTCATTTTGAAAAAGGTAATCGTAATGCACCTCAAAAACATCAAAAAGCCTTGTGCGGCAGGCCTCGACATTGTCTTTCAGGATGTCAATGCCGTAGATGCTGGAGACGGCTAGGACTGCATAGTGCTCGTACTCATCCTGGCGGCTTCGGTAGCAAGACCTCACGGCACGCAGTTTGCGGTCAAGGATTTCCACGAGGAAGTTGCCGGTGCCGCAGGCGGGCTCAAGAAAACGCGAGTTGATACGTTCGGTTTCTTCTTTTACGAGGTCCAGCATGGCGTTGACCTCCCGTGCCCCCGTCAACACCTCGCCGTGATCCGCGACTCTCTTTTTTGAGATGACCTGCTTTTCCATAGGCAAAGGCTCTTAACCATAGGAGGGCTCGGCATAGGAGGACGCCCCCACATTCTATTCTTTACTCGCTTTGGTGGGGGCGTGTCAAACAGTCGTGGTAGAGCTGTTCGTACTGGTCGACGATTTTATCTTCGGCGAAGAATTCGTGGGCGCGGGTGCGGCCTTTGGCGCCCATATCGCGGGCCTTCTGTTCGTCGAGCAGGATTTCGAGGGCGCACCGGGCCATGGCGTCGGTGTCGCCGACTTCGCAGAGGTAGCCGGTAACGCCGTTCTCGACCACTTCGCAGATGCCGCCGGAGGCGGTGCCGAGGACCGGCACGGCCGACAGCATGGCTTCGAGGGGCACCAGCCCGAAACTTTCGTGTTCGCTGGGCTGAAAGACCAGGTCTGCCAAGGGCAGGATGCCCTCGACCGTCTCGTTGTTGCCGAGGTAGGAGATCTTGTCGGTGATCCCGAGCTGGCGGGCGACGCCGGCGGCGGAGATGCGCTCCGGCCCGTCCCCGATCATGATCAGGCGCGCGTTGACGTGTTCGAGGATCTTTTTGAAGGTGCGGACGACATCAGTCACGCGTTTGACCGGCCGGAAATTGCTGATATGCAGGACGATTTTCTCGTCCGGCTTCGCCAGGTTTTCCCGGTTTGCGAGAGGTACGTTAAAACGGTCGAGGTTGGCGAAGTTGTAGATGGTGTGGATGGGTTTTGAAAGCTCAAAGGCCTGCTGGGTTTCCCGGGCCAGCCAGTTCGACACGGCCGTCACGGTGCAACTGCGCTCCATAGCAAATTTTGTCAGATGGAAATACGAGGGGTCGATGCCCACCAGAGTGATGTCGGTGCCATGAAGGGTGGTGACGATATGAAAACGCTGGTCTTTCGGCAACATGTCCTGCGCGATGACAGCACAGGCCGCATAGGGGATGGCATAGTGCACGTGCCACAGCTCGATGTCGTGTTCTTTCGCCACCTCGAACATCTTAGTCGAGAGTGCAAGAGTGAAGGGGAGGTGGCGGAAGAGGGGATAGGGCACCAGGTTGACGGTGTGGCAGACGATGTTTTCGTAGAACCCCCTCAGGCGGAACAGAGGTTCGGAGGTCACAAAATGGACGGAATGCCCCCGCTTTGCGAGGGCAATGCCCAATTCAGTTGCCAGGATGCCGCTGCCCCCCGCCGTTGAATGGCAGGAGATGCCTATTCTCATCAGACCATCTCCAGATTGGGCAGTGTATCAATCCCGAGCGGGTGGGTGATATAAAGGGGTTCCCCGTATTGCACTCCGATCCGGTGTCCCCAGTAGGCCGCCCGCGTACGCACGAAATCCCAGAATTGCGGACTCGATACATAGGTCGGGTAGCCTTCGTATTCGGGATTATAAAACTGCGATTTGTACTGATGCAGTGCTTCCAGCTTGGTTTCCATGTGTTCCGAAATGTCCACCACGAGCTGGGGAATGGTCGGATCGCCATAAACCCGGTAAAAATACCGCCGCATGGCCCGGTGCGGGTCACGCTGGGCGTCCGGGTCGAGGTGGGTCAAGCCCGCAAAATAGTTCGCGTCGCGCACGAGTTCATGCGCGGCGCAATGGTCCGGGTGCCGGTCGTCGTTCATGGGTGCGATGAGCACTTTGGGCCGGAATGACCGCAGGAGGGGGATGAGCCGCTGCTGCTGCTCGGTGGTGTTGGCGACCTTGCCATCTTTGAGCATGGCGCATTCCCGCCGCGTCACGCCAAGGATCTGCGCGGCCGCCTTGGCTTCTTCCGAACGTTCGGCCAGAGACCCCCGGGAGGACAGCTCCCCTTCCGTCAGGTCCAGGATGCCGACCGTATATCCCTGCGCGACCATTTTGTGGATCAGGCCGCCCACCCCGACTTCCGCATCATCCGGATGTGCACCCACAACCAATATGTCGACCGTTGTCATAGTTCTACCTCGTGCAGTTGGAAAGACCCGATGTCGATTTCATTGAGCAGACGCGGCACCAGGGCCCAGCCGTGCTCAAAAAGGAACGAAACGACAGTATACACGCGTTCCTGAGGTTTTCGCCATGGTACAAGGCTATGTTGAAGCCGTTCCACCTGACGCTCGACTACTTCCACTCGGTCCTGATTCCGCCGGGCAAGCTTGTCGAGGATCCGTTCAAACTGATCGCCGACCCGCGCGCCCACGGCGCTGACCATTTCATGCGCAACCGGGTCGCTGGCTTCCAGGGTCGTCAGCAGGCGGCCGAACAGTCCCTGGAGTTCCGCGCCGGCGTTTGCAATCGCTTGATACGACGGATCTACGGAATCATGGTGAAACACCGTTCGTTTCACGTGTTCCAGTGACTGTTCCAAGTCATGTAACGTCAAATCCAGCTTGGACATAAGTTTTTTCATGGCGGTGCTGATCAGAACGCATCGGGCGCGCGGGTACACGACAGGCATTGGCTGGCGGAACTGCTCAAACAGCCCTTTAAGCTGCCCCCAGTATGCGATCTCCGCGGGTCCACCCACATAAGCTGCCGCGTGAAAAAGATGTTGCTGCACGACCGGGCGCAAGGCGACGTTCGCGCTGAAACGTTCCGGCTCCGCATGGAGAATGTCTTGTAACTCCTTTTGAGTAAAGGAGATTTGCTCTTCCGGGAGCACAAAGTGGGTTCCGTCATGAAGCACCTTGCGGCGGCGGCCCTCCACCTCGATGAAGAAGTTGCATTCACCGCCCGATTTGCTGATCTGTTGCTGGAATCCTTTGTCTGACAATGATTTGCCAGCTTGGTCCAGCCTCTGCGTCGACAGGAGGGGATTTTGGATTTCCAGCTCCATGATCTGCGCCTGAAGTCTTCTGGCTTCAGGCAGATGCGGCACAAACAAGATCAGGGGCGTATCCCTGAACAGGCGGGCCAGGATCCGCGCGGACCAGTCACACAGGGAATCCGAAGCCGATGCGGATTCATGAAGGAACGCGGCCACCTCGTCCGTCAGTTCGGATTTTCGGGCGTCCCGGACGGCCGCATCGATGGCCTCATGAATCCAGCCTTCGAGCGGCACACGGTAGAGGGGCAGCCCGGACACGTCGGCTTGCGGCGCATACGTGAGGCTCAGCGGGCTATCCTTTTTGGTGAGAAAATGGGCCGTAGCGGCCTCTTCGAAATCGTGGTCTTCGCTGGCTACCCAGAACAGAGGCACACACGGCGTGCCGGAGCGTTCCTCGAGCTGCCGGGCGAGCATAATGCAGGTGATCGCCTTATACACCGTGTACAACGGCCCGGAAAACAGGCCCGGCTGCTGCCCGGTCGCGACAACGAGCTCGGTTCCGTCAAACGCCCCCCCCGAACCGATGCGCTCGTTGTACGCGCGCACTTCACGTACGAGCATTTGGTCCCAGGCAACGGGACGGGGGAGGGATTCTTCCAATCTGGACGGTGGCGCGGCGTAAAACGGCATTAAATCAGGTGATTCGCTCAAATATTCGTCATACAGCTCGCGCAACCTCTCACTCCCTGCTTCCGCATGCAATCATGCGCGGGGCGTTTGAATCCAGCCCGGCGCCGGTGTAATCACCGTAAAATGCCTCCAATTTCAGGCCGCCCGAACGCAAAAGGTCTTCAAATTCGCCCGGGCTGTACAATTGCACCGATTCTTCGACTTCACGGATGAGCGCCCCGTCATACCGCACGGTGGTAAGCTTGTTCAGGCGGTTTTGCTCGAAATCGACCCAGCGGCGGTCATGCATTTCGTAGTTCCCCCGCGTTCGGACACTTTCGGGCACCAGTTGGGCGATAGCACTCTCCCGGTTCACGTAGTCGATAAAGAACCGCCCGCGCGGCTTCAGAGCGGCCGCCACCCCGCAGACTACCTTGAGATTGTCCTCCGGATCAAAAAAGTAGCCGAACGAGGTAAAGAAATTGGTGACCGCATCGAAAGTTTGATTAAAAGGAATCGCCCGCATGTCGGCCCGGACCAGCATACACTGTTCACCCACGGAATCACGGGCCAGCCGAAGCAGCGCCTCCGAATAGTCGAGCCCTGCCAAAGCGCCGCACCTACTCCGCAAGTGGCACATGTGCCGGCCGTTACCGCAGCACAGATCGAGGACCTGTTCCGTGCCGCCCAGGCCCAGTTTGGCCGCAGCGAACTCCGCCTCCGGCCGGGCCGCTTCAACCGTGCGGTGGGCGTACAGGATGGGGTAGAGGCTGTCGAAAGCCCGGGCATACCAGTCCGGCGCGATTTTTTCCGGGAAATCCGTCATGCCTTACCGCCTGGTTTCTGATTCCCCCAGCTGGTGAAGCTTGAGGAAATTGGCACGGCCCCCGATCAATAGCGGCGAGCCTCCCACAATGATGACCGTATCGCCTTGCCTGGCCAGCCCTTCGCGGCTCAGTATTTCGTCCACCTGTTTGACCATGGCATTGAGGCTCTCCGTTTCTTCGCCTTCCAGAGTCTGCACGCCCCAGTACAGGGCGCAGCGGCGGCGGGTTTCCTCCGACATCGTTACCGCGACGACCGGTTTTCGAGGGCGCTGCCGCGAGATCATCCGTGCACTGTAACCTGTCATGGTAAAACAAGTTATGCACTTGGCGTTCACATCTTCCGCAGCCCGGCTCGCTGCCAGTCCGAGCGCGTGGGAGAACGTCGAATCGACACGGGAGATGGTATCCGGAATCGCGGGGGAGAGACGCGGCAGCTGTTCCACGACCTCGTCGGTTTTTTTGGCCACCTGGGCCATGGTGATCACAGCTTCAACGGGGTAGCGGCCGACGGCAGTCTCACCGCTGAGCATCAGCGCGTCGGTGCCGTCATGGATGGCATTGGCGATATCCGCGACCTCCGCGCGGGTCGGCCGGGCGCTGGCCATCATGGATTCCAGCATTTGCGTGGCGGTGATTACCGGCACCCCGTTCCGGTTGCACTTGCGAACGACGTCTTTTTGAACCTGAGGGACTTCGTCCAGGGCCATTTCAACCCCCAGGTCACCCCGGGCCACCATAACCGCATCGGCCACGGCGATGATATCATCGATTGCAGCAACGGCTTCCGGGCGTTCGATCTTGGCCACCACGGGAGTCTCGTGTCCGATTTGCGCAATTCGTGCTTTCAATGCGCGGATATCGTCCGCAGAGCGCACGAACGAAAGGGCCACATAGTCGACGCCCAGTCCCAGGGCAAATTCGAGGTCTTCCGCGTCCTTAGCCGTGAATGCAGCCGCACTGACGGCGACGCCGGGCAGATTGACGCCCTTGGATTGGCCCAGCTCGCCACCGCGCAGCACCGTGCAATGAACGTCCGGCCCCTTCACCTCGACCACGGCCAATTCGAGCATGCCATCCGCAAGCAGGAGCCGGTCGCCCGGAGCGACATCACGGGGCAGCGCGTCATAGGTGGTCGAGACGCACTGCGCGTCGCCCGGGACCTCCCGCGTCGTGATGCAGATCGGAGCGCCGGGCTGCAGGAGAACGGGTTTCCCTCCGGCGAGCCGCCCGGTACGGATTTTCGGCCCCTGCAGGTCGGCCATCACGGCTACGGGTTTGCCGAGCCTGGCCGCTGCCTGGCGAATCGCTTCGAATACGATGCGGTGGTCATCGTGGGTGCCGTGCGAGAAATTGAGGCGCGCGATGTCCATCCCCTCGGATAAAAGCCGCTCAATTGTTGGTAAATCGTTCGAGCTGGGTCCCAGAGTGCAGACGATTTTGGTCCGTCGCATAGCGGCTTACTCCTGGGTGCTGGCGAACACCTCGTAGATTGCGCGCACCGAGGTCTCCATATCGCCGTCCTCGACACCCACAATAATGTTGTTTTCGGAAGATCCCTGGTCCAGCACGCGGATATTCACCCGGGCTTTGGCCAGTGCCCCTGTAAGTTTCGCGGCAATCCCCACATGTCCGGCCATTCCCTGACCCACTGTCGCAATAAGCGCCAGCCCCGGGACCAGATCGATCCGGTCGGGTTCGCATTGACGCTCGATGGCTCGAAGCACCGCAGGGCCGCGATCGCCCAGTTGGTCGTCTCTGACAATGACGGAGATCGTGTCGATGCTCGACGGCATGTGCTCAAAACTGACTCCAAACTCCTCCAGAATCATCAGCACGCGGCGGCCAAACCCCAGTTCATGGTTCATGAGCGCCTTTTCGATGGTGATCATCGAGAAGCCTTTGCGCGCCGCGATCCCGCAGACGGGTTCGCTGCTCTTACGCGAGGCGACGATCATCGTGCCCGGGGAGTCCGGGTTGTGCGTGTTACGGATATTGACGGGGATGCCGGTTTCGCGCACGGGGAAAATGGCTTCGTCATGAAGCACCTTGGCGCCCATGTACGACAGCTCCCGCAGCTCCCGGTACGTCACTTCCCCGATACGGCGCGCCTGGGGGACAACCCGGGGATCAGCCATCCGGAATCCCGATACATCGGTCCAGTTTTCGTACAGGGCCGACTGGCTGGCGCGAGCCACGATGGCCCCGGTAATATCGCTGCCACCGCGCGAAAACGTCCGGATCCGCCCGTCCGGCATAGCGCCGTAAAAACCCGGCACCACCCACAGACCGTCGCCCGACAAACGGGCCCCCAGTGCTCCGTACGTCCTGGAATCGAGCATTCCTTCGTCATTGAACAGGACACATTCGGCCGGATCAACAAAGGCCGCCCCGAGGAATTCGGCCAGCAGCAACCCGCTGAGGTATTCCCCCCGTGACGCCATATAGTCCGGTTCAGCGCGCTGCTCGCCTTCGGATGCAATTCGCGCCATGTGCATATCCACGTCGAAGGAGATGCCCAGCTCGGCGGCCAGCTCGCTGAAGCGGGTGGCGATGATATCCCGCGGCTGGGACGCATCCAGGCCCTGTTGAGCCAGGCTGTGCCACGCGTACAGGAGGTCCGTAATCTTCTTATCGTCGTCAGTACGTTTTCCCGGCGCCGACGGCACAATAAAACGCCGGTCCGGATTGGCCCGGACAATGGCGGCGGCTTTGCGGAAACAATTCGCATCCGCCAGCGAAGATCCACCGAATTTGCAGGTGATCAGTCCCATGGTCTACCGATTTCTCCTTCCTTCGCGCATGCCGCGCGGCTGGTATCGACGCTGTATTCAGCCGGGGACGCATGGCGGCGCCACGCACAGCGCCCGGGACATGTCCCCGTTTTCCGCTTTCATTTGCGATACGACGCCGGATGGGCCCGCGCACTTCGCCCTGTTTTCATTGTTTACGGGCGAGCCAGCGGGCGTGTGCACGGTTCACTCCAGCCACACTCAAAGCGAAGCGAACCAGCGTAGAATGTCGTTGTACGTTACAAACAGCAGCAGGCTGACAATCAGCACCAGCCCCGCCTGCTGAATGCGTTCCTGTGCTTTCACCGGAAGCGGTTTCCTCCGCACACCCTCCCAGGTTAGAAACAGCAGGTGCCCCCCGTCCAGAACCGGCAGGGGCAACAGATTGAACACACAAAGGTTCACGCTGATGAATGCCGTAATTTTGAACAGCCACGTCAGCCCCATGCTCGCTGCCGTCGTCGTCGCCTGATAAATCAAGACCGGGCCGCCCAGGTCTTTTGGCTTAACCGTTCCCGCGAAGAGCATCACCAGCGTTTCGACCGTCTTCGACAGGGCCGAATATCCCTCTCGAACGGCCTCTGGAAGCACCCGGAGCGGGGGAACACGGTAGTGTACCAGGATTTGCCCCCAGATAATCCCGATCTGCCCGGCAGGCTCGGGCGTGACTTCTATGGTTTTAATCTCCGCCCGCTGGCGCAGGCCGGCCAGCACTGCTTGCTGCTGCACCTTGAGCGTCAGGGAGTGGCCCGCGTTATTGCGTTCGGCCTCACGCATCGTCTTAGCCGTTGCGGGTTCGCCGTTCACTTCCAGAATGACATCGCCCCGCCTCAAGCCCGTGCGTTCAGCTACTTCATCGGTCACGTACCCGATCGTGGGCGGGGTGTCCTGGTCACTTTCCGCGTCGCTGTACAGCGAAGGGTAGAAAACGACGCCTTCCAGCCGGCCGAGCGTGGCCGGTTGGAGCGTGTAGGAGAGGTTTTCGCCGCCCCGGTGGACGTCAAGAACCACACTGTCTCCACTTTTCAGGTTTTCCAGAAACTTTACAAAAGTCGCCGTGTCAATGAGCTGCCCGTTGACGCGCTGGATAATATCACCCGCCTGAAGTCCGGCTTCCGCGGCGGGCAGATCCGGCAGGACGCGATCCACCAGGGCGGTCTGGAACGGCGCGACGCCAAATTGCGTGCGTTCGCCTCCATCGAGCAGCTTTGGCTCGATCCGCGACAAATAGCGGACTGGTCCGCCCTGTTCAGTTCGTTCGATGAGCACATCCAGGGTTTTTCCTGCGCCCAGGATGGCGGCAAAGCTGACATCTGAAAAACTATGCACCGATTTTCCATCAATCGAGATGATCTTGTCGCCTGTTTTCCATCCCTGGCCGTCGGGCTCGCGCGAGAGGTTTTCGGAATCTCCCGTAGAGGGGACTCGATAGAGAGGAGCGCTGGCCGCCGGGCTGTCGGGCTTTACAAATCCAATACGTGCAAGGATTTCGGACTCGGGGACCAGCGTTCCGGCGGCGGCCACGATGCCATATAGGAGGATTCCCAGCACGAGGTTCATGAATGGTCCGGCCGCGATCACGATCATCCGCTGCCACACCGGTTTCTGATTGTACCAGCGTTCGGGTGGGACGTGGCCGTAGTCTTTTTCGCGCTCTTCCTCGCTCAGGGGGGCATCTTCCTGGCCCGCCATTTTGACGTAACCGCCTATTGGCAAAGCGCCAATGCAGTAATCCGTCTCACCGAGGCGAACGCCGGCCACCCGGGGGGGCATGCCAAGGCTGAACCGGTCTACATAGATGCCGCAGGCTTTCGCAGCCAGAAAGTGCCCCATTTCATGGAAGAAAATAAGCACTCCCAGCACAACGATAAAAATCAGCACGTTCATCAAAAGCATTCACCTGCGCTCCGTAAATCGTTACTTCTGCGGTTCATCCCGCTGGCATTTCTATCACTGCGTCCGCAATCCGGCGCCGCCTGCTCTGGCCGGGCCGTGCGCGTGCCCATGCCGGCCGCGTGCCTCCCAGGTTGGATTGAACACGCGCCCCTGCACGTTCAGGTGTGCTCAAAAAGGCCGGGGCCCGGTGGTGCAGAGTCATGTACGACCGTTCCCAGCGCCTCATGCAGACACTTGGAGAGTATAGCAAGTTTTCGCAGTGCTTTGTATATAAGACACTACTGCGTGCGCGCCCGCCGCACCAGGCCGGCCACGTTCTTGCGCGGTGCCCGGGATAGAGGGGCCAAACAGCCGAACGGCGCCTCCATTTTTCCACTGCGGGCGGTCTGACAGCGCTTGCCACAGAAACCGCCGAAATCCCAGCATACTGGCATCTCTCTCTAAACAATGGACGGCGCCCGGGTCTTCCATTATTCTCTATCCAAAATCGGCGGTAACGCCAGGACGATGCCAGGTTTCCCGTTTGTTACAATGGACGGCGTCAACGCTACGCACAGGGGCCGTCTGCCACTGGCAGACGACAATGCGGAAGGAATTGTGATGAGAACATCGAACTTCAGCCCGCTCTCCGTGCCTCCAGCAACGGTTCGCCTGGTGGCTGTACACCCCGCCTCCACAGGCCTGATTCTCGTCTCCATGATCCTTTTCGGCCTCATCGCCTCCGCCGAAGATATGCACCCGATCACGATCGACGGCCAATTCGGCGACTGGGTGGACGTGCCGTCGTATTTCGATCCGGTGGATGACACGCACGATACCGATACGCACCAGCCGGACCTCGTTCCCGCGTATGTCCAACACGAAGATGTCGATCTCGTGGAATTTAAGCTCACCCACGATGCGGAAAATCTGTATGCGTATTTCCGGGCAACAGGGGTCATCGGCCGGACGCAGCATGAAAGCGCGGGGCGGCCCGGGCGGTACTACGTTATCGTCACCATCGACGTCGACAACGACTATTCCACGGGGTACTGGCTCCACGAGGGCGGGTACCACCCGACATCCCCCGGCTACGACATGAATATGGAGGTTGAGTTTTTTAATGGCGCATTTAATACGGGCCATTACCTTAACCACGGATGTTTGAACGAGTCCGAATTCTTTGCTGCCCAGACGGACCAGGCCAACGGCATCGTCGATGTCCGCCCGGGCACCTATAAGTGGTACACGCAATGGGTCTGGTGGGATACGCCACAGAACAACCCGGGCGAAATCATTCTTCCAGACGGAAGCAGCACCATCATCTGGGTTGAAGACAAGGGTCCGGTGTATCAGGGGATCATCCGGATTGCCCTGTCGCCCGATGGGCATGAAGCGGAGATGATTGCGCCATTCCGGGGCTTCATGAAATATCCCGACGGGACGCCCATCATTGCGCTGGGAAAGACGATTAATGTGTCATTTTCGCTGGAGGCCAGCGGCGAGCTGGCCGCTGGAGGGACCTGGGCGTCGGACACGGCAGAGCCCATCACCGGCTATTACCTGGGGTCGCAGATGGCCCCGGCAAAGTATGTACTGACGACCTCAGTGGAGGGCAACGGCTCGATGGAGCCAGCCCCGGGAGTTCATACGTTCAACGAAGGGACGGTTGTGCCCGTTTCCGCCACGGCTTTCGGAGGCTGGTATTTTGATCACTGGGAAGGCGGTCTGACCGGGCGGCAGAATCCGGCCGGTGTATTGATGGACGAGCCGAAGGCCGTGACCGCTGTATTTATCAAAGGGCGCGGCCCCGAGGATATTGACCATAACGGCGCCTTCGATGCGGTGGACGTTCAGTTGGTGATCAACGCAGCCCTCAAGCTTCCCGTGGAATTTGACTGTGATGTGAACCGCGATGGCGCTGTCGACGCCATCGATGTGCAGCAGACCATCAACGCAGTCCTCAGGTCTCGTTGATCGAGCACGACACGGGCATAAACGCCGGGCAAACGTCGGGCCTTCATCTTATTTGCCAGAAATGGCCCACGCGGACAGAAGAAACCGGCTAAAACCGCTTCGCGATATACTCCTCCGCCCTGGAACGGGCTGAAGCATCCGCCCTCAGGACCGATTCGAGGGAGAGGGTTGACTCCAGGGTAGCACCGGCCAGAACTGCCTCCACGAGGTGCGGGATTTCCTGAAAAGGCATCCGCCGCTGGCAGAACGCCTGCACAGCCACTTCATTCGCTGCGTTCAATACCGCCGGGGCGGTACCGCCCTGCTGTGCGGACTCCAGGGCAAGGCGCAGGCAGGGGAATTCGCTGAAATCCGGTTCGGCAAAGGTGAGTTTTTCGATCCGGGTCAGGTCGAGCCGCCCCATCGGCTGCCGGACCCGCTCCGGCCAGGTGAGGGCGAACAAGATCGGGAACTTCATGTCCGTGGGACCCATCTGGGCGAGGATATTGCCATCGGTGAATTCAACCAGGCTGTGGATGATGCTCTGGGGGTGGATCACCACGCGGATCTTGTCCAGCGGCATATCAAACAGCCACATGGCTTCGATCACTTCCAGGCCTTTGTTCATCAGGGTGGCTGAGTCTACACTGATTTTTTTGCCCATATCCCACGTCGGATGATTGACAGCCTCTTCGGGACTGACCCCGTTACGTGCCTCCAGCGGTTTTCCATAAAACGGTCCGCCGGATGCGGTAAGGTGGATGCAGTGCACGTCGTCTCGCGGATGGCCTTCCAGGCACTGAAATATGGCGCTGTGCTCGCTGTCCACGGGCAGGACTTTCACGCCGGCCCGCCGCGCGGCGCCCATAATGAGGGAACCCGCGATGACCAGCGGCTCTTTGTTTGCGAGGGCCACGCGATGGCCGGTTTCGATGGCGCGCAGGACCGGTTTCAACCCAGCCGCACCAACCACCGCACAAAGCGCGACATCGGTCTCCAGGGCCGCCAGATCCTCCAGACCTTGCGGCCCCCGCCACAAACGGGCACTCAGGCCGGTGCTTTGCAGGCGTTCCGCTGCGGCTTCGTCTACCACGGCCACGTGTGCCGGGCGGAATTCGGCGATCTGGCGGGTGAGCAGATCCGTGTTCGCGAATGCGCCCAGCGCCACCACGTCGAACATACCGGGGTAGCGGCGCACCACCTCGAGAGCGCTTCGGCCAATGGACCCGGTGGAACCCAGGATGGATATACGTATTGCCACAATCAGATTTCCGTTTGCACGAAGCGGCGGCGGCCTGTCGAGGCCGGGCTCCATCCCCGGTTATTCATGGCTGTTTTCGCGGCCAAGCACCCGTGACAGTGTATGGCGGCTTTTGTACCGTTTGTAGAGGAGCTTTTTGATGGCCGATTCGGACCCCATCTTTAATACGCGGCGCGCAAAGCGCTTCGCCACGTTCATGCGTATATTGGCAATTTCCGCGCGTACCACTGGAATGGATACGGCGGACATGCTCAGCGAATCCACACCCAGCCCGACCAGGATCTCCGTGAACACCGGATCGCCGGCCATCTCCCCGCAGAGCCCGCAGGGAATGCGCGCTGATTTAGCGGCCTGAACAACCTGCCGGATCAGGCGAAGGATCGCCGGGTGAGCCGGCTCATACATGTGCGCGATCTTCTCGTTGGCGCGGTCCACGGCCAGACCGTACTGGATCAGGTCATTGGTGCCGATGCTGAAGAAGTCGGATTCTGCCGCCAGGAGGTCAGCGATCACAACGGCGGACGGCACTTCAATCATGGTTCCTATCGGCGCTCGCGAATCAAAGGGAACCCCCCGGCGCTCGAGGTCGGCGCAAACTTCACGAACCATTTTCTTGACGCGGCGGAACTCGTCAAGACCACTCACCAGAGGGAACATGATCTGCACGTTCCCGTGCACACTCGCGCGCAGCATCGCGCGGATCTGGGCTTTGAAAATGTCCGGCCGCTCGAGGCAAAACCGGATAGCACGCCAGCCCAGTTGCGGGTTGATCTCATCCAACAGATGAAGATGCGAGACAAACTTGTCGCCTCCGAGATCGAGGGTTCGCAAGGTGACCGGCGAAGGGTGCATGGCTTCGGCCACTGCCGCGTACGCCTCGAATTGTTCTTCCTCTGAGGGCAGCGACGCGCGGTTCATAAACAGGTATTCAGTACGGTACAGCCCGATCCCCTGGGCTTTCGTGGTCTTGCTGTGCGTGATCTCTACAGGCAACTCGATGTTGGCGAGGGTTGGGATCTCCACGCCGTCAATCGTGATGCTTCGCAGGTTCCGGTCGGCCAGCAGCAGCGCCTGGCGTTCTTCTTCGAGACGGGTTTTCTCGGTGACGTAGTGTGCCAGAGTGGCTTCGGTAGGCCGGAGAATCACATCGCCTCGGGTGCCATCCACAATGACAAGGTCTCCGGCCAATGCCTGGGCGCCGACAGTGCCCAGGCCGACCACTGCCGGAACTTCAAACGCGCGAGCCAGAATGGCCGTATGCGATGTGGGCCCACTGAGATCCGTGACCAAGCCCAGCGTATTCTCGAGATCCATTTTGGCCGTGTCCGATGGCGAGAGATCGTGCGCCACCACGACGCAGGGATGGTCCAGGTGTTCCAGGCTTTCCATCTCGGTCTTGAGCAGGCGGCTCTGGATGCGGCGCAACACATCGACAACATCCTGCGTACGCTCGCGGAATTGAGCGTCGTCGACCGATTCCAGCATACTCGAATACCGCCGGATGAATTCTTCGAGCAGGTATTCGACATTCCAGCCTTCACCTTGCAGGCGATTCTCGATATCTTCGTGGAAGGTGACATCGTCGAGCACCATCAGGTGGGCATCGAAGATCTCGGCGTGTTTGGGGCCCAAATCCTGCGACGTCTTCAGCAAAAGACGTTTAAGATCGATGCGCACCCCTTCGACGGCCTCGCGGAAGCGGCTGAGCTCCGACGTTTTGTCTTCAATCTGATACTTCGGAACTTCGAGCCCAGTGAGCCCGAAAGGCAGTACGGGGCCTATCGCTATCCCTGGCGAGACCCCTATTCCGCGCAGCGCGATCTCCACGTGATCAGCTTTCCCCGAACCCGGACGCTATCAATTCACGCACCGCCTGCATGGCCTGTTCCGCATCGGCGCCCTGCACCGTCACGGTCATCCGGGTGCCTTGTGCCGCCGCGAGCGTCAACAGCCCCATAATGCTCTTTGCATTGACTCGCTGGCCGTTCACATTGATCTGCACGTCGCTCTCGAATTGCAGGACGGTCTGCACAAGCTTTGCTGCAGGACGGGCGTGGAGGCCCATCGAATTCACGACGGCCATCACTTCGGTCAGTTCCGGCATCCTTTGAACATCCTGATAGTGTCGGTTTCCATACCAATAATGATAGCACTGACGGAGTCTGGCTGAGCTCCGGTGGCTCTGCCCGCCTGGATCCCAAACCGGCATACGGGCAAACCTGGTTCGCTCCGCACGTTCAAAACAGACGTGCCGGGCAAGGTTAAAATATAGTAGATTCCGCACAAATTATCAAAAAAGTTAGGCGCAGCCGCCGGCCGGGAGCGCGGGGGCGGCCGGAACGTCCGCGGCCCGGTGCGTGTCTTGCTCTCAGCCTGCAGAAACAGGCGTCAGTCGGCGATCCCTGTCTATTTGCGGAGATTACCCGGGCAGTTCGCGATGGCGCAGGCGGACATTGTAATTCATCTCGCGCAGCATCACGGAGATTGCATGAGCAACCGCCACGGAGCGATGCTGGCCACCCGTACAACCTACACCGATGGTCAAATACGCCTTAGGTTCGGCCGCATACCGCGGGATCAGGAATTTCAGCAGGCCTTTTATCCGATCGAGAAACTCCCGCCCATCGGCATTATCGAGCACAAAATCGCGCACGTCCGGCTCGGCGCCCGTGAGCGAGCGCAGGTCGAGATCATAATAGGGGTTTGGCAGGAAGCGCACATCGAACACCAGGTCGGCTTCCGGCGGCACGCCGCGCTTGAAGCCGAAAGAGAGGACGGTTATGGCAAGTTCCCTCATTTCCTTGGGGCCCAGAAACATGCTGGCGATACGTTCGCGCAGTTCCGCCACGGAGGTGGAACTTGTATCGATGATGAGGTCGGCCCTCGAGCGCATGGGCTGCATCAGCTCGCGCTCACGCTGAATGCCTTCTTCCACACTGCCGGCGGGGGAGCAAGGGTGCCTCCGGCGTGTCTCGCTGTATCGATGGATGAGTACGGCATCCGAACTGTCAAGAAAAAGGGCCTCTACCCGTGTGCCCTTTTCCTCAACTTCCTGCACATACCCCGGCAGTTCGGCCAGGCCTTGTCCCGCACGGGCATCAAGGCAGACCGCCACTTTCCGGCGGGCCGGTTCCTTGCTGCCCTGGATCAATTCGGCAAACGTGGGGAGAAGCGCCGCAGGCAGGTTGTCGACGCAGTAGTAGCCCAGATCTTCAAGGAAGCGCAGCGCCAGCGACTTCCCCGCCCCGGACAGACCCGTGACCAGCACAAAGCGGTGGCTGTCAGGCATCGCCTGCGCTCATGAGGCTGAGGAGCCTCTGGTTCAGCTGCTGTGCGGGATGCACCCCGAGTTCTTTCAAGCGGTGGTTCAGCGCGGCGACCTCGACGATGATCGCGATATTGCGGCCGGGTCGGACGGGGATGAGAAGGTACGGGATCCGGGTGCGCAATATATCCACGTATTCATCGACCAGGCCGGTCCGGTCGTAGTGGGCGGTCTCGTTCCACATCTCCAGCTCAACGACCAGGCTGATGCGTTTTGAGTTACGGACGCGCCCGACGCCGTACACGCTTTTGACGTCGATGATCCCGACCCCGCGAATTTCCATGTGGTGCTCGATGACGGGGGATGCCAGGGCAAATACAATGCCTTCACGGCCTCGGCGAACCGTGACCACGTCGTCTGCCACCATGCGGTGCCCGCGCTCCACGAGTTCGAGCGCCGTCTCGCTTTTGCCGATTCCCGGGGCCCCTGCGATCAGGATGCCCACACCGTAGCAGTCGATGGCTGTCCCGTGGATGACGGTCTCGGGGGAGAATTCCTCGGCGAGAAACAGAATGATGCTGCTGATCACTTCGTCCGTGCTGCGCCGCGATCGCAGGACGGGAATGCCCCGGCGATTGCACATGTCGAGGAAAATATTGCGTGGCCGGAGGCTCCGGGAGAGCACAAACGCAGGGATCTCAAAGGCAAACATCGCTTCGAGCCGGTGCTGCAGCTCCGAAGTCGAGAGCTTCTCCATGTAATGGATTTCGGTATTGCCCAGGATTTGGATGCGGTCATTGGCGAAGTATTCGAGGTATCCGCCCAATGCCAGTCCCGGGCGGTTGATATCCGAGATGAACACGGGCCGTCCGACGCCCTGAAAACCGCCAATGACCTCCAGTTCCAGCGATTCCGTGAGCTGATCGAGCACGCGGGCAACGGCAATACTCTCTTTACGATTGACCGGGAGGCTCTTGGTGTCCATTCTCACTCCGCGCGCATGCCCTGGCTGCCCAGCTCTAGAACTGCGGTTCGATCAGGCCATAGGTACCATCTTTGCGGGCATACATCACATTGACTTGCTGGGTATCCGCGTTGGAAAAGACGATGAATGGTTCCTCTGCCAGTTCGAGCTGGAACGAAGCCTCTTCGATCTTCATCGGCTTCATGGGCATCTTTTCGCGCTGGATCTGCCTTTGCGGCAGGGGCACGGGTTCATCCAGTTCTTCCTGGATCTCTTCCGTCACGCCTTCAAGCAATTCTTCCGGCATCCCAGCCAGGCTATCCATGCCCTTCCGCGAACCGTGACGGCTTACCCGATCCTTGTATTTCCGGATCTGTTTCTGGAGTTTCTCGACCACCGCGTCGACCGAGGCATACATGTCGAGCGATGACTCCTTGCCGTGCATGCGCACGCCGTTCGCATGGAGCGTCACCTCAGCCACATGGCGATGCTTCTCCACGCTCAGGACGACATTGACATCAATCACTCTGTCAAAGTGTCCCCGAAGCTTTTCGAGGCGAGTCTGCACGTGCGATCTGAGCGCATCCGTCAGTTCCATATGGCGCGCCGAAATATCCAGTTGCATAATTCCTTTATCCTCCACTACTTAGAGCGATTTGAGCCGTGCAGAGATCGTAGCACCAATTACAGGGAGCTGTCAATCCGGGCAGCGGTTCACCTTTCATCTGCTCATACATCCCGCGGTCGATGCACATTCCCGGCGACCGGAGAGGGGGTCTATCGCCACCATTTCACCTCCAGGGGCTTGCCCTCTGAGGATTCGATGTCCAGGGCGAACCGGAATTCGCCGGGGACTGTCGACACTTTCACCAGTATGACATTGCGGCCCTGCCGCAACAACCCTTCCGTTTCGCAGGTTTCGAATTCGCCGCTCGGCAGGTGGATGTTCTTATCACATACCGGATTTCCATTGAGCCAGGCCCGGGTTGCATTTTGCACGTGAAAGCGCAAGACGGCTTGCTGCCGCACGTCGCTGTACACTTCAGTATAGGCATAAGCCGTACCGCATTCGACGCGTGAATGCGACTCGAGGAGAGGGGAGAGTGCAGCCTGCAAGTCCAGCACATGCCTGTCCCGCGCGAGGGTATACCAGTCACGCCAGGCGATCGGCTTGTACCATCCCTGGTACTCCGCCGTGAAATCGACGCCGTGTTCAGGCGGATAGGCCTGGTCATGCCCGGCTCCCTCCCAATTGGGGAACGTGCCCAGCACTTTCCAGCGGCGCAAATTTGTGGAACGCTCGCGCACAAGCCAATCGCGTGCCGGACGCGGTATGGCCGCAGGTTCAGGCGACGGCACGCTGCGCCGGGCAAAGTGCCGCACAAAATTCACCAGAAGGCGGTCAGCGACGGGATCGCGGCCCAGATTTTCAAAAACCCGCAAGTGGGTGAATATGAGCCGGCCTGCCCCAAAGCGCCGTACCAGAATATTGTCTCCCCAGGGGGCGGTCTCTTCAGGCGTGGCGTTCACGGCCGCAAGAGCCCGTGTATCGAGACAACCGCAGATGTCTTCGTCTGAAGGCTCAATGAAGGTTCGAGCAGGGACGATATTGCGGTAGACCTGGCGCATGAGGGATCTCGCCGGAAGCTTTTCGAATACGGGATGCAATTTGACGTAGTGGTACACGCCGAGAGAGCTCCCAATGGAATCTTTGCCGGTCGCGGCGGGCGCACCGTCCAGGTATGCGGCAAAATCGTTCCAGTCGTCCGGCGGGCCGAAGAAGAGGGCAACTGCGCCTTCACGCACTTCGCCCAGCACGGAGCACAGTTCATCGGCGGGGTAGGCCCGAATACTGTTGGCCAGCGGCGGCACAATATGCACGGGCGCCCGCGGCCCTCCTTTTTTTGCCAGGGTTGCTACAACCTCATCCCATTCTCTGGCAGGATCCAGCAGATGCACTTCCTCCGTGCATGGTTCCGCTGGGAGAAGCACATCAAAATCCAGGGTCGTCTCGCCCAGCACCTTCATGCCCTGCATCAGACGCACTACGAATTTATGCGTCCCGGGGGAGCCCGACGCGGAGATGGTCCCGTTCCACAGTTCTTTGCCGGTACGCGGCAGTTTTACATTGCGTTTCTTTTTCCACAAGACCTGGTTAGTCGGGCCCACAACCTGGAGGGACAGGTCCGCGCGTCCTTCGGTGCGCGGATGGTTTACGATCAACACCCGCACCTGGACTTCCTGGCGGGGCGATAAATTTGTGCGTTCTACGCGGATGAGAGGCCGGAGCGGCTGCTGCGCCGATCGAAGAGCCTCCAGTGCGGGTTTGGGCCGCCGCCAGCGATCCAGCATGCCGGCGCAAAAATCACGGCCCGCATCGCAGAGCTGGGTATAGCAATAACCGGCCAGCTTCGAATTCGCCAGCAGGGCGTCGAGCTGAGATTGGATTGCATCGCACTGCAGCTCCTGCGCTGCACGGGCAAAACCCGAAAATGAGCCGAATACGCGCTCAAGCTCACGCTGTGCAAAGCCGTCCATCACCGTATCACATACTTTCCGCACGAAGCGGGCGTCTTTCAAATGCTCGCGTTCCGGGCCGTACTGTTCGAGAACGTCCGGGAGGTCTTCCATGCCGCCGAAGCCGAATTCCGACAGGAAACACAGGGCGTTTGGGGTGCCGATGTGTTCATAATACTGCTCGATTTCGCGGTCAACCGGCGCGCGCTGGCAGGTGTGGAGGTCATCATATGACTCAAAGTCCTCGCGGTACGGCCGCATCAGGCGCGACGGCTCGCGTGTAATGCTGGCGCCGCCCGAGTCGTCGAGGATCACGCGGCTGGGGTCGAGGCTCCGGGCGAGGCGGGCGAGATCGCTCTTGATGCTCTGGAGCCCACGGTTAGCCCGTAGATCTGCATTGCCTGATTCGTTCAGGATCCCCCACATCACCACGCTGGGGTGGTTGCGATCGCGGAGGATCATCTCACGAACCTCGCGTTCGCATCGCTCGCGCATCCATCGTGAATCGTCGAGCCGGCCAATCGGCGGCTCTTCAAGCACCAGCAGCCCCAGTTCATCCGCGAGGTCAAGCGTAAGCGGGGGAGGGGGTTTGAGGTGCATGCGCACGAGGTTGAATCCCGCATCCCGGGCCAGCATCAATTCGCGGCGCGCGAGCTCTTCGGTGGCGGGCGCCGCCAGGGTGCGCGGGTAATCGGGCTGCTGCAACACGCCTTTCAAGAAGAGCGGTTGGCTGTTCAGGAAGAATCGCCCCTCTTTGACGGTGAATTCGCGCATGCCAAAACGCACCGCCATGGCATCCATAACCCGCCCTTCGCGCAGCAGCTCGCAGTGCATGACGTAGAGTTTCGGGTTTTCCGGACACCAGTATTCAAAATCGGGAAACTCGACGGTCAGGCGGCCTGGCGCCCCCGTCACCGGCAGGCCGGTTCCTGCAATGGTCAGGCGGACCTCTCCAGGCTGTGCCGCGGTTACGGTAGCCGCGACCCGTTTTCGCCGCGGATCCGGTTCCAGAAAGACGTCAATCAGGTGAATGGGATTACGCCCCAGTAAACGCACAGAGCCCCATATCCCCGCGAATGGGAAGTAGTCTTCTTCCCTGGAGCACGGAATCTGGCGGGGATGGAAATCACCGTAGCCGCCGGGGCCATGGGGATCAATGACACGCACTACCAGTTGGTTGGGGCCAGTTCGCAACGCGCTGCTGGCGGGCAGGGAGAAAGGCGTGTAGCCGCCTTCATGAAATCCCAGAGGAGTACCGTTCAGCCATACCTGAGCGAAATAGTCTACCGCATCAAATTCCAGCGTCGCGTAATAATCCAGCCATTCGTCGGCTATCTCAAAAGTCCGGTAATACCAGCCGGCCCCGTCGTAGTCAGGCAGCCAGAGATCCCAGACGCTGGGGACCGCCACGCGGATCGAATCCGCGGGAGGCGGTTTTGCGAACCACTGCTCTTGAATCCCCACGTCAGCCGGATCGCACGCCAGCAACCACTCCCCATCGAGAGGCAACCCCAACCGTATTGAATTCATACTTCCATCCAGCGTACACGCGCGTACGTCACGAAGGAATCACCGGCCAAACCCAACCGTCTCCTGGCCTCACGGCAGCCGTGTTCCTGCCGCACTGCCTAGTAACTCAAGGCTGCCACAAGCAGCATAATAAAGCCTACCAGCGTCTTGGCCAAGAGGCCAAACAGCCTGCCCATAGCGGCACCGGCGCCGACCCTCATCGACTGGCCTGCCGTGCGTTCCATGTTCAGGTACTCGTGGAGCGCCGCTCCGATGAAGGCCCCCAGGCAGGCCCCTGCCACCGTGCCGACCACGGGGAACAGGGGAGTCCCCACGGCGGCCCCCGCCACGCATCCGATGAGCGCGGCGATGATCGAGCCTCTGCTCCCGCCACATTGTGACGCGCCGAGCCCGGCCGCCCCGCTTTCGATTAGTTCACCCAGAAGCGCCAGGGCTGACATCACGCCCAGCGCCAGGAAACCGAAATGCTCGAATCCCGTCACTATCCAGGCTATCGCCGCGGCCCCGAGAATCACCCAGTTGCCGAACAGGCCCATGAGATCCAGCACAATGCCGGTAAGAACTGCGATCAAAAACAGCGCCCAGCCGACGATGGCCAAAAACAGCGCCATGTTCATACTCCCTGATTCAACCCAGTCCTGCGCGGAGTTTACATGAAACCCGGGACCATATGCTATGATTCCGTCACGCTTCCGTCTGAAAAGAAAACAAAACAAGGACGTGCATTCATTGAAAGCCACCCTGGATTGCCTCGCCTGCATTGCAGATCAAGCCGTTCGCGCCGCCCGAATCGCCACCAATGACCCGGAAATCCAGCGCCACATCATCAACGAGACAGTTATGCGCATCCCCGGCATGGATCTCAACGAATCTCCAGCCGTATTGTCCCAGTTCGCCTATGAATTTGCGAAGGAGGCGAGCGGTGTTGAAGACCCCTATGCCGGCCTCAAACGGGCGCAAAATGAGCAGGCGCTCGCTCTGGAACCAGAATTGCGCGCGTATCTGGACGAAGCCGCTGATCCTCTGGAAACGGCACTGCATCTCTCCGCCGCCGGCAACGTTATTGATATGGGCGTGCAGTCTGCCGGGGACATCGACATTCAATCCGCCATTCGCGATGCGCTCCACGAGCGCTTCGCGGTCGATCACACGCCTCAATTCCGCGCGTCGCTTGCCACCTGCCGCGATCTGCTCTTTCTGCTCGATAACGCGGGTGAAATCGTATTTGACAAGTTGCTGATCGAGCAACTCTGCCAATTCACTTCGGTCACCGCCGTGGTGAAGAAGGCGCCTATCATCAATGATGTCACGCTGGAGGATGCCGACCGGGTCGGGCTTACCGCGGTGTGTCCGGTCATCGACAACAGCGGCGCGTTCGTAGGTTCACCGCTTTCTCTTATCTCACCGGAATTCCGGGAACGCCTCGAGGCGGCAGATATGATCGTGGGGAAGGGGCAGGGCAACTACGAGACCATCGACGACTTTCCTGGCGACGTGTTTCTTATCCTGAAGGCGAAATGCGAGGTGATCGCGCGCCACATGGGCGTCCGGAAAGGCCAGGTGGCGCTCATCTCCACCCGGTTTCGCAACGGCCTGGCGTAAGCGAATGATTCCATGGTTTTCGTCCGGCGGTACGCGCGGCAGCGGCCGCCGGCACGGCGTAACCGGCGGATCCAATGGATCTCACGCGTACCCGGCTTCTTTGAGGGCGGCCCGCAGGGTTACGGCCGCTGTCCGGATCTCTTCGAGCAGAGTCTCATTCGACGCCGTTTTGTACTCGAAGTGAAGGGATATCGGGCCCGAAAAACCGGCGGCGCGGAAAATCGTCAGGAATTCGACCAGGGGGACCTGTCCTTCCCCCAGGGTCAGCCACCGCACTCGTTTGTTTTCCCATAGGAAGTCTTTAACGGACAACATCTTTACGCGGGGCGCCATAAGGCGGGCATTGATCTGCCACACACCGAGGCCGCCTTCGACCGTAGCGTGTCCCACATCGAAGTTGGAGCCGACGGAGTCGGCGTCAACATCCATGAGCAGCCGGTGGAGGTCCCATAGCGGCGCGCCCACATAATCCCGCCCTGAATGATTGTGATATCCGCCCGTCATTTTGTGTTCGGTGGCCAACTCCGCGATCCCGCGCAGTTCTTCTGTGAAAGCACTCAACTCATCAAAGGGCTGTCCGTCTTTCGAATAACCGTAGGGGCCAAAACGGAAATACGGGATCTTCAATTTTGACGCAGTCTCAAGCACGGGGCGCGCCTCGGGTTCCCGCCCGTTTTTCAACGCGGTCGTGATCATGGGCACGTCGAGGCCTTCCGCGCGGATGGCTTTGACGGCCTCCGGAAGGTCAGATGCAACCTTATCCGGCTCGACATGCCCGCCTTCCCGCACCGCAAGGTCAATTCCATCCAGGCGGAGTTCCTTACAGGTTTTTGCGAGGGCGGCATAGTCGAGAAACTGGAGATGCTTTGAAAACACGCAGATCGGCGGCGTTGCCGGCAGTTTTTCTTGAGCCGGCACGGGGCCGCCTGCCAGCAGGGCGGCTCCGCCTGCCGCCGCCGCGTGCAGAAATTTCCGGCGGGAGATGTCCAGATTACGCATGGCAGCTTCCTCCGATCCCGATCCCGTGTCGAGCCAACGGGAGTCGCGTCCCTGGAACGGCGCACACCGCATTCTGGCCTCGCGTCCCGCGCAATGGTGTTGCGGCGCTCAACTGCGGCGGGGTTTTGCGCTGCTCTTCTTCGGGGCGCTCTCTTCCGGGACAGTCCGTGCAGCCTTCTTTACCGCAGGCTTCTTTTTCGCCGTGGGCTTTTTCGCGGCCGCGGCTTTTTTCGTGGCCGCTGGTTTCTTTGCGGCCGTGGTTTTCTTTGCGGGCGCCGCTTTTGTCCTGGCTGGGGTCTTTGCGGTCTCGGCTGCCTTCACGGGGGCGGTTTTTGCTGCCGCGGCCGATTTTCGTGCGGGCCTCCGCCGGACCTTTTTAATGGGATGGTTCTGTATCCACTGAAGGGCCGGGAGGTAGACCTCCTCGGTGCCGTGTTTTCCGAACAGGAGGTCGACATGGCCGTAGTCCGCCGAAACCTCGTTTTTCTTCGAGAGAAGGACGAACTGCTTGTCTTTGCCCGGAAGTGCATCAAAAAACCGGCGCATTGGGATCTCGGGCGTCAACGGGTCACCTTTCCCGCAGATCATGAGCAGCGGCAGACCTGCCTCGCCGAACTTTTCGGTGATGTCCACCTGGCGTCCCCGTATCCGCCAGTTGCCCGTAGACAACCATTCACCAAGCTCGCTGGCCACCTGCGGCGGCACGGCCTCGACCATATTGAAGAGGACGCCCGTGTCGATGTCTGGATGGACGTTGTTCCAGTTGACGGGAAAGGCGTGGAACCCGGGCCCGAACACTCGCGCGATGGGAGCGACGGCCTTCAAAAAAGTCCGCACGGTTTTTGGTGCAGCCATGTTGAGCCGAAACAGCAGCGCCGGCGGGGCATAGGTGACATTTTTGAACCCCGCGGGAGCGCCGAGCGCGGTGCCGCTGGCCAGGAGCTCACTGCCGAAGACGGCGTTATAGGCGTACAGGAGCATCGCGCCCATCGAGTGACCCACCCAGTGCACTTTGTCGTGGCCGGTCGTCGCGCGAATGTAGTCGATTGCCGCAGGCAAATCTTTGTACAGGTAATCGTCGAAGCTGACATCACCGAGATCGCGGCCGTCGGGCGGGGTGGCGCTTTCACAGGAACGCAATTCCACCAGCCAGCAGTCGTAGCCGTCCGCCACAAGCGTATCGACGATAGCCTGACCGCGGGGCGCTTCGAAATTGAGGCGGTTTGCCGCGAGGCCGTGCACCAGAAGGACCGGCTCGCCCGGCGCCTCACTGCTTTTTCGCCGGAACAACTGGATGTTCCAGCCGTCCTCCGTCGAGACGGCGTGCAGTTCGTTGGCCCATTGCGGCATGGGATAACGCATCATCAGCGCCACCATATAGCCGTTTACAAGAAGGGCGAAAAGAACAGCAAGAACAATCACCCAGAGAATGGTCGCCAACAGGAATCCCATGCTAATCCCCCATGGCACGTGTGCCCGTTTGGTTTTCCGCCAAATACTCTTTAATTCGTTGCGCCGTAGCCACGCCGAAGCCCGGCAGGGCAGCAATGGTCTCGACCGGCGCCTCTTGTATTCTGGCCAAAGAGCCGAGATGGTTCAAGAGCAGCCGGGCGCGCTTTTCACCCACACCCGGTATCTCCGTCAGTCTGGTGCTGAGCGTGGCTTTCTTCCTGCGCTTCCGGTGGTAAGTGACGGCAAATCGGTGCGCCTCGTCGCGCACGCGCGCCAGGAGATGCACGACCGGGCTGTCCTGCCGCGGAACGATGGGATTGGCGCGCCCGGGGATGAAAAAGCGTTCGGGTGAATGCCTGTCTCCCTGCGCACGCGCCTTTGCAATGCTCGCGATGTCCAGGTCTTCCAGGCCGAGATCGCGCAGGGCTGTCACGGCAACGTTGAGCTGGCCTTTTCCGCCGTCGATCAGGACCAGATCCGGCAGGTCGTTTTCTTCAACGGCCCGGCGGTAGCGCCGCAGCAAGACTTCGCGCATCATGGCGAAATCGTCCTGCCCTTCGACCTGTCTGATCGCGTATTTCCGGTACCGGCTCCTGGCGGGCGCGCCGTTTTCGAATACGGCCATCGAGCCAACCGGTTTGTCGCCCTGTTGGGTCGAAATATCGAAACATTCGATGCGATTGGGGATGCGGGTGAGCCCGAGCTTTGCCTGGATCTGCTCCAGCAGATCGCGGTTGGCCCGTTCGCCCAGGCGTTTCTCCTCAAAACTGGTGCGGGCATTCTGGTTGGCCATCTCCACCAGGGCCCGTTTTTCTCCCCGTTGAGGACACTGCACCGCCACTTTCGCACCGCGCTGTTCCGACAGGAGTTCGGCCAGCGTATCGGCATCGTCCATCGGGACCGGCGCCAGCACCTCGTGAGGGATGGTGGGGGAATCCGCGTAGTACTGCAGCAAAAAGGAGCCGAAAAGCTCATCCAGGGGCATTTCCCGCAGATTAAAGGAGAACGAGCGTCCGCCTGCCATCTTTCCGCCGCGATAATAGAGCACCTGGATCTCGCTGAACCGGCCCTGCACATAGATGCCGAAGACATCGCGGTCTTCTGCTCCCGGCACGGCGACCGTACGCTGGCGTTCCATGGTCTTACGCACCGCGTACAGGCGATCACGCAAGGCCGCGGCTTTTTCAAACTCGAGCTTTTCCGCGCATTGGGCAATGGCATCCAGCAGCAGCTTCTCGAGTTCATGATTTCGCCCGGCAAGGATGAGCAGGACCTGTTCGACGATCTCTCGATACTCGTCCTGGCTGATGTACCCAACGCACGGGGCGCTGCATTGCTTCATCTGGAAATAGAGACAGGGGCGCGTGCGGTTTTTCAACACGGAGTCCGAGCAGGTCCGCAGCGGGAAGACTCGCTGCAACAGACGCAGCGTATCACGGACTGCTGAGGCGCTTGGATAGGGTCCAAAATAGCGCGAACCATCTTTGCGCCGCTTCCGGGTGATGGTCACCCGGGGGAATGGATGTTCCAGGTTCACGCGCACGCTCACATAGGTCTTATCATCCTTGAGCCGAATGTTGTAGCGCGGTTTGTGGTGCTTGATGAGGCTGTTTTCCAGGAGAAGCGCCTCTTTCTCGTTGCTTGTGACGAGAAAATCCAGGTGCGCCACGCGCCCCATCAGAAACCGCACCGTATACCGGCTGTCGCTCTCGTTAATGTATGCCCGGATGCGCGCCCGGAGGTTTTTGGCCTTTCCGACATAGATCACGGCGCCTTTTGTGTCGCGCATGAGGTAGCAGCCGGGGTTTGAGGGCACGGCGGCAATGTCGAAGGCAGCCTGGAATTCTTCAGGGGAGGCTTGCGGAGCGTGCGCTATATCGATTGAATGGCGGTCTATCGCGCCTGTAAATTTGGAGTCATCCATATAATTAAATGATAACACACGCTGCGCAGATACGCGCGTTGAAGGGTGCTGGCTGCCCGGATATACTGATGTCCCAGAAACACCCCCGCCGCGCGGGCAGCCCTTACCGAATCCGCCAGGCAAACCCGCCGGGCAAGGTATACGAAATGACCAACCCATATATCCGCGACGTGCAGGCCTTCGGGCGCATGATCCGCCGGATCGAACGTGCCGGCCAGATACTGCTTACCCTCTGGGTGGCAGTCCTCATTGCGCTGGGGATTGCCTCCCCTCAGCCGTATATGCGCGCCTGGGAGCTCGTGCTGCTTCAGATCGTTGCCGGCCGGGCCGCCAGCGTAAGCAAGGGCGTAGCCATGGGATTTCCCAAGCTGTTTCTGCTGGCGCACTGCACGTTGCAGGATATCATTGTCCTGTTGCTGTTGTATCCGCTGTTGGTCGCCGGATACCGCTATGCCGTGGAGTGGCGCTTCATTGGGCCGGCGATCGCGAATGTCCGAGCGACGGCGGAGCGCCACAAGAGCAAGATTGCGCCGTTTGGCTCGATCGGCCTCGTTCTTTTTGTATTGTTTCCCTTCTGGAGCACCGGCGCGCTCGCGGGAGGCGTGGTCGGGTACCTGCTTGGCATGCGGACCCGCTGGGTCTTCACCTCGGTGATCATCGGCGATTTTCTCGCTGTAACCCTGTGGATCTGGTTTTTCGACCGGATGGCCCGGTTCTCGGAAGCGCTGAGCAGCCGCATGTGGCTGTTCATTCTGCTGGGCGTGGTGCTCACAGCGGCTGTAGGCCGCATCATCGCCATCCGGCACAAAATGAAACCGGCCAGGGCGGGCAGCGAGACTGCAAAACTCAGCGGGACGCAAAATGAACGGCCCGGCTTTCCTGAGAAAACCGGGCCGGATTCGTGAAAACCGCGAGGGATTGACTCAGGCCTCTGTAGACGCCTCTTCCGCTACCGCTTCTGGCGTGCCCTTGTCTTTGAAGAGAACAGCGAATGCCACCGCAACAACGACTGCCATAAGGGTCATGATTTTCCACACCGGCGGCCAGTTGTGGCCCGCGATCTCCTCGCCCTCCATGATCTGGTAGTGCTGAACAATTATTCCGGCCAGAATCGAGCCGATGTACATGCCCACGCCGTAGGTGATCATGGCGATGAAGCCCTGTGCACTGGCCCGGACCTCCTTGGGCGCCTCGTTGTCGACGTAGATTTGACCGGTCACGAAGAAGAAGTCGTAGCAGATGCCGTGCAGGAGGATGCCTCCGTAATACATGAACACCAGCGCGCCGTTGTCGCCGAATGTGAACAGCAGGTACCGGCCGACCCAGGCCGCCATACCCACCAGGAGCATCTTCTTCACGCCCAGCCGCGCGAAGAAAAACGGCATCACCAGCATGAAGAAAAACTCCGACATCTGGCCGAGGGTCATTTTGGCCGTTGCATTCACCATGCCCATCTCATCCAGGAATGGATTCGCAAACGCGTAGTACGCTGAAAGCGGGATGCAGATGAGGAAGGAGCTGATGGCAAACACCGCAAACGAGCGGTCTTTCAGCAGGCCGAGGGCGTCGAGGCCGAGAATGTCGCGGACTTTGACTGACTGTCCTTTCGACTTGGGGGGCGTGTGCGGCAGGAAGAAACTGAACACGCCCAGCACGATAGCGGCCAGCGCGGCAATGACCATGGGGATGGCTGTAGCCGGCGCGGCAATCCATTCGCCTTCGCCGCCGGCCAGCGGGATCGTGAAATTGATGGGGATTCCAAACGGCTCGGCAAAATGCCAGCGCACCCCGCCGCTGTTCACCTCCAGGAAACCGATCAGTAACCCGGCCACGATCCAGCCCAGGGTGCCGAATACCCGGATCGCCGGGAACTGCTTTTCAATGTTGTCGAGCTGCTGGAACGCCACCGCATTCACCAGCGCGAGGGTCGGCATGTACGTCACGGTGTAGATCAACAAGACCCAGAAGAACAGGCCGGGCTCTGCAATGCGTGACACCGCGAACAGCACGATGCCTCCCAGAATGTGCATGGCGCCCAGGACCCGCTCTGCGGAAAAGAACCGGTCGGCGATCATGCCCACGAAGAACGGCGAGACGATCGCAGCCAGGGCGGTAGTGCCGTATGCATTGCCGATGGCCGTGCCGGGGAATTTGAGCGCCCCCAGGTACACCCCCATGGGAACGTACCAGGCTCCCCAGACAAAGAATTCCAGAAACATCATGATGCACAGATTGATGCGGGTCCCTTTACTCATCTCGAATGCCTCCTTCTGCGATGGCAGCGGGTTGGAACGCGCAGGAAGGGGGGCAGCAGGAGCCGACCATCACAAATCTGGAACCCCCTCGGGGAAACGGCCACCCCCATCGTGTCTCTGCCGTTCGAATCGCATCCTAGTAAAAAGGCCGCACCGGGTCAAGTCTGCGAAGCTGCTCAATCGTGAGATATTCTGAAGCCGTGCGCCTATTCATAATTCCAAGTGCACGGGTTTTTCATTTGATGGTTTGGACGCCTTTTTTCGTGTTGGTGGGTGTGGAGCGGGACATGGATGAAAGAAGCACGCATCGCAGAGTCGGTTGGGTCCACTGGGAATCATCAAAATCACAGACAACCCAAAGGAGAACTCCCAGTGGGCAAACCCACATCATGCAACGTATAAATGAGGTGAAATTCAGGCGTATTCCCACCCGGGGGTGTTTCCGGCGGGAATTCCCTGAAAAAAGAGCTGCCCTGCCTCTACTATCGGGCGCAAATTACGTTGAAACAGCTGCGGCTATACCTGTCCTTTCGGGATCGCTCAAAGGCGATACCTCCAACCCCGAAAAGCCTGCCTCCGTCAATCATGTCAAATCATGGATACCATGGATACGTGGTGAAGCGGAAATAGGGATACGATAGCCCCTCGTCGATGAGCCAGGTGGACCACTCGTCGACGAAATCCCAACCTGCCGCGGTAAAGGTGGCCTTCTGCTTCAGCTCAGAGGTGGTTCGGCCTTCACCGCCACCAAAGGAAGTGAGGAAGCCGCTGGTCTCCTTATTCCAAAACGAGGCTGTTACGGCTGGGAAACCGCCCGAATCAGAAACCCCTGCAAGCGCGCCGCAGGTGCTGTCTCCTCCACAATCGACAAAGCCAACGGAATAGCACTCCGTGACGGTGCAGGTGCCCTCTCCAGAGCCGGTCAGCCCACCACTGTTGGAGCTGGCATGTACATCGCCAGTCGCATAACAGTATTTGATGCTGGTGGCTCCGTGCATGCTTCCCACTAAACCTCCGACTGCTGATCTGCCCGCAACAGGTCCGAGTGAGGCACACTTGACAATCTTGCAGTCCCGGGCGAATCCAATCAATCCGCCGACGTTATCGATGAGATTGGCGTTTTGCGAGGGTCCAGATTCGTCGCAAAGCACCCTGCAATCCGAGGTGCAGCCTTCAACCTCCCCCCAACTCTCGCCGACCATGCCTCCAAAGTAGGTCCGAGCACCAAGGCCAGCCCTGACGTCGGAGTCCCTTACCACGGAGTAATGTGTTTTGCCGCCAGCATTGGTTCCCACGAGCCCGCCGACACTTTCGGCCCCTGTGATGTTGGAGTCCGATACAAATGAACTACCTACATAGGTGTATTGGCCAGTCCATCCCACAAGCCCGCCGACATCTGATTCTCCGCTGATGCTGGAGCCCTGCACCGAGGAGGTAAATACCTCGCCATAATGGTTGATCCCCACGAGCCCGCCAACATACTCATTTCCACTGATGCTGGAATCCTGTACCCGGGAGAGCCCTGCATGGCCCTTACTGTCCCCCACGAGCCCGCCTACATAAGACTCCCCACTGACTATGGAGTCCTGTACCCATGAACCCCCTATGAAGTTATAACTTGAATGCTCCCCCACGAGTCCGCCGACATAATTTTCTCCACTGATGCTGGAATCCTGCACCCAGGAGTCCCTTATGTAGGCGTCGATCTCATTTCTCCCCGCGAACCCGCCGACATACTCATCCCCACTGATGATGGAGTCCTGCACCCCGGAGTCCTCTATGTGGCCGCTATAACTGGATCCCACGAAGCCCCCGACATTTGTGTCCCCACTGATGCTGGAGTTCTGCACCAAGGATTTCCTTATGTAGGCGCCGGGCTCATTTCTCCCCACAAACCCGCCGACTCTGTCTACCCCGCTGACGACGGAGTCCGACACCCACGAGATTTGTACGTCGCCACTATTGACTCCAATTAAGCCGCCAACGATCTCGTCCCCGTGGACCTCAGTGTCTTCAGCACTACAATTGTAAATCCCCCCCTCATTGTAACCGGCAAGGCTGCCCACAAAGCGGTCTCCGGTTATGGTTCCGTCGGCCAGGGTTAGAGACCATATCTCCGCATCCTGACCGACGTACCGGAACAGGCCCATGTAACCGCTGCCCGGCTGGTTGATCACGAGATTTGAAATCACACACCCATCTCCCTGGAACACACCCATAAAAGGAGCATTACGATCCCCTATCGGGCTGAAGCCCTTGCCACCATTCCAGGTGGCGGTGGCCGAGGCATCGATATCTTTTGTTAAAATGTAACGCCCATTAAGCGGGTAGTCTGTATCATTACCGATGCGCTGAAGCTCCTCGATGGTTGAAATTCTGATCCGTGGGCGGTGATGCGACACTACCAGGTCGACAGCACTTCCACTGGTGGTGTTTGTACCCGCAGCCGGACTCTGGCTGATCACTCTGCCGAAAGGGATCGTGTCGTGCTGGGCCTCAGTCACCTTACCCACAACCAAGCCCGCACTTATCAGGGCGGCCTCCGCCTCCGCCAGCGGCCTGCCCACGACATCCGGCACGGCGACGGGCCCGGGCTCAGGGCCTTTAGATACCACTAAATCCACTTGAGACCCGGGCAGTACGGACGAACCCGCAGCCGGACTCTGGCTGATCACACTGCCAGCCGGGATTGTGGCGTGATAGGCCTCTGTCACGGTCCCGACAACCAGACCGGCGCCTGTCAGGACAGCCCCCGCATCCGCCTGCGCTTTACCCACGACATCCGGCACCGCGACGGGTTGGGGCTCAGGGCCCTTAGACACTGCTAGACCCACTGCAGACCCGGACAGTACGGACGCGCCCGCAGCCGGGGTCTGGCTGATCACGCTGCCCGCAGGGACCGTGGCGTGATAGGCCTCTGTCACGGTCCCCACAGCCAGGCCCGCACCTCTCAGGAGCGTCTCCGCCTCCGCCAGCGGCCTGCCCACGACATCCGGCACCGCGACGGGTTGGGGCTCAGGGCCCTTAGACACCGCTAAACTCACTGCAGACCCGTGCTTTACGGACGTGCCAGCAGCCGGGCTCTGGCTGATCACCCTGCCCGCAGGGATCGTGGCGTTATATTCCTGGGTCACAATGCCCACAACCAGGCCGCCGCCCTTCAGGGCTGCCTCCGCATCTGCCTGTGCCTTACCCACGACATCCGGCACCGCGACGGACTCTGGCCCTTTGGACAAAACCATATTGACCCGGCTGCCGATAAACATGATGGTGCCGGCAGGCGGATCGTGACGTATCACACGGCCGGAAGATATAGTGGAGTGATGCTCTTTATTGACTGTTCCCACCACCAAGTGTGCCTTGCCAAGGGCAGCTCCCGCTGCACCGCGGGGCATGTTGACAAGGTTTGGGACTTTGGTTCTGCAGCTATCGGCACCGACACTAATAAGAGCTGAAAGAGCAACGATCAACAGAAAACAACAGCGTTGAACAGGGAGCATTTTCTTCTGGCGCATAGCACACCTCCAGCTCAGCTTTTACTCAGCATAAATTGGGATACTAGGTCTGCAAATATCCCACTAGAGACTTAGTCTAATGTTAACAACAGATGTCTGTCAATACTACACACTTCCCGATCGCCGGGTAAGAGAGCGAATTTCAAAGGCGATGTCTGAGGCAGGTGTTTGCGGGGTGGCATTTCAGCTTTTGATGGCGCTGTTGGAAAACTCACGCTTGCGCTCCCTGGCGGGAAGCAGACGATCAAGATCACCGAAAAGACCAGGCCGAGCCCCCAGGTTCACCTCCGCTGCGACATCCGGACAACGAGGTTTTCTTATCCCGCGATTGGAGATTCCATCCGTGGAAAAGTTTGACCTTCTGCCGGCGATCGGTTTATCCTGCCGTTTCATCAGTCCACCCGGTACGATCGGCGACCAAACGGCGCCGATTCACGTGCCCCGCTCCCGCAGGGCCAGGCAACATCTGGAATGTGCAGAAGGAAGCAAACCATGAGCGAAACGAATCACAAACACATCTCGCGGCGCACCTTTTTCTTCATGTCGGGCGCCGCGACCCTGGCGGGTTGTGCCACCACCGCCAGGAAATCCGCGCGCCGCATTTCCCCGAACGAACGGCTGAACGTTGCCGGTGTCGGTTGCGGGGGCCAGGCATTCGGCGACCTGAAGGACATCATTCGCGATGAAGAAAATTGCGTGGCCCTGTGCGACCCGGATTGGGAGCGGGGGGCAAACGGCTTCAGCAATTGGAGCAAGGCCGCCAAGTACCACGACTACCGGGAAATGCTCGACAAAGAGCACAAACACATCGATGCGGTCGTCGTGGCCTGTCCCGACCATATGCACGCGCCCGCAGCCCTGGCGGCGATGCAGCTTGGCAAGCACGTGTACGTCGAGAAACCCCTCACCCGGACCATCTACGAAGCCGACGTGCTGCTGAAGGCCGCGCGCCGCTACAACGTCGCCACCCAGATGGGCAACCAGGGCCACTCGGGTGACGGCGTCCGCCGGATGTGTGAAGCCGTCTGGGCCGGACTGGCCGGCGACATCACCGAGGTTCACATCTGGACCGATCGCCCCGTCTGGCCGCAGGGGATTGCCGAGCCGCTTCCCGCGGAGCCGGTGCCGGACACGATGGACTGGGACGCCTGGATCGGCGTCGCGCCCATGCGCCCATACAACAAGGGCTATGCCCCGTTCAATTGGCGCGGCTGGTGGGATTTTGGTTGTGGTGCGCTTGGCGACATGGCCTGCCACATCATGGACCCCGCCTACTGGGCTCTTGACCTCAGCACCCCCACCAGCGTGGAGTGCCTCAAGCAGGAGAATGCCAACAAACAGACCGCCCCGACCAAGGCGCTGGTCAAATATGAGTTTCCGCAACGCGTGAACCAGTACGCGTCCAAATATTTGGGGAAAAATGTCACGATGCCGCCGGTGGTGGTCTATTGGTACGAGGGGGGATGGCAGCCGGAACGGCCCGAAGGCGTGCCCGCGGGAGAGCAAATGGGCGACGGCGACAACGGGTCGCTCTTCGTTGGGACCAAGGGGCTGTTGACCACCGGATGCTACGGCGACGATACCCGCCTCATGCCCGCGTCGGTCATGGAGACGCAGAAGGAAGCCTTTGACAAACTCGAGAAGATTATCCCGCGCGTTGAGACCCCGGGCGGACACCGCCGCGACTGGGTGCGGGCCTGCAAGGACGGAAACCCCTCGGCGTCGGATTTCGAGTATGCCGTGCCTCTGACTAAAACCGTGCTGCTCGGCAACCTGGCGATGCAGACTGGCGAAAAGGTCTATTGGGATGCCCTGAACGACCGGGTTACGAACAACGTGCCGGGCGTCAAGGATCTCATCAAGCCAGAATATCGCAAGTCGTATTCCCTGCGTTAACTCGCTTGGGCTCGTGTCGGGACCCTGGGGACTTTCCCGGGGTCCCTTTTTTCATATTGGAGGGTCTTTGTTGTTCCAGACACCAGGCGTGCAAGCCCGCAAATCCGGCATCTATTTTCCTGAAAAAAGGCCTCTGAAACGCGAATTTGAGCCTGTATTCTATTGTATATCATTGAATTGACTTGCTTTACGAATTTTTCTGCTTTGATGGATGTTAGGAGTGAATGCACTGGACCCGTATTCGTCTAATTGAACAGAAGGAAGCGAACTCCTATGGAGGTCCTAGCCATGAGAGTCCGAGATAACATCTGTTTTGCCGGTGTTGCCGCACTGATACTGCTCTGGGGCACGCATGCGGCGCAGGCCGACTCTACCATGCACGCCCGTATCAGTTATGAGTCCGGCGGCGCGATGGTCCAGGGCACGGCCGACGCGGATTGGAGCTATGCCACCACCAACACGCTTATTTTGCCGGGTGACCAGCTCTGGGCCGACAAAGGCGGCACCATAGAGCTCGAAATGTCCGGAGGCAGCTTCCTCCGGATGGCGGATGGGAGCAAGGCGGAGATTATTGATCTGCCGCCAAGCGCATCCATACGAGGTTGGGCCGGGGCGTTTTATATCCAGCGAATCGCCCGCAGCACGGGGGATTTCCTGTTTATCACGCCCGCCTGCCGCATTGAAATCGGCCAGGATTCTCAGGTGCGTGTCGACGTGCTCGAACAGGGTTCCACCACGGTAACCGTCCGCTGGGGTTCAGCGGTCGTGCGCACGGACCTCGGAGAACCGATGACCGTCACTTCGGGCAAACGCGTATTTGTTGACCCCGGATACCTGCCCTCAACCACGGTAGCGTTCGACCGAGCTGCCGAAGATGATTTCGACGCCTGGAATCGCGATCGTGCGGAAACGCTGGCTCGCGGCTATAAGCAACTGCCGGCCAAGGTTATCGAGACCCCCGTGGTCGGGGCGTCGTCCCTGAGCTCCTACGGCGAGTGGGTCTACGTCGACAGCAGCTACTACTGGCGGCCCACGGTGGTCGTGAATTACGTACCGTACCGGTATGGGTACTGGAGTTACGTCCCCGTGTACGGCTACTGCTGGGTGGACGATTACCCCTTCGCCTATGTGACGTCCCATTACGGGCGCTGGCAGCACCACGACCGGTATGGCTGGATCTGGTCCTACCGTCCGGGATGGGGTCCAGCCTGGGTGGCTTCGGTTCGCTATGGCAACAATTTCGTGTGGTGTCCGCTGAGCCCGTATGACCGCCCGGTTGTTTTCGGGGACCTGCACTACACGCTTGGCGGGTCGCGGTTCAGCCTGTACGCCAGCTCGTACTGCGTGGCGGATCGCCTGCTCTACGGTCCTTCCTACGTCGGGGCCTGCTACCCCGGCATTATCCGCCCGGGGTACGGCGGCGATGTATATATCTGGAACATCAATATCAACACCGGCTCCAGCAGCACGAACCGCTGGTACCGGGGCGGAACCACTATCCCGGTGCGGGATTACTCCCCGCGCCGTGTCATCCGCGGGCCGGACACCATCGGCCCCCGCAGCGTCGCTGCATCGACGCGCAGTGCCGAACTTCAGAGGAGCATTCCGCGGAGCAGCTTCAACTCTGTCGACCGCACGGGCGACCGTATGCTTCGCACTCCGATGACCGCATCGTCGCGTGAGGCCCGGCTGCGGAGCGTTGCCGTGGATCGCACCGCCAATCCAATCACTTCCGCCGCCATCAACAGTGCGCCCGGAAATCGCGTGGAGCCCTCAGGTTCCAGCCCGGAACGCATCACGCGCACCAATCGGGCTGTCTCGGGAGCCGAGGAGGCTTCGGCCAGGACCTCCACGGACACACCGCGTTCGGTTCGCGGCCCAATGAATGCCCCTGGCCTCAATCTCGACCGTACAGCGCCCAGCACCAGTTCGGGCGTCCCCGCAACGCCGCGCACCCGGGTTATCGGCCCGAACACGGAGCCAATCGCCCGCAGCGGTTCCGCTCCCGAGCGCACCGCCGTACCCGGTCCGGACAGAGCCGCCGGGGACATCGGAGAGGCTCCTCGCGCGCGCACTATCGACAATTCCTACGGGCGCGCGCGGACCCCTCAGAGCATCTCCCCACCGGAACACAGCATCAGCACGCGCACGCCGACAATGGCGCCGGCGCCGCGCAGCACTGCGACGGATATCCCTGGGGCGCGCACCCGGAGCATCAATACACCTGTAACGTCTCCACCGTCGCAGCAATCCAGCCCGGCGGACACTTTGCGGACAACGCCCCGGAGCGCCGCGCCTACCCGTTCGGTAACCATCGGCGGCCCATCTTCAGCGCCGACTGCAGACCCGCGCAGCTTCAGGAGCACGCCGGCGCCCAGTTCTCCACCGCGCTCCACCCTGTCCACGCCGCCAGCACCGTCCTACAACAGTCCCAGCATTCCGAGAAACGCTCCGAGCCCGAGCACACGGAGCATGCCTTCGATGTCGAGTCCGGCGCCCAGCCCCATGCGCAGCGCCCCGTCATTCTCGAGCCCGGCGCCCAGCCCCATGCGCAGCGCTCCTTCGGTTTCGAGACCGGCGCCCAGCCCTATGCGAAGCGCTCCGTCATTCTCGAGTCCGGTGCCCGGCACGATGCGCAGTGCCCCCTCGGGCGGCGCTTCACGGTCATTCTCTCCGCGCGGCCGGTGACAACGGTACTAACAAGGAGGTGGAGGTATCTGCCATGGAAAACACCATGAGACATAGACTGGGAACCGCGTGCCGGGTGCTGCTGATCTTCGCCGCCGCACTCACCGTGACAGGTTGCCCTTACTTCCCGCCCAATGACGGGAAAAGCGATTACGATATCGGTTTTGATGACGGCTTCGCCCGCAATGACTGGTACTGGGCGGGCCACGACGATGGCTTTGACACGATTGACTGGACCATCTACTACGAGGGCGACACCATTCCATACATTGACGCTCTGACGTATGACGCCGGGTTCTGGGATGGCGTCTGGTGGGCGTACAACGACGGTTATTTCGTCGATTACCGGTACGCCTTCATCATCGGGTTCAGTGAAGGCTACGACAACGCGTTTTACCCGGACTACCTCGCTTTCCTGGCCAGCGACGTGCACATCGAGTATCTGCACGGCGGATGGATAGATGGGTACAACGATGGTTTCTCAGAAGGCCGCGTTTTCGGCGCCAATGATTACGAACAGGGCTTGCCCTTCGACTGGAGAAGTGCCCTGTTCGATTATGAGGATGGCGTGGATCTCTACTTTGAGGAAGTTGATGTCGGCACGGGCGTGTACGGTCCGGTCTATCTTTATGAATACGGAACGGACCCGCACACGCTTAAAGCTTACGCACCACGCGGCGACGGCATTCTGGGCCCTGAACGCAGCATTCGCAAAGATCTGACGAAGGCGGACGACATGGACAGCCGGCAGCTCTACCGCCCACTCACAGCGGACGCGCGACAGCGCTACAAGGTGACTCCAGAGAAGAGCATGCGCGCTGATCGAAAGCTCCAGCTTAAAACGACATGGCTTCAGCGCATTCAAAGCTACCTGTCGGCCGCGAAATCGGCCGAGATCAGGTCCGAACGGGTCCGCCAAGTCAGCAATGACTAGGCCATGGCCTGTTTCTCCTCCACCCCAAAGGCAAGGCCCCGGGAATCATCCGGGGCCTTGCCGGTTTCAGACCGGCAGCCTCTGGATCTGCCCGTCCGGATTTCCGTATCCTTGAAACCGGGGGAGGGGAGAGTTCTTCCTCGGAATATGGACCGCTGAGCGCACGTTTACCGTTGAGATCGGCTCTGAGGCGAGATTTAAGGAGGACAGGCCCATGGCATTGACGGCGTCCACGATGATGGCTCTCGGGACACGCGCCCCGGATTTTTCTCTCCCCGACACAGACGGGAACGTGGTAGCACTCAAGAATTTCGAGGATCAACGCGTGCTGCTCGTGATGTTCATCTGCAACCATTGCCCCTACGTGAAGCACGTGCGGGATGAGTTGGCGCAGCTTAGCCGCGATTACGCGCCCGCGAGTGTGGGCATGGTGGCCATCAACGCCAACGATGTTGAGGCGTATCCTCAGGACGGCGTCGAGGCGATGCGGGCCGAAAAGCAAACGGCAGGCTACCTGTTCCCGTACCTTTTTGATGAGAGCCAGGCGACCGCCAAGGCCTATGGCGCGGCGTGCACGCCGGATTTCTTCCTGTTCGACAGCGACCGCAAGCTGGTCTACCGCGGCCGGCTTGACGACGCCCGCCCGGGCAATGGGCTGCCGGTCACAGGGCGTGATCTCCGCGCTGCACTCGACGCAGCGCTGGCGGGGCAGCCGGTTGAGGGCGACCAGAAACCAAGCATGGGATGCAATATCAAATGGAAGCCCGGCAACGCACCCGTCTATGGCTGACCACGCGTTGAAGTTCAGGCCTGCGGCCCGCTGGAGAAATGGCTGTAGCCGGTCTCGTCCAGGGGCTGCCCGTCCACCCGGACGCCGGTCCATTCGGTCGTGAACTCCCCGATCAGGCTCAGCCCGGTGCGGAATTCGTTTCCGAACGCCTCCACGGCCTTGGCGGCGTGCTCGCCATCCACCGCGGCGGCCAGTTCATAGTCGTCCCCGCCCGCCAGGATAAATCGCAGCGGATCCAGGCCGTGCTGGTCACAATAGGCCTGCAGATCGGCGTGTATGGGCAGTTTCGCTGTGTCAATGAGGACCCCAATCTTGCTCGCGTCTGCAATATGCTTCGCATCCTGGGCCAGGCCGTCACTGATGTCGATCATCGCGTGTGCGAAAGGCTGACTGCACAGCCACTGGCCTTCGGGGACGCGTGGCCGCGGGGAAAGATGCGCAGCCTGAAGCGCAGGGGCGAGGTGGCCGTGCTGCAGGGAATGGAGACCGGCCGCCGCAAGGCCCAACGGCCCCGTTACTGCCAGGGCGTCGCCCGCGCGGGCGCCTCGCCGCGTCAAGCACCGGTTGCCGATCCCCTGGCCGATTACGGTCACGTCAAGCGCGATGCCGTCCGGGCTCATCGACGTGTCGCCACCGACAATCGCGGCGCCAAAACGGGACACGGCCGACGACAAGCCGCGGTACAGCATTTGCACATACTGCGCCGGCGTCTCGGGCGGGCACCCCAGGGCTACCAGCACAAACATCGGCTGGCCGCCCATGGCGGCGATGTCGCTCATGGCAGCGGCTGCGGCTTTCCATCCGATCTGTTCCGGCTGGGCATAGTCTTGCCTGAAATGCACGTTTTCCACGAAGAGGTCGCACGAGACCAGCATCATGCGCTCGCAGAAACGCAGCACGGCGCAATCGTCCCCCACGCCCAGCACGACGGCCGGCGATGTGGGCAGCAATCGCGCGATGCGGTCGATCAACCCGAACTCGCCTATGTCGCGCACCGTGCTCATATTTTCCGTTCCTGCTCCAGAAGCAGCCAGGCCTCGGGGAGTGCTTCCACAAGATCCCCGGCAATCATCCCGCGGCATCCGTACCGTTTCGCGGCGGTATCGCCTGCGAGGCCGTGCGCATAGACGCCCAGAATCGCGGCATCCGCACAGTCCAGTCCCTGAGCAATCAATCCGCCGATCACTCCCGACAACACATCGCCGGTCCCGCCCGTTCCCATGCCATGATTTCCGGTTGTATTCACATGCATATCCAATCCCGGAGTGGCAATAAGGGTTCCCGCGCCTTTGAGGACGACCGTACAGCCGTATTTTGCCGCAAATCCCGCCGCCGTCCCCGCGCGATCTGCCTGAACTTCGAGGGGTAATTTGCCTGCCAGCCGGGCCATCTCTCCAGGGTGGGGTGTGAGGACTACCGGCGATTCCGTCTGGGTCAGCACGGCAACGTCCGTCGAGAGGTTGTTGAGCCCGTCCGCGTCCACAACCAGCGGCACGGGGCAGCGCCGGATGAAGTTCAGGACGAACTCTCTCGTGTCCGGGTGCCGCGCACAGCCGGGCCCGAGGACGACGGCGTCCCGGGCCGCGGCGAATTCCAGAGCGGCATCGAGACCCTGAAGCGAAAGGCTTCGCGCGGGACTCTCCGGAAGCGGGAATGTCATGCACTCGAGCATGCGTCCCGCCACAATACTCAGGAGCGACTCCGGGATGCCGAGCGTGACCAGTCCGGTTCCAGAGCGTGCGGCGCCCAGCCCCGCCAGTTGCACGGCGCCCGTATAACCCACGGCGCCTCCGATTATAAGCACATGTCCGAAGGTCCCCTTGTGGCCGCCCTGGGGCCGCTCGGGCAGCTTTTCCGCGGCCAGTGCCTTCGTGATCTCGACAAGCATGATCCGTTCCCCACCGATTTCCCTCATTGTGCGCATGCCTGGGAGGCATTGCGCGGCGATTCTATCACGTTGCAGGCGCAAATTAACCTTTTGATTCGCGGCGTTCGAATGCCGAAGCCCCGGCATTCGCAGGTCCCTCGGGTTTCAATCGGCGGCACAATGCCTTCAGTTTCGAGTGTCATGTACGATTATCTTTCAACAGCGATTCCTTTCCGCCACGCCTGTCCGGGCGCGTCTGTCTTTTGCTATACTCCGCCCATGAATTTGATGCATATCACTGACCAGCTCAGCGCGGAAATAGCGGATTTGCAGTTTGCACCGCCGGTTACCTGTGTCTACAACCCGCTGGAATATGCCCGGGCAGGCTGGGACGCCTATGTGAAGGCGTACGGCCAGGGCAAACGTGAGATTCTGCTCGTCGGCATGAATCCCGGCCCGTTTGGCATGGCCCAGACGGGTGTGCCGTTCGGCGATGTATGCTCCGTTCGTGACTGGATGGGCATTGAGGCTGCAATCCATAAACCGATGGTCGAGCATCCGCGCCGCCCGGTCGAAGGTTTCGCGTGCCGGCGGGCTGAAGTGAGCGGGCAGCGTCTCTGGGGCTGGGCCGCGGAACGCTTCGGCAGCGCGGAACGCTTTTTTTCACGCTTTTTTATCGCCAATTACTGTCCCTTGTGCTTTTTGGAAGCTTCCGGCCGGAACCGCACTCCCGACAAATTGCGTGCGGATGAACGTGCGCTTCTCTTCGCGGCGTGCGATCGGGCGCTGCGCGCCCAGATCGGCTACCTTCAGCCCCAGTATGTGCTTGGGATAGGCCAGTTTGCGGAAAGCCGGGTTCTGGGGGTGGTGAATGATGACCGCATTCGGACAGGCCGGATTCTTCATCCGAGCCCGGCCAGTCCCGCAGCTAACCGGGGTTGGAGCCAGGCGGTCGAGCAGACGCTGCGCAAGATGGGCATCGCGTTTTAGCGCCGCTCAAATTGAACCACCAGCTCGACGTGTGGCGTGTGGGGAAACATATCAACGGCGCGCATATCCGCAATTCGGTACGCCTCGAGAAACGAGGCCATCTCCTGCGCCAGCACCGTGGGTTTGCACGAGACGTAGAGGAATCGCCGCGGCGCCAGCTCGAGCAGGCAACGCAGCGCCCTGGGGTGCATTCCCGCCCGCGGCGGATCGACCACCACGGCCGAATCCTCGGCAAAGGTCAGCTGCCTCTCAGCCAATCCATGAAGATAGTCTTCGACCTTCATCGTATGGAACACGACATTGTCAATGCCGTTTGCCCGCGCGTTGTGCCGGCCGTCAGCCGACGCCTCGGGGACGTTCTCCACGGAGTGCACTTCGCCGGCGAGGTCCGCACAGGCGAAGGCGATCGACCCCATACCGCCGTAGAGATCGTGCAATGTGGATGGCGCGGCCTGTTTCGTCCACGCGCGAATCATCGCGTAGAGCCTCTCTGCGGCGAGCGTGTTGGTCTGGAGAAAACTGAACGGCGAGACCCTCAGCGACAGTCTGCGGGCAGGTACGGCATCGCCATCGGACACGTGGAGAATTTCGGTGATATCGGAGGCGCCGTAAAGAACACGCAATTCATCGGCGGCGGCGATCTGAGCCCGGCCGCGAAAGACAGCATGTTGAATGCTGTCGGATGGAAAGGCGCTTTGAACACAATCGACGAAACTGGCGGCGTCCAGGTCGCCCTCGGCGGTTACGAGCACGACCATGCGCTGGCCGGTTCGTTTCGCGTCGCGCACAAGGAGTACGCGGAGAAATCCGGATCCTGAGCGCGTATCGTAATACCGGTACCCGGCGGCGCGCTGCCATGCCTGTACGCTGCCCAGCAGCGGAGTAAGGCCCTCCGGCCCGATGTGGCATTCCCGAATTTCGATGGGACCAAACCAGCGGCCCCGGGGTTTGAACCCGAGCACGGTTTCACGCTGGAATCCTTTCGGGGGCGGCTCGTCGTAGTGTTTTCCGCCGAAAGCCGGATCCACTTTGTTGCGGTAATGCCAGACGACGGGCGACGCTTCGACTGGAATCGGATGCGGCCAGCAGAAATCAAACAGCGCGGAGAGCGCACTGCTTTTTCTGGCAAGTTGCTCCGGATAGGCGATATCCTGAAATTCACAGCCGCCACAGGAACCGAAGTGAGGGCACCGTGCCTTGGGATCTGTGGATGATTCCTTCATTGCCATTTATGAAATCTGCGACGCGCCTGCCATGATTTTGAAGTTGAATGTGTACGCATACCCTATGAAAAAATCCGCGACCAATCAAGGGAACCGAAAATGCAGCGACGGTGCAGCACCTGTTCGCTCAATTCCGTTCTGTGCCGCGCAGAGCCTGTTCCTTCTCACAGGAACGCCACGGGTACAGGCAATCGAGATGCCCGGCACAAAATGCATGCGCCATCTTGGGTTGTCGTGCTAGAATGTCGCCCATTGAATACGCAATACCAGATAGTAACTTCCGAGGCAGGATATGAAACGAGGTTTCATCGAACTGGTTGATAATGCGCGATCCACCGTGGATCCGTGGCTTCCCTTTGAGGCGCACAGCGTCGAGCTGGAAACCCGGTTGCGTGCAGCCGCCACCGAAGAAGAGCGCGCGGCGCTCCAGCGCGAACTGGACGCCGAGCTGAAACGCGTGTTTTCGGAGTTGACGCCATGGCAGCGAGTGCAGGTGGCCCGGCATCCGCTGCGGCCCCGCATGCTTGACTATACCTCGCGCGTGTTTGACGATTTCATCGAGCTGCATGGCGACCGGGCGGTGGGGGATGACCCGGCGCTCGTGGGCGGGCTCGGCCGTTTCGAAGGGCGCACGGTGGTCGTGGTCGGCAATCAAAAAGGGGTGTCGACCGATGAGCGCCTCCGGCGGAATTTCGGCATGGCCCATCCGGAAGGCTATCGCAAGGCATTGCGCCTGTTCCATCTGGCCGAACGGCTGCAGTATCCGGTCATCACCTTCGTGGACACACCGGCGGCTCATCCCGGCATCGAGGCGGAACAGCGCGGCCAGGGCCCTGCGATTGCGGAAAATCTCCGCGCCATGCTGGCATTGAAAACGCCGGTCTTCTCTGTGGTGCTGGCGGAAGGCGGCAGTGGCGGTGCGCTGGGCATCGCGCTGGGCGATGTCGTGGCCATGTTTGAATGGTCGATCTACGTGATTTGTCCGCCGGAACGATGCGCCGAGATACTCTGGCGCGACGCCGGACGAAAAGAACTGGCGGCGTCGGCTCTTCGGATCACTGCGGATTCGCTTCGCAACCTGGGCGTCATTGACGAGATCTTGCCGGAACCTCCGGGAGGGGCGCACCGCGACCCCGATGGAGCGGCCAATACCCTGCGCACGCATATCCGGGCCTTTCTCGAAGGGTGCGATGCAAACCGGTGGTCGCCACGGAAACGGCAGGAGAAGTTCCGGGCGCTGGGGCAATGGCTGGAAGGGTGACAGTGGCGGCGGATGCCATAACGGAAAAGGATGGAAGAGTCTACCTGGCGGTGCGGGTTCAGCCCAAAGCTTCCAGGGAAGGAGTTCGGTTCGAAGCCGATGGCCGCATCCGCATTGTGTTGACAGCGCCACCCGTTGATGGCGAAGCCAACGACGCTCTGAAAACCTTTCTATCGAAAAGACTGGGGATCCCCAGACGCGCGATCGAGATCGCCAGCGGGGAAAAATCGCGTGAGAAACGGATCGTACTCGAAGGAATCACTCGGAAAGCAGTCGAAGCATGCCTGCGGGGCACGTCTAAGACGTGAAAGAGCCCGGGCTGAGTTCGTGGGAGCATGCCGTGTCTGAATTACGCCAACGGATTGATGAAGCCGTCTCCAGCATTCGGGCAGAGTGCGCTCTGGAACCTGGGATAGGAATAATCCTCGGGACGGGGCTGAGCAAGCTCGTGGAACGCATAAAGATTGATGCTCGCTTGAGTTACGACCGCATTCCGCACTTTGCCGTGTCCACCGTGGAATCGCATGACGGAGAACTGCTGTTCGGGCGTCTCAGCGGCAAATCCGTAGTCGCGATGTCGGGCAGGTTCCATCGTTACGAGGGATATTCCCTGAACCAGGTGACGTTTCCGGTGCGCGTTATGCGCGCGCTGGGCGCGCGTGTTCTCGTTGCATTTAACGCAGCGGGCGGCTTGAATCCACTGTTCCGCGCCGGCGACCTGATGGTTATCGACGATCACATCAACCTGATGGGCGACAATCCGTTGATTGGGGCGAACGATGATTCGCTGGGGCCACGCTTTCCCGATATGTCGGAGCCCTATTCCCGCGACCTGGTCAGTTTGGCGGAAACCGTAGCCCTGGAAAAGGGTATTAAGCTCCAGAAAGGAGTATACTTGGCCTGCTCGGGGCCCTGTCTCGAGACACGGGCCGAATACCGCATGATGCGCGGCATGGGGGCCGATGTAGTGGGTATGAGCACGGTGCCCGAGGTGATTGTGGCGGTACACGCAGGTATGGACGTGCTGGCGTTTTCCGTGATCACCGATGAGTGTTTTCCCGACGCATTGAAAGCCCTGCAGATCGAGAAAATTATTGCGACTGCGTCGGGCGCGGAGCCCAGGTTGACGGAACTGGTTAGCGGGTGTATTGAGCGCATGTCAGTGTGAAGCGGGAGATATAGAGATTTTTAGTGGAGGGCAGCTGCGGGTCGTTGAAGGGTGCGGCGGCTGGTTTTCGCGCGCGCCCCTCGGGCCATCGTGCGGCAAAGAGCTGAAGGTAGTTAGATTATGATCAAAGCGGTTCGTATCATCTTTGTAATAGCTTGTATTATCATGGGGACCTTGTGGGCGGTTCTGCTTGTTGATAACTGGAACGACTACGCCATGGAGCAGAATACGCGCCTCGCACAAGATGTCATTCAGTTACAGGACGAGGTGCCGTGGGGCATCTTCGGCGGGCTGATGGGCGGGGTGATCTCGGTGGGCGTGATCCTGGCATTGCGGTTTGTCACGCAGGAAGTCTTTGAAAAAATCGCCCCGGCCGCCCTGTGCATCGTGCTCGGCATGGTGGTTGGGTACGGGCTCGTGAAATACATTACCCACTTTGCCAAACCGACGGATCCCAACGTCACGTTATTCATGTATACGTCGGTGATCCTCATTTTCGGTTTTGTGGGCATCTCCCTCGGGCTGACCATGGCATCGAACTGGGAATCCCTCAAAAAAGCCATGCACCGCCGTCAGTTCGGCGTGGGGCAGGCCAAAGTCGTGGATACCAGCGTCATTATCGACGGGCGCATCGCGGATATCTGCAAGACGGGGTTCATCGAGGGGCCGCTGCTGATTCCCCGTTTCGTCCTTAAGGAACTCCAAAACATCGCCGACTCGCCGGATGTCTTGCGCCGCGCGCGCGGACGGCGTGGTCTCGACATCATCAAAGACATGCAGGAAAACAACCATCTGGTCGAGATCCAGGTACTTGAGGACGATCCGGTCGAGATAACCGAAGTTGACAGCAAGCTGGTGCGAGTGGCCCGCGATTACGGCAGCAAAATCCTCACCAACGACCTCAATCTCAACAAGGTCGCCCAGATCGAAGGCGTGCAGGTTCTGAATATCAATGACCTGGCGAACGCCCTGAAACCGGCCGTCCTCCCCGATGAACAAATGCAGGTGCGTATTGTCAAAGAGGGCAAGGAGGCCTTCCAGGGGGTCGGCTACCTTGACGACGGCACCATGATCGTTGTTGACGGTGGGAAAGAGCACGTCGGGAAAGACGTGTCAGTCGTTGTCACGAGCGTTCTCCAGACCACCGCCGGGCGCATGATCTTCACCAAGCTCCAAAGCGTCTTGTCGTGAATGTACGTCTCGTTGTTGCTGCCGCGGGCATGGGCCTTCGGCTGGGCCTCGAGCAGCCGAAGGCGCTCGCGTTGTGCGGCGGCAAACCTTTATTAATACGTACGTTAGCTAGATTTGACGCGGCGGGACTGCTCTCTCGCGCTGTAATTACGGTTCCCCCGGGGGCTGAGTCGGCCTTTGAGGCCATTTTGCACAACTCATTTGCTGGCAATGATTTTGTCCTTGTCACCGGAGGAAAAGAACGGCAGGAGTCCGTCGAACGGGCCCTGGACCAGCTGGATCAAAGCGACGAGATCGTCGTTATTCACGATGCGGCCCGGCCCTTTGTAAGCCATGAATCCATAACGGATTCGATAGAAGCAGCCGCGGAATACGGTGCGGCGACCGTGGCGATCCCTTGCGCTGACACCATCCTGGCGGGCGGGGCAGACGATATGCTCGAAGACACGCCCGATCGGCGCCGTCTCTGGGCCTGCCAGACTCCACAAACCTTTCGAGTGGAAGTGATTAAGCAGGCCCATCGGTATGCTCGCTCTCAAGGCTTCGCCGGGACGGACGATGCGACGCTGGTGCGGAGAATGGGTGCGGCGGTGAAACTGGTGCGAGGCACGCCTCTGAACTTCAAAGTCACGACTCCGGATGATCTGGCGCTCGCGGAAGCGGTTGTAACGAAAGGACTTGCATAATGCGAATCGGCCAAGGCTACGATCTGCACCGCCTCGAACCGGGCCGTCCCTTGATTCTTGGCGGGGTGCACGTGCCGCACGATAAAGGACTTACGGGACATTCCGATGCCGATGCGCTGGCACATGCCATCACCGATGCGCTGCTTGGGGCCGTTTCGCTCGGCAATATCGGGGAACACTTCCCGGACACCGACCCGCGATATAAAGGCGCTGACAGCCTGCAACTCCTTGCAAAAGCGTATTTTATGGTGAAGGAACTTGGCTACTGCCTGGGTAATATCGATGCCACGATCATCGCCCAGAAGCCGAAGCTGAATCCACATATCCCTGCGATGCGCAACGCGTTAGCCAGCTGTCTGCGAGTTCCCGTCGAGAACATTTCCGTCAAAGCCAAGACCAACGAAAGCCTGGGCGCAGAAGGCCGTGAGGAAGCGGTCAGTGTCCATGCGGTGGCACTGCTGCTGCGCAGCGAACATTCACGCTGAGACCATCGCCGAGACGTCCAACCGGCAGCCTATTTCTGCAAAATTCCCCGTACGCGCAACCACGAGATGCAGAGGCCGGGCCACGTATTGAGGTCCGGCAGGTCGGGCGCCAGGCCCACGCCGTGCGCGCCGTGTTCGTAGACATGCAGCTCGGCGGGAACCTCATGCTCGCACAGGGCGCCAAAATAGAGGAGACTGTTCTGAACCGGCACCACCGGATCGTCGGCGGTGTGAAACAAGAACGCGGGAGGGGTCTGGGCTGTCACCTGGGTGTGGTTGGACAGGTTTTTGATCAATTCCTCGGGTGGGTCTTCGCCGAGCAGGTTCTTGCGAGATCCCAAATGCGTATACGGCGGTTCGAACGTAATAACCGGGTAGCACAGGATCGAAAAATCAGGACGCGAGCTCTGCCGGTCAATGGCATCGGCCGCCGTGGCATTGCCCGGCTCGTAGTGGGTGGACAGGGTCGAGGCCAGATGCCCGCCCGCAGAAAAGCCCATGACGCCCAAGCGCGCGAGGTCGACATTCCAGGCCGCAGCGTTCGCGCGGACGAGCCGCATGGCGCGTTTCGCGTCTTCAAGCGGCACGGGGTGGCGATAAGGGGAGAGGCGGTACTTCAGCACGAAAGCCCCCAGCCCGTTTGCGTTGAACCATTGCGCGATCTGCTCACCCTCGTGGTCCATCGCATGGCCGCCATAGCCGCCGCCGGGGCAGACCAGCACCGCAGGCGCGGCACGGTCAGTGTCCAGCGGATACAGGCCCAGCGTCGGGATATCGGCCTCGCCCGAGCCCGTGGATCCCGGCGGGGCGCCATCCCAGATCGGAATGACCTCCCGGGGTTCGGCAAACGCGCTGCGTTGAATTCCTGCCGCCAGAATCATCAGGGCTACGAGCACAATCGCTGCAAAACGAGCGTCCATGAAATGCGTCTCCTGGTTCATCGATGTTGCGATCCGAGGTCGAAAAATCATAGCCCCTGCGGCCCGGAGGTTCAATGGGTCCGATGTGCTTCACCAGGACCTTGAAGTTCACTGCACGCCGCCGGGGCGGGACAACGATCTCCGTAAATGACCCTTATTCTTCGATCACGAGCTGCTCATTCGCGGGCAATTTCGGAAATGGGTTATGCGGTTCCAGCTGGTACCAGTACGCGACGGAGGCAAGGTCGTCCTGGAGCGGCAGATAACGCCCTTCGCTTTGCCAGCCCAGACTCTGAATGGTCACGCGCAGATCCTGTTTGAACCGGACGGGGTCGGTGATGTGCCAGCGATACTGGCCAAAGCGGCGCTGCGGACCATCGTTAGGGATGTGGTGGAAACCGGTATAGGGACTGGTAAAGCTCTCGTAGGAGTAGACGCCATCCGCGTCACGCTCGTTGTAGCCGTAGGAGCCGCAGAAATAATCTTCCTCGCCGGTGCCGCAGATGGTCGGGAATTCGCCGTCGCCGTCGATGAAGAATTTGATCTCGCCTTCGCCCCACCATCCCGGGCTGTTGGCGCCGTGGGCCAGGTAGGTTCCGACATAGTGGCCATGGCCGCGGATGCCGTCGACAATGGTGTACACCTCTTTATCCGGGAGTGGATTTACCCGGCGGAACTGGGCGTGAAAATACGGTGTGTCGGCCGAAACATCTTCCAGTGAGTAATCGATCTGGTAATAGACGGTCGCGTTTTTCTCGCTCAGATTTTCCATGGTGACCCGGCAGCTCTTCCGGAACGGCATCTGCCAATATGAATTAAAACCGCTTCGGGGATTGATGCAGATCGCAAGCGAGGTGATCCGGGGCTCTTTTCCCATGCCCCAGCCCGCCGCGAAGAAATCGCCTACCGGGACCTCCACCGACGGCTCGGTCTCACCGTCCCAGTAGAACCGCAGGATCATGAGCCGGTAATTGCCCACGGGCGTCATCCAGATGTGGTTGATGACTCCGGAGCCGTTAATCTCGCCCAGAGTGAATGTCGCGCCCGGCTCAATTCTGACATACGGGTTGACCTTCCATCCCTGACCCAGCTCCCGGGCGGCCCTGCTGGCGCTGCCTTCTTCCAGGGTGGCCATGCCGCCCTTTCCTTTTTCACCCGTGAAATTTTCGGGGCTGATGGAGCGCGTCTCCGCATTCTTGAGTTGATACAGCTGGGCCAGGTCGATCGTCTGTGACTTCGCGACGCGCGGCCAACCCAGGACCATACAGAGGACGCTCACTCCGATAAAGAGGCTCTTGAACATAATGGACACCGCTCCCTTTGTTTGTTTCTATGGGTCGTTTCGTACGTACTCCACCTTAGCGTGATGCCGCACCAGAGGTCAATGCGTTTGTCCACAGGACTCTCCAAGAAGATTTCCTGTTTTGCAGATCCAGGTGAAAGAGCCATTTGGCCGCCCAGGCCTGCGCATCCGCCTGAAGAAGGGCAGGCGCAGGGGCCTGAGCTACACAAGAGAGGAACGCAGGCAAGATGCCTGCGCTACGCGCTGCACACCCTGATAAAACACCAACTTACGCAAAGCAAACGAAATTCTGGGGAAAAGCTTGATTCGTCCCGAGAAGCAAGGGCGTGCGTTCCTGAATTGAAATCGGGCGAAAAACAGGCTGTTTTCTCTTTTGAATCTCGCCGGTCAACCCGTTACCATCCGTTTAGATGAAAAACAGCCGGCGTTTACGGCGGAAAGAACGAAGCCTGAACGGATATCCGGGCTTGTGACGCCGCGAGCGCTGACAATGGTTCGAATCCTGGAAATTGAATCGAAGGAGCAGGTGCAATGCGTCTTTTCTATCGGATTTCCGGCCAAATTGTGATGGCCCTTGTGGTCCTGCTGGCGCCTGGGCTGTCTTTTGCACAAGACGACAATGTATTGCAGATTGCCACGTTCCGCGCGGACGTAACGCCGCCGATCGGAGCCGTCTTGTGCAATGGCGGCGTCGAACCGGCTCAGGAGATTGTGGATCCTCTGACTGCGCGAGGCGTTGTGCTGTGGGCGGCGGATGGACCGATCGTCCTGTGTGCGGTCGACTGGGTAGGGATTGGAAATGAGGCGCACGACGCGTGGCGCGATGCCCTGGCCAAAGCAGCGGGCACCACGCGCGAACGTGTAGCGGTACACACATTGCATCAGCACGATACCCCGGGTGCGGATTATACAGCGGAACGTTTTCTCGCGGGAAACGGCATCGGCGGGGCGATGTTCGATGTTGAGGCGGCAGTCCAGGCGCTGAACCACGTTGCTGCGGCGGTCGCAGAAGCAGCAAGCCGTCCTGAGCGAGTAACCCATCTGGGCATTGGCATGGGGCGCGTTGAAAAAGTGGCCTCCAACCGGCGAATCCTTGGCCCGGACGGACAGTGTGGGCCGGCGCGCTTCAGCAGTTGCCGCAGTGAAGAACTTCGGAATGCCCCTGAAGGTCTGATTGATCCGAATGTTCGGATGCTTTCGTTCTGGAACGAAGACAAACCACTGGTCTGCCTGAGTTATTACGCCACGCACCCGCAAAGCCATTATGGAAAAGGGGGCGTCTCCTGGGATTTTGTGGGGATAGCCCGTGCGTTGCGTGATGCGGCGCTGCCGGGAACGCTTCATGTGCATTTCAACGGAGCGGGTGGCGATATCGCCGCGGGCAAATACAACGATGGATCGCCGGAGAACCGGCCGGTTCTGGCGGCCCGGCTCGCGGAGGGCATGCGCCTCGCGTGGGAGTCCACTGAAAAGACACCCATAACAGCATCAGACGTGCACTGGCGCACGTTCCCGGTCTCCTTGCCGGTATCCGAAGCATACGACATGTTGGAGGAAGGAAAAATCCTGGCTGACGAGGCTGAGAACACGCCGCGCCGTGTTCGTGCAGCACGGGCATTGGCCTGGTTTTATCGCATGAGTTCGGGGCATCGGATTGATTTGGCCGCGCTGGATGTTGGCCCGGCCACCGTGCTTCATATGCCGGGGGAATTGTGTATTGGTTACCAGCTTGCCGCACAGGAAATGGGCCCCGGGCGCTTTGTCTGCCTTGCTGCATACGGCGATTACGCGCCCGGATACATCTGCCTGAGTGAGGCATACCCCCAGGGCGGGTATGAACCATCGGCATCGCGGGTATCCCCTGAGGTCGAGGGTGTCTTGATGCAGGGGATGCACGCCTTGTTGCAAGAAACGGCAGGGGAGTAACATAATTCCTGCAGGGAATGGCCGGGACTTTTTCCGGGTTCCTCGAAGGATGGAGGATGCCGCAGCTTACCCCGGAAATCTCGGGATTGCGGTACTGATTTTCGTAAATGCCCTGTGCATTGGTGGCTAGAGCAAAGGGAAAGGATACGCACACGATGAAGGAAGCACAGTCGAAACGAATTGGGCGGCGCGGATTCCTGCGCGGGGCATCCGCACTGGCTGCGGGGGCTTTGGTTTCAAACTGCCGTTCCACAACCGGCACGCCGCGAGCCTTGGGAAGACAAACCCGTTTGGCCACCTTCGCGTGCGATGTCACTCTGCCTCTGGGAACGCCCATTTACTCGAGCTATAAACCACTGGAGACAATCGAGCACCCGCTTATGGCAAAGGGTGTGGTCATTGAACAGGGCAATGACCGGTATGTGTTGTGCGCCGTGGATTATTGCGAGCTGCGCAATTCAACCTACGATCTCTTCCGCGAGGCCGTGGCCGAAAGCGCACAGACGAGCATCTCGCATGTGGCCGTACAAACCGTTCACCAGCACACCGCGCCCATGGGCGATGCAGATGCGCGCCCGTTTATTGATGCCGTGAATCCGCCGCCGGCATTTCCAGCCAACGAGGTGTGGGATACCCTGGCCGCAACACTGGGCGGGGCGGTCCGAGAGGCCATGGGCAACTTTACGCCGGTTGATGCCGTCGGCATGAGCCAGGCGCGAGTAGACCGGGTGGCCTCAAACCGCCGGGTCCCCCTGGGGGATGGCAAAGTCGGTTTTCGGGCCAGTTCGTGCCGCGACGAAAAGATACGGGACATGCCCGAAGGGCTGATCGATCCGATGCTGCAGACCATCACGTTTGCGCAGAATGGCCGCCCCGTGGCGCGGCTCCATTACTATGCCACGCACCCGCAGAGCTTTTACGGTGATCCCCGTGCCAGCTACGATTTTGTCGGGATGGCCCGCGAACACCTTGAGCAGGAAGAGGGCATTTTCCAGGTGTACTTCACCGGATGCGCGGGAAACGTCGCCGCGGGGAAATACAACGACGGCTCACCCGAGGCGCGTCAGGGCCTTTACGAACGCCTCTATGCCGCGATGAAAGCCTCCTGCGCCGCGCCCACGTTCGTGCCGATCACGCCCATCACCTGGACCACCGCGGAATTTCCGTTGACGGAGCGCGATGACCCCGGCTACACGGAAGAAGACTGCCGGGCACAATTGGCTGATGTGAGCAGGCCGGACAGCGTGCGCACGGGCGGCGCGATGGGCCTGGCATACCGGCTCCGGAGCAATCGGCCCATTGAATTGAACGCGCTGCACATGGGCAACCTCCACATCGCGCACCTTCCGGGTGAACCGATGATCGAATACCAGCTTTTCGCCAAAGAGCTGCGTGCCGGGGAATTCGTGGCGGTGTCCGGTTACGGCGACTGCGCGCCCGGCTACATCTGCCTGGCTTCGGGATACGGCGAAGGCGGCTACGAGCCCACGGCGTCGCTGCTCCGTCCGGAGTCGGAAGGTCCGTTCCGTGAGTCCATCCGGCAGCTGCTTGCGTAGCCGGCTGCAGGCAGGCGGGTTGACGGCTCGCAACTCATTGACAGCCGGATTCAGTCTTTCCAGGGCGCTACGGGCAGGCCCAGCGCCGCGGCACCTTCTGTGGCGCCCAGCATGATGCGTTCTTCGATACCGCTTGCCCACGGCGCAGCGAAGCCATAGTAAAGCTGGGCGTCCGCGCCTTCATAACCGCCTTCCTCAAGTACCCGCTCCGACGGGATGTAACTGGGGATGTGGTGGGCATAGGCCATGACGAACGTGTCGTTGCCCAGCATGCGCTTCAGGAAGACGGAGTAATCGACCACCACCTCGCCTGCAAGCGCGACCAGGGTCTGATCGCCCAGGCGCCACAACTGGATCGGATAGGGATAGGACGAGGGGAGAGGCTGGCCCGCGTCGAGTGTTTCGATCAGCTGGTTCAGGCAACGCAGCCGGTAATCAGGGGCGTTTTCGGCCAGCGCAGCGAGCTCTTCCCGGCTGGGGGCGGGCGCCATCGTGAGTTCTACCTCGTTATAGTAGGCGCTGAACGCCGGTTCGAGGGGCTTCATGGGTTCAGCGAGCACCCGGTCCACGGCAACAGCCAGTTCTTGCCCATATTGGTGGGCCAGCTCAACAGTCCGGCGGGGCAGAGGATTCTGATCCGCGCCGCATCCGGCAAAAAACATGGCTGTCGCACCCGGATGGGCTTTTTCAAGCTCGATCTGGGCGAAACCTGGATAATCTCCCGACCACTGGTAAAAGGCCAGGGTGGTCGCGTGGCACGCGTAACCGAATACAACCGCCATCACCGTGCCGTCGAGCCTGGCCACCCGCAGCACCGGCACCGAATGGTCCACCGGGCCGCTGAAATCATGGGTCTCCGTAATGAGGGCTTCGTTATTGTTGCGCCGGTTTACGGCAAAACGCGTGACACCAACGCCGGATTCCAGTGTTGCGGGGCCCAGGTTGGCAAGCGCTTCATCCAGCGCACCGATGAGCCGGTTCACAAGCTCCTCGGAGTAGCGTTCAATACGTGCCTTTTGCTCATCGTCCAGCGGATACATCTCATACAGCATATTATCCGTCACCGGACCGGTGTGGGTGTGGGAACTGCACAAGATGACATGGCTGTTGGGCAGGCCATGCACGGATTCCGCATGGGCAAGCACCGCCCGGGTCATGGCGAGAGGCAGGCCGACGAGGTCTGTCGTGACGAGGACCGCGCGCTGCTCAGACGCATCTTCAAGCGCCAGGGCTTTCACCCAGATCGGATGAAGAGTGCCTTCGGCGGCGTGGTCACGCCCCGCATAGCCCGCAAGCCATATGGGCTCCTGTGGGGTGATCTCAACCCGTGCGGCGCCTGCGCGCCAGCCGGCGCCCGCCGGAGGCTCCGCGGCGAATGCGCCCCAGGTGAACGCGCCAATACACAAAATGGTGGCCAATAAGAAAGGAATCGCAGGTATACGCTTAAACAACATGTCGATACGTCCTTCTTGTTGAGAAGCCTCGTCTGGTGAAGAATCTCTGTCGAGACTCAACGCCGCGCGCAACGCGCCCATTCCGAACTGTGCCGGAATCAGACCAACGCCCGGCGTGAAAAAGAGAGTAGCACGATTGGATGTATAATGAAAACCGGCGCGCGCTGGAACTTGTTTTGTGATTGCGCATATCATAGAGTACAAGGACTTGCAATGAGGACAACTCGGAAGTGGTTGTTGAAAACGGAGGAATGGATGATGGAGCACAAAGCGAGACAGACGAGTGCGCAGCCGACCCGGCGTGCGTTTTTGAAGACCACGGGCGCTGCCGCTGCCGCGGGGATCGCGATGGCCGGACAACGGCGCGCCAGCGGAGCCGTCGAGACGCTTGCCATGAACGGGGGGCCGAAAGCGGTCACGGCGGAATTTGGCGACGCAACAAAATGGCCTCAATACGGCGAGACAGAAGAGCAGGCCATTCTCGAACTCATCCGCCATCCGAATTACGATCCCAATAAGAAGCTGGAAGAGGAATGGTGCGCCAAGTTCGAGATGCCCTATTCCCGGGCACATTTCAACGGCACGAGTGCGCTGGCCTCGATGTTCTTCGCGCTGAACCTCCCGCCCGGCAGCGAGATCATGGTGCCCAGCTACACGTTCTTCGCGACGGTCGCCCCCATGCGGTTTTTCGGCCTGGTACCGGTGTTTGTGGACATCAACCCGCGCACGCTGAACTTCGACCTCGAAGACGCGAAGAAACGGCTGACCCCGAACACAAAGGCCGTGTTGCCGGTGCACTGGATCGGACTGCCGAGCGACATGGACCTGATCAACGAATGGGCGGAGGAGAAGGGTCTGATCGTGCTCGAAGACTCCGCGCATGCGCACTGCGCGAAGCTGAAAGGCAAATACATGGGCACCTGGAGCCGTATGTCCATCTACAGCTTCCAGATGAGCAAACCGCTGCCGGCGATCGAAGGCGGCATGGGCATGTACCAGAACAAGGACGATTTTGAGCGCGCCACGGCGTTCGGGAACTACGAAATGCCGGGCGTCGATCCCGAGAGTCCCGTCTATAAATACCGGGGATCAGGGTTCGGCCTGAAACTGCGGATGCACCCCTTCGCGGCGGAGCTTGCACGCTGCCAGATGCGCGGCCTTGAAGAGCGCAATGCCGCGGGCGCACGGCAGACGCGCCGCCTGAACGATGCGCTGATCCAGCTCCCGGGCCTGTACGAGCAGTCGAGCGGGCGTGACGACATCGAGCGTCTCTACTACGCCTGGAACATGCTGTTCATTGATGAAGCGGAAGCGGGCATGTCTCGCGACGCGGCGGTGAAAGCCCTTCAGGCCGAAGGCGTGAACGTCAGCGGATTGAGCTACACGCTCCAGCACAAGCTGCAGCTGTATGCTGAAGACCAGTGGTGGCATCACAAACCCGTCATTCCGGAGTTGCCGGGCTCGGAGCAGGCGAACGCGACCAGCGTTGCGCTCCCGTACTTCACTAACGAGGTCCCGGAACTGGTCGATCAGTACATCAAGGCCTTCGAGAAAGTCTGGGCGCACCGCAGCGCAATCGGCAGGGCGTAAGACAAGCTCAATACGAGCGGGAGGAGACTGGCAATGCGTATGAAGGAAGCGGCGTGCCTGGCCGCGGCACTGATACTGGCGGTGACAGCGTTTGCATGCGCTCATGCGAAGCAATGCGCTCTCAGCACGGGTAAGTCGTGCCCTGCAGGCACGACCAACCGGCTGGCATGCCGCCTGGCCAACTACGGCAACTATCAGAACATCGCGCTGCCTCATCTGCAGCATCTGGGAGTCCGTTACGTGTTCATGAACGTGCCGGAACCTGGAGCAGCAGAGCAGGAGATGGCCGCCCTCAGCCAATACGGCCTGAAACCCCTGGTTATGCGTGCCAGCACCGACCTGTCGAAAGAGTCCAGCGTGCAAGAACTCGGGCAGCAGGCCGCCGTCTGTGAGAAGATGGGTGTGAAGTTCATGTTTTTGTCGGCGAAACGCAACGACGCCCCCAAGGAGGCGGTCTACGATCGCCTTCGCCGCGCCGGCGACCTCGCTGCGAAGCATGGCGTGACCATTGCGCTCGAAACACACCCGGATCTCGGCACGAACGCCGATGTCCATCTTGAGACCATGAAGGCCATTAACCACCCGAATATCCGCGTCAATTTCGACTCCGCAAACATCACGTATTACAACAAGAATACGGATGCGGTGACGGAATTGCGCAAGATCATCGATTACGTGGCCACGGTGGAGATCAAAGACCATACGGGGGAATTCGAGACGTGGAATTTCCCCGCCGTGGGCCAGGGTGTGGTGGACGTGCCTGACCTGCTCGCTTTGCTTCGAGAGCACGGGTATACGGGCCCGATCACGCTTGAGTTCGAAGGGATCAAGGGCGTCGAGCTGAGCGAGCTCGAGACGAAGCTCGCCATCGCCGAGTCAATCGCGTATATCCGGTCGCTGGGCAACTTCGACTAGCCGGCGCCCGGCCCGTTTTGCCGGAGGTACAGTATCAGACGCGGCGGCCCGGGGGTGAGGGCCGCCGCGTTTCAACACGCACCCTGGAGAATGACCTCGATGGAAAACGCCGCGCAGGGGAGTCTGCAGCGCCCGGATTTTTTCATGATTGCGGGGTATTTTGTTCTGATGCTCGCTATCGGCGTCTATTTCTACCGCTACATGAAGCGCATGAAGGACTATTTCAGTGGTGGCAGCGCAATCCCCTGGTGGCTGAGTGGTGTCTCGTTTTACATGACCAGCTTCAGTGTCGCGGCCTTTGTGTTCTACCCGTCGATTTGTTACCGGTATGGCTGGGTGGGAGTGACGCTGCTCTGGGTGGCGGTGCCGGCCACGCTGTTCAGCGTGCTGCTTTTTGCGAAGCGGTGGCGGCGCGCCCGCATTGACAGCCCGGTGGAATATCTGGAAACGCGCTATAACCCCCTGCTTCGGCAGATTTTTGCCTGGCAGGGGATCCCGGTGCGCATGATCGATGACGGCATCAAGTTGTTCGCGACGGGTAAGTTCATTTCCATCTGCACAGGCGTCGACATCAACTACAGCATCCTGGGCGCGGGCGGGATCATGCTGATTTACACGTTCATGGGCGGTCTGTGGGCCGTGATGGTGACCGATTTCGTACAATTTGTCGTGCTGACCGCCGGTTTGCTTGTCATTTTGCCATTATCGCTTCAACAGGCGGGCGGCCTGAGCCAGGTCTTTACCAATTCGCCCGAAGGTTTCTTCCGCATGACCTCCGAGGAATACAGCTGGACCTATGTCATCCCGCTGATCATGCTGTACAGCCTTGCCTGGAGCAGCATCAACTGGGCGCTCATCCAGCGGTATTATTGCGTGCCAAAAGAACGGGACGCGCTTAAAGTGGGCTGGATGGTCGTGGCGCTCTATATCATAGGCCCGCCGCTGATGTTCTTCCCCGCGATTGCAGCGAGGCAGTTTATTCCCACGCTCCAGGATGCGGGCGACATCTACCCGATTCTCTGCGCGAAGCTTCTTCCCGCGGGCATGTTGGGGCTGGCCATCGCGGCCATGTTTGCCGCGACCATGTCCACCCTGAGCGGCGACTACAATGCCTGTGCCGGGGTCCTCACCAACGACGTATACCGGCGCCTGTTCCGGCCGAAGGCGTCGCAGAAAGAACTGGTGGCGGTGGGGCGTCTGATGACGCTTCTGGTAGGCGTGATCGCGCTGGGCACCGCGCTGGTCCTCGCGCGCGGGCGGGCCGAGAGCATGTTCCGCATTATGGTGACCCTGTTTGGCGTGGCGACCGCGCCCGTGGCGGTTCCGATGCTCCTGGGCCTGCTGTCGCGCCGTTACACCGGCCGCAGCGCAGTCATTGGCTTCCTTTGCGGCACGGTGGTTGGTCTGCTCCTGTTCGCGCTGTCATTTCACAAGTCGCCCCTGTCGCTGGCCGGGATTTCCTGGGTGCCGGAAAGCGAGGAGTTCCTTCTGGGCGGCTTGAAGGTCAAACTTGAGATCGCCATGTTTTTGAGCACGGCACTCATCACGTATGCGATGATGGAGCTGACCAGCTGGCTCGCCCCCGCGCACAGCGATGAGCTGGAGCGGGCCCAGGCGTTCCTGGCGCGCCTTGACGTGCCCATCGGGAAATTGGCAGAGGATCAGGAGCACGATGACGCCGGAGGCGCGACGATCATATCGCCGTTCCGCATTGTCGGGGTTTGTGTGGCGGTCATCGGGGTGATGATGCTGGCTCTGGTTCCGTGGATCCACGAGGCGACGCCACGCATGCTGGACATCATTCTGGGGTCCATCTTGCTTCTGGCCGGCGTGTTCGTGGCGTGGAGCAGCAAACGGGACCTTATCGGGTCAAAATCATGACCGGGCGGACCGGGCCGGACAGGGGCAGGGCGACAGCGCGGACCTGAAACTTACCGATCGCTGCAGTGGCCGGTGTCTATGGAAAAGGAGCGGTTGGACATACTCGTGCAACGCCAGGCTGGCGTGTCGCGATCTAAAGCCCGGGGCCTGATTCACACCGGACAGGTATACGGTCCGGGCAGCCGGAAGCTCGACAAGCCCGGCATGCGCCTGGATGTCTCCACTCCGCTGGAAGTCCGCGACGAGTCCCGCTACGTCAGCCGGGGCGGCGACAAGCTTGAAGCAGCCTTCGCGGCCTTTACCTTCGACGTTGCGGGCCGGGTGGCGATCGACGTGGGCGCTTCGACGGGCGGGTTCACGGATTGCCTTCTGCAGCATGGCGCCGCGTATGTCTACGCGGTGGATGTGGGATACGGCCAGCTGGCCTGGCGGCTCCGGCAGGATCCCCGGGTGTGTGTCATGGAACGCACGAACATCCGGCACGTGGCCGCGGAGGCCCTGCCGAGACTTCCTGAGGTATTCACCGCCGACTGCTCGTTCATTTCGCTGCGGCTGGTGCTGCCCGTGCTCCAGACCTTGCTCCGGAAACCGGCTGAGGGGGTGGTGCTTATCAAGCCCCAGTTTGAGGCGGGGAAAACGCTCGTCGGGAAGGGTGGCGTGATCCGGGACGAAGCCGTGCGCGAGCAGACGGTTCAGGACGTGCTCGCCGCGGCAGAGGCATTCGGTTTCGAAACGGGTGGAGTGATTCCATCCCCATTGAAGGGACCCAAGGGAAACCAGGAATATCTGGCGTATTTGAGGCTGCCGGCGATAGAATAAGTACTCGATCGCGGTAAACGAGCCCGTGGAATTATGCTTGAACGCCTGCATATACAGAACTACGCGCTGATCGACGAGATCGAACTGGAATTCGGGCCCGGTTTCAATGTCCTGACCGGTGAAACGGGCGCGGGCAAGTCCATCATCGTCGGAGCACTGAATCTGGTGCTCGGCGCCCGTGCGTCTTCCGAAGGGGTGCGCGACGGCGCCGATCGGGCCCGCGTCGATGCCGTGTTTCGTATTGAGGATCCCGCCCGCGACCTGGCCGCGGCGCTTGATGCCTCGGGCATCCTGCTCGACGACGGAGTATTGATCCTTTCGCGTGTGATTACTGCTGATGGCCGGAGCCGGGCCTTCGCCGCTGGAGTGCCCGTGCCCCTAACCGTGCTGGGGGCGCTTGGCGACGAATTGGTGGATCTGCACGGCCAGCATGAGCACCAATCCCTTCTCAAACCGTCGCGCCAATTGAATCTGCTCGACGGGTTTGCCGGCGCCGAATCCAACGTTATCACGGTTGCCGAAGCCGTATCAGCCCTGCGCGGCGCCGAACGCGAACTTGCCGTCCTGGAAGTGGACGACCGGGAACGCGCCCGGCGCATTGAATTCCTGCAGCACGAGGCTGAAGAAATCGAGAAAGCCGCCCTGGAACCGGGCGAGGAAGAGGAACGCCGGGAACGCCGCGACCTCCTTACCCATGCGGAACGCATATTTGAATTGAGCTCGCAGGCATATGCCTCGCTGTACGAACATGAGGAGGGCGCGGTCGTCGATGCACTGGCGGCTGCCATTGGCAACGTGGAGGAACTGGCCCGCATCAACAGCCGTTTCGCGCCCTTCGTGGAACGCCTTGCGGACGCGCGTGAAAAGATCGAAGAAGTCGCAGCGGAGCTCCGTGAGTTCACGACAGAGGTCGATTTCGACGCGGAAGAGCTGGAAGGAATCAATGCGCGTCTGACACTGATCAGCGCATTGAAACGTAAATATGGTGCATCGATTGACGCAGTGCTGGACTATTGCCGCCGCGCCCGGGCTGAAGTGGCGGCGTTCGAGCAGCGCGATGAGCGAATCGCGCAGCTCCAGCGCCAGCGCGATGCGTTGCTGGAGAAGGCCCGCGACCTTGCCGGGGTGCTTTCCGTGCTGCGAAAAAAGGCCGCGTGCACGCTCGATAAGCAGATTGCCGCCGCACTCGCGGAGCTTGGGATGAAGGGAGGGCGGTTTGAGACCCGGTTCGAGCACGGGGAACTCAGCCCGACGGGCATTGACCGGGTCGAGTTTCTGCTGGCAGCCAATCCCGGCGAAGCGTTGAAACCATTGCGCCAGGTTGCCTCAGGCGGCGAGATCTCCCGGGTTATGCTGGCGCTCAAAAGCGTGTTTGCGAACGCCGATACCATTCCCACGCTGATATTCGATGAAATTGACGCCGGGGTAGGGGGGGCCGTGGCAAAGAAGGTGGCGGCGAAGCTCGGTGAGCTTGCGGATTCGCATCAGACCATCTGCATATCGCATCTGCCGCAAATCGCGGCTGCGGCCGAGACCCATTTCCACGTGGCCAAAATGATTCAGAAAAAGCGCACCGTCACCTCGGTGGCGCGTATTGCCGACGAAGAGCGCGTGCGGGAACTGGCGCGCCTGCTTGACGGTTCCGTCTCTGAGGTCAGCCTCGAACACGCGCGAAGCCTGCTTTCACCGCCGGCCCGATAAAACAATCAACCCGGAGCGTGAGTGGCGGCCACGGCGTCGCGAATAACACCAAAATACAGCTGCATCAGCGCGGCACGCTCCAAGAGGTCCTGATAGATCTCCTGGGTCATCTCCGCGAGCGGCGCCGGGTCGGCGCCTTCCAGGTTATCGCGTTGAAACCGCGCGATGCTGATGAGCGGGCGGCATGCCTCATTCAACTCCGCAAAAAGGCGCGTATCTTCATCCAGCCGCATGAGCTCGCCTACAATTTCCCGGGCCATTGTGATGTTCCGGCCCTGGCGGAGGCAGGCGCGGAGCTGCTCCGTCTTCTCATGCCCCAGACGGGCCAGTTGTTCCAGCTGGAGAAAGACTGCGCCCCAGTGCTCACACCAGCTATCCAGCAGGGCCATCTGAGTTGGCGCGAAACAGGACACCAGGCGCTGAATTCCATCTTGAAGGGTCTCGCGGGGAATGTGTGGGCAGAGATGGGCGAGCCAGGTGTTCCGGTATGCAATGCGCAAAAAATCAGCTTCGACCATGGGGCGGCAGATCACCGGGTACCATTCCAGGAAACCGTCCGGGGCAAAGCGGGACTGATACACGTCGAGCAGGGCCCTTTCGGGCGAGTCGGACAAAGACGGGATGGAGCCGTCGTGGGAAGGTGTCAGCAGCAGTTCGAACAAATCCATCACCGGCCCGGCTGGTATCGCATTGCGATCATCTGTTGCCGTGTCCTGCAGGCTCATAGGCGCGAGGTAGTCTTTCCGGCGCTCTATTGCGAGATGGCCTTCGCCATACGGGCCGGTCTCTCGAAAATGAACGTACCCGACCGACAACAGCAGAACCGGGCAGCGCACGGCTGTGGCCAGGTGCATGGTGCCCGTATCGTTGGTGACCAGTGCGCGTGCGGACTCGAGGAGAGCGGCCAGCTGTGGAATGGTGGTTTTGCCGAAAAGGTGCACCGCCAGCCCCGGCGCCTGCGCCTCGAAGGCCTCGCCCAGCGGGCTTTCGGATTCCACGCCGAGGAGGAGAATCCGGGCATTCTTTTCATCGGCCAGCCGCCGCGCCAGTTCCGCGAATTGGGCAACGGGCCAGCGTTTGGATGAGTCGCTGGCACCGAGCTGCAGGCAAACCACGAAATCGCGGTCGCTGATCCCATGTTCCGCAAGGATCTCCCGCACCTCGCGGCGATCATCGTCCGTGACGGCAAAGCTGAGCCCGGGCACGGAGGGAGCGTCTTGCATAAAGTTGCGGAAGACGTCGCTGATATTGATGTCGCTGTACACGCGCTGATGTACGCTGGTAAAGAAATAGTTGGTCCAGGGTCCGCGCAACACAAAGAGCCAGTCATCACTGAGATGTGCGCCAATGATCTGTGGGCCGTGGACCATCTTCAGCAACGCAGCTGAGGCGGTGCTGAGCGTGCAGTTGTAGATCACATCGAACTGGCGTGCATTCAGGTCGTCAACCAGTGCCGCGGCGCTCCGGTATGCCCGGAGCAGTCGCTCGGAGTCGCTGCTGCGTAAATCGCCGAACGTCGCATCTTCTTCGTAAAGCATGATGTCGTTGATATCGGGATTGCGTTCGGCAATGGCGCGCGCCAGAGGCCGGACCATCGCGGTAATGTGCGCGCCGGGATAACGCTGGCGCAGCGTGCGGGTCAAGGTTGAATTCTGAAGCATATCTCCCATACGGGCCATCTGAGCCACCAGGATACGCATGCCGTTACTCCAGACTCTGCTGCTCGAGCAATGCTTCGCCGGAAGTGCGCAGCTCGCGCAGATAGGCGAACAGCGCTTCGGCGCGGTTATGGGCCGTCATGGCTGCAGGCAGGTGCGCGTTTACGGTTTCATGATCGAACACGGCATCGGGTGGCAGGGTTTCCAGGAAGGCCGCCAGTGCAACGTCGTCTGAGCAGCGTTCTTTCATTTCGGCGACTGTATGCTGCACGCGAATACCCTTGCGAAGGATGCGCGTGCCGTGTGCGTCGAGGATCAGCTCGAGCATCTGTGCCGCGCGTTTCTCGTAGGTGTGGTCACGGAGTGCGCGTTCGCGGGCGGCCGCGGCGATCTGTGTGCGTTCGGCGGGGTGGGCGAGGTAATGATCGAGTTTGTGTCGCAATTCCCGAAGAGAGGTGTACACCGGCAGTTCGGAGTCGAAATCAAAACAGGCGTCCAGGCCTTTGCATGCGTCGCAGAGCTGGAATCCTCCGCAGGCAGCGATCTCGAAGACACGGGGGTTGATCGCGTCGCAATGGGGATCGACGCCGGGGAAACTCGTGCTCGAGTGGAGATTCAGGTTGATCTTTGAGCCCGCGACGATCCTGGCGAACAATTCGGGCGTAAACCGTTCATTCGGGCGCTGAATCACTCCCCGGAGGGACGGATGGGTCCAGTTCACGCCCCAGATTTTCAGCGCATAGTCCGTGAGCCCCGACAACAGCTGGTTGCGGTTCATGTAACCCGCTCCGGCAAAGGAGACGTCGCAGGAGAATTCGTCACGCTCCGTTTCCTCAAGCGTTACCGGGCGGTGGATGTCCGGGTCGCAGCCCGTCAATACGCAAGCCGGGTGCAGGCATCCTATCTCGCGAAGCTTGTCTTCGAAGGCGCCGGGCTGGATATGAAAAAAATGGTCGTAGCGCGGCGCAAGTTCTTTCCAATACGGCAAATGGCGCCAATTTTCGACGTACCAGAACGCGGTAACGATGCCTGCCGGGGCCAGCCGGAGCGGGAATTGCGGGGCTACCGGCGCCTGGGCCATGACGATACAGATGTCGGGGCCAAATTCCATCACGCGGGCATAGGACCATTCTCCCAGAAAGTGCACCAGGAGTTCGCCCAGCTGACTTGCGGCCTTGCGCGATTTCACAGAGGTGGTCATGGTCTCGTAGAGGTTCCAGGCCAGGCTGTTGTCGGCATAGATGGTCTGGTGGCCCAGTTTTTGAAATGCACGGGCCAGGTAGTCGGCGATGGGCAGAGAGCCACCGAACATCGGCCCGACGACGGCGATTCTCAGGCGCTGGCCCAGCAGTGCAGCGCGTGAAATCTGCGCGGCCATCGCTTCGGCAAATGCCGGCTGGAGACGCGCGGACGGTGGATGCACGAACACCTGCGGCGTTTCGCGCGCAAATTGCTGAAAGCGGGGACAGGCGGCGATCGCGTCCGGCTCGCCCAGACCCAGCAGCACCTCGCTGTCTCGCAGGGGACCCTGCACCGCCAGGGCGGCAACAGCACGCTCGGGCTCGACCGCGGCAACACGGTAACCACGCTCACAGAGTTCCAGGATGTGATAGCCCAAACCCACGCCGACAACCAGCACCGGGCGGGCAGGGTCCAGATCCGCGGAATCGAGCAGGCGCCGGGCTTCCTCGCGGGGCTTGTAGCGGCTGTGCAGGTACGCTTTGCCGACACGCAGGGTCGGTTCGCCCTCGCGGCCTTCTTCCAGGCAGACGCCGGGGGGCGGCACCACGTCCGCAAGCTCCGCCGCCCATTCTCGCGCCGGCTTCATCATCGTTGTGATATCCGTGGTTTCACGAAGCACTCCTCACCATTTTCACCCATGCTATGCACCCCCACGCGCGATTTCTTCCAGCAAACGGCTCGCGTCCGCATTGCCGGCATCAAAGAGGAGCACCGTCTCCAGATGCTCCCGCGCTTCGCCGGTTTTTCCCAACAGGACCAGGATACGCGCGAGGCGCAAGGCCATTGCGGAGTTTCCGGGGTAGAATTCGACGAAACGCCGAAGCACCGGTTCGAGATCCTCCCAGCGCTCCTGCGATTCGCCGAGGCTGACAAAGGGTTCCATGAGCGAGATGTTGTCGAAGTGAACGTCCAGGGAGGCTTTGAGCTTTTCAAACGCTTCTTCCAGGCGGCCGGCCGCGAGCAGGGCCAGGCCCCAGGCGCCGAGCGCACGAAAGTCATTCGGATCAGCGGCGGTCGCCTGCGCAAGGCAAGGGATGGCCTCTTCGTGCCGATTCATCGCGACCAGCAGCACCCCCAGTTGCCCGGTGATGTCTGCACGATCCGGGCTGGAGGCCAGGGCTTCACGGAGGGCTGCTTCGGCGGCCGCGAACCTTCCCATCCGGCCCAGGGCCTGCCCGAGGATAAAATTGCGCTCGGTGGGGTCCGCGTCACCGGCCAAGGCGGCGATCGTGCATGCCTCTTCAAAGCGGTCCGCGGTCAGGGCAGCCCGTGCACGCTCCAGCGGCGAGCCCGGCGCTCTTTTCGCAACCACAAGATACTGGAAAACAAGAAAGTCCTGGTATTCCACGTCATCCAGGGGGCCGATGGTCAGTCTTCCCATCGTGAACCCTCCATCGTCGTTGCGCGGGAGGGACTCCGCTGGAAGCATTGAAAGCGGCTGCATTTTCAGGATTTCATAGCCGGCTCCCTGGAAAAGCAGCTGCATTTCTACCGCGGTAAAGAAGCGCAGATGCGTCCGGTCAAGGATCCCGGCGTCTTCGTATTTCCACCGGCCTTCGGCGAGCATCCGCACCACCTGGCAGAAACGCGCGTTGGGGATGCTGGCGACCACGACGCCCTCCGGGGCGAGGAATGGGGCCAGCCGGCGCAGAGCGGCTGCCGGCTCGATGAGGTGTTCGAGCACATCGCCGAGCGTGATGCAGTCGAAGTACGCGGATTCAAAGGGTAATTCCATCCGCTCGATATCGCCGGTCAAAACCCCGTCCAATACCTCCTCGGCCAGGGCGCTGGCTCGCTCGTCAATTTCAATACCGATGACTTCGTCGACGCCGCGCTGTTTCAGCGAGTGTCCAAACGCGCCTGCTCCGCATCCGATATCCAGGACCCGTTTCGTGTCCGGGGGGATATGGGCGGCCAACTCGGAGCGTGGGGAACAATAGTAGCCGCCATAATGGTAGCGGGATTCTCCTTCATTGCCGCCGGGCATGCGCGTGGCCTCGGATACCATCTCTAGCAACTGTTCCATGCGATGGTCGTAGGTGTGCTGCGCCAGCACAAGCTCTTGTCCTTGTTTCGCGATGCGCTCTCGCGCATCGGGATCATTGAGGTAGCGTTCAATGAGCGCACACAGCTCCACCTCATCGCGGTAAAGCACGAAATGTTCACCTTCCTGGAAGAGGTCTGACAGGCCGTCCGCCTGGTCGGTGACAAGGAGCGCGCCGGATGCCATTGCCTCGAACACCCGCATATTGAGATCGTGGTTGACGGCCGCATTCACAACGATTTTCGACTGGGCGTAGGTTCGGGCCATATCCTCCGGCCATTGCTGGCCGATGCAGTGGTTGGGGAACCGGCTGCGCACGCAATCAAGAATGCTGGCCCGGCGATCGTGGGGATCTTCCTGAATGCGGCCTATATAGGCGACGTCATAGATGCGCTCGAGCTGCCCCACGTCGTGCAGTTCAGGCGAGCAGGCAAGCGGAAGCCAGCGCACGCTCGCGATACCGGCCTCCTGAAACATTGGGATTTGGGCCTTCTGCGCCAGAAACGCGATGTCGAACTGCCGCGCGATGGCCATGCGCAGTTCCGGAGCCAGGTGCGTATCAATGAGGTAGCAGGCTTTGGGGATCCGCAGGCTGTGGAGGTCCGGTGGCGCCTCTTTCGGGCCGGAATCCACCCAGAGATACAGGGAAGGCTCAAATCCTTCGGGCAACTGTGCCAGGAGTTCGCTGCACGTCCCCTCCAGGCCCAGTTCAATGTCGTGCGAGGCGTATGGCGGCGCCTCGCCTGAAAACCCCCAGCGTTCGAGGATTGCCTCGGGGCACCGGAGTCCCGCTGTGACAACGTGATGGTGTTTGCGCAGGGCGGCCTCAAAATACCGGCCCGTTGTGATGGGCGACGCCATGTAATGCAGGAGGATATTCGCCGCGGGCGCAGGGCGAGTGGGAGAGGGGGCCGGCGGCGCGGGCCTTGGGCTCCGGGCGCTCTTGCGAGGACTGAATTCGGCCGCCGACAGGATGGTTTCGCGCCAGGCCTCGACGAAGCGCGCCATGGGGAATGCCTTCGCCACAGTCTCCCGTGCGCGAGCGCCGATCTCCCGTGCATAGTCCAGGTCATTGAGAAAAGTCTCAATATGTCCCCGGAGAACATCCGGATCATACGACAGAAAGCCGTCTTTTCCGTCGGTAAGGGGGGATGTCGGGTTCGCGAGGGAGACCACGGGCATGCCGGTGGCCATTGCCTCGAGCAGCGCGAGGTTGTAGCCGTCCTCGAAGGCTTCCCGGGTGACATGCAGATAGCACCGGAACGTGCGGTAAAGCTCCCGGAGGTGTTCAAACGTCGGAGCGGGCTGCGATCCCGGGATGTCTGGGTTGTCGCCTGCAACGTGATTGGGGAAGCCGGCACAGACCTGCTCCTGAAAATCGACATCGAACATGGCGTCCCGCGGGCGCATCGCGTTGCCGACGCGTAGCACCCCGAGGCGCTCTCCCGTGTAGCCGCCGTATTCCTCGACGTCGATACCCGGGCGGATGACGGGCCCTTGGAAGCCATAGTCGTCCCGTTTGCTCTCGGAAATAAACACAAACCGGGCGAATTCACGCAGGGTTTCCAGCAGGCGCTGAAACGTGTTGTGGGGCTGGTCGGGGTTGACCCGGGCGGTCGTCTCCAGGAACGTGCGCCGGTTGTGGCAGAGCACCAGAAGAGGCGTTGCAGACAGCAGCACCTCTTTGGACAGGGTGGCGGCATTCATTTCATTTTGCGCGATTACGAGGTCAAACCGGCCTTCAGCGAGCTCCTGCCGCCAGGCGCTTTCATCCAGAAATGTGAAGCCTGCGGGGATGGGGCGATAGTGTTCCTGCCATTTCCGGGCGAGCGGCGGTTTATCGTATTCGCCGATGACAAAGGGCATGCCGGTCCGTGCCATCAGGCACAGGTACGGCTCGTGAAAATTGAATGTCAGGATGCGCGGTGCGGCCATTCCTACCCCGCGAGTTGTTCGGCCTTTTCCTGTAGAATCGCTACGATCGCACTTTCTTTTTCGGCCCGGGGCGCCAGCTCGTACTCCAGCAAGTCCGCCAGCAGGATCGAATCCCGTTTTTTCAGGGCTTCAGTGGCTTCCCGCAAAAAGGCATTGAGTTCGTCATGAAACTGTTTTACCGAGAGCCCATCGATCTGAAGCTCTTCCAGGGAGATCTCGAGGGCATTGGCGACCATGAGCTCTCGTTCCTTGATGGTGCTCCACAAGGATGCCAGCTGTTGAAACGGCTCATACCCCGCATCCGGCGTCTCGCTCTGAAACACGCGGGCGAGTTCCTGGCAGGCAAGCGGCAGATCGGGCAGCGAGGTTTGCATGTCGGACAGCGACTCATTCACCAGCGCCCGGGTATCTGCCGACGTGATCACGATCTGCCGGGCGCTGGCCGCCGGCTTGTTCATCATGGTCTCCACCAGGAGCCCTGCGCTGATCTCCTGTCCGTCAATCTGGACCGTCATGATGGAGCGGCCTTCCTCCTGGAGCTGCCGGCCGACCGAGACAACCAGATCGAAGACGCTGGCTGGCGTCTCTTCCCCCAGGGATCGGATGTTGCCGTCTACGATGAGTTCCATGACTGTGGTTCCCCGATGCGTTACCGCTGAATCAAATCCGTAAGGGCGTCGATTTGTGCCGCTGCAGCCGCCTGCGTATTTTCGCTCTGAATGGCCAGATACACTTCACGCCGGTGTACGGCCACGGATTTCGGGGCCACAATTCCCAGCTTCACCTGGCTTTCCTTCAGATCGAGGACTTTGACCTCAATGTCGTCCCCGATCATGATGCTTTCATCCTCTTTACGGGTTAAGACCAGCATGGGAAGCCTCCCGGGCCTGTCCCTGGCCCTGATGGGGTGGTGCAAGGAAGAACTGGATGGGATAGTCGCTGCGGTCCAGGAGCGCCTGTTTGGCGAGCCGCAGCCTGGGGTTGATCAGGATGGGCGCCCGGAGATTGGTGCGCACCTTGCTTTTGTCCTCGGGCACAACCACCAGCGTGTAGACTTCCAGCTCCTCAATGGAGCTCACCGCCAGTTCGCTGAGCTCCGCCGGGCGGACATCTACATGGTAATCCGGGACAAGCACCGTGGGCACCATCATGATAAACGCGAGCTCGCTCGATTCCGTCGATTGGAGCCAGCGGAGATAGTCACTGGGCCCGGGCAACTGCACGAAACGGCGGTATTCCTGGAAACCCAGAATGGGTTGCGTAAAGGTGATTATGGCGTCCGGAGCCACCTCAAGCGTCCCGAAGCGCACTGTTTCTAACTGCATTACGACTCCCCAATCTTCCATTTCGGTGGTGTGATCACGGACATGGCGGAACTCCATCGCTGGCCCTTCGTTCCGGGGCCGTGCCGGAGACTCTCCCCGCTGCATTTCTGTCGTCTGCGGTCTGAACAGGCATTCAGCGACCGTCTACATGCCAGTATGCATGAAGCTGCGCGCTCATGGCAAGGCCCGTGCCGGATCCAGCCTGCGCGGCCAGGGCGTTCGCCCCGGGTGAGAGACGCGACGTATCAGCGCGCATGCCGGGGGAATCCGTTTGCTCCGGAATACCACAGGCAACCTTCCCCCAGCAGTTCTTCAAGCTCGCGGCAGAGACGCTCGGACGGAGCCACCATGCAGGACGGGGTTGCATGCACGATGATCTCATCACGTTCGGGGGTAACGCAGTGCAGGAAGACATCGCAACTGCCAGATTGCGCATCCAGAAGCTCGGCGAGCCGGGTAAGCAGGGCCTCATCAAGCCCCACCGTGCTCAATCGGATGTGCACGGCTTCCGTAAAGCGCTTCTCGGTGTCATCGATGGGCACAATATCCTCAGCGAGGAGGCTGACCTCGTCATTTCTGTAGCTGACTTTGGCGCGCAGCATGACGACCATGTCGGGCACGAGCAGTTCGGCTTTCTGTTCATACAATTCGGGAAACACGACCACTTCACAGGGACTTTCGAGGGTTTCGAGCGTGACAAACGCCATTTTGCGGTTGCGTTGAGTGACATGGATTTTGGCGTTGGAGACAAGCCCGCCGATGCGGATCTCGTGGCCTTCAGCCAGCGACGGGAGATCTGCGAGGGTGATGGTCGAGAAGCGTTCGAGGAGCGTTGCATGCCGCGCCAGCGGGTGGCTGCTCACATATAAGCCCAGCACTTCTTTTTCCTGCGCGAGCAACTGGTTCTCCGGCCATTCCTCGACGTCAGGCCGTTTATGGATGAGCGGTTCATCGCTCGCGCCGGCCATCAGTTCCAGCAGCGAGGTCTGGCCTGCGGCTCGCTCCCGCTGATTGATCTGGCCTTCGCTCAGAGCGGATTCCAGCGATTCCTCGACCTGCCTGCGGTTCCAGCCCGTACTTTCGAACGCGCCGGCCCGGTTGAGGCTTTCCAGAACGCGGCGGTTGAGCACCCGCGAATCGAGGCGCGCGCAGAAATCGAAGATGTCCGCGTAGGGCCCGTTGGCTTCGCGTTCGGCCTGGATGGCCTCGACCGGATCGCGGCCCACGTTTTTGACCGCTCCCATACCGAAACGGATGGCGCTGCCTTCGACATTGAATCCATAGCAGCTGTGGTTGACGTCGGGCGGGAGGATTTCGATCCCCATCCGGCGGCACTCTTCAATATATTGCGCGACTTTGTCGAGGTTGCCTGATTCGCTGGTGAGCAGCGCGGCCATGAACTCCACCGGATAGTTGGCTTTGAGGAAAGCAGTCTGATACGCCACAAAGGCATAGGCCATGCTGTGGGATTTGTTGAATCCGTATCCGGCGAACTGCTCGATCTTCTGGAACAGCGAAGTGGCCGTCGCTGTATCGATGCCATTCTCTTTGGCGCCTTTCAGGAATTGCACGCCCTGCTGTTCCATGAGATCGGCTTTTTTCTTCGCCATCGCGCGGCGGAGTTCGTCCGCCTGGCCCAGGGAAAAGCCTGCGAGCGCCTGCACGATCTGCATCACCTGTTCTTGATACAGCGCGACGCCGTACGTCTCTTTGAGGATAGGCTCGAGCAACGGGTGGTCGTAGCTGAGCTTGGCTGGATTGTGCTTGTTCTCGATGTACTGGTCCTTGAGCTGCATGGGGCCCGGCCGGTACAGAGCGACCAGGGCGCAGACTTCCTCGAGGCTTTCAAGCCCGATCCGGCGGGAAAGGTCGCGCATTCCCGAGCTTTCGAGCTGAAATATGCCCGTGGTGCGCCCGGAACGCAGTAATTCGTAGGTCAGCGAGTCGTCCGGCTCCAGCGAGTCGATATCGATCGTGACGCCACGGTTCTCTTCAATAAACCGGACCGCATCATGAACGACGGTCAGAGTGCGCAACCCCAGGAAATCCATCTTCAGCAGGCCGATTTGTTCCGCGGTTTTCATCTCGAACTGGGTCGCGACAACATCGCTCCCGGATGCCTGAAACAGCGGAACGTGTTCCGTGAGCGGCTCGTCACAGATGATGACGCCGGCGGCGTGGGTGCCCAGTGTGCCGATGGTGCCTTCGAGCCGGGTTGCCAGGCTCCATAACCGGGCGACCTGGGGGTCTTCCTTTACTTGTCTTTTGAGCTCAGGCTCCTTTTCCAGAGCGTCTTTGAGCGTGATCTTCAGCTCGTCGGGCACCAGTTTCGCGATGCGGTCGACGTCGCCATAGTTCATGCCCATCACGCGCCCGACATTGCGGATCACCTGTTTCGCCAGCATGCGTCCGAAGGTGATGATCTGGCTGACATTCTTCTGCCCGTATTTTTCGCGGACGTATTCAATCAGCTCGGGACGGCGCGTATAACAGAAATCCAGGTCGAAATCCGGCATGGATACGCGGTCAGGATTCAAAAACCGCTCGAACAGAAGGTTGTAGCGTAGCGGATCGATGTTGGTGATCGTCAGGGCATAGGCTACCAGGCTGCCCGCTCCTGAGCCGCGGCCCGGCCCTACGGGAATGCCTTTATCCCGCGCGGTCTTGATGAGGTCCCAAACGACCAGGAAATAGTCGACGAATCCCATCTGCTCGATGACACCCAGCTCGTATTCGGCGCGTTTCACATACTGCGGAGCGGGCTTGCCGTGGTATCGCTCCCGGAGACCCTCCATGACCAGTTCCCGGAGCAGTTCGGGTTTGGATTTCCCGGGCGGGGGCGAATATTTCGGGATCAGATGTTTGTGGAGGGGGATTTCGAGCTCGCAGAGGTCGGCGATCTTTTCGGTATTCGTAATCGCTTCGGGCCAGGCGGCGAACGTCTCCCGCATTTCCTCCGGGCTCTTGAAATGAAACTCCTTGGTCTGGAACCGGAAACGATTTTCTTCCTCGAGGGTCCTGTTGGTCTGGACGCACAAGAGGGCGTCGTGCGCTTCGGCATCCTCTTTGTTCAAGTAATGGCAGTCGTTGGTTGCGGCAAGCATCAGGCCGCTTCGGCGCGCCATGTCTACCAGGCGTGGATTCACGCGGCGCTGCTCGGGCAGACCATGGTCCTGGAGTTCAACGAAAAAATTCTCTGCCCCGAAAAGCGCCAGGTAACGCTGGAGCGCTTCCTCTGCCTCGTCGAATTCTTCGCGCAGGAGATACTGGGGTACAACACCGCGCAGGCATCCGGTCGAAGCAATGAGTCCTTCGGCATGGCGTGACAGCGACTCAAAATCGATTCGTGGCTTGTAGTGAAATCCTTCCAGATAGCCGATGGAGCTCAATTTGCAGAGGTTTCGGTAGCCCGTCTCGTTTTTGCACAGCAGAAGCAAATGGTTGTACGCCGCCGATTGCGTCTTGGAGGAGCGGTCGGTGCGGTGCCCGGGCGCAATGTAGAGTTCAGATCCGATAATCGGTTTGATGCCTTTGGATTTGGCGGTCTGATAGAAATCGACCACGCCAAACATCGCTCCGTGGTCGGAAATGGCGCAGGCGCGCATCCCGTAATCCTGGCAGCGATCGAGAAGCTCGGAGACCTTGATCGCACCATCCAGGACGCTGTATTCGGTATGGACATGCAGATGGCAAAATCCGCCGCTCACTGGATGCGCTCCCATAACATGGCAAGGGCCGCGTCGGCCGCCTGCTGTCTCACGGCGTGGCGTGCACCCTGGAATTCGTACCGGGCGACGTCACATCCTCCATTCCAGGCAACGGCGATGAAAACCAAGCCCACCGGCTTCTCTACAGAGCCGCCTCCGGGGCCGGCGACTCCCGTTACCGCAACGGAAAGATCGGCGTGAAAGCGGTCACGGGCGCCTTCCGCCATCTCGCGGGCAACCTCCGGGCTGACGGCACCCGCAGTGGACAGGGTCGTCGGTGACACGCCCAGCAGGTCCGTCTTCAGGGCGTTGGAATAGGCCACAACCCCGCCAAGGAAGCATTCTGACGCTCCCGCCACGCTGACAATGCGATGGGCGAGCAGGCCTCCTGTGCATGACTCCGCCGTAACAAGCCAGAGTCCTTCACTGGCAAGAACATGCAGGATCCGGGACTCGGTGGAATCAGACTCTGTAACCATTAAAAATCCTGTATCTCAGATGCGATGAGGTTCATTTCTGTTGAGCATGGTGCCCGAGCTTGGGCTTCGAGAGCAACCGTATCATCTAGAGGACCGTGCCCGCAAGCCTCCGAATCGCGCCATCTCCGATCTTTGCGAGGAGGGTATCGTCTTGTCATTTGCGATCTTACCGAAACATGGAAGGCGAGGCGATGCCAGGAGAGCGGATTTCAGCTGCTTTGAACCGGCCTGGGGCGTGTTCTCCCGCCTCGGGCCGGCCGGCGCCTCCACCCCCGGCCCCGCGGGCGGGGCTGAGCCGTGTGCCGACGAGGACGTCGGCGCACCCAGGGGACCTGTCCCCCGCGGGCGGGGGTGAATCGGCGGCTGCCGGTTTGGGGGTGGATTTTTGGGGTAGATCCCAGTCTCCGGAATCAAATTGCGGCTGCAAGATTCCTGTGGGCGGTTGCCAAATCTCTGCGATGTTCAGTATACTTTGGTGAGGCTAATGGAAGGGTATATGGGGCAATTGGATGCAGCACTTTCCCGGGTCGAGATTCTTTCTTTGGGCTGGAGCCATCGCGCTGCTGGTGGCGGGCGGGACAGCACAAGGTGATGTCCCCGTCATTGGGAACGTCGATCCCACCACCCGTGATGAGCTCATAAAAGAAATGGAATCACGGCGCGAAGGTATTCAGCGCCGCCGTGCAGGAGAGCAACTCCGCGCGTTCGTCAACTCAGACGGCGTATTGACGCTGACCAACAAACTCGGCAAATACCGCAGCATTCCGGGCTATACGGAAATTCAGATCGATTACGAGCCGATCGTCGTCGCCAAAAAATACAAACGGTATACGTCGCCCACCGAATACACGCAATCGGCTATTGAAAGCCTGGTGGCCGACTATGCCCGCCAGTATGGACTGCAAGAGAGCCTGATCTACGCGGTGATCCGTGTGGAAAGCAACGGAGACCCCAACGCCGTCTCCCGTGCAGGCGCGCGCGGGCTGATGCAGCTCATGCCCGGGACAGCCAAGGAAATGGGAGTGACGAATATCGTTGACCCGGCTCAGAATATCGCCGGCGGAACTCAATATCTGTCGAAGCTGGTGGGCCTGTTCAATGGCGATGTCCGTCTTGCGCTGGCAGGCTACAATGCCGGCCCCGAGAACGTGCGGAAGTACGGGGGCATTCCGCCGTTCAAGGAGACTCAAAATTACGTACGCAATGTGCTCCATTGGTGGCAGGTTTACAGCAAATCATCTCAGCGCCCCGCCTATCTCTACAGCGCATCGAAAAGACTGGCCTCATCGCAAAAAGCTGAGGAAGCCTCCGCCGCCCCAGATACCCGGGGCACCACCGCGCCGGAGACCAGCCCGGGAGAAAAACAGGTAATCGCCCGGGCAGGCGTGGGGCAAGACGGAGAATACACCGTCCATTTCACCGATGGCACAAGCTCGCCCGCCGACAAAGTCATCCCCGGCGATGACCACTATTATATTCAGTATCAAGGAGTTACAAAACGTGTTCGCAAGGAGCACGTGAAAGAGATCAGCTGATTCTCCGCCCCTCGCCTGCCTCCGGTTCCCCGCCCGGAATCTGCATCGGTCTACATTCCTCCTGCCGGGGGGACATCTCTCCATGCGGCAGCGGCCCTTTGGCGAAAAACACCGCAATACACCTATTGTCATAATTCGATAAAACATGTACTATCTGTACTAGGACGAGGCAAATCTTGCCCGGATGGCAATCGGTTTCCATGCCACTCGTCGAAATACAGGGACAGAAAGGAGCAGGAGATGAACAAGAGAGGTTTCACGCTGATTGAACTTCTGGTTGTGATCGCTATCATTGGCATCCTTGCCGCAATTCTGTTACCCGCCCTGGCGCGCGCGAGAGAGGCGGCGCGGCGCGCGAGTTGCGCGAACAATCTCAAGCAGTGGGGCCTGATTTTCAAGATGTATGCGAATGAGGCGAAGGGCGAACAGTGGCCTCCCTGCTACATCGGCGTGCCTGCGTTTCGGTATGACTGCAACGGCGGACCGCCTCCCTATGGTCTTCAGGGGATGGGCGACCCGGTGATGAGTCTGGGACCTCGCCCGGCCACGTTGTATCCGGAATACTGGACCGACCCCATGATTGCGGTGTGTCCGTCCGATACGAATTCCATGTCGTATGGCGACACCATTCAGGAAAGCCTGTGGGATCGCTGGACGGGCGAGCCGATTGTCGCGGTGGATTGCGCCGAGGGCTGGATGGGTTCGAACGCGATCGACAATAGCTACCACTACATGGGCTACGCCTTTGACAACATCGGCATGGACAACCCCGCGACCCAGGTTCCCTCATCGACCTTGAACCCGCTCATTCTGGCCTTTGGCGGCACGCCGCCGGCAACGGTCGGGCCGGTGCCTGTTCAGGCGGTCGCGTGGATCTATGCCGTCGCCACTGAGCTCCAGAGCTTTTCCGCTCTGAATTCGTGGGGAACGTTGAACGATTACAGCACCGTCGGCTTGCTGGGCGGCGCGGTGTCGTTTCCCGGCGCAGGCAATAGCAAGGGCAATACCCTCTACAAGCTGCGCGAAGGCATCGAACGGTTCATGATCACCGACATCAACAATCCCAGCGGGTCGGCGATGGCCCAGAGTGAGCTCGCGGTCATGTGGGATACCGTATCGACCGAAGTCAAGGAATACAACCACATCCCCGGCGGTTCGAATGTGCTGTTCATGGACGGGCATGTGGAATTTCAACGCTACTCGCAGAACGGCGCAGGTCCGGTAAACGGCGGATTTGCGCTGGTAGTCGGCGTGCTGAACACGGCTGACCTGTAATCTGTACTATCAACGGTTTATAGCGTGGCAATGACCGATTGCGCGCGGTCCGTGGCCCCCGGGCTGCGGACCGCGCTCGTTTTCCCTCCTTTTCGGGCGAGGCCGGTGCGCTCGTAAGCCTTGTTTCGGAGATGTTTCGCTCCACGCATTCTGCCTGGGCTCGAAGTGCCTATGTCCAGGTGCGGCTCCAATGGCACCTGCCTCCCAGTCCCAAAACGCCATAAGATCTTGGCGGATAATATCTTTATGCGCACTGTAGAAATAGCACTTGCAGCAATGCCCCACATGGAGTAGTATTATTATCAGCAGAGGCGCTGGGAAAGTAATCGATTTCCTGCGCCGTGATTTGGATTGGGATAATCACAAACAGACAGGGAGACTACGTGCAATGAAAAAGAGGATTCACGCTGATTGAATTGCTGGTCGTCATTGCCATCATCGGCATCCTTGCAGCCATCCTTCTTCCCGCACTGGCCCGTGCACGGGAAGCCGCTCGCAGAGCAAGCTGCGCCAATAACCTGAAACAGCTCGGACTCGTTTTCAAGATGTATGCGAACGAAAGCAAAGGGGAGAAGTATCCGACGGTAGCGCAGTTCCGGAATACATTGCGGGATGAGGGCGTTCCGCGGGTTCTGTGCCAGGCTGGCGCTCAGGCGGGCCAGCCTTACACGCTGTGGGCGGAAGATAACGGTCGCCCGGCCTCGTACTACTTCGCCTACATTCCGCAGATTTACCCGGAATACCTGACCGATGCCAACGTTCTCATTTGCCCGTCAGAAGCGGACCGTCCGATTATATTTGATCCGGTTACGGGCGAGAGCATCCTGCATCTGGCCTGTGATAACTTCGGCATGGGGCAGGCGGCCGCCGACGAATCTTACTATTACACCGGGTTTTGCCTGGATCGTGCAGACTCTAAAGACTTGGACGGTGGCCTGATGGGCGGCACGCCGGGGCTGTATATTTCCTTGCAGGTTGGCGGTCTCTTAACCCTGCTCGGCAATCTCCAGACTTTCGCGGGTGCCGACAACGATGTGAATATGGCATCCATCACTTTCCCCGGCCTCGGCACTCTGGCTGGCTATGGAAACGCGGGCGGGGACACGGTGTACCGTCTTCGCGAAGGCATTGAGCGCTTCCTGGTGACGGACATCAATAACCCGGCCGGGACCGCCATGGCTCAGAGTGAACTGCCCATTGCGGCGGACCTTGTTTCGACGAATGTGGAACAGTTCAACCACGTGCCCGGCGGCTGCAACGTGCTGTTCATGGACGGCCACGTTGAATTTGAACGTTATCCGGGCGATCACATTGTGAGTGAGGCCATGGCAGCCACCATCGGCATCGCCGGCTAATACTTTCGAATCGAACCCGATTATCCCAATCCCTGCTGTCCCCCGGAACTCCCGTTGAGAGTTTCGGGGGACGTTTTACAGGCAGCCTCAGATTTTCTCCCTTCCGAAGGAGTTACCCGCGGACATAGCCTGCGCCGCGGCCCGCCTCGAAGAGGCTCCGAATTGAAAAAGCCGAGCAGGTATGGTAGATTGACGTCCCGATGGGGAGCGGGACGCCTTCCTTTTATCCTAACCCATTTACACTCAAACCGTTAGAACTGCGCATGCAATACAGGCCCACGCGCGAGGAGTAAGGTCATGTCTGAATCAACTGCGCCCGTGGTAGTGGGGGTAGTCCCCGCCCGGTACGCCTCAACCCGCTTCGAAGGCAAAGTCATTGCGCCACTGTCAGGAAAGCCGGTCGTTATGCATGTCTATGAGCGGGTGATGCAGTCGCAACGCATCTCGAGCGTAGTGATCGCGACCGAGGACGAGCGCGTCCGGCAGGCTCTGCAGCCGTACAGTGCGAATGTTGTGTTGACCCGGGCCGACCATCCCAGCGGGACGGACCGCGTAGCCGAAGTGGTGGCAGCGCTGGATGCGGACATTGTCGTAAACGTCCAGGGTGATGAACCCCTGATTGACCCCCGGCTGATAGACGCTGCCATCCAGCCGCTCCTGGATGACCCTGCGGTCGCCATGGCAACCGCACGCCGCCGCATTCAAGACCAGGACTTCCTGGAGGACCCGAATGTGGTGAAGGTGGTGTGTGACAAGCGGGGGCGGGCACTTTATTTTTCACGGTGGCCGGTCCCGTACGTGCGCGGCCAATCGCCTGACGTATCCCTGGGGTGTTACTGGCAGCATATTGGTCTGTATGTGTACCGGAAAGATTTTCTACTCGCCTATGCGAAAATGGCGCCGACTCCCCTGGAACAGGCGGAAAAACTGGAGCAGTTGCGCGCGCTGGAAAACGGGCACACTATCGCGGTGGTGGAGACGGAATATGCAAGCGTGGGCGTAGACACACCCGAAGACCTGCAGCGGGTGCAACAGTTGCTGCAACAGGAACAGGGAGAAAACCGCGCTCATGCCTAGCTACGTATTCATCACGGGCGGAGTGGTCTCGTCGGTGGGGAAAGGCATCGCGGCGGCCAGCCTGGGGCTTCTGCTCGAAGCCCGCGGACTCAAAGTGGCCATGATGAAGATGGATCCGTATATCAACGTGGATCCGGGCACGATGAACCCGCACGAACACGGCGAGGTGTTCGTCACGGATGATGGAGCGGAGACTGACCTCGACCTGGGACATTACCAGCGGTTTACCCGCGCGAAGTTGTCGCGTAAAAGCAACGTTACAACAGGCAGCGTGTACAACGCGGTCATTCAGAAAGAGCGCCGGGGCGAATACCTGGGGAAGACGGTACAGGTAATCCCGCACATCACGGATGAGATCAAATCCCGAATCCGGATGCTGACGGCAGAGCCGGAAGACGAAGCTGATGTGGCCATCGTCGAGATCGGCGGAACGGTCGGCGACATCGAGAGCCTGCCGTTCCTGGAGGCGATCCGGCAGTTTAACCTGGAGGTCAAGCCGACCCCTTGCTGTTTTGTGCACGTTACTTTGCTTCCGTATATCGACGCGGCGGGCGAGCTGAAGACCAAACCAACCCAGCACAGCGTCCGCGCACTGCGGGACATCGGCATCCAGCCGGACTTGATTTGCTGCCGGACCGGCCACCGCACGCTGGGCCCGGACCAGCGCCGGAAGATCGCCATGTTCTGCAACGTTACCGAAAATGCGATTATCGGAGCGCCGGACATTTCGCCCGTTTACGCCATCCCATTGAATCTTCATGAGCAGGGACTGGACCAGACCGTGCTGGATGTGCTCCAGCTCGATGTGCCGCCCGCAGACCTCGATCAATGGCGCGGCCTGGTCGAGCACATGACCTGCCCGAACGAAGAGATTCACGTAGCGGCGGTTGGCAAGCACGTAGCCCACGACGACGCCTACAAGAGCCTCCGCGAGGCGCTCTGCCACGCCGGGACGGCCAACGGCTGCAAGGTTCGGTTGGAGTGGATTGACTCCGAACAGTTTGAAAACGGGATTTCGCCTGAAGACGTGTTAAAAGACTTCGATGGCATCCTGATCGGATCGAGTATCGGGAAACGGGGTGTAGAGGGCAAGATTCGTGCGGTACAATACCTGCGCGAGAGTAAGAAGCCTTTTTTCGGGATTGGCCTGGGCATGCAAATTGCCTGCATTGAAATTGCCCGGAATCTGCTAGGATTAGCGGGAGCGAACTCGACGGAGTTCGAACCGGAAACCCCGCATCCGGTCATCAGTCTGTTGACCGAGCAGAAAGGGGTCAAAGACATGGGCGGCACCATGCGCCTGGGCGCCTACCGCTGCGTATTGAAGCCGGGCACCAAAGCGTATGATGCGTACAGGCTGGATATGATCAGCGAACGGCACCGTCACCGCTATGAATTCAATAACGCCTACCGGGACCGCTTTGAGAAGGCCGGGTTGACGTTCAGCGGGGTGCATCCGCGGAAAGACCACGAATTGATGGAAATCGCGGAACTCACAGACCATCCTTGGTTTTGTGCCTCTCAGTTTCATCCGGAATTCAAGAGTACGCCGCTCAAAGTTCAGCCGTTGTTTCGTGAATTCGTGAAAGCGGCGTTGGCGGAAAAGAAATCACGTGGGCATTAACGCTGAATTAAGAGAACAGTTCCGTCTCGCACTCTCGTACCGCGAGAAGGCCCAGAAACTCCAGCAAGAAAGCGCGCGTGCCTGGTCCGCAGGCAAAATCGACAACGCCAGCTACGAAAGACTGTCACGCTTTTATGCGGACCACATACGGCTCGCCGAAAAAGAAATCGCCCGTTGCCGCGACGAAGCGGGCGCGCGCCACGACCAGCTCCGGTCTGTGCATAACCAGCTCGCCCGCGACTACCAGCGCGTCCGCCAGGAGGAGGAGACGCGCCGGATCGCGCCGGAACGTGCTGCCCGGGAGCGCGCACGGCTGGAGCACGAGATCGCCGGACATCGCGAAGCTTTGACGGAACTTCAGCAGATGACCGCAGCCAAAACCAGCCTGGCGTTGGGAGGGCACCTGGACCTCCCCATCGAGGCGTACCGCGGAGAGCCGGGCGCACCGCTGGCAAGCAAACGCCGCGGCTGGCGCTGGACCTGGGAGGCGGTCGTTCTTGCGCTGGCCCTGATTTTGATTGGATTTGCGGTGATACTGGCGCTGCCTTTGTTTACCGACTCGGACTGGTCACTCTGGGGGCGCCGCCCCGCCGCGCTGGCCTGTGAATTTTCCATCGATCCCGCACAGGGCAAGAGTCTTCAGGTGGAATGCCGCAACATCGGGGATCGGCCCATTGACCTGTACCTGCCCTGGCCGGCAGCGCTTCCGCCCGGACTCAAACAGCCCGACCGTTCTGTGGGCGGCCTTGAACTACAGCTCCGCGAACTGGGCACAAACTCTTTTGAGACGTATCCCGTGCCTTCGGAATGGTGGCTGTACAATGGCCGGCCCCTGAACGCCGGAGAACCGGTCGTGGTCGAACCTCTGTTGACGGTCCAGCTCCACCTGGATCTGACGATGGTCAAGAGCATCGGGCAGGGCATCGACGCGATGCGCGTGATCGCGCAGCGGGGGGACGGTGAGGTATTCGATACCTACGAAACCACGTTTTCAGCGCAGCCCACAAGCCCGTTCGCATCCGGGCGGCCCGGGTCCGAAACGCATCGTCCTGAAATGCCGGCCGCCGCGCCGGCTCCAGCGCCCACACTGCCGCCGGCCGGCCCGGATATGCCGGAATCCCCGGCGGCGCCCGAAACCATTGCACCGCCATCCCCGGAAGAGCCGCCCGCACCGAAGATCTTTGCCCAGGTGAGCTTTCTTGGCAGTGTGGGCGGGAAGGCGGCGCTGAGTATTCAACTGGACGCCGAAAGCCGCCCACGCCGCACGATGGTGGAAGTGGGGGACGACATAGGCGGCGGCTGGCTGGTCGATGCGATTGAACGCGGCGCGGGACAGGCCGTGGTGCTACTGCATCCAGCCACGGGACGCACCGTGCGTGTGGTTCAAGGCGCGGGAGAGACCGCTCTCACGGAGACGGCAGAATAGACCCGTTGGCCAAAGGAGCGGTCACGCGCAACGCCTCTTTCCACGCGACATATTGGAGGGCGGCCCGATAACTGTCCGGTACGCTGGCGCCGCTCTGCGGAGGCAGCGCCGCCCGGTCAAAACGTCCCGACTCCAGAAGATGGATGGCTTTCTCTTTCACGCCGGCCTGAGCCGGCGGGATGCGCAGGGCGGCCAAGAGAAGCTCACTGGCCCGGTCCGGCTCGATGCGGAGCGCTGACACTTCATCCAGGGCAGCGTCCAGCGTGCTCTGCCATCGCGGGTGGTTTGCAGGCACCAGGGAGATGTTCCAAAAGCGTTCGGGCCGCTCCACCTGCCAGAAGCCGTCGGCGCCAATATATCGCGCACGAATCAGGGTTTCGAGTTCCTGGGCGCGCTGCCGCCATTCCGCACGGTCCTGGCCGTTTGTTGCAGCCAGAGCCAGTGCGCAGGTCAAGCCCATGTGGGTGTGGATGGCAAGCTCGGGCGAGAGATCGTCACGGAGGGTCCGCGGGTTGAACGCGGTGCGCGGCAGGCCGGTGCGCGGATCGGACCAGCCGGCAAGAAAGTCCGTAGCCAATTCGAGCGCCGGCCAGGCTTGTTCGATAAAGGCGGCGCGCTCATCTGAAGGCAGGGCAGCTGCGTGATGTTCGCAAAGCCATAGTACCCAGGCCACGGCCTCGACATCGAGGATCAGGCGCGGCGCGGCGTCGCTGCCATTCGCGTAAAGTCCAGCGGGGAGGGAACCCAGCGGGCTGCCCGGGGCGCCCTGCCTGCGCACTGCGCTCAAATAGAAGTCCACTCGCTGTCTGACCAGATCATGCCGCCCCGCGACGGACAGCGCATACGCCCCCATAACGCCGGTTCGGGGAATATCCAGGTGCAGCGGGGGAGAGGCGACCGGCATACGAACCAGCGCGCCTGTGTCGCGGTCCATGCAGGTGAGGAGCACGTCGAGCAGCCGCTCATGCGGCTGGAGGCTGGGCCCGGAAAACCCGAGGCGCCGTTGCCACTGCTCAACGGTTTCGCGCAACAACGCGTCGTAACCTCTCTGGCGGGCGTAGCCGAGATTTTCGACAGCCGCGGCATACGTGCGCCCAAACGCGATATAAACCGTGAACGATGCCGCGGCGTTGCCACGGGCCGGCGTGCCGCTCGAAAACTCAAACGCGGAATCACAGTCGCCCACTGCAGCCGTTTGCCCGCTGAGGGCGCCGGCCTTCACCTGAGCACACGCAGACGAAGCGGCGCCGGAGACGCCGCATTCAAACCCGGTTGGCGGCTGATCCGGGCTCTGGGCAATCCAGACGCCTTCGCCGAAGTCCTGCCATCCGGGCGCCTGACCGCCTGCCGCCGCCAGCTCCCGCGCCCGGTTCCAGTCCGAGCCCCGGAGCTTCTCCGGGCGGAAATGGACGATGGTACGCCCCTGGTCCGGCGTAAACACCGCGAAATCGTTGGCATAATCCAGCATACTGTCTGCGGCCGGCCATTCAGGAAGCAGCCGCGTGCACGGCGTGAAGTTCGCGCACCAATACACCGTGCAGGGCGGCGCCGCCTCGCTCAACTCAAAGCGCGCGACCAGCAGATCCCGTTCACCATGGACGAAAAATGAGGGTGCGCCTGTTTTCCCGCCGCCCCCCACGACGCAGGCGGGCTGGGCTTCCAGCTGAGGAATGGAAAGCCGTGTCACCGACGGCCGGCCATGCAGGCATCGGCCGAAATCGTCATCAAGTTCCCGGAAAAATGCGTCGCTGGTGCGGACGGCCCAGTACAAGCCATCTTCTTCCGGCACAAAAAGTTGCCCCTGCTCCCCGGCACGTAATGCATAGGTGATCTGGTCAAAATAACCGGGACTGGGCCAGTGGACGCTCGCAATCCGCCCGGTGGTGCTGAAGGTGACCGTTAATCGGCCGTTTCCGAGGGCATCCCCGGCGTCAATCGGGCCGAAGGCCTCGCTCATGAGATCCACAGCGCCGCTGCCTGCGCAGAACGGGATACAGGCGAATACCAATGACACGGCGGAGGTGAAGAGGAGTCTCATGGCATGCTGTTTCCTTCCTCTTCAGGACTTACCAGGGTGCCTTTGAACGCAACGGATTCGCCTCGCGCGGAACCTTCGAGCCGGAGACGGCCCAGGCACCCAAATGATCGAGCGTATTTGCCCAGATACGCGTTCGCTTCCTGGTCGTTCATCTCAGGAATAAGCTCCAATTCCCCGGCTTTTCTCAGCAGGGTTTCAGCGATCTTTCCGGCTGTTTTCCAGTTTATGGTGAGCATCGCGCTGGCAGCGGTTTGCGAGCCGGGTGAATCGATGGCCAGGAGCTCGTTCATGAGCGCCGGCTGGCTCGTGGCAAGCCAGAAGGGGCCATCACTGGCCAGGCAGACGGCTGCCCGCTCACCCAGGACGGTGGCGATATGCCCTTGACGCCCCGCCCAGGCGTATTCAATCGGTGCAAGCGGGGCAACGACGGGCAGCCACGGATGCTCGCTCTGCAGGGCTTCCTGCGAACCTGCCCGCATCCTGACGCCACAGACAGGCACAGGGATCGTTTCTGTCGTATCCACATCTGTCAAGGCCACGGAGAATTCCCCGACTTCGCCCGCCCAGTCTGCGGCGAGTTCCCCCAGCGACCATTGCATCCAGAGGGAATCGGCGAGAGACGCGATGCGGGTATAGACAGGGGAGGTTTTGACGGGGCGGATTGCGGCGTTCCAGACCTTCAGGGCATCCCCGGGCGTGGGGGCGCTCATTGTCAGGAGGGCACTCGAGGGCCAGGAGGCCGCCGGTTGCGTGGGCGCGTCTGCCGCCTGAAAAGCGATATTCAGAGACCCTTCCACGGGGAGATCGGCTTCGGGATGTATGCGAAGGCCGCCGCCCTCCCACACAAGCCACAGACTGCTGTCGTTGGCGATGGGCACGTGCCCGGCCGGAGGCGCGTCGAGAGCAGCCTGCACGTATTGGGGAGAGGATGACAGGATCAGGAATCCGTCACGCCACGCGTAAAAGTGCCCCGCACAGGCGTAGACTCCAGCCTTATCGGGGCGAGCTCCCCACAGGGTACGGCAAAAGTGCACAACGCGGAGAAGCAGCCCCGGGTGCGCGCAGAGCCCATGGGTGCCGCCCCAGCGGGCCCAGACGAAGCGTGGGCCCAGCCAGGCGGCCCAGCGTAACGGCGTGGGGCGCACGCCGGTGGTTTTTCGCACGGCGAGCTCGAACGCTTCAAATGGCCTCGGGGTCTCCGACAAGAAGCGGGTGGCTGCATCCGTACCCGCGAGTTTCGCGCAGAATGAAGGAAAATCCGACGAGAAAAGCACGCACGATGCGCCGGCCGGATGAAATCCGGCGATAGAAGCATTGGTGTGCTTGAGGCGGCAATCGACAGCGGCCAGCAGCGCCAGGAGCAGGCACACTGCCAACAGAGCGCCCCAACTGCGCGCGGAACGGCGAACTTGTGGTGTTTCTCTCCCGGCACTCATCGTAACGTGATCGGCACGCTTAACGACCGGCCCCCCGGACAGCTTGTCCATACCCCCAACTCAGGCCTTTTCCCAAACGGCTTCCTTTTTCTGGTCCCGTTCCTGCTCCAATTCCGAAATCTTCTGCCCCAACTGCTGCTGCAGTTCTTCCAGTTCGACCACCGAAGCGGCTGCGCTTACTTTTTGATCGAAATCGAGCCGGGTCTCTGCGATCCGGGCTTCGTAGAGCTTTTCAATCTGCGCGATTTCCGCACGCTGCTCGTCGTTGAGCTTTTTGGCGGGCCCACTCGTCTTTTCGAGGCGCTCCATCGCCAGCTCGTAGGCGCTTTTCATCTTTTTACACATCGCTGAAATCCTCCTCAAACCCCGAATTCATCCTCGAGTACCGTAGAGATAAAGCGTTCGATGGACACGGGGTAGTACCGGGTATCAGGTGTGATGATCAGTCCGGTGGTGACGTCTTCATACCGGTCGAATTCATCGCGCGTGATCGCGACCAGGCTGTCCAGCGGCTGGCGAAGGTGTTTGACCTCGAGGTACTCGGACTTGCATTCCACGGGACGTCCACGAAAACCCAGGAAACCGAAGACCCTTCCCATCAGCTGTGCGTCGACATTTTCCTCGCCGAAGATCTCGGCGTAGCTGGGTTCAAGGTGGCTGGGGCGAATCAAGAAACGGGGCGAGACCTGGATCGTCCCGCGTACCCGCATGGTGTCGTAGCCGGATTCAAACGATTCGCCCAGGACCACATACGGCAATTCGTGGTAGCCGCTCACAATCCCGTAGGTAGGTCTTTTGAGCACCTGGGTGGATTCGTAAATCTGGCGTAATTCTTCTCGATTGGGCATTTTTCTAAAACCACTGTGACAGGTCGAGCCGGGTATACACTGTCTTCCACGCCGTGACGGGCGGGGCCACCGCAGCATTGGCGATATACGCCGTCTGGTTCGCGGGATCAAACACAAACGAATGCAGCGTGTTGTTCGCTGCCACCGGACCGTTGGAGAGGAGGCTGAGCGCGGTCGAAACATCGATCGTGTGGGGACGGGCCTGAATCTGTTCTCCGAGCCACTGGTAACGGTGGAACGTATTCTGCTGCGCGAGAAACGCTTTCGCCATCGGCTTCACCGCATCCCAGTCGCTTCCATCCAGGCCGATTTCAGCCCCGTGCGCCTGAACTACTTTTCGCTGCTGGGTCTCGCCGCAGGGATGGTTTGTGCGCCGGACAGCGTCCGGGAGGGCCTGGTGTCCCATTTCAGGGGTCTCATGCGGGTCGCCGGGCGTGAACACGTCCACGGTATTTCGGTCCACTTCGAGCGCGCGGGCATCGGGAATCTTGCCGTCGCCGAGCACAAAGTTCCAGCCCAGGGTTCGCGGCCCCTGCTGTACCAGTGCCACCGCTTCATCGAGGGTCTTGGCCTTCTCGAGCACCATTCGCATGATGATCTGGAGCGGGATGCCGTCGAACGATTCTTCGGGCGATGACACGGTCATCTCTCCGATGGTGATCTGCGAAGCATTCATGCCGCTGACCCCGCCGATCACGCCCGCATACGCGAGCATCATGAAAGGAACCCCGCCCTCCGGGCGGTAGATGAAGGTGACGGCGTCTTCCTGCGCCCCTTTGCCGATGGTCCAGTCGAGGTTTCGGCCGTGCAGCAAGCGGCCGTCGGGAGTCCACTGCCCAAAGACGGCGAAGTTTGAGCACGCCGGAGGAGAATTTGGAGCATGATGCAGCAGCTCGGCTACACAGGCCGCGATCAGCAGTTCTTCATACGTGACGCCGCTGACGCCCGCGGCCGTCAGGCCGTCGAGAATTCCGTGGAGTTCATCGAGATATTCCGGGGGGAAATGGCGGGCCATGCGGGTGGATTGCTCGACCGCATACGCTAACGTATATCCGTTATCGAACACGGCCCGCTGAAGGTAGCCCTCTTTCGTGATGTGCTGAATCTTGCCGGCCAGGAGCCGCCCATGCTGAAATCCCATTTCCCGGTGCGTGCCTTCCAGGACACACACCAGCAGCTCGCCGGCCTGGTAGAGCTTTCCCGAACCTTCCTGGTCGAGCAGTTCGGCAGCCTCGGGCTCCAGGATGACGGGCTGGTACGCCAGTGGTTCTGGAGTTGGCGCAGGGGACTCGGGCTCGGGTACGGCGGGCGGCGTATCTGCCGCCGGGGGAACGGAAGGAGGCTGAGGAGTTTCCGGGGTTTTTGGGGCCCCGCATGTGGCAAGCACAGGCAAAACAAGCAGCATGGCAAGCCACGTTCGGACTGGGATAGCCATTGCGCACCTCTACGTTGTCAATCTGTACCTGATGGTGAAGAGTGTACCGCAGAACGGAGGGAAGATTAAATCCCGCCACGAAACCCAGATAGCCGGGAAATCTTCATGCCGCCACCAGGGTGATGGCATAACAGTTGATGCGCCAGTAATTGGCGCTCCATTTTCGGGCAAACCGCCACGGACGTATCCGGGAGTGCTAGAAACACCGTAATCACTACAAGGGAGGGCAGCATGAACGTTCGTATCGAGGTACTTGCGTTGTAAGTGCATCAAACGTACTAGATGGAGCTGTATCCACCGATTCAGTTCGCGAAATGAGAGCACAGCGGGCGGGCGTCATTGATGGATAGCGCACAGATCCATTTCATAGGGTATAAGCCCACAAGATAAAGCGGATACTGGAAGTGATGGGCTGTTCTGAAAAGCATTTGATTACACGCACATCTTGTGTCCCCCGCTGGCGGGGGTGGTCCGCGCGCATGCGCGCGGGCCGGGGGTGGATTCTCAGCTTCTGATGGCAAAAAATGTTCTCTTTTGTTTTTGCCGTCATTTGACGCGATTTGCTCTCTGCAATAGATATTGAAATAATCAGAACGCTATGTACAGGCAAGACGAACAAAATTGCCACTACAACCGAAGGCTTCGCCCTCTAGCTCATACACTGCGCAAAAACATGACCAAAGCCGAGGCAAGCCTGTGGAAATACGTTTTATGCGCTCGCAATATGAAAGGCTATCCTTTTCGCCGACAACGCCCGGTCTTGCAATATATCGTCGACTTCATATGCACTGAGCTCAAGCTCGTGATTGAGGTGGACGGGACCTCTCATGATACCGAGGAGGATCAGGAAAGAGACTGCCGACGAGACCAAGAACTCTCTCTGGCAGGATACCGCATCTTCCGAATACAGAATGAGGACGTCCTGCAGCGCCTGGACGAGGTACGCTTACGCATTGAGGATGTAGTTGAGGAAATAGAAGAATCCACCCCCGGCCACGCGGGCCCGCGTGGCCACCCCCGCCAGCGGGGGACAAAGAAAGCGACCGTCCGCAGGAAGAAATATAATGGAGGGCCAGGACGGAAAAATGACACTGCAATCGAGCGGACATAAGATTTCGAAGGTACGTCAAGTAAGACCGTAGTGTGTTAAGAACGGCATCCAAGGGCCAAGGAGCGGAGGATGAATGTTTCGCGACGGCGCTTGCCGCTTCTTCGGCCTCTTCGACAAAAAGAGCGGGTGGTTTGAGCGCTTACGAGCGCTTTTTGTTTTTCCCTTTGCGGACGAGGCGTAACTCTTTGGCGTAGTCATACAGGCTTTCACGCAAGAGCTTGCGGCCGCGGTACAAACGCGACATGACCGTGCCGAGGGGGCAATCCATCGCCTCCGCAATTTCCTTGTATGACATATCTTCCAGATCAGCCATGATCACGGCCTGGCGGAAATCGGTGGGAAGGGTCTCCACGGCCTGCCGCACCTCGTCATCCAGGAGTTCGAGAAGCTCCGTCCCCGAGCGATCCGGCGGCTCGTAGCGGATGCCGGGGTCCGGTCCTGAATCCAGCGAAGGCTCCGCGCCGGACAATTCGACGAAGGCGGGCCGGCGCGCCTTGCGCCGGTATTCGTTGATGAAGGTATTGCGGAGAATGGTCAGGAGCCACGCTTTTATATAGGTGCCCTTCTGGAACTTGTCGTGAAAGCGCAGGGCTTTGACCACCGTGTTCTGTGTGAGATCCTGTGCATCGGCCGGATTGCGGGTCAGGCGCAACGCTACCGCGTACAGCATGTCCATATGTTCAAGAACAAGCTGCTCGAATTCGTGTGAACGCTTCTTCGTGTTCTCCGTTGAATTCACCACGCGAACCACTCATTTGGAATAAACCCGAGGCATCCGCACGCGGCCGCTCCTGTCGCTCCAGCCTGTCCCGGGAATACACCGCAACCCGCCTTTTCCGTTCCTTCTGGTGGATTGAGACCGCCCGCTCTGATCCCGAAACCGTCTCCCCCTGGCAGGCTATACAATTCTCGATAGCACCGCAAAATATTCTGTATTTTCAGTACCCAATTGTCAAGCCGGCAACTCTGCAGAAAACACGGCCCCAGAAGGCGGCCGTTCGCGAGTATGGTTCCCCGCCGGGGCAGTCCTGCCGTGCCGGCCGTCTCTTGCTACCAACCTTTATGGTTTTGATGCAACACGATTTACGCGGCCCGTGTTACTAAAAACCGCCGATGGTTCGCTAAAACCAGCGGCGGTGTTTAGTTTTTAATGGTCGGGGTGAGAGGATTTGAACCTCCGGCCTCCTCGTCCCGAACGAGGCGCGCTAACCGGGCTGCGCTACACCCCGACAACAGACGGCCATACAGTACTCAACCCGGCAGAGCAAAGTCAAATCGCTTGAGATCGGGCCGGCGCAACCTCGCGGAAAATCCAGCCCATTGCAGATAACATGGCATTGAATGTACAATATGGCAAAACCGGACACGATGTTCAGTGGGCCGGTACGGGATCGTTGGAAGGGCGGTCCGGGCGGAGAATTACGGGCGTCACGTGCGCCTCAGCGCGCGTACTGGTGCCCGGGGGCGGAGCTGATGCGTCGTGGAGCGCAGGTCAGCTCGCGGGGTATATGCGGCTCGAATGTTGACTCTCGGCCGCGTCACGTTTGTAATTCAATGAGGGAGAATTGCATTCAAATGCCCCGCATGAGCCGTCGAGATGTTAAGGCAGGCATGACCCTGGATCGGGACGTCACCAATCCCCGAGGGCAGCTCCTGATACCCGCTGGAACAACATTGACCGAGAAACACATCAGCGCGCTGCAACTCTGGGGGATCTCTCTGCTGCATATTCGCAATTCTGAGGAGGAACAGGACGCCGCACCCGCAGCACCTGTCTCCAAAGAGGCGCTGGAGCGGGGACGGGAACGTGCGCTCGCGGCCTTTGCGCAGAACCGTGAGTGCTTATCGCATCCTTTTTTTGAGGCGTTGCTGCCCCACGTCACCCTGCGGTACGCCCGGGAGGAGATGGCGCCGGAGAAGCCGGAGATGCGTCCTTCGCCGGAACCCGTTTCCGTGGTAGGAGAATCGCGAGCCCGGACTGCTGCGGAAATGGTAAAGGCGGTCGGCACGCTCGGCTCACTTCCGATGATTTATCACGAGCTGATTCAGGTCGTGAATCATCCCCTGAGCTCCGCCACAGATGTCGCCAGCGTCATCAGCAAAGATGTCGGATTGACGGCGCGGCTGCTGCGCATCGTCAATAGCGCGTTTTACGGATTTCCGGGGCAGGTGGAGACCGTCTCGCGCGCGACGACGATTGTGGGAACCAATGAACTCTGTGAGCTGGCGCTCGCAACGTCGGTGATGAGTGTTTTTGATCGATCGTTACGCGGCGTGGTGAATATGAGCCAGTTCTGGCTGCACAGCCTGTTCTGCGGCTCCGTCGCGCGAATGCTCGGAAAGTTTCGCGGGGGCGCCAACACCGAACGGTTTTTCGTCATGGGGCTTTTGCACGACATCGGACGCCTGGTGATGTTTTCTGAGGCGCCCAGACGGATGCGCGAAGCGCTGGACCTGGCCGCACAATCATGCCGGCCGGTCTCGGATACGGAGCGCGAGCTGTTCGGATTCACGCATGCGGCCGCCGGTGAAGCCCTGCTGTCTACCTGGAATATACCGCCAAGCCACCGCGAAGCCGTGCGATGCCATCACGGGCCGATACCAAACCGTGAACTCAATGCCGACTTGTGCATAGCCCATGTGGCCGAAGTGGTGGCCAATGCGATGCGCGTCGGCCGCAGCGGCGATACGGAGGTGCCGCCAATGCACGTGGAGGCATGGGACTATCTGGAGCTCAGCCCCGAGGATTTGCAGGCGGTCATCGAAGAAGGGGAAACGCATGTACGCGACCTGGCCGGCATTTTTGGAGTGTTAGATCCATGACGCTCGATGCCAGAGAACAGTTTGCTCCAGAGGGCAGCGCGGATGCGGAAGAGTATAAGGCGCGGCTTGCCACACGGCGTCTTCTGGATGGGATGGATATCGTCGCGGGCGCCGCGCTGAGTCTCCAGAACCCTCATGACGACGAAAGCTACCCTTTCCACGTGGTGGATGTCACTCTGCGCGCAGTCAGTGATTTGGTCGATTTCAATGCATTGGGCCTGGCCTGGTTTGATTCCACGGGCCTGGAATGGAAGCTCGGCGCCCACTGGCCGGAAGCTCACAGAGCGACACTACTGGAGGAGATCGAGCACCAGATCGAGCATGACTTTGTGGGTTGGGCGATTACACAGAACAAACCCGTGAACGTTCCGGCACTGTCCCGCGAAAAGCGCACCTTTATTCACCCGCTGGGCACACAACGCCGGATTATCGGCTTTTTTGTGGGCATTTCAAACGAGAGATACATCCCGGACGTCTATCAGAAGCTGATCTCAATCTTGCTGACGCATTGCGTCAATATGCTGGAAAGCCACCGGTTGTACGCGGAAAATCTGGAGCGCCGCGCGGAGGAAAGGCGCCTCTACCAGCTCACACTGGAAGATTCGCTGACGGGCCTGGCCAACCGCAGGCACTTTGATGAGGTGCTGGCCACGGAATTGCGCCGCGCGGACCGCACAAGGTGCCCGGTGTCTCTCCTTATGATTGACATCGACTGCTTTAAGGCCTACAACGACCAGTATGGCCATCAGGGGGGCGACGTGGCGTTGAAGCAAGTCGCAGCCGCGGTGGCCGCGACCGTCTGCCGGGCAGGAGACCTGGCCGCGCGGTATGGCGGGGAAGAGTTTGCGGCGATCCTGCCCGCCACGGACGCACGAGGCGCGGCCGAGGTCGCTGAACGGCTGCGCGCGGCAATCGAAGATCTGCAGATTCTGCACGAACGCTGCAGCACGGGACCGTACCTCACGGTCAGCCTGGGCCTTTCCACGGTCAAGGAAGGCCCGCTGGATGCGGTTTCGCTGATCGCCTCGGCCGATCGGGCCCTCTATCGAGCAAAACGTCAGGGGGGCAACCGCCTCGAATGTGAGAGCTTTTGATTGCCCGGCTTCGGCAGCGCATTGCCCGCTGCGGAAGGCCAGTTGACTCCTGTTGCGTGATTATCGGATGATTTTCATTTCCCCGGAGCCGGAACGGACTGGAAACATGCAATGAACATATGTATCGCGGGCGGCGGGCGCGTCGGCTTTCACCTGGCCCGCCTCCTTGCCATAGAAAATCACGATGTGACGGTGATCGAGCAGGATCCGGCACGGGCCGAACAGGTTGACTTTGCCCTCGACGTCCGGACGGTCACAGGGAACGCTTCCTCCATGCTGGTTCAGAAAGAGGCGGGGGTGGAGGATGCGGACGTTTTTGTGGCCGCGACGGGGGCCGATGAGGTCAATTTGATCGCGGCCGCCACCGCCAAAGGCCTGCAGGCAAAGACGGTGGTGGCCCGGGTGGAGGATCCCGAATACCTCGAATCGACCATTTTGTTCGAATCGGTGCTGGGCATTGATTACTTACTCAGCCCGGACGCCCTCAGCGCGCTCGAGATTGGGCGCTATGTCGAAAAGCCGGGGATCGTCGCATCCGAAACTTTCGGACGGGGCGTAGTCCAGCTTCAGCAGCTCCGGGTGACGAAATCGCCCACCACCGGGGGAAAACGGCTGCGCGACATCGATATGCCCCCGGGCGTTTTGCTGGGCGTGATCAGCCGGAAGGGCGCCACACTGATTCCCCACGGCGACTCCATTGTGGAGGCGGGCGACCTGATCACGCTGATTGGCCGCCGCGAACAAGTGGAGTCTGTGAAAGCGCTTTTTCACGGTACCGAACCGCGTCTGGATCGAATTGTGATCATGGGGGGCGATCACATCGGACTGCATCTCGCCCAGATGCTGGAGCGCGGGAAATATTCTGTCAAACTGCTGGACTGGAACGCGGAAAAGTGCAATGAGCTGGCCACGAAGCTGAATCGGGCGACAGTGATCTGCCGCAACGGCGCCAGCCGCGCGGAGCTGGAGGAAGAACACATCGAAGACGCAGATGTGTTTGTTGCGACGACTGACGACGATGAAGTGAACATCATGGCCGGGGTCTTAGCGAAAGAGATCGGGGCGACGCGGGCCATTGCCGTCGTACACGAACCCGATTTCGCCTCTCTGGTCGCCAAACTCGGCATCGACCACGTGGTGACTCCCCGCGCCTGCCTGGCCAACCGCGTCCTGAAGCTGGTACATCAGGATGCGCTCCAATCCATCGCTGTACTTGAAGAAGGCCAGGTGGAGATAGTCGAATTTGCCGTGGACGGCGAAGCTCCGATCATCGGCAAGACGCTGAAAGAAGTGTTCGAACCGCGCCGGGGGCACCGCGGAGCGCTTGTCGGAGCGATCATCCGGGGGGACGACGTGATTGTGCCCCGCGGAAGCGACGGGATCCAGGCGGGGGACTCAATCATCATGATCGCTGCTCCGGAAGCGCTGGACGGCGTACTCAAACTCTTCAGCAAGCGATGAATTACCGGCTTGTCACAAAATATCTCGGGCATTTTTCCTTCGCCATCGGCCTGCTCATGCTGCCTTCGGCGTTGTGGGCCGTACTGTACCGGGAATGGGGAGGTTTGACGGCGCTGCTGGGGGGCACAGGCGTTTCCTTCCTGACGGGATATCTGCTGACGCTGGCCGGCCGCAACGCGCCGGCTGAGTTCCACCAGCGCGAAGGCCTGGGCCTCGTGGGCCTTTCCTGGATTCTTCTGGCGGGTCTGGGCGGTTTGCCGTATCTATTCGGCGGCGTGTTCAGCAACCCGGTGGACGCGTATTTTGAATGCATGTCAGGATTCACGACAACCGGGTCCACCGTGATGACAGCGGCGTGTTTCGCAACGACGCCCAAGTGCATCATGTTCTGGCGTTCGTTCACGCATTGGCTGGGGGGTATGGGAATTGTTGTGCTGTTTATTGCCGTTCTGCCGTACCTTGGCGCGGGTGGGAAACAACTGTTTAAATCGGAATCTCCGGGGCCGGATCCGCGCGGTTTGAAACCGCGGATCAAGGATACGGCCTCGATTCTGTACAAGATCTACTTTGGCTTCACCATCGCGCAAACCGCCGCCCTGATGCTGTGCGGCATGAGCCTGTTTGATGCTCTGTGCCATACGTTTGCCACATTGGGCACGGGCGGGTTCTCGACACAGGCAGCGAGCATTGGCGCCTATGACAGTGTGGCCATCGAAATGGTTCTCACTTTTTTCATGATATGCGCGGGGTCGAATTTCGCGTTGCACTTTGCCCTGTTTACGGGGAACTGGCGAGCGCTGCTCAGAGATACCGAGTGGCTGGTCTACCTGGCCATTCTGGGTGCCTGCACGCTCGCGATCACTGTGAATCTCATGGGAGCTGAAGGGTCATTTCCTGTGGGTGATTCGCCGCTTCCGCCCCAGGAGAAGGTGTTCTTTCCGTCCGCGGGAGAAGCCCTGCGGCATGCGTCGTTCAACGTGGCATCCGTCATGACCACCACGGGGTTTTGCACCGTCGACTTCAATATCTGGCCCAACTTCTCGCGGATACTCCTCGTAACGCTGATGTTTGTGGGAGGCTGCGCAGGCTCGACCAGCGGCGGACTCAAGGTCGCGCGGGTCCTGATCTTGCTGAAAATGGCCTATGCCCGGCTCGAACAGACGTTTCGCCCGAAAATGGTGCGCGTCGTGCGCATCAGCGGGCATGTCGTGGACGAGGGCGTGCAGCGCACCGCGTGCAGCTTTTTTGTGCTGTACCTCATGTGGTTCATGGCAGGCAGCCTGTTCATGTCGCTGCTGGGGTTGCCGTTTCAGACGGCCGTGACGTCGGTGGCCACCACGTTGAACAATACCGGCCCCGGGCTTGGCGCCATCGGTGCGGTAGAGAACTTCTCTCAGCTGCCCACAGCAGGCAAGGCATTCCTGTCACTGTGCATGGTGCTCGGACGCCTGGAGCTGTTCAGCATCATGGTGCTGTTCGTCCCCTCATTCTGGCGGCGCGCGTAAGGCGCCGTACCGGCAACTCGTTCTGTTCCAAATGCTTTCCGGGCGCAATGGAGATCAATCGGCCGGGCAGTGGGCTTGCATGCGGCCAGCTGAGCGCAAACAGCGGACGAGCTTGCCCACTTTTTCGAAAAGGCAGATTTTTTGACTTTTTATCTTAAACGTAATATTCTAACTTATCAGAACTTTGAAATTCGGGCCACACGGCCTGAAGGGAAGCTGCCAGGCGGGGAGCGCGGTATGCTCCGCGTTCTCGGGCCGATGCCAACCAGGGGAGGAGATGAAGATGAGACGGGTATTGATGGCGTTCGCGGCGCTAACGATGGTCTTTGCGTCAATGTTCGTTGCCGGTTGCACGAAATCAGCAGATGCCCCGGCGGCCCCCCCCAGCCCGCAGGCAGAGGCGCCGCTCCCTGGGGACGAAGGATGATGTACGCCGCGGAATAGGCGGGATTCGGCAGTATTGGTTATTTTCGGAAAAATGGCCCGGCCGGCCTGGTACCGGCCGGGTTTTGTGTTGTCAAAAGCGGTTTTTGGGGCTGCGCAGTGGTCTTGCAATGGCTGATGTACTGATGTAATATTCAGATGACTTGCGCTGATGCCAAAGAAAGGGAGTGCTGCCCAGACATCATGAACGTTGCCCAGATCATTGATCGGCTTCGGTCGGACTCCGATTTTACACGGCATTTGACGGCGTGGCGGACCGTTCCAGCACAGCCGGCACGTTACGCAGGATTCCCCGAAGCCCTGAACCCGAAGCTGGTCCAGGGCCTTCAGCGGCGCGGGATACAGAACCTGTATACGCACCAGCAGGAAGCAGTCGAGGCAGCTCTCGCCGGGGAAAACGTCTGCGTAGTGACTCCAACGGCCTCCGGGAAGACCTTGTGTTATAACGTGCCGGTTTTGAACACGTTGATGCAGGAACACGAGGCCCGGGCCCTGTATATCTTCCCAACCAAGGCGCTGTCGCAAGACCAGGTGCATGAGCTGCAGGACACCATCGAGGATCTCGAGGTCAAGATCGGCACCTATACTTTCGATGGCGACACGCCCGGCTCGGCACGAAAGGCAATCCGGCAGGCTGGGCATATTGTTGTGACAAATCCGGACATGCTGCACACCGGGATTCTGCCGCATCACACCAAGTGGCTCCGTCTTTTTGAAAATCTGCGCTACGTGGTGATCGACGAGCTGCATCACTACCGGGGCGTGTTCGGCAGCCACCTGGCCAATGTGCTGCGCCGCCTGAAACGTATCTGCTCTTTTTATGGCAGCAACCCCCAGTTCATCTGTTGCAGCGCGACGATCCGGAATCCCCGGGAGATGGCGGAACGCCTCGTGGAACAGCCGGTACGCCTGGTCGACAACAACGGCGCGCCTCAGGGCGAGCGCCATTTTCTGTTTTACAACCCGCCCGTAGTCAACGCAGAACTGGGCATTCGCCGCTCTTCCGTGAAGGAGGCCGTCCGGTTGGCGCGCCATTTCCTGACGCGGGATGTGCAGTCGATCATCTTCGCTCGAAGCCGGCTGCGCGTTGAGATCATCGCCACGTACCTCAAGGATGCCGTGCGTAAAATGGGCAAGAGTGAGAACCTGATTCGCGGCTACCGGGGCGGCTACCTGCCGACGGAGCGCCGGGACATTGAGCGGGGACTGCGCGACGGCGCGATCATGAGCGTGGTGAGCACCAACGCGCTGGAATTGGGGATTGATATTGGCTCGCTTGACGCCTGCATCATGACCGGCTATTCCGGCAGCGTAGCCAGCACGTGGCAGCAGGCGGGCCGGGCCGGACGCCGGTCGTCGGTATCGCTCGTCGTGCTGATCGCGTCAAGCGCCCCGCTGGACCAGTACATCATCAACCATCCCGACTATTTTTTCGGGCAGCCGCCGGAAAGCGCGACCGTCGACCCGAACAACCTGATTATTGTGGCGAGCCACATGAAATGCGCGGCTTTCGAGATCCCGTTTGTGCAGGGCGAAGCGTTCGGGCTGGACCCGGTTTCCACGGAGGAGATGCTCGACTATCTGTCGGAACAACACGTGCTTCGCCGCGTGAAGGATAAATGGCACTGGAGCGCGGATGCGTATCCCGCCGAAGATATCAGCCTGCGCACCGCGGCGCCGGGCAACGTGGTGATCCTGGATACGTCGGACCATGGCCGCGTAATTGGCGAAGTGGACCTCTTTGCGGCGCCGGTGGAGCTGTATGAAAACGCGATTTACATGCACCAAAGCGTTCAATACACCGTGGATGCCCTGGATCTTGAAGATCGTAAGGCCTACGTCCGGCCGGTTGAAACCGATTACTATACCGACGCGCAGATCAAAGTGGAACTGAAAACGCTCCATACCTTCCGCCAGGAGACATGCGGCGAGGTGGCGAAATACTGCGGTGAGGTGAGCGTGACGTGGCTGCCGTCCATCTACAAGAAGATCAAGTTCGGCACGCATGAAAACGTGGGATGGGGAGAGATCGCGCTGCCGGAATCCACCATGCACACCGCCTCCTACTGGCTCGAGTTTGCCGGAGATATTGACCAGCGACTTGGCCTGGAGCCCAACGAGCTTTCCCAGGCGCTGAACGGGCTCGCCAATACCCTGCGGCAGGTTGCGCCCGTCCAGGTCATGTGCGACATCAGCGATATCCGGTCCGCGGCCATGTTGCGCGCACCGTTGACGCAATGCCCAACCATTTTTCTCTACGAGACGTACCCCGGCGGGGTCGGGTTCAGCGACAAGCTGTTCACACACCAGAGGCAATTGCTTGAAGCGGCGGTCTCGCTGATTGCCGGATGCGGATGCACAGAGGGCTGCCCAAGTTGTGTCGGACCCGCCCTGGAGGTTGGCGAGCGGGGAAAAAACGGGGCATTGAAGCTCGCCCGGATAGCTTTGGGATTGCCCGATCCGCAGGTTCAGGCGGGCGCCGCACCGGAATAAGTCATGTCGGATTTGCGTGATAAACTCCAGCAATTGCTTGAAAGACAAGGCGTGATGCGCGGCGCCGAGTGGCGCCGGAAAACCGAGGAGCTTGCTCAGCGCCGGGCGTCAGGCGAGTTTGAGATCGACCGCATCGTCCCCGGCGAAGTGGTGGGGGATGCCAGCGAGGGCTTTTATCTGGCCCGCACCGACTTCCCGCTGGACACCGCGCACGGAAACATCACGCTGGGCGAGGCTCTGCTCGCACTTCCCGAGCACGTGGCCTTGTCAGCGAACGACACCGATCTGCGGGACTTCACGCCCGAGACAGCGATCTTTCTGGATACGGAGACCACCGGATTGGCCGGCGGGTCGGGGACGGTCGCCTTTCTAGTGGGCGCTGGTTATTTCGATGGCACATCGTTCCGCCTGGAACAGGCCTTCATGCGCGATTTTGACGACGAAGAGCCGATGCTGCGGTATCTTGACAGACTGTTTCGCGGGCGCGACACGGTCGTCACCTACAACGGCAAGAGCTTTGACATACCCTTGCTGCGGGCCCGGTTCATACAGAACCGGATGCCTTTTCGGCTGGATTCGGCGCTCCAGTACGATCTCCTCCATGCGGCCCGCCGTTTCTGGAAACGCCGGCTTGGGGATTGCGGGCTGACGAATATCGAGCGGGAAGTATTGGCCGTACGGCGGCACGGAGACGTTCCCAGCGCTGAAATCCCGGAACTCTGGCTGAATTACCTGCGCACGCGCGACGCCCGGGCGCTTCAGGCGGTTTTCTATCACCACAAAATGGACATACTCTCGCTGGCCGCTCTGACGGCCCGCCTGTCACAGAGTCTCACTTTGCCGCAGGGCCTGGGATTCGATCACATGGAGGATCGCCTCTCGCTGGTGCGACTGCATTTCCTGCAGAAGCACTACCGCGAGGTGATGGAACACGGTCAGCGCCTGCTGGAAGAAGAGGCGGAATCGGCCATCCGCTGCGAATGCCTGTATCTCATGGGAATGGCCAGCAAACGGTTAAAGCAATGGCCTCAGATGGAGGATGCGTGGACCCAGCTGCTCGCGGAACGGCCGCGCGACCTGGTTGCGCGCCTGGAGCTGGCCAAACATTTTGAGCACCGGGCACGCAATCTCCTCGAGGCCGAACGCCTGTGTGCGGAAACCGTCGAACTTTTTGAAACGCGCGGCATCCCGGGCTCCGACGAGCCCCTGCCGGGCCTGGAGGGGTTCCGCGCGCGGCTCGAACGCATCCAGCGAAAGCTCAGCCGGGGATAGACTGGCCCGCCGGATCATTCGGGAGGCGCAGCGGGGGCGAGCAGTCGGTCCAGGACGGGCCGGAGAAGACTGGTCCAGACCAGATAGCCCTCGTGGCTGAGATGGAGGTGGTCCGCGAGAAAATAGTGGTCATGGGGTTTGCCCTCGGCATCGAGCAGGGGGGTGTTGACGTCGAGGAAGGTCACTCGCGGATCGCTTTCTGCAAACTCGGCCATGAGCCGGTTGCTCTGTTCCATTTGCTCGTGAAGTTCCCATCGGGCCTTGCTGGTTTTAATCGACAGAATGACCACCGGAGTCTGCGGATTTGCCTGGTGAATCGTGCGCACCACGGCCTTCATGTCTGCGGCGACCCATTCGGGTGATTTTCCGCGGGCGACATCATTGTCGCCGTCATACAGGACGACAACACGCGGGCGCAATGGGTGGATGATCCGGTCCGCATAGGCCAGTGCATCGAAGTATTCCGAACCCCCGAAACCGTGATTTACCACGGGGAGATCCGGAAAGTAGTCTGCGACTTTCCAACCGCGGATAGACGAACTCCCAACGAACAGGATGGGGTTTTCGGGGATATTGGGGAAGTCTTTTTCCATGGTCTGAATGTTTTCTTCCCATCTCTCAAGCTCCCAGTGCGCCACAACGACGGTCTCGGGTGGCGTGCGCTTTTCCGGAGGGACGCTGAACCGGACGGTCCCGTTGTCGCCGGCGACAAACGGAACCTCTTCCCCGGACGGCTGCAATGAGAGGCGATCGGGAGGAAACACATAGCGCAACTCGACGTCCCCTTCATAATTTGCCGGGATGCGCACGTGCCAGTCTTTTCCCTGGATGGTCAGGGGGACGTTGGAACGGCCGGCACCGGGAGGTGAAAACGCATCGGTTTGGGCGCCCGCAGACATGCATGTGACCACGATCAAAGCCATGCAGCGTGACAGCATTCATATTCTCCTTTTCAGGTGACGATCATGTGTGCGGCAGCATAACACATTTTTCAAACGCTTCTCATGGGCGGCGAGGAGACCACGAGGGGCAGTGCGGGCAGGGGGGGCGGCCAGGCGCAGGCTGGGGGATCCGGAGGCTGCTGCCTGAGCCGTCACGATCGTGTCAGGGCGTGGCGAGGTGCTCGTACGCGTACTGCAGGCACGCATCCGTCATATCCCAGCTCATGCACGGGTCCGTGATGCTCACGCCGTATTTCAATTGGCTCTTGTCCGCTGGGATGGCCTGATTACCGGGGTTGAGGTTGCTTTCGAGCATCATGCCTATCAGGGAGTTCGTCCCTTCGGCCCGCTGAAACATGAGGTCGCGAAGGACCTTTTCCTGCAGCTCATAGCGCCGGGTGCTGTTGTCGTGGCTGCAGTCGATCATGATCCTCGGTTTCAGACCGACGGCGCACAGCTGTTCTTCGGCGAGAGCCACGCTCACACGGTCGCAATTCGGGCTGCCCCCGCCTCCGCGCAAAATGATGTGGCCCCAGGGGTTGCCGAGGGTGGTGATCACGCAGGTCTGGCCATCCTGGTCGATGCCGAGGAAATGGTGGGACTGGCGGGCGGAAAGGAGGGCATTAATGGCCACCTTGAGGTTGCCGTCGGTGCTGTTCTTGAACCCAATGGGCATGGACAACCCGCTTGCCATCTCTCGATGGGTCTGAGACTCGGTGGTACGCGCACCGATGGAAGCCCAGGTGATCAAATCCGCGATGTACTGCGGCACGATGGGGTCGAGGACTTCGGTGGCTGCCGGCAGGCCCATGCCCGCGATATCGAGCAGCAGGCGCCGGGCGATATGGAGGCCTTTTTCGAGGTTGTAACTGCCATCGAGATCCGGATCGTTGACCAGACCCTTCCATCCGGTGGTGGTGCGCGGTTTTTCAAAATAGGTGCGCATGACGATGAACAGGCGCTGCCCGTACTTCACATGAGCCTGGTGCAGCCGCTGCGCGTAGTCCAGCGCCGCGTCGACGTCATGGATCGAGCAGGGGCCTACGACCGCGAGCATGCGTTTGTCCTCACCGGACAGAATGCGCACGACATCTTTACGGCCGTTCATGACCGTTTCCTGTGCGCGGTCCGACATGGGGAGGGCTTGCTTGATCTCCTTTGGCGAGATCAGCGGCATCATTTCCGCGACGTGCGCGTCGTGAATATGCTCTAAGATTCGTTTTGTCCGATCGAGTTCCATCAGGCTGGTATCTCGTTTCACGCGTTTTTGCGCCCAGGCAGCCGGGCACCCTTATTATGACAGGGCGAACGAGTCGGGCACAAGCAGAGGCACGATTATTCTTGGGAAGAGCTTGACGCAGGCTGCCGGGGGCGGCCAAGGCGCCAGGGACGGGGTAGTCAGGCTCCTTTGCTTCCCTGCGGCCCGTCAGGAGGCCAATGGGCCAGGACAAACGCACAGGCCTCTTCCCGCGTGGTTAATTCGCCTTCCAATTGGAGGTTTTCGACCCGTTTGAAGATTTTCGAGAAGAGTGGCCCGGGAGAATACCCCAGGGCGATCAAATCTTTTCCGTCTATCAGGGGCGCGGGCCGGAGCGCATCCGCCGGCAGTTGGGCTTGATAGTCCTCCACCCATTCAATCGTGTCCAGGTTGCGGTGACTGGCCAGGCAATCCAGGCGGCAGAGCTCTTTGAGCTCCTCAAATCCTTCGGCGCGGATTGTCCGTTTGCGCTTGCTTTCCCGCATACCGGGGATGTGCTGGAAGCGCATATGCTGCGCGACAAGCCACACCACGCGCTCCGTATCGCTGCGGGGCAGTCGGAGCCGTTCACAGACCTCGCGGGCAATCCGGGCGCCCGCTCTATCATGGTCGTTAAACCGGATGCGATCAGTCGTAGTCTGTGTGACGGGTTTACCGGCGTCGTGGAGCAGGGCGGCCAGCGCGAGGGTATGGCTGGGCCCCTTCAGCAGGTCGAGCATGAGCAGGGTATGGGTAAACACATCCCCTTCCGGATGGAATTCAGGCGGCTGTTCCACGCCCTTCATGGCCGCGACCTCCGGAAGGATCTGCTTGAGCAGCCCGCACTCATCCAGCATCTCAAACGCGCGCCGGGCACCGCCTTCCGTAAGCATCTTGAGCAGTTCGTCGCGAACGCGTTCAACGCTGGTCGACACAATAAGAGGCGCGGCCTCTTTGATCGCCTGGTACGTGTCTATTTCGATGGCGTATCCCAGGCGCGCCGCGAAGCGGATGGCACGCAACAGGCGGAGATGGTCTTCCTGAAAGCGTTCCCGGGGAACGCCCACCGCGCGGATCAACCCGGCCCGCAGATCATCGAGGCCGCCGACGTAATCCAGTACCTTGCGCTCAACGGGATCAAAGAAGAGGGCATTGATCGTGAAATCGCGGCGGCGGGCATCCTCTTCCTCATCGGTGAAGGCGACACGGCACGGATGGCGGCCATCCAGATACGGCCCGTCCTTCCGGAACGTCGTGACTTCGAAAGGGCCTTCCGGCAGCAGGACCACCTGGACGCCGAACGCCGCCCCGAAGTCCAGGCTGCGCTCGAAAAGTTCCGCGACCTGAAAGGGTTTGGCATTGGTGGCGATGTCGAAATCCTTCGGATGAAGTTGGAGTAGCATATCGCGAACACAGCCTCCCGCCAGCAGCGCGCGGAATCCACGTTGCCGCAACGTGGCACAGATCGCTTCGGCCGCAGCCTGCCTACTCATCCGGCGAGGGTCCGCGGGGTTCGGCCGTGCTCTGTGGTGAGAATGCGCGCCGGCGTCGACGTTGATGGATGGCCAGGGCCAGGACCGCAGCCACAGCCAGCCAGGCGAGAATCGCGAACGGATAGAGCCATCCTCCGCCTCGCGAGAACGAGAAGGCCATCTGGAGTACGGCCAGCACGAGAACGAGCGACGCCGCCCAGCGGTACCGTGCTTCACGGAAGAGAACACTGAGGCCGATACCGGCCAGGCCATGTATGAGCCAGTACAGGGCCAGTTTTTCTTCTGAAGCCCACTTATTCAGCGCGAGCAGCCCCAGTCCAGCACCGGCCGCGACGAGCAGGGTACGGAGGGTGTCGTCCATCGGATGGGTGACGGCCGGGCGTTTGTGGGCGAAAAAAATGAGGCGTTCGGAGACAGCATAGGCCATCAGGAACGGTACCAGATAGTAGAGGAAAGCGGCACCGCCAGGCTGAGCGGCAGCCGGATCAAACAACAGATTGGAGAAATAGGCGGCGCCTATCCCGAACAGGGCGATCCCCGCGATCTTAAGTCCCGGGAGGGGCAGGAACAGCAGAAAGATCAACAAAACAGTGCCGATTGCGTTGTAGGTTGCGGGGATGTAGATAGCGCCATGCTTATAGGCCATCAGAGTCGCAATCATGTAGGTGGCGCCCACGTGCGGGAGAGGAGCGACCAGATTGTGCTCCCATGCCCGGTCGTCTCCAACTCGTTTGAGATAGCGCTCCCAGAGAATCCCGGCAAGATAGGTGTAGAGCGCGAGCAGGATGGTCCCGTAGGCGTAGCCGCCGTCCTGCTCAAATCCGGATTTGTCGACCAGCAGGAAGAAATGGAAGCTGACATGCGCGGCCATGAGCAGGAGCACGGCGGCGGCTTCCAGCTGCGGTGTTGACGCCAGCACGCCCACTATCGCCAGAGCCAGGCTGAACGTTCCCAGTAGATACGGTAGATCGGGCTGTTGCGCCCGCTCGGCGATCGTCAGCGTCATGAGGAGCAGGGCCCCTGCGGCGGCGTACAGCATGGCCACGGAGGGGCCAGGCGGGTCAAGAAAGGTATCGGCCAGAAACCACTGGCCACTCCGGCGGCGTTCCTGCATGGGCCAGCTGCGCGTAGCCCGCTCGTAATAGAGGGCGATAAAAAAGAAGACGATGGCCGGCCCCGCACACCCCAGCCAGCGTGCGGGTATGGCGTGCTGGCCCCACACCGCGTATCCGGGCGCCTGAACCGTGAAGAACGCGCCGACCGCCACGACGAACAGCAACAGGATGCTGCCCGCTTTGAGGATGATGGCGCCAGAATGCTGATAAAACACGGCGAGCGCAAAACACACGAGCGCCAGGGCGGGCCACAGGGTAATTCCCGGGTAAAGCGAGATCATCGCAAGGATGGCCATCACGAACGCCTGGGCAATGTACGCCTGAAACAGGTAATTCTTTCTCGAGCCGCGTGTCTCAGCAAGGAGGGCCAGCGTGGCCAGCACCACCGTGAAGGCCAGGCGAAACACCCACGCGTGAGGCGCATGGAAGGCATGAATCCCAGTCCATACCGCGGGGAAAAACACCGCGGAATTCAGCAGGGACAGCAGCAGCATGCCCCGGGACCGCTGGTCCGGGCGCCGCACATCAAGCACCGTAGCAAGCCCCAGAACCACAAACACAAACGCCAGCGCGCCCCGCGAAATCCAGAAATAGGCTTCCGGCGTAAGCAGGATGCCTTGAGGCTGGGAATACAGGAAGGGAAGGATCGTGCCGTAGGAACCAAGCAGGACGAGCCACACGAGAAACCGCCAGTGGAATCGTATATGAAGCAAGACGGCGCCAGCCGATGCCAGAGCCACGCCGCTCAGGGCATACGTAAGCTGGGGCATTGTGGACGCATCGCTGGCTGTCAGGCCAAACGAATAATAGACGACCGGCCAGGCAATGACGGCGGCCGCGTAGCTGCGGCGCCAGGCAACGGTCGCGGTCATCCCCAGGATAGCCGCGAACAAAACAGGCAATGCGTACCAGGGTTCGGCGAACAGCCGGGCATTTGTGATGAAAAACGCCGCGTACGTCATGAAATAGGCGGCTGCGAGGCCGGTCCCGAGGGCAAGACTGGCCAGGAGACTGCGCCGGTCGGGGAATGCCGCCCCCAGGAGCAGCAGGAGAGCTGCCATGCTGTACGCGGCCAGGGCCTTGCTGCGAAGGTCGAAGGCGGACGTACTGGCGCTCTTGCCAGCCGCCAGGATAATGGCCACAGTCACAAAAACCACCGCGAGCCGGCTCACCCACGCCGGCCAGGCGCGCGTCGCTACGGGCGCGGTGAAAGAAGAAGTCTCGGGCGAAGGGGAGTGGGACGGGGCAGGATGCGGCGCTTCTGAATCCGTGCCTGGCGGCTTGCGAGTTTCACGGAACTGCTGCAACTCGCGGGTGAGCCGCAAGACCTGCGATTCCAATTCTTGTATGCGCTTCTCGGCGTCCACACGCGTTCTCGGTTCGTTGTTTCGAAGGGAACGGTCTCGAGGGCCTCGCCCCAAGCGCCCGGGCCCCTGTTGAGGGTATTGTATCGGCAGGAATTTGGGCATTCCAGTAGACAACGCGCCGAGATCGGAAATGGCGGACCTGACTGCCCCTGAGGAGCGTAATTTAAGCAGAAAATTGACCTGTGGATCCGTGCAATCTATACTTTTGCCCAGACTATGTTTTTGCCCAGATTTTCCGTTCCGGCCTGGACGATTGAGGCTGCACACGGAGGCATCCGCCTTCGCCCAGTGCATTTCCTCTCGTCCGGCACCCCGCCGATTGAGCATCGGATCGGCTTTTGCCTGGTCAACGCGTGGTAATACAGAGAGAAAACATGCGTAACGTCTTATTTCCCAAAGCGCCCTTGGTTCGAGTCGTGGTAATCGTGTGTGTTGGATGTCTTTCCGCTCAGGCTGAGCTGCGTGAACCGGGTTCGATCGCTGTGCTGGCCGATTTTGTGGAACAATTCAAGCATGGGACGGTTACCAACGATTTGACCTCCTCGGCGAGCTATGCCGAGGGCGCGCTAGAAGACCGGATGGCGGCTATTTTTCTGCATCCGACGGGTCTGGACGATGCCATCCTGAGCTTCAATGGAATTCCTGTGCCCGAGCTGCAGGACGGTCAGCGATGCATCCTATATTTTCATATCGGATTTCGGCCGGGAATCGACTGGACCAGCCCTTCAAAAGCGCCCAACGGGGTTCGCTTTTCCGTATTTGTGGAGGGAGCGGCCGTTTTTGAAGAGGAGGTGGCGGGGCCGGGCTGGAATCCTCGCTGCGTCGACCTGTCGTCCTGGTCCGGCCAATTGGTGAGCGTCGAATTCCACACGAATGCGATATCGGGAAACTCGAGTTATGACTGGGCCGTTTGGGGCAGGCCCCTGCTTCTGCACTTCTGGCCCGCACAGACGCCATCGACCCTGCCTGCTCAGGCCGAAGGCCTGAGTCTGATTGAGGTAGCCTGCGAACAGACAGTGAAGGTTCGCCTCGCCGATGGGCGCCGGCCACTGACCGTGATGCTGGAGCCGGGCACCCATCTCCTCCCGCACGCGTTTGATGATTTTTCCGCGCCGGCTGTGGAAATTGAACCTGACGCCGCGACCGTAATGGGCGTCTCCACCGGGATCTTCCTCCCTGAGCTGGAAGCCGCTCCTCCGGAACTCAGCTCGCCCCTGGTGACAGTTGGACAGCCCTTTGACATCATCCAGCGCATTCGCAACAGGGGCCAGGGCACTCACACTGGCCGGGCCACCTGGAGCCTCCGCTCGGGAGATGGGCGAACCCTGGCGGAACTGGGCCCCGGCGCAATGGAAACGCCCGCCGTAGAGCGGCTCGGGCCCGGCGAGGAGGCCGTGCTGGTCTGGCGCGGCCTTACGGCGCAGTCGCCGGGAGAATGGCTGCTGGATACCGGCAGGAGCCTGCGTGTGCATGTTTTTGCAGAGGCGCGGGTGCCTCCACATCCTCGTAACGGAGAGCCCGACGTGATCGTCGAACGCAACGGCGACATCCGTGCCGTCGTGGCGAACGATTGGTCGCGGCTCGCGGTCGCGGTGGACGAAAGCGGCGCGGCATACGCCCTGGCTGACACCTGGGATGGCACTGCCTGGCAGCGCGTGGCGTCGCTCTATCCGCTCTGCCGGCTGGTATTGCGCCATCCGGACAACTCCCTGGAAGAATTGCGGATCCAGATCAGTAACATCCACCCGTTGCGGTCGACATGGTTGTGCATTTATGGGATCGCCGAAAGCGAAACCGGAGTGTCGTGGCCTATCCTTCTGACGGCCTGTGCCGAGGCCGGCAGCGCGCGCATTCATCTCGAAATTGAGACGATCGCGCCGGAAGATGCTGAGGTCGCCGCGTTTTCGCTGCCCCAGGTATTGGCGGGAGACCGCGCATTTGGTGCGCGGAAGGACTTTGCACTGTTCCCCGGGTTGGAATACCTCGAAGGAGGCGAGCCGTCGTCGTCCGAACGCGATCTGGCGCCGCCTCTGAACGATCGCCGGGTGCCGTCCGCCCATAAGATTGCGACCCCGCTGATGGCGGTGCAGGGGGAAGGCGCGCTGGTGGCGCTCTTGTGGGATGCGCAGCAAGAATGGACCACAGGCCAGCGGCGCCCCGCGGCGCGCTTCCTGGCGCCAGCCAGTGACGACGGCCTGCAATACACGCACATGTCGTTATTTGCACCGTCTGTTGGCGATTATGTGCACGAAAACGAGTACGAAGCCGGGGATATCCCGTTCCCGGTGAAGAAAGGCCAGCGGCTGCATCTGGAGGCCTGCCTGGTCCTCGATCACCAGGAACGCTACGCGGAAGGCAGCATCGTTCACGGCCCGCATATCGGTGGACTGGTGTTGCAGGCCATGCAACACTGGTTTGAGCTGTTTGGCCTGCCGGGTCCGGGCCCGGCCCCGAGAGACTGGGAGGAAGAGAAGGCGCTTTGCCGTGAAGCCTATTTGAAATCGGTGTGGCACGAAAACCCGGCCGGCTGGAGCCACTGCCGGGGATGGGATAGCGCCCCATCCCTCGGACACGCGGTCCCGCTGATGTTGGACCTGGCGGCTGGGGTCGCACCCAGCGTTGTGCCTGAGATCGAGCGGCGCATTGATGCGGCCGCCAAGCGCAGCCTCCAGGAGATTGGACCACGAAACCTCTGGACGCCGGCGGCATGCCATATCATGAGCGGAGAATTTCCATTTCTGTACGGCTACCTCCCGGAATCGCTCAAAGGCCTCAAAGACAGCGCGTACGGCCGTTTGCGGGGTCGAAAAGACGGCCTCTGGGTGTGGAATCCTGCGGGAGAGCAGCACCAGTCCCTTGGCAAGCCGGGCGACCATACCCTGGGCCAGGCTTCCGGACCGGCGCTTCATGTCCTTCGCGCCGCGCGTTTGACCGGTGACCGGCTGCTCGTGGAGCAGGCGCTCGACGCGATGAAACAAATGGAACGGTATGAAGTTCCCCGGGGGGCGCAAGTCTGGGAGTGCCCCTTGTACCAGCCTGACATCCTGGCCGCCGGACAGGCGATCCGCGCCTATTGTGAAGCCTACCGGCTGACGGGCGATCCCGCTCATCTGGCGCATGCCCGGTACTGGGCATGGACGGGCCTGCCGTTCATTTACATGTGGGGGCTAGACGGCGTTCCCACCATGGCCCACAACGTAATTGCCGTATTTGGCTCGACGTTCTACACCCATTCGTGGATTGGCCTCCCCGTGGTATGGTGCGGTCTGGTCTATGCGTATGGATTGCAGGACCTGGCCGAATTTGACGATTCTTTCCCCTGGAAGACGATCGTGGAGGGAATTTTGATGTCGGCCATGCGCCAGCAATACACAAGCGGCCCCAGCAAAGGCTGCTACCCGGATTCGTGGGACATAGTCCGAAACAAGCCCAATCCCGCGGACATCAATCCAGAGAACATCCTCGTGAACGGGTTCCGGCTGCGCGGGCAATCGCCTGAAATACAGTGCGTCCGTTTCGAAGATGCGGACGGCGGGCCGGTGTTTTTGAATTCGCCCGCGGCGATATCCGTTTCCGATGACGATGCCGGGCTTCGAGAGGGGCGGCTGAGATTCACGCTGCGCGACGTGTATGCGCCTGCTACGCACACCAGCCTCGCGCCGGTACCGGAACCGAAATCGGTTCAGGGGGCGGGGGCGCGTGTGTCCCGTTCTGAAGACATGCTGTCGGTTGAAAGCGCCTGGCTGTATGACGCGGAACTCCAGAGCGTTATACTGAAACATTCCACGAAGGGAACCGATATCACGTGCGAAATCCTGTGGTAGGCGGAACTGCGTGATGGGGTCATATCGAAACGATCTCTTTTTGCGTGCCGCCCGCGGAGAACGGACCCGGCGTCCGCCAATCTGGTTGATGCGGCAGGCAGGGCGGACAGATCCCGAATACAACGCATTAAGGGATGAGACGGGGCTTCCGCTGGAAAAACTGTTCCGCAATGCGGAATTGGCTGCGCGGATATCCCTGCTCCCCCGGCGTATCGGTGTCGATGCGATTATTTTCTTCCAGGATATTCTCACGCCGCTCGCCCCCATGGGTGCACCGTTCATCTTCCGGCCTGGGCCTGTTCTGGAAGCTCCATTCGAAGACGCGAGCGATCTTGAGACGTTGCACGAATACGACGTGGCGCAAGAGCTTCCTTTTGTCCCGGAGACTATCCGGCTCACACGGCAGGCACTCGACGGCGAAATGCCGGTGCTCGGGTTCGCTGGCGCTCCGTTTACACTGTTGACCTTCCTGCTCGAAGGTGGCAGCTTCGGGACTACTGCGCCGAAGACCCTGCGTTACCTGGCGGAACAGCCTCAGGCAGCCCACGACGTGCTCGAAAAGCTGGCCCGAATGACGACTGACTACCTGATGCTGCAGATTACGGCCGGTGCGGATGCCGTGCAGCTCTTTGAATCGGCTGCCCCCGTCCTTGATGCCGTGGCTTACCGTGAGTTCGCATTGCCCTACCAGCAGTTGATCTTCGATGCCATCCGCGGCGCCGCACCCACCATCGCGTTTGCGCGCGACATCGAGGCGGTAGAACTGCTGGATGCTTCTGGAGCAGATATTTTGAGTCTGCCCGCCTCAATTTCGATCGCAGAGGCCCGGAACCTGACAAGCGCCGACCGGGTAATGCAAGGCAATCTCGACAATAAGCTTCTCGTTGAGGGCCCTCTCGATGCCATCACCCGCGCCGCGCACGCCATCATTCAAGCCGGGGACAGCCGTGGCCACATTTTTAACCTGAATCACGGACTCCTGCGGCAGACACCCTTTGAGCACGTGTGCCATCTCGTGGACACCGTCAGGCGCTGGGGAGACGCCTGAGATCTGAGTTAAAAGGGAAGGGTGCTGTTTGGGCAAGGCGTCGCGGTTGATGCGCGCGTGAAGTCGAGGCTTGAGGAGGTGGCGCTGATCCTTCTGCCGAGGGTTTATTCTGTGTTTAAGTGGGCCAGTGCGGCATTGCTGCTGCTGGGCTGTGGGAAGCGCGAACCAGGCTCTAAATTTACCCTCAAAATCCACCCCCGAACCGGCTGCCGCCGATTCACCCCCGCCAGCGGGAGACACGCGCGCCGCATCTAAAATTTCTCGGGCTCCGGATTTTTGTGTCCCGCGCTGGCGCTGGCGGTCGTCGCGCTATGCCTCCATGCATCCGGGGCTCCGCATCTGTTATGATGGCGTCTCCCGGGTTGCGGATGCCGGCGATTCGAGCGCGACCAGCACCACGGCGTCACGCCGTGCGCGCGCGCCAATGCCGCACCTGAGCCGGCGGCACAACACGGCGCGATCCGGATTACGGTTGTGGGAGCTGACGAAAACCAACAGCGAAACAGGGATGAAAACCATGGCGGAAATCGGGTACGGCATTATCGGTTGTGGAAACATTGCACCCATGCACGCGGAGGCCATTCAGAAAGTTGAAGGGGCGCGGCTGGTCGCGGTATCGGATGTGGTCGAGCAGAATGCGAAGCAGTTGGCCGAGCGCTTCGGCGCCACCCCGTACAGCGACTACCGCGAGCTTTTGGCACGGGATGACATCCAGGTGGTAAATCTCTGCATTCCCAGCGGCATGCGGGCCGAGGTCGGCACCGAATGTGCCCGCGCCGGGAAACACATCATCTCCGAAAAGCCTCTCGAGGTGAATACCGAACGGATTGACGCTCTGCTTCAGGCCGTCGATGAGGCTGGCGTAAAACTCGCGTGCATCTTCCAGAACCGCTTTGCGGATGGCGCGCAGCGGGTCAAAGAGGCGGTCGAGGCCGGACGCTTTGGCAAGCTCGTGCTGGGCGATGCCTATATCAAATGGTACCGTTCGGATGAATACTACAAAAGCGGCTCCTGGCGGGGCACGAAGAGCCTGGATGGCGGCGGCTGCCTGATGAATCAGGGCATCCATCAGATCGATCTGTTGTTGTGGTTTTTTGGCCCGGTCAAGAGCGTTTTCGCCCGCACCAGCCTGGTGGGCCACGAAGGGCTGGAGGTGGAAGACCTGGCTTGTGCCATCCTGGAGTTCGAGAACGGTTCCATGGGGGTCATCGAAGGAAGCACCGCCATATGGCCGGGCCATCCTGCGCGTGTGGAAATACACGGCGACCAGGGCGGCGCCGCGCTGGAAGACGGCATCCTGCGCTTCTGGAAATTCAAGGAGGAAGGCCCGGACGATGAGTCCATCCGCGCTCAGATGCCCGTGGCTGCCCCCGGCGCAGGAGCTGCAGATCCGATGGCCAACGTGACGTGTGAGGGTCACCGCCGGCAGATTGAGGATTTTACGGACGCGATCAGGCATAATCGTGCGCCGAAAATCGACGGGAAGGAAGGCCGGCGATCCGTGGCGCTTATCGAAGCCATTTACGAATCGTCGCGTACCGGCCGCCCCGTCAGTTTGTAACCAAGAGTCCGTATCCGTCATTAGAAAACGGCCAGATATCGACAACCGGCCGCCCATCGAACCGCTTTCGGTATCGCCAGGGTTCCACAGGAACCAGGAGACAGAGCAATGCGTGCATGGACTGAAGCGAAGAGCTGGACCAGGGTGCCGGTACTGGGCGCGATGCTGTGCGCGGCGCTGGCGGCGCCGACGGTATTCGCGGGTGAGATGGACGCACCGGTGTTGAGCGCGCCCAGTCTGGAGAGCCAACCCCAGCCCATCCCGGAAATTGTGGCGAAAATTGAAGATGAAGTGATTACAGGGCTGGAGCTTCAGATGGCGATGAACACCGCCATGCGCGCGAAAGCCGCCCGGGACGCGTCCAACCCCAACCGGGATCCGAACGCGCCCCCAGAGCCCTTTGATCGCGATGACGCAGAACGGGTGCTGGAGTCCCTTATCCGCGGCAAGGCCATTTATGTGCTGGCAAAGAAAGCCAAGACCTCCGTCACGGATGAAGAAGTGGACGAGGGGCTTGCGGAAGCCAAAAAGAGGCTGCCGGAAGGCGAGTTTGAACATTTGATGGAAGACCGGGGCATTACGGCGCAAGAGCTGGATGCAAAGATGCGGGAGCAGCTCACCTGCCAGAAATTCTTCGATGAGAAGACCAAAGACGTTGAGGTTACGGACGAAGACGTAGAGCAGGTGTATCAGAAACTGAAAGAAGCGGGGCGCATGCAGAAACCTGAAACCGCCGATGTGGCTCACATTTTGATCCTGGCGCCTCGCGAGGGTACGGATGAAGCTATCGCGGAGGCAAAGGAGCGTATCGATGCGGCGCGGGACCGGGTCGTTAATGGCAAGGAAGACTTTGGCGAAGTCGCCAAAGATGTGTCCGAAGATCGATCGTCCGCGCCTCTTGGCGGTCTGTACGAGAATGTACCGCCCAACATGATGGTGCCGGAATTCGACAAACTCATGTTCGAGCTTCCCATAGGCGAGGTCAGTGAGCCGTTTCAGACCCGTTACGGGTGGCATATCATGAAAGTCAGTGAGCGCGATCCGGCCCGGACCCTGGAATTTGATGAAGTGAAAGACGGCATCCGGAGGAACCTGGAAGCACAGGCAAAGCAGCGCGCTTTTGGCGAATTTCTCGAAACGGCCATCGGTGACGTCAAGATCGAGATCTTGCTCCCCAGGAAAGACGCCGCAGCACCGTCACCTGACAGTTCTGCCGGAATTCCAGCTGAGGGGAGCAAAGCAGGCGAGGAACCCGAGCTTCCCGATGAGCCGTCGTGACGGCTTCGCGCCGGGCTGGACATGAAGCGCGCAGTACGCCACGGCGCGCGCAAAAGTGCTTTGCACACGATCATGGAAAGGGATATACATGGCGAATGTGAAGGCTTTTGATGTGACCATTGTTGGCGGAGGCATGATCACCTGCGATTTGCTTCTTCCATCCATCTACCATCTGCAGCGGCTGGGGGTGGTGGGCGAGATCCACATTTGCGCGCTAAACAACACACCCTTGCGCGCGTTGAAAGAGAATCCGCAGTTTGCCCAGGCCTTTCCCGGGCAGGATTTTGTTGCACACCCCTCCCTGAACGAGCCTGCGGACGCCAGTTTCCCTGAGCTCTACAAAGAGGTGCTGGCCGCGATGGAGCCGTATAATGCGGTAGTGGTGGCCATGCCCGACCAGCTGCATTACCCGGTGGTGATGGAGGCGTTGAACAACAACCAGCACGTGCTGTGTGTCAAGCCGCTGGTGCTCAAGTACGCCCAGGCGGTTGAGATCGAGGAAGTGGCGCGGCAGAAAGGCCTTTTCGTCGGAGTGGAATACCACAAGCGCTTCGACCGGCGCGCGCTCATTGCCCGTGGACGCTATGAACAGGGCCATTTCGGCGATTTCGTTATGGGCGAGGCCAAACTGATCGAGCCGTACCTCTACCGGCACTCCAATTTCCAAAACTGGTTCACCTGCGAAAACACAGACCCCTTCGTGTACATTGGATGCCATTACGTTGACCTGACCTATTTCATCACGGGACTGAAACCGGCCGGGGTATCTGTTCATGGCGTCAAGGGGACATTCCCCAACGGCAATACGGGGTATCTCTGGTCTCAGGGCCGGGTCGTATTCGAAAACGATGCGGTGCTGTCCGTCATCAACGGATTGGGTTACCCCGACGAAGGCGCGGGACCGAATGAGCAGGGACTGGTCCTGTACTGCGAAGGCCCGGGGAAGACGGGGCTGATTCAGCACAACGACCAGTTTCGCGGCGTGAGCCATTCCTACCTGAGTGGCCTGGGGCCGGGCGGAACGGCCTTCAACTTCGTCAATCCAGACTTTTTCCAGCTGGGCTCGTGGGAAGGTGTGGGATATAAGCCCATGGGCTACGGATACGATTCTGTAGCGGCGATTCTGGGGTGCATAGGCCGCCTGCGCCGGGAAACGGCTGGAATGCCGGAGAGCAGCGCCCTGACGAAACGTCAGGAAATCATTTCCGAAATTGATGAAAAACGGCTCATCGCCACCCCCGCGAACAGCAGCATTAATGAGCTCGTTACGGAAGCAGCCCGAATGTCTATTCTCAGCGACGGAGACTTCGTGAAGATCGTCTACGATGGGTTCCCCCGTATTGAGCCGAAAAGCTGAATCGAACGGAGCACATTGAGCGGTCGTGACTCAATAAAGAGGCGGCGAACGGCGAGGACAGCCTTTCTTGCGGGGCTGTTGGTTTTGTTGGCGGGGGCGCTTCTCTCGTATCGTGCCGTGAAAGAACGGTTCGGCCAGTATCCCGGCGGCGCCCCCTGGGTGCAGCGCTTTCTGGATGCGCGCATGGCCCGGGCCGCCGCATCCCAGCGCATCATTGCCCAGACCCTGGGGATTGAGATCCATCCCGACACGGGGCGCCTGCAAGGCCATGGCACGCTCGACATCGAATGCAGCGGCGCCGGGCTCGACGTGGTCTCATTTATCCTCAACCCCGGCCTGAACTCGTTCTCTGCACTGTGCGACGGCCAAAAGCTTCCGGTCTCCCGCTGGGGAGGCCTGGTCCGCGCCGCCCTTCCGAAGCGGCTGGCGCCGGGGGAGTGCACCCGAATCGCAGTCTCGTATTCAGGAGACATCTCGGCGACTGCGCTGACTGACGCAGAAATCCATCCGGAGGAAGTCTGGCTTCCCTGGACAGCGTGTTGGCATCCCGTGGACTTCGGCAGTTTCGCTGAATTTGACTGCGCCGTCACGATCAGGGGCGATCTCGTACTGGCCGGCGACGCACAGGAGACATTTCCTTCCGTCGAAGGCTTCCGCAGCTACCGCATTCAGCCGGCATGCAAAGCGCTGGGAATTCCACTGCTGGCCGGAGGATATTCCAGTCGAGCCGGCACCCATGGGGACCTCCAGTGCACGGTCTATTTCGAACCCGGCGACGCCGCCATCGCGGAACCGCTCGCAGCCAGCCTGCCGGAGACAGAGGATGCGCTTCGCGCGCTGCTGGGCGGCCACGAACTGCCGACGTACGCCATTCTGAGCCGCCGCTACCGTACGCCGCGATATCTTGGGCTCAATATCATTGCTCTCCCTCGGACGCCGCAACAGGATGAAAGCACCGCACTGGCCGCCACGGCGGCCGCACTCGCACACAAATGGTGGGGCCAGACGGTTTCTCCGGCCTGGTTTCCTCTGTTTCCCGATGGTGGCGCGTGGCTTCTTGAAGGTCTTGCGGTTCACTCGGGCTGGTCAGCCCTCCGCGAATTAAAGGGGAAGAGCGCCCTGCAGGAGCATCTCGAAAACCAGTTCCCTCAACCCCTGGAGAAGCCCTTCCGAGCGCTGGGCGCACTGGAATTGGCCCGTTCGGAGCCCAATGCGGCATCACGCATAGGAAGCCAGGGCGCATTTCTCGCCCGGTGGCTGGAGTCCGGCGCAGGAAAAGACGCGTATTGGGAAGCCTGCAGAAATGTCTTGCACACGCACCGCGGCAACGCTATCACCCTGGACGCATTCCGGCACGCACTCGAGGTCGCAAGCGGGCGCGATCTGGGGGAGCTGTTTCGTGCCTGGTTCGACCATGCCGGGCTGTTTGATTACGCAGTAGATGATGTCAGCGCGGGCGATGGAGCAATCCGGGTCACTATTTCCAACCACGGCGACATGCCTTCCCTGCAACCGCTGACCATAGGAGTTGTGACCGCCCGGGGCGTGGATCTGCATGCAATTGACGCGGGGGGGAATGGAGGAGTGTTTTCGTTTGCAGTGGACAGCCCCGTCTCCCGCGTGACTCTCGATCCCTATTTTGAATGCCCCGACGCGGTGCGGGCGAACAACACCTGGCCACGCCGCGACTGGCCGCTGAGCATCGCGGCGGATTCCAACGGAACCATCGCGGTTGCACAGGTAAATGTGTGGGAGAGCCACAGGGCGGGGAGCATCCGTTTATTGCGCAACGATCGGAAGAGCATTGAGAGCATTCGCCTGCCTGCCCCGCTGAATGGGCCACTGCTGTGGTCTCCCGGGAACAGCCTTCTGGCGTTTGGCGCCGGGCAGACCTATATCCGCGGACACGATGGACACATCCGCGTTTTGACGGGCCGCGCCGGGAACCTTCCAGTCGGCTGGCTGGGAGAGCAACTGCTCCTGCGCCAGAGCGGCGCCGCGGAAACAGGATTTGCGGTATCGCCTCCACCGTACACCACGACCGTTCCGCTGGCGCTGCCAGAACCTCCCGAATCCGGCGCTTTTGCCTGTGAACCTGGCGGCGGCCTCTGCGCGTTTGTCTCGGCAGCAGGGGGGAAGGTCTGGGTTGGCAAATTCCCTGGAGAGGCGTTTGAATGCGTGCTTGAAGAAGGCGGCGCAACCGGCAGGCCGTGCATTACCAGTCAGGGGGCCGTGCTTGTGTTCACGCGCCGGGGCGCTGTACATGAATTTTCAGGAGCCAGTGGCGCGTGGAGCCGCAAGACCCTGTTGGATCTGGGGCACGCCGTTGAAAAGCAGCGATTTTCACCGGATGGTACAACCGTGGCCTGGCAGGAGGAGGCACGCGGCCGCCTGACGGCGAGCCCGCTGGATTCTTTTGCGCCGGCCGTGGTCCGTCTGGGCGAATCCTGTGTCGATTTTGACTGGCAGGACGCAAGCACGCTGGTTTGCCTCACCCGGGCGAACGAATGGCAGCTTCCGGGGCGTTTTCACGCGGTCTACACGCTTCAGCGCATCGACATGTCTACGGGGAGCGCGTCGGCAGCAGCCCGTTTTCCTTCCTCTTGACGGAGGCGGGAATCTCAGCGGCGGATAATGCCACCCCGGCCCTGGCTGAGGGTAATGCCCTGTAGATTCATGGACAGTTCTTCGGGGTTGTCCGAAGCGGCCATCGCCTGATCCTCGCTGATAAGCCCCTTCTTGATAAGATCATAAAGGCTCATGTTGAAGGTCTGCATACCATCTTCCCGGCCGCCGGCGATCACGTTGGGAATCTGGCGCACGTTGTTCTCTTTGATGAGCTGGGCAATGGCCGGGTTATTGAACATGACCTCAACCGCCGGAACACGCCCCACCCCGTCGGCACTGGGAATCAGGCGCTGGGCTATGCACGCCGTCAGTTGAAGCGACAACTGGGACCGGATCTGCGTGTGTTGATTCGACGGGAACAAATCCACGATGCGGTCAACGGTCATCATGGCATTCGTTGTGTGCAGGGTGCTGAAGACCAAGTGGCCGGTTTCCGCGGCGGCCATTGCCGCCTGGAAGGTGTCGGCGTCACGCATTTCACCGATCAGAATCACGTCAGGATCTTCACGCATGACGGCCCGAAGGGCAGCATGGAAGTCGCGCGTATCGATATGGAGTTCCCGCTGCGTCACAATGCTTTTCTTGTTTGAATGCAGAAACTCGATGGGATCCTCGATGGTGACGATGTGGAGCCGGCGATCGGCGTTGATCTTATCGATGATGGCGGCGAGAGTGGTTGATTTACCGCTTCCGGTGGTGCCCGTCACCAGCGCGAGGCCACGCTGCATCAGGGTGAGCTTTTCGATCGCGGGCGGCAGATTGAGGTCTTCAAAGCTCGGGATTTTGGCTTTGACGTGACGCATGACGATGCCCACGGAGTTGCGCTGCTTGAGGATATTGACGCGAAAACGGCCCAGGCCTGGAAAACTGAGCGCCTGGTCGGAATCGCCGGTCCGCATGAACTCCTCTCGATCCTGGGGCGTCATGATCTCTTCAATGAACTGCAGATTGTCGTCGTTGGTGATGGGGTCATCGCCGATGAAGCGAATGGTGCCGTCCAGGCGTATTGCGGGGGGACTTCCGACCGTCAAGTGGACATCCGAAGCGCCGTGTTTTACCGCATACGTCAGGATTTTTTGAAGGGAAGGCATTCGGTTTTCCTCTCTGCACCCGCCGCCCCGGCGGGGTTGTCTGCGCTGGCGGCCGGGCTTTCGAGGCCCGTTGTCCGGCACGCCGCACACACGCTCTCACGGAACCTGGTTCAAGACGCAAGCCAAGCCCGGTGAATGTCAAAACTGTAACAGAAACCACGATTTCAGGGCAAATTCCGGGCACGTTATCTACGCTCGGGCCCTGCCTCGGGCGTCTGCGTTGTCTCAAGCCAGGGCCAGGGGTATCCGCAGATCACGCACCGCTGTTCCGTCACCGGGTATTCATAACGGCAATGGGCACAGGTGGCGGTCTGTCCGGGCGGCCGGTCGCCGGTCTTTTTGGGGGAAGCGCTGGCGTTGCCTGCCATGACACTCCTCCCGTCCGCACCCTGTTGTGCATCATTCCGGCGGCCTGTTTCCTGGCGAGCCATTCGTCCGGGTCAGGCCCGGTCGAGCTCTTCCGCATTCTTTTTGATCTTCTCAAAAATGGCGATGATGTCGTGCATATCTTCTTCGGAGCCGAGCAGGGTTGTGTGCCCGATCCAGATGCCGCTCCGGGTGCAGATGTCACGCGCCACGGGGCATTCCTGCTTCGAATAGTCCGGCGCATTGGGCGCATTGGCGATCGAAGGCTGCTCATAGAGCGGCACCGCATACCCTTCGCTGATGCCGGGCAACCCTTCCGCCTTGGCGGCTTCGATGACCTTCTCGCGGGAGCAGCCGAAGACCTCGGGGTCGATGCGCAGGCAGTAGAGGTGATAGGCCCGACGCGTGATTCGCTCGTCTCCGAGCTGAGTTGACAACCCTTCAATCTTCGAGAGGTTTTCGTCGAGAATGGCGGCATTTTTCTCGCGGATCCGGTTATGTTCTTCAAGCCGCGTGAGTTGAACGCTCAAGAGAGCGCCCTGAAACTCGGTGAGCCGGGCGTTGGTACCGAGATTGGGATGCGAATACCATGCACCGCCCTTCTGGCGGCCGCAGTTGGTGATGGAGCGGCAGAGATCCGCCAGCTCCTCATCGTCTGTCACGATAGCGCCGCCTTCCGCCGCGTTGATGTTCTTCGAGGCCTGAAAACTGAAGATGCCGGCTTTGCCCAGCGCTCCAGTGCCTTTTCCCTTCCATTTGCCGCCCCAGGAATGGCAGGCGTCTTCGAGCGCAAGGATGCCGTGTTTCGCTGCGATTTCATTGATCCGGTCCATGTCGCAGATGCGGCCGCCCAGATGGACCGGCATGATCGCGCGGGTCCGTGGCGAAATAGCCGCCTCGACCAGGTCGGGATTCATGCACCACGAGTCATCTATGTCCACGAAAATGGGGATGCCGCCCCGGCGGATCACCATGCTCGCCGTCGCGTAAAACGTGTACGGCGGAACAATGACCTCATCACCGGGCTGCAAGCCGATGGCCTGCAGCAGAACCTCGCCCGCCGCGGTGCCGGTCGTCACGGTGATGCAGTGTCCGGCATCCTGAAATGCGGCATATTCACGCTCGAACTGGGCGACCCGGTCGCCATACCACCATTTGCCGCTATTCAGCACCTCCATGAGAGCCTGGCGCTCCTGGTCGTCGAAGATGGGCCAGGCGGGCCAGGGTTTCCCGGCATCGCGTACGGGAGTGCCGCCGAACAGGGCAAGTGATGATGAATTTGCGGTCGCCATGGTATTCCTCCTACACAGGTTGGCTCGTCGTGGTATCACGTTGATTTTCCTCAATACCTGCGACTAAGTCAAATGCCCGCGTTCGACTTCCCGGCAGCTCAGACGGCAGAGCGCTCCAACAGAATAGCCAGTTGACCTCTTCTTTCCAGGTGAGCCGTAATTCCGTCTCTTCATCGGAAAACGGGATTGATCGATTTTCCTTCGCGGGTTAGCATAGCGCCGCCTGAAGGAGGACGACCTCCCCCATCCAGGGACGTAACGACCAGGACGGCCTGGCCCCCTGTATTTTGGGGAGCTCAATGCCTTGGATCTGTCTGCTCGTGGCCGGTGTCCTTGAAGTGGTGTGGGCTTACGCAATGAAGGAGTCTCATGGCTTTGCGCGGCTCATACCGTCAATCATCACGATCTCCGCAATGATAGCCAGTCTCTGGCTCCTGGCAGTCGCCATGCGAACGATTCCACTCGGGACGGCCTACACAATCTGGACTGGAATAGGAGCGGTAGGCGCTTTTCTTGTTGGAATTGTGTTTTTGTCGGAACCGGTGAACGCCGCAAGAATCATTGCGGCGATCCTCATAGTCTCAGGGCTGGTGCTGATGAAGCTGTCAAGCGCCTGACACAGTGGCTTCTACTGATGGAACTTGCCCCTGGCCGTCTCAGCTAATCCGATTGGGAGGCTTGGAGGCTCCACGCCGGCCGGAGGCGCAATGCGCTTTCATGCCGGCACGCTCAATCCCATCGTGACACCATCTGGCCGAAAGCGCCGGGCGTGTAACATTTGAGGTTGCCACTTGTAAGGTTGAGCGTTCCGGTAAGTAGTGTCTAACCGTTCGAAGAAGGAGAGTACCATGATTTTCAGTACGTTTTTCTGCTGGCTCGAGAGTATCATCGGCGGGATTTTCGGATTCCTGAACAACATCCTCGGCGGGATTTTCGGGATCGAGCTGCCAATGCCGGATTTCGGCTGCGACAGGGACTAGTCTCCCGGCGCATTGAAGGATACACCGGGTTTTTCTTTCCGGCATAACACGGTAGTTGGGCTCGGTGAGACGGGCTTATGGCTAAGCTTCTCCAAAATAAAGGAGCTTAGCCATTTTTGTGTCAGGCCGGTTTCAACGCCTGGGAATCTGCCGCTTTGTTCAGTCTGGGGCAAGTTCATCCGCAGTGCGTGCCGGTTGAGAGCTGCATTTGCATCGCGCTGCTCCAAAGCGCGATACTGGAGGCCTTCAGGCGGGCGCCGGCCCACGGGCGATGCCCGGGGGCAGTTCCGTTTCGCTGGGCTTGCGTGCGTCTGAGGCCCGGGTGCAGCAGACAGCGGTTTTTCCAGGCTGGCCAGCCACGATCCGGGCTGCGGATTTCTGCATGTATCTCAGAACGATTTTCGGGAGAAATTCAATGGGTAAAGGTAAGCTGATGGAACCGGGGCCGATTGTCTACTTCGAAGGCCGCTATGTACCGGTCGAGGAAGCCAAAGTCAGCATTATGACGCACGCCTTCAACTACGGCACAGGGCTCTTCGAAGGCATTCGCGGGTATTATTCCGCAAGCGAAGACAACATCCTGGTTTTTCGTTTGGCGGAGCACGTGGAGCGTCTGGTGCGGAACTTCAACATCCTGTGCATGGAAATCCCGGAAACACCCGAAGACATTGCCACTATCTGCGTCGAACTGATTAAACGGAGCGGTTTCCGTGAGGGCGTGTATATCCGCCCCCTGTGTTACAAGAGCGAATTATCCCTCGGTCCGCGCCTGAGCGGCGTCGAGAGCCGGCTCTGCTGCTACATCATCAAACTCGGCGAATATTGCGACATCGAGTCGGGTCTGGATGTTGTCGTCTCATCGTGGCGGCGCCTGTCCGACAACGCCATTCCGAGCCGCGCCAAGAGCACCGGCAGCTACATCAATTCCTCGCTTGCGGCCACGGAGGCCAGCCTGGCCGGTTTTGACGAAGCCATTTTTCTCCGGGAAGACGGGAGCGTTGCGGAAGGCAGCGCCATGAACCTGTTCATGGTGATGAACGGCCAGCTCATTACCACGCCGCCCACTGCCGATATTCTGGTTGGGATCACGCGCAACACCGTCATCGAACTGGCCCGGAACGAACTGGGAATGGACGTGGTGGAACGGCCCATGTCCCGCACCGAACTGTATGTATGCGATGAGGTGTTCTTCTGCGGCACCGGCGCCCAAGTTGCGCCCGTGCGGTCCGTCGATCGCCGCGTGATCGGAGGAGGTACGCCGGGGCCGATCTCCCGCGCACTTCAGGATCTCTATTTCCAGGTTGTGATGGGCAAGGTCGACAAATACCGTTCCTGGTGCACGCCCGTCTACTGAGCGGACGGATCCATTCCGGCGATTAGAGGGCAGGTATGCACAGCGAAGAGGCATTGCGAGAGGCCATCTGTGAAACAGGCCGCCGCCTGTGGCAGAAGGGCTTTGTTGCCGCGAGCGACGGGAATATCAGCGTCCGCCTCTCAGCCGATACTTTCCTGTGCACTCCGAGCCAGGTTTCTAAAGGATTCATGTCGCCCGCGGATCTGGTCACAGCCGATGCCTCCGGCCGTAGACTATCGGGGAATGGCGCAGTCACAAGTGAGTTTTTTACACACCTGGCCGCATACGAAGAGCGCCCGGATGTTCACGCCGTTGTGCACGCCCATCCTCCCAAAGCGGTGGCGGCATCGCTCGCGGGTCTGTCGCTGGCCGAACCTGTGCTCCCGGAACTGCTCCTCACCATCGGGGGCATCCCCACCGTGCCCTACGCCACCCCCGCAACCGGAGCCGGGGGAGAGGCGATTCGCGGCATCATCCGCTCCTGCGACGCGCTGATCATCGCGCGGCACGGGACCCTCACGGTGGGCAGGGATGTGTTCGAGGCGTATCACAAGCTCGAGAAGCTGGAACATGCGGCGGAGATCATTCTCTGGGCCAGCCTGCTGGGCCCTCCCGCCGCGCTTCCGGAAGCGGAGGTCGAGAGACTGTACCGCCTGCAGGAAACGTATAATCCGGGCACGCGCCTGTTCCGCCCGGATTAGCGAGATGCAGGCAGCTGGGGCCCGTAGAAAGCGGCTTGTGTGTCCCGCACCCTTGGGCTATGCTGAGCGTGTTGTGGACGCGTCTTCTGGCGATGGAGAGACAGCGTGGCTGGACGAGCTTCGAGCAATGAGGACAAGACCCGTGTTTGCCCCTTTTGCCGCAGGGAAATCAGCATCTTCGCAACGAAGTGTTTCCACTGTGGCGAACGCGTGGACCCGCCCCGGGCGGATCAGCGCCACTTTTCCATGGAGGACCTGGGCGGCCGCAAGTCGACGAATTATGCGCCCTCCGAAAGCGTCATGGCGGCGTTGGAAACGTTCCGCGCCGAGCTGACCGGCGAGCTTCAGCACGGCACCGGAGAATCGATGACACCAGAGGGCACCGGCGCCTCCCCTCCACCAGGGGACGGCTTGCCTTCGCTGAACGAATACAGCCAGCAACTGGCATCCCTGCATGAAGAATCGCGGCCGACAGGGGCGTTTGCCCAGATCTATGCCCCTCCACAGACGTCGTTCGGCCAGCGTCTGGTCACGTACCTTGCGTTCGTGATTGTGGTGATCGTGTTCGGCGTCGGCGCATTCGGCCTGTATTCGCTGGTCAAGGACCGCCACCCGGAACCCCCGCCCGCTGTTCCGGAGATCGCCATCCCTCCAAACGAAGCACCGCAGCTCCTGCGCGAAGGCAGGCTCCTGGAGGCACTGAGCGCAGCCCGCGACGCCGCCGCCCTCCATGACACGCCGGAAAATCGCAACATCCTGGACGAGACCCGCAACGCCATTCGGCAGGAGGTGGAGACACTCATCGAGGCCAATCCGTGGACGCCCGACCACCTCCAGCATGCGGTCGAACTGGCGTCAGAAGCGGCAATCATCGATCCGGACAGCGAGCTTGACGGCCTGGAGCGCTACGCCAGGAACGAGGAAAATGCCTACGCCATGATGCTGATCCGGCCGGAGCCCAAGGGCGTGACAGGAAAAGCCCAGTTCCGTTTGAACCCCTTATCGGAAGCGGCAGCTCAAGTGGGCGATGACAAGGTGACCGTCGAAGTCGGCGAGACTATCGCCAACAGGTTCGAGCTGCTCCGCGTGGGCCGCAGCGATGCGGAACTGCGGGACATTCTCCGAGACCGGCGGCTCGTTTATTCGGTGTCGGGGTCCTATTCCGCGGCGGAGTAGGCGCCCTGGGCAGGGCCGGCTTATCGCGCTCAACCATATCGCCTCCGGCGCCGGCTCGGGGCACAATTCCTGGTGGCGTTTCACTCAACGTCCTTCGAATAGGCTCTCATGTCAAAAAACCTGCAATGCGGCAATTCCAACGAGTTTGGGGCAGGACATCCTCAACACGGTGACAGGCGTGAGCATCATGTGAGCATCATGTGTTGCCTTTCGGGCAGTCTGTGGTATATTAGCTGCCGTTTGCACGCGGTGAGGCGCAGCGGAACTCTGGGAGAGGATGCGGCGGGAATTCGCCAAGTCTAGGAGCAGTCAGGTGGAGAAGCGGATCGTGCGTCAGAAGAGACTCTGGACTGCGCTGGTGGTGATTGCACTGTTGGTATTGCCTGGATGCGGCCGCTTCGGCGGCAGGACAGAGAAAGACCTTTCGATGACTGCGCCGGAGGCCGCCGACACGCAGCGCCACGAGATGTCTGCCGCGGCGAAGGAACAGCGATTGCGCGACACGGTCGAGGAACTCGTGGCCGACGCCGCGCGAATTGACACGCCAGAACGCGCGCCCATTATTAAACGCGAGCCGTATTTTCTGAAGGAGTATTCGCTGTATCCCACGGGTGCGGCGAGCATGAAACTCCAGATCCATCAGACGCAATCGCGGGTGGCCCCCCTGGTGGGTGAAGCCGTTATACCCAAACAGCGCTTTGCGACCGAGATGCACCGCAAAAAAGACGCGGCACGGGAAGACTCCTTTTTCTACCGCGAAACAGGGAACGAGATCCTGACATACCAGTGGCGAAACGGCCGGTGGGTGCAGGTTGCCAGCCTGTTTGTTGTGGACGTGAAGGAAGAGCGGGACGGGGACGGTTGGCGTGCCGTCGAGCCGCAAGCGAAAGAAGAGCTCCTCCTGAAAGATGAAGATGAGGGCTTCATCCGGCGGATGTTTGGAGGCATTTTCGGGCGCTGATCCGCGCGCCGTAGCGGCAACAGACCGACGCTTTCGGCACGCCGCCTGGAACCCTCGGAATGAAGAACAACGCGGCCTGATAAACCACCGGGAGAAGGTATTGTGGGCCAGTCCCGCGAATCCAACGTCGTATTCATTTTGAATGCCCTCGTCTTTGCCCTCGTGGCCGTGTTTGGAGTGCTCGGGTCGCTTGCCATTACCCCCGCGCGTCATGATCTCGCGCTCAGCCGCCTGGCCAGCCTGTACAGCCTGACTGAGTACGGAAGTTTTTATCTCGATGCACCGGCAGGGAAGGAGCCCAACCCTTTTGCGTCGACTACGGTCGACAAGGTCCTGGCCCGGGGCCGTGAAATCAGCAGCAAACCTCCGGTCCTTCCCCTGTTGATGACGGCAGAGTACATGGCACTGCGCCGGGTAGCCGGGTTGGATCTGAAAAATGAGGCGGACAATGGGCGAATTATACGCGTGCTGACGTTCACGTTTGTGAGCCTGCCGTTCTTCTTGACGATCCTGCTGTTTGACCGCACGGTGGCGCTGTTTGACGTCGAGCCGCTGATCCGGTGGGTAGTGACGTTTTTCCTGGCCTTTGGGACGCAGCTCTGGGGTTACAGTCTCTCGATCAACAACCACATTCCCGGGACATTTTTCCTGATGCTCTGCCTTTACCTGGCCCTGGGACTGATTTACGGGAAGTGGGCGCCTTCCGGCTGGCGGTTTGCGCTCTTTGGACTGTCGGCGGGCCTGGTTTTGACTGTGGAAATGCCGGCGGCCATCTGGGCGGCCATCGCGGGCTTGTGCCTGCTGTATCATTTTCCTCGAAAAACGCTTGTATGGGGGGCGCTGGCGGTAGCCGTGCCCGTGGCGGTGCATGTGGGCGTCATGCTGCACGTAACGGGCAGTCCTCTCCCCGTGCAGATGCATCCGGAGATGTACCTTTTCGAAAACTCGTACTGGCGGCATCCCACCGGCATTGATGCGTTGAATGAGCCGAAAGGCACCTATTTGTTCCATATGACCTTCGGGCGCTGCGGCCTGTTCATCTTGTATCCCGTGCTGCTCGCAGGGCTGCTGAGCCCGCTGCGGTACCTGTTCGGCAAACCGTTGCGGCATCACCGGCCGATTCTGCTCGGGGCGCTGGGCTTTCTGATTCTCACCGCCTATTATTGTCTGCAAACGAACAACTACGGCGGCGTGCTCTATGGGTTCCGGTGGTACATTCCCGCCATGCCGGTGTTGATGCTGATGGGGGTGCCCGTCTATGAGAAGTTACGCGCCCGGTGGGAATGGATTGTGGTTGGCCTCATGTTCGGCATCTCGTTTTTTTCCGCGTGGGAGGCCACCCGGGGGACCGCGTATTCCGGTCAAGAGTGGCCCTGCCAATTCCTGGGGCCCAGCACCCCCTCGTAGCCCGCGATTCGCGGTGGATCAGGTCTCGTGAAACGAATTTCCTCGCTCTATCTGTTTTTTGGCGCCGAGATCGTCATCGCGGCCTCCATGGGAATCAACGAGTCAATCTTCAATAATTTCCTCTCCGACACCTTCGAATTGACCGCAGAAGCACGGGGCGCCCTCGAATTCCCGCGCGAACTGCCGGGGTTTCTCGTGGTACTGTTCGCCGGGATTTTAGGCGCGCTCTCGCTTCCGCGCATGGGGGCGCTGGCCGCTCTGGTCTTTGCGGCGGGCACGGCCGGCCTGGGATTGGCGGGGAATTCGTACGGGCTGGTGGTCGCCTCGATGCTGGTAAGCAGCGTCGGCATGCACTTGAATCAGCCGATATCGCATTCGCTCACGATCGCCATGAGCGAGGACGACAGACGCGGGTTCCGGCTCGGACAATTGGGCGGCCTGCGCACCTTCGGCACAGTTCTGGGCACCGGACTTGTCTGGATGACGTTCCGCAGGGACGTGCCGCCGTATCTGTCCGGATTCCTGTACGCTGCTGCCGGGGGCGTCGCAGCGGCCATCCTGTACGCTCAATTAAAAGTCCCGGGAGTGCATTACCGGCGTTCTTTTTTCGTGATTCGGCGGAAGTTCCGGCTCTATTACGTGCTCGAATTTTTGTTTGGGGCACGAAAACAGATCTTCATCACGTTTGGCCCCTGGGTGTTGATTCACGTCTATGGGCTTTCCCCGGGGAACATTGCGTTCCTCCTGATGCTGGCCTCCATCATCGGCCTCGTTTTCAAGCCGCTTGCCGGTTGGGTGATGGACGCCTGGGGAGAACGCCTCGTGATGGTGGGTGATGGCCTCGTGCTGACGCTGGTCTGCCTGGGCTACGGGTTCGCGGGCAGTTTTCCCGGCGGCCCGAAGGTGGCCCTGTGTATTGCCGGTTCGTGCTTCATTCTCGATAACCTCCTGTTCGCGTTGAGCACGGGACGCACGGTGTATGTCTCCCGTTTGTCATCCAGCCCGGATGAGCTGACCGGCACCCTGTCGCTGGGCGTTACAATGAACCATGTGGCCTCCATGGTGATTCCGTTCTGGGCGGGCCTGATGTGGAAGGAGCTGGGGTTTCAGGTCGTCTTCGCTTCTGCGGGCGTACTGGCGCTTCTGCTCGCGTGTTTCTCGTGGTTCGTGCCCGGAAAACGGGCCCGGGCGCCGATCATGGGCGGTGATCTGTACACCACCGAAGGCCAGGCGCCGTGAGCGGCATTGCGCCGGCAGAAAAGTGCCGGGATTTCCAAGAGACAACCTGCTGGACTTTCGTTCGTTTGGGTTGTATAATCCCTTCGGTTACCTAACGAACGGTAGGTCAGATGCAGATGGAAAAAGGGCAGGCCAATCGCGCGACTGATCCGGCAAACGGAGCGGAGGCTCGTTTGCTCGAAGGCGCCCTAAGTATATTTTCTAAAAAAGGTTACGAGGGCGCGAGCGTGCGGGAGATTATTGAGGAGGCGGGAGTCACCCGGCCTGTTCTTTATTACTATTTCAAGAATAAGGAAGATTTATTCCGGCGGCTGGTGCGAAATTGCCTTGCGGAGATGATCGCAGACGCGGATGCCGCTCTCGACCAGGGCGAGACGTGCCAATCTTGCCTTGAAATGCTGATCTGCAAGGCGTTCGAGCGGGCGGAACGCAACCTCGACGAAGTTCGCCTTCTGGTGCATGTAATTTTCACTCCGCCGGGACAAGCGCCGGGCATCTTGGACGAACCCCTGCTTGATGAGTGGTTTACCCGGCTCGTGAAGGTTATGGATGATGGTCTGCTGCGGGGCGAGTTGTCTGGGGGCGAGCCCGAAGCTCTGGCGCTCGCATTTAATGCGTTGATGGATTTCCATATGATGGTGAAATCACGCTATCCATCCGTCACACTGACGCCCGATTTGGGAAAAGGCCTGGTAGCCCTTTTTTTGCGTGGAGCAGGCCCTGGAGGAGTGGAACGGCTTCCGCTTCTGAACACCTTCCAGGTTCAACCCCGCGAGGGCGGTGCGTGGAGCTGAGGACGATTTATGAAACAGGACAAGAGCAGTATGGGGCGGACGCTGTGGAGCATTCTTATTTGCCTGGGAATCACGGCCATGGTAACGGCTGTGGTCGCCGTCACGGCGCATGTGGCGCCTTCCGAAGCGAAGGCGGGGCATGCGGGCGCGGCCGAGCGCCTGCCGCAGGTCAGTGTGCGCGTCCTGAAAAGCCAGACGGTTGAGGACCAGTTGGTGCTGACGGGCAGCGTGCAACCCTGGGAAGAAGTGATCCTCAGCTCGGAAGTGCGCGGGAAGATCGAAAAGAAGGGCATTGAACTGGGCGACACGGTGACGAGTGGACAGGAGCTGTACCGGGTGGATACGGAGTCCATTCGCGCCCGCCTGGGGCAGGCACAGGCGCAACACAAACTGGCGTTGCAGGAACTCGAACGGATTGAGCGGCTTGCCCGGAGCGGCGCCGGAACGGCCCAAAGCCTCGACAGCGCGGTAGCGAATCGCGACGTGATGGATTCGTCGCTGCGCATGCTGCAGATCGAACTGGATAAAAGCGTCGTCAGAGCCTCGTTCCAGGGCGTGGTGGATGCCGTGCTGGTGGAACAGGACGAATTCGTCGACGTCGGCACGCCGCTGGTGCGGCTGGTTCAGGTGCACAAGGTCAAAATGATGTTCGGCATTCCAGAGCGCGATATCGCCTGCTTCAAGATGGGCGACCCGGTACGGGTGCGCATGGATGCCATACCCGACCGCACGTTCAACGGAAGCATCTACCGGATTGCGACGAGCGCTGACAGGAGCACACACACATTCAAGGCGGAGGTGGAGGTGGATAACGCCGACGGCCTCTTGAAGCCCGGCATGATCGCCCGCGGCCTGTTTGTACGGAAAACGTATCCGGATTCCCTGATGATCCCGCTGTTTACGGCGATACTGCTTGACGATCAGCGCGTGGCCTTCGTGGAAAAAGACGGCATAGCCGAATTGCGGCCCATTCAGGTGGGGCTGGTTCAGGGCAGCTCCGTGCAGGTCACGGAAGGCCTGGCGCCGGGGGAACGGCTGATTGTGAAGGGGCAGTACGAAGCGCGGCCCGGGGAAAAGGTGGACGTTCAGGAAGTCCTTGAATGATCATCAGCAATGTTGCCATAAACCGCAGCACGACGGTTTTCGTCTTGCTGGTCCTGATTCTGGTCGCGGGCGTCTACAGTTACCTGAGCCTGCCCCGTGAATCCAATCCTGAAGTTGTTATCCCCTACATCACCGTGAGCGTGCCGTACGAGGGAGTCGCACCCGAGGATATCGAGTCGCTCATTACGATCCCCATCGAGCGGCGCCTGGCCGGCCTGTCCGGCGTCAAAAAGATGAGATCCACGAGCGTGGAGGGCCTGTCCTACATCTTTCTCGAATTTGAGCCGGACGTCGATATCGACGACGCACTCCAGAAAGTCCGCGATAAGGTCGACCTGGCGGAGCCGGACATTCCGAAAGAGGCGGATGACGCCGTGATCAGTGAGATCAACACGGCTGAATTTCCGATCATGATTATGTCGCTGTCGGGAAAGCTTCCACTTTCCATGCTGGACCAGATTGCGGGAGATCTGGAAGATCAGATTGAGACGATCGAGGGCGTTCTTGATGTGGAAGTCATCGGGGGCGTCGAACGGGAAATCCAGATCGAGGTGGATCCGGAGCGCGTCGCCCAGTATGGGATCTCGTTCGGGGATTTGATCAGCGTGGTGGCCCAGGAGAACGTTAATACGCCCGGGGGCACGATGGATCTTGGGGAAGCGAAGTTTGTGATGCGCACGCCGGGTGAATTCAAAAACCCGGACGACATCAATGACCTCGTGGTGAAGCAAAGCCCCGAAGGCACGGTATTCCTGCGGGACGTGGCGAAAGTCTTCGACGGATTCAAAGATATCGAGACGATTTCGCGTCTGAACGGCGAGCCGTCGGTGACCTTGACGGTCATCAAGCGTTCAGGTGCGAACATTATTGAAATCGCCGATCAAGTGCAGAAAGAGATTGACCGGATGCTGGCCGTGCTCCCCAAAGGGCTGAGCGTCACGGTGACGTGGAACGAGGCAAACTACATCCGAGACATCGTATCGGAGCTTGAGAACGGCATCCTGAGCGGCATGATTCTGGTGCTGCTGGTCATTTTTGTGTTTTTGGGTTTCTCCAATGCGGTTTTCGTGGCGCTTGCCATTCCCGTATCGATGCTTATCACATTTGTCGTCCTTCAGATGAGCGGCGTCACGCTCAACATGGTGGTGCTGTTCAGTCTGATTCTTGCGCTGGGCATGCTGGTCGACAACGGGATCGTGGTGGTGGAGAACATCTACCGCCATCTGTCGATGGGGATGAGCAGAGTCGAGGCCGCCAAGGCGGGCACCGCCGAGGTGGCCTGGCCCATCACCACGTCAACCCTGACTACCGTGGCCGCGTTTGTGCCGTTTTTCTTCTGGCCGGGTATTTTCGGCGAATTCATGTATTACGTCCCGTATACGGTTATCGTAGCGCTGCTGGCCTCGTTGTTCATGGGGCTGGTCGTCAATCCGGCCCTCGCCGCCGTGTTCATGAGGGCGCACGACGGGAAAACGATGCGCCGCATCACCGGCGCTGGATTCGTGATGCGGTTGTATGCCGCCACCCTGCGCACGGCGTTACGCTGGCGTGCAGTGACTGTGCTCTCGGCTGTAGCTCTGCTGATAATGATCACCACTTTGTTCTTCTCGACGGCCGAGACGATTTTTCTGCCGGTAACGGAGCCGCCGCAGGCGTACATTGACATTGAGTGCGCGGAAGGCACAAATCTCGCTACGTCAGACCAATATGCGCGGCAGGTCGAAGAGCTGATTGCTCCGTATAGGCCTTACGTGGACAGTGTGGTCACAAGCGTGGGTTCGCTGGGCGTCACACCGCAGGCCGGCCATTCCACGGGAAGTTCAAAGGCCACCCACATCAGCCGGATCTCGCTGGATTTCCCCAAGCTCGATGACTGCACCAAGCTTCCGTCAGAAGTCCTTCGCGAACTTCGAGCCCGGTTAACGGGATTGAGCGGCGCGGATCTCCGAATTGACCAGATGACGATGGGACCGCCGACCGGCCCGCCCATCAACGTGGAAATCAGCGGAGACAATTTCGAGACGCTGGCGCGTCTGGCGCAAGAGGTCCGGCAGGAAATCAAGGATGTGCCGGGGCTGGTCGACCTGCGCGACGATTACAATAAGGGAAAGCCGGAGGTTCAGGTGGTTGTAGACCGCCAGGAAGCATGGCGCATGGGGCTCAGCACGCAGCTCATCGGGTTGACCGTGCAGGCCGCAATCAACGGCCGGAAAGCGGCCGATTTCCGCGAAGGCGACGAAGAATATGATGTTACGGTGCGGTTTCCCAAGGCATTTCGTGAAGATCTGGGAAACATCAATACCATGAATCTCATCGCGATCGACGGGCGGCGAGTGCCGTTTTCCTCTGTGGCGCATATCGAGCAGGGGGCAGGCCTGGGCAGCATCAAGCGGATTGACCGCAAACGGACGGTCACGGTGTCCGCGGATGTGCATCCGGATTTCAACCAGCAGCGTTTACTGCAGGCGGTCCAGGCCAAGCTGGAAGACTTTCCGTTGCCGCCCGATTACTCGTTCGCGTATACGGGCGAAAACGAAGACATGGAAGAGACGCAGTTTTTCCTGTTCAAGGCTTTTGTGGTGGCGATTTTTCTTATTGCATTGGTGCTGGTTACAGAATTCAATTCTCTGGTGCAACCCTTTATTATTCTGACCTCCGTGGTATTGTCTCTGGCGGGCGTATTTCTGGGGCTGTATATTTTTAACATGCCCTTTGGCATTCTGATGTCCGGGGTAGGTTGCGTGAGCCTCGCGGGGGTGGTGGTCAATAACGCGATCGTTTTAATTGATTACACAAATCAGCTGCGGGCCCGCGGCCTGGAGCTGAATGAGGCGATCGTGACCGCTGGTGTGACACGGTTCCGCCCGGTGATGCTGACCGCGGTAACCACGGTGCTTGGCCTGGTGCCGATGGCCATCGGAGTCAGCTTTGATTTCCGCGCGATGCGCCTGATTGTCGGCGGCGAGATGAGCCAATGGTGGGGCGGCATGGCCGTAGCAGTTATTTTCGGCCTGACTTTCGCCACCATGATGACGCTCATTGTGGTGCCCACGCTGTACAGTGCCATGGCCGGATTGTCCGAAACCATAGGCACGGTCAAATCGCGGCCCCAAACCTCTCAGGGGCAATTCCCCGAGCCGGACGCCGCCAAAGAGAAATTGGCGGAAGAGCAGGCTTGATATGCCCCGCTACACAGGGTTAGCGCTCGGCGCCATACTTCTTCTCGTGGGCGCGGCGTTTTTCCTCTCCATCCACTCAGGCGAGACCGGCTCACCGCAGTTTTTTGGTGAGATGTGGTTGCCATTGGATGCTGCATCGCGACTTGTTCTGCGGCCAGTCTCTCCGGGAACCGAAAACCCGGAGCCGCGCCCGCTCGATATTGTGCCGCTGGCCGGGCAGGAGGTGATGACGCTCTTTCCGGAGGCGCCTCCACGCCTTACGAATCTCCAGCAGGCCTATGAAACGGCGCAATTGCCTTTTTCCGTGACCTTGAAAGCGGTCGAATTTGAAACAGGCCAGGTTATTCCGGCCCACCTGAAGCTTTCTGATAGTGATGGCGAACGCATGCTCCCGTTCCAATCGGGTGAATCCGTGGACCTGTCCGGACAGACGTTCGTCATGCGGGAAATCCGCCCCTGGGGTGGGATTCTCTCTGAACCCCCCGAATCGGGAGGCACGCCGCTGGCGGTCCTGGCGTTGCGCGAACAGGGCGGCCCGTGGAGCGAGGACATCGTTGTGCAGCACGGCGACTGGCTGCAATTGACCCCGGAGCTCGCATTTCATTTTCTCTGGGTGAGTTCCGAAGACGCGGCCCTGGAGGTCTTCGCATCGAGGGCCCCCGGTCTGGCCTCTGCGAGGTGGGGTATCCAGGAAAACGGCGTGATGCACTGGTTTGATTCGTTTCTCATCGGCAGCGGCCTTGAGCTTGATGACGGGACCGTCGTGACCCTTGCCCAGACCCGTGGCGCCACTCCCGGCGAAAGCCGTGAGGATGCGTCCATCTGTGTCAGGGTCGAACGCAACGGGACGACTCACGACGTCTGGGTTGCAGCAAACCATACGTCTGAGGATGGATTAGTGCGCTTTTCCTACCCCGCGCTGTCGCCATATGTCTTGCTGGGATGCGCCTGGGAGGACGGCGCCATGCGGTTTGGACTTTATCATAATGGCGAGGCCGTGGACAGCGGTGCGCTGAAGCTCGGGGATATCGCGACCCTGGGCTCAACCACGTACGAATTGCGGCTGGATCAGGTTCTGGAATCGGCGGTGTATCTACGCCGCGAAGATTCACCGTTGCAGGAGGCCGTACTCGAAGGGGAAGGCCGCATTCTTCGATTTCGCCAGGGGGAGACGGTCCTCCTGCCCGGCTGCACCGTGGACTTTCAACCCCGTTCTCAAGAATTGACTCCCGTCTATACAGTGGAGATCGCCCGGGACCATGAAACGGAGTCAATCGTGCTTCAGCGCGATACCGTGGCCAATATCGGCAACTGGACTATGCAACAGGCGGCCGGAGCCGGGCAGTCGGAGGGCTGGGCAACACTTTATCTGGAATACACGAAACCCCGGGCATGGCATTGGGTTCCGTACGCAGTGATCGCGGCCGGGGCGATTCTATTGGCGGCCGGTTTTGAGCCACTGCCAGGGCTGTGGCGCCGGCGCAAAATTGCACCGCCGCGCGATTTTTGAACCTGCTTCCGCGCATGCTATGATTGATTCCCTTCGCAAGAAAAGAGGCCCGGCAGCGCCGAAGAGGAATCACGCGTGGCGGAAGAATCTCACGATCAGTCCACCGAACCTGTAGCACGCCCGTTCGAAAGCACCGGAAATGCTGAACTCGACGAACAACTCGCACAGCCCGTCTTGAGGGGAGACGTGGGACTCGATAAGGCCATGGCCTGGGCGGCAGGTTTTCTGATAATTGTTGCCGGGCTCATCGCGCTTTCCGGTGTTTTGAATGTCCCGTTTCACGCTGCCGGCAGTGTACTGCCCGGCAACACCGAGTCCGGCTCTCCAGCCGGCGGCAGCACCGAAGCCTCCGGTCTGGACACACCCGGGACCGTGGGCCAGCTCGGCCTGCTCCTGAACCCGGCGCTCCCGCCGCACAACTCCACAGCATTTCATGCCGTGAGCCTGCTGCTGCATCTGCTGAACGGCGTGCTGGTCTATCTCCTGTGCCGCCGCATGTTCGAAAAGAAATTGCCCGAGGCCGTCGCGATGTTATCGGGCCTCTTCTTTGTGCTGCATCCGGTCACTGTTGAAGCGGTGGCCAGTTTTGCCGGACGGGGCCCGTTGCTGGGCACTTCCTTTGCCCTGGCCGCAGCCCTTCTATTTGTGTATTCAACGGGCGACCGGGCTGTTCCGCGCTGGGGAACGATCGGGCTCGCCCTGCTGGCCTACGCCAGCGCTGTTGGAGTCTGCCCCGGCGCCTGGGGTGTGCCGCTGCTGATCGTGGTTATAGACCTCGTAGTACGTGGACCCGGATTCTCTGGAGGCCGAGTGGCGCCACTGCTTTGCTTCTTTGCAGTGCTGGCGGTGCTCGTGGTGGCTGGATGGGCGGGCGGCTCGGCATTCACCAGTCCACCTCGAGAGCTGGGCTCCGTGCTGATCGCCGCGGGCGGGGCGGCCCGCCGGGCAGTATGGCCGGTGGGATTGAGCGCCGCGCCGTCAATCCCGGCGTCCGCGCTGCTGCCAGGGGCGACGCTGGCGCTCGTAGCGATTCTGGCCGCAACCGGCATGGCCGCAGCCGTGCTTCAGAGAAACGTGCCCGGCGCGGGGCTCGCGTGGTTTGGCATTGCCCTGGTTACTGCGGCCGTGGCAGGGGATGTTGCAAAGGCAGTGGCGGACCCCATCCTGTATCTTCCGCTGGCGGGCCTGGTATGGGTTGCTCCCTGGGTATTCTCGAAGCTGCCCCGGACTCCCGGCATACGCACGTCTGCCGGTTTGATCTGCACCGGGCTGCTGCTGTTTCTAGGCGTCTCGGCGTTTCTTCGGGTGGCAACGTGGCAGAGCGAGATCGCGCTTTGGCAAGATGCCGCCCGGAAAGCTCCGGGAGCTACCGCGCCGAAAGAACGCCTGGGAAACGCCTATCTTGCAAGCGCCTCGCGCCGATTGGCCGAAGCAGCTGCTCTGGAAGAAGACGGATACGCTGGAGCGGCGGCCGAGGCTCGCGATGAGGCGGAACGTCAACTCCGCCAGGGGCGGGAGACCTTGAACTCAGTTCCTGAGGAGCTGCTTTCGGCGGAATCGCTCTATCTTTTGGGTATGGCATGCAGGCGCCTGGGAGATCAGGACGCAGCGCTGCAGGCGCTCTTGGCATCGTTGCGCAAAGACGACACGAGCCAGGCCTGCGCACTGGAGGCGGCCCAAGCGCTGCAGGCTCAACACGAGACCGCTGGAAACCGCGCGCTTCTTTTGCGCGCGCTGGATTATTACGAGTATGCACGCAGGCTTGGCGAACTCCCCCCCGAAGCCCTGCCGGCTTATGGAGCCGTCTTGGTAAGGACTGGGCATTTCGAGGAAGGGGCGCAGGCGCTTTCGACTGCTCTGGAAAATAGCAAGCCTGCGCCGGGTGGGTTGACTGAAGAATTGAAAGCGGTGCAAACGACAGTAAAGCAGCTCCGCCTTATGGAGGATCAGGCCCGCGAATGGGAGCAGAACCACCCGGGAAATGAAGCCTCGCAGCTCGTCAGAGCGCAATCGTTGCTTATCCAAAGCAGGCCGCAGCAGGCAGGGTATTTGCTCGAGGAAATCCTGCAGCGCGAAGGCGCGATTCACGCCGCGGGGGCGTGGGCCTTTCTGGGGGATGTGCGCGCCAGGATGGGGCAGAGTAAGGCGTTCCTGGCTGAATGGCCCGCCCCGCCCGTTCCTGAGGGCGAACAGGCCAAACAATGGAACCTGCTGGCGCTGATGTGCGCGGCGCGGGGGGACTGGGCGGCTGCAGAGCAATATCTTCTTTCACCTGCCGCCGGCATGACGGGGATGCGGATGCCTCTGGTGGCTCTGGGAGACGTATCGGCCAGGTTAGGAGATCCAAAGCGCGCCTACGAGTACCTCACCCGGGCGACCGACGCATACCCTGGCGAGCCGGCCCCCTGGCTCGCTCTCTGTGACCTTTCCATCGCTCAACATAACGCGCTCGCCGCCCGGCAGTATCTCGCAGAAGCGGAAAAATGCAATGCCCCGCGGGAGGAGATTGCTCAGCGCGAAGACAAGCTCGGCGCGGGCAGCCCTGCGGTTCCGGCGCAACCCGGCGAAGTGATCATCCGTTAGCCCGCCGCCCCGCCGTGCATTGCTCCGCGTTTTAGAATCTGACGTACCAGCGAAAGCTCTGCGCGGTGCCGTTATGGAAGTTCATCTCGAGGAGTTGCCCGTCTTTTTTCAGGCTGGGCTGGACCCCAGATACCGCGGCTTCAGAAACACTGAAGGAATCCGGCACCAGGATGCGCAGACCGTAATCGGTGTTTGGAATGGCGCGGGTTTCGCCGCGGAGTTCGCGCGCGGCGGCGTCCCACTCCAGCGAGGCGGTGTCAAGAGCGCCTTGCGCGAAATGGGTGGTAGAGGCAACGAGGAGCGGGTGGTTTTCGTACAACCGGAAACCCAGCAGACGGACGCCGCCAGGCGGCGCCTGCACGTTGAGCTGTCCCTGGGCCAGTCCGTGGAACTGGTCGTTCCAGAAGTCGTACACCGTATACACGCTCTGCGGGTTCATCCCCAATTCGCCCAGATAGAGCGTGGCGGTGTGCTGTTCCGATGTGGACCAGTTGAACACCGCGGCATAGTGCCAGTCTCCGGCTTTGGTTCGCAGCTGCGCGGACCAGACGGCCGGAAGACTGCTTTCAAACAGATCAAGAGGGCGGGCGGTCCAGGGCAAGACCGGCAAGAGCCTGCTGAGTATCTTCTTCTGATCGGCATTGAGCTCAGTGAAGCGGTTGCCGATTTTCATAACGCTGCCGTTGATCGCCATCGCCGTGAGCCAGGCAGTGCTCTGCGCAGTGGTGAGGGAATCCAGCCTGAGCTCAGGCCAGCGTTCGGCCAGGCCGGGTGTATTGAAGTACGCGGGGCCCATATACGGTGCGTACAGGTAGGGTGAAAAGAAATAGCGGAAGGCAGCAGCCTGCAGGGCCTCCTGGAAGCCAGGATGTTCCGCATCTCCCTGCCAGAGCGGCATGACGCCATCCAGCACGCTCACGGCGTCGGCGCGCACGTGTAATGCGGGCTGGGCGCCCATGGCCGCGAAGCCTTTACCTTGCCCCAAACCCTGGTCAACGGCGGATATGGCCAGGCGCAACACATCCGCTCGGGTCAGAGACGTGTCCGAGAAGGATTCGGCAGCGAGAATGCCGCGTGTAATTTGAACGCCTTCGATCGAGTCAAAGCCCCACTGAGTGCCGACCTTCTGAAAGAGGTCGCGGATGTAGGCATCGGCCTCCGGCACTGTGATGTCGAGTATGCGGGCATTTTCCGGCAGAAGAGGCGCCGCCCAGCTCGCGACCGGCGCAAACCAGCCGGGATGGCTGGCGGCCAGCGGGGAATCTGCCGGCACCACAAACGGATCGATGTACAGGCTTGCGGTCATTCCGCGCGCGTGAATTTCCTGCACCAGGGGCGCAAATCCGCGTGGGAACGCCACCGGATCCGGCTCCCAGACGCCCGGAGCGGCCTCCCAGCCGCCGCCAATGGCGACATTGTTCCAGCCGTATCTCAAAAGGTCGGCTTCAAGCACGTCCATCTCCTGGCGCACCGCTTCTTCGGACAGCTGCCCGTGCGTCTTTGAGAGGACGGTGGTCCCGTGGGGCAGGGGAGGCTTGCGGACCGGGACTTCGTTGACGGCGGCGACTGCGTGCCCATAACGTTCGAGGCCTTCCAGGGGAGTCTTTTCCGCCACAGAGATATACAGGACTTCCGACTGCACTTTTCCACCGGGCATCACTTCGACGGGCGGATCGAAGTAGCATGTGGCGCTGAACTGATTCAATGCCGGTGTCTTGGCTTTTTTCGATCTTCCCAGCGTGATTGAGCCATAACCGGTGTCCGATGTGACAAACCCTGCGATAAGAGACTGCCGGGAGACAGGATTGAAGCCAGCCAGGTACCAGAGGCTTTCGCCCTCGCCCCGTGTGATGGAAGGCATCTGCGGAATCCCGGCAAATGGGGTGGAGTTCTGCAGAATGACCGTCGATTCCGGTTCGCTGCCCAGAGACACCTGGCCGCTGGTCGCGTCTCCAACGAACCAGGGGATGAGCGCGCGGATCTTGACCGGTTTTTTGCTGCGGTTCACGTACGCGGCCTGGCAGGTAAAGAACGGCTTGTCAGGGTACACCCGGATGGCCCACTCGCACTCCTTTTGCTTAAACAGCATGCCCTGGCCCTGGCCCAGGCGATCGTTGACCTGCTCACGGACAGTCAGACGACCGAGTACGGGGAGCGGCTTCGGACTGCTGTCCTGCTCGTACCATACCATGGGCTGGGCATTGGCCAAAATGACCTGGCCCGAGCGGAGCAGCACATTCACGCGGCCGCTTTTCTGGACGGCGATCTCATATTCCGCGGCGTTGATTGTGCGGAACTCCTGGCCCGGCCGGTATACGGGGCTGGTCTGGCAGCCGCAGCCGATCACAACGAGTAACAAAATCAGGCCGGTCCATTTTGCCGTGACGCTCATGCAGGTCTCCGTAGTTGTTGTAGACCGGGCGCGGAACCGCCTCTCAGCGCAAGGCCACGCGCCGCCCGCTCTTGCTCGACGAATACGCGGCCAAAGCCACCGCCAGCGCGTTGATTCCGTCCTGGCCCGTCATCGTAAGGCGCTGCTTGCCGCGCACGACGTCAATCCATTCAACCATCTCGGCCGGCCAGCCGCCCGCGGCAGGCTGAGGCTCCAGCATCTGCCATTCCAGGACACTGTCTTCGCCAGGCGACGCTTTGCCCCCGCATAACTGGAGGCCCTTGTCGTAGTCACAGATGATGGAACCTTTCGTGCCGTACAGTTCGAATCCCGTGAAACCGGGCTTGCTGGTCCATCCGACTTCGATGTAGCCCAGCGCACCGCTGGCGAATTCGAGTAGAAGCAGGGCATTGTCATCCACTTCGATCGGCTTGATGAGGGTCGCGGTCCGGGCCGTGACCGCCGTGACCGGGCCCATCAGCCAGAGAGCGAGGTCGATCGCGTGAATGCCCATATCCAGCATCGCGCCGCCGGCGGCCACTTCCCGACTGTAGAACCAGTCGCCTTTGGCCCAGCCGGGGTACGGTCCACCATGCGCGTAGCGGAGCCGGATCATGAACGGTTTTCCCAGCGCGCGCCTGGCGAGAAGCTCCTTGCATTTTTTACTGCCCGCCATCGTCCGGTGTGTGAATCCAATCATCAGCTTCCTGCGGGCCTTTTTCGCGGCCGCGAGCATCTTTTCCGCGTCGCTGACGCGGGTGGCCATGGGCTTTTCGCACAGCACATGACAGCCCGCGGCCAGGGCGGCCAGGGCGCCTTCGGTGTGATATTTGTTGGGCGTGCAAATGCTCACCACATCGAGGCGCTCGTTAGCAAACATCTCTTCATGGGACTTATATCCCCGGGCTGACGGATAAAGTTTCTTGATTTCTCTGTGCCGGGCCGGAGCCGGATCGGCAAAGGCCACCAGCTCGGTATGCGGGCTTTTGGCGTAGCCCGGCATATGGCAATGCTGTGCAATGGAGCCTGCACCCAGGGTTGCCGCGGCGAGAATCTTGTCTTTTGCCATGGAAAGTCCACTCCTTCTTCCAGGGAAGTCACCCGGTTGTAAGTCTACTCGGAGAAATGACCGCCTTCAAATGTCATCGGCCGCGAAAACCTCGCCCAGAAGTCTCCCTGCCATCCGGAGATTCGTTAAAGGAACAAGAACAGGGTGGCTGCCGGGCACAGAAATCAGCGCCTTCCAAAGCGCTCGCGTGGAGATGCCAAACGCCTTTCCCGAGCCGCCGGCTCCATTTTTCCACGGCACCCTTGAGACTCGTGCACAGTTCCCGTTCAGGGTCAGGTGCAGGCGGGTTCGAGCACGCGCACGATATCCAGCAGGACCAGCGGGGTGTTGCCAACATGCGCCATGGCGTAAATGAACTCAGTTGGAATGGGAGCGCCCCAGGCGACGGGTGGCAGCATTTGCTCCTTCGGAATCTGTAGAACCTCACGAACTTCATCGGCCATGAGGCCCAGGGTGGAAATGGGTTCTTTGCCTTGGGCTTCAACCACAATGATGCACGAATTCTCCGTTTCTTCCTGGGCCGGGAGGGCGAAACGGGCGCGCAGGTCGATTAGCGGCATGACCTTCTCGCGAAGTGTGATGTACCCCTTAACGAAACTGGGGACTCCCGGCCGGGGCGCGGCAGGAAGCATGCCGACGATATCGCGGACTTGCTGGATTTCAATACCACAGTCGACCGGGCCCAACCTGAACACGAGGTACTGCCCCTCCCGGGCAGCAGAGGAGGGCGGCGCCCGGCGGGCCCGGGCTTGCGGCATCCCTGGGATTTCGTTCATATCCTGCCCCTCCCGGAGCTTTCCCGGTTCGTACTCGTATATGAACTATGGTATCCCGGTCTCCTATGTGCAGTCTCCGGCGCCCCGCGATAGTGAGTGGGCCTGTAAGCCGAGTTCTGTCCGGGATGGTGAACCATCCCTGTGCGGCCATTCATCTGGGACCTGCGTCGCCGCAGGCCTCAAGCTTCCAACCCGGGGGCGGAGCGGGCCACTCCATAGCCCCCCTATTTGGAATTGCTCCAGGTGGGGTTTAGCAAGCCGGCCTGTCGCCAAGCCGCTGGTGCGCTCTTACCGCACCTTTTCACCATTGCCGGTCCGCGCATGGCAGACGTAGGCTGTGTGTTTTCTGTGCCACTTTCCGTCGGGTCACCCCGCCTTCGCGTTACGAAGCACCCTGCCCTGTGGAGCTCGGACTTTCCTCGATGCCGCCTTCCGGCAACACCGCGGCCGCCCGGCCCACTCACTCGAGGTTTATTATACAGTACCTGGCAGAAAAGATGAAGTACTATTCAAGCCCAACGCCTATCTAAGTGAATTAGTGGATAAATTCGCGGGCTCCGGCGGTGCCACGCTGGGAGGGAGGCCGGTGTTCCCGATCAGAAGGTATTCTTTGCTGGTGTACGGGCCCATGAGCACCCGATACGTTGAGGGATCAAGCATAATCGGGCCGTTTTCCAGGTCTTTCTTTCGAATCAGCAAAAAGTAGGGAGTTGTTTCGGCAAGCCGTTGCTTCACGAAATCAAAGTTCATCTGCATCGGCACGGGGGTCGCGGCATAGAATGCAAACGCGGGGGTCCAGGGATGGCGGAACCATCCCGCTTCCACACGGTAGCCGGACTGAAGGAGCCTGCCAGTGGTTTCGGCAATCTCCCGGGGGGAGTTCGCGCCGGTGTAAAAAAACGAGCGGGAGGCGAGGAGCCCCACGACCAGCACGGCCAACGCCTGGAACACAACACAGTGAAGCCGAAACGTGCGCCGCCGCAGTCCCCATACGCCAGCAGCGGCGGCCAAGGCGCTCAGCCCCACGGCTTCCACAACAAAGATGGCCGGATGGTCCGTGCTCACAGCGTAAATCATCATGGCTATAGCGAAAAGCGCCAAGATGATGACCGCAGCCCGTGCCCATAGAGCGGCCCATCGTTTGACCCAACCCGTAAGGCTGCCGCGATAAAATCGCTCAAGCGTGACGCCAGTAGCGCCCATCAAAAATGGGAAAGCCGGAAGAATGTACTCGTATTCCTTACCTGCGATCAGCGAAAAGAGCAAAATGCTTATCCAGGCGGCAGCCGTGCAAAAACGGTAGTTGATTCCACCTTCATGCCTCTCTGTCCGGCTGAAATGTAAGGGGATAAGAAACGACCACGGAGCGAGCAGCAGTGGGAGGGCCACGAGATAGTAGACCGGGGAGCCGCTGTTAATCTCGGTGGCGGAATGGGTCCTCGTAATGACCTCCGAGTGCAATAAGCTGCGAATATTGTCCCAGCCCTGGTCGTACAGAACCGCCAGAGCCCAGGGAAGGGCCAACAACGCGCCCACGAGAAACACGGTGCCGGAGATTATACTGACCTTCAGACGGAGCTGAGGCGCAGCCTTCCAGGCCCAAATCGCACCGCATACGATCGTGGACATCAGTGCGAGCGGAAAGGCGAGGATTCCGGTGAATTTAAGAAGGTATTCGAGGGTCAGGGCGGCTACGATGACGACAGCCAGTCCTGCGAACTCCCGGCCACGGGTTTCGCCGTGGGTGAGCAGGTATGCCGCCCATGCGGCGCCCAGGAAGAGTGCGGGGACCGGCCCTTTCAGCATGATTGCCGCACCCATGGCCAGGCCGCCGAGCAGCGTGAACCTCGTCTGCCCGGCGAGACTGTCTTCCTCGAAAGCACGCCAGCAGGCAGCAAGGGCCAGGAAGGTAGCCAGGGTCAAGGGCACATCAAGCTCCGCCCAGCGGGAGCGCTCGAGAAAATAGGGCGACGCCAGCAGCGCCAGGGCGGCGAACCGGGCAGCCAGTTCGCCCAGCCGCTTTCGAAAAACCAGGTACACCGCCAAAACCATTCCGACCGCGCAGGCAGCGGTGGGGATACGCGCCGTCAACGCGGAGATTCTCCCTGTCATCCGGTAGACCGCCGCAATTGCCCAATACAGGAGGGGAGGCTTGGCGAGATAAGTCGTGCCGTTGATGGTGGGGACGAGGTAATCGCCGGTTCGCAGCATCTCGGCCGGCGGCGTGGCCCGCTGCCCTTCGTTGTCGGTGTACACGTCCATGCGGCCCAGTTCGAAAAAGGCCGCAAAGAGAGCCGCGAACAGCAGAACCAGCCAGAAATGCTTATGAATAAGTGACACCACGAATAGCCAACGAACCTCGCGAGACGGCCCTCACCGCTGGAACGGTTTTCTCCAGAACACTGAACGCCGCCGACTGCAGCCCACGGTTATCTTTCGTATCGCAGCTGCTTCAGCAGATTTCCCCGGCCTCGCTCAATCTGGCGCCCGTAGCTGACACGCTGAGGCACATACCGCCGTTGAGCGTCGGGCATGGTCATCCGTTTTTTCTCAACGGGCCGGCGGATATTCTCGAGTTCTTCGACTTTGTCCGCTTCGCGGGGGAATTCGTCCACAACTTCCTGACCGGCATAGAGTCCCAGCACAACGGGGAGGCCCGCACCCGCGGTCAGAGCGGCCGTGCCGCCTACCTGCCGGGTGTTGCGGAGGACCGGGTCCGCATTGAGGACCCGGTTGGGCCGGCTCAGCTGATTGTATGGATGGTGCGGCTTCGAACCTGCCATACCCGTGTACATGCTCGTGCCCAGCTCCACCAGGCCGGTTCCGACGCCTTCAAACACCAGGACGCTGCCGAGGATGGGCAGGCGTTCGTTGCCCTCCTTCAGGGAACGGAGGGACTGATAGACGAGGGCATGGATGCCTCGCCCCGTGGTCTTGTAGACCTGCAATGCGGGCTCGGGATATTTCTCCCAGTCCTGGTTCGGATCTTTCGGGGCAGCACCCGCGGCCCACGCTGTGCCTGCCAGCGCCACGCTCAAGAACAGTGCCAACGGTACCCACATCACTTTGTTCATAAGACTTCCACCTCAGTTCAGTGTCCCCATACGAACCGTGCATCTGTCTGTAAGACTTTAACTTAGTGTACCCGAAAAATCTCAGGATTCCAAGAGGCTTGCACGGCAGGGCTTTCACCGAAGTATTTGTTTGATTTGCGTAAGTTGTTGTTTTATTTGAGTGTGTGGATGGGCCGAGGTGGAATGGGCGCATTTGGGGCAATGTTGCTGGAAAATTGAAGCGAACTGCCATAGATCGTCCTGGTTTTCGCAACGCGTAGCGCAGGCATCTTGCCTGCGTTCTTATTTTGCGTAGCGCAGGCATCTTGCCTGCGTTCTTATTTTGCGTAGCGCAGGCCCCTGTGCCTGCTCTTCTTCAGGGCCACCGCATGGGCTATCCGGATGGGCGGCCACAGGGGGCCGCCCCTCCAACCGGAAGGCGAACGTGCGGGTTGGGCATGGCGACAACACGCCGATGCAAATTATTCGACCACGATGAGCTGGTATCCCTCCACACGGGGCACGGTAAATCGCACATAGTCGCCGTCGCGTGTGAAGGGGAGGGTTTCGCCGCCCGGCGCCAGCGTCACTGAACTCACATTCCTGCCATCACTTCGAAGGCCCACGGCGACATCGCTCACCACGATCGGCTCTTCGACCATTTCGATGCTTCCACGGGATTCCGGCACATACGTGTGCAGATGGACCAGCCGGGTCTGCTCGCGGGAGGTCAAAGTGGCGCGGCCGAACGAGGGGAAATTGGCCACTTCGAGCATCGGCTGCGGCAGCAGCTGTCGCAGGGCGTTTTCAAGCAGGACGCGGTGGGGCACCACGGCATCACGCATGTATCCGAGGAAGAGAGGGAAGCTGAAATGGATCACATTGCCGCAACGGGCAACAGCGGGGCGGCCGGTTTCCTTGTCGGGCGGGCAATAGAGGCTTTCGTGCTCGAAGTCCCAGGCCCGGAGGTTCGTGTACGGTTTGTGCAGGCGGGCGAGTACTTCGCTCGCAGGACCCGCCTGCATGGCAAGCCCCTGCTGGTACACAGTCACGGGCATGGCCGGAAAGCCTTCATCAAGCGGCGGGAGTGCTTCAACAAAAGTGGGATTGAACGGTTCCGGGCCTTCCGGGACCAAATCAACCCCGCTGAGGGCGAAGGCCGTGCCGTCCGAAGTCAGGCCGGCAAAGCCCGAGCTGATGAGGGCGCCTCCCCGGGCGAGATGCGCCTCAAGTTTTGGTTTCAAGTCATCCGTTACACGTACGGAATCGGCCAGGACGATAACCTTGTATTTTGACAGGTCTTCGGTGCCATCACTGATATCAAACTGGCACTTCAATTCCGACAGGAGCCGCGCGGCGCCCTTGATGCTGTCGAGCGAAAAGCCGTCCGGCTTGGCCCAGTACGTGCGCGCGCTGGGAAAATCGGCCATGTGAGGTTCCAGAACCACAATTTCAGCTTCCGCGCGCGCCCCAGCCGTCCAGGGCTCCAGGGCACGCACCGACGTGTAAGCGTCTTGAATGAGATCGTACACCGCGCCGTTGAGCTTTCCCCGGGGATGGAAATGGTCGCCAACCGAACACGTGCCGCCGTTGGCGAGGGAGTAATAGCAGTCGAAGAGAAGTGAATGTTTCGTTCGGATGCCGCCCAGGTCGCCCCAGCTCTTGTGGAATCGGCCGGTCATGGTGAAATAAGGTTTGTCGAGCGTGCGGGCATACCGGATGGCCATTGGGAGGTAGTCATAGCCCCAGCCGCCTGTGGGCAGCACCTCGATCTCGATGTGGGTGGGTTGGCGGCGGTATGCGATGCCGTTGTGCAAAACGTAGATGTCCGGCCGTTTGGCCCGGGCCAGTGCCTCGACCTCCTCCATGAACCGGCAGGTGGTTTGCCAGCAGAATTCCGTGACCTGCGCATCATCAAATACGTTCATTCCCTGCTGTTTCATGGCTTCGATGCACTCGGTACCGTAGCAGGGGGAGAGATCGTAGCAATCCAGGAAGATGCCGTCCACGGGGTAGCGATCGAGCACTTCGCGCACCATGCCCAAGATGTGGTCGTGAAAACCCGTGTTCAGGCACAGGTCGCGAAACCAGTGGCCTTTTTCCGCGAAACGGTACACGCGGCCTTCCTTGTCCACCTTGCACCATTCGCGGTGGAGCCGGGCATGTTCGTGGTCGATCCCCACGTTGAAATAGGCCGCGACCCGGATGCCCTGTGCATGGCAGGCCTCCACCATCTGGCCGAGCAGGTCCACCTGAAGCCCCGGATACACCTGTCCGATTGTCGTCGGGTAGTAGGCAAACCCGATGTTGCATTTGGCGAACACGGTGATGTAATCCACATGCGCTTCGCTTAAGGTGCGGGCGAACTCCGCCGCATCGAACTCCGAACCCACGTCGTAAATACCCGGCATGGTGTGGGTGTCCAGATGAATGGCCCGCCGTGGAAACTCGTGCATGGCGCTACCTCCGGCGCTTGCCGGCGCATTTTCGGCCTGCCCGGCGGCCTGTCCGCAAATCAACACCAGTGCTAAGCCAGCACACACCGTCAGGCTGATTGGATTCATCGCACTTCTCCCCGTTTGAAAACGCCATTATAGTCCAGATGTTCTGAAACAGGCAGACCTGTGCCCGAATCATCCGAAAACCGCGCGCATGCGATCGCAATAATAGCGGACATTGTCCCATTTGGCGTCGGGGGCCAGGCGGTGGTCGGGGCAGGGGATGTAGCCGCCCAGTTCAACGAGCGGTTTGAGGCGTTCGACCTCGGCGTCGATGGCGGCGCGGTCATGGGCGAAGACGACCTTGTTCATGCCGCCGACGCCGCGCAGTTCCCGGCCATATTGTTCGCGCCACGGCGCGATGCTGGCGTTCCAGGTGCCGACTTCAATGGGAAACATGGTGTTGACGCCGTTATTGAGCCACGTGGGGATAAGGGCGTCAATGCAGCCGTCGCAGTCGAGCGATACGATGTTGATGCCGTAGGCGTTGACAAGCTCGGTGATGCGCCGGTAATGCGGGCCGACTTTCTCATCAAAAACGGAGGGAATGATCAACGGGCCGTTTTTGAAGCAGATATCCTCCCAGAAATGCGCGTAATCGAACTTCGCGCCGGTTTCGAGGACGGTTTTGACGGTTTGATAGGAAAGCTCGGCCCGGGTGTCGATGATCTCGGTAAACAGGGCGTCATCTTCGGCAAAAAGATAGCTGGAGCCGGCAACGCCGAGGATGTTGCGAATTTCGCCGAAGAGGCTGCCGCAGTGGAGTCCGAAATGGTAATCACGGTCGTCTTTCTGGAGGAATTCGAGCCCGCCTTCGGTCCAGGGGACCATGTTGCCGTTCACGAGGACCCGGTACTGGGTGATGCGCTCGGGGTTGAACTGCAGGCGGTGTTTGTAATGCTCCTCCCAGTCGCGGCGGGTCTTGAGGAGGTGGTCGATCTCGGCGGGGATGGAGGTTGCACCGGGCTTTTCTAGCTCGATCACCCCCCAGGCGTTACGCACTTTTTTGCCGCCATCGGGGAGTTCCTCGATGACCTCGCGCTCGAATTCTGGGTAGAGGCCGGTGTGCGGGGCAAAACAGCAGTAATAATTGAAGTCAAAGCCGAGTTTTGCACTGATGGCGCTGTCGGCGGGATTGCCATCGCCCCAGGACTCGGCCTCCTCTTTCGTGATATGGCCTTCTGCGGCCCACTTCTCGAGGGTTTCTGCCCAGAATCCGAAATGGACAAGAGGCATCCTGTCGTACGGGGCATAATTAAGGATCGCCCGGACCCGTTCTCGATGTGTCATGGCCTCCTCCCAGGGAGTGGAACATCTGCCTGTAATCAGGGTTGCATCAACTTAATTCGGGGATCAACTTTGCAATATTGCGCCACAGGATGGCCTCGCGTTCTTTAGACGACAGCTCGCACTTTTCGAGGGCGAGTAGCGGCGCGGAGCCGTAGCGCATGAGCATGGTGGTGCCGAGTACAAAGCGTGCTGCGCCGTGTGCGGCCAGATGATCCATGAGCAGCAAGCCGTTCCGCCCCAGAAAATACGTGATATCGTAAAGGCACGGCGCCTGGGTGTCGGGCCGACTGAGCACGCGCGTGAAATTGAGCATCAGGAACGGATGCTCGGGGAATTGTGCCATCACCTGCTCAACGAGCGCCCCATCGGCTTCGCGACCGGGATCGAGCCAGTGGCGCCCCCGGGGATCCACGATGCGCCAGTAAAAGGCCACGCGCATGCCGAGGCCGTGTGCCTCCGAAATCAGTTCCGATGCGCAGGGGTCCGACAGCGCGTAGCCGTGGTAATCCGGCGTGAGGCGCAGGACGGGCATCCCGAATTTTTCCCGGCACTGGCGCAGATCGTCTCGCCAGCCGTCGTAGAGCGGGTTGATCAGCGCGCAGGGAACGAGGCGGTCGGCATGGCGCTGGATCTCGGCTGCCAGCTCATGGTTGGACTCGTGCACATCCTTATAGAGCAGGCCGTTGAGATTTCCGACGAGGGCTTTGCTGATCTTCAGCCGATCCATCTGTTCGAGCAGGTCGCGGGCGGAACGCTTCGGCAGCGAGCGGAACGGCCAATGGCCGATCCAGGTGTTCGCATCAATAATCATATCTTTCTCCTCGCGAGGATCTTCAGGAAATTGGCGCTGTAGAGGCTGGCCCGCTCGGAGTCGGTGAGATTGGCGTCCCGGATCTTTCCGAGGCCGCGCTCCAGGCTGCCATCACACGCGAACAGGATGCGTTCAATGCCGAGTTCACGCACGCAGCGTTCGATCATGCCCGCGTCGATGACCGACCCGCCGGTGTCCACATACACGCTCGGGGCCTCACGCAGGCCTTTGAGCTGGCGTTCCCAGTCGCCGCCGCCACCGATATGCGCGCAGATCAGCAGGGCTTCAGGGTAGCGCCGTGCCGCCCCGGCGAAATGCATGCCCGTGGAGATGCGCGGCTGCAGTGCCCGCAATTCGGGCGCGGCGGGATAGCCCGCATGCATGAGAATCGGCACGCCGAGGTCGATACAGCGTTCTATGATGGGAAACTGCACGGTATCGCAGATGCGGTATTGGTTGTACAGCTTCACCCCGACCATTCCATTGTCCACCACGCAGCGGGTGATCTCGTCCTGGGCTTCGCGGGCATGGCCCGGATTCACGAAGCACATGCCCATGATGCGATCGGGATATTTTCGCATCGCACCCAGAATAAGGTCGTTGCGCTGGCGGATCAGGCCCGGCTCGGCATCGCCGCTGGTAACGGGTGCGGAGCAGCAGATTTGGTCGACACCGTACAGATCGAGACTGCGAACCGTATCGTCCGCAGACAGTGAATAGGAACCATCAATGGAGCAATGGCCGTGGCAATCGATGATCATGGGCATCTTCCCCGAGTCTTGGACTACCTGCGGATTCGAATGGTACGCATTGAGCACTAGAGGTTCAATTGCAATCTTTCATCTTCATCACACACTGACGGCGGGGGCAGTGCAAGCTGCGGGGCGGGCGGGGTAAACGGGCCGGGGACAGGGCGGAGGCTTGAGTAGTGCGGCGGCGATGGAGGTGTTTTCTGGACCCTCTGGAGGATAGAATGCCGTTAACCGGGCGCAGCGCTGGAAAGCCTGCGTAATCCCGGCCGAAAATTGCCGGAATTCAGAGGCGACATCTTTCTTGACATTGGGCTCGTAGTCAGGTAGACTTTCGGCTCGCGTTGTCCTCACAAGTTGCTGAATTGTGTGCTTTTACGGCCTGACCCGGCCGTTAGGGAGAGAGAAGTCGTGAAAACGTATGTCCCCCGTGAGGGAGATATCAAAAAGAAATGGCTGGTCATCGATGCGGATGGCAAGGTGCTCGGCCGGGTTGCCGCTGAGGCGGCCAGACTCCTGCGCGGCAAGCATAAGCCGCAGTTTACCCCGTACCTGGATTGCGGCGACCATGTGGTGATCATTAACGCGGACAAAGCGTGCGTCACCGGAAACAAGGCGCAGGACAAGAAGTATTACCGGCACTCCGGGTATCCCGGCGGGCTGAAAGAAACCACCTACGAAAAGCTGATGGCGAAGCACCCGACGCGTGCCATGATGTTTGCGGTGAAAGGCATGTTGCCCCACAACCGGTTGGGGCGGCAGCTGGCCACGCGCATTCGCATCTACGCGGGCGGCGAGCATCCCCATGAGGCACAGAATCCGGAAATGCACACCTTCTAGCAAAAACGAAGGCGAGGATTGAGGAGAGGAACCCCCAGTGGCAGTCGACACAAAGACGAATGAAGTGATGGCCATCGGCCGGCGGAAAAACGCCTCGGCGCGTGTGCGCCTGAAACCCGGCACGGGTGTGGTTACGGTCAATGGCCGTCCCCTGGATGCCTATCTGGCGCGTGAAGTGCTCGTGATGCTTGCAAAACAGCCGTTCGACGTGACGGACACCGTAAATCGCTTTGATATCCGCGCGCGGTGCAGCGGCGGCGGGCTGACCGGCCAGGCCGGCGCCTTGCGTCTGGGAATTGCCCGTGCGCTCGTGGAACTGGACGAGAAATACCGCCCGGTTCTGCGAAAATACGGCCTCTTGACCCGCGACGCACGCGAAGTCGAACGCAAGAAATACGGACGCCCCGGCGCCCGCAAACGTTTCCAGTTCTCGAAGCGCTAAACCGCTCGAGCCAGCGAACCATTACTCAGCCTCGTCTCCGAAGCCCTTTCGGAGGCGAGGCTGCTTTTTCGCTACGTCAGCCCGCACCTACACAAACGGCCGTGGAGTCCCGGGTGGACCCCACGGCCGTACTTTGTTTTCGCGGCGCCGATTTATTCGAACACAGAGGCGGGTATCTGCCAGCAGCGCACGCGTTCGCGGCGCCAGGTGTAGCACAGGGCGATGCCGTCATTGCTCCGGATGATCGACGGGTACGAATATTCACCCTCCTCGATCTCCAGGCTGACGAGATCCTGCCACGTTTCGCCGTTATCGCTCGAAACGGCGAGGTTCAATGGCGTTCGAGGGCCCCAGTCCTTGCCGATGGGATTGTAGAGCATCAGAAGACGATTCGCATCGAGCCTGTCGACATCGATCCCGCTGTTGTTATTAGGCATCGCAGTCAGACGCATGGGCGACCAGGTCCGGCCGCCGTCCATCGAATCGGCGCGGCCGATCTTTGCCGCCGTGGTGCGTAAGAGAGCGTGCACGCGGCCCGGCGTCGATTCCCAGAACGTTGGTTGAATGGCCCCTTCGCCGACGACTTCAGCCGGGTCAATGGCAAAATCGGCGCTTCGGCTCCAGGTCAGCCCTTTGTCGTCGGAACGGTCGGCGAAAGGCTTCCAGGCGCCGAGTTCGGTCGAGGCAGGTGCGAGCCACGCTCCGTCCGAAAGGATGATGGCCTTGTTCTTGACGGGACCCCGGCCGCCGCTGTCACCGGGGACCAGTTCGGTGGGCGCGCTCCACGTCAGGCCCGCATCGGTGGATTTCATCCAATAGGTCTGCCAATAGGGAATTTCGGGCCCGACTTTGAAGAAGAGGTATACGCCGGACTCGGGATCGGTGAACAGCACCGGGTTCCAATGGGCGGTTTCATTTACTTTGGCGGCGCGCTCCGGAGGCGACCACGCGCCGTCGGCAAAACGGGAATACCAGATGCCCACATCGGGATTTTTTTCTTCCGTGCCGCCGAACCACGCGCAGACCAGCTCGCCCGAGGGCGCCTGGGCAATGGTGGAGGCATGGCATTGCGCGAAGGGGCGATCCGACCCGAAGACGAAATCGACCCGGCCTCCGCTTTGAAGGATTTTTTCGGTGAACGCGGGCGTGGTGTAGCGTGTTTCCGGCAAGGGAAATACCTCCTGCGGCGGTACGGGTTGAGGCGCATTTTCGGCCGGTGCAGCCGCGGCACGGCCACCCATGGCGAACAGGGCCAGCGCCAGCATGATCCATACGGATAGATGAGAGATAAAACGCTTTGTCACGATGCTTGCGATCCTTTCGTTGTTGTCCCTGTGCAGGTCCCGATTTTCCGTGTATGCATAGACTAGGAGCCCGCACGGACTAATTCAACCTTACTTTCGTGATATAGTAGTGCGAAAGGCCTGAAAACACGAAAGACGAGGGTATGACCGAAGGTAAAAATGAACGATTAATCGAGCTCGAACGGCCTCCTGTGATCGAGACCGCCGTCCTGGTGCGCCTGATCCTGCCGGCAGACGGCGTCCGGGAAATCGACGATTCGCTCGAGGAGATGCGGCGGCTTGCCTGGACTGCCGGGGCCGATGTCGCCGCGACGCTCGTGCAGCGCCGGGCCAAACCGTGCCCGGGCACGCTGATCGGCCGGGGGAAACTCGAGGCCCTGCGGGCGGCGTGTGAAGAACACGAGGCCGGCCTGGTCATTTTTGACTGTGATCTGTCCCCCAGCCAGGGCGCCAACATCGCCGACGCGCTCGGCGTCAAGGTGGTGGACCGCACGCAGTTGATTCTTGATATTTTCGCGTTGCGCGCCCAGTCCAACGAGGGTAAACAGCAGGTTGAACTGGCCCAGCTCGAGTATCTCCTGCCGCGCCTGACCGGGCGCGGCTCGGCCATGATGCGCCAGCAGGGCGGCATCGGGGTGCGCGGCCCAGGTGAGCAGAAGCTCGAGACGGACCGGCGCATCGTGCGCGAACGCATCCGCCGCCTGAAAGCAGGGCTCGAGAGCACGCGAAAAAGCCGACGCATTCAGCGGAAGAGGCGGATCGAGGGGGGGATCGGCACGGTCGCGCTGGTGGGCTACACCAACGCGGGCAAGTCGTCGCTGCTTAACGCCCTGACCCAGGCCGGCGCGTTCGTTGAGGACAAGCTTTTCGCGACGCTCGATACCACGACGCGGCGGCGCGAGCTTCCCAGCGGGCGCGAGGTGACGTTTACCGACACCGTAGGGTTCATACGAAACCTGCCGCACTCGCTGGTTGCGGCATTCCGCGCCACGCTCGAAGAAGTGAACGAAGCGGATGTGCTGCTCATGGTCGCTGATGCGTCCCACCCCGCGGCAGAAGATCACATGAAGGCCGTACGCGCTGTGCTGGACGAGATTGAGGTGGGTGAAAAACCGTTCGTGCTTGCACTGAACAAGATGGATCTCGCAACGCCCATGCAGGCGTCAGAGCTTGAAACGCGATTCGGCCGCGGCGTGCGTGTCTCCGCCCGCACCGGTGAGGGCATCGAAGAACTGCTTCACGCGATCGACGCCAACCTGATGCCGCAGCGCTCGCGGGTGCATCTGCGCATTCCCCAGGATCAGGGCGGGATTGTGGCCCGGGTGCACGATTTCGGGCGGGTTATCCAACAAAATTATGAAGACAACGTGGTAGTGCTGGAGGCCGAAGTCGATGTAGCGTTGCGGCAACAGCTCGCCGACTACATTGTATGACCGCCGCCCGGATTGTGCCCGTAACGGAATTGGGCGGGCGAGCCCAGGTTCCCGATCTTCGGGAACCGCTTCTCCGCCTGCAGTAAGCGCTGGCAAAGCCGGAATCGCCCGGTGTAGACCGCGGGCTGTGTGGTTTTTGGGCACATAGTTCTCAGGGAATCAGCACGAGGAGCTCGAGAATGATGAGGCCAGAGGACGACCATTCGCATGTGGAGCCGGCCAGCGCGACTGCCAGAGATCAGCGCGCCCCGCTGACGTTTTGGATCTTTCCCGCAGCACTCGCTCTGGGAGTGCTTGGCGACCTCCTGCTTCGTGCCTGGCCCTACGGGCTGAATGCCGCCCTGTGGGCCGTGGCAACGCTGGCGTGTGCGGCGGGGCTCCTGCATTGGCGTGAACGGCGATTGACGCCCTGGACCACAGTCTTCCTGGCCGCGAGCGCAGCGTTCGCGCTTTGTCTAGCCTGGCGGGACAGCGCTTATCTCAAATCGCTTGCGCTGTCAGTATGCTGGTGAGCGAAGGGATGGGTACCGGGGTTTCTTGACAAACCGCTTGTAGCTGTCGACGATTTCTGTTTTGACTTTTCCGCAGGCTTGCCGGAGGGCAGCAACCTCTTTGGCGTCGGTCAATGCGCCGAATTCGAGGTGCACTTCCTGGCTTTGTCCCGCGCGAAGGGAGTGAAGAAGGCCTTGCTTTTCATCAACGGCGCGGCCCTCGACTCCGCAGTTGCACGGTTCGAAACCGACCACGTAGTCCTGTTCGCCCATCTGTTTCCACTCGACAAATCGGGGCAGTTCTTTTTTGTTGTATTTGAGGTACACGCCAAAGCCTTCGCCCTTGCCCTTGAACCCGCTGTTGACGATCGCCGCGGTGACATTGCTTCGAGCATCGCCCACCATGTCGTGATAATAGACCTTTTCTCTGTAGCCCCGGGTGGGAGGGTCGAGTTTATACCAGTTCTGCTTCCCATTTTCGGCTTCTGCGTCCCGCGGGGCGGCATAGCGGCTGGGAGCGATGATCTCGGCGCCCTGGTCCACGGCCGGCCAACCGATGTTGCAGTGGTAAAGCAGCATGTATTTGGCCGGTTTGAACCCATCGTTGGTCACGCTGTCATGGATCCAGAAGCGTTTTTCACCCAGCCGGGTAGACACGGTGCGCGTCAAGGTCAGATTTTCTCCAAACACGACCGTCTCACGCATAGTCCCTGAGACACTCAGGACGTAGTCGTTGCCCTGCCATTCCTGGGTGATTTTGATGTTCTTCGCGGGGGTGTTGCCGATGCGGCCGTGCAGGCCGGTACCCAGGAGGGCGCTGGCTTCGTCCGGCGCACCCACATTCATCAGGCCGCAGGTCGTGACGAGCCCGCCGAAATAGCTGCGGAGCCACCGGAGCCCTTCGGCCTCGAAATATTGCGGGGCGACGTCGCCGGTGGTGGAGCGCCAGCCCATGGCCTTGCCGTTGAACGACGCGGCGGAGATGTCGAGGCAGCGATCCAGAAGCACGGTAAGCTCGAGCCCCGCGCCGGTATGAATGATGGCCGCGCGGGCAGGCCGCTCGTTGCCGTCATCCAGTTGAACGGTCCGAATCCCCGCAATCTGGTCCATGTTGCCCACGCGCTTGCGCAGTTCGTTCGTGCTGTACTTTTTCCCGTAGATTTCCATGATGACTCCCTCCGCATGGAATGTCTGTTACGCTGGCGTGTACTCTAAGGCTTTGAGAGGCGCCATGCAAAAACGTGCTGGAATGGCGCCGGCGGCATACGTACACTGGGCCCCGTTATGAATGCGATTGCGGCTTTGATAGAACCGGCTGTGGCGTGCGTCCGCGAAAGGCTTGCCACACGATGCGCGGATCTTTCCGATACGCCAACGGATTGCGCGGACCTCCTGGTGCCGTTGGCATCGGCCCGGCTGTATCTGGACATCTTTCGTCCGCCGGTATACGAGACCTGCGACCCGGAAGCATGGCTGAAAGCATACGCGGGCGCCCTGGAAGATGACCGCTGCTCTCTGCATCTCCAGGCCGTCTCTTCCTGCGTTTGCGATCCGGCGCAGGCGTGGGCATGCCTGTCAACCCTGACGTCCGGCGTTGAGTTGCACGAAGACGCCGTGCTTCTCGTGGAGCTGTTCGAAGAAGAGGACATTCCGCGAATCGCCCTGACCCTGGATGGCCCGGGGACGTTTCCCGCGCGTTTCCGGGTTGGGGGGGACCTGCCGATCCCCTTTGAAACGCTTTGCGAACGGTGGACGGTTGCGACCCGCGGAGGCCGGATTCGGCGGACACCGGCGGGGTTGGATCTGCGTCTGCGGGGACTGCGTGAACCGGAGACCTCGGATGAGAGCCTGGCGCCGTTTGTCGATTGTGTGTCCAAACTGAATCGTTCGATCATGGAATGTCTGGCCGCTCAGGACGGTGGGCCGAAAGACGCGGTGCCCTGGCCCAGCGCCCTGGCGCAAGCCGAGGACTGCCTCGCCCTGCTCGATGGTTCCATGCCCACGGGCTCCGCTGATTTTGTGCGGACAATCCGCGACGCGGTCGCCGCGGAGGCTGACGTCACGTCAGAACAGGCCCTGGAGGTGGACGTTTTCGCGGAGCGGGAACTCCCTCCGCTGATGATCACGCGGCCGGCGCTTTTCAGGGCCTGGGAGAGCACCGTTCAACACGCCCTCATGAGTCTGCCTCGCGGAGGACGGCTCGCGTTCATGGTGGATTACGATGCCAACGCTCGCAGCGTTTCGACCCTCATCGAACTGGAGGGCACCCAGTACATACCCGGCGAGACGGTCTACCTGGCCTCCATCCGGCGGGGAGTAGTGGAACTCCACGAAGGGACCGTCGAATGCAGTGCGGAACTGAACGGCATGCTGATCACGGTGACGATTCCCGATCGTGTGGGGAAAACCCTCGACTCGTGGCTGCCGGGATGGGAACGATTCTCTGAGCAGTCGCGTCAGATGCTGCGATTGCTGAAAAGCGGCGATTCGCCTCTGCCCGAGGAGTTCCTGCTGGGCGGGATCCTCGAAAACGAACTCGAGCGATGGCTTTTGCCGCTTCTGACGGAGCCGGTGATGGTCAACCTGGCTCATGACGGAGTGGAGAGCCTCGACGGCCTGCCGGGCGCATCAAAGGAGCGCCTCGACAAGGCGCTCAGCCAGATCAGGCGCGGCAAGCCCAAGAAGGAGATCGCGCGCCCACCTTACGCCGGGGAGCTGCTGTGGGCCTTTCGTGCTCCCCTGCACGCCCGGAACGCGTTGCGACTGAATACGTTGGACGACGGCGAGCTGAGAGAGCTCTGCCTGGAATTGCTGCAACCGTCTGTCGACAGCGCACGCTGCCTGCGCTTCATCGCACACGCGGCCGTACCGGAACTGTGAGGCCGCACAATCCCCGCAAATGAAGCAGTCCGGGCGTGCCCAGGCGCGGTTTTTGATGCTACGCTGGCGCTACGTTGACACTGCTTTTGACATTGTTCTAGACTACGCTCCGTGGTCCCTGTTTTACATTCAGCAAGTCAAGACTGTGATTTGCCGGGGATGCGCAGGGTTCAAGTCTCAATGGAGGTGGTCGCCTGAAGTCCACGCACGGCGGCGCGTTCGTGATTATGTCCTCTATTCAGGGAACCGGTTTCCAGGGGGTGTGTTGTGTTCACGGAGCTGCCAGGAAAGGGTACGTAAAATATGGGGTTTATTGACCAGGTAATCGAACGAGCTCAAGCCAATCCCAGGACCATCGTGCTGCCGGAAGCCGATGACGAGCGCGTATTGAAGGCGGCGGGCGAAATTCAGGCGCGAAAGATCGCCTCCGTGACCCTGATCGGCGCAGTGGACACCGTGACGAGGAAACTTAACGAACTGGGGATTAAGGGGGAATTCGAGATTGTAGACCCGGCGAGGGCGCCCTGGGCGGATGAGTTCGCGAATGACTTTTTCGCCATGCGCAAGCACAAGGGAATCACGGAGGAGCAGGCCCGGGCCACCATGCAGCAGTGCATTCCTCACGGGATGATGCTGCTTCATAAAGGCAAAGCCCAAGGGCTCGTGGCGGGCGCCTCGCATTCCACGGGCGACACGCTGCGCCCGGCGCTGCAAATTCTGAAAACCGCTCCCGGGGCTCGGCTGGCCTCATCATTTTTCTTCATGGCCTTCGAAGATGCGACGTATCTGTTTGCCGACAGCGGGCTGGTCGAGGATCCGAATGAGGAGCAGCTGGCTGAAATTGCCGTGGCAACGGCCCAGTCCGCGCTCACGTTTGGCATCGACCCGACCGTGGCCATGCTTTCCTATTCTACCAAAGGATCGGCAAAGAGCCCGCTCACGGAAAAGGTGGTCAAGGCCACCGAACTCGCCCAGAAACGGGCGCTTGAGGTATTCGGCCCGGACTCAAAGGTCCGGATCGATGGGGAACTCCAGGGCGATGCGGCGCTTTCCGACCGCGTCGGCCGCAGTAAAGCGCCGGGCAGCGAAGTGGCGGGGCGCGCAAAGGTCCTGATATTTCCAAACCTCGATGCGGGGAACATTGCCTACAAACTAGTGCAGTATCTCGGCGGCGCCGAGGCGTACGGCCCCATCATTCAGGGAACCCGGTTGCCGATCAATGATTTGTCGCGCGGTTGCTCGCCCGAAGATATCGTGGGCGTAGCGGCCATCACCGTAGTGCAGAGCCAGGTGTTACAATAGAGGGCGAGTCCCGCGCGCCTGCACCGGGCGTATTGCGGCTCATGTTGTGGAGAAAGCATCTATGAAGGTCCTCGTGATTAACAGCGGGTCGTCGTCAGTAAAATACAAAGTCTACGAACACGACACACCTCCCCGGATGATTGCCCGGGGCATCGTGGAGCGCATCGGCTTGTCAGGCCCGATCATGAGCTGCGGATGCTGTCTGACGCACTATGAAACCTGTGCCAACCAGGAAATCCTGCGGGAACCGGGCGGATTGAAGATCCGGAATCACTCCGATGCGATCGATGCCCTGTGCCAATTGCTTCTGAGTGATTCGTGCGGCATCATCCAGGACCTTTCGGAGATTGAAGGAGTGGGCCACCGCGTCGTTCACGGCGGCGAAGAATTCACCGGCTCCACGATCATCGACGACGCCGTCCTGGCGGGGATCCAGAAATGCGCGAAACTGGCGCCGCTGCATAACCCGCCGGCCATCCTCGGTATTGAAGCCTGCAAGAAGATTTTTAAAAACATCCCGCAGGTGGCGGTATTCGACACGGCGTTCCACCACACCATTCCCCGGAATGCCTATCTCTACGGAATACCCATGGGATTTTACGACGAGCACGGCGTGCGCCGCTACGGATTCCATGGCACATCGCACCGCTACGTCTCGCAAAAGGCCATCGAATTGCTGGACAAACCCGCGGACAAAACCCGAATCATTACCTGCCACCTGGGCAATGGATGCAGCATTACGGCCGTCAAAGGCGGGAAATCGGTGGACACCAGCATGGGTTTGACCCCGCTCGAGGGCGTGATGATGGGCACCCGGTCGGGCGATATGGACCCGGCTATCCCGCTCTTTTTGATTCGTGAGCTGGGCATCAGCGCCGACGAGGTCGATGCCATTCTGAACAAACAAAGTGGATTCAAGGGCATCTGCGGCAAGGCCGATGTTCGTGATATTGAACGGCTTGCGGCCGAAGGCGATGCCGCCTGCAAGCTCGCCCTGAACATGTTCTCCTATCGCGTTGCCCGCTATATCGGCAGTTATGCCATGGTCATGAACGGCGTGGACGCCATCGTCTTCACGGGCGGTATTGGAGAGCGTGGGGCAGCCATGCGCGAGCGCATTCTCCAGAATGCCGGCTATCTTGGACTGAAAATCGATCTGGACAAGAACGCCCAATCCGCAACAGACATTTCTACGCCCGACTCTCAGGTACGGGTGTTTATCATTCCCACGGACGAGGAACTGGTCATCGCCTCCGACACGGGCCGGCTCGTGGAAGAGGCCCGCGGCTCCGGTTCGCGGGAAGCCGCTCTGGTGAAATAGCCTCGTGAGCCTGGCCATCGCGGCCCCAGGCTCCATATCTGTGCCGGGAATGTTTTTTCACGGATCATGGACTCGATCCCCCGACTTTCCAACCCGTTGGCTATGCGTTCGCTTCCGCATGCCGATTGGAGCCCAGTAAACACTTGTTCCACTTGGAGCGGAGTTCTTTTTCACGCAGGGGCGGATAGATCTTTACGGCTTATCACGCTTGACGAACATTTGATCTCAATTGTTATTCAATGTTGACCAACCTCACCGAAAATCATCTGTTCTGCTGAGCATTCTTTGATATTTTGGATAGGTGCCTAACCTAATCCATATACTACATCGGCACTTTCTGATAGGCGACGTATCGGAGGCGAGGAAGAGGGACGCCTCTCTTAATTTATTGCAAAACAAGCACTTACAAGATCTTGCGCGAAAAAGTAAAGACTGAAAAACTCCCAGATTCCACCCACATCACCAATGCGGCGGCGCGTTTTTTCATTTCGGCATGAATTGTGCTTAACCTAAGGCAACAGGGGGTGTCCGCGTGTGCTCACGCGGACCAGAATACACAAGGAGTTCCAGAATGAAGAGCACAAGCATTGCGTTGATTGTCAGCCTGTTCATCGTGGGGAGCGCGGTCGCCGCACCGTTAGGGGGCACGTACAATTCCCTCACCGACCCGAGCATCGTCACCGGGGCGGAGAGTCTCTGGGACGATGAGCTGGAATCACTGGGCATGTTTTTCGCGTATGGCCACCCGCAGTGGTACGTTGAGGCGTACGATCCGGAGTGGAACGATGGCTACCATGGGTGGGTTTCTTTCGGAAATAATCCAGCAGCGCCGTGGTTTGACCCCGCGGATGCCGCGGACGGCGTGAGCAGCTACATCGGCACGATCACCGACTGGACCTTCCACACATACGAATACACCAGGGATCCGGACACGAATTTGGTGACGCACTTTGAATTCGAAATGGAGGTCACGGCACTGCTCAATGAGTACAACCGGAGCGTGCACGGATACATGTCGTTTAGCAACGCGGATCTCAGCCCCATTGACGATCCGGTCTCCGTCACGCTGCTGCTGGGGTTCAGCGGGCAGCCGCAAATCAACTATTATGCCAACAGCAATGGGACATTCACGGACATCGTCTGCGGCGCCTATGGCGAATTGGACGGTGTGGCGCCGGTGCCCGAGCCGGCTTCGATGACGCTCATGGGGCTGGGCATCGCTGGCCTGGCGCTGAAAGGTTACCTGCGGCGGAAACACAGCTGAGGTTTGAGCCGGGCGCGTGAGGCGCACGGAAAAATCAGGCACAACACGGGGCGGTGGCGTTAGATGAATCTGCGCGGCCGCCCCACTCATTTCTACAGCGATGGGGCCTTCAGCCCGGCGTGGAGGCATTGCGCGTGCTTCTGAAGCAGCGAATTTCGGTAGTGATTGCAGTGTATTGAGTGCTTGAGGCCCTGTGGTGAGAGAACCACCCAAGCGAAACTTGCAGGGCGCCGGTTTTTTTTGCTACACTAGCGCATCGCGTGTGAAAAAAGAGTTTCAGAGGTCCATAGACAGGGACATTTTGGGAGAATCAGAGAATGGCGAGCAGTAAATCTGCGCAAAAGCGGATTCGAATCAGTGAACGCGACCGTCGGCATAACCAGGCGATTCGGTCAAAGGTACGCACCCACATCAAGAACGTGCTGGCGGCCGTGAGCGCCAAAGATGAAGCGAAGGTGAAAGAACTCGCGCCCGTCGCGTTGTCCGAGATCGACAAAGCGGCCAGCAACCACGTGCTTCACCCGAATAACGCCGCCCGGAAGAAGTCGCGCCTGCAACGGCATATCGCAGCGATGAAACCCTGACGCCGCAGTACGCTTACGCCGCGCGCCCGTGCTCATTTCGCGCCGGGCGCGCGTTTTTTGTATGTGCAGTCTGGTGCCGCCACAGGTGGCCGGGTCAAGGCCGCCGCCGCAGATCTTTCACTAGTTCCGACAGGCGCCCCTCCACGTCGAAATAGCGCAGCAGACCCTGTTTATCTATTAGAATGACCTGGGGCAGGACCCGCACCGCATAGCTCTGGTGGGTGACCATGGGCGCAGTATCAATGCCCACCGGGAACCCGAGCCCCAGCTCTGCGACATATTCGCGGACGACTTCCAGGGGGTCGGAATCATCGTGAACCCCGATAAAAGCGACATCTTCCGCCGATCCGGCAAGCGCGCGATGCAGCAGCAGGACTTCTGAAAGTGTGGTTTCATTCCGGCCGTAGGGATCAAATCCGGCCCAGAAGAGCAGGACGACTACCTTCCCACGCAGCTCCGCCAGTGTGACGGGTTTTTCGTCGAGCCAGGCGCTGCACGCCAGCGGCGGTGCGGTTTGATTGACAAGTTTACTGAGGTCATTGGGCGCTTTTCCCGGCTCGTTCGCGGCCAGTTCCGGTTCAAATGGCCGCAACCGCACCTCCACGTCCTCCTCCGGCTTTCGAACATCGATCTCGAAGTCGCAGCGTAAGAACTGTGTCGCGTGTTCCGCACGGAGTTGCACGCGCTCCTCTTTCGGCAAGATCTCCAGGGGGATATCAAACGTGCCGTTTTCATCCGTCAGCGCAAACAGCGGAGTCTTCAGGGACAGCGTCCGAATCAGCACGTTTTTCTCCGGCGTACCGCCGGCGGTGAACACAGTTCCGCGCAGCGCGGGCAGTCGCTTGAGCGCGATCGACCCCACCTCTGATAAGGACGCTTTGGTGATGTGGACCACGACGTCGTGCGGGTCGGCCGTCATGAAACCCGGGGGAGGAAGCACGTGGACCCGGCCTTCGCCGGGACCCACGGTGAGGCTGAATCGGCCTTCTTTGTCCGTAAAGGCTTCGTCCTGGACATAGTCCTTCACCAGGTAGTTGATGGCCACGCCCGGAAAGGGGTTGCCTTTCGGGCCGACCACGGCGCCTTCGACCGTATGGGGTGGGGGGAGGGCAATGTCGGCGTTAGTCTCGCCCGCTCCATCCCGAATCTGCACGTCGAACGGCGCCGCGGTGGGGTGATCGGGATGGTGCACTTCCAGTGAATAGTCTCCGGGGGGGATGATGATGCGATAGTAGCCCTCGCTGTCCGCCAGAGCGTCATACAGCAGCTCCCGCTCATCTTCAGTTTTGCGGAAAATACGCACCGATGCACTGGGCAGCGGTGCTGCGTCGGCGGTGGTGATCTGCCCCCGCAGGACTTCGCCCGGGTAGAGCTGGGCCGGATGTTGCGTAGGATGGGGAACAAGGTAGGGGAGAACCAGGTCGCAGTACTTCCGGTGTTCCAGGGTGACTGAGACAAAACTGCCCCGGGGAATTCCCAGGATGGCAATGGCTCCGTCGGCGTCGCTTCGAATCGAGGGGAAACCGTACGGCACCAGTTCATCGGGAAAAACTTCAAAGACATTGCTGATCAGGATGCGCTTGACCCGCACGCCTTCGACCGCCTTGCCCGCGTGGTCGATCACCCGGATACGCACGGTATCGGGGACATCCATGTGCAAGTCCACCTCGAGGTCGTCGAAAATGTATCCGCTCAACCCGGTCAAAGCGTACTCCGGCGTGCGCGCTGTCAGGGAGAACATGCCGGGCCGGGTGTCCAGGAAGGCGAACTGCCCGGCGTCATCGGTTTTTGTGGTGGTGACGAGCCGCTCGCGGGAAAGCCAGACATCGGCGCCGGCGACCGGGGCATCGTCGGGGTCTAAAACACGACCGCGGACTTCCATGGCGTCCACGCGGGCGCATGCCAGGGCCAGGAGAAGGAGCGCCATGCGCTTCATTGTGTAACTCCCTGAAAATGCTGGATGACTGACACCGGGGGAATACCGAAGGTCTCAAACAAGACAACGCCGTCTCCGGATACGACGTAGGTAGTCGCGCTGGCGGGCGCCGTGCCCCGCAATACGGGGATAGCGGGCCCGGCAGTCTGCTCCGGGGGGGCGTCGAGCACCACCGCAAACACCGTCTGCGGCCCGGAGAAGAGCGTGGCCGCCCGCTGCCACCCTTCGATCAGCATTTCAGCACGCTCATGCTGGCCGAACGAAAGAACGAGGGTTTGCGGTCCGGAGTCGGGGATCTCCGGACCGGCAATCCGGGGATAATCCTGCCATTTCAGCGACTGCCCACGCAGGGATTTTCCCGCGGAGACACGCGCAATAAGCTCGCCCAGATCTTTCCGGGAAGACGGTTCCACAACAAACGGATCGGACTTGACCGGCTGCTGCGCGGTATGGACGAGGCATTGAAGTTGAACATGCGGCACCACCCCCGGGATCTCGAAACGTCCGTCGGGGCTGCTGGCGGTGCTCCAAATGGGCGTTTCCATGTGGTCGTCCGCGAGCACGAGGCTGATCATCGCGCCGACCGCCGGACCGCCGGAGGCTTCCTTGACCTGGCCGGCCACCGTGGACAGCGGCAATAGCTGCACCACGGGTTCCCTGGTCTCGCGCGCATCAAACGCGAAGAGGGCCCCCCGGTTCGAGCCGGCCTGTTCTGCAAGCCCCATCACCACCCCTTCGGACGCTATCTGCCCCATGCGCAGCGGCGCATGGCCTGTGTCGTCGGCCGGTTGCCAACCGAACTGAGGCGGCTGAAGCAAGGTCACGACACACCGGGAAAGCGGGTTGAGGTCCTGGTCCACAATCGCCAGCTGCACCTCAGGCGTGGGAACGACCCAGAACGCCGGGAGCTCGATACGCTCTCCTTCGGACGCGCCGACGGGGCGCGCATTCCGCTCCGGAAGGACAAAACCGGGCGCAGATTCCAGGATCACGGTATTCTCGCCTTCCACGCCCTTCAGGAAATACTGGCCCTGCGTGTTGGTGCGCACGCTGGAATCGGGATTGTCAAAGGTGCGAAGCACGACCCGGGCGCCGGGGATGGGGTCTCCCGTTATCGCGTTGGCCACCTTGCCCCGGATCTCACAGAAACCGACGGCATACACCACCACCGACTGGGTGCTTTGTTGCCCGGTCACCAGCAGTTCTTCCCACCCGACACTGCGGTAGTCTCCGCCCGAAGCCCGGTACAGGTAGAGCCCCGGCTGAAGGCGGACGCGGAATTCGCCCGCGCCATCGCTGCGAGTCGCCGTCGTATCGTGGGGCGGCTGGGCATTACGTAACGTGATCAGGGCCCCGCTGAACGGTTCCTTGGCCGCCCGGGTCAGCACACGCCCCTGGATGAGGACGCCGGGTTGCAGCACGATTTCCACCTTGCTGTCGCCGGCCCGAAGATCGCTGACGCCCTGTTGCGCGTAACCGTGGCCGGTCACCTTGAGCGCGAGCAGGCTCTCACGAGGCACACTGGGAACGGTAAAGCGGCCCTTGCTGTCGCTGACGATGGGCGCAAACCCCATCGGCTCGAGTTTGGCGTAGGGGATGCCGAGCTTGGTGTTTGCTCCGGGGTGATCGCTGCGGGGCTCGTTCATGAGTCCGATGCGGACGATGCGTGCGCCGGCCACCGCGTCGCCTTTCTCGTTGACCACTTTCCCGGAGAGCGTGGACGGAGGCCGGAGACGAATGGTCAAGCCCGTCAGCTGCTCGTCAACCGGCACGGTGATACTGAGGCCGCCAAATGCAAACCCGTCGGCGATCGCGAAAACGCCGACGGTCCCGGCTTCGACATGGGCGAAGCTGTAGGCGCCGTCTTCGGCGGCACGAGCTTCCCGAATCGCGCCGTCGAGACCTTGTTCGATGAACACGCGCGCCCGGGGAACGGGGCTGCCCTCCTGGGTAAGGACCGTGCCGGAAAGCGTGGAGCCGTCCATCGTGGCGGCCGCAACCGAGAAGAAGAGTACGAGGAGATTCATGCGTGATGCCCTGTCTTCCTGAGCTTAAAAACCAAGGGTGTCATACCGGCCAGGTCCGGCGATACCGCCCTAGCCGCTGCTTTGAACGACGCTCGCGATGCTTTCCTTCTGCAGCTGGTCATAATTCAGCTTGTAGCTCTGCAACAGGGCTTTTTCCGGAGAAATGCCGCGCGCGAGGGCGTCTACCATACGGGAAAGCCCCTGGGCCCCAAATCGACGCCAAAGATACTGCACCGAAGCGTGGGACTGACGGTACGCCAACCGGAGCTCCTCTCCGTTGCTCAGTTCGGTTTGCGTGGCTTCAAGAGAATGAAGCGGGAACAGGCCCCCGTTACTGCTGGCGAGGTGCAACAACTCGGCATCGCGCGGCGTGAGTTCGTTGGAAAACGTCTCCGCCAGCCCTTCATTGAACCACCACGGGGCGTTTTCCGCAAGGAGATAGCGCACGACCACGTGGGTGTACTCATGGTACAGCCGGCGTCTCAATTCCTCAGCGGGAATCTGCCCGCCCGTTCCATCGCTGACCGGGAGCCGGATCTTCCCATCATAGATCGCCGCGACGTGCGGCCCCAGCGCGGTCGCCCGGCTGAAATCATCGGCGATATACACATTGACCAGAATCGGCGTGGGAGGGTATACATTCCCGAAATTGCGCCCGATGTCCCGGTAGGCATGTTCCAGCACGGTCAGCGTCTGCCGGAGAAGCCCGCGATCCGTATGCGGATCGTGTGTGATGGTGAAGTGCCGGGATTTGAGATTCTTGAAATCAAATTCAACGGAATCTTCCCGGTATCCCTTATCAAGCTTATCGCGCAGACCGGCCCGTCCGGGATTGACCTTTGCCACAAACTCCCACTGGGCCAGGGCAGACGGCAGGTCGTTGTCCTGATAATAGGCATCGCCCAGAAGCTCGTGCGCATCCAGGTTTTCCGGAGCGAGGAGAATCGCCTCTTCAAGCCGGACAATGGCATCCTGGACAAGAGACATGCGAAGAAAGTACGACCCCAGCTGAACCCGGGGGAGAGGACTCTCCGGAGAGGCTTTGATGGCTTCTTCGAGATGCTGGGCCGCGCTGCTGTAGTCGCCCCCATCTGCCAGTTCCGCAGCGCGTGCCTGGTACGCATTCGCCAGGTTACGCTGAACGGTTTCATTACCGGGTACGAGTGAGGCCGCCTCGAGAAAGCAGTGGAGGGCGCGGTTCCAGTCGCCGGCCTCGTAATATTCGACACCAAGCGCATTCCATTCCGGAGCCGTGTGCTCGCCTGGCTGCCCGTGGGCTGACGGGATGTGCAGGAACACACCAACCGTCACAAATACCAGGAGGAATCTGTTGATAAAGTCTTTTTTCATGCCGCGTCTTCAGTTCGGAATGATCGCGATAGCGTCCACTTCAACCAGGGCATCGAGCGGGAGCTTTCCCACCTCGATGCAGGTTCGGGCCGGAGGATTCATTGGGAAATATTCTTTATAAATTTCGTTGAATTCGCTGAAATTGCGCATATTGGAGAGATATACAGTGACCTTAACTACGTGCTGCAGGCCTGAGCCGGCATCTTCAAGAATGGTCTTGAGGTTCGTCAGCGCCAGGCGCGTTTCATCCTCCAGATTGCTTTTCTGCATGCCGCTGCCGTCGCGTGCAACGGCAATCTGCCCGGACACAAACAGCAGCCGTCCCGCAGCAACAGCATGCGAATACGGGCCCTGGGCAGGGGGCCCATTTTTTGAGTGGATGCATCGCTTTTCCATGGAAATCGCTCCGTGCGCATCTGTTGTCCAGTAAAGAAACTACCACACGCTGTCGGGAGCGTCAAATGTCGTTCGATACGCGTTTTTCTGCCGCTCCGGCAGGCAACCCGGGTCAGGAGGCGTGCTCAGGCTGGCTCTCGGGCGCTGTGTTTTTCCGGAAATGCAGAAAGCCGATCCGCAGCAGTGCAGCCTCGAGCGCCAGCCCTCCGGCAATCAAAAACGGCGTGTTTGCGAAAGGCCAGGGCGTGCCGCGCCAGTCGGCGAGCAGTCCGAACCCGACCGCACCCAGAAGCGAGCCCAGGCCGACCATGCCTTCGTGAATGGACACCCGCTGGTGTTTCTTGACAGAATTGGCCACGCTGTATGACTGGCTCGCGAAAAAGCATACCCCCGCGGCGATGCCCACAACGGCACAGCAAACGGCCATGACCGCCAGGCTCATGGTAAACGACAAGACCCAGAATGCCACTGCGGCTGCGGCCTGGAAGAGCGCCAGGACCCAGAACCGGTGCTGCCAGACAGTGCTGTGCCCCATGACAAGGGAGGTGCCCGCGCGCATGCCGTTCATTATCATGGCCAGGATTGAGAAATACACGACAGGTTCGGCGGTCAGGGGAGCGCTCGTTCCGGCGTGAAAGAGGCATAAAGCCCCGGCTTTGACGAGCTCTTCCATACGGAAGCTGAAAACGGCCGTCACGGCGTTAAAGAGGGTGCTGCCCAGCACCAGGGAGAGCCAGGCCGACAGGAGATGAGCTTCGCTGCGTGTGGTGTGGCCGCGGTTGGCAGTACGGGTCGTTTCGGCATCCGGCGCGGCCATGCGCGATTCGTGGGGGAGGCTGGCGGCAAGCGCTGCTGCCCCACCCGCACACAGGGCCGTGGCCAGAAACGGCAGCCGGTAGTCGATGGGCGAGAGAAGCCAGGTTGCAAACGGCGCGCAGGTGAGCCCGAGGGTCCAGGAAAGGTTGTACAGGGCGAGGCGGTGCGTTCGCACCGCAGGATCGGGTTCGGCGCCCACCCACGACTGCATGGCCGGCCAGAACAGGGCTGGAAATATCATCCCCGCCGTAGTCAAGGCAACATAGAAGTATGGGTTAGAAATCAACACACCGAGCGGGAAGAGGACGGCGAATCCCGTGGCGCCCAGGACGCCCATCAAGAGTCCATTGGAAAGGCGGCCCACATAACGCGCGGAAACAATGCTCGCGACAGCATACAAAGCCCATTGCAGGCCCGTGATGACGCCGGACATGCCCGCGCCCCCTTCCAGGACATTAAAAATGTAGAAGGGCGAGGCGGTCAATCCGCAGACCATCGCGAAATCGAATAGAAAAGCAGCGGCAAATTGTCGATACAGTGGTTTGAACATGGTCGCGCGAGTCTACGGTGGCGCCATCAAAATATCAAGGCGGAGCTATCTCAAGCAGGACTTTTCCCAAGATTTTGTTTGATTTGCGTCAGTTGTTGTTTCATTTGGGTGTGTCGATGCGCCAAAGAGGCCTGCTGAACACCAGCTTCCCGTTGCACGCTGGACCGCAGGGCTCTCGAAGATCAAAAAGGCATCGAAAAACGGAGTTTCGGCAACAATTGACGTTGGTATTTTGTGCCGTTGAAAAGGCCGTGCTATACTCAATTTCATTCGTCAGGGTGCTAACTGGAACGCTGTGAACGCGATGGGAGCTTTGCTGTTCATTTTTCGTATCGTCGTGGTATCGAGACAATCAGCCAAGCATGGGGGAGAAGTGGGGTTATCATGCAATTCGAATTGATCACTCTCGGTTGTGCATGTGCGGACGTCATTGCCCGTCCCGTGGATCAGTTTCCGGAATTCGGTCATCTGCAATTGTTGCCGGAACTGGAAATTCACCTGGGCGGTCTGGCGGCTGTCACGGCCACCGTGTTTTCCCAGCTCGGCGGGAAATCGGCCCTGATTGGAAAACTGGGCGCGGATGGGTTTGGCGATTACATCATTGGGGCCTTAAATCAGGCCGGTGTCAATACAACCCACGTGCGGCGGGAAAAATCAGAACACACCTCCGCCACGATTGTCCTGGTGACCTCCCAGGGGGAGCGAACGTTCCTGCACCACCTGGGAACGAACGGAACCACCACGCCGGACGACATCGATATGGGACTGGCCAGACAGGCAAAAGCCTTTCACTGGGGCGGCCCGGGCGTCACGCCCGCCCTCACCGGCAAAGGGATGGGGAAAGTGTTTCGGGAGTTGCGCGAGGCCGGCGTCATGACGTCAATGGACACCTGTTTTGACGGGTCAGGCACTTGGTTCCCGTTGATTGAAGAGGCGCTGCCCCACCTCGACGTGGTCATGTCGAGCCTGCATGAAGCCCGGTATTACACCGGCCAACAGGAGCCGCGCGACATTGTCCGGTTTTTCCGCTCGTTTGGCGCCAAATACGTGATGTTGAAGCTGGGTGGCGACGGAATGATCGTCGAAGATGAGGAAGCATCGCATCACCTGGAAGCGCACAAAGTCAACGTGGTAGACACCACAGGCGCCGGGGATGCCTCCTGTGCCGGATTCCTCTACGGTTTGCTCAATGGATGGGGCCTGCGCCGCAGCGGTCAACTTGCCAATGCCGTGGGCGGCCTCACCGTGCAGCATATGGGAGGGGCTGAAGCCATAACCTCCCTGGAAGAGACCATCGCCTTTATGGAACGTGGCGCTTGATTCGAGACACATTTCCGTTCAATATGAGGGCTGGGAGCGGAAGCGATGACAAAAGCATTTCTGATTGCGACCGTGGCGGCGATTGTGCTGGGGCAACTCGATGACGGGATTGTTACCAGTACGGATTTGACTCCGAGCAGTTCTATGTCAGGCCGCGAGGGACAGCCCCGCCGGGAAGAACCACCGAGGACCGCCGCGCCTCCGCCTCAGGAGAGCGCCCCCGTTGTCCCGCCTCGGGAAACATGGGAGACCCGGGAGGCAACGCCCTCAGAAAAAAGCGCCCCCTCGGAAGAGCAATCCGCAGCGCCGCGTCCGCTGATTCCCGAAGACGCCCGCGCTCACCGGGCCGTCGCCGCTTTCTGGTTTATCCTTCCGGAGACTTGAGCCAGTGTTCACAGCATCATGCGCCAGACTCGGGAGAATGGCTGTTTTTCTGATGGTTGCGCTGCAGGCTTTGGACGCCCCTGCGCAAGATGTCCTTCACCGCCACGCGGCCCACACCATGCTCCGCGATATCGCGATAGACGGTTCCAGCGGGGCCGTATTCGTCGCTGCTTATGCGCGGGAAGAAATCTGGAAGCTGAGCGCCACAGGGGAACCCATAGCGACGGCCAAAACCGGGAGCGGACCGGTTGCTCTGGCATTGAGCCTTGATGGCCGCCTCGTCGCGTGCGTCAACAAACTGTCTGCCAGCGTGATGGTCTTCGATGCAGAGTCCCTGACGCTCCGCAAGACATTTGCGTGCGGTGAAGGCGCCGCGGCAGTCGCCGCGGCTGGAAACAGCGCATTTGCGATTGCCAACAGCCTTGCCGATACGGTTACCGTTGTGGAACTGGAAAGTGGCAAGACGGCTCTTCTTGAAGATGTGGGCCGCGTTCCCAACGCGGTGGCTTTTTCCGACTCCGTGCTGGCCGTTGCCGCTCGCCAGCCCGCCGCAATAACCCTGCTGGACCTGTCAACGGGGTTAGAGGCCGGGCCGCGGCGCGTTACAAAGCTCCCTGCGGCGCCCCTCGCCGTCGCAGCGGAAACCGGCGGCAGATTTGTCGTGGCCACCGAAACCGCACTGCTGCGGGTGGACGGCCATACAGGCGAAGTGCTCGCTTCAACCGCCCTCGCCGCCTCAGATGTCGCCGTATCGGGGGAACGTATCGTTGCCTTGAGCGGCGACTTCCTGGTGATGCTGGATCCTGCGCTCGACAGCCTGGAGCGCATCCCCATAGGCGCGCACGCGACACGCGTGGATTCGTCAGGCGGGCTTGTAGGTCTGGTCGCCCCAGCCGAAGCCGCCTGGCTGTTGAAGGGTGCGCCGGAAGATTGGCAGAAAGAGCTGCCCGTTCAACAGGAGCTCACTCCCCTGGAACCCGCCACCTCCGAATCGGTCCAGGTTCTGCCGGCAGAACCGGCGCCGGGCGAACCGGCGGCCGCCACGCCTGAGCCCGTCTCGCCGGTGCCCGTGCGCTCACCCGGACCACTGCCTGAGGAGAGCCCGGGGCCGGCGCTTCCAGAGGTGGTGGAGGCGGAGCCGGCCCGGGAAAGCAAAGCCGGGAAATCCCCGTCGGCGCCCTCTGAAGCAGCATCGGCCGTGGCGGCCCAGCACGAAGGCCAGCCCGCCGCACTCCAGGACGCAACCGAACAGGACGAGAAAGCTCCGCACGAGTCGAAAGCGTCGCCGGAGCCGGAGGAACAGTCTTCGGGCACACCTGAAGCCCAGGCAGCGGACGAAACCGCTGAAGACCTTCGCCAGCCCGGAATCAGCCCCTACGCTCAACGCCCCCGCACCATTGCCACATTCGGGACAGGCGCGCCGCAGTTCACACGCGAGGCCCCCGAAGGCACTCCGCTGGCGGGCGCATGGTCCGGAAGCCTCAGCGAGGCGTTTACGCGCGGCTGGGATTTCGCCAATTTCAAGGGCGCGTTTGAACTGCAGGATTGGAACCAACCCCTCGAATTCCGCGGCGTCAAGGCCGACCGCTTCAAAGGCACGCCCGGGGAAGACGGCAAACTTCAGCGGATGTCGTTTCAGGGCAATGTGTCGTGGGACTGGGCGGAATCGGCATTTCGGGCCCAATTACTCGAGGCCGACCAGGTCACGCGAGAGATTCTCGTCCAGGACGCCCATGTGGAGCGGGAACTCTCCTCGCTTGACGCCGACCGGCTCTATTATCGCTACCCATCGCAGTACGACGAAGCCATTATGCCTTTGATCGAGTCCCAGAGCCTTACCACGCAGGAACAGGCCCGCCGCCTGTACACGCTGGGGTACGGCGAGGCCGACAATATTGAACTCGTCGAGCCTTTCCGGGAACTGCGCGCAAAACATGCCCAGTACAATTTCGCGGAAAAAACCGGAGCCGCCACCGAAGTGCGTGGGCGCTTCGATGTGCTCCATTTCGGAATTGACGAGCTGGAAATGCTGGGGCCGGGACACATTCAAGCGCATGACGCCTGGATAACCACCTGCCCCGGCGACCCGCCCATCTTCCGCCTCCGCCTGAAAGAAATGGAAATTCTGGAAGACAACGCTGTCGTCGGCCGAAAAGCGCGGCTCCAGATCGGCAAGGTCATAACACCCATCTACTGGCCGAAATGGAGCTTCCACCCCGGACGGGACAAGCTGATCGATATCGATTTCGAAAGCGGCCGGGCCGCTGAACTCGGCTACTACCTGAACTACGGGCAGCGCTTTGCATTGAGCCGGAATGCCGACCTGGGATTCCGCTTTATCCCAACGGAAAAAGAAGGGGTGGGGCTCGGGCTGGAAGGCCAGTACGATTACATGCTCAAGCCCAGTTCGCCTCTGTTTCGTGGGAAGGGCGAATTCCGTTCCCTCGCGACCACGGAAGAACGGGGCTATTTCGAGGCGTACCACCGGCACGAACTCACCGAAGATACGGTGCTGCTGCTGCAGGCTGAATACTGGAACGATGAGAACATCATCAAGGATTTCTATTACAACGAATACCGGAACCGGACGGAACCCCGGAATTTCGCCAATGTAACCCATACCCGGCCCACGTATCTGGCCACGGGCACCTTCCGCTACAACGAGAATGAAGTCTTTGCAGAGACCGAACGCCTGCCGGAAGCGACGTACCACTTGCTTGAACGGCAGCTCGCCAAACGGCTGTACCTCAGCTTTGACACAATTGCCGGATTCAACGAACGCGAACCGTCGGGCACTCATGCCTGGCGCATGGCTAATGTTGCCCGTGCCAGTATGGATCTCGACGTCGCGGATACATTCAGCGTCGTGCCGTTTTACGAGGCCGACCTGTCGTGGTATTCGCGCACGGTGGATGACGGGGATTCCGACCTGCGATTCGCCAACACCGTCGGTGTGACGGCGCAATCACGCTTCCACCGCGCGTATCCGGGAGCGCTCGGTTTCTCGGGATTCAAGCACGTAATCGTGCCGTCCCTGACGTATTCCTACCGCCCGGAACCTACCATGGACGTCGACGAGACACCCCGGTTCGATGCCTACGACAACGTGTACGGCCGGAGCCGTATTGAGGGGAAGGTCGAGAATATCCTGTTCGCACGTGACGCGCTCACCGGCGCGGTCTGGCAGGCGGCGCGTCTGACCTTGTACCACGGCAACGACTTTTGGAACGAGATCCGAGGTTCCACCGACTATGAACTGGAACTGGATCTCAGGCCGCGCCCGTGGTGGGGCATCTTGACCGTCACCGAGCATCACAGCATCGGCAACGATTTCGACCTCGATGAACCGTACCTGTTTGAACGGCTTGCCCTCCAGTTCTGGGAGGACATGATGGGCAAACCCTACGACCCCGAACTGGCCTTTCAATACAACGCGGTGTACGGCGATTATGATCGGGTCCTCTCCTATCTCTATTACGACGACCTGGCCCAGGGCGGACGTTTTGGCGCCCGCCTGGGTTTCGCGTACACCGAGACTCAGAGCAGAGTGTTCAACCGCGAAGTCCTCTATGGCGCGCGCTACAAGCTCAGCGAACTGTGGGCGTTTGCATTCGAGCACCGCTACGACCTCGAGCGAGGCGAGGTGTATCAACAGGAATACGAAGTGCGTAAGCGGTTCAAGTGCTTTGACTGGTCGTTGAAGGTGCGCGATCGCACACAGGGCTGGGATTTTAACGTCGCCATCAGCCTTTCAGCGTTCCCCGGCACAAAAGTGAAATTCTAGACCGGGCCGGCTCCCCGCCAGATCTCAGGCTGACCGGACACGGCGGATTACCGAGGCACAGGCATGAGCAGCGCAATCACCAGAATCATCGAATCGATCCTGCCGGAAATCGTGGAACTCCGGCATGCATTCCACCAGCACCCCGAGATTCGATTTCAGGAGTCGTGGACAGCGGAACGCATTTCCGGTGTATTGACCCAATGGGGCATTTCGCACCAGACCGGCCTGGCTCGGGGCACGGGCATTGTCGCGTCAATCACCGGCAAGCCGGGTAAAACCATCGCGCTGCGCGCGGACATCGATGGGCTGGAGGTGGAGGAAGCCACCGGCCTGCCCTACGCATCAAAAGTGCCCGGCCGGATGCATGCCTGCGGGCATGACGGCCACATGGCAAATCTGCTGGGGGTGGCCCGTGTGCTGAACGAATTCCGCGAAGCTCTCCAGGGGACCGTACGGTTCCTGTTTCAACCCGGCGAAGAACAGGAGGGTGGAGCCCGCTACATGATCGCCGACGGCGCACTGGACGGCGCGGATGCCATCTTCGGGCTGCACGGTTCGCCTCTGTATCCCGCCGGGACCATCGCCGTGAAGAGCGGGCCTCTGATGGCCAGCGCCGACTTTTTTCGGATTCGGGTTCAGGGAAAGGGCTGCCATGGCGCTGACCCGGCTTCGGCCATCGATCCCGTAATCATCGCGGCTCACATCGCCACGGCCCTGCAGACGGTGGTCAGCCGGGAGGTCGATCCCAGACGCCCTGCCGTCGTCACGATCGCGCACATCGAAGCCGGCACAACCACCAACATCATCCCCGACACCGCATTACTTGAAGGCACCATTCGCAGCGTTGACCCCGCAACGGATGCCCTTTTGCGCGCGGCCATCGAGCGCATCGCGGGCCACACGGCCCAGGCTTTCCGCGCATCCGCCTCGGTCCGCTTCGGCGGGAATCCTTACCCGCCCGTGGTCAATGACGCTGCCATGACGGAGTTGCTGCTCGACAGCGCTTCACGGACCATCGGAACGAAAAACATTATTGCGCTCAAAGAGCCGCAGATGATTGCGGAGGACTTTGCCTGCTATCTGGAGCAGGTCCCCGGTGCGTTTTTCTTCCTCGGCATGGCGAATGCTCCGGACGAGCCGTACCCGCCGCTGCACAGCGCCCAGTATGATTTCAACGACAGGGCCCTCCGCACGGGCATGGCCGTCATGACAGATCTCGCGCTCCGATTCCTGTCGAAAACGTGACGAACCCGGGTTGGCAGGGTCCGCAGCGCTCGAGCTTGCCCAATTCCTCACGCCAGGGCCGTAAATCGTTCAAAGAAATCCGGGAACGTCTTCGAGACGCAACCGGGGTCGTTAATGACCACCCCAGGAATGCGCAGCCCCGCGAGAGCGAAGCTCATGGCCATGCGGTGATCGTCGTAGGTGTCGATCTCAGCCGCGTGAAGCTTCTGAGGAATGATATGGAGCCCGTCGTCGAATTCCGTCACGGCGGCACCCAGCTTGCGCAATTCGCGAGCCAGCGCGTCGAGGCGGTCGCATTCTTTAAGCCGCAGGTTGCTCACGTTCCGAATCGTGGTCGCTCCTTGCGCGAAGAGGGCCGTCACCGCAAGCGTCTGGGCCATGTCCGGCATCGCGTTGAGATCGATATCCAGGCCGCACAGGCGGTCCGTGCCTTCGACTTCGAACCAGTCGGGACCCGACCGAACCCGGCACCCCATCTGCTGAAGGACTGCGGGAAATCCGGCATCTCCCTGGCGGGATGATGCACCGAGGTTGCGTACCCGTACACGTCCGCCCGCGATCGCGGCAGCCGCGAAAAAATACGAGGCGCCCGAAGCATCCGCTTCGATCACATAGTCTCCCGGAGCGTAGCGCTGGCCGTGCGCGACGCGAAACGCCCGGTAGTCCTGATTCTCGGCAGTGACGCCCCGCTCGGCCATCATGGCAATCGTAAGATCAACATAGGGTTTTGAGACCAGCTCACCCTGGACCAGGATGATGGCCTCCCGATCGGCCTGGGGAGCAGTCATCAGCAGGCCGCTCAAATACTGGCTGCTAGCGCCGCCCTGGATGTGTGTCGTGCCCCCAAATGAGCCCGAAGACGTGATGCTGATGGGCGGGAATCCGCCAACGGTTTCAACGGTCACGCCCCATTCGCGGAGCGCTTCAGCGAGATCGCCGATAGGCCGCTGCCGCATGCGGGGCGTGCCGTCGAGGACGGTTGTACCCGGGACACCAGCGCAGACGGCCGCGAGAAACCGCACTGCCGTGCCCGAATTTCCGAGAAAGAGCGGCGTCGGAGAAGGGGTCAGGCGGCGCACGCTTACCGTGACGGCATCGTTTACCCGGGCCACCTCGGCGCCCAGGGCGCGGATGCCTTCGAGCATATATCCAGCGTCATCGCCCTGGGCCGCGCCGGACAACGTTGAAATCCCCGGAGTGAGCGCCGCCATGACGAGAGCCCTGGCTGTGCAGCTTTTCGACCCTGGGATCGTCACCTCAGCATTCAAATTCCGGCGCGGGACGATTTCAATTTTTGGGGTGGTCATGTTTCAACCTCAACGGCGGTTCCCCGTTCTATCCCGTATTTCAGCGCGGCATTGCCGCAATTGACGGCAATCTCGAGGCGTCCGCTGCTGCCAAAATACGCTACGGGCCAGCCTGGGGCAACGTCGCCAAAAACGGTCGCGAGCCGTTCGACAGACAGTGTACCGGAGCAGACTCTCCGTACCGCCCGCCCGGCAAGCGATTCCCGGCGGAAATTCGTGATGAGGTTCCCGAACGCATCGATAGAAATCACTTCGCCGCGAAACAGCGTGTCGTTGAGCTGGGCTGGTTCGGGCACCTCGAGGCGGCAGAGTTCACCCGCGACCGGGCCCATCTCGTCAAACGCCTTGCCGGAGGCCAGGTATCCCGCGGCCGGGGCAAAAATATCGCGCCCGTGAAACGTGGGAGAGATTTCCGCGGGCATGCAGGCGGGATTCGTGATGACGCGCGCTTCGCGCAATGGAAGACGCTCCAGCACCAGGGTCAGCAGCCCGTTATCCGGGCAGACGAAGTACTGCTCTCCCGCCTGGACAGCGAGGGGCCGTCGTGCCGTGCCGACCCCCGGGTCAACCACCGCCATATGGATGGTGCCTGCCGGAAAGTACGGCGCGGCTCCCTCCAGAAACAGGGCGCCCCCCATGACATCCTGTGCCGGCACCTGGTGCCCCAGGTCGACGATAACGGCCTGTGGACAGAGCGAAGCGAGCACGCCTTTCATGGCGGCGACGTAAGGGTCCCGTTCGCCGAAGTCACTCGTTAAGGTAATCAAGGATGTCATAGGCGGACACACCGGCCCGCGCGGGCCATTTGGTGTTGTATTTCTTCCCAGTTCTCCGTATGGTCGTGCACAAATCATAACAGGACAATCATCGGCTATGAAAGAAGAAGGGGAGGGGCGGCTGCCGGCAGCGACATGAAATACGTCAAAATTGCCAACGTCAGCGATTTTGAAAGCAAACGGTTTCGGGTTTTTACCATCCTGGCGAAGAAAGTAGGGATTTTCAGGGGAGAGGACGGCGCTTTGTTTGCCACGGAACTCGTGTGCAAACATCAGAACTGGGATCTCTCCACCGGCCGCATCGAAGGCAACCTCTGCACCTGTCCCCGCCACGGCTGGCAATATGATCTGCGCACCGGGGAATGTCTCAACCACGATTCCGCACCGCTCCGGCGCTATGGGCTTCGATGCGACGGAGACGACATTTACATCACCCTTCGCCCAATCGACAGCGAATCGTAACGCGATGACAATCTTTACGGTGCCGGCCCCTGGAGGTTTGCCAGTCTAAACACCCGGCGACGCGTACAACAGGAAGGCGAGCAATTCCAACTCGATGATCGCGTGGGCAAGAAACGGCAGGAGGACGTTCCGGCGTTTACGCGCCCAGAGGGTCAGCACGATCGACAGAGCGACCATGCCCAGGGCTTCCAGAGGGGCTTTCTGCAGATGATACACCCCTTCCGACAGGGGCACGATGAGCCATCCCGCCCGGGGAAGCCATCGATCCCAGGAGCGCAGCAGCACGTACCGGTGCAGCAGTTCCCACCCGGGCAGCCAGGAGGCCGTCCAGCTGATATACCAGATACTGGCTTCCCATCGCCGCCGGGCGAGGAAGGCGCCGGTTCCGCGGTACATCTCGCGAACCCCGGGTAACAGGGGGATGAGCAGCACAGCGAGCGCGCCCATTGCCGCCAGACCGGCAAGCAGGTACCAGTCTGCCCGCCGCCACCGCGTGAAGGTAAAGGCATGAACGTCGAGGCGGGGGAGAAGGCACAGGAGCGGCAATGCAAACCAGGCCGCGAATTTGAACACGTCAAAGCCGCCGGGCTGATACTTCAGCAGCAGGCGCCATTCAACAGGGAATCGCATATTTTGCGTGGCCAGTGCGTCCAGCCCGAGCACGAGGAGCACATAGGCGGCAGCAAGCAGGGCTGCGCGCTGTGAACCTGCTGCCTCCTGTTCGGGGGAATTCATGCCGTGCCCTGCCTATCGGGCAATCTTTCTGCCCTCCCGGGAGTCGGGGAACGGGCAGAGATCGCGAACACAGCACCGGCTGCAATACGGCGCGCGCGCCTGACAGATCGCACGGCCATGAAACACCAGGCAATGGGAAAACTTCGTCCATTGCGCTTCGGGCAGGAGCCCCATGAGGTCCTGTTCGATCTTGTCCGGGTTGGCGCTCTTTGTAAAACCCAGCCGGGTGCTTACCCGCTTGCAGTGGGTGTCCACGGTGATACCGGGCGCTCCGAAGCATTCTCCCAGCAGCACATTGGCCGTTTTTCGTCCCACTCCGTCCAGCTGGAGCAATTCCTCCATCGTCCCCGGCACCGTGCCACCGAATCGCTCGACAATAGTTTGGCTGGCCTGTTTTATTGACCTGGCCTTCTGACGGAAAAAACCGCAGCTCTGGATGGCTTTCTGCAACTCGTCATCCGCCGCCGTGGCATAGTCTTTCGCGGTTCTGTACCGCTTGAAGAGACTGGGCGTGATCAGGTTGACCCGGGCATCGGTACACTGCGCCGCCAGGATTGTCGCAACGAGCAGTTGGAGCGGATCCTTAAAATCGAGCGAGCAGCGCGCATCGGGGTAGGCTTTCATCAGCCGGTCCAACACCTCGGTCGCACGCTCCCGCTTTGCCGGCCGTGTCATCTTGTTTGCCGCCATGAGAGCAATTCCTCTGCCTCCATGCAATTGAGCAGGTGATCCTTCGTCAGCCAGCCTTTCCGGGCGATGCCCAGACCATATTCGACATCGTCGAGGCCGTCGACGCTGTGCGCGTCCGGTCCGATACACAGCTTTACACCGCGCTCGCTGGCTTTGCGCAGGTGCCGCCAGTCCAGGTCCAGCCGGTGGGGGTTGGCATTGATCTCAATGGCGACCCGGTACTCGGCACATGCGTCAAAGATGGCGTCCAGATCAAGGGGATACCCTTCGCGCGACAGGAGCAACCGTCCAGTGGGGTGGCCCAGAATGGTCGTGTGGGGATTCCGGATTGCGGCCAGGAGCCGCTGGGTCGCCTCTCTCTCCGTCATGGTGAGCTTGCTGTGTACCGAGGCGATGACGAAATCGAACCGTTTCAGGGTCTTCTCATCGTAATCGAGTGAGCCATCGGCCAGGATATCGGATTCAATGCCTTTGAGAATCCGGATTCCTTCGATCTTCTCCATCACCCGGTCCATTTCACCGTGCTGCCGCTTCACGTCGTCCGGCGCCAGTCCCCCGGCATAAACCGCGGACTGACTGTGGTCCGCAAAGCCGATGTAACGGTAGCCGCGTGCTTTGGCGCCTGAGGTCATTTCCTCAACGCTGCTGCGGCCGTCGCTGTAGGTGGAGTGGCAGTGCATTACGCCGAGGAGATCCGGGCGCTGGATCAGCGCCGGCATCGTATCGGCGTCAAATTCGCCGCGGTCTTCCCGGAGCTCGGGCGGGATATTGGGAAGTCCCAAGGCCGCAAATATGGCCGCCTCGTCTCCGCAGGGCACGAGACGTTCCTCACCGGCAAACAACCCGTATTCGTTCAGCTTCATCTTGCGATCTTTTGCGCGCTGCCGCATCACGACGTTGTGCTCTTTGCTTCCGGTGAAATGAGCGAGCGCATACGGGAACTGCGCTTCGGAAACAACCCGAAGATCCACAGCGATGCCCGAGGCAAGCACCACGCTGGACTTCGTCTCCCCGTGGCCGGTCACGGTCTCGACACCCGGTGCGCCCACAAAGCCCGCCATGATCTGTTCTGGCGCGCCTCCCGCCGCGAGAAGGTCTATATCTTTGACGATCTCCTTACGGCGCCGCAGACTTCCCGCGACCTCGAGCCGCGACACGGGAGTCTGTTCCCGCAGCCAGTCGAGAAGGGCGTTTGCGGCCTCCCAGCCCGCGCTGACGAGGTGCTGCCCCTGGTGGCGCTTCGCGAACGCGAGCCCGTCCAGCACATTCTGCTGCATCTTCGGGCCGAATCCTTTGAGCGAGGCGAGGCGATTCTCCTCGCACGCATATTCCAATTCGCCCAGGGTGGCAATGCCCAGCTCGTCATGAAGCAGTTTGATCCGCCTGGCGCCGAGGCCTGGTATTTGAAACAGGTCGAACAAGGTCTCGGGAAATTTGGCGCGCAGTTCCTGATGGTACTGCAGCTGGCCTGTAGTCACCAGCTCCGTAATTTTCTGCTCGAGCGCATCTCCGACGCCTTTCAGTTCCCGCAGCCGTTTCTCTTTCACGAGCTGGTTGATATCGTCGCCGGATTGCAAAATCTGCCGCGCCACGTTGCTGTAAGAGCGCGACTTGAACGGATTTTCGCCGGATAATTCCAGCAGAACGGCGATTTCCTCCAGGACGGCCGCGATCTCTTTGCGGGTCATGTGAACGCTCCTTCGTGCAGCCAGGGCCCGCGCATCACAGTTTCAGGCCCAGCGCCAGATGCAATACCTCCCGCATTTCCGAGACAAAATAAAACGTGACCTTCTTGCGCGCCTTTTCCGGCACTTCATCGAGATCCTTCGCACAACGTTCGGGGAGGATGATGTGCTTCACGCCTGCCCGTATGGCAGCGAGCACTTTTTCCTTAATACCCCCAACCGGCAACACCAGGCCGCGCAGGGTGATTTCGCCCGTCATGGCCAGGTTGGGCTTCACTTTTTTCCCCGTGAGCAGCGACGCCACGGCGGTCAGCATCGTCACACCCGCGCTGGGCCCGTCTTTGGGAACGGCTCCCGCCGGCACGTGGATATGGATATCGAAGTCCCGGAAGTCCTCCGGGGAGACACCAAGCGATTCCGCGTTGGCCCGCACGTAGCTCAAGACGGCCTGAGCGGATTCCTTCATCACGTCGCCCATCTGCCCAGTGAGCGTCAATCCGCCTTTGCCCGGCATGCGCGTAGCCTCGACGAAAAGAATGTCTCCGCCGGTGGGGGTCCAGGCCAGGCCGGTCGCCACCCCGGGGAGGCGCGTCCGGTCGAGGACTTCGCGGTAGAACCGCTCCGGGCCGAGGTACTGTCCGAGATCTTTTGCGTCTATCCGGATGGGTTTTCGGCGTCCTTTGGCGATGGCGGTGGCGCATCCCCGCAGGACGGCGCCGATCTCACGTTCGAGATTGCGCACGCCGGCTTCGCGGGTGTAAGACTCAACAATGCGCCGCAGGGCTGCCGCGGTGATGGTGACCCGTTTCGGGGGAATGCCGTTAGCGGTCATCTGGCGCGGCACCAGGTAGTTCCGGGCGATATGGACCTTCTCCTCGAGGATGTACCCCGGAATCTCGATGATCTCCATCCGGTCACGCAGGGCCCAGGGAATCGTATCCAGCACATTCGCCGTGCCGATGAACATCACCCGTGACAGGTCGAAGGGCACGTTAAGATAATTGTCATTGAACGAATTGTTCTGCGCCGGGTCCAGCACTTCCAGCAGGGCCGAGGAGGGATCGCCCCGGAAATCCGCGCCGGCCTTGTCCATTTCATCCAGCATGAATACCGGGTTATTGGAACCGGCCTTGCGGATACCCTGAAGGATGCGGCCCGGCATGGCCCCAACATAGGTGCGCCGATGACCCCGGATCTCGGCTTCGTCGTGCAGGCCGCCCAGCGACATGCGCACGAACGTGCGCCCAAGCGCCCGGGCGATGGACTGGCCGAGCGACGTCTTTCCAACTCCGGGCGGACCGGCAAAACAGAGGATGGGCCCGGGCGCCTCGGGCTGGAGTTTCCGCACGGCAAGGTATTCGAGGATACGCTTCTTGACCTTGGCCAGACCGTAGTGGTCTTCGTCCAAAATTTCCTCTGCGCGGCCGATATCGAGCTGGTCTCTGGTCTCGTTGTTCCAGGGCAGATCCGTGAACCAGTCGAGATAGGTGAGAATGACGTGGTATTCCGCGCTGGATTCATTCATCTGACCCAGGCGGTCCAGCTCGCGCAAGGCTTCCTTACGGATCGCATCGTTGATTTGAAGGGCCTCAATTTTCTCGCGGTATGTGTCGATTTCCGGATGGTCCCTGCCGCCCATCCCCAATTCGTCCTGAATCGCCTTGAGCTGCTGGCGGAGATAGAATTCCCGCTGGCTGGCGTCGATCGAGCTCTTGACCTCCGCCTGGATCTTGTGCGAGGTCTCCATCACCTGCAGCTCGTTGCTGATCAGATACACCAGACGCTCAAGCCGTTCCCGCGGATCAATGAGCGACAACAGCCTTTGCTTTTCCTCAATCGGGATGTTGAGATTCGCCGCCACGATGTCCGCCAGGCGGCCGGGATCTTCGATATTGTCCAGCACATGCGCGGCCTCGTCCGGCATGGACGGCGAGAGCTGGGCGTAGCGCGTCATTTGCTGGCGAATGGCCGTGGCCAGGGCAGGGATTTTATCCGGGTGACTGATCTGGTCTTCGAGAAGCTGCACCCGAACAAACGGGTACGGTTCCCGCCGTGTCAGGCCCAGAGGGCGAAACCGGCTCAACGCCTGAAGGAGGACGACCAGGCTGTCGTCGGGCAGGCGCTGCAGCTGCAGTATCCGGGCCGTCGTGCCCGTGTCGTAGGCGGCATCCAGCCCTTGAGCCTCTCCGTCCTGTTCCCGCAACGTCAGGAGAGCAACCATTTTGGGGCCCAGCACGGCCTCGTCTATCAGGCGTTTCTCGTGCGGGTCAGTCAGCCGGATCGGCAACGCGGCCATTGGAAACAAGACCTGCTTGCGAAGCATCAGCAGCGGCAGGAGTTCGGGAGTCGAGGCTGTGCCGTCCGTGAGGACCACGTGGGGGGCGCTGTTGTCTCCGGTCATCGCGTCATGCTCCTTGGCACTTCAATGCGCAAATATCCTTCCCGGAATTTCGCCTCAATGCGTTCCACATCTGTTTCCGCGGGGAGCTGAATACGCCGGGCAAACCGGCCGTAGGGAATTTCCATCTGATGGACATGTACCGTGCGCAGGGGCACTCGTTTCGGCCGCTCTCCCTCGATCGTCAGAATATTCTGTTCGACGCGGACATGCACCTGATCTTTCTTCACCCCGGGGAGTTCGGCAATAATCACGAACTTCGTATCGGTTTCATAGATGTCCAGAGGAGGTTCCCAGTCGGTGGGAGAAAACGACTCCAGCTGTCTACGTGGGGTCATCGCATACATCTGGAAGTAGATGTTTGGGTACCGGGGCATTGCTCGCTCCTTCAGGATTTCTACGCCGCAACCCGTGCCGGAAATTCTGCTGGTGTGAGTATATCGGCCGTGTTTTCATTGAAGCAAGAGAGCTGCCCGCTTATAATTGCGCCTCAGCGTCTGAGCCGCCCGGGCGCGCCTGCAGGAAAGGCGAGTAGACCATGTCTGCCGATTCGGTTGTCATCATTCCCACATATAACGAAGCACAGAACATCCAGCGCCTGATCAGCGCCATTCAGGATGCCTGCAGCGCCCTCGACATCGTGATCGTCGACGACGCCTCCCCGGATGGGACCGGTGAACTCGCCGCATCCATGGAGGGCGTCCACGTAATCCGCCGCCCGGGCAAGCTGGGGCTGGGCACCGCCTATGTCGCCGGATTTTGCTATGCGCTTGGCCGTGGCTATCAGCGCATCGCCGGTATGGACGCTGATTTCAGCCATGATCCGAGCGTGCTCCCGGCTCTTTTCGCCCTTCTGGACACGGCCGATGTCGGGATCGGATCGCGGTATGTTCCGGGAGGAGGAACGCGGAATTGGGGCCTGCACCGCCAGATTTTGAGCCGTACGGCAAACATCTTCGCGCGGTTCATGTTGGGCCTGCCCATCCATGATGTGACCTCCGGATACCGCTGTTACCGCCGGGAAGTGCTGGAACGCATTGATCTCGATACACTGGCTTCCCATGGGTATTCCTTCCTGGTAGAACTCCTGTACCGCTCCGTTCAGGCGGGTTTCTCCGTAGCCGAGACGCCGATCATTTTCGAAGATCGCGCCCGCGGCACGTCAAAAATGAGTCTCCGCGAGATTGTGGGCGGCATCAAAAATCTGTTCCGCCTGCGCCGCACGGAGATGAAAACCCGGAGCTGACCCCGTCATCTGCGGAGCAAATCAGTGAAACCCACAACAGATGCGCCATGTACAGCCGGGCGGCAGGATTGCCGGACGCTCTCCCTGGCGCGCCGAATTGGGCGGCGTTGCCGCGTGCCTGATGATTAAAAATTGACACACTTTGAAGCGTTTTGATACTCTTTCGCCCCTGCATGTTTCGAACCTCAATGCGCATATCGACGGAATAGCTGAGGCTCAGCGCATCTTGAAATGGCCGGATTGGAGGACATCCGATGGCGGAACGAATCGCGATTTTCGACACAACCCTGCGCGACGGGGAGCAATCGCCCGGCGCGAGCATGAACGCCCATGAGAAGATCCAGATGGCGTTGCAGCTCGAACGCCTCGGTGTCGACGTGATCGAAGCGGGTTTCCCCATTGCGTCCCAGCAGGAGTTTGAAAGCGTCCAGCAAATCGCCGCAACCGTGAAACGACCCGGCGTGGCCGCGCTGGCACGGGCCGTAGACAAAGATATCGAGCGCGCCGCGGCCGCTTTGGAAAAGGCGGCATTTCCAACCTTGCATACCTTTATCGCGACGTCCGATATCCACCTCGAGCACAAGCTGCGCATGACGCGTGAACAGGTCCTCGAGCAGGCCGGCAACGGAGTGCGCCTGGCGAAGAGCCTCATCGGCCGCGTCGAATTCTCGGCGGAAGACGCTACCCGCTCCGAACTGGACTACCTGGTCGCGATTACGAAGGTCGCCATCGAGGCAGGCGCGTCCGTGATCAATCTTCCCGATACCGTTGGGTACACCACGCCCGGCGAGATCGAGGAGATGTTCCGCTATGTCATCGCCAACACCCCGGGCTCGGACACCGTGGTATTTTCCAGCCACAACCACAATGATCTCGGCCTGGCCGTGGCGAACGCCCTGGCGGCAGTACGCGGCGGGGCGCGGCAAATCGAATGCACGGTCAACGGCATCGGCGAGCGCGCCGGAAACACCTCGCTCGAAGAAGTCGTCATGACGATTAAGACACGCCAGAACATCTATCCGTTTGAGACCGGCATTGTCACCGAGGAGCTCACAAACGCCAGCCGCCAGTTGAGCAATGTCACGGGGTTGCCCGTCCCCTACAACAAGCCCATCGTGGGGCGCAACGCGTTCGCGCACGAAGCCGGTATCCATCAACACGGCGTGATCGCAAGCCGGCTCACGTACGAGATTATGACTCCCGAATCAGTCGGGCGCACCCGGAGCGAACTCGTCCTGGGAAAGCACTCCGGCAAGCACGGCCTGGCTAAACGCTGCGAGGAACTGGGCTACGTTCTCAACAAAGAAGAGTTGCAGCGGCTTTATGACCGCTTCATCGAGCTCACCGACCGGAAGAAGGAAGTGTTTGAGGACGATCTGCGCGTCCTCATCGCTTCGCTGAGGCATGAGAACTTCGAAACCTACCGCCTGCTCCACGTGCGTACCTCTGGCGGCGATCCCACCATGGCGCTCGTGAAACTCCAGCGCGGGAAGGACACCATGTTCGAAACCGCGACCGGCGACGGGCCCGTTCATGCCGCTTGCATGGCGATCGAGCGCATCAGCGGTGTGAGCGGGCGGCTCTCCGAGTTTCAGGTTCGAGCCGCTACTCCGGGCAAGGATGCCCTGGGCGACGCCCATGTCACGGTCGAATTTGAGGGAAAAGCCTATTACGGCACCGGTGCCAGCACCGATATTATTGAAGCCGCCGTGATGGCGTACCTCAACGCCCTCAACAAGTATTTCGCAATGAAGACATAGTGGTATCTGGCGGATTCCCGGCTTCCCGAGCATGCCCGCACTCGGGGGCCTTATCCGTACCGGCGTCTTTACGCCGGTACGGCAAGACGAGATGCAAGTGGACAGCGGCTGCGAGCCCGCTGAATACGGGGACTTCCTTCCCCGATAAGGAACGCGACGCATGAAGTTCGGCAACACCATCGAAGAATATGTGCACAGCAATGAGCCTCAGACCCGATCCGGCATGCTTCTCCTCGAAAGCGCGCGGCGTCTTCGAATTAAACCTGACGACGTTGCCGAGATTATCAAGCCGTACACCGTTCATATCCAACGTCTTCCCGTGCCTCTCATGGGCAAAGTGATCAACCTCACGTCGGGGATCGTCCTGCACAACCGCGCCCGGGGACCGTACAAGGGCGGTATCCGGATTGCCAAGGATGTCGACATATGGGAAACCACCGAGCTTGCCCGTCTCATGACCCTGAAGACCGCGCTGGCGGATATGGATCTTGGCGGCGGCAAATCCGGGATCAGCGTCGATCTCCGTGCTCTGTACACCGCCATGTGCGAGGAAAAACGGTTTGTCGGCGATTTCCGTGAGTTCGCCCGCATCGCCAAAGCCGACATCATGGTCGAGTTCACCAGCCACTTCGGCAGGCTGTTCTCGCGCAACCACTATATTCCAGCGCCCGACATGGGTAGCGGGGCTGCGGAAATGGCGCGCATCTACAACGCAACCCTCGATCCGGCCTCCGTCACCGGAAAACCCGACGGTGTCGAAGGCTGGCTCCCCGGCCGTACCGAGGCCACCGGCTACGGCATCTGGTACGCCATCCTCAAAGACATGGAGCGCCGCGGACTGGCCCCCGATCAATGCACCGCGGCCATCCAGGGGTTCGGCAACGTCGGCATGCACGCCGCCACGGCCCTTCAGGGCTCCGGTGTGCGGATCGTCGGCATTGCCGACATCACCGGTGGTATCAACGACCCGGCTGGATTGGACGTACAGCGCGTGGCCGTCCACTACGGCCGTCATGGCTCGCTCACCGGCTACAAGGCCCGCTCCCTGACCAGCCAGCGCTTGTTCCGGCTTCCCGTGGACTACCTTATCCCCGCTGCGACGGGCCACGTCATCCACGCCTCCAACGCTGGTCAGATCAAGGCCCGCGTCATCGTCGAGGGCGCCAACATGCCCGTCACGTACGATGCAATGAAAACCCTCGCTGAGAAAGGCGTCGACCTCATCCCTGACATCTACGCCAACGCGGGCGGCGTCATCGCATCTCATCTCGAATTCCGCCAGGCCCTGAGCGGACAACGCTTTACCCGCGCGATGACGCTGGCCCATATCCGTGAACGTTTCGACGCCACCTACGAGGCCATGCTGCCGTTCATGAAGAAAGGCCGATCCATGACCGAAGCGAGCATCGACGTTGCCCTTCAACGCGTTCACCAGGCCATGACCGAGCGCGAACTCCTGGCAAGGTAGCGCGCTCCATGCGGGAAAAAGCCGCGGGACATCCCAGGGAGCAGGCTGCGAAAACCATCATCGGATGGTCCGAATACGTTGCCCTGCCGGAATGGGGTATCAGCCGGCTCCCGGCCAAGATCGACACCGGTGCGCGCACGAGTTCGCTCCATGTCGACAATCTGCAGATCGTTGATGCGCACCACGTCTCGTTTGAAGTGGTCCTGAGCCGAAAGCACAGCAACCGGCGGATTCACGTCGTTACCAGAATAGCCAAGTGGGGGCGGGTTCGCTCCAGCACGGGCCATTACCATACCCGCTGCTTTGTGCACACCCGCGCCCGTATCGGCGCCATTGAGAAAAACATCGAACTCTCACTGGCGTCGCGCGAAAAGATGCTTTATCGTATGCTACTGGGCCGAAAAGCCCTCGAAAAGGATTTTCTGGTGGATGTGTCCCGGCGCCGTGTCCTGGGCAAACCCGAAAAACCCAGACAAAAAAGGTCTGTGCCCTCATGAAGATCGGGCTCCTCAGCCGCCAGCCGCGCAGCTACAGCACCCGGCGGCTCCGCGAAGCCGCCAAGCGGCGAGGCCACAGCGTCCGGGTACTCGATACGCTCCGCTTCGCAATATCGCTCGAAAAACAGGAACCCGACCTATACTACCGGGGCCGGAAACTCCCGGCGTTGGACGCCGTTATCCCCCGTATCGGCGCGTCCATTACATTCTATGGGCTCGCGGTGCTCCGCCAGTTCGAACAAATGGGCATCTACGTCCCCAACGATTCTGCCGGCATTTCCCGGTCGCGCGACAAGTTATGTGCCACCCAGCTGTTCAGCCGCTACTCCATCAGCATCCCCGCAACGGAATTTGTGCGCGACAGCAGCGACATCCTCCCGGCGATTCGCCGCGTCGGTGGCGTGCCGGTCATTATTAAGGTCATCGAAGGGACCCAGGGCGTTGGCGTGATCCTCGCGGAAACTGAAAAAGCTGCCGAGGCCATTATTCAAACCCTGCATGGCGCAAAACAAAATGTCCTCATTCAGAAATTCGTCAAGGAGAGCCACGGCAGCGACCTGCGCGCGTTTGTTGTCGGCGGCCGCGTTGTAGCCGCCATGCGCCGCGTTGCCAAGCCGGGCGAATACCGCAGCAATGTGCACCGCGGCGCCTCCGTCGAACCGGTCACGCTCACGCCTGAATTCACGCACACCGCGCTGCGTGCAGCTCAGATCGTGGGACTGGGCATCGCGGGCGTCGATATGCTCGAGTCCGCCGAAGGCCCTCAGGTCATGGAGGTCAACTCATCCCCTGGTCTTGAAGGCATTGAAAAGGCCACGGGCATCGATGTGGCCAGTGCCGTAATTGAGTTTGTTGAAGAGCAGGCTCTGTTCCCCGACGCCGATCTGCGTCAGCGGCTGCGCCTCACCGGAGGGGTCGGAATTGCCGAGGTTTCCGTCCATGGCATGCCCGAACTGGAGGGCAAACCGCTGCGCGAAACGCCACTGGCCAGCCGTAACATCTACGTTCTCAACATCGCCCACCACGACACGGTTGTCCCGCACCCCAAGGCGGATGATGTCATCCAGACTGGCGACGTATTGCTCTGCTATGGCGATCTGCGTGAGTTACGTAGTATGATGCCGCCGCGCAGGCGGCGAAAACGTCCGCGGAAGCGCAGCAGTTGGGAGAAGAGCAAAGGGTGAGTGCCCGAAATGGCCTGAACGGCCGGACGGCCCGGGCAACCCGGCCGTTCGAGGAACGCGAGACCCTCGTGATCGCCGGTCAGAGCATTCCGCTCGGCGAAACACGCGAGCTGCAATTGCCTTTTGACGAAACCTACCTGGGTGAGCCCGTCTCCGTGCCCATCTATGTCATGCGCGCTCCACAACCCGGCCCGCGCGTCTTTCTCACGGGCACGCTCCACGGCGACGAACTCAATGGCATGGGCATTATCCGCGAGCTCCTCTACGGCAACCCGCTGCAGCTCGTTCGGGGCTCGCTCATACTCATCCCCGTCATCAACATCCACGGTCTCGAACGCCACGCGCGCAACATGCCCGACCGCCGCGACCCCAACCGCTGTTTTCCCGGCTCGGCGCGCGGCAGCCAGACCAGCCGCATGGCCCACGCGATCTTCACTGAAATCGTCAAGCAATGCGATTACGGCATCGACTTCCACAGCGCCGCCATACGGCGCGTCAACTATCCCAATGTCCGCGCCTACACCCGCAATCTCAAGACGCGCATGCTTGCCGAAGCCTTTGGTTGCGAGTTGATCATCAACAACCAGGGGCCGCAGGGCTCGCTGCGGCGGTCCGCGGTCCAAGCCGGTGTACCGTGCATCATCCTCGAAGCCGGCGAAGTCTGGAAGATCGAACCCACGGTGGTCGAAATCGGCGTCCGGGGCGTCCTCAATGTCCTGCGCACTGTCGGGATGCTCCAGGGCGAACCGCGAAAACCGCCATTTCAGTTGATCGTCACCAAGACCTCCTGGGTCCGCGCCCCCACCGGGGGCATCCTCGATTTTCACGCCCGGCCTGGCGATCTCGTCCGTCGCAACGAATGCCTGGCCACCATCTCCAGCGTCTTCGGCCGGGAGCACTCAGCGCTTCTCGCTCCGGTAGACGGGATCGTGCTCGGCATGACCACAATGCCCGCGGTCAAGCCCGGCGGCCCGGTCTATCATCTGGCCGTCCTGTCCAAACGCAATGTCCGGGTGGCCCTGCACCATCTCATGAATGGCGAGCGCCGGGGCATGTTTGGGCGTGTCCGCCGCGAGCTGAGTTCGGCCATGGCTTTCCGTGAGCGCGAATCCCGGTACGGCGACGCGAAATCTCAGCCGTGAACCCTTTTCCCGTACGCCAGCCCTGCATTGCGGCAGGCTCTCTTTCAGGGCAGCTGCCCGGTTCTCTGTAGTGCTTTCTTGACATCCCTGCATCGGTGGATTATCACTAAGTCACATCTGGCAGGCGCCTGGCGATGAGAAGGGGGGAAGGATGGACACACTCGGCATGGGGATCGTCGGATGCGGATGGGTCGCGGAAGAATACATTAAAGCCGCCCAGTGCGACGGGCGTGTTGAAGTACGTGCCCTCGTCAGCCGGACGCCCGGCAAACCGGAAACCTACCGTCAGCGCTACAATCTCGATGCCACTATCGGCAACGACTACGAAGATCTGATGCAGCGTGACGACATCGATATCGTTGTCGTTTCCACGCCCCACGACCTGCATACCGGCCCCGTAGTCGCGGCCGCCGAAGCCGGTAAACACGTCATCATCGAAAAACCGGTTGCCCTCACCATGGATGATGTCCGGAAACAGCAGGCCGCCGTCCAGAAAACCGGCGTTAAGACGATCGTCAGCTTTGTGCTCACCAGGAACCCCCTGCTCATCAGCATCGACGCCCTGATCCGCGACGGCGCCCTCGGCAACGTGTTTCTGGTCGAAGTAGACTATCTGCACCGCATCTGGTGCGGTTCCGAGAAATGGCTCGGCAGAAAAGACAAGGCCGGAAGCTCGTTTCTCGCGGGTGGGTGCCACGCCGTAAGCGCCATGCAGTGGTTCGCACGGAGCGAAGCCGTCGAAGTCTGCGCGTATTCCGTCCAGACCGAAAACCCCAACGACTATCCCGGCACCACCACCGCGGTCGTCAAATTTGCCGACGGCACGCTGGGCCGCACGACAAGCTGCTTCGACGCCCAAATGCCTTACGTCTTCCACATCGGCGTCTATGGCACCGAAGGTTCCGTGCGCAACGACAAGGTCTTTGCTCCCAAGATTTTTCCCGGCCAGAACGCGTTCATGACCGTGCCCTGCGTTCTGCCCGACAGCGGCGACGTCGCGCACCATCCCTTCCAGGGCGAGGTCTCTCATTTCATCGATTGCATCCTCGAGGACAAGAAACCGTTCCCGAACCTCGACGACGCCGCGAAAACCATGGCCATCTGCATCGCTGCCGACATTTCCAGCGTTGAAGGCCGCCCAGTGAAGACGACCGAGGTCTGACGCCGGGACCCGTCCATGCGGGCCGCGTGTGTCGACGCCTCATGCGGATTTGTGGTACCGTCATCCGGGATGCCGCCAGGGGCGGCGTCATCGTGCATAGGAGTTGCACCATGACCGAACGGACTCAGAACGGACTCAACCGGCGGGAATTTTTCGTGCATACAGGCCGGGGTGCGATGGTGGGGGGCATTCTCGGCACGACTGGCCCGGCGCGCACCGTGCTCGCTCAAACGCAGGAGTCCTCTCAACCCTCTGCCGCGGCGTCTGCGGGCTCACTGCAGGTGGGCTGGGCTGCCGCCAGCATCACACCCGACCAGCCCGTCCAGCTCCATGGCCAGTTTCACGAGCGCGTGTCCAAATATGTGCTTGATCCGTGCATGGCCACGGCCCTGGCTCTCGAGCGCGACGGCGAACAGGCCCTTATGGTCAGCTGCGATATCGTGAACGTGCAGCGTGCTGTCACGGAAGAAATCCGCAGCCGCGTAGCCCAGCAGCTGCCCGGATTTGATCCCAGCAAGTTTTTTATCAATGCCACCCATACCCATACGGGTCCGACGATGTCCGTCGGCCTGTTCAAGGACCCCGATCCGGGCGTGATCACCCCCCAGGAATACGTCGAATTTTTTACACAACACGTCACGGAGGCGGCGGTCGCCGCCTGGAACGCACGCCGCCCGGGCGCCGTCAGCCGTGCCAGCGGCCAGGCCGCCATCGGATTCAATCGCGTTGCCAAATACAAAGACGGCAGTTCCCAGATGTACGGCAAATCGGACCGCCCCGATTTTCAGGGACTGGAGGGCGGCGACGACCACGGGCTCGAAATTCTCTTCTTCTACGACGACAAACAAGTCATGACCGGCACACTCATCAACGTCGCATGCCCATCTCAAGTCGTCGAGGGGCAATATTTCGTCTCGGCCGACTTCTGGGGGCCTGCCCGCGAACAGCTGAGAGCGCTCTATGGCGAGCAGTTGTACGTATACGCCATGGTCAGTGCCGCCGGCGACCAGTCGCCCCGCGACCTGGTCCGCCGCGGCCGCAACGAGCCCGATATGCGGGACATTGCCGGCCAGCAGGAAATGGCGCGGAGACTGGTCAACGCCGTGCAGATCGCGCACGGTACCACGAAGACGCCGCCCGTAAACGACCTCGAATTCCGCCATCACGTCGAGGAACTCGAGCTCCCGGCGCGAAAAGTCACTGATGACGAAGTCACCGCGGCCCGCGAGGAGATTGCCCGGCTGACGAAGGACGGCCCGCCTCAACCCACGACGAGCCAGGCGGGAACAGTCCGGCGCATGAACAGGCTGATCGAACGGCACAGCGCCCAGGGCGATGCTCCCGCTTATTCGATGGACCTCCACGTCATCCGCCTGGGCGACATCGCGATCGCCACCAATCCCTTCGAGTTGTATCTCGAATACGGCAGCCAGATGAAGGCACGGAGCCGAGCCGAGCAGACCTTCATCGCCCAACTCACCAGCGATCGCGGCGGCTATCTGCCTACCCGGGCGGCGCTGCCCGGAAAAGCCTATGGCTCACGTGTCACCGAAAATACGGTCGGCCCCGAAGGAGGCGAACTGCTCGTCGAGCGGACCGTCGAGATCATCAACAGCATGTGGGAGGCGTGAGGGAAAACCGAAGCACGGAGCGGTGCTTCTATCGCGAGCGCCACAACGCAGGAGGGACGTTCCATGGCTGACATTCAGGTTGGATTGAACACCGAGGCCTTCCGGCACGCGGACAAACCCCTCGAATATGCACTCGAGGCCATCCGCAAACAAGGCTACCGCTACTGCGAACTCAACATGCTCAATGGCCGCGACCTGCTCTGTGAAGCGGGATATTACGCCGCGGTAAGCATGGAACGCGACCCGCTCGAAGTGAAAGCCATCGTCGACAGCTTCGGCCTCAAGGTCAGCGCGGTCAGCGCCCACGTGCCGATGGCGCAGCCCGAGATCAGCATCCCGTTCCTCACCCGCGCCATCCAATTCGCCGCCGGACTCGGCGCCACATGCGTCTGCACTGACGAAGGCATGGTTCCCGGCTGGATGAACAAAACCCAGGCATTCAACCTCATTTACTACACCCTGCGCCGGGTCTTGCCCGTCGCCGAACGCCACAAAATCCATATCGCGCTCGAACCTCATCAGGTCTATTCCGTCAAACTCAAAACCTACCTCGAGATCCTCAATCTCATCGATTCGCCCTACATGAGCTGCAATCCCGACACGGGCAACATCTTCATGGCCGGCCAGGATCCCTACGAGTTCCTGGAGGCGATTGCCAAACGCGTCGTCCACGTCCACGCCAAAGACATCGGCGGTGTGGTCATGAGCGACCGCGGCAAAGTCACCGGCGTGCCCTCCGGCTGCGCCTGCGGCGAAGGCGTCCTCGACTGGCAGCGGATCGTCAGTATCCTCCGCAAAGCCAAGTTCAAAGGCGTCCTCTCGGTCGAATGCAGCTCCGAAGAACAGGGCCGGGCCAGCATCAAATACCTCAAGAAGGTCCTGGCACAGAAATAGCCCGTTTTTCGCAACCGGCCACGGCGCGGAGACCCATGGGGGTCTCCGCGATTCCCTCGGTTTGCGCCCAAACGAAATGCTGTGCTAAACTATGTCCTTACTTTGCTTTGGCCAGTGTGACGGGGCGTAGAGAGCGCCATATCAGGAGAATGGAAGTGAAAAAGGGTATCCATCCCGACTACAAGGCGGCACGGGTCACGTGCGCTTGCGGCAATACGTTCGAGACCAAGTCCACCAAAGGCGACATCAACGTGGAAATCTGCTCGGAATGCCATCCCTTCTATACGGGGAAACAGAAATTCGTGGACAGCGAAGGGCGCGTCGATCGTTTCAACCGGAAATATGGGCGCACGAGTTAATTCCCTTTTATGGAAAAGGTCATGCGTGAGAAGCTTCGCGACGTCGTCGCGGAGTACGACCGCCTATCCCGCGATATGGCTTCCCAGGAAGTCGCCTCGGATCCCGACCGTTATATGAAGTGTGCCAAGGCTCAGAAACACATTGAGCCGCTGGTCGACTGCTTCAAAAAATACGAAAACGAAGAGAACCGCCTGGAACAGGCCGAGGCCATTCTCTACGAAGAGTCTGACCCCGAGCTTCGTCAGATGGCGGAGGACGAGAAGCGCCTGCTCACGGAGGCGCTCGAGGCGCGGGAACTCGAACTCAAGCTGCTCCTCGTTCCTGGCGACCCCAATGATGAGAAAAACACCATCATGGAAATCCGCGCGGGGACCGGGGGAGAGGAGGCGGCTCTCTTTGCCGCGGATCTCTTCCGCATGTACTCGCGCTATGCCGAGCTCAAGGGGTGGAAGGTTGAAATCCTGAACTCTCATACAACCGGCATGGGGGGATTCAAAGAAATTTCGTTCAAGGTCGCGGGCGATCGCGTCTACAGCCTGCTCAAATTCGAGGGCGGGGTCCATCGTGTCCAGCGCGTGCCCGAAACGGAGGCCCAGGGCCGCGTTCACACCTCGGCCGTTACGGTGGCGGTCCTCCCCGAAGCTGAAGCAGTCGACATCGCCATCGACGAAAACGACCTGCAGATCGATGTCTACCGCTCATCCGGCCCGGGCGGGCAGTCCGTCAACACTACGGATTCCGCCGTCCGCGTGACCTATAAGCCCACGGGGCTCGTGGTAACGTGCCAGGACGAAAAGTCTCAGCACAAGAATAAAGCGAAGGCCCTGATGGTGCTCCGGGCACGCCTCCTGGCGCAGAAACAAGAGGAAGAAGCCGCTGAACGTTCCGCCAACCGCAAGAGCCAGGTGGGTTCGGGCGACCGGAGCGAGCGCATCCGCACCTACAATTTTCCTCAGAACCGCCTCACTGATCACCGCATCAAGCTTACGGTGCACCGTCTTGAAACAGTCATGGAAGGCGAGCTGCAGGAGGTCATCGACGCCCTGATCGCCGCGGACCGCGCCGCCCGAATCCGCGAGGAATAGTGGCGACCATCGCCGAGAGACTCGCAGGTGCCGCCGGCCTGCTGGCGGCCATCAGCGACACGCCCAGACTCGATGCCGAACTCCTGCTGGCCCATGCGCTGGGCATTTCCCGCGCCGCGCTCCTGGCCCGGTTCCAGGACGAACTCAACCCACTTCCCCTGTTCGACACATTGCTCGGCCGGCGGCTGAACTACGAACCACTGGCCTACATCCTCGGAACCTGGGAATTCTTCTCGCTCGATTTTATCGTAGAGGCGCCGCTCCTCGTGCCGCGTCCTGAGACCGAGCACGTGGTTGAGGCTGTTCTTGAACATATCGGAACGCGGCCCGCTGCGATCCTGGAAATCGGCACCGGCACCGGCTGCATTGCCGTCAGTATCGCGCACGCAGCTCGGAATGCCTCGATCATTGCCACCGATATCAACAGCCACGCCATCGCGGTCGCCCGGAAGAATGCCGAACGCCATCGCGTCATCGATCGCCTGTCCCTGCGCCCGGGCAACCTTTTTGAGCCACTCCAGCCCGGCGAGGGCTCCTTTGACGTGATCTGCTCCAACCCGCCTTACATTGAAGACACGGCCTGGCCCGGCCTGGACCCGGTTATCCGGCTGCATGAAGATCCTGGCGCCCTGCTCGCCGGCCTCGACGGTCTCGATGTCATCCGCGCCCTCGTTGCCGGAGCCGCCCGGTGGCTTGCACCCGGCGCGCTGCTTGCGTTCGAAATCGGAATGGGGCAATATGAACGGGTGAGGGACCTGCTCGCCCGCCATCAATACGAACGCATCCGGTTCGTGCGCGATCTCGCGGGCATTGAAAGAGTGGCCGTAGCACAGAAGCCTCGATCATGACCGAATGCACCTTTTCGACAGCGCTGCGGGAGATGCCGGAAGAAGAGCGGCCGCGGGAACGCCTGGCCCGGCTCGGCGCTATTGCCCTGCGCGACGCCGAGCTTCTGGCGGTCCTGTTCCGAACCGGCACCCGCGAAGAAGGGGCCGTGGCGCTTGCGGAACGCCTCCTGCGGCAGTTCGGTAACCTTCGGGCGCTCTCCCGCGCTTCGCTCGAGGAACTGATGCAGGTCAAGGGCGTGGGGACGGTCAAAGCCATCGAGATCCAGGCTGCCGTCGAGCTGGGCATCCGCCTGGCGCGTGAAAAGGACGAGGAACGCCCAAAAATCAGTTCCGCTGAGGATGTAGCCGAGCTGCTCAGCGCCCGCTACAAACAGTGTGAGGTCGAGGTCTTCAAGGCCCTGCTTCTCAATACCAAAAACGAGGTGCTGAAGATCGTCGATGTGGCGACCGGCGGACTCGACGCAACCCTCGCCATGCCCCGGGATGTTTTCCGCCAGGCAGTGCGCGATGCCGCCAGCGCCGTCATCGTCTGCCACAATCATCCCAGCGGCGATCCCGAGCCGAGCCGTGAAGACATCCGTATCACGGAACGGCTCCGCGATGCCGCCGAGATCATCGGGTTGCGCTTTCTCGACCACATCGTCTTCGGCCACGAACGTTACGTGAGCTTACAGGAAAGAGGTCTGTTGTGATACATCCCTTCAGCGCATGGAAAACGGGGGCGCCCTATTATGTGACCTGCCTGGCCGGCGGCCTGGTTCTCGCCATTTTCGCCCGCAACAGCCCATGGGTTTGGGCAGCTGCACCTTTGTTTCTCCTCGGAGGCTTCGCCCTCTTCTTTTTCCGTGACCCGCCACGGGTATCCGATGCAGAGCCCGACGAAATCGTCGCTCCAGCGGACGGCCGCATTGTCGGCATCGACGACCTGGAAACCAGCCCCTATTACGACGGACCGTGCAAGCGGATCGCCATCTTCCTCTCACTCTTCAACGTGCATATCAACCGTTCGCCCGTCAGCGGTACCGTCTACCGCATTGAATACAAGCCCGGCACGTTCAAAGCAGCCATGAAAGCGGAAGCGAGCGAATGTAACGAGGCCAATACCCTCTTTATGGATTCCGACCAGGGGCGTGTCACCGTCCGGCAGATCTCCGGACTCATCGCACGCCGGATCGTCTGTGTCGCGGAAGAAGGCCAAAATCTCGAACAGGGCCAGAAGTTCGGTATGATACGGTTTGGTTCCCGGACGGAGCTCTTTCTTCCGCCGGATGCCGAGATCTGTGTTGCCCTGGACGAAAAAGTGAAGGCCGCCACCTCCGTCGTGGCGCGGTTCCAATGAAAAAGCTAGCTCTCAGACAACAACGGCGGAAACGGCGTACCACGCGGCGCAAACCCATCAATGTCGTCGCCAGCGCCCTGACTACCGCCGGGCTCTACTGCGGGGTCGTCAGCATTTTCAAAGCCATTGACCAGGACTTCAAATGGGCCGCGTATTTCATCATCCTGGCCCAGGTCTTCGACATCATGGACGGCACGTTTGCCAAGCTGACCAAAACCGTGTCCGATTTCGGAAAACAGCTGGACAGCCTGGCCGACCTCGCGTCATTCGGCGTGGCCCCGGCGGTGCTCATCTACACGGCCTACCTTCATGAAGCCGCCGCACTCGGACTCGTGGGAGGAAAAACCGGCGCCACCATGGCCATCATCTTCGTCATCTGCGCCGCATTGCGGCTGGCCCGATTCAATGTCTACCAGAGTGAAATACGCGATTATTTTGTGGGCTTGCCGACACCCGCCGCTGCCGTGTGCGTCGCTACGTTCGTCCTCTTCACGGTCTATTTCGAGCTACAGGTCGCCCACTGGATCCTGACCCCGCTCACCCTCGGGCTCGCCTACCTCATGGTGAGCAACTTCCGCTACCCGAAAGACATCCTCAAGGACCTCGTCCTCGCGCCCAGGAATGCGTTCCGTCTGCTGGTTCTCTGCGGTATCGCCATCGCCGTCTTCCACAAAGCGATGGACGAGCATTCGCCCGCCATCGCATTGTTTCCTCTCGCGGCCGCCTATGTGTTGTACGGTGTAGGCGACCGCCTCTATTTCTTCGCCACCCGGCGCTACCGTCAGGCGGAAAAGGCCGCCATTCAACCCTCCGGAGGCGTGCCGCCGTCGCCCGGAGAAGGCGAGCCGCCCGCAAAAAGCGGCGACCTTTTGTAGTACTGGACTCCCTCCACGACCAGCACCTTCAGTGAGGCCGCAAGAGGCACGGCGAGCAGGACTCCCAGTAAGCCCAGCGCACTGCCAAACACCAGAACCGCCAGGATAACCCATACCGGATGCAGTCCGACTTTGTCTCCCACAATACGCGGCGTCAAAACGTTCCCTTCGAGGCCCTGGACCACCGCAAAGGTAACGAGCACCCCTGCGATATGCCAGTCCAGGCCGTGCCCCAGATACGCCATGAGCAGCGCGGGCAACAGCGTCATCAGCGCCCCGAGGTAGGGCAGGAGGCTGGCGAACATCCCAAACAGCGCGATCGGCAGGGCAAAGGGCACGCCGCAGACCGTCAACCCGATCAGATACATCAGCCCCAGAAGAAGGCATACCGTCATTTGGCCCCGGGCGAAACCGCGCAATTGATGGTCGATCTTATGGGCGATTTCCAGCGTTTTGGGTCGATGCCGCGGCGGCACCAGCTCCCGTGCCGCTGCCAGCAGCCTGTCAAAATCTTTGAGCAGATAGCCCGCGACAAACGCAAACAAGGCCACGTTGGCCAGAAAGAACACGGCCCTGATCAGGGCCTGGCCTGACGCTTTCGCCAAGTGCGCGAAGGTCAGCGTCGCATCAACAAGCCGCGACCACAAGCTCTGAAGCAACTGCAGCGCGTGGCCGCGTACAAACGTCCCAAGTTTCTGGGCGACAATGCCGCGCGCGCTCTGGCCCGGCTCATCCCAGCCCAGACCACGGATCAGGTCGTCCAGCGGCAGCCGTTCCAGGAATCGTTCATACCACGGGAGAACCCCCGGTTCCGCGGCGGACGCTGCGTCCACTGCGGCCTGCGCCTCTTCGACAGTCGCGACCGCAAGAAGCGCTCTGGACTCAAGAATGAGCTGCGGAATTACCACCACGGGGATGCTCAACAGCAACAGAAGCGCCACTACCCCCAGCGCGAATATGGTCACTCCCCGCGGCAGCCGCCATCGGAAAAGCCGGTTCTTCCCCTCAGCGTTCTCGAAGTAGTCCACCACCGGATCCAGAAGATACGCGAACATGAAGGCGCCCAATAACGGAATCAACACCGGGCTGAGCAGGTATATCAAAAGCCCCGCCCCAACCAGTGCCAGAAGCATTCCAACCGCCTGGACCCACGGATTTTCCAGAACGAGCTTCAGCATGCCCGAAAACCTCCGCTGCAGCCTTCACAAAAACCGCCCGCCGACTTGCCAAAAACGGCGCGGCATTCTACCATTTATAGTGAGGACACATCATGCGTACGAATCGATTCATCCTGGCAGGGGTCGCCTCGCTGGCTGCGGTCTTAACGGCCGCAAGCGGGGATGTCTTGTCTCTGACCCGGGGCGACCTGGTCAACGGCACGCTTCGCGACCTGTCCGACGGGATCGTCGTCTTCGACACCGGCCTGGCTGGCCAGATCATTGTGCCCGTCACACAAGTGCGCTCGCTGTCAACCGACAGCCCGTTTTTTGTGCATCTCGGGGATGGGCGCCGGCTGGAGGGCCGCTTTGCGGGAAGCGGCGTCATCACGCGCATCGTGCCTGAAAACGGGGGAGAGGCCGCCGTACTTTCCCTGGCCGCGGTAAAAAACATCGAACCCGCTCCGGATAAACACGCGGAAGCCGCATCACCCGATACCTTGGCTCCGGCCCAATTCTCCCTGGAAACCGGATATCTCCACCGCTGGGCAAACGAGGACTATGATGCGGCCTTCGCCCGGCTTACCCTGCGCAAACAGGCCGGCACATTCGGGCTGTTTTCGGAAAATCTTTTCGAACTTTCAGACGATGAACGTTTTCCCCGTCTGTTCCGCTCGTCTGTGGATTGGCGTTTCCCGGCCGACTCGAGCCTGTTGCCCGAGCTGGGCATTGAGGCCGAGCGCGACCTCGATGCAGGGCTCGCGTTTCGCGGCAGCCTCCATGCCGGATTGGCCCGGGCCTTTATCGATGAGCCCGGACGCCTCTTCGAGCTCACCGGAGGCCTCAATGCCGCCTTTGAATACTATGATGCGAGCGAGCTCGCGCAAAGCTCGGGAAGCCGGCTCCGCCAATTCGTGCGCCGCCTGTATTACGCGGATGAATGGCAGCGTGAACAAAACCAGGACATCAATCTGCGCCTGAGACTCCGCTTCCACCAGATCATCCGGGAAAGCTTGCTCACTCAGACGATTTCTCTCCATCCCAGCCTGACTGATTTCGGCGAACTCCGGGCACGCTCCGAGTCTTCGTTCCGGATGCCCCTCACATCCCAACTGAATTTCCGATTTGACTTGCTTTTCGATTATGACAATGAGCCCCATTATGAATGGACAGACAGTTTCCGCACTTTCATCGGTGCAGGTTTTGAATGGGATTTCTAGATTGCCCGGCATGCGCGTTGCGCCCTGTGACGCTGCTCCCTGACCGCCTCGGCCAGCGACACCGCCTCGACTCCGCCGCCCTGACTATCGCCAACATTCGTGTGCCGGCAGATTCCCAGTTCCTTCTCCAAACGCCCGGATTCGAGCAGAATCGCGTCCGCGTCAATGGCCTCGGCCGGATGCATTTCTTGCGCGAGGCAACGATGCCGTTTCTGCTGCTTTCATTGAAAGCAATCCGCTCGATTGACATGCCCGGTGCCCTCTGTTACCATTCGTGCCTGATCCTGTGTTTCATCTTGCTTTTCTGACACAGTGGCGCCCCGTAACGTTGGCTTGTTCCGGCAGTCATTTCTGCCGGGCGCAGAATGGAGTGAGTTTCCGTGTCTGCAGTCATTGAAACCCAAGACCTGACCAAAGTGTACAAGGGCATGTCAAAGGCCCACGATCTCGTCGCCCTGAATAAACTTTCCATTCAGGTGAATGAAGGCGAGATTTTCGGCTATCTCGGACCCAATGGTTCCGGGAAAACCACCACGATCAAGCTGCTCTTGAGCCTCATCTTCCCCACCGAGGGGAGCATGAAAATCATGGGGAATGCCAACATCACCTCCCCGGAAGTGCGCAAAAACATCGGCTACCTGCCCGAAGGTGCGTACTATCCCGACTTTCTGCAGGGTGAGGAGATCCTCAACTACTACGGCAATCTCTATGGCATGAAAGGCCCCGGCCTCAAGAAACGCATCGATGAGGTGCTTGAAATCGTCGGCATGACCCGGGCGCGAAAACGTCTCATCCGAGGCTATTCAAAAGGCATGCGCCAGCGCATCGGCCTCGCCCAGGCTCTGTTGAGCAATCCCAGCATCCTCATCCTCGACGAGCCCACCACCGGGCTCGACCCGGTCGCGCGAAAGGAGATCCGCGACCTCCTCATCGAACTCCGCGACCAGGGCAAAAGCCTGCTCATCTCCAGCCACGAACTCCTCGAGGTCGAACTCATCAGCGACCGTGTCGGCATCCTCTTTGAAGGCGTCCTGCAGACTTCCGGCACCATCGATGAACTGCTCACCAGCCGCGAGTTCTCCATCACGGCGGAAGATGCCTCCGCTGAAGCCATCCAGAATGTCCGCGAGGCGGGCCTCCTTGCCGAAGATGCCGCGGCCGGGAAACTCGCCCTCCGCGTGCCCGAAAACATGTCCCTGTATGAAGCCCTGGATATCTGCAAGTCGCAACATATGAAAATTGTCAGCGTGTCCCCGCGACGAGAGACCCTCGAAGAAGTCTTCGTCCGGGTCGTGGGTTCCGCCGTGAGCAGCAAAGAAGCACAGTGAGGAGAGCGTTAGATGAGTATTTGGTTAGCTAGCAACCCGTGGCTGACCAGCCTGTACGGGGTCATTGTCTTAGCCATTCTGGCCTCCGTGGCCTATTTCACTCCCTGGAGCATCGCCCTCTTCACTTTTCGTGAAGGGTTGCGCAAGAAGACTCTCATCGGATTTCTCATCTTGAGTATCCTGGTCATCTTCGGTTCCATGTTCATGACCGCCATGATGTACGACACCGGCGGCACCGTCGCTACGGATGTCGATGTCAAGCTCATTAAAGACATCTGCATCACGGCGATCTCCATTTTCGGCGTATTGATCGCGATCTTCATTTCCGCCTCCGTCGTTCCCACGGAAATCGAGAACAAGGTCGTCTACACCGTGCTGTCCAAACCGATCCGCCGCTTTCAGTACCTCCTTGGAAAATTCGTGGGCGTGCAGATTATTGTCCTGGTCAATTTGCTGCTGATGGGCGTGCTCTTCTCCATTGCCTTATACGTGAAAGAGCCCATTTTCCCGCGGATGCTTCTGTATGCCATTTTTCTGACTTATTTCGAATTTCTGATCGTGTCGGCATTCACCTTTGCCGTGGCGGCCGCCTCCACCTCCGCGGTTCTGCCGACCATTGCCGGGCTCTTCATCTACATCACCGGCAACTTGACCCAGTACCTTGAAAGCGTCGTCAACCGCTCCGAGGTCTCCGAGAACGCCGCCGACAAGGCCCTCGGCGGGCTGGCCTGGGTGCTCCGCAACACGCTGCCCGATCTGCAGTATTTCAGCCTCAAAACCCAGATCCTCGGCCTCCAGATCAACGATACCCCGAAAGACATCCAGATCCCCAACCTCGCTGTTTATGGCATTTTATACGCCCTGGCCGGTTACATCATTGCCTATTGGGTCTTCCGTCGTAAGGAGCTGTAATCCATTATGAAACGGTTCCCGAATCTCGTTCTGGCCATATTGGTCGCTATCGGGCTCGCCCTGGGCGCATTGCAGGGATACCGCGTGCGCAACCTGCGCGAAGCCGATGCCTTTTACCGCTGGCTTGTTACCGCGTCAACCCAGCTTCGTGTCTTTGGCTCCATCACGCCTGAGCTCGAAGGCGAAGAAGCCGAAAAATATATGGACCGCGACCTCTTCGACCGGGCCGTGGCCAAGGCCGACGAGGTCCTGCCCGACATCCCTGTCATGGACGGCGATATCGATGACGCCACCGGCACGCCCTATCCCAAACTCGTGCGGTATACCCGCACCTTGAGCACGGGCAGCCACACGGTGGAAGGGGAGAGCGGCAGCGCGGCCGTGGCAGCCAATCCCGAACAGGTCAAACGGGACGCCGAAGTCTGGCGCTTCGCCCGCAGCGCCAGCCTCGCGCCGGAACGGGCTGATTTCACCCGCTTCCTCCGCGACAAACGCCTCGCGACTGCCGGCGCCCAGATTGGTGTCGCCGACATCTACAGGAATCAGGAAACCCCTGTCAGCATCGGCCAGATGTTCCTGGGCTTCCGAAAACTCGCCGCCGGTCTCATCTGGATTGAGGTGGACGAGGCGTTTCATAAAGGCGAAATGCAGCGGATGGTGCCCCTCATGCGCACCACAGTCCTGCTCGACCCCAACTTCGTTGACGCCTATCTCATTGGCGCCTGGCATCTCGCGTATAATCTCACGGCACAAATGCCGGACACGCCCGGTTATCTGAAAGAGTACGTCCCCGAATTCGGCGCGTGGGTCGGTAACAAGGAGCGAGCCTACTTCGCCGCCGCCAATTTCCTCAAAGACGGCATTCGCAACAACCCTCGCGATTACCGGCTCTATTTCGACCTGGGCTATGCCGTATACGCCGAAAAGCTCAACGACCACATGAATGCGGTCACGTATCTCACCGAAGCGACCAAACAGCGGCATGAGAGCTGGGTGCGCCGCATGCTGTATCACAGCCTGCAGGCCACCGGGCAATTCGAGGAAGCCCGCGCCGGATGGGAGGACTACCTGCGCGCGAACCCGGGCCACCCCGTGGCTCAACGCATGATCCCCACCAATACCGCGCTTATGAAGGAACGGGACGCCGAGGCCCTTGATGCCCAGGCGCAGAAGCTGCTTACTCAGGCCGCTCAGGCACGGGCGGATGGGCAGGAGGCCCAGGCCGCCCAGCTGGAACGTCAGGCCGGGGAGCTCGAAAAGCAGCGCGAGGCGCTTCTGGACGAAGCGCGGGCCATCTACACCGACCTCAATGCGAACACCGCTGAAGGCGATGAATTCGCGCAAGCCCGTCTGTGGCGGATGCAGGCGATTGAACTGCACAAACAGGGACGCACCCTCGAGGCCCTGGCCCTGTTGCGGCAGGCGCGCATGGAAGTCTCGAGATTCTTCCATGAAGCCTCTGACCTTATCATTCGGATGTGCATCGAGGCAGACCTGCCCCTCAACCTCTCTGAGCGGAAACGCCTCCTCGAGGTCGAACGCATGAAAGAGGCGTGGGCCGAAAAACCCGTCGAGGTCGCGGGCCGCCGCTTCGACTTCAGCCTCGCAGAGGACACCTGGCATCAGGCCGGGTACGCCGATCAGGAGACGATTACGCTCACCCCGGCGACCAGGGATCTCGCGGCACTGCGTAAAAACCGCCCTGTCATCGACCAGTTTATCGGACTGGGCGATAACGTCGTTTTCGAGCTGGACGGCCAGTGGTACGAATTCCACAAACAAAACCTGTTCGGAAACATCTAAATAGCTCCACCTTGCGGGCAAGCCCAGGTTGATCCGCTGTTCGCGCGGCACTATCATAAGGGCTTATTCATTTCGGGTTGAATCGCTGGGGAGTCGTCGCGCGTGCCAGTACCGCAAGCCATCATAGAGCGCAATCTGGCCGGGCTGCGCCAGCGCATCGCGGCTGCTTCCCAAAGGGCCGGGCGCAGCGCCGGCGCCATTCGGCTCGTGGCCGTCACGAAATCGGTTGGAGCGGAGGAAGTCCAGGCCCTGCTCGAACTCGGCGTGACCGACTTCGGAGAAAGCCGGCCGCTGCAAGCTCGCGAGAAGCTCGAACGGTTTCGTCAGATGGCCTCCTGGCATATGATTGGCACCGTGCAGCGGCGCAAGTGCCCGGAGATCGTGCGTTGGTTTGACTGCGTGGATGCCGTCGACCGAATTGAGGTCGCTGAGGCGTTGCATCAGCGTTGCGAAGAGAGTGGGAGGGGAGTCCCCCTGCCTATCCTCATCGAAGTCAACGTATCCGGCGAGGCCAGCAAACACGGTTTCGCCCCAGACCAGCTCCCGGCGGTGCTGGACCGGCTCCGGAGCCTGAGCAGCCTGCAAACGGCTGGCTTGATGACGATGGCGCCCTTCTCGGACCGCCCGGAGGATTCACGCCCGTTCTTCGCCCGGCTGCGGGAGCTGGCCGATGCCCATCGTCTTGCCGAGGTTTCGATGGGCATGTCCGGCGATTTTGAAGTTGCAATCGAGGAAGGCGCTACCCAGGTGCGCATAGGCTCGGCGTTATTCAAAAGTTAACCACATGAGGATTGCCGGTGAATGAAGCACAAACTTGAGGAGATCCGGGCCAGCGCCCTGGAAACCATCCACGCCGCGGCCGATTTGGCCGCCCTCGAACAGCTCCGGGTTAAATATCTCGGGCGAAAAGGCGAACTCACGGAAATCCTGCGCGGACTGGCCCAATGCCCCCCCGAAGACCGGCCCCTTGCCGGAAAAGCCGCGAATGAGGTCAAATTGGCGGTTGCGGATGCCCTGGAGGCGCGAAAGGAAGCCATCTCCAAATCTCTGGAGGCTGCGTCGGCCACGGCGGAGCGCCTCGACCTGTCTCTTCCCGGGCGCCGGCCACTTCGAGGCCATAAACACCCGGTGATGCGCGTTGCCGAGGAAATTTGCGACATTTTCATCCAGCTGGGGTTTCAAATTGCCTCAGGACCGGATGTTGAGACGGAATATTACAATTTCGACAGCCTCAACACCCCGGCGGATCACCCCGCGCGCGACCTTCACGACACCTTTTTCGTCAAGCCGGGGGTGGTTTTGCGCACCCATACGTCGCCGGTGCAGATGCGAGTCATGGAGCAAACCCAGCCGCCCGTAGCCGTCATCGTGCCCGGACGCGTCTACCGGGTTGATCAGGACGCCAGCCACAGCCCCATGTTCTACCAGATCGAAGGGCTTCTGGTCGATAAAGGCATCAGCTTCGCCGACCTCAAAGGGGTTCTGCAACTCTTTATTCAGCGCTACTTTGGACCCACTACCCGGACGCGCTTCCGGCCGCATTATTTTCCTTTTACCGAACCTTCCGCCGAGGTGGACATCTCCTGCACGGTCTGTTCGGGCCAGGGATGCCGTGTCTGCAAACAGTCCGGCTGGCTTGAAATCCTCGGCTGCGGTATGGTTGATCCCGAGGTTTTCAAATACGCCAGGTACGATTCTGAAACCTACACCGGTTTTGCCTTCGGAATGGGCGTTGAACGCATCGCCATGCTGACCCACGCGATTAACAGCATCCATTACCTGTACGAGAACGATTTACGGTTCCTGGAGCAGTTTTAACATGCGCATTTCACTCAATTGGTTACGCGAATGGGTCGATATCGGCTCCGACGTGGACACGCTTGCCCATGAGCTCACTATGCTTGGGCTGGAAATCGAGGCCATCGAACACCTTGGCGCCGGCCTGAGCAATGTCCTCGTCGGCCAGATCAAGACTATCGAGCCGCACCCCAATGCCGACAAACTCGTCGTCTGCACCACCGACATCGGCCAGAATCAGCCGCTCCAAATCGTTTGCGGGGCGACCAACATGCGCGTCGGCGACAAAGTCCCCACGGCCGTCGATGGCTCGACCCTGGCCGGCGGATTCAAGATCACCCACCGAAAAATGCGCGGAGTCGAGTCACAGGGGATGATGTGTGCCCCGGACGAACTTGGCATGGGTTCGGACCACTCCGGACTCCTCATCCTGCCGGCCGACGCGCCTGTCGGCGCCGACGCCCTGCATCTCCTTGGCCTGGACGACACGGTCCTCGAAATCGAGATCACGCCCAACCGGGGAGACTGGGCCAGCATGATCGGGGTCGCCCGTGAATTGAGCGCGCTGCATAAGACTCCACTGCGCCAGCCTCAATTCAAGCTCCAGGAAGACGGCCCTCCTGCATCCGGCTACTCTTCCGTCACTATTGAGGCACCGGAACTGTGCCCCCGCTATGCGGGCCGAATCATCACAGGCCTGACCATTGGCCCCTCACCGTTATGGCTCCGCCAGCGCCTGCTTGCGGCAGGCCAGCGGCCCATCAACAACGTCGTCGACGTGACCAACCTTGTCCTGCTCGAAACCTGCCAAGCCCTACATGCCTTTGATTTCAATAAGTTACACGAGAATCGGATTGTGGTTCGCAACGCGAAACACAATGAAACAATCGAAACACTGGACGAACAGACCCGGAAATTGACTCCGGAGATGCTCGTTATCGCCGACGCACGGCATCCCGTTGCGCTTGCCGGTATTATGGGCGGCGCCGCGTCAGAAGTGACAGACAGCACCACGGATATCTTCCTGGAAAGCGCCTATTTCCAGCCCGCTACGGTCCGCGCTACCGCCCGGGCACTCGGCATGAACACCGAGGCCTCCCAACGTTTCCAGCGCGGTGCCGACCCGGAAATGGCCATTTGGGCCCTGGACCGTGCAGCGTACCTCATTCAACTCGTCGCTGGGGGGGCCATCGCGAAAGGCCGCCTCGACGAGTACCCGAAGCCATTTGAAACAAAGACGTTACAGCTGCGATACGCCCGGACTGACCTTCTCCTGGGCACGGCGGTTCCTCCGGAAGAGCAGCGCGGCATTCTCGAACGCCTCGCGTTCACCTCAACCGCCACTGATGAAACTACTTGTACCGTACGCATCCCCTCGTGGCGGCATGACGTGGGCAGGGAGGCCGACCTCATCGAAGAGATCGCCCGGGTTTACGGCTACGAAAAAATCGCGGCATCGCTTCCGCCAGTTCGCCAGAACGAGCTGATTTTTGCCCCGCAGGAGCGGCCTCTCCGCAATTTGCGTAACTATCTGACAAGCAACGGGTTGACGGAAGTCATGTGCATGACTTTCTCCAACCCGCGCGAGCTGGAAAACGCCGGCCTGGCTGAGGACGTCCGCTGCCAGGTGTCCCTGCAGAACCCCTTGTCCGAGAACAGCACTGGGCTGCGTACCTCGCTGATTCCCGGCCTGCTCTCCACGATTGGCTCCAATCTTCGCAAAGGCTCGACAGATTTGGCCCTCTTTGAAACCGGTCCTGTGTATAACCTTGTTGAAGGCAAGGCTTTACCCAATGAATTCCTCCGTTGCGTCATCGCGCTTACCGGCGCGCCCGGCGGGAAGCACTGGTCCGCACCGCTTCAGAAGGCCGATTTCTATGACCTCAAAGGGTACTTTGAGGCTCTCATGCACCACCTTGGCGTGAGTTGGGAACTTGTCCCCTTCGAATCTCCGACCTATCATCCGCGAGCAAGCGCCCAAATCCTCGTCAATGGAAAAATAGCAGGAATGATGGGGGAGACCCGCCCCAAAGTATTACGTTCATTTGACATCCATCAGCCCGTCTACCTGCTCGACCTTGACCTCGCTACTCTGTTTTCCGTGACAGTTCAGCCAGCCCGCTTTTCAGAGCCACCGGCTTTCCCGCCTTCACTGAGAGACCTGGCGATCATCGTCGATAAGTCGGTTGCGGCCGCCGAACTACTCCAGACTGCTCGCACGGCCGGCGGCCGCCTGCTCTCGAAAGTCTCGATTTTCGACCTGTATACCGGGAAACAGGTGCCCGAAGGCAAGAAGAGCGTTGCCCTCAGTCTGGTTTTCCAGGCGGCAGACCGCACACTTACAGATGCCGATACCGAGAAACGCTATGAGAAAATCATTGCCGAGTTGAGAAAAACCTGCGGCGCGGAGCTCCGGTGAATCCTAACTTACAAAAGCACTTCGATAACCTCGACCACAGGCTTGACGCCCTGGAAGATCTCCTGGCCGCGGTCGCTTCCCGCACCGACAAAGCCGAAGAGGCGCGCCAACAGGCTCTAGAGGAGCAACTCCAACAACGTAAACAACTTGTAACTCTGCAACACAAGGCAGACGCCTACGACAGCGTCCGAACGGATCACGAAAACCTGCTTCGTATCCAGCAGGAGATGCGCGAACGCCTCCGAAAGCTGCTTGCCCTCACAAAGGCCCTTGGAACGGAGATGCGGCCATGATGACCCCGACCAAGCACCGAACCACCGTAGCCGGAGTCTCATTGAATCTGCCCGTCTACGGAACGCCTGAAGAGACGGAGGAACTCGCGACCCTCGTAACCGAACGCATCAAACAGATTGAATCCGATTCAACTCGCATAGACACACAGGCTTACGCACTTTCCGCTGCCGTGCATTTCGCCGCAGAGGCCAGCCAGGCCAGCAAACGCCATCAGGACGAACTCGACGAAATCGCCACCGCACTGACGGCCTTGCTCGCGCGCCTGAACGACATCATCCGCCGATTCGCCATCTCCGGCGCCGTAAAACCTCAATAAGCTCAAGGGTCTCCGCAGAGCCCGCAGCAAACGTCCAAAGAAGCAAACACACCCGCCAGAAGGGCTTTCAATCCGCGCCCGGAAACCGAGGCCCCAATGAAATCTATCTGGCCGACGATTGGTGGCGCGCGGGTGGAGCCAACGCAGCCCATTAGCTTTCCATTAAGATAAGCCATGTGCTACGCCGCGTGCCGTTGGATACAGACGAGGCCACGCAGAGGACGGCGCAGGCCCGCACGGGCGAAGCTCCTTGAAACCCCGCGACTGGCGGCAGCATGACCGCACCCGAAACGTCTGATAATATATATTATGTTCAATAAAGAAGCCGGGCTGGCCGTTGCCTGGCTGGCCACAAACCCCTGGGATGAGAGTCTCCAGCGGGAGTACGCGTCCTGAATGTGTCATATTGTTACCTAATGCAACACATGAAGATTCAGACACAACCGGCCATTTCGTTTTAACTTACACACATACTACTGAACATGAAAGCGATCGCGTCCTCCGGATTTTCAGTAGTTTTGTTCGACGATGCAAAACGCGTTCAAGGGAATGGAAGGGCTCAACGGAAGTGGCCAGGATGAATGTGCTGGGTGCAGGGCGCCCGAGATGCCGGCGAGGTGGCTCAGGAACGGGCAGCAGCGGCTGGGGCCCCCCATGCCAAAGGTGCGGGGTAAGGAGCGGGGCCTCCACGAGGCACCAGCCCTGGATCGGCAGTGCTGCCGGGCTTAAATCAGGCGTGGGAAGATCCAGAGACGGGCAGGCAAAAAAATGGAGCGGGATACCGGGTTCGAACCGGCGACATCCAGCTTGGGAAGCTGGCGCTCTACCAACTGAGCTAATCCCGCTCGAGTGACTGTAGTGTAGCATTGCCACGGGCGGGTGTCAACGCAAATCCCGGCCGGCCGCCCCCCACTCTCAGCAAGCACCGGGAGGAGGCCTGGACCAGGCCGCAGCATCATCCCGATTGTTGTGACGCGCCCGGGTATGCCCGGCCTCGCGTGCGCCGCCGCTGCTCTGCACGGGTTTAGGCTCAGATCTGTTTTAGCACCTCCGGAAGACCCCTGTTGCCCTTCGCAGCTCTGTGACCCGCGGCTTTTCCACACCGTTTCCCGGGGCACAAAGATCAATCGTGCGGGATTTTTCCCCCGGGCGATTTAAAAAAGCGTTGGACTTCTCCTGAAAAGCAGCTAGAATAGCTGGATTCCAGGTGGCCGCTTGACATGCGTCACAGCTTGTGGCACCATGCGCTTTATAGTGAAAATTTTTTCAGACAACATCCAACGAGGAGCCCGCCATGGCCGCAAAATCGGATGACAGTACTGCTCGAAACAAGGCGCTCGACATCGCGGTCGCGCAACTGGAAAAACAATTCGGACGCGGAACCCTGCTGCGCCTGGGTGATGAGCATTTTGTCCAGAAGGTCGGGGCCATTTCGACCGGGAGCCTCTCTCTGGACATCGCTACGGGTGTGGGTGGCTTCCCCCGCGGCCGTGTAGTGGAAATTTTCGGCCCTGAAGCCTCTGGAAAGACCACACTGGCACTCCATGCGGTGGCCAATGCCCAAAAACAGAGCGGCATCGCCTGCTACATCGACGCGGAACATGCCCTGGATCCCTCTTTTGCCGCCAAGATCGGGGTCGATGTGGATAATCTGCTGGTATCCCAGCCGGATACCGCCGAGCAGGCGCTCGAGATCTGCGAAGCCCTGGTTCGCAGCAATGCCGTTGACATCATTGTCGTCGATTCTGTGGCAGCGATGGTGCCCAAAGCCGAGGTGGAGGGCGACATGGGAGACTCTCACATGGGCCTCCAGGCACGGCTCATGTCTCAGGCCCTTCGCAAACTTACCGCCGCCATCAGCCGTTCAAAGACCCTCGTCATATTTATCAACCAGATCCGTATGAAGATCGGCGTGATGTTCGGCAGTCCTGAAACGACCACGGGCGGGCAGGCCCTCAAATTCTACGCTTCGATGCGCATCGAAATCCGGCGGATTTCTTCCGTGAAAGACAAAGAGGAAAACGTGGGCAACCGAGTGCGCGCGAAAGTGGTCAAGAACAAATTGAGCCCGCCCTTCCGCTCGGCCGAATTCGAGATTCTGTTCGATGAGGGGATCTCAGAGGAGGGCGATGTGCTCGATCTGGCTATCGCCGACAAGCTGATCCAGAAGAGCGGCTCGTGGTTCTCCCTGGACGGGGAGAATCTGGGGCAGGGGCGTGAAAATACCCGCATCTTCTTGAAAGAACATCCTGAGATTGTTGAGCGCCTCAAGAGTGACATCCTCAAAGCCAAAGGCCTGACCTGGCTCAACAGTGACGAAGAAACCAGCCAGGACGCCGCTCCCCAAGAAGAAAAGGCAGACGTCTCTGATTAACGAAGATCAGCAGGAGCATATGGCACCCAGGGTGCATTCCGGCCGTTTCACCCGGATCTGGCTGTTGGCGCTCCTTGTCTTCAGCGGCCTGCTGGCGGCGGTCACGCTATTGATTGAGTACCGCCTGGAAACCATTCGCCAGATGGCCCTCGAAGCAGCCGAGGCCCGTACGGGTATCGGACTGGACGCAGACTCGGTAGCAGTCGCGGGACTGCGGGGGATTCGCATTGACGGTCTGCGCATCGACCTGGCGCCGGAGGAAGGGCCCGTTGCAAACATCCGCATACCATCCGTGTATGTCCATATCGATATCGTCGGCCTTCTCTATGGTGAATTGAACGTCGAGCGGATCGAGCTGGATCATGCCGTGTTCACCGTCCGCAGGCCGCCCGGAGAAGCCTGGTATGATCAGGGAAGATTCCCGTTCCACTCGTCCGGCGCCGGACCTTTCACTTCCCTGGGAGCATTTCGCGTTCTCGGCCGGCAGTGCACCCTTCAAGTGGAAAACGTTGTACGCGATACCGCACTGGCCATCCACCACCTCGACTTTGACGTCTACAGGCTGCCCGAGACCGAGCAGGTGCTTGCGAACGCATCAGGCCTGCTCAACGGGCGTGAAGAAAGCCGCCTGAAAGCCAATCTGACCTACGTCTCGCCCGCGGACTTCGATCTCAAGATCGAGTCCTCGCAACTCACCAGCGCCGATGTCAACGTCTTCCTCCCCGCGTCAAAACGTTTCGTCGAGACCGGCCTCGCCCGGCCCAAGGCGCGCCTGGTGGCCTATCCGGACAAAACGCTCATGGTCTCGCTGGAGACGATGTTTGAGGATCTCACCATCCGGGACCATCCCCCCTTCCTCCCTCCCGCGACGGGCAACCTCGACATTCTTGCTTCCTATAATGCCCTGTCGCATGAATTGACCCTGACCTCCGCCTCCGCGAAATCCGCGCAAATCGGTGAAGGCAGACTTTCGGGAAGCGTCACCCTGGAGAATGAAATCCCGGCTTTCAACCTCAGCCTCGCCAGTTCCCGCCTCCCACTGGCCGAAATTCTCGATCATGCCGTCATGGGGCGGCTGCAAGATTACGGTAAACTGGACCTGCAACTGGCCGAACCCTACGAAGTGGTGCTCAGCCTGGATGGGAACATCGAACAATTCCGCATCGGTGCGCATGCCAACGCGGCCGGCGGGACTCTGGAATTCGAACCATCGGATCCTCGCCTCCCCACCGTGCACATGACGCTCGACAATCTGGAGGGCGCCTGGGACTCCCAGGAGCGCATCGCACGGGCCGCCCTCAGCATTGCCGACGGCACGGTTTCGCAGAAATCGTACGGTCTGCACGCCGGAAATATCTCCGGGCGGCTCCACCTGGAGGACCGGTCCGTGCAGATCCAGCCCCTCAGCTTTGTCTTCCAGGACAATGCCGTTGTCGGCGGATTGGCCTACGACTTCGCCAGCAAAACAGGCTCGGCATCCATTAACGGGGCCATTGCAAAACTGGAAGACGTCCATCTCATCGCCATCAAAGATGTCGCCGTGTCAGGCGGCGCCACCGTCAAGGCCTCGGCGGAGTTCCGTCCCGAACGGACCCGGGCCGAATTTCTGGCAGAACTGACGCAGGCGCAGGTCGATTACCGGTGGTTTTTCAGAAAGCCTGCCGGCCTGGGCGTCACCCTGCACGGCACGGCCGACTTCAAACCTGGGCAGGAGATCGCGCTGAATGGCCAGGTTAAAGCAGCAGACACGTTGCTTGACGCGGAGATGCTCTTGGCGCGGTCCGGAGGCAAATGGAGCCTTAGACGCTCGCTGACCACGGCCGATACGGCGGATATCGCCACGATTGCGAAATGCCTTCGCCTGCCCTACAAGCCTCAAGGCAGTGCCATTCGCCGGGTGTCTTATGAGTGGAACCGCGACCCGGAGGAACCGACCGCCTGGCGTGCCTTGCTCGAGGGCCATCTGGATGAATTGAGCCTGCTGCCCGATGGCCTCGAGACGCCGCATGTGTTGAAGGATGCCCAACTGCGCCTGGCGTTCACCCGAGGCACGCCATCCACGGGCGAACTCTGGCTTCATGCCGCCAGCGCCGCCACGCCCTCGTTCGGCGCCCAATGGTTCAATCCCATCACTTGCCCACCCGAACTGATTGACCGCTTCCCTCCCGTGCCCCGTGACTGGGTATTTCATCTTGAAGCGGAGCATCTGCTCGCACCGCCCTGGGAAGCGAGCGCTTTTTCAGGCGAAGCGTACACCACGGCGGCCCGGATCGGTGTGAGGCAATTCCGGGCACGCGTGGGCGACGGCCGGGTTGAAGGCAGCTACACACTGACCAGGGCCGAAAATGCCTACTCAACTACCTTCGCCTGGGAAAACATACCGGCCACGCCCCTGCTGAGCCATCTCAAGTTCCCCAACGTTCTTGAAGGCTCCGTCGACGGCAACATCACGTACTCTATGGATCGCGACGATCCCCACACCCTCGCCGGCGAAGGGCGATTCACCGTGCGGGATGGCCGTTTCAACGCCGACTATCTCCTGGCCCAGTTCAAAGGCCCGCTGCAGGAAAGTGCAGGCATCCTCCCCCCTTCGCTCCAGTTCAACCGCCTTGCCTCAAACGTATCGTTCCAGAATGACGTCGTGACGACCAAGGATGTTGAGCTGCTCGCGGAAGGCATCAACGTGACTGGACACGGGACCTACGTGACCGGCGGCGACATGGATTACGCCATCAGACTCGCCATCGCCCCGGATACCGCCGAACGGATCCCGGCACTTCGCGACAATTTCACTCTGCAGGGCTACCGGCTTGCGAACCGGAATCTGGAACTGGATTTTCGTATCAAAGGGCCCACGCTCCGGCCCCGGAGCGAGCTGGCCAGCCTCCCGCCGCCAAGCATCACCCTGGTCAGCGGCGCCCTCGAGACCACCAGCGAAGTTGTGCAGGTTTTCGATTTACCTAGAAAAATCCTCGTCGATGTGTTTAAAATCGGGGCAGGTATCGTGGGAGCCCGGAAACCACCCGAAAATAACGGTCATTAACCCAGGACAACATGGAAATCAAGATCACCAAAAGCGCGCGGGCCTGTTCCGAATGCGAGCGCCCCTTTGAGCATGGGGAAGAGATCTTCTCGCTCATCCGGCTGCAGGATCAGGCCTTCGTTCGTAACGATTACGATAAAACTCATTGGGGTCCGGAAAAAACGCAAGACGCCGTAGCGGTATGGTCCACCGCCTACGTGGACCCGAAGTATGAAGCACAGCAGCCCCCCGAGGTCTTTTCGCCGCTGCGGCAGGCTTTCTACGAGGCTGCGGAATCGAAGGATCGCGCGGAAATCGCAAAAGCGTATCTGGCAGCGCAACTGTTGCGAAGACAGAAAGTCTTCCGGCTGGTCAAGGAATTCGATTCTGACGAAGGGGATGTCCGCCTCGCTTTGTTTGCAGATCGCATCGGCAATCGTTTCATTGAGGTTGGCGACCCCAACTTGAGCTACCAGGAGCTCGAAACTGGGCGGCAGGCCCTGTTGCATCGGTTGCGGGAACTGGAAGCAGCCCAGGCCGGCGAAGAAACCGGCGCCGAGACCCAGACGGGCGAAGTAAAAACGGATTCCACGGAGATGGCACATGAGGCAGCAGGGTAAGAGACAATCACGCGGAGAAGACCAGGAGCCAGTCATCCAGCTCACCCGCGGTCAAATGGTGGGCGCGGTCTGCGCGCTGCTGGTTGGCGCCCTTGTATTCTACCTGTTGGGCGTCGTTACCTCTCGATTTGAACCGATGCTGACCGCCAATCAGGCGCAACAAGGCAACGCACAACTGCTTCCAGCCCCGGATGCCCCGGGAACCGATGCGAGTCGCGACGCGCCCGCACGGGAAGGCCGGCAGACCAGCCCCCGCAGGGACGCGCTCGCCCGGAAAGATAAAGCCGTACCGCCCCCCACCACGCAAACCGACGCAGATGCGCGCAGGCCCGTGCCAGCCGGCAGCGATGCCGCCCCGTTGAGCCGCGTCCCGGCACCTGGGGAAAACGCGAGCGCTCAACCGGAAATGCGGACCACCGTGACCGATATACCCGCCAGTTCCGCCGCAGACAAAGAGAGTCCCGCGTCAAGCCGGGGCCCAAAGCCTGTAAATTTACCTCCAGCGGCAACTTCTGAAAAATCCACTGCGCCTCCACCCGCACCCGCGCCAGCCCCTGCCGCTAAGGAGGCAGCCCCGGAGCCGCCCGTTCAAACCGCGGCGGCGCCAGACACCGCGCCGCCCAGAGACACGGCCGCCCCACCCGTTTCCATCGACAAGATCGAGCTGCCGCCCGAAAACCTTCCTCCAGCGGCGGCGGCTCCAGCCCAGACCCCCTTTTACAGCGTCCAATTGATCGCCTTTTCATCGGCAAATCGGGCCAAAGCAGATGCCTACGCCAAAGAAATTCGGGAAAACGCCGGACTTGATGTAGAATTGGAGATATCGACCGATGGAAAACTCATCCGACTCTATGTCGGACAGTATGCTACTCGAGACGACGCGGTGAAAGCGTGCCAGGAATTGAAAAAGCAGGAACGCTTCTCCCAGGCTTTCGTCCCTCAGGAGGCACGCAAGCCGAAGAACTAGGGGACGGAGCGGGGCATGGTAGCAAAAGGGAGCTGAGGGAGCGCCATGAAAGTGTCTGTAATTGGTCCGGGTGCGATGGGATGCCTGTTCGCGGCGCGGCTTGCGCATGCCGGAATCCAGACGACGCTAATCGATTACAAGCCTGATCGAGCCAAACGATTAAATGCGTCCGGCATCTGCGTGGAATCGGACACGGAGCCGCTGACGGCCACTCCGCTGGTCGCCACGGAAATTCCCGACGGCCAAGATCTGCTGATGGTGTTCGTGAAATCACATGTGACGCCCACGCTCACGCTGCCGGCAGGCGTGCCGGTGCTGACGCTTCAAAACGGCCTGGGGAATACCGAAACCCTGTGTTCCGCCGTAGGCAGCGCCAACGTCCTGGCCGGCGTGACCCACGAGGCGGCCATGCTCAACAGCGAAGGGCACGTCACGCACACGGCTGCCGCCCGTACCGTGTTTGGCTCCTGGACTTCCTGTCCGACGGATGCCGCGGAAAAAGCGATGGATGCTGCCGGGTTCCAGTGTGAGGTCACAGCGGCGCCGGGCCAGACACTCTGGGAAAAAGTGGCTGCGTCCAGCGCGATCTATCCTCTGACTGCCATGCTCAACATCCACAACGGCGCTTTGTTGGAGGTCCCCGAGGTGCGGCAGCTGATGCGCGACCTGGTCGTCGAAAGTGTCAAAGTCGCCTCTACGGAGGGATACCGGTTTCCGTACAGTCTCGTGGAAGAGGCCGAGGCTTCCTGCCAGAAATTCCCGCAGTGCATCTCCCCCATGCTGCAGGATATCCGGGCAGGCCGGCGCACAGAAATCGAGAGCCTTTGCGGCGAGATCGTTCGCAAGGCGCAGGTAGCGGCGTTGCCCGTACCGCGGACGCGGGTCATTTATCAGCTGATCCGGGGTATGGAATCCCGTTGAGCCCGCCGGAATTAAGCTACGACAGCCCGGAGACGTTCACATTCCGGCAGCGGATGCTGCTGACACTGGGCTGTCCTCTTCTTGCTGGCGCGTACAAGGCCTTGTGCGTGACATGCCGCCAGGAGCGGCGGGGCGAAGAGCTCTTTCAGCGTTCCCTCGCCTCCGGGCAGCATGTCTTTGTAGCCTTCTGGCACGAAACCCTTGGCCTGGCTGCCTGGCTGCACCGCAACACGGGGTTCCATACGCTGACCAGCTACAGTTTCGACGGTGAAGTGGCGGCACGCGTCGTTCGTTCCTTTGGCCTCTACGCCGTGCGGGGTTCATCTTCCCGGGGGGGCTACGAAGCCCTCAGGCAGATGCAGCGCGCGGTGGATAAAGTGCCCGCTGTCGGTTTCACTCTGGATGGACCCACGGGGCCGCGCAGAGTGGCTAAGCCAGGGGCAGCCATCCTGGCGATACGCACCGGGGTGCCCATTGTCCCACTGGCGCTCGCCGCGTCCTCATGCTGGCGCCTGCATTCCTGGGACCAGTTGATCATCCCCAAGCCGTTTGGCCGGATCCTGTCCATCTACGGCGACCCCATTCTCCCGCCGCCCAAGGGGGCGCCCAAAGCCATCGAGCAGCTCCGGTCTGAAGTGGAAAGGGCGCTCAACCGCCTTCACGCATCGCTTGAGGAAGAACTCGGGCAGGAATCCTGAGCGCCACTCTGAAGCTCGGCAAGCCTGCGGGCCCGCAGCTGGCCGCACGCCGCGTTAATGTCTCCCCCCCGCTCGCGCCGGAGCGTCGCATTTATTCCCGACGCTTCGAGCCGGGCCACGAACGCTTTGCAGACTTCAGGCGAGGAAGGTTCAAAGGAAAGGCCTTCCACACGATTGTACGGTATGAGATTCACGGACGCCCGCATCCCACGAATCAGCGCCGCCAGTTCCTGCGCATCCTTCACGGAATCATTTACGCCCTGCAGCAAGGTCCATTCGAAGGTCACCTGCCGTCCGGCCGTGCTGCCATACGCGCGCACCGCGTCCATCAACCGCGCCAGCGGATATTTCCGGTTCAGCGGGACCAGCCGGGAACGGAGCGCGTCGTTGGCCGCGTGCAGGGACACGCTCAAACGCACCTGCCACTTTTCCGCCGCAAACCGCTCAATACCCGGCACATCTCCCGCGGTCGAGACTGTGATTTTCCGGGCGCCGATATTCAAGCCGTCTTTCCGCATCAGCATGCGGATCGCCTTGGCCACGGCATCGTAATTGCGAAACGGCTCGCCCATGCCCATAAACACGATGTTTGGCGTGCGGCCCCCCATATCGCGGCCGCGCAGCAGATGCAGGGCCTGCTCCACAATCTCGCCCGGGCTCAGGCTGCGTACATAGCCCGACAGGCCGGTGGCGCAGAACACGCACCGGACCGCACAACCCACCTGCGATGAAAGACACAGCGTCAGCCGCTCACCCTCGGGAATCGCCACCGCTTCGACCGTTGTCCCATCGTGAAGCTCGAAGAGCTGCTTTCGAGTCGCTGCTCCGGCTTCGCTCGAGGCCAGGGTTTGCAGGGGGCGGATCTGAGGCAAAGTGATGCGTTCGCGCAATTCGTCGCGCATGCTTTTCGACAGGTCGGTCATTTTGTTCAGATCGAAGACTTGTTTCGCGTGGACCCAGCGAAAAAGCTGCCTCGCCTGATATACTTTGAGGTCGAGTGCTTCCGCCAGTTCATCCGGCAGAAGGTCGGTAATGTCTATCTTCACGGTACGCCCTCATGTTGTTGATGAAAATCCCCCGGCCCCAGCTCCGGGTTGTACACCATTTTCTGTTTCGCCAGGGAAAACCGCAGGGATAATCCCTGTTTTGGAAAAGCGGCTTCGAACACCGCGGGCACGCGCACGCCGTCCATCTCCGCATACTCGTCGCAGGTGACCCGCAGCAGCACATCGCCGTTTCTATCCAGCAGTTCACTTTCCCGCACTGCCCAATTGGGGCCATCCAGCGTGACTCGGCGTAAAAAACCGAATTTTTTGTCCACAAGCAGTGTCAGCCGGCTCGAGGGTTCCGCATGAGCGTCAACGACCCTGACCTTCCGATCGTGCAGTCTCCCCCAATTCTCCGGACAAAACAGTTCCCTCGCAATCGAATCTGCCGGCGCACGCCCCAGCATAGCGGCCGGATCCAATGCCATTCCGGGGACTTCCGCATCCAGCCGGCCATCCACTACGACCAGGCGAAGCCACTGCCCCGACATGCCGGTCGAGTCGTATCCACGCACCGCCAGGTCCCCCGGCGCGCGATAAAGTACCGTTACATTAAACTTGCGTTTGCCCACCAGTTCCGGTGCCGTGGCAATACACACGCCCTGCGCGCGGAACGACTTCAGCCGGGCTTGCGCCACAGCCAGCGCCTGGAGCGCCTCGCGAGCGTTCGGGCTCAACGGCGCGGAGCCGCGCCACAGCAGATTGCCCGGTGCGTGCGCACAGCCACACAGAGCGGCCAGTACAAAGGCTCCCCCGCTCCAGCACAGCAGCCGCTTCAACAGAGCACACCTCATCGCCATTGCTGCCTCACGCCAGGATTGCCTCGAGACCCGTGGTGGACTGTGCGCTGCGGTCCCAAAGACGCCGAATGTTCGCCAAAACCTGAAACCTTGAAACCGGAATCGCTGTGTGGTAGACTTTCGTCTCTGTGCACGCGGGCCGGATTATACCATTCATGACGTATCCGGAAAAGCGCGCGCGTTCGGACAAAAAAGCCTGCTGAGCGGCACGCCGAACCTGGATTCGGTCATCAACACGCCGCGGAAGCGCATCAGGGAGTAATGGCATGTCGCGAGTTTGTGATTACAGCGGAAAACGCCCCCAGGTCGGCAAACGCGTCGTGCGGCGCGGTAAGGCCAAGCGCGAGGGCGGTATCGGACAGAATGTCACCGGAATCTCCAAACGGCGCTGGAAGCCTAATCTTCAGAAGATCCGCATCGTCGACGAGAACGGCTGTATCCGCACCGTCCGTGTCTGCGCCCGCTACATCAAAGCCGGCAAATTCACGAAGTACGTCAAAACACGCGCGCAAAACACCGCCAAGTAGACGAACAAATCCAAGACCGCGCGCCGGGCATCCGGATGTCCGGTGCGTTTCCTTTTCATGACGCCGGGATGGCTTCAAGCCGCACTTCCCGGGCCACCACCTGCTCGGCAGACAGACGAAAGCCCGGGTAGGCTTCCCACGTGAGATGCCGGTACAACGGACCAATATCCCCCCGGTACGGAGCGAAGAACCGCACTACGCCTTCCGTTGGCCGCAGCACTTCAACATCGCCCACTCCCGGCACATTTTTGAGACGGTCAACGATGGCGCGCTTGCCCGCATCATCCAGGTGGCCCTTGACCGCGACCAGGACGCCCGACCCCGCCTCGCTCTGGGCGGCCGCAAGCACGGTCAGCGGCATGACCTCGTCTCGAATTCGGGCGCATGCGTCCTGCAACACTGTCACGGCGCCCCGTTCAAGCTCCCCGCTCAGAATTTTGGCGACAGACTTCAGGGTATACGCGCCGTCAGTCGCACCAACGACGCGCAACTCCATTTCCGCGCGATGTTCGAGAAGGTTCGAGCCCGTGGCCGCCAGTTCCGAGCGCAGGCTCACCCGGCCCGTCACGGCGGCATCAGCGGCATTCTCCCGCAACAGCGCACGGATCGCCTCATCGTCAGAGAGGCAGGCCAGCAGCGCGTCGGATTCGTATTCTTCCAGAAGGACATCGGCGCCGAATACGTTTTTGATGCCCGCCTCGGTGAGCACATCCACGATCGCATCCCCAGCTATGCCGTCGTGTGTGAGCGTGAGCCGCTCGGCACCGATCCCCCGCTCGGCAATCAACACAAGGATCCGTGCGCTTGTCACAACCCGCGGGAGCAACAGCGACGCGGCCTCGCTCCGGATAGCCCCTTCATCGAGACCCACCCGCAAAGTCACCACCGTCACGCCATCCTCGACCTCTGTGTCCAAACGGGTGAACGAGCGCACATAACGCCGCGGGTGTTCCAGCAGCTTTCTGAACACCCGGATATCGCCCCCCGGCGCATACTGCTGGAGGTATTCGCCCATTGCCGCGAGCAATCCGTTCTCATCGGCCTCGCGCACTGCTTCGGCGCCGGTACCTTCAGCGGTGCCTTCCACCCGGAGCGTGGCCCCTTCGGATGCCTCTCCGAGCGCATGAATCTGAGGAAAAGGCGCCATCAGCGCCAAGGTGAGCAGGATCATAAAAACAGCACCAGCACCATGCCAGGCGCGCCCTCTCAGCACACTCGGCTCGAGCGAATGGTGCCCGCGGAGTTGCTGCGTCGCGCCGCGCTGGGTCATTAAGCTTCCCTCAAACGCGCCCGGGATGCCATGAATTTTGCCGGACGTTTCCGCCTCACTCCGGCTTGGCCGGCTCGCGCCGTTGCGCGGGCGGGCGCATGGTGCAGCCGCCATTGAATTGAGCGCCTTCTTCAATGATCAGGCGCCGGGCCCGAATATCACCGGTCAGCCGCCCGGAGGACACCAGCCTCAAGATGCCGCCGGTCGCGACGTTTCCAAACACCTGTCCAGCGAGGATGATGCGCTTGCCTGCCATCGTGTCAGCATTGAGGCGTCCGGAAGTGCCGAGCTCCAGTTCCTCTGCGCATTCCATGCGCCCTTCCACCTGGCCGTCGACCCGGCAGGAGGTGGCGCGCACATTCCCTGAAACCAGCGCGCTCGCGCCGAGATACAGCCGCCCCTCCACGGTCACGTCACCCTCGACCCGCCCCGAGATCTCGGTCTCGGCGCCGCTCGTCATCGAGCCGTCGATGATGGCGCCTTCCGGCACGATCATTCGCTGCTGTTTCACAGATTTCGCGCGCCGGATTGCCAGATCGTCCGCCACAACCGCAGGCTCCTCACGGATCTCCACCACCGGCGAGCGATCCCGCGTGCCCCGGCTTGACGTCAACGCTTCCTGAAATGCCTGGTTCACCCGGCCAAAGAGTCCGCCCCGACCTTTGCCCGCTTCCGCCAGGCCTTCGTAGGTATCCGGCGCACCCTTCTCCTCATCCGGGGGATGCGTGCCGCGCTGCGTTGTGTCCTTCACGGGCTTCCATCCTTCTCTTGAACGGTTAGAAATACCCCAACCGGCCAGCCCGATCGGCAATCCAAGCCGATATGGTGAACTTCGGGCAATTGACCATCAAGACTTCTCTGAGTGTATCTTCCCTGCCCCCTGATTATCAATTTTGGGAGGCTCCAGCTGGAATGTGCGCCTGGCGGAAATGGCCAGCCGTTTTTCCTGTATACGGGCAGTCTGCTCGTGGGTTTCGATGGACATCCACGGCCTGTACGCACCGGACCCCGGACATCGCCCCCCAGCCTCTGCTGAGGGCAGTATAGCCTCTTCGGGCCGAATTTAAAAAGGAAGCGGATGGGGATTTTGGCCTGGTCAATGCCGGCGCGAACATGCCGCGCCTGGACGAGGCTGCCGGTATGCACAGTTCACGAGGGATTTGACCGCCACGGCATGCTGCTCTTCGCCCCGACTAAAAACACCGTGCCGGTTGTTGGGACATGATAAGACCGCATGCTAGAATGCGGCCATCACATAAAAAGACACAGCACCCCCCTGCGGCCTCACACAATTTTTCTTGAGGGAAGCGCGCAGGGCAGGCTGCAATACAACGAAAGGCAGGGGCCCATGGGTTCGCCTTTTCCAGATTGGATCAAACAGTCCTGGGCTTCGGGTGAAAGCTCGGAGTTCACCAAGTCAATTGTCTCCAGGCTCGGCCTCCACACCGTATGCCAGAGCGCCCGGTGCCCCAACCAGGGCGAATGCTGGGAGCGCCGCACGGCCACCTTCATGATCCTCGGCAACGTGTGCACGCGCAATTGCTCCTTCTGCTCGGTCCAGAGCGGCCATCCGGAAGCGCTCGACCCCGATGAGCCCGCGCGCGTAGCCGAAGCCGTCCGGGAGCTGAACATCAAACACGCCGTCATCACGTCCGTCACTCGCGACGACCTGCCCGACGGCGGTGCGGCGCACTTCGCGCGCACGGTCGAGGCCGTGCGCGCCGCCAACCCCGGGACTACCGTCGAAGTCCTGGTCCCGGATTTTCTGGGGGCTGAAGCACCGATCCGAACCGTGCTGGCCTCGGTACCGGAGGTATTCGGGCACAACATCGAGACGGTCGAACGCCTGTACGACAGCCTGCGCCGGCGCAAGATAGGGTACCGCGACGCCCTTCGGGTGCTGGGAACTGCCGCCGCGAACCAATCGGGAAGCATTGTGAAATCCGCGCTGATGGTTGGGCATGGTGAGACACCGGCCGAAGTGCGCAGCACGCTGGGCGATCTGCTCGCAGCCGGATGTGAGGCAGTCGCTATCGGGCAGTACCTGCGGCCCAGCCCCAGGCAGCGCCGTGTCACCGAATTCATTGCCCCTGAACAGTTTAACAAGTATGAAGCCATGGCTCGTGAGATGGGCTTCAAATTTGCAGTTGCGGGGCCGTTTGTGCGCAGTTCCTACCGTTCCGAGGAGCTGCTCCAGCGTCTCAACCCGGCTGAAACGGATGAATGAGGTGTCCGCGAAAACAGGGCTAAGGAGAAGGTTCGCATGTCGTACGAAGTAACCCTGCCGTCTCTGGGCGAAGACGCCGCCGATCTCGCCACCGTATCGCAGTGGCTGGTGAAAGAAGGCGACACCGTCGCGGAAGGCGACGATCTCGTCGAGATGACTACCGACAAAGCCGCATTTAACGTTCCCAGCCCCGTGGCAGGCACCGTGGCCGAGATTCTTGCAGCGGAGGGCCAGGAGGTCAGGGCCGGCGGCCTGCTCTGCATCCTGGAATGACGCTCCTGCGTTTGGCCCCAGATCATTAACCGCCGGCACAGCCCGGGGGCAGGGTTCAGTGCATCGCAAGTGACTTCAGGACAGCAGGGAGTCCCATTGATGAAGGGTACCCTGCTGGCACTGCGCTTTTTGCGCAGCTGCCCCGATGGATTGCCGCATTGAACTGAATCGCCGGTTTTAGGTACGCTATCATTGCTATCCGCGCCACGCGATGCTTCGCAGCCTCCTTGGCAGCCCCGCGGCGGGGATACCGGATGTGGCGCCTGCCTCTGTGTTCAAGCCATGGAGCTCCGCCAGAAAACGCGCAGTATGCCTGCCACGGCCATGGAAAGGTGACCAATATGCCTATCGGTGTTGGAGTAATCGGTGCGGGAGTCGTCGGAGGAGGCACGGTACAGACTCTGCTGACCCATCGCGACGTCATCAAGACCCGTGCCGGCGTCGATCTCGCCCTCGTCCATGTGGCCGACCTGGATACGTCCCGCCTGTCGGAATTTGACCTCAGCGGAGTCACTACGAGCAACGATGCTGCCCGGCTCATTGCCGACCCGAACGTCCAGATTGTGTGTGAGCTCATCGGCGGCCACGAACCCGCCCGGACGTTCATACTCAATGCGCTGAAAGCCGGTAAACATGTTGTGACGGCCAATAAGATGCTGCTGGCCAGCCACGGCCCGGAATTATGCCGGACCGCGATCGAGCATGGCGTGGAATTGCGGTATGAGGCCTCCGTAGCCGGCGGCATCCCGCTCATCCGGTCGATACGCGAGGGACTCGCCGCCGACCGCATCAAAGCCATTTACGGCATTCTCAACGGGACCTGCAACTACATCCTCAGCCGCATGACCGAAGACGGGCATGAATTTGACGAGGCGCTGCGCCAGGCTACCGCACTTGGATTCGCAGAAACCCCGCCCGATCTCGACATAGAAGGACACGACACCGCCCATAAATGCCAGATACTCACTTCCCTGTGCTTTTCGACGGAAGTGGATCTGGACGCGCTGTATGTCGAAGGCATCACCCGGATCACCCACGCCGACGTCGCGTACGCCGGCGACCTGGGCTACGCCATCAAACTCCTGGCCCTCATTCAAGATCAGGGAGACGGCATCGAGGCGCGAGTTCATCCAACCCTCGTACCGCACGGGCACCAGCTCGCCGCGGTGCGCAACGAATTCAACGCCGTGTACGTGGAAAGCGATGTGGCCGGCGCCACACTCTATTACGGCCGCGGCGCAGGCCGGTTTCCGACAGCCAGCGCGGTCGTCTCCGATGTAGTGAGCATAGCGCGCGGACTGGGCGCCCCCGCCGCGCCGCCGTTTGTGTATGCGGAGAAACGGCCCGTACTGGATATTGGCGCCACCACCTCCCGCTACTATCTTCGTCTGACCACGCTGGACAAGCCAGGCGTGCTGGGCAAGGTGTGCACCCTCCTGGGCAATTACGGCGTCAGCATCGCGTCATGCATCCAGCAGGAGGTGCGCGACGGCAAGCCGGTCCCTGTTGTTCTCATGACCCACGAAACCCGCGAAGCGGAATTACGGAAGGCGCTGACGGAGATCGACCAGCTCGAATTCACGCGCGAAGCCACTCACGCCATTCGTGTGTTGCAGGAGTAAACCATGCTCATTGAAGGCGTCATCAACCGGTACCGCCAGTACCTTCCCGTCACCCCGCATACCCGGGTTATCACGCTCAACGAAGGGTCAACCCCCCTGATCCGGGCCGCCAATCTCAGCGCGGCGATCCACCCGCGGCTCGATATCTTCCTGAAGTACGAGGGCCTCAATCCCACCGGGTCGTTCAAAGACCGCGGCATGACCATGGCCATTACCAAGGCCCTCGAAGACGGGTTTCAGGGCGTGTTGTGCGCCTCCACCGGCAACACCTCCGCCTCCGCGGCGGCCTATGCCGCCCGTGCAGGCATACGCTGCGCTGTGCTCATTCCCGAGGGGAAGATCGCGTTTGGAAAACTGTCGCAGGCCATGATTCATGGCGCCCGGGTGATCCAGGTTCGAGGCAATTTCGACGACGCCCTGCGCCTGGTGCGCACCATTACCGACAACCATCCCATCGCCCTCGTCAACTCCATCAATCCGTTCCGCATCGAAGGACAAAAGACCGGCGCCTTCGAGATCATCGACGATTTCGAGGGCGTCGCCCCGGATTTTCATGTGCTGCCCGTCGGCAACGCCGGCAACATCACCGCCTACTGGAAAGGTTACAAGGAATACCACTCTGCGGGAAAAACAGAAAACCTCCCGCGGATGCTCGGATTTCAAGCAGCCGGCTCCGCCCCCATCGTCCTCGGCCATCCGATCGAAAAACCCCAGACCTTCGCCACGGCCATCCGCATCGGTAATCCCGCGAGCTGGAAGACCGCCGAGGCCGCCCGTGACGAGTCCGGCGGCGTCATCGACATGGTCACCGACGATGAAATTCGTGCTGCCTATCGAAAGCTCGCCGCGCTGGAAGGCATCTTCGCCGAACCCGCCAGCGCCGCCACAATCGCCGGCATCATCAAATATGCTGAAAAAGGTTATTTTGACCAGTTCGCGCCCTTCACGGGGGGGAAACTGCGCCTCGTCTGCATTCTTACCGGCCACGGACTCAAAGATCCTGACAGCGCTATCAAAACAGCCGAGCAGCCGGTTACGGTCGACGCCGAAGAAGAGGCCGTACTTGACGCAATGCAGCTGGCGGCTCCCAACCCGGCAGGAGTGTGACAAACCATGCCCTACGGCCTGATTTTGGACGTCGATGGCGTTCTCGCGGATACGGAAGCGATCCTCGCGCGGGCGACCATTGCCATGTTCCGCGAGTTGTACGGCGTTGAGTTCGCCCCGGAAGATTTCAAGCCGTACGTGGGTGCCGGATCAAAACGGTACACGCTGGGACCCGCTCGCATGCGCGGGCTCGAAATCGACCTGGATGCGGCTCTCGATAAACGCCGCGAAAATTTCCTCGCGTTCCTGCAGTCCGCCGAATCCATTGCGTTTCCGGGCGCCGCCGAACTGATCGAAGCCGCCTACAAGCATCCCGATTGGAAACTGGCGGTAGCCACCTCGAGCCGGAGTGACCGGGCCGGGGCGACGCTGGCCGCCGCCGCGATCGACCTGTCCCGCGTGGATGCGGTCATCACCGGCGACATGGTGACCCACATGAAACCGGATCCCGAGATCTACTTCACGTCCGCCCGGATCATCGATGTGCCAATCCAGGCCTGCGTCGTTATCGAAGATTCCCTGGTCGGCCTCGAGGCCGCCAAAGCGGCCGGAGCTCAGTGCATCGCGGTCACCAACACGTTCCCGCGCGAAAAACTCTCCGGAGCCGACCGCATTGTTGACTCATTGACTCAGGTCGATCTCGCCATGCTGCTTGCCCTGGTGACATAACTTTCGGCCGGCCATGAAACGCGCGATTCATACCATACGTTTCGACCGTCCCATGGATTATGCGGAGATGCTGGCGCTTCAGAAAGAGCGCTGCGCGGCGGTGGAACACGGCACAGCGCCCAACACGCTGTATCTGCTCGAGCATTCGCCCGTCATCACCCTGGGCCGCAAATCAAACCCGGCCCATGTGCTTCTGTCCCCGGAAGAACTGGCGCAAAAAGGCATCGCCTTGTTCGAAACCGATCGCGGCGGCGACGTGACCTACCACGGACCGGGCCAACTGGTGGCCTATCCGATTCTCGCGCTCTCCGCCTGGAAGGAATCGTACCGGTGGTACCTGCGCTCGCTCGAAGCCGTGTTGATCGACCTGCTGCGCGGATACGGCCTCCCCGCCGGGCGTATGGAGGGTTTCACCGGAATCTGGGTTCGCGGAGCGAAGGTGGCGGCCATCGGCGTGGGAGTCCACAACTGGGTCAGTTTTCACGGCATTGCCCTGAACGTCCGGCCCGACATGGAACATTTCCGCTTCATCATACCCTGCGGCATTCAGGACAAGCCCGTCGTGTCGCTGGAGACTCTCCTGACGCCCGCGCCGGACATGGCTCAAATCATGACTGATTTTCAGGCGGCGTTTCGCGCTTACTTTGAAGTGCCCGACGATACACCCCTCCCTGAGCCCTGAGGCACACACGAAAGGGTCGTGGCCAGGCTGGCCGCCAGACTTCCGGGCGCGAACAGCGCCAGACCGGTATCAGACGAATTTTTTGAGGTATTCGAGGCTCTTGCTGGCAATGGTTTCCGGTCCGAGCTCGAACTTGAAGACCTCGACCGACATGTACCCCTTGTAGTCGATCTCGCGCAGGGCCTGGAAAATCGGTCCGAAATCCACATCACCGAAACCGGGCCCGTTCATGTTGGCATCGTTCGCGTGGTAATGGGCAAGATATTTGGCGTATTTGCGGATGAGCGCCGGGCGGTCTTCCTCCTCGAAGGTCATGGCCTTGGTATCGAGCAGCAGACGGAAGTTGGGGTGGTTGACGCGCTCGATCAGCTTCACCGCATCGGCCGCGCAGGTGCAGAAATTGGTCTCGAGGTGAGTCAGGGGCTCCATGCAGATGGTCACGCCGTTTTTTTCGCACGCGGGCAGCGCCTGTTCGAAGACGGCAGCGGTGTATTCAAAGGCCTGATCATACGTCAGCTTTTCGTGGACATTGCGCTGTTTAGGCGACCCGAAGATCATCACACGGCCGCCCACATCGCCGCAGAATTGAGCAAGGTCAATGAGGTACTGGGCGGCACGGTCGCGGTGTTCCTTGTCGGGATGATTGATGTGCAGGCCTTCCGGACCGACGAACACCCAGTGGATGCCGATGACGTCAAGATCGACTTCGCGGGCTCGATTCACAATCTCTTTGCGTGTTTCCGGGCTGATGTCGGTCACGTACTGGCTGAACGTGAACGGGGCAAGTTCGATCCCATCGTAGCCGATTTCCTTGACGTAGTTGAATGTGCGGGCGATGTCGTTCCATTCCTGAAAGATCTCATTGCAGATCGCGAACTTCATGGTCGGAGGGCTCCCTTTTCGGATCGTTATTTCCGCGCTTTCCCCGGCACGCCGGGGCTGCAGACCCGGTTGCCGCCGGCGCGTTTGGCCTCATACATCAGGGCATCGGCTTTTTCGATAAGTGAACGGACGGTGTGCTCTTCCTGATAGAAAACGCAGCCGATGCTCAAGGTCAAGTCATCAAAGCGGTATTTCTGGAAGGTTTCGCGAATGCGTTCGGCGATCGCGAAAGCCTGCGGTTCTTCTGCTTCCGGAAGGATGACCGTGAACTCGTCACCCCCATACCGAAACCCGATATCGACGTGCTCTCGTGTACATTCGAGCACCGCGTTCCCGGCGCCACGCAGCACCTTGTCGCCTTCGAGATGGCCCCAGGCGTCGTTGTACTGCTTGAACTTGTCGATATCGAAAAGCAGCAGCGACAACGGGCGTTTCTGGCGTTTGGCGCGTTCTACCTCGTTTTCAAGGCGTTCGAAAAATGACCGCTGGTTATACAGGCCCGTCAGCGAGTCTTTCACGGACATCTCCATCAGCTCCTGTTCGAGCCGCTTCTGTTCGGTGATGTCCTTGCAGATAGCCAGTGTGGAGGCAAACTCCCCGCGCGCATCGTCCACGCGGGAAAAGGAGATGTTGACTGGGATGCGCCCGCCGCTTTGGGTGAGGATATGTGTTTCGTAGTTTTTGAGATAGTCGTATTGATTGAGGAGGCGCTGGATATTGATGAATTCGTCTTCGCCGCCCGCCAGGAGCCGGCCGATGGGAAGGCCAAGAAAGGTCTCTTTTCGAAAACCGACCATCGCGAGCGCGCCGCCATTGGCAAATTCGATCGTCTCGTCTTTTCCGATCGTGATGATGCCGTCAACCGTGCTTTCCAGGAGATTTTCCAGGTATTGCTTCGTTTCTCGAAGCTCCTGGTTGACCCGCTCCAGTTCCTCCGTGGCCGAATCGACGCGCTGGCGAAGCCGCTCCTGATATTCATGCGATTCGGTAACCGCGCGCTGTTTTTCAACGGCCCGGTTAACGGATCGGGAGATGTCTTCAAGGTTAAACGGTTTGAGGACGTAGTCCTCGGCGCCGAGGCGCATACACTGAATGGCCTGGGTCACCTCGGTCAGGGCCGAGACCACCACGATCGACAGCTCCGAGTCGATGGCTCTGGCGCGCTGCACGACTTCGAGCCCATCCATCTCCGGCATGCGCAGGTCGGTCAGCAGCAGCGAGAAACGTTCATTCCGGAGGAGGTCCAGGGCGCGGGCAGGCGATGTGGTACTGGTACATGCATAGCCCGCACTGGCGAGGTGTTGGGACAGCACTTCCAGAATCCCGGGTTCATCGTCAAGAATCAGGATGCGGCTCACCGCCTGTCCAGTGGTATCATCCGGTATGGTAGCCAACGATTTTTCCCGTCCTCCACCACCTCTGCTGTCCCAGTGGAAATTCCGTAACCGGGCCCACCAGCGGGGCTCCGGTCCTGTTCTCCGTTGCGTATTCCCGCACTCCCACGCACGGAGCGCGCGGGATTGGGCTACAGGTATTTTACGACAACGATCATCACGAAAAACGAAGCGACCCCGACAAATTTCTGGGTTTTGTTTGGTGCTCGTGGGTCGGCGGCCGTGTCTTTCTTTTTGAACAGGCCTTCGATGCCTTTTTTCTCGGCCAAATCCGTATTACTAGCGGCGAAGGCAACCTCGCCCAAGTATGCCAGCATGTAACACAGTACGAGGCACAGAAGGGCGATTCGTAACCACTTGCGGCTCACCATCTGTTCAATCTCCTCATTCCAACCAGCTCCACCCGGCTCGCCTGCAGGCGAGTCCCGGGCGTCCCGCGCATCTGACCGGGCTGCCCCAAGCCACCTAGATTGTACGCTGAAAAGCTCCGTCCTTACAAGTGGCAAATAATCAACAGCTTACGCCCAGTCTTTAAGCGGATGGGTGCGCGTGGCCAGAGGCAGCGCGACGCGGCCGCCGTGGATATGGGCCGCGAACACCCCCTGGATGAATTCGTAGGCCGTACGCCCGTCCTGCAGACTGGTCTGAGGCCGGCGGTCTTCTTCGATGGAAGCTATCAAATCGTCAATGATGGGGGCATTCCGGTCGTTTTCCGGGTTTTTCATGACGACCTCGGGCGCACCTGGCAAAGGCGCCCAGCCCTGGCCGGTCATGCCCGGCGCCCAGGACGGGTCGGCCAGATAAGTAACCGTGGGGATGCCATCGGTCTTTTTCGGATCATCGAAGCGGGCCTGTATGATGCCCTTCGAACCGTAAATGTCGAGGCCCCACCGGCCGCCATTGCCATCGGGCTGGACGATCGACCCGAAAAAGCCCGCGATGCCCTTCCCCAGACCAAACACGGCGTTGATGCGGTTGCCGACGATGGGCCCGAGCGGTTCGGTGGCCTCTTTTACATCGGACGGCTGAGCGGGTTTGCCGTTTACCGTGATATCGGCCATGCACCATTCCGGCGGCCCCATCAAGAACTGCATCATATCGAAGGTGTGGGAGCCCAGGACGATCATATCTTCTGCGCCCGCTCGATTGTCCTCTTTCCCGTGGCTGCGAATTTCGATGATATGGCCGATGAGGCGCTCCTCAAGGAGCATTTTTTTCATGTGCTGAATATGTGGCGACATGCGGTAATTGTGGGCCATGGCCCATTTCAGGTTTTTCGCCTCGACGGCAGCAACCATGGCATCGGCTTCGGCCAGGTCGGTAGCGATAGGTTTTTCGAGAAAACCGTGGCACGCGTGTTCGGCGCAGGCCAGCACGTATTCGCGGTGGCGAACCGTGGTGCGCGGGGCAACCGAGACCAGGTCCGGCTTTTCCTTTTCAAGCATCTCGCGATAGTCGGCATAGGTGCGTTGTGCCTTGGCTTCAGCGGCATGCCGGGCGCGGCCGTCCTCGTCCGGGTCGGCCAGAGCGACGACTTGAACGTCGGGCCGGTGGGCAAAGGCAAGGTGCAGGGAGTGGCCGTACCCTCCTTCATGGGTATCGCCAATAATGCAGGCCCGGTATTTGATGTTTTCAGGTTGGGCCGCGCATTGAGAGACGAACGGGATGGCGGCCGTACTGGCCAGAAATCCACGCCGGTTGATTTTCATAATGTGCATCCTCTTTGTGGAACGGGCGACTGCCCGCATCCCGCCTCGGCAGCATGTCAAAGCTAATCGTCACATGTGCCGCGCCCTTGCGTCAAGCCCGTGCCAAATAATGTCAACGCAAAATGGAAATGCCTGCCTCACGCAGGGAGTGAATGTGTCTCTGTCCCGTGACGCACGCACATGCTTTTCGTTACTATGGCGCAAACGTGCCCAGCACCCCCGCCTCGAGCGCTGGCGAACACCGCCGTGTGGGGTCGTGAGACTGGGTATGGAGGAAGATACGTGGCTGCGAAGCATCCGAATATCGTACTGTTCACGATCGACAGCCTGCGCCGCGATCACATGAGCTGTTACGGGTATGAGCGGTTGACCACGCCGCATCTGGACCGTTTGGCGGCGGGCGGTACGCTGTTTGAAAACGCGTTCAGCGCGTACATCCCCACGACACCCGCATTTTCCACCCTGCTGACTGGCTGCGATGTTGTCCGGACCCAGCAGCCGTCTCTCCGGCCGAAGGGGCCGATTCCGGAGGAACTGCCGCTGCTTCCCGCGCTATTGCGCCCGGCGGGATACCGTACGGTCTGCGTTGGATTTGGGAGCGGATTTTACCGCGGTTTCGACACGTATCTGAATTTCGAGGGCTGGGTGTCCTGGGACGAGCGGCCGGCCCGGAAAGCCGGGAATCTGAATGCGGTGGTTCTGCCCGAACTGGAACGACTGGCGCGCTCCTCCACACCTTTCCTGATGCTCCTTCGATACCTGGACCCCCACGCCCCCTACCTCCCTCCCGCTCCATTCGACACGATGTTTTATTCGAAAAATCCCTGTGTACGAGGCAATGCGAGCATGAAACCCGTGTTTGCGTTCAAGCCGTTCGCAGACTTTCTCCGATCCTGGATGCCGCCGGGAATCACCGACAAGGATTTTGTGATCGCCCAATACGACGGCGGACTGGCCTACATGGATGCGTGCATCCAGCAACTTGTCACGCGCCTGGAGGAACTCGGCCTGCTCGAGAACACGCTGCTTGTGATCACCAGCGACCACGGCGAGAGCCTCTACGACCATGAGATCTACTTTGACCATCACGGGCTGTACGAACCGACTTTGAGCGTCCCGCTGATTTTCTATTGGCCGGGGCGGGTGCCCCGTAGCGTTCGAGCCCGGGCCTATACGCTGCATGAAGACCTGGTGCCCACCGTGCTCGATGTCTGCGGATTGAAGCACCTGGCGCGGGGTCACCGGTTCGATGGTAAATCGAACCGGCGTTTCTTTTCAGACACGGCGGGCTCGCACCGCACGGAATTTTACATCAGCGAATGTACGTGGATGCGAAAACACGGCTGGCGAACGCCAATCTGGAAGTATTGGGAGGCCCTGGAGCCGGATTTCCATGGGAAACCCCCGGTCGAGTTGTACAATCTCGTGGAAGACCCGGAAGAACGCCACAATCGGGCAGAGCAGGAGCCGGATATCGTCGCGATGCTGCAGAACCGTCTACGCCGCTGGGAGAGACGGCGAGAACGCAGAACCGGTATGCGCAGCCTGATCCACGCATACCGGCTCGGCACCGAGCTCTGCATCGGCCCCATCGCTCCAGCAAAAACGCCCTCAACGCGATGAGACGCACTCAGGCGCTGGCCGTGCTGCTGTTCGCAGTCTCGAGCGAGTGCATGTACGCCTCGCGCAAGGCGCCCAGAAGCGCCATCTTGGGCGGAGATGGCCTGTCGCTGGCGTGCATCCGGACGACCGCCCCCACCAGCGCCTTTTCCGTGAGGGCCACGGCGTCGCGCGCGTCTCCCGTGAAACGCAACGCGACACCGTAGAGTGTGTCAAGATACGGCAGGAGTTCCGCAAACTCCTCTTTGTCGTACAGTGCCTCCGGCCGGCTTTTCGTTTCGTGGCGACCCCTGCTCCACATCATTACATCTCCTTGCGTCCGTCGAGCCCGCCTCCCGTTGATTCGGCCCGCGGAGCCCCGTGCGCCAGAGTCAACCCGTGATCGCGGCTTCCCGTTCGAGTGTTCGCGGGAAAAGGATGTTGTTTTCTTTGTGAATGTGCTGGTGCAGATCTTTCTCGAGGCGTTCGAGTTCGGTCAACATACCCCGGCAGGTGTTGCAGGCCCAGTCAGGAACTGCATAACCGTCGGTCAGCGTACGGAGCTCCGCCAGGGCCCGCCCCATGTCGTCATGTTCCATCTCCATAACGTGGATCGGGTTCTCCAACGCGCCGCAGGTGAAGCCCTGGAGGGACTGGCCCGCATCCAGGCGGCGTATTGCGGGGAAGAGAATGCGCTCTTCTTTCACAGAATGGCTTTCCAGCTCTTGCGCCAATTCTCCAACAACCCGCTGGACATCGTTGTAGCGCGGGTCTCTTTTGGCATGGGCGTTGGCGACTTTGGCCGACATGGTCTGGAGGACCGGCATCACCTCTCGAAGGTAGGCATGGTGAGTCTGCTCGATGTGATCGGCAAGCTCCGTGAGGGTCATGTCGGCAGGATTGGGCTGAGATTCGTCGGCGGAGGCCCCCACGCGGGCAAGCTCCTGCCGCACAGTTTGAAGATCTACTCCGCGGGACGAGCAGGCTTCTGTCAGGGTCTTTCCGCCTCCACAGCAATAGTCAAGCCCGAACGATTCAAACACCCGCGACAGGGCGGGATTCTCGGTGACCAGTTGGCCGACGGTGGCTTCAGGGTTGATGGCAGTTGTCATCACTGACTCTCCTCTGTAGGTTTCAGGAACAAAGGGCCCGTATTTGGCCTGCGGCGCCCTCATCTATACTAATCGCATGCGCATATCCTTTTATGCCCCGCAAAAAAATACGCGCAATCACATCAGGCTCCCGTGCGTGTGGCTGGCAAGGTCGGCCAGCGTGAAATCATGCAGCATAGCCAGGTAATTGTCGCGGATCCGTCCCCACTGCTTGTGCAGCGGGCAGGGATTGTCTCCAGAGCACTTCGACCGGCCTAGGAAACAACCGGACAGGCGACTCAGGTTGTCTATGACCTCCACGACCTCATACAAGGTGATTTCCTTCGGGTCCCGCGCCAGCTTGAACCCCCCGCCCAAACCCTTTTGGGAGATTAGAATCCCTTGACGGACAAGGGATTGCAGCATTTTACCCAGATAATTCGCCGGGGCGTCGATGGCCTGAGCAATTTCTCCGGCCCCGTGAAAGCCCTGCTCGGGATCCCGGGCAAGCACCACGGCAGCTTTGAGGGTATGAAGGGCGGTCTTGCTGATCATGATTAAACCTCTATCGCATGCGATTATACGATTTTAAGCCGGCCGTGTCAAGAAAGCCTCTGGCGTGTCTGGGGAGGCCTGTTTTGCCTGAAAAATCGGGATGGATGCGCCTGGAGACGCACCGATCCAGCCGGAGCCAGAGGTGTTGCAGAGCGCCGAAAAACGTGTCGTGTTTTCCGCGGTGGATGGAGCGCGGATCCGGCCGCCTGGAGGATCTGTGTATACGGCCCCGTTTTCGGTTATGATACCGCTCTTTGCAGTAAGACCGTTCCAGACAGGCACACGAGAGCCTGGCTTCCGTGAACGGGCATGGAGAGAGGACGTTTTGATATGCCGGCAAAAGGAGGCGCCAGACCAGCGGGCCGTTATGTGGGCACGGTGGCACGAGGGATTCGCGCTCCGATCGTGTGCAGAGGCGATGCCATCGCGGAGATGGTCGTGGACAGCGTTTTGAAGGCCTCTCAGGCGGAGGGTTTTTCGATTCGCGACCGAGACGTGGTGGGCATTACTGAGTCGATCGTGGCGCGGGCACAGGGCAATTACGCCACGGTGGATGCGATCGCCGCGGACTTGCGTGCGAAGTTTGGCGGCGAGTCCCTGGGGATCGTCTTCCCCATTCTCAGCCGAAACCGGTATGCGGTGCAGCTCAAAGGCATGGCGCGCAGCGCAAAACGCGTGGTGCTGCAACTCAGCTACCCGTCCGACGAAGTAGGCAATCAGCTCATGGAGCCGGATTGGCTTGACGAACACGGCATCGATCCCTGGACGGACAGCCTCACGGAAGATCAGTTCAGACAAGAATTCGGCACTGCCTGCCACCCGTTTACCGGGGTGGATTATGTCGCGTATTACCGGTCTCTTGTGGAGGCAGAAGGCGCCGAGTGCGTCATCCTCTTCTCCAACCGCCCCGAGACCATCCTGGCCTATACACGCAACGTGCTGGCCTGTGATATCCACAGCCGAGCGCGCACCAAACGGTTGCTGACGGCCGCGGGTGCGGAGCGCGTGTATGGGCTGGACGATATCCTCGCCTCCCCCATCGGCGACAGCGGCTACCATCCGGAATATGGTCTGCTGGGCTCCAACAAGGCGACCGAAGAGACTGTAAAACTCTTCCCGCGCGACTGCCAGGTGGTGGTCGACCGCATCCAGGAACTGTTCCGTGAACGGCTCGACAAGACGGTAGAAGTGCTGGTGTACGGCGACGGAGCGTTCAAAGACCCCGTCGGCAAAATCTGGGAGCTGGCGGATCCCGTGGTCTCCCCCGCGTTCACGCCCGGTCTGGTGGGGAGGCCCAGCGAACTGAAGCTAAAATATCTGGCAGACAACCAATTCGCCGGCCTCACGGGAGAGGCCCTGCAGCAGGCAATCGCCCAGCAGGTCCGGGAGAAGAAAGGCGACCTCGTGGGCGCCATGGAAGCACAGGGGACCACACCCCGGCGCCTGACGGACCTTATCGGTTCGCTGTGCGACCTGACCTCTGGAAGCGGTGACAAAGGCACACCCATCGTCCATATTCAGGGCTATTTCGACAATTTTGCCGAGGACTGAGCCGGACTCACCTGTTGTCTTTTTTGTGTCGTGAGCGCGAAAACAGGCTCCTGGTGTGATCGACGGTGTTGGCCAGAAGCCGCTTTGCCCAGACAAACTCCGTGGCGAGAACGGCGAGGCCGAGCGGAATAACCACGGTGGCGGGGCCTGGCGTAAAGACCATGACGACGCCCAGGAGCAGCAGGGTGCCGCCGAGGATGAAAATAAGCAGCCGCTTGAGTTGATGGAGCGTTTCTTTTGTAAAGATCCGCAGATCGGTCGCAAACGGGCCAAGCAGCCGTTTCAGCTGATTCTCTGAAACTACGAGCGAGCTCAACAGGATGGTTGCGGTGAGCGGAATGAATATGAATGCGATCGCCCGGCTCACCGGCCGCTCGAGCGGGCTGTTGACAGCATCCAGCATCAGCACCGCGATATACAGCGCATAATAAAACCACAGCAGGAACCCTTCGAGGCGGGTCACGGTGGCGCCGGAAATGAATATCGGCAGACAGGCGACGGCCGTTGCAATCATCACCGGGATGTCGTAGTGGAGCGCGTCCTTGGAAACTTCAATGCCGCCAGTGCTCAGCAGCGCCGAGGCACCCAGAACGCCCAGTAAATTAAAAATATTACTGCCCACTACATTGCCCACCGCCAAGTCGCGTTCGCCCCGCACCGTGGCCCAGACCGAGGCGGCAAGTTCGGGAAGTGATGTGCCAGCGGCGACGATGGTCAAGCCGATGAGAAGTTCGGTAATACCGAGCCTCTGCGCAATGGTCACCGCGCCGCGCACAAACCAGTCAGCGCCCACACCGAGGCAGGCGAGGCCCGCAAATACAAGTGCCACATGAAGCACAAAGCGCTTCAAACCAGCGTCCGGCCCGGCGGACGAGGGCTCGATTTCCCCCACGCTTTCCTTCTTGGCGTAGTGACGCGCCAGGAGAACCTGGAGAATCGTGTACCCCGCCAGGAGGCACAGAAGCACCCCCCCTTCCGCGCGCCCGATGATTCCATTTCTGCCCAGCAGCCAGGCCAGAAGCGACACGCCGGCCAAGATGGGAACGTCGATACGCACCAGTTGCGACGAAATGGTCAGCGGCCTGAACATTGCCGCGATGCCGAGGATGAACAGCACATTGAAAATGTTGCTGCCCACCACGTTCCCCAGAGCTACGCCGGCGTCGCCGCTCAGGCTGGCGCGTGCGCTCACCGCAAGTTCAGGCGCACTTGTGCCGTAGGCAACAATCGTCAGGCCGACGATCAACGGGCTGATCCGGGCCGCAGCTGCGAGCCGCGAGGCGCCGCGAACGAGCAGTTCCGCCCCGCCGACCAGAAACACCAGACCCAGCAGCAGAAAGACGGCAGACACCGGAGTCTCCTTATGGTTGCAGGGCAGATCGTATCACACAAAGAGGCATGCACAGCAATATAGGCGGGTGCCTGACGCCATCCGCGGCATTTGCGCCGTGGTGCCGGCTAGACCCCGAGGACCGCGTTTATGACGAGCTGGATGTCGATGGCATTCACGAGGCCCTCTGGATCGCCATCGACATTGGCATCAAAACGAGAGTCAATCTTGATGCCAAGCGCCGCATTGATTACCAATTGGATGTCAATGGCGTCTAGAAATCCATCTTGATTGATGTCGGCCGGCCCGGCGGGTTCAATGGGCCCCAGCCAGGGCGCCGCCAGCAGGAAGGTGACATCGAAGCGGCCGAATTCGTCCCACCCGCCTTCGTTGCGCGGCTTGCTGCACGAGGCCGTGCCGCGCCAGAGCTGCCCGATCAACTGCTGCGTATCCATCAACAGGAGCGGGCTGCCGGAAGAACCGCCTTCGGTCGTGCCCTCATTCCATCCGACTCGGTGGACGGACGGATACTCGGCCCCAGAGATGAGATCACCGAAACTGATACGTTTGTAGTCGCCGCTGGGATGGTGGATGCACGCGATGCTTGTGCCGAGCGCGGGCGGGGCCGTTGTCCAGCCGAGATAGGTAAGCCCATCCGGCGGCTGGTTGCGCAACCGCAGCAGGGTAAAATCGGAACCCGGTGGCGCAGAACTGGAAACCAGAAAATCCGCTCCGCCGACGGTGCGGGGAACACTATACACAGGCGTGAGGAGTCCGCCGCAGGTATCGAATCGCGCCATCTAAGATCTTACCGGAGATGGTATCGTCCTGCCATTTGCGATCTTACCGGAACATGGAAGGCAAGGCGATGTCAGGAGAACGGATTTTGGATGCATTGAACACGTATCGGAAG